>WBZO01000230.1_pt1 | contig 138536 bp, 92 predicted proteins | sample 5204261 | NCBI WGS metagenome assembly WBZO01 (sample SAMN12412400, study PRJNA552823) | activated sludge metagenome | isolation source: activated sludge from anammox sidestream of wastewater treatment plant... | place: USA: North Carolina | collected 2017-09 | reverse complement strand
GCCATTAAGGATGCCGGTATTAAAACATGGCTGCTGCACCTGCTGGGCGGGGCACCCTGGTACATGGCCCCGATCATGGTACCGATTGAAATCATCTCGATGTTTACAAAGCCATTTGCCCTCATGATCCGTTTGTTTGCAAACATGACGGCCGGGCACATTGTTCTGATAGCGCTGGTAGGCCTGATTTTCTACTTTGAATCGTATGCTGTAGCACCGCTTAGTGTTGGTTTTGCAGTATTCATCAATCTTCTTGAACTGCTGGTGGCCTTCCTGCAGGCATACATCTTTGCCATGCTTACCGCCGTTTTTGTTGGCCTTGCCCTGGGCGAACACGTTACCCACGACTCACACAAACACAATCACGACAACGAATTAGCAACAGTACATCCACATTAATACACTCAGGAGAATAACTATGGAAGCAGTCGCATTTGCATGGCTCTCAGCCGGTTTAGGCGTTGGAGTCACGGTTTTCGGTGTAGGTACCGGTATCGGACGTTTGGCCGCAGCCGCCCTTGAAGCCAGCAGCCGTCAGCCCGAAAATGCCGGTGACATCCGTACCACGATGATCATCGGTGCAGCACTTATCGAAGGTGTTGCGCTTCTGGCAGGCGTTATCTGTATTCTGCTCGCACTGAAAACGCACTAAAGCTTGTACCCCGCGTACTGCGCGGGGTCTAAGTCAGTGTGTTCTGCGGCAATGTGTGGCCGGGAACACAGTGATTTAGCCCCCTGACAAATAACTGTTAAACTTACTGACTACGTTTATGCCAAATTTTCTGAAACTTGACCCGGGTTTGGTGTTTTGGACACTGGTGAACTTTGGCTTGTTTGTGTTCATCATCGCAAAGTTTGCGTGGAAGCCGATGAAGGCCGGTCTGGCAGCTCGCGAGCAAAGCATCAAGGATTCGATAACGGCTGCCGAAAACGCGAATGCTGAGGCACAGAACATTTTGCGTGAAGCAAAAGAAAAGATTTCCGGTGCTCAGGCAGAAATGATGCAGATCGTTCGTGATGGGAAGTCGCAGGCAGAAGAGCTGATCCGAAAAGCTACCGATGAAGCCGATGCGGTGAAACATCAGAAATTGGTAGAAGCTCAGCGCGAAATCGAACGTGAGAAGGATGAAGCGATTGCCCAGCTTCGCAACGAGATGTCAACACTGGTTGTTGAAGCCACCGAAAAACTTCTCGGGCGGACGCTGAAGGACGATGACCATAAACGAATTGTTAACGACTTTGTTCAAGAGATCTCCAAGAACTAACCTATGTCTGTTGTTGCCATTGCAAAACGGTACGCACACGCCCTGCTCATCGAAGCAAAAAAGACGCAATCGGAAGATGTTCTGCTGAAAGACTTTGCGTTGATTAACGCAGCCATCAGCCACTCTGCAGACCTGCGAATGCTGCTGCGGAGTCCCATTATCGAGTCATGGCGCAAAAAAAACGTCATCCGTGAAATTTTCAACAGCACTGTCTCGGAACTGATGCTAAAGTTTCTGCTCCTGGTGGTTGATAAACGACGTGAACAGTTTATTCCGGAAATCGCCACGGCCTTTTCTGAACTGGTAGATACCGAACGCAATATCACCAGAGTGGGGGTAACAAGTGCTCACGAGATCGATGCCGATTCACAAGCATCACTTACCAAGGTACTCTCATCAAGAACAAAAAGCACGGTAGTTGCTACCTACAAAACCGATTCATCGCTGCTTGGCGGTGTAACCGTTACCGTAGGCGATACCGTCATTGATGGTTCGTTGCGCCACAGGCTGCAGGAACTCAAACACCGACTTGCGAATAATTGATTAATAAGTTAAGGAATTACAATGGCTGAAGTCAGACCAGAAGAAATCAGTGCGATTCTCCGACGTCAACTGTCGGGATTCGAAAACGAAACCGATGTGTACGAGGTGGGCACCGTACTGCAGGTAGGTGACGGTGTTGCCCGCGTTTTTGGACTTACCAACGTGATGGTGTCGGAACTGGTGGAATTCCCCAACGACGTTGTGGGAATGGTTCTTAACCTTGAGGAAGACAGCGTTGGTATTGTGCTGTTCGGCGATGACTCGCTGGTGCGCGAAGGAGACCAGGCACGCCGCACGGGCAAGATCGCATCAGTCCCGGTTGGCGAAGCCCTGATCGGCAGGGTTGTAAACCCGCTGGGACAACCCCTGGACGGGAAAGGGGCTATCAAAGCTGAAAAAATGTTCCCGATTGAACGCAAGGCCCTTGGCGTTATTGACCGTCAGCCGGTTACCGAGCCGCTCCAAACCGGTATCACTGCCATTGATGCTCTGATACCGATAGGCCGAGGTCAACGCGAACTCATTATCGGTGACCGCCAGACCGGAAAAACGGTGATCGCTATTGATACGATCATTAATCAGAAATTTACCCACACACCCGAAGCGGCTGCGCTTGGTATTAAACCGGTTTACTGTATCTATGTAGCGATTGGACAAAAAGGTTCAACGGTTGCCAACGTTCTGGCTACTCTTGAAAAGTACGGCGCCATGGAATACACCACCATCGTTACCGCGTCGGCATCTGACCCCGCTCCCCTTCAGTTTATCGCTCCATACTGCGGTTGCTCCATGGGTGAGTACTTCAGAGACAGCGGCCGGCACGCCCTGGTGATTTACGACGACTTGTCCAAACAGGCCGCCGCATACCGTCAGGTTTCACTGCTGCTCCGCCGTCCGCCGGGACGCGAAGCCTACCCGGGCGACGTGTTCTACCTGCACAGCCGGTTGCTGGAACGCGCTGCTAAGCTTAACGATAGTCTGGGAGGGGGCTCGTTAACAGCGCTTCCCGTAATCGAAACACAAGCTGGTGACGTAGCTGCATACATCCCTACCAACGTTATCTCGATTACCGACGGACAGATTTACCTGGAACCCAACCTGTTTAATGCAGGCGTACGTCCGGCGCTGAACATTGGTATTTCAGTGTCGCGGGTAGGTGGTAACGCACAGATCAAGGCAATGAAAAAGGTGGCCGGACCGCTGAAGCTCGAGCTGGCACAGTTCCGAGCTCTTGAAGCATTTGCCAAGTTCGGCTCAGACCTTGATAAATCAACACAGCAGCAGCTACGGCGCGGTTCCAGGCTGCTGGAAGTGATGAAGCAGCGTCAGTACCAACCGGTATCTGTAGAAGTCCAGGTGGTTGTGATTTATGCCGCTACAAAGGGTTTGATGGATGAGTTGCCGGTTGACACCGTTAAAGAATACGAAACAAAACTTGTTGAGTATATGCAGACTGCCCATAAGGATCTGCTTGCAAAGATTGCTTCCGAAAAAGCGCTTACCGATGACATTGTAGCCGGGCTTGACACCGCCCTGGCAACATTTGGCGAACACTTCATGGCTACAGCCTGACCACAGGAATTAGCACAATGGTGATTCTTACAGGCGGTGCAGGGTTTATTGGAAGCTGGATTCTTGCAGCGTTAAATGAGCACGGCATCAAGGACATCATTGTGGTTGATTCGCTCCGCACGGGTGATAAGTGGAAGAACGTAGCAGGTAAGTCGTACAGAAGCATCATGTCGAAAGAGCATTTCAGGAGTCGCATGGATGGCAACGACTGGGGCACGATTGATGCAGTTATTCACATGGGAGCATGCTCTGCCACAACAAGTACCGATAACGATTATTTGTACGATAACAATTTTGTTTACTCAACGCAGGTTGCCGAGTTTGCCTTGCGCCACAACGCACGATTTGTGTACGCAAGTTCGGCCGCAACCTACGGAAGCGGAAATAAAGGCTTTTTTGATACTGAACGAGACCTTAGACCGCTGAACATGTATGCCTATTCCAAACATCTTTTTGATGAATGGATTCGCGACAACCATCTGGACACGGAATGTGTGGGTTTGAAGTTCTTTAATGTTTTTGGTGCCAACGAATACCACAAGGGCAAACAGGCAAGCATGGTGTGGAAGGCATACACCCAGCTGAAAACAACAGGCAAGATTCAGTTGTTTATGTCGGATACCCCGGACGTTGCCCACGGTAACCAAACACGTGACTTTGTGTACGTGCGCGACGCCGTCAGCGTGGTACTAACACTTGTTGCCAACAAGGAGATCAACGGAATTATCAACCTTGGCAGCGGCATCGCAAATACATGGAACCACCTGGCTGAAGCCGTTTGCATGGCAGCAAACGTTCCAGCGGCGATAGAGTACATACCCATGCCGGAATCACTGGCAGGGCAGTATCAAAATCACACCTGTGCAGACCTGACAACGTTTCGGGCAAAGATGCCCGGGACAGCGTTTTATACTCTGGAGGCGGCAGTTAACGAATATGTTACGCAGTACCTGGCTACCAGTTGGCCGTACAGATAACAGTCATTACAGCAATATTTGGAATGTAAACTCACGTACAACCCGTACCGACACAGCACTTTAGATTATGGCTACATTACGAGAAACCCGAAACCGTATCGTTGCAGTCCGCAACACATCGAAAATCACTCAGGCAATGCGCATGGTTGCTGCTGCCAAGCTTCGCCGTGCTCAGGATGCAATTACGGCCGCCCGTCCGTTTGCCCGGCAACTGGAGAAGATTCTGCGTAACCTCGCCATGGCCGAGTCGGACTTTGTACACCCGTACTTTGAAGCACGTGCTTCGGTGCACCAAATCGTAATTGCTGTACTGTCATCAGACCGCGGCTTATGCGGCGCGTTTAACGCCAACCTGTTCAGGGCAGTTCAGCACAGGATTGACAAGCTGCAGGCACAGTATCCCGGCGCAGAGATTAAGATTGTAGCCGTTGGCCGTAAGTCTGTAGCCCAGTTTTCCAAAATGTCGCACGACGTTATCGCCAGTCACCCCGATGCTTTTTTTAAACTGGAGTATTCAACGGCAACCTCGATTGCCGACCACGCATCGGACGTGTTTTTAACCCACCGTGCCGACATTATTGAACTTATTTACAATGAGTTTGTTTCAGTTATCAAGCAGGAAGTAAAAATCCTTCCGCTGTTGCCGATTATTCCCGCTGCACAGAAAACTGAACACTCAGGATCGGCAGTTGATTATATCTTCGAGCCTACGCGTGCCGACATTCTTGAATCACTCCTGCCAAAGTATCTGCATACCCAGGTTTGGCGCGCACTATTAGACTCGAATGCTGCCGAACAGGCAGCCCGAATGGTTGCAATGGAAAATGCTACCACAAATGCACGAGATCTGATCTCGTCGCTACAGCTTATTTACAACCGTGAGCGACAAGCCGTTATCACAAAAGAGATGTTGGAAATTGTAGGCGGCGCCGAAGCGCTGGTAGCCCACTGATGTTCTTCTCGGTTCGGTCACTGATATTAACAATCGTTACCGTAGCACTGCTTACGGTATTGTATCAGGCGCACCTGGGGACACTAAACGTTTACGCCCGGGCGTACGACTCCCGAATCGGGTTTTACTCCGAGAAATTGGATTCGCTGATGCGTATCAGCTCGTGGAATACCCGGATGCTGATGCGGCACGTAGCCAACGCCCATATTCCGCAGTGGATAGCTGCAAATCGCAGGGCTACAGACACCATCCTGCTTCCGCCACCGGAGTATGCCAACAGGTACATATCGGTGCAGGCATCCTGGACCGATCCCAGGATTTTTACATACATGGCCGGATTTACCCCTGTTGTTGCATGGAACGATACTGCACGGCGTGGAATGGCAAATGCATACATCGCTCTTGAGCCACAGGCAATTACAATTACCCGACCCGGGGGCAGCATTAATATTGACTCGCTTCTTCATGAATATCAGGCAGCAGTACAGCACGGTTCAGTAACCACTCAGCCGCAGGCAGCACCATGAACCCGGGCTTTATCACATTACTACTGGGTCAGATTGTGGCTGGCATGGGGATCATGGGGGCTACAAGAACACGGATGCCCAGAAGCATCGTGCTTCCTGTTGCCTTCCTGTTGGGCATGTTTGTTCACTCCGTCCTGTTCTTCGGTGTGGATCTGTTCCGGCTGGGATTAAACGATACCATGCTGATTGCCACCGGCATTCTGGCTGTTGTGGTACCACACCTGTGGTGGAAGCATTGTAACGAATTTTACAAATGGCTGTTTAGTAAACCGCGGTTTACTCTCACGATGTACGATGTGGCAATGATGGCTTTTGTAGGCTCAACGGCTTACTACGTGATATGGGCAAGCTGGTACTGGCCGGTAACGCCGTTTGATGCCATGGCCGGTATTGACCTTGTAGCGCGGCAAACGGTTGAAGAAGGCACAATCGTTAACAGAGTGTTTACCGAGCCACTGCTGCAAAACAACCTAAGCAACCAGCCGTTCTATGCACCATTTGCTATGCTGATGCAGGTGATGTACCGAATTGCCGGGTTTGCGTACGGACAATTATGGCTGGGTATGACGGCGTTTTTTGTGTCATGGGGTTTCTGGGGAGTCTTACGTCAGGTTGTCCACCCGTTCCTTGCCAACATCCTGTTTGTGCTGCTGATCTTAACACCGGAGCTGCTGGGCTACACCTATCTGTTGCAGACGGACTATTTGAATGCTGCGTACTGGTGCATGGCTGCTATGCTTACCTACCTAACCTTCGAGAAGAAAACAGCTACTGCGTACTGGCCTGCAGCCATCCTGCTGGCAGGTGCCGCATGGTCACGGACCGAAACCGTCATCCTGGTATTCCTTGCTCTGGCGGGCCTTGTCCTTTTATGGCGGCGTACCCTTACAGCCGAAAATAAAATCACGTTTCTGGCTGCATCCGGTGTTTTATCCCTTCTCATGTTTGCACTCTGGAACGGCATCTTTCTGCAATACTACCTGCCGGTGCGCCCAAGCACGGCATCCCAGCTTGTAGCATTTGACGTATCGCGGTTTGTACAGGTTACGTTGGACTTCTTTGTAAACGTTCTCGCCAACTACGGACTATGGGGAATTACCTTCCTTGCATTTGTTGTCGTACTTGTTATCGGCATTGTAAAATACCGGTCGGCAGGATCGGTGCAGCTCCTTATCTGGCTTGGAGCTGTTGTAACAGGATTACTGCTGGTTGGAACTGTGTTTTCGGCGGCCATTGTAGAGCAGACTTTGCGGCGCGGAGTTTTTAAGCTGGTGCCAATCATCTATCTTTACATTGCTGCAAGTGCACTCCTTGCAGGCTGGAGTTCCCGAATGCGGACGTGGGAGATGAAACAGTGATGCCAGAAAAGCTGCTCTATATTGTTGGTACGGCTGCTGCAACCTTGATTGTGTTGTGGATGGCAAGCGCAGTTATTGCCCGGCTATTTGTCAGACGGTACATTGGGAAACTGCTCAGATCGGTTGGGAGGGAATCGTTACCCCGATTTAGTGCTCAGCGAATTACGTCGCTGCCCGTTGCCGTTCAACGGTATCTAACCTATGCTTTAAAGGAAGGTCAGCCCAACATCCGGTATGCTATACTAAAGCAAACCGCTGAGTTCAGGCACGGTGCCAACCGTCCGTGGATTTCTGTACGCGCCACCGAATACCTCTCCGGCATGGAACCCGGCTTTGTATGGGATGCCGTACTCAGGCATCATGCTCTGTGGTGGCGTACTGCCAAGCTGGGGTATGTACAGGGGACAGGGAAGGGGCACATCAAATTGTTTGGTGCGCTGACGTTGGAAGAATTCCAGGGCAAGGAAACCAACGAGTCGATGCTGTTTAGGTTCCTCAGTGAGTTGGTATGGCTTCCCACCGGACTTCTGCCCACACACACGCTGCAATGGCGGCACATAAACCACAACACAGCGTTGGCAGTAATTACCGACGGGCAGACCCGTATTGATGCTGAATTCCACGTTAATGAAATCGGACAGGTAGAAAAAATTACCACTAACAGTAAGTACCGTGACACCAAGAGCGGCTTTGAACCTACGAGCTTTACCATGCTCTGTAAGGATTATGCCGAAGTTGAAGGTGTGATGATACCACAGCAGGTCGTATTTGTGTGGAATCTACCCGAGGGCGACCTTGAGTACGGCAAGTTTCACGTTACAGATATCGTGTACCATTACACCTAAACCCAAGCCCCCTTCCATCATCACGGGGGAAACCGGCACTTTACAGTGCCTTACTCGAGCAACACATGAGCACAAAAAGCAGAAGTATTTATCGGTGTTCACAGTGCGCACATGTGACCACAAAATGGGTGGGCCGCTGTCCGGCCTGCGGCATGTGGGAAACCATGACCGAGGAGACCGCACCGTCAGCCAAACGGACGCGGTCCAACGCCGGTGCCAGGGCAGGTGCTACCGTCCCGTTGCCACAGGTTCAGGGTGCAGGCTATGTGCGTGCAAGTACCACCATGGCCGAACTGGACCGGGTTCTGGGTGGCGGCGTAGTGCCGGGAAGCGTGGTGCTGCTGGGCGGCGATCCCGGTATGGGTAAAAGCACCCTTGCCCTGCAGGTGTGTGCCGCCATGGGCAGTCCGCAGTCACCGGCATTGTATGTTACCGGTGAAGAAAGCGTGTACCAGATAAAACAGCGGGCAGACAGACTGGGCATTACCGGCGCCATCGAAGTACTCCCCGAAACACATGTTGAAACCGTTGTCCAAACCGTTCATGCACTCCATCCCTGCATCGTCGTGGTGGACTCCATACAAACAATTACCTGCGAAAACCTTGAAAGCAGTGCCGGTACCGTGGCGCAGGTGCGTGAAAGCGCTGCGTTGCTAACAAAACTTGCCAAAACCACCCACGTGCCGTTGATCCTGATTGGTCATGTTACCAAGGATGGCTTTATTGCCGGACCCAAGGTGCTGGAACATATTGTGGACACCGTGCTGCAGTTCGAGGGCGAGGGAATGTATGCGTACAGGATACTGCGGTCACTAAAAAACCGCTACGGCTCCACCAACGAAATTGGTGTGTTCGAAATGACGTCCGGCGGACTCCGGAATGTGTTAAACCCGAGTGAAGCACTTGGAGCACTCCGGCATGCCGGTGAGCCCGGCATAGCTATCGCCGCAGTAATCGAAGGCACACGTCCGCTCCTGGTAGAAGTTCAGGCCCTGGTAGTATCCAGCGGATACTCACAGCCACAGCGGGTTAGCACTGGCTACGACCTGCGCCGGCTCCAGCTTCTGCTGGCCGTTCTTGAACGTCGGGGCGGTGTGAACCTGCGTCAGCAGGACGTATTTGTTAAAGTTGCCGGTGGCCTCAGCGTGCAGGACCCTGCCGTTGACTTAGCCGTTGCCATGGCAATCACATCAAGTGTTGCCGATGCGGCAATACCCGCCAATACTGCCTTTGTTGGCGAGATTGGTCTTGCCGGCGAGGTCCGCCCCGTAGCCTTCAGTGACGTTCGCACCCAGGAAGCCGTCCGCCTTGGCATCGAACACCTGCACATGGCCCGGAGTACTACACCAAAAAACGGTGAAACCGGTGACCGGAAAAATATATTACGTCTTACAAACGTGATTCATGACGTATTCAGCGGAACTATTCCAAATCAAAAACGTAAACAAGGATACGGGGGAGAATAGAGTGAAACGAACCGATGAAGAATTACTGGCAGAACTGGTTAACGGCGACGAAACATGCTTTGTTGAGCTTATGCAACGATACATGGATCCCATTTGCAGCTTTGCCTTTCGGTTTGTTGGAAATTATGACGATGCAGTTGACATAACACAAGAAACCTTTGTACGAGTGTACCGATTCTCCCACACATATAATTCCGACGTTCGGTTTACCACCTGGCTGTACACCATAGCCGCCAACCTGTGCCGGTCAGAACTGCGCCGGTATCGCCGAAAGTACGGTGTATCGTTTTCGGAAATGAATTCCGGTACCGATGATTCTGCCGAATGGGAGGTTGCTGATACCACGTATAGTCCCGACGAGCGGATAGACTCCGACCACATTGCACAGCAGGTGCAGTCGGCACTTATGAAGTTACCGGCAGCCTACCGCGAGATGGTAATTCTGCGTGACATCCAGCAACTATCGTACGAAGAAATAGCCGTAATTGCCAGGGTGGAGCTTGGTACTGTAAAGAGCCGGATCAACCGCGGACGCAAAAAACTGCAGGAACAGCTTCAGGGCTTGTATGTGGAAGTATTCGGAAGTTCAGGAGAAAAAGCATGAGAACCATCCTTGCACCGGTAACCGTTCCGCCGGATTTTACCCATGGCGTCCTTACACGAGTCATGCTTGCCCGACTTCCCGAGGTGAAGGCACCGGAAACGTTTGTAGATCAAACACTTAGGCGCATTCGGAGTAACCGCTGGCTTCCTGTGGCTGCCATCGCCCTGGTGTTCACGCTTGCCGCCGTGAGTTACTCAATTTACTCTGCGTCGAATCCCATTGTGGTTGTTAGAGGCCCAAGCCCCTTGCCCCATGTTAACCTGCACAACCTTACCCCCGCACCAGTACACGAGATGCCCGAAATCAGCCAGCCGGCAAAGCCCCGGAAAAGGGTTCGCCAGATGCGGGTGATTACCGGTGAGTAGGGAAGGTGCGTAAATTGCCGGTTCACGTACGAACTACTGCGCATGTTTGAGAAAGATTTGGACAGAGCACGCAAGGCTCTGCAGCAACAGTTAACAACCACAGCTCCCTACGTATCCTTTGCACACATATCGCGAAATGCCGAGGTGCATCTGGCCTACCGTACCTTTTTTGGCGCCGAGGTTGCATGGTGGCTATACGAAGAACGGGCTTTGCGGACGTCGAACCCGCGATTCGACACTACCGACCCCGTGCTGACGGAACTGTTTGCAAAACTTGACGAAGCCTATATCCGCACTGCGCGTTTTGACCATGAGGAACTTGCCGCCACCATGGAAGCAGCAGTAAAAACCCGGCTTAACTTTTTATGCAGGCCTCGTACAACACTCAAATGGTTCGTTTTCCGCGGCGAACCCACCAAGCCACTGCATGAGGTACTCCTGCGGCTGAACTATCTGCATGACTACGACTACCTTACCAATGGTATCCGCTCATGGGCAGCCCTGCGCGGTGCCGATGGCAGCCCCACCATGGAAATCCTCTCCATCGTGGAATTCGAACGCATTGTTGAGAAAATCGACAACGACGCCATCCTTGACCTCTCGCAAAAAGAATTCGTAAAGATGCTGGACCCGCTGTACGAATACTTTGCTGAAATCAACCCCGAAGCCCCACCCCAAACAATACCCACGGAAGCCGCCATCATTTTTTTGGACGATAAAGGGGCTGTGCCAATATCACAGGAACTGGAACGGTTGCTGTACCGCGAAGACATGCGGTGGCTAACGCGTACCCGCTTCCTGGAGGTTATTGACAAGGTTATTCTTGAAATCGAAGAGCAAGGCGCTGGACAACCAACACAACCGGCCAACTCTCCGCAACCGGATACCGATAATCCCGATACTCCGGTGTCTGCCGAACCCGCTATGGAACACCCGGTAGTGCCGGCACCGGCAGCAACAATGCACAGTGCTGCTAACGGCGCAGACGCTGCCGAACCCACCGTACCGGCCGAACCCTACCCGCCGGCTCAGTCAGAACCCGACGACGCTGGTACCCGTACCTCAGCCGTCCACACGACCAGCGCCAGAATTGAACGGTTTCACCGTGAAGCCGACGCCTACCTTCAGCAGCGGTTTTTAGACGGATTGTTTGCAGGCAACCTTACCAGGATGGATGAAACCGTTGCCGAAATTTTGGAAGCCGGTCTCTGGCGCGATGCTGCATCACGGTTAGACCTCTGGTTTGCCCGTCAGGGAGTAGATCCGAACTCATCGCTGGCAATGGATTTTTCGCATACCCTGCACATGGTGTACCGATGAAGTTTATCGACAGTGCTACCATCACCGTTGCCTCCGGCAACGGCGGCAAAGGTCATATCAGCTTCCGACGTGAAAAATTCGTCCCCCAGGGCGGGCCCGACGGCGGCAACGGCGGCAACGGCGGCAACGTAATCCTGGTTGCCAGCAGGCAGTTGGGAACCCTGATGGACTTTACCTACCGCCGCACCTACAAGGCAGATCACGGTGCCGAAGGCGGAAAAAACCGCTGTACCGGAAAGAGCGGTGCCAACATTATCATTCGCGTACCCTGCGGTACCGTGGTACGGAATGCTGCAACAGGCGAGCAGATTGTTGATATGGACCGTGACGGTACCGAATTTACTCTTGCCCGTGGCGGACGCGGCGGCAGGGGCAACAGCGAATTTGCCACCGCCGTCAACCAGGCACCCCGATACGCTGAACCCGGCACTCCCGGCGAGGAGCTTGTTGTGGAATTAGAGCTTAAACTCCTTGCGGATGTAGGACTTGTGGGATTCCCCAATGCCGGCAAGAGCACATTTATCAGCACCGTTTCAGCCGCCAGACCCAAGATTGCCGACTACCCCTTTACCACCCTGGTACCCAATCTTGGCATGGTACGGTTGGGCGAAGGCCGCTCCTTTACCATTGCCGACATTCCCGGACTTATTGAAGGCGCTCATCAGGGAAGGGGGCTTGGGCACCAGTTCCTCCGGCATATCGAGCGCACCGCCGTCCTGGTGTTTATGATTGACGCAGCCAGCCCCGACCCCGCCGCCGACCTTGATGTGCTGCGTACCGAACTTGGAAATTACTCAAAAGAACTTGGTAAAAAACCGGCAATTGTGCTGCTTACCAAGGCAGATACCCTGAGTAGTGAACAGCAGCAAGCGCTGGAACAAACAGCCTTTGTAAAGGGTACATCTGCACAGTTGATTTCGGCAATTACCGGTCAAGGTGTACACAATGTACTCGAATTATTATGGAAACCGGTAGCGGAACAACGCAGTGCCACCAGTGAACAATAAACTTGGCACAATCATTGACAGACAGAAACTGCTGCATAGTCAGTTTACCGCAAACCCTGTTAAATCAGGGGGGTAGATTGATTGTATAGTGTGACCTGTGAAGTAGCTTTCACAGGTGCTTCATTCATCATCACTAGATTTTTTCATGCATTTGATACATGAAACATTGCTGATCAAAAACGCTGTCGCCGGAGCAGAAATTTTGCGTCGGTGCAAAGCTTTTTTTGGCGTGTTCGATACAACTCGGTATTTTAGCGGAACTTTAGTGAAGCCGCTTACCCGGTTGGGGGGCGGTATGCTCCGTTTCATTGATCGAAGCGGGGAATGGACAGTATGATACATCGTTACAAACGGGCCGGATTGAACCCAGTCAATCCACACAACAACATTGCAAAAACACGGCGCCAACGGCGCCTATTGGCGTTTCCGACTGTTAGAGACACTATTCAGATGCAAACAGAAATAACCAATATCAATCATAATATTTTTTCGGAGGATCGTATGAACTCCTTTGGTTCCGCAACTCCTGGTTCGCAACGGCGTTCCGGGTATGTGGTGCTGACGTTCCTTCTGGCACTATTGCTGGGAGCCGTCACGCCGCCAAGTTTGTGGTCGCAAATTTCAATTTCGGCCAGCCCTGGGTCGCCGCAATGTCTTGGAACATCGTTCCAGCTGCAGACCACGGTTACCAACCGCCTCGTGCCCCATCCCTCGGCGCCTGCCGGCGGTGCATGGGCAGCTCCGCTTGCACAAGGTGCCGGCGGTGTTGGCAACGGTGCTGTGAACAACATTGTTCTTGGTGACGACCAGCTAACGGGCGAGCAGAACCCTCAGCAGGTAGGTGGCGGCAACTTCATATTTAATTTTTATGGAGAGCTGATCAACCTTACCAACGACGGGTTTTATCTCAGCTCGAACGGGTTCATTACGTTCCTGAACAACCTGAACACCGGTATTAATCCGGCCGATGTTCCCAATGCGGCTGCACCAAACAAAACCGTTATCCTTGCCAATATTGACCTTGACCCGGGAGCGGGTGGTGCCATCTGGTGGCAGGTACAGCAAAATGCGAACGGTAACTACTTAGTTATCACGTTTAACAACGTCCCGTACGTAGATCCATTCCAGGCTAATTTGTTTACCGGCCAGCTTATCATTTACGAAAACGGGTATGCCGGTACACCCAGCCGAATTGAATGGCGGTTAGATAACGTACCTCAGCCCGGTGGAGTCATTGGTATTCTTGCCGGCTTCGAGAATGAATGTGGTACCACTGGTGACGCTGCCTATAATGACGACGGCGTTGCCTTTGGTGCCGTTAACGATGCTTTATACACGTCGGACCCGGTCACCGGTGCAGCGTATGCCCATGTATCAGTAGCATTTTATGATGGCGCTACGTTGATGGGTACCGTGGCAGCATCGCCCAACCCGCCTATTACTCCAACCTCTTCAGTTAACTATAGTGTTCCGGTCGCATACCGCGGTGTAGGCACTCACACCTACAAGGCAGTTGTAACCTACACCTATTACGGCTGCGCAACCGAAACTGCAGAAGATGACATGACATTTGAGGTGGTTGCAAACCCGGCCACACAAGTTATTACAAATCCCGCAGCTCCACGTTGTGGAGACGCAACGGGAACGGCAAGCGTTACGGCAAACGGAACAAATACCTATACATGGAGTGCAGCACCTGCAGCTGCCGTTGCCTCGTTTACTCCCAATGGTACAACCGCAGCCGCAACAACCACAATAGCATATAATAATGCATCATTAAGTCCAAGCGGTACAAGTGTTACCCTGACTGTTGTAGAAGCCCTTTCGGTAGCTCCGTTCTGTGCGACAACGAGTACAGGTGTTGCATATACAGTGTACCGGACACCGGATGCACCGGTAATAACCGGTAGTGGGGCAAACAACGGTGGCATTAACCCGCCGGCACTTCCAGGAGCTAGTGGTAACCCATGTGCCGGTACAGCTCGTACCTATACTGCAACTGCAGCCGGTACTGCTGGTGGTGCAACACACTACCGCTGGCAGCTCAGTGGAGCGCCTGCCGGAACGGTAATTGGCGGTACAACCGTCACCGGGGGTGCAGCCGACATTGTTACCTCTACGAACAATGTATTGATTACGTGGGGTAATTCTGTCACAAATGTTACCGCCACCCTTGTAGCAACAGCTTCAAACGGTACCGGTGGTGCAACAGGCGTCTATGGTTCACCAGGTGCACACCGCTCATGCGTTGGCCCGGCCTCGGCTGCAACGGCCATCTATATTAACGGTGTACCTGCTGTTGCACAAGTTGTGCAGACGGTTCCTGTATCTGTACCTCCAACCGCAGCAGCAACAACCGTATGCGAAAATGAAACCCGTACGTATTCAGTACCGTTAACAGCAGGTTCTACATATACCTGGACTGTAACCAACACATCGAACGTACCTGTTGCTGCCGGCCCAACAACCTATACACTGGTCACCGGTGCGCCACCAAACAACAATTCAGCAACAATTGACTGGAACGGTGCCGCTACCTATCGTGTTCAGTGTACAGAAGTTACTTCCGGCGGATGTACTACCGTGCATACCTTCCACACAGTAACAGTAAACATTCAGCCTCAGCCTGTGTTATCAGCTCCTTTACCGGCAGATCAGTGTACCTACATTGGTGGACCAATTGAAAATGGACAGAACCTGGCTCAGTATGCCTATACTGTTACTGTTACGCCGGGTAAAGGTAGTACCACCGACCGCTTTGACTGGGCTGTGACCAACGGTGTGTTTGTATCTACGGCACTTTCAACGGTAACGAATATTAACGCCGTTGGTGCCAATGCAACCCAGCAGGTACGTTGGACTTCTCCGGGAGCCCAACAAGTTTCAGTAACTCAAACCATCGTCGCAACCGGATGCTCGAAGACTGTAACGCAGAATGTTAACGTCGTGGCATCACCAACACCAAAAACAATTACCGGTCCGGGGTATGTAACCGGTATTGCCGGAAATCCTTGTGCCGGAACCGGACCTCATACCTACCAAATTGGTGGTCCTTGGCCTAATACAAGTACATGGGCGATAACGGTACTTTCAGGTGGTGTATATTCTGTAGCATTGAACCCTGCTACAGGTCAATTCGGAGTAACCTGGAATGCCGGTGTAACCAGCGGTCGTATCCGGATTGTTGAAACCGGTCCTGCACCAGGAAGCTGTGCAACAGAGCGTGAGTATGCAATTTCCATCAACCCGCAGCCAAACGGCACAATCTCGGTTTCGCCAACAGCGGTATGTAATGGTGCAACGGCAACAGTAACGTTCAACCCAACGGGTTCAACAGTTCTGCCGGGTGCAACGTATTTATGGTCAACAACAACACCGGCTAACGTTGCCTATCTTGGTGCCACCAACAATCCAAGTGCAACAATTTCGCTTACCAACCCTGGACCGGGTACCGTATCCGGTAATGTTACTGTTAATGTAACCAACCCGGGTGTTGGCGGCTGTACGCAAACCTTTACCAATACGATTTCAATTATTCCCAACCCAACCCTGGCAGCACCAACGGTGCCCGCTCCGATTTGTGTTGGTGGATCCTACACTCTTACCGGCAATGCTTCCGCTTATCCCGGTGGTGGCGTAAACCGCTACTGGCAGTTTACCATCACGCCGACCGGAGCACCGTATTCGGGTGCCACTACGATCACCTCGTCGTGGATATTAAGTAATGCTGCCACCGGAAGCTGGACTACCGCCGTAATAGGTGACTCATCAGTTGCTGACATTCTTGCCGGTGGAACATTTAACCTTACCGTAACGGTAAAGGACAGTTTAGCACCTGCAGCATGCGTAGTAACACAGACATTCGGACCAAATACTGTTACAGCACGGCCCACACGTCCGCTGCTGAACCTGCCGGACCCGCAAACCGTTTGTGACGGAATTTACCCCCAAGTTTACACGATTACAAACTATATCGGTGGTTATACCTATTCGATCGTGGCACCAACATCTGCCAGCATCACGTATGGGTGGGGACCTGGTGTTGGTCAAATCAGTATTACAGACTGGGGAGGCACTGGAGCGCGCATACTGGTATTGCGTGCTGACGATGGTACGTGTACCCGTGACCAGCGTTACGACATGAACGTTGTTGCCTCGCCTGCCAACCCGCAGCCGGCACCGGTTATCACTGACGCAACACAAGACCAGGTATGTGTTGACTCGATGTATTTTGCCACACCGGGTGTAGTAGGTCCGCTGGCAGTTGATCCAACCCGGATTATTACGTACAGTGCACCCACCCCGCTGGCAAATCACTGGTATCAGTGGTATGTTACCAACGGTATTATTATCACCGGAACACCGGGTGCTTATACAAGCGTAGGCACAAACACAACAGCAGCACTGAATGCTACATCGGCAATGGTGGTTTGGACCGGACCCACACCGGGCAAGGTTAAGTACTTAGTATTTACCAGCGACCCGAACAGTCCGCCGCCAGCACCCTGCTTTGCAACATCAATTGAGCCAACAATCACCCTTCCAATTGTTCCCAATGTACCGCTTACGCTTACAACAACGTCGAGCATGCCCGGCGACAATGTTTGCGAAGGCAACACAATTGACCTGATTCTTTCTGGAAGCAAGATTGGCTTATCATACCGTGTTGAAGAATGGAACGGAACTACCTGGAACGATGCAGGCATCGCACCGGTAGCCGGTACAGGAGCAGCAATCAACATTACTGTTCCCGCATCCGTACTTACCATTACATCATCGCCAATTACTGACCACGTTTTCAGAATCACTGCTCGTGATCAGGCATTTACACCCGATATCGCTGGTCCATGTGAATGGCTGCGTACATCGGTTACCCCGTCTATCACTGTCCACGTTTTTGACACACCGAACGACATCCCGGTTGTAAACACAACACCGCTGGTCTGTGACGGCGACAACGTGGTTATTAACGTAGGAACCGTAGGTCAGCCAACGCAGACACACGTGATGTATGAACTGTGGCGCGGACCATTTGGCGGACCATTTGCTTATACCGGCATTAGCGGCATGGGTAACGGAGGTATGTTACCACTTACAGATAACACAACAACCGGCCTTGGAAATGGCGGCCCGTTACTTGCAGCCGATAACTATCAGTATGAAATTCATGCCTATATACCCGTAGCACCGCTCGGACCACCAGCAGGTGGCTGTCCGTTTACAATGACGGCAAAACCGGGTGCACGCATCTTTGAATACCCTGCAAATCCGACGGTTACATTTACACCGAATCCGGTCTGCTGGGAAGAAGAAATTACTGTTAACCTTGCCAACACACAAGCAGGTGTAGAGTACGAAGTCCGTGCAAACGGATCGTTCCTCTCGCCACAGGTAATTCTGCAAGGCACAGGCGGAGCAGTTTCAACAACCTTTAACTCGGTACTTATTCAGCCGACCAATCCTTCCGGATCGGTGGTTATACCAAACGTCGAAGTCGTAGCTCGGTTAGTAACAAATGTTACATACCCGCGTCCGATTCCACCGTCGGCATGTCCGATACCGTACGGAACAATCAACTACACAGTATGGGAAAAACCTGTAGCAGTTGTTACCGGACCGGCTACATCATGTGGTCCGTCCACAGCAACCTACACGGCTGATCCGGTTACACCGGCTCCTCCAATGTACTTTGACTGGTTAATTACAACCGTACCTCCGGCTGGAACCACACCAACCTCTGCAACATCGTCAGCATCTGGCACAGTGAACCCATTTGTGGTTAACTGGGGAATCCACCTGCTGAACTGTGACGGAACATACAACCCGCTGGCTCAAACCATCCGCATGATTGCAACCAATGCATGGGGATGTACAGACACAGCATTCTTTAACCTAACGATTGAGCCCACCGTATCGGATGCAGACATCTTTGGTCCAACATCCTCATGTATCTACGGCGGATTCGAATCACACCTTGACACATTCACTGTTGCCAGACCTGCACCCTGTGTATTCCCTGCCGGAACAACGTATCTGTGGACGATGCCTACGGGCGTTGTCAGCGGTGCCATCCGCAGTGGTCAAAGCACACCAACGATCGTAGCCGAATGGTACACCACCGGCGGCACGAACATTGGAACAGTTCAAGTTGACGTTACACTGCCACCATCGCATGGCGGTTGTACAACAACAATCACGCACGACGTAGTTGTTTACCCGCTGCCACAACCTGTGATCAACGGTCCAACAACCGTATGTCAGGGCGACATGGGCAAGGTGTACATTGCTGACAACTACCCAACCGACACCTACAACTGGCAAGTCATTGGCGGTCAGATTGTTGGTGGTATGGGCACCGGCGTAGTTGGTGACACAGCCAACATCAGTGGTGTTGGACTGAACACCATCTCCGTTAACTGGAATGATACACCAAACCCGAACGCATTTATCCGTCTGACCCAGGTTTCGGCTGCCGGCTGTATGAACGTTACAAACTTCTTTGTAACAGTTGCACCGACACCGGTACCGGCGATCAGCGGTCCTGAAAAGGTGTGCGACAACTCAGTTGTTACATATTCAACAGCCGACAACTCGCCAAACAACACCTACAACTGGACAATTACCGCAGGCAATGCCACCATTCAATCCGGTAATAACCAGGCTCAGGTATCGGTGCTGACCGGCGACATCGGTGGTGGTAACAGCTTCACAATTCAAATAACAGAAACAGTTCTTGCTACCAACTGTTCCGAAACAGTTAGCAAGGTTATTTCGATTCTTGAAAAGCCAAACCCAACCATTACCCGTGTATCACCGGCAGGTGGTACCGTAGGCGGAGCATGTCTTGGTCAGACAGTTACCTATACAACCTCTGACCCTGTAGCTCCTAACCCAACGTACTCCTACAAGTGGTCCGTAACGAACGGAACAATAACGGGCAATGATGAAGCTGCTTCTATCGCAGTCAACTGGAATTCAGTTGGTGTTGGTACAATTACACTTAACAAGTGGCACACCGGCAGCCAGTGCACCACAACAGTTACGCAAAACGTAAACGTAGTGGATGCTCCGGCACCAACAATCAGCGGTCCGCTTACCGTATGCGGCTTAAGCACACATACATACAGCACGCCGAACGTGGCCGGAAACACCTATGCATGGACGATTAGTGCTAACGGAACAATTACCGGAGGAGCTGCTACCAATGCTGCAACCATCCAGTTTAACAACCCCGTTCCGGCATCAACTCTTCCTGCTACAATCAGTGTAACAGAAACAAACACAGCCAGCGGCTGTGCCGCAACAGCATCGATTTCGGTTACCATTACAGACCAGCCACAAATTGCAGGCATCAACCGTGTTTCACCGGCAGGACCGGCTAACACAGCCTGTAACAACAGCTCCATCAGCTACGGTGTATCAACCTACACTGCAGGTGCCGGATACACATTTGCATGGTCAGTAACCGGTGGTACCATTACGGCCGGAAACGGAACCGAAACGATAACGGTACAGTGGACAAACGTTGGAACACAAACAATCACAGTAACCGTGACGAATCCGTCCGGTGACTGCTCCGACACCGAAACCCTTAATGTGGGCGTAACCTATCAACCTGTTCCGGCAATCACAGGCAACGCAATTACCTGTACCGGCAACACGGAAGTGTACAGCACGCCTTCGGTACCGGGCAGCACATACTCATGGAGCTTACCAACAATGGGTGGCAACATCCTGTCGGGTACAACCTCGCATGAAGTAACCGTAGAATGGATCCTCTCCGGAAACCGCACCGTTCAGGTTGTTGAAACAAACGGTAACTGTACCGCAACAGCCACTCTGACGGTATCGGTTGGCAAGACGCCAACATCAACGGCAATCTCACGAATCAGCCCGGCTCCGACATCAGCAGTAGCAATTGCTTGTGTTAACCAGGTTATCACCTATTCAACCCCGCTCAATTCCGGTTACACCTATCTGTGGACGGTAACAGGCGGCAACTTTGTTGGTGGCGTAAACAACACCAACCAGGTACAAATTGAATGGACAACTGTAGGTGCACAAACACTCACAGTAACCGAGACAACCCCCGGAACCAACTGTTCGAAGACTGTATCGCAAACCGTTAACGTTGAAGATCAGCCGAACCCGACCATTACGGGACCGTCCATCGTATGTACACAAGATGTATCCACCTATAGCGTAACAGCTGTCTCCGGACACAACTATAGCTGGACCATCAGCGGTGGTGGTACGATTACATCGTCAGCCAATTCAAGCTCGATCACGGTTGAATGGACAACTGCCGGAACCTGGACAGTTGACGTAACGCAAAGCAACGCAACAGGCAACTGTACGGCCACTGCATCACTTTCAGTCACTGTTGGTGCAACACCAACCGACACTGAAATCACTGGTGCAGCAACAGTATGCTACGGCAGCACGACAAACACCTACAGTGTTTCGAACGTAGCCTCACATACCTATTACTGGACCGTAACAGGCGGAACAATTACTTCTGGTCAGGGCACAAGCAGCATAGCTGTTCAGTGGACGGCCATTGGCAACCAGACAGTAACAGTTGTAATTGGTGAAACCGGTACAAACTGCGAAGTAACACTCGTTAAGAATGTGTCGGTTGAAGACCAACCCGCACCGTCGATCACCGGATCGGCTGCAGTATGTACCGACGACATCGTAACCTATGCCGTTAACCCTGTGGCAGGCCATACATATTCATGGTCGGTAAGCAGTGGCGGAACAATTACCAGCGGTACAAATTCACATTCAATTACCGTTGAGTGGACAACTGCCGGCACACATACCGTGAGTGTAACACAAACCAACGGTACCGGTAACTGTAGCGCAGTTGCAACCCTTAATGTATCGGTTGGTCAGACACCTGCTCAAACCGACATTAACGGTCCGGCTACTGTTTGCCAAGGCTCAACACAGAACTACAACGTCACCAACATCGCCGGTCAGTCCTACGTTTGGACAGTAACCGGTGGTACAATCACCAGCGGTGCAGGCACCAACTCCATTAACGTACAATGGACCGTGCTTGGAACCAACGAAGTAAAGGTTAAGATCTCTACAACCGGCACAAACTGCGAAAAGACACTTACGCTGAACGTATCGGTTGAAGATCAGCCCAACCCGACAATTGCCGGCCCATCAGTTGTATGTACAGGCGACGTAGCCACATACTCTGTAACGGCAGTCAGCGGTCACAGCTACCTGTGGTCACTTGGTGGAACCAACGGTACCTTTACCTCCGGAACCAACGCACCTACGGCTACCATCGAATGGCTGACGGCAGGAACAGAAACAATTACCTTGGTACAGACAAACGCTACCGGTAACTGCTCCGCTACAACCTCAATGCTTGTAACCATTAATCAAACACCGGTACAAACCACCATTGCAGGTAAAGAAACTGTCTGCAACGGCTCGGTTGAACCATACAGCGTAACCAACATCGCCGGTCAGTCCTACGTTTGGACGGTTACCGGTGGTACAATCACCAGCGGTGCAGGTACCAATGCTATCACAGTACAGTGGACGGCAATTGGCGCACAAACCGTGAAGGTGAACATCAAGACAAACGGAACCAACTGTGAAGTTGACCTTTCGAAGAACGTAACGGTTGAATTCCAACCGGCACCATCCATTGTTGGTGATGCAAACGTTTGTACGGAATCCGAAGAAACATACTCTACCACAGCCAATGCAGGCAGCACCTATGCCTGGACGGTAACAGGTGGCGTATTTACTTCGGCAACAACCACACCAACCGTAACGGTGAAGTGGACAACAGCCGGTACACAAACGCTGACTGTAACAGAAACAAATGCTTCAGGCAACTGTTTTGCTACAGCCACCCTATCGGTAGTTGTTTCTCCGACACCATCCACAACCACAATTGCACGCGTAACACCTGCTGGTCCTGTTGACCATGCTTGTGAAACCGATACCATTACCTACAGCACACCGTTTAATTCTACGAGCTCGTATCAGTGGACGGTTACCGGCGGTACCATCATCGGTTCCAGCACAAGCAATCAAGTTGTTATCAACTGGACGCAGCAAGGCAGTCAGACACTTACCGTTGTTGAAACAACAACAGGTACAGACTGTGAAACTGTGAAGACGCAAAACGTAACTGTAACCTACAAGCCAACACCGAACATTAACGGTGCCAACGTAGCATGTATCAACAAGGATCATGTGTACAGCACACCGTATGTAGCCGGCAGTGCCTACGAATGGGAAATCACCCCGTCGAACGTATTTGCCCCGATTGTTGGCTATCCGTATTCGAATTCAATTCAGATCAAGTGGATCCAACCAGGCTTGCACACTGTAAGTGTAACGGAAACAAACATTGCCGGTGGCTGCTCCACAACAGCAACCATGCAAGTACAGGTGAACGAAATTCCAACACCGTTCATCAACAGCACAACCGGCTATGGCAATCCGCCAGCACGTCGTCCGGGTATCGTATGTAACTACAGCACGCATACCTATACAACATTTGCAACACCTGGCAACACGTTCATCTGGACGATTACCGGTGGTACGATCATCTCAGGTCAGTACACCAATACCGTTCAGGTAACATGGGGTCCGGCTGGTCAGGGTACTCTTGCAGTTCAGGAAACCATTCCTGGCTCTGACTGTATCACCACTGACAAGGACACATTCGACATCCGCCCAACTCCTACGCCGAGCATCTCGGGTAACTTTAACCCATGCGGTGCCTCCACGCAGCAGTACACAACACCATTTGTAACCGGCAACAGTTATCAGTGGGTTGTTGTAGGCGGTACAATCACCAGCGGTCAGGGAACCAACACCATTACGGTTGCCTGGCAAGATCCAAGCTGGCCGAACACCATTAGTGGTTCTGTTCAGGTAACTGAGTGGGTAACCGACGTTCTGCCAAGCATGAGCTGCATCAACTCAGACACAAGAGGAATTAGCGTACGTCCGAATCCGCCGGTACCAACGATTACAGGCCCATCTGTAGTATGTGCTACCGATCTTAATGACAACCCGGTAACGGACAATACGGTTTCGTACAGCACAAGCATCCCGGCAATGGGTAGCAACCAGGGATACATCAGCTACGCATGGAGCGTTTCAAGCAACGGTACAATCGTTAGCAGTTCAACATCATCGTCGGTTAGCGTTCAGTGGACAAACACCACCAGCGCACCAACTGTTGGCACGATTACGATTGTTCAAACCTCGTCGTTTGGCTGCACCAGCACAGCTTCCCTGGATGTAACCATCAACCCGGTACCGAACCCACGCATCAGTGGTCCGGCCGAAGTATGCTTGAATACACAAGGTACGTACAGCACTGTAGGCACAGCCGGCAATCAGTACTCATGGACTGTTTCCGGTGGCAACCCGATCCTCTCCGGTCAGGGAACTGCTAACATCAACGTACGCTGGACAGTTGTTGGTACACATGCCATCCGTGTAAGAGAAACCAACTCCTACGGATGTTCTTCGACCAACGAGTTCATGGTAGTTGTTCACGAGCTCCCGAGCGTAACAATTACAGCTTCGGGTCCGACAACCTTCTGTCAGGGTGGCGACGTTACCCTTTCGGCACCAATCGGCTTTGCTTCCTATGTATGGAGTAATGGCGAAACAGGCCGGAGCATCGTTGTTCACACCTCGGGCACGTACAGCGTAACCGTTACCGACGAGAACGGCTGTTCGAACACCTCGAACGAGATTACCGTGAACGTCTTCCCAAGCTCGCTGCCAATCGTAACAGTAAGTGGTCCAACCACATTCTGTGAAGGTGGTAGTGTAACACTCACCGCTCCGAGTGGCTTCAGCGCCTACCTCTGGTCAACCGGTGAAACAACACAACAAATCGAAGTAACCAAGGCTGGTGAATACTCAGTAACAGTATCCGACGGTAATGGCTGTACCGGTACATCAACGGTAGTTGACGTATTCGTTAATCCGAAGCCAACACCAATCCTTACTGTTATCGGCCAATCCACAATCTGCTCTGGTGACAGTGTAGAAGTTCGTGCCCCAGCCGGCTACGTATCCTACACATGGCGTTCAACATCAGGTGAAAACTATGGCACTGGTCGTTCGATTTGGGTAACACAATCTGATACGGTTTACGTAGAAGTTGTTGATGCCAACGGATGTACAGGTGTTTCCGACACGTTAATGTGCACCATGAGCAATCCGGTTCCGCCAATCGTAGCATCGAACGGCCCGAACGAATTCTGTGATGGTGGTGCAGTAGAACTCGAAGCTCCGGCAGGCTATGCCAGCTACTTCTGGTCAACCGGTGCAACAACCCGTAAGATCGTTGTAACTGAAAGCGGAACCTACTCGGTAATTGTAACCAACGAAGTAGGCTGCTCAGCAACCTCGCCTGAAACCAACGTTGTTGTTAACCCAACACCTGATCGTCCGTCGATCAAGCGTATGGGCGATACTCTGACGGCCGTATCAACACAAGCACAAGCATATCAGTGGTATCTTGATGGAACCGCTATTGCCGGTGCAACCGAACAACAGCTTCTTGTTCAGAAGACAGGTGATTACCGCGTAGAAATCTCTGATAACAATGTATGTAAGGCTCTCTCGGATGCATATCCGGTACGTCTCACAGATGTTGCTGAAGATGATGTGGTTGCAGGATATCGCGCTGATGTCGTGGTATTCCCGAACCCAACAAGCGGTGCATTCACCATCGAATCGAAGTCCATCGAAGCCGGTAACGTTCATATCGAACTGGTAAACAACATCGGTGAGGTTGTTCTCAGCCTTGACGCTGTTGCCAACGGTGGTCACTTCAAGTCGAACGTGGAAATGGGTACTCTGGCAACAGGTGTGTACAACGTTGTAATTACCTCGGGTAGCCAGCGCTGGACGGTACGCCTTGTACGTCAGTAAGACCTTCAGATAGCTTAGCATGGTAAATCAGAAGGGCATGTCCATCATGGATGTGCCCTTCGTTCGTTTATACACCACCGAAACAAATGTGAATGTTATATGTCATCTGCTTATCGTAATCAGGTACTACAATCCATGAATAAACTGCTCATCGCTGTTGTCGTTGCTGTTGCCATGCTGCTCCCGTATCCGGATGCCCGGGCTTCGTCGTCCGGTATCGTCGGCAGATCTGTCCTGACTCAACCGGGCTGCGGTAACTCGTCGTGCCATGGCACTGTATCAGCCGAGGTCCAGGTATCGCTTCCCGGTACTGTTAATGGTAAACTGTACGTATTGCCGGGTGCAACGGTGAGTCTGATGCTCCGCATTTCGGCTATCGGCATGAAGGCTGCGGGCTGCGATATCTCGGTTAAAACTGAGGTAAATGGTAAAACAAATGCGGGGACACTCATTGCACCTCAGGGGTCGGGGCTTTGGACGATGAAGGGCGAGCTGACGCATACGTCATCTAAAAAAGCAACCAACGGAGAAGTTGAATTTAACTTTCAGTGGATGGCTCCCTCTGAGGAAGGCACATGCTACATTCATGCGGCTGCTAATGCCGCAAATATGGATGGAAGCACCAAGGGTGATAAATGGGCCTTCCTGGAACCGGTTGAAGTACAAGTAAACGCAGCAAACAGCGTAGCCGAAACCGTAAGCCCCCTACCATCAATCTCGCCACTGCCCGCCCATGACAGAGTAACTGTTTCTGCACCAGCAGAGCCTGGCTCAACGGTGGACGTAATAATTTTAAATGCACTTGGTGAATGTGTTGCACGGCATACCGAAACTGTTAGCAGGGCACAGTATGTGTTTACCTGGGATTGTCGTACAACAAGCGGACAACCCGCGCCCCCGGGCGAATACATTGTTGCCATTTTGAATAAACGAAATCTGTACTCAGGAAAATTGATTGTGGTTCGTTAATATCCCCATGACGTTGTCCACCAGAACATATCGCGGTCTGCTGCTCGGCATCATTAGCGTATTGGTCACACTGCCAACATCTGCTCAGTGGGTTAAAGCATCACTGCCACTGCCGTACAGTACCGGATACTACCTGGACGTATTCTTCCTGAAGTCCGACCCACGGTACGGATGGGCATGTAGTATCGAAGGTTATGTTGTGCGCACCACCGATGGCGGGATAACATGGCGCGGTTCCCAAACATCGCGTAAGTTTCTGGAGTACATACAGTTTCTTACCCCGCTGATCGGCTATACTTCGGGTCCGGCAGGCTTGTATAAAAGCACCGATGGCGGCGCCACATGGCGTGATATTACACCGCCCGACCCCAACGGTGAGCAAGGCTGGGGCAGCTACTTCCTGAATCAGAATGAAGGAGTGTATCTGGTAGGGGGCTGTGCCACAAGTGTTCAGGCGTTCTACAGGACCACGGATGGCGGTGTTACCTTTACTGCGAGTTATCAAACAGAACCACGCAGCGGCTTATCCGATGCTCTGCTGTATGATGATGGCAGCGGCTACGCTCTAAGTAGTGGTGTACTTTGGAACACCTCGGATTATGGACGCTCCTGGCGGAAATATGCTAAAACACCCAGGAAGGTGTGGCATGAAGAATTGTCGATTGTCGGGTCCACCATTATGATTCCGTGGACCGGTGAAGACTGCGCAGGAGCCGGATCAAAAAAGGGTGGAATACTCCTCTCGCATGATAAAGGTTTAACGTGGACCGATGTTAACATTGGGGAAGCAATGTTTGGTACGTTTTTAATTGATGAAAAACGTGGCTGGGCCGTAGGCGACAATAAAACCGTTTACTATACAAGTGATGGCGGTCTCTCATGGATAAACAAGAATTGTGGCGTTAGCGGTAACCTTGACGACATTTTCTTTATTGGTGACTCAGTTGGCTGGATCGGCGGCAGCGGGTTGTACAAGTATGTACCGGTACGGGACTTTAAAACGGTTTCGATAATGCCATCGGACACTACCTTAACGATTTGCAGAACCGACAGCGTCCTGCTGACGGCATCTGCCGGGTATGCACTATACACATGGTCAGACGGCGTACAGGGGCAGAGCAGGTACGCCTCCGCTGCTGGTACATATCGCGTGGTCGCGTATCACACCTCGACCTGTTTGGAGTCATCTGATTCAATAACGATACGGCATTATCCCGAAGATCCCGCCCAGATCATTGCTCCCGTGCTGGAAGTATGCCAGGGCGACAGTGTCAGACTCGAGTTCAAGGGGAACGCTGTTAGTCAGAGGTGGAGTACTTCTGACACTGCTAAAGTTATTTATATCTCAACAACCACCAGTGTATCGGTTGAATACACCGATGTATTTGGGTGTTCGTTTACGCTGGGTCCTGTTGCCATTACAGTTCATCCAAGGCCTGACCCCGTAATTACTACAAACCGGAACACTACAATTTGTCGAAGCGAAACGATTACCCTTTCAGCTCCCGAAGGGTACACCTCGTATGAGTGGAGTAACGGGGCAACCAGTAAGGATATCACAGTTTCACAACCCGGTGAATATACCGTACGAGTTCAGGATCAGTACGGATGCACTGCTACGTCTGCATCAGTGACCATTGTAGTGCTGGATATTGAAAACAGAATTGAACTGATGTCGGCACTTACTCCGGCCTTTGTTCTCCCTGAAACCACCGTGGGCAGTGCTCGCTGTGCAGATGTGCTTATCAGAAACAAGTCCACCAGCGAAGAGCTTGTTATCAGCAGGCCACTGTTGGTACATAACCTGTGGATCAGCATTCCGCAGGCACAGTTGCCAATCCGTTTAGGCCCGTTGCAGACCGGCCGGATCACACTGTGTTTTGCACCTGTTGACACCGGTGCCGTTGCCGATACGCTAATTCTGCCAGACACCTGCAGTCCGACAATCATCCCGGTATTAGCTCGCGGAGCCGGGGAGTTTTTCAGTGGCACCTCCCGTTGCGACGTAGCCATCAAGACGTTTGTTTACAGGGCGGGCGTCTCTCACTACCTCTCGAATCCATATCCTCAGCCGGCAAACAGCTCTGTGCAGCTCACGATTAAGCCCGCTCTGCAGAATGTAAGGGCAGTACTGGTTGATTTTCTGGGCAGGCATGTGGCCGAAGCAGAGGTAACCGTGTCAGGCTCTGAGACGGCGATACTCTTCCGCACTCACGGAGTTCCTGCCGGAAGGTACGCTGCCATACTGATGGGTGACCAGGGAGAAATGACCTCGGTACCGGTAGGGATAATCCATTAGGCATTACCTGAAAAAACAGTAGGTTTGCAGAACATGAAATCAACAAATTCGTTAAATGTGATGATGTGGTAGATGAAATTTATGGCTACAATTGTATCTCTAGACCCACGGGTTACCCGTTTGGGAATTCCCGCAGACGCACCTGCCCAGATACCAGAAAAGCAGGAGCTTGACCAGCTTCAAACGTACGAGGTATTTCATCAGCAAAAGAGTGGCGCACATCATACCCATGTAGGCAATGTACACGCACCCAATGCCGAAATCGCCCTCCTAATGGCCAAAGAAGTGTATGGACGACGCGGGCAAACCTACAACCTCTGGGTAGTGAAAACTTCAAACGTGGTAACCATGGATAGCAGCGACGCAGACGTATTTGCAACGGCACCAGAAAAGGGGTATCGCGATGTAGCTGCCTACATGGTACGCGAAAAGCTGGATGCATTTAAGAAAGAACAGCAAAACCGACAGTGAGAATGAAACCATATTCGTTTCATCCGTCAGCCAGTTGTGATCGCCGAAGTAATTCAATTGAGAACCATACCCTATACTTGAAAAGATTATGAATACCGACGTTGTAAGTAAACTACTGTTACGCATTGCCGACGATGAGCTCATCATTGCCCATCGTCACAGTGAGTGGACCGGGCTTGGTCCGATTCTGGAAGAAGATGTTGCGTTTTCGTCAATCGCGCAAGACAAGCTTGGCCATGCTCAGGCCCTGTATGCCCTGAATCATGAGCTTTGTGGTGGCCCGGCACCCGATCAGGCTGCTTTTCACCGCAGTCCTGAGGAATTCCTCTGCTGTCAGTTCGTAGAGTTGCCAAATGGAGAATATGACTTTAGTTTGATGCGTCACTTTTTATTTGATGCCGCCGAATTTCTCCGGTTTGAAAACCTGCGTAACAGCTCGCTGGAGCCGTTAGCGAAGTTAGCCGTGAAAATCCACAGCGAGCTGAAGTATCACCTGTATCACGGTAAAACGTGGGTTACACAACTCTCCGGTAATGGTACGGCAGAAAGTAAGGCAAGGATGCAGGAAGCGCTGAACTATGCCTGGCCGTATGCTCTGGGAATGTTCGAAGGTGGAGACCACGATGTCCCGATTAAGTCCGGCAAACTATCAGTTCCGGAATCTGAGTTGCAGAAGCTGTGGCTTGATTTCGTGGTGCCGGTGCTCACTGAAGCCGGCTTAACCATACCGGCAGATGCTAAACCTGTTTATGGTGGACGCCAAGGCAAGCATAGCGAATATCTTGCACCGTTGCTGGAAGAGATGACGGAGGTTGTTCGCATCGATCCGGAAGCGGAGTGGTAAGATGACGAAGGAGGACGTGCTTGAAGCACTGCAGGCAGTAAAAGATCCTGAAATTCCTACCATAAGCGTCGTTGACATGGGCATTGTAACCAATGTTAGTGTTGACGGTGACGCGATTGCCGTAACGATGACACCAACGTTTGTGGGGTGTCCGGCTATCGACGTGATGCGCTCCGACATCGAGGAAGTCTGTAAGGGGCTTGGGTTTGCCCGGGTCAGCGTCCAGGTTACGTTTGACAAACCGTGGTCATCTAACTGCATCAATGCCCGTGGCAGACAGGGGTTACTCAAGCATGGCCTGGCGCCACCTGCAGAACACAGTGGTAGTTTAGGGCCGGAACTGGAAGAACTAAACCATATCCCGTGCCCGGTTTGCGGCAGCTCCGATACAAAGCTGGTGTCGCCTTTCGGTCCTACCCTCTGCAGAAGCATTCACAAATGCAACAGCTGCAAGGAAACATTCGAGGCATTCAAGCCTGCATAGGACGTTGCAGCTTTTTGAACAGCGTACAGGTATGGTTGGGTTACAAGTGCAGAGATGCCTGCACATAGAACTGCGTTCCTACCAGCCCGGGGATCAGCATTGGGTTCAGGACGTTTAACGCATTATTCATACCGGCACCAAGCATCAGCCGCGTTTGTCCCAGGAGTACTGTATGTGTTACTGCGACATTCAGCACGGTATATCCCTTAACATATTCGTCCGGACGATCCAGTACCTTCCTCGGCGGATTGCTCATCACGATGCCGTTTTTATCGAGGGATTCATCGCCATAGCCCCCTACAAATTGTGCCCGAATATTGGCACTCCATAATTTGCCGGGAGAATCGTATTGCAGGCGAACGGAGCCACTGTGCTTTGACCGGTTCCAGAGTCCGCCGTATTCGTTAAGCGTTAGCTTATGGGCAATTGTGCCGGCTGTACCGTTCCTAATTGCATTTACTACTTCATCATCGTAGGCATCCAGAAACTGATAGCCGGAACTCAGGGTTATGGTGCCAAGCTCAAGGTTGGAAAATGCAAGGTGGATATTTGCTTCAATGCCCTGGGTAGTAACTTTTGACAGGTTGCGGTAACTGTACACGCTGCGCTCGTCAACAATCCCGTACGGGTAGTATTCGATCAGATTTTCAAGGTCGTTTCTGAATAACCTGATATCGGCATTATAAGCAAGAACGGCAAGGTCAGAGAGTTCGGCTAAACCGTCATCGTACCGGATCCCAAGGTCGTACGATATACTGCGCTCCGGCTGAAGTTCAACGCCAAGCAATTCGGCGCCGATAAGGTCGTAGCCCGCACCCGGCAGCCTGTTGGAGAACGACACAAACAACTGTCGGAAATCAGGTGCCTTAAAGCCTGTTCCCACCGATCCGGTAAATCGGAAGTGGCTGTGTGGCTTCCAGAGCATTGAGAACCTGGGGCTCAGAGCCGCACCGTAAACACTATTACCGTCAAAACGGGCACTAAGCACATACGATATCCAGTCAGTAGGCAACCCTTCCCACTGGGCAAAGCCAACCCAGGTGCGATACATCAGCGGGTTGGTATTTGCGGCGGTATCGGGGATGTATCGTGTTCCTGAAATATCGTCGTAAATAAACTCGCCACCCGCAGTTAGTCTGTCGGCCTCTCCCATGATTAAATCATACTGTGCATACAGCCGGGCAATACGCCGGGTCATGTTATCTATTTTACCTGCGGCACCCTGATCAACGTCAAAATTATAAAGTTCTTCATAATCGGAAGCATAGGCAGTAAGCTGTAACCGTGCTGCATTCTTTGTGTATTCCACGCCTACGGTTGTGCTAAGATCTGACTGTTGCACGCTGCCGCTATTCTTGGAAATCTGACCCTGCACGCTCTCGATAAAGTCGCCTTCAGAGGCCGATGTAAAGTAGCGTCCCCACCCCTTAACAAGCCAGTTCCTGCTAATCTTGTGCTGCATCTTCAGTTGTGCCGTTGCATCGCTAAAGCCTGCATACGGAATGGTCAGGGTATCCATTACTGTTTGGAACTCCGCCGATTTCCGAACGTTAACAAAACCACCGATTTCAGTATTGGGGCTGCCCCAGCCGCCTTCCAGTCTGACTTCTGCCGGGCCTTTGGAAACATACTGCGTATGCACGGAACCGGTGAAACCGTCGTCAGGACGTTTTGTAATAATGTTGATTACGCCTGCAAGAGCTTCACTGCCGTACATACTTGAGAGGGGGCCTTTCACGACTTCAACTCTCTCGATATTGCCTACCGAGAGCCGCGTAAGATCGATGATCCCTGCAACTCTGCCAATTACCGGCTGACCATCGATTAAGATCAGGGTATAGTCCGGGCCCAGACCGTTCATCTGCACGCCGGTGCGTACGTTGCCCTGCATCAGCAGGCCATTCTGCTCTTTTAAGAGGTCGGCCATGTTTACCATTGCCGTTGCTCTGATTTGTTCTTCACCAATGATCTCAACACGCACCGGAGAATCCTTCAGTCGCACATTGTTCCGTGTTCCTGTAACAACAATCTGATCTGCCTGAACGGAGCGCAGGCTGTCAGCCAGGGAGCGATGTGCCAGGGAGTCCGGTCCGGCGGCGGAGAGGGTGCAGAATGAACAAAGGAGTGCATACAGACAAGTTGCGGCACAGCGTGGGTTGAGCATCGCACAAATTTACGGCTGTTAGGTTGTGGCAGGTGCGTTATTACGCAATCGGATAAACTATCGTACCCACAGGATATTTGCGGTAGCAAGGTGCAGTGCTGAGTTTACAACAACGATATAGGGTCCGCTGGCTACGTCATGCATTGAAACCGGAACCACAGTAGCACTGTTTTCGCCAAGCTCCCTGGTGACGGTACAACGTTTTACCATGCTGCCGTCAGTAGCAATCAGTCTGATCTCAAACAAGCCGGGCTCTCCGCCTTCAATGTAAACATCTACACGGTCGTTTATCGGTCTGGGCTGAATGGTTACCGTTGTCGTTGCAAAAAACGTGAGTGCCCGTTCCTGCAGACTGCATCCTGTGATGAGTAACCGGCCGGGTATTCCGGTAGTGGATGGGCAGGTAACGCCGGTCCACCGAATATCTTCCCAGGTGATCGGAGCATCGGTGATACCTCCTGAGAGCACAGTTCCGTAGAGTGTATTAATTCTCTGCTGACTGTTAACGATTTGAATATTATCCTGAATCAGCCTGACAATCTGGTCGCTGTTCCTAAATGAAAAAACCGAGGGCCCGCGATCCAGGTGTGTGGGAGAATAGGCTGCTGCCGGGAACACCAGGCTTGCACGTAGTGTATCGGCAAACATTGGCAGCAGAACCGGGTCAACATTAACAAGAATCGGAATTGCAATGTTGCTGTTTCCGGCTTCGGCAGTAACGGTACCAATACGAATCGAAATTGATGTTGTATCAATAACATAAACTGTGATATAATCGGTGCCCGTACAGTTGTAGCCATCGGTGCCCGTAACCTGATACGTTGTTGTGATGCGTGGGGATGCAATGGGATTGGGAATAGTGGGGTCAGACAGTCCGTCAGTGGGCCACCACCGGTACGTGACGGCACCCGTTGCCAGGAGCTGTGCGGCACTACCCGAGCAAATCCGCATATCGTTGCCTACCGAGACCAGTGCAGGTGCAACAAAAACAGTGGTGGAGTCGGTGCCCACGCATCCGTTCAGGAACACTACAAGTTTGTACAACGTTGTAGTTGCAGGGTTCGCAATAGGGGTTGCCGATGCCGGATCGTCAAGCCCCTCTTCGGGGGTCCATCGTACCGTACTTCCAGGCGGAACAACGGCATTAAGCCGAACCGGTGTGCCCGGGCAGGTATGTACTACGGGTCCGGCGGAAATCATTGTCATACCGATAACACTGACCGTGACCGAATCGGTGACAACGCAGCCGCCCATGCCGGTTGCAGTTACTGTGTATGTGGTTGTTTCGGCGGGCCACGCTCGCACCTGGCTTCCGGTGTCGGTGCTCAGCGACAGAGCCGGCTCCCAGGTAATGGTTTGTGCGTTAGAGGTAACGGAAATTTGAACCGTATCACCTGCACAAATCTGTAGTTGCGCGGGAAGGCTGATTGCAGGTCGGGGGATAACGTCAATAAAAACCGAATCAACTGCCCGACAGTTGCCACTTACAGCAAGCACGGTTACCATTGTAGGCTTGTTTACAATAACGGTTGTTTGATTTGTTGATGAAGGTGTTACACCCTCACCCAGCCATTCAAATGTGGAGCCTCCTCCAACGGCGGTAAGCAATACAGCATCACCTTCGCAGACGCTTGGTGGCGCGTTGATCGTAACGGCAAACGATGTTTCGACGTTTACGCGGACCGAGTCAGTAACCGTGCATGCTCCGTTCGTCATCCGAACATAGTAGGTGGTAGATTCTGTTGGATACACTACCGGTGTTGGCGATGTGGAGTCGGTCATGTTAAGTGCCGGTGACCACACGTATGCAGTGGCACCGGATGCCGACAGTGTAGCGGGTGCGCCGGGGCAAATTGTAACGCTGCCGCCTGCCTTCATTTCGGCGGGTTTAACCAGTACCGTGGCTGTATCTGAGCAGCCGGTGCTATTGGTAGCAATAACGGTGTACACAGTGGGTACGGAAACCGTAACATAGGGATTTGCTATCTTCGGATTGCTTAACCCCGTGGCTGGCTGCCACCGGTAGTCTTCGGCCGCGCCAGCCTGCAACTGGTACGGGACATCCTTGCACACCTCAACACTGTCGGGCAGCTCCAGATCCGGTGGATCACTCACGGTAATAACAACCGTGGTGCTATCACTACCGTACTGGTTGGAAACGGTAAGCGTTGCACGATAAACACCCGCAGTTTTAAAACATACGGTTGGTGACGGAATTCGTGATGATGATGGAATACCACCCGGAATATCCCAGCTGTACGCATTAATGTTTCCCTGGTTTTTATCGCTCAGCTGAACACATCCGTTTGCACAGGTAAAGGCAGGTTCCGAAATGGCAAAGGGCAGGTTGCACGAAACATCAAACGGGATATGTGTAGTGAGGTTCCAGTTCATCGCTTGTGGCAAACCCGACCGGCATTCGCCGTATAAGGTGACGGCATGTTCAGTGATTGATGGAAATTCATCATCGGGTTTAGGAATCGAACTCAGAAATTTCTCACCGAAACGTCCGATATAAATAGCACCGTCAGGTGCAAGTTGCAGAGGTGTGAAATTGGCGGAGCCATTAAAAGAGCCAATAACAGTCCGGGAAGCGATAATCGCATCGCTGCTTCCCGCCTCAAGATCAAAACGCGAAATGAAGATACCCGGTGTGGGCACCAGTGTTGCAGTTGCAATGAACAGATACCTGCTGCTGCGGGAGAAGGCAGCACCGTAGTGGATACCGGTGTTGTCGGTACCAAACAGGTTGATACCGTTAAACAAGGCTCCTGTTGAGCGTGCGAACTGAAACAACTGGGTAGTACCGGATGGTGATGTTATAACAATGTGCCGTCCGTTGGGTGATGCCTGCATTTGCCCTGCATCACGAATTTCGGGCAAGCCAACAATGTTGGACAATACCGGCTTTACGTTGATACCATCTGACTTCAGGTGAAACGAAATAAATGACGCAGCATCCTTCTTTCGTGCGATGATCCATAAGCCCCCTTCATTACAATCGGGTACAGCGGTAATATGTTCTGTAACATCATGTGCCAGTAACACATCACGCACCGCAACATCACCGAACCCGTTGTCGCGTCGCATGTCCACGATTGAGTACTTCAGGCACATGCATTTATCCGACGCCGACGTTGCCGTAATTGGGGCTGGAGTAAAAATGCAGTACACATCCGATGCCCCCGGCCACTGAACTGCCAACGCACTCTGGCTGGTTGAAGCATCGCCGTGAAGCCCGGTTCCGTTTGGCATTGGCAGGTGCATTTTGTTCCACACCGTCTGTCCGTCCGTATAAAACAACAGTGTACCCGATCCCGGATCAGAAATTGTGGCGCACCCTTCCTCGGTATGGATACGGGAGTCGGTAAGGGGCTCGGGCATACCTGACCGAAAGGTAACGCCTGCCTGATTACCGAAATACCAGTTCCAGTACACCCGCTGCGCAACACCATCGGTACCCACGAGTAAAAAAACAAGGGCGGTGATTCCGGCTGTGAGTGCCTTGGTCAGGTGAGTAATGGCAGGAGAATATGGTAAATATGAACACATTGTGTGCAGACATCATTCTCGTCTTGCAATCGTATCTGCAGGATGTACGGTGGCTTAGTACAAGTTTATGGTTTTTTGCACTGAAACCTACAGGGAAGTGCAATTCATGATTTCGAATACCGTAATTTGATGCAATGGAAGATGTATGATGGAGACAAAAATACTTGTTGTTGACGACGAAGCCGACATTGTTGAGTTAGTGTCGTACAACCTAAAGAAGGAAGGCTTTACCGTTATCACGGCATCGAATGGCAGGGAGGCGGTTCAGCTTGCTGCCGATCATAAACCCGAGGTTGTGATTCTGGATGTAATGATGCCGGGTATGAACGGCTTTGAAGTCTGCGCAGCATTACGGTCGGCCCCCGGCACAGCATCGGCTTCGGTTGTGTTCCTCACGGCGCGGTCAACAGAAATCGACCAGCTTCGCGGCCTGGAGCTGGGAGCCGATGACTACATTCAGAAACCGGTAAGCCCGCGAATACTTACAGCCCGGGTCAGGACCATCCTTCGCAGGCGGGCAGCACCGATACGTTCAGAGGTGATTGTTGCACCGGAAACCATACGGGTGGGCTCAATCACGATTCAGCGCAGAAGCTATACCGTGTGGGTTGACGGTAAGGAGGTGTTCTTTCCAAAGAAAGAGTTCGAGTTGCTGGCATTTCTGGCAGCCAATAGTGGCAGAGTGTTTTCGCGCGAAGCATTGCTGCGCGAGATATGGGGTGAAACCGTACAGGTTGTTGACCGAACGGTAGATGTGCATGTATCGAAAGTTCGTGAAAAACTTGGTGCGCATGCGGCACTCATCGAAACAGTAAAAGGTCTTGGGTATCAGTTTAAAAATGTTTAATACGTATCATTGCTATGGCAGCCAGACCTGAACCGTTACGCAAAATAGCAGTACTGGTTTCTGTGTCGGTACTGACGCTTGCCTGTGCTCTGGCGGGCGTGGTCTTGCTACTGCCGGTACACCTTAGTGGGGTTACGCTTGCGGTTCTTGGTGTTGCGTCGGTGCTGATCCTTGGCGCTTATGGGGTAATTCTGTATTCGCTGATATCCCGATTTGTTACACAGACGATACTAAGTTCACTGCAGGAAATTTCTGCAACGATTACGGCAATAACGCAGGGAGCCGTCAGCACCCGCATTACAGCTCAGAGCACCGTCTCGGAAATCAACAGTTTGGTAACGGCAATCAATGCATTAGCACAGAAGGCATCCGGTGACATCACAGAGTTGCGCCGACTTGAAACTGTGCGAAGCGAGTTCATTGCCAATGTGTCGCACGAGCTTCGCACGCCCATCTTTAGCGTCCAGGGATATCTGGAAACACTGCTTGACGGTGCGTTGGACGATCCGGAGGTGAGCCGTCAGTTCATCGAGAAGGCATACTACAATGCCCGCCGATTAAACGCACTTCTGAGCGACCTTATTGATATTTCCAGAATTGAAAGCGGCGAACTCAGAATGAGTTTCAGGTATTTCAGTGCTACGGAATTACTGCAGGACGTTGTGAATACGATGGAACTGCAGGGTGCGCAACGCGGAATTACTCTCAGGCTGCTCTTACCGCCCAACAAGGCACTAAGGGTGTATGGCGACAGGGAGCGGCTTGTACAGGTATTAACAAATTTGATTGATAACGCAATCAAGTATAACACCGATAATGGATTAGTTGATATCAGTGCTGAAAAATCAGATGGTGTTGTACGAATTGCCGTACGTGACACCGGTATCGGGATTCCGCCTGAACACAAACAACGTTTGTTCGAGCGGTTTTATCGCGTAGATAAAAACAGATCCCGTGACGTTGGTGGCACAGGGCTGGGTCTGGCAATCGTGAAACACATACTCGAAGCTCACTCGTCCACCATTAGTGTAGAGAGCGAACCCGGCCATGGAACAGTCATTGCGTTTACGTTAAAGGCGGATTAGCGATAGACGATAACAGGAACCGACGTTATCCAAGCCCCTTTAGAAATCACAGCTGTATAAACACCGGGCACAAGATGCTGCACGTTGATTTCGACGGACTTGTTTTGATAGTGCCAGGGTGCATACTGCCTTGCTCCGTCGGCAGAGTAAACTGTGACATCTGCCGGTATCGTTTCTGCAGCGAGTTCAATTCGTACAGCGTTGCTTGCAGGCGTCGGGAACACCCGTGACGGCATCTGATAGGCGATATCCTGAACGGTTGTTAACTGATCCCATGTTATATCGTCGATATAAAATCCATCGCTGTTGTTTGCGAGGTTGGACTGAAACCGCAGTCGCAGGTACACGGTATCAGGCGTCCATCGAAGGATATGGAATCCGGAGCGCCAGGCATCGGCGCCCTTGGTTGTATCGGCCCAGCGTGCATCCAGCGATGAATTCCACCAGGCAATTTGTTCCCACTCACCATCCATATTGCTGCTGGGTAACATCTCAAGAAACACGGTGTCGGACGGGTGGACGAACGCAGCCACCTTCCACGAAAGTTTAACAGCATCATATTCCGGAACGAGACCGGCCACGTGTGGATACAGCATAACTGTGTCGCGCATCCGTTTGTCATATCCGGTAAAGGGCGACTCGGTGAACGAGGCAGGTTTTGAATAACTAAAGTTAGTATCAAGTCCCCAGTTGCCTGACAGCACCCGGAAATTGGGCAAGGTGTCGAACCGTTCGGTCTGCCAATACAAATTTCCGGTAAATGCAGTGACGGTATTTGAGACAGGGCTTTGGTTTCCTGCGGAGTCCACAACAAACACCGTGCTATTAAACCAGCCATCAGCCGGTGCAGCTACTGTAAATTCCTTTACCATGCCGGTATCAGAAGAATTTAAAGGAACCGAAAACGGTACGGAGCCAACCGTGCCTCGAAGTTCAGCCATGTTAATCAGAGGTGTTGTACCATCGAGTCTGAGCCTGGGCAGGCGTACCGTAAGATTCATCATAGGAGGAACCGGATTGCTGGATCCTGTGGCAGAAAGCAACACCGGAGCACCTGGAATTTTAGAGCCACCTGCAAACGCAGAAGCCTTTCTGGTAACAGACGTATTTTCTCCGGATACTACCGTAAGTGAATAGTGGTACTCCTTGTAAGCGGTAAGCCCTTCGTCGCGAAATGACGTTGTTTCGAGTGGCAGAGTAGCAATTACGGTTCCCTCGCGTGAAAGTTTGTACGTGGCTGTGCCTGTTAGTGGTTGTTCGAAAACACGTTTGCTGACGGCGCTCCACGATACATCGATAGCTGTAGGAATGTCGGGAATTGTTTCGGCTCCGAACGTGTCGGGGGCCTTTGGGGCCCTGGTATGGACAATCGCGGTGAAGACGTCGCTATCGGCAGTATTAGAGGCTGTTGTATTGCGCATATCAACCCACGACGGATACACGATACCGCCATAGAAATCGCATCCGCTGTAGTCACCTGCGAAGGTTCTTCCCTGAAAAGGATTATTGCGCAGATCGTTTTCTGCATCGCCAACTCGTTTATCAACCCAGGTTGACCCACCGTCAGGCGAGTAGCTTACATAACAGTTAACCAGCAGGTTTGCCGAGTCGTCGCGGGAATCAAAATACATCACCGCAAGGTCGCCGTTCAGCGGATCCAATGCTATCCAGGGCCAGAACTGGTCGTTCGTGGTATCGGAGTGGACGAACACCGGTTTAGACCATGATGCACCTGCATTTGTTGAGCGTGAGAAGTAAACATTTGGATAATTATCGGCTGACCAGACAAGGTACAGCCATCCGCGGCGTGGTCCGTTGGTGTTGTCAACGCACAGGGTTGGGTACGCTTCTGCGCGGACAGATTGTTTTACTCTGCTATTAACAACGCCGGCGACTTCGCGTTTTTCGCCGAAGGGTTTATAGTTGAACACGACGGATGGATCTGAAAATGTTAAACCGCCGTCAGTACTTCGGGCAAAGCGAATGGCGCTTTCGGTACCGCTATTCCACACAAGGTACACCGAACCATCCGGACCTGTACGTGCCAGCGGAAAGCTTTGACCGAACGTAGCATGTTCACTCGTACCCGGGAACCGGTTACTTACTGCAACCGGCGGTTGCCAGGAAAGACCTCTGTTGGTACTGTGTGCAATAACAATCTGGGTAGAAGAATCTTTGTTGATCACCCGTTTCCATGGTATGTAAAGTCGGCCGCGGTATGGCGATGTGATGCAGGTATCGGCGTGGATGTAGTATTTATCTTCAAACGAGCTATCAACAGTTTGTGGTCCAACATGCTCGATAACAGGGATGTGTGTTTTATGCCACGTTAGGCCGCCGTCATCGGTAAGAGATACGTAAACGCCATTCTCGCCAAACTGCGATTTGGTAACGTTAAAGCCGCCATAGCACAGATAGCCCCTTCCCAGGTGATCGAAGCACACCGAAGGATCGTTGGTAGAGCGCCATCCCTGGTGGGGATATCCCAGACTGACATTGTTCCAGGTTTTGCCTGCGTTGGTGGTGTAGTATGCCCAGGTTTGGCTCTCTTTGCGGTAGTCCACTGCCGAGCCGATCAGGTTGTCAGGGTTCAGTGGATTAATAGCCACCGAGCTTTCGTTTTGCATGGGCTGGGCATCGTCTTCATCGGCAATGAGTGAAACGTTTTCGAACTGTGATGGGAAGGTGGTTGTACCCTGAACAAACGGAACTTTCAGGCGTCGGTACTTTGAAATCTTTCCTGCATCCGGTGTAGGATGAGCTGTTTCCATACTTCGCGCCCGAAGCGTATTAAAACCATCGGTATCGGCTGCCATCAGGTTCAAGGCCGATCCCGTCAGGAATACAAGTATTGCAATAAGCGTCAAACCCAGATCGGCTGCAAGGTGCTTCCAGTTTCTCTGTTTCAGAATCCGAAGTAGTTTTTGCTTTTGTGTTGGCGGCTGATTCTTGGCATCTAACAGCATGGCATTACCTAACGTTAACAAATTCGAGTTTGCCGGAGCGTCGGCAGCGATCTTAGCTGCCTGCTGAATATAATCCAGGGCTAACGAAGTATTGTTCTGAAAACCTGCCACCAGTGCGCGCATGTTCAGGGTGTACACGCGCAGAGCATTTGTATCGGCAGCAATTTGTTCTGCATGCATCAGGTATTCTTCGGCTTGGGAGTATCGTTCGATACCGGCGCAAGCACGTGCCAATAAGCAGTGCCGCAGCACCTGCTCTGTGGTCGTGATGGCGGGATGTGTGGTGTGCAGATATCGTAAGGCCTGGTCAGGCTTGCCCTGGATAATTGCGTCGGCAGCCAGGCGCAGCTGTTCACTGACGGGAACCGAGACCCCGTTTTGAGGCAGTGCTGCATCATCCCGTTCGGTGTTTTGTGCATCATCGGCCGATGTTACGGCATCGGGCATCGCTGAATCCAGCTGCCGCAATTCTTCCAGAATGATAGCGGCGGTCAGGTCTGACCCGGTCTCTGATGCGTACCGGTAGCTTTCGGTGAGCATTTCGGTGGCAACGGTATCGTTGTTGGCGGCAATGCTGTGTGCGGCAATCAGCATTGACAGTTGATCGCGAATTGCTTCGATAGAACTGTTGCTGCGCTCAGCCGACAGTATATCCACAATGCGCTGATGCAGCTCCTTCTTTTCCTCATAGCTAAGAAAGTTTACGAAATAGGTATAGGGCAGGTCAGCAGTAAAGAAAAATGTTGTCGTCTTAACACCATATCTGGTCCGAAGTCCGACGTTCTGAACGATACCGGTTGCCCTCTCGATACTGCGCAGACGGCGAATAGTGTTCACAACGCTTGTATTGGTAAGCGCAGCAACCAGAAAAGCTGTAAACTCACGGCCTTCTAATGCGCACAACCCAAGGAACGTTGCATCATCATCCGAAATTTCATGAAGTTTCTCCATGGTAGCCGGATGACTATCCATGCGGATACTGGTTGACTGCAGCACATCTTCTTTCAGGGTTCCGTTGGCCGAGACCTGGCCATGCTTTTCCCAGTATCGCACGTATTCATGCACAATACCCGGCAACCCCGCACTGCGTTCGTGGATTACCGTAAGCTGTTCCGGAGTAACCACAAGTGAGGGGGCAATGCTATGCAGCAATGCCGGAAACTCGCTAACGGTTACCGCACCCAGTTCAAGACGCACAGCACCCGGTTCTTCGGACAGAGCGGTTAGTGACAGGTTGTGTTGTTTGGCAGTTGCCGCATTAAAAGCCCAAATAATTAAAGGGGCTTTTGGCAGAAGCATAAGCCGGCGTAAAACCTCGATACTTTGTGGATCGGACCAGTGTCCGTCATCAACCAGCAGAACAAAGGGCTGCTGCTGGTGGGCTGCAGTTAATGCGTCGATGCATTCATCAACAGCAGCTCGTTTTTTATGAGCCAGAGCAGCAGTTTCGCGCTGGAATTCCGAAACATCCTGCCGAACCGACTTAATTGCATAAAAAATATCACCCGCAATGGGCAGGGAGGCAAGCAAGCTCATGCCGATGTTTACGGCCAGCCGTTTTTTGGCTGCCTGGCCGCTGTTTTGGTATAATCGCTCGATTACCAGGCCAAAAGGTTGTAGCGGCTGGATTCCGGCAACATTAAACGATCCAATGGGCGGACGGCAGTCAACGCGTATTGCAGCGCTGCCAAGATAGTGTTCGATTTCGTCCAGAATAAACGATTTACCGGCCCCCGCCTGACCCCGTATGAAAACAACGCTGCCGGTGCCCTGTTCCCACTGACCGATGGAGTGAGTAAGGAGTACCGAAGCCTCCTGCCGGGCAGTAATCTGTATGCTCATTCTTTTGTATCTCCGCGTTGTACTGCCAGAAAGGCTCGTAGCAGTTGCTCGGTTTCGTGCTGGGAAGCAGCATCAGCATAACCCGGATACGGTGCGCTGGCTGGAACCACCTGGCCGTCGTCGGCCCGGCCATACATAAGCACCGTTGCATAGGTGATCAGCAAAATGAACTCCAGACCCAGTGCTCCAAGTACAAAGCTGGGATCGGTTGCCGGCAGGAACTTAATGCCTCTAAGCCCGATGACGATGATCAGGACGGCTGCACCAATATACACGAAGCCAAGCACGGCATTACTATACTGATCAGTAAAATACTCCCGCATGTAGAACTTAACGGCATCGTGTGTTTTAAATAGCTGACCAGGTCCGGCTGAATCGCGCCAGAGAATGGCCTGGCGCAGCAGGTTGAGGTCGGAAAACAAGATTTGATAGGTGTCGGCAATCTCGTGCAATCGACGTAGGTCGGCCTGCTTAATGTCCCGGGTTACCTGTGCTATTTCATCGGCAGAGTGGTCGCCATAAATTTTAACTGTAAGTTTATTTAGCACAACAACAATTTCCCGTTGGATTTTCTGGCGCAGGAAACCGCCGGGGATCACTATGGTAAGCAGTGCAGCGCACACAACGCCGCCAACTGCAACAAGCGGGGCCAGCGCAATTAACGGCTGAAAGATGTACTCTGCCCGTGGTTTACTGGTTTCATGCTGCTTGGGGTCGATCAGAGCCCACGTTGTTAATCCGCCGGTTGTTACAATCTCGTCGGCACGGTTATCGGCCATACGATACAGGACCTCGGTGCCGTCGCGGACCACTTCGTTGCGCAGAAAGCCCTCGAAAAATGAGTTTAGAATTGGGACGGCAACGGCGAGCAGCAGCGTGGCAGTGCAGAGTACAACCAGCATATAGAAGGTAATCTGCTGAGCAAGGGTATGCTCACTTAATTCAACAAGTTTTGTTCGCGATGATACACTCATGTATCCAAGTTAGTAACTGATTAGCATTGTTAGTGTATGTATTATGCGAAAATCGGAATTCCTGAGTTTGGAGAACCGGAAAACATGTTGTTTTGGACTGGTTGCCGGAAATAAAAAAGGCCTGCCGGCATGCCGGCAGACCTTTGAATGTTCAGCAGAGAACAAGAGTTCCGGACTATTGTTTGCCCTTATCATCGTCAACAACGGTGTAGTCAGCGTCTTCCACATTGCTGCCATCGTTGTTATCGGCAGTGGTGTTGGCGCTTTGTTCAGGCTGCTGGGCCTGGGCATTACTAACGTCCTGATACATCTTGGTGGAAGCTTCGCTCCAGATCTCGTTCAGTGCATCCATTGCGGCTCGGATATCCGCAGGATTATTCTTTACGGAATCGGCCAGCCTGTCCTTGGCCTTGATAATGCGGTCGCGAGTATCGATGTCTAATTTATCATCGAAATCTTTAAGCTGTTTCTCGGTACTGTACACCAGGGCATCGGCCTGGTTGCGGAGTTCGATTTCTTCCTTACGCTTCTTGTCTTCTGCAGCATGGTCTTGTGCTTCACGTTTCATCCGTTCAACTTCGGACTTATCCAAGCCGCTTGAGCCTGTGATACGAATGTTTTGTTCTTTGTTTGTTGCCTTATCCTTTGCGGTAACACTCAGGATACCGTTTGCATCGATATCAAAGGTTACTTCGATTTGGGGAACACCGCGTGGTGCCGGCGGAATTCCATCAAGGTGAAACTTGCCGAGAGTCTTGTTGTCGGCAGCCATTGGACGTTCCCCTTGCAGAATGTGAATTTCAACGCTTGGCTGACTATCACTTGCAGTAGAGAAGGTCTCGGTTTTCCGGTGTGGAATGGTTGTATTTGCCGGGATCATCGGTGTCATCACACTGCCCATGGTTTCGATACCCAGAGACAGGGGTGTAACGTCCAGAAGGAGCACATCCTTCACATCGCCTGCCAGCACACCGCCCTGGATAGCAGCGCCAACGGCCACAACTTCGTCGGGGTTAACGCCACGTGACGGTTCCTTGCCAAGGAAGTTCTTTACCAGTTCCTGGATTTTGGGAATTCTGGTTGAGCCCCCTACCAGAATCACTTCGTCGATTTGCGACGGTGTAAGGTTGGCATCGCGGAGAGCAGCTTCAACGGGTTTGAGTGACCTGTCGAACAAATCGGCGCACAACTGTTCAAAGGTAGCACGGGTGATGTTGATGTTCAGGTGCTTTGGCCCTTCCTGTGTAGCCGTTACGAACGGCAGATTCACATCGGTTTGTAGCATCTGGCTGAGTTCAATTTTAGCTTTTTCGGCAGCCTCGCGCAAACGTTGCAGGGCCATCGGATCTTTCCGCAGGTCGATACCTTCCTGTTTTTGAAACTCGGTTGCAAGGTAGTCTATCAGGCGCTGATCAAAGTTGTCGCCCCCCAGCTGGGTATCGCCGTTGGTACTTTTAACTTCGAACACGCCTTCGCCGATTTCCAGAATCGAGATATCGAACGTTCCGCCGCCAAGATCGTACACGGCAACTGTTTGATTGTGACCTTTTTTATCAAGTCCGTATGCCAGGGCAGCAGCCGTTGGCTCGTTAATGATGCGGCGTACCGTAAGGCCAGCAATCTCGCCGGCATCCTTGGTAGCCTGGCGTTGCGAGTCGTTAAAGTATGCCGGAACAGTTATCACGGCTTCAGTGATTTTTTCACCCAGATAATCTTCGGCCGTCTGTTTCATCTTTTGCAGAATCATGGCGCTGATTTCGGGCGGTGAGTAGTGACGTCCGTCAATATCCACACGGGCAGTGTTGTTGTCACCCGCTACGATTTTGTATGGTACAGACTTAGATTCATCGGAGATTTCGTTCATCTGCCTGCCCATGAACCGTTTAATGGAGTACACGGTGTTGTGCGGGTTTGTGACTGCCTGACGTTTAGCAGCCTGACCAACCAGGCGCTCACCGCTCTTGGTAAAAGCCACAACGGATGGTGTGGTGCGCATACCTTCGGCATTTGCAATCACCACAGGCTGTGTGCCCTCCATAACGGCAACTACCGAGTTGGTGGTTCCCAGGTCGATTCCTATTATTTTACCCATAAATATCTTTCGTTATAATGTTTGTAGTGAATGCTTCTGTATAAAAATGGAAGGGGGCTATGGCACATAATGCAAAGCCCCCTAACAAAACTTACTGAATAGTAACTTCGGTTTCCCTGGGTTTTGCTGGTTCCACCTTCGGGATCTCGATGTTAAGGACTCCGTTGTCGAACGAAGCCTTTATTGCATCGGTATTCAGATTGTCGGGCAGTGTAAAGGTGCGTGCAAAACTACCGTAGCTGCGCTCAACGCGCATGAAGTTTTTACCCTCCTGCTTGTCTTCACGTTTTTTTTCGCCGCGAATGGTAAGGATATTACCATCGGTTACCGTGATTTTAACATTGTCTTTGGGAATGCCTGGTAACTCGGCATGAAACGTGAGTGAAGTTTCAGATTCGGCAACGTCAACCCGCGGTGTAAAATCACCCATCTCGAACGTAATACCGGTGCGTTGAACATCGCCAAATGCTTCGTTTACACGACGTGCAAGTGAATCGAATGTGCGGAACGGATCAACCTTTATGATACTCATCATGGGGCTCCTGAAATATGTTGTTGGTACAAATGATTTTTGAAATGTGGTTCTCATGGTTCGGTTCTTCAGATTTAGTTTTTAGAGACACTTAAGGGTCATGGAAAAGCGTGCCAAACCAAGAAAAGCGTCAAAATGACAGAATACCGTGCACTGAGGCAGCCAAAATGACGCGCCATGCTGTCGGGCTGCCGTTTTGACTGACTGCAGCATGATGTAAGCTGAGGTGTTAACATTTTGATAGCTGGCGGTGAGGTGTTCGTTTACCTACCACCGGGGGCGTGTGGTATGGCAGTAGGTTAGTGTACAGCAGTCACATTAACGCGCTGAACCCCTTTTACAGTGAGTTCAATGCGGCGGTCGGCGGCTTTACCATGGTATTCGCTGATAATCTCAAGGATATCGTAGTCGATAAAATTGCAGTGCGTACCATCAATGGTAAGTCTGCTATCTGGTGGAATACGATCCAGCGATTTTCGAAGATTTACCTTATTCAGGAAGGTGACGTTCGTATTGAGTTTTATCAGGTAGGTATCGGTGCCATCATCAACAGTTTCGCTAATTCGGTATTCGGCTTTGAAGTTGTTTTGGACAATGTAGTAGAACGAGAACAGTAAACCGATAGACACGCCGACAAGCAGGTCAGTGACCAGAATTCCGACAATAGTCACGATAAATGGAATAAACTGTCGTAATCCCAGACTCCACATATTGATAAACAACTTTGGCTTTGCAAGGTTGTAGCCTGTTAGTATTAGAATAGCGGACAGCGAGGCGTATGGAATTTGATTAAGTACAAACGGGATCAGCAGAATGGCAAGCAGAAGGTAGGCTCCATGGGTAAAAGCAGACAGTCTGGTGCGTGCACCGGCGTCGACATTTGCAGATCCACGAACCACAACTGCTGTGATGGGTATAGCTCCCAGCATACCGCAGGTAATATTGCCAATGCCCTGAGCGACAAGCTCGCGGTTGATCGGAGTAATACGGTTTCGCCTGTCCAGCTTGTCGGTTGCTTCGATACATAGCAAGGTTTCGAGCGAAGCGAGCAATCCGATTACAATACCATCCTTGAGGATACCGGTATTAGAAAACAGCTTTGAAAAATCAGGGAACGAGATGTTGGCAAGCACATTTTCAGGGATACGTACGAGTTGAGTTGGTTTAAGGACCAATCCTGACGAAGGTACAAACACAAGCAGATTAATAACGATACCAATTACCACAACCAGGAGTGGCGACGGAACGATAAAGCGCTTTCGAATAGCCTGTATATTGAACAGAGAAAGAGTAGCAAGCGATAGCACGCTGATGATGATAACGCCAACCGAAATGTGGTCACTAAAGTAGTGTGCGTTTTGTTCAAAGTTTCGCAGGTCAAAAAGTTCAAGAAACCCACTGGTCCAAAAATTAGGCTGATCGTAACCAAGGGCGATTGGTATCTGTTTAGAGATGAGCATGACACCGATGGCGGCCAACATCCCCTTGATAACAGCCGACGGGAAGTAGTTGGAAATAGTACCTAATTTTAGGATACCAAGCAGTACCTGGAATAGGCCAGCTACGATCACGGCAAGCAGAAAGACTCTAAAATCGCCGAGTGAGACAATGGAGGCAGCCACAACGGTGGTCAGGCCTGCAGCAGGCCCCGAGACTGCGAGTTGTGATCCGCTGATCACGGACACCAAGAGTCCGCCAATCACACCTGACAGCAGTCCGGAGTACAGTGGAGCCCCAGAAGCAAGAGCGATACCCAGGCACAGCGGAAGGGCAACCAGGAAGACAGTCAGGCCTGCCGCTAAATCATACCTAAGCCACATTATCCGATAATATCTGATGGTCCGCTTCATAAACTGCCGTATGTAAATAGCACAAAAATACTGCCTTTATAAACGAAGGGAATGAACTTAGGATGGCTGTTGTGCGCTCGCCACGGCCGAGACCCATCGTACAAAACAGGACGGAGGCACATCGTGCCCTACACGACCGAGACCCATCGTGCCCTACACGACCGAGACCCATCGTGCCCTACACGACCAAACCACGCCAACATTCAAAGCGGACGGACTACGGCCCTTCGGGCCCCACCCCCACCTCCACCACCATCGTGCATCACCACCTACCACTACAGCTCGGCCGGTCGGCTACGGTGCGCAGCCTACATAAAAATCCATAGGAATTCCGGAGCAATTGCTTTCAGGTATAGTGGGAGAATAATAGGATAGCGTGACCCCGCCCCCCCCCCCCCCCCGGCCCCAACCCCACCCCCGGCCCCCTCCCCAAACTCCTTCGGACTTTAGGGAGGGGGAGACAGAATCATAAGATTTATTAAATCTTTTAATGGTCAGAACGTCGGGGTTCACGGCCGTGCGTCAGCAATAGACAGGGATTGGTTCCCGCCCCAATTGATTATGATGATTTATTGGCGTTTCGTACAGAGTGATCATGCGGAGAGGGCGACCACACGGGTCGCACCTATGGTATTATCGATATTTATGTTGTGCCGTGGTGGGCAGATGCCATCTTCTCCAACGGGTTCGTGATATTGTTTATGATGTTTGGTGATGGGCGACCACGTGGGGTCGCACCTATGATTCGTATCGTTATTTATGTTGTTTCGTGGAGGGCTGATGTACTCTTGACCGACAGCCGGGGAATCAGCATTTAATTTGATATCAGGTACATGTCATACAAGAGTCTTGCCATACTACTTTTATCACATTGATACACTTATTATTTATTGCTAGTATTGATGCGATGTATCGTTTAGCATGAGGTAAATGAGTATTCATAATCAGTTGCTGCGTATTCGAACGTGCTAATTCAGTACCGTGATGAGAGCACATAACTAATATTCCAATTTATAAGGAGGTTGCGTGTACAAGATTATTTTGAACATCATTATTGTATTGTTTGTGGGAGTGTTCATGGCTGCTTGCGGTGATTCCGCAAGCGATAATCCAGTGCTAATTGATGCAAGAGAGGTAGCTAAGATGCGGTGCAAGGCAAGAGAGATGATCAAGAACGCACCAGACCGTGTAGCAAAGGAAGAGGGCAGAGAGCTGCGGCGCAGAGCAAAAGAATTACGTCGAATGTACAAGGATAAGTATGAGAAAATCGGTAAAGGAGAAGAATTCTCTGATTTCTATCGTGCAGAAAAGAAGAAATGTAGGGAAGAAGCAGAACCTAAAGATGATGATAACGAATAATACATGAGTTGTAAACCAAGAGAATCTATCCATTGCATACTGTGTAACAAGAACCAGCTGAACATGTACCAGATATTTCCGTTCTCAGCATCGCTTCTCATGGACCAGGAATATGCGATGGATCGGACTTGCTCATACAAAACAAGCCAGAACTTTAACTCACTAAACATTCAATGGGGAATGACATGAAAAAAATATTTGTACCTCTTTTTGCATTTGTGCTTATTGGCTTAGTATCAACCGGATGTGGCTCGTCTGAGAATGACGCAGCGGAGAAGGTGATGGAAACTGCAACACAGAATACACCAACAACAGGCGGCGATGAAGCAGCATCTGGTGCAACCGCTGATGCAACAGCGAGTGCGTCTGCCGGAGAAAGTCAGCCATCCGAAGATACAGGTTCAGCAGAAGCCGATGCCAAGCGCTTAGCCGAGCTGTACTGCAGGTCAGCAAACCTTGCCAAGAAAGCTCAAACTGATATGTCGGTGCTTCAAGAATCACTAAAGCTTGCCCAGGAAGTGACAAAGCTTACTGAAACATTTAAAACGAAATACAGCTCCGGCGCTAGTGCCGAGGTGTTTTCACGAGTGTATCTCGAAGGAATCGCTGGTTGCAATTAGCAAACCGCTACTGAAAACGTAATGAATACCAGCATACGCTAAGCCTGTAGATTAGGATCTATCCCTACATTCCAAGGCCCCCTGCACCTGCATCGTCCGAAGACCACAACTCACCGTACCGATGCGTCAGGGGGTCTTATTTATTGCGTACACCTTTTCTGGTTTGGTTACCGCTCTGTATCTGGATTGATGCTACTTTTGTTGTTGTATGGCAACATCCATAACAGACTCAGAGCACCGGAACATGGTACTGAAATTCATACGTTCCAGCATTGCTGAGAACAAACTATACTGGCTTGTTGGCGGCTACATCGTGGCTTCTTCGGTTTTGATGGCTGCAACCGGTATTGACCTCTGTATCCCATGTTTGTGGAAGTCGGTGTTTGGTTTCAGTTGCCCAGGCTGTGGATTAACGTCTGCTTTTATTGCCCTTTTAAAGCTTAATCCGACTGAAGCTTTCTACAGCAATCCGATGATATTTCTGCTACTGCCGTTCGGTGTTGTAATCGTTACAAAAAGTTATAAACGATTTAAAGTAGCGCAGACTACTCCATAACCACTCTTCTGGCACCCAGGTAGCGCGGGCCCCAGTATGAATCGTTTAGACTTGAGATAATAACACCCTTTGAAGTCGAGCTATGTATAAAGGTGTTATCGTTAACATAAATGCCAACATGGCTTGCACCTTTCGAGACAGTTCTAAAGAACACAAGGTCACCAGCTTCCAGATCATTGCGTTCTACAAAGCGTCCAAGAGCATACAGTTCAGTAGTGGTCCGCGGAATGTGAATGTTGGCAGCAGCAAAGCAAAAGTTGACAAAGCCGCTACAGTCAAAACAATCAGGATCGTCACCGCCGGAACAGTACGACGTCCCGCGTAAGTCAACGGCTCGCTGTAAAACTGTATTAACGTTCGGGCTGCCGTGCCAGGTTACAGTTCGTGTGGACGAACAGCCGGCAATAACAATGACTGCAATGAACACACACACGCCCTTGATATGGCGATAGGCTGAGTGGCTGTACGATTTTGCCAGTACAATTCCAACTGCTGAAGGGGCTATCACACAGTGAAAATAACCATGCTTTGGCTATTAACGAACTATGCCGTGGCCTTGTTAGGGGGGAACAAAATCGAAGCAATGATACTGAGAGCTAAAATCACGGCTATTACACCTAAAGAAACCTCAATGGGGATGTGCCACCAGTGCTGGATAAACATTTTAACACCAATAAACGAGAGGATAATGCTGAGACCGTACTTTAAAAAATGAAACAGACCCATGACGCCGGCAACAGCAAAGAACAGACTTCGCAAACCCATTACAGCAAAAATGTTGCTGGTAAACACGATAAATGGATCCTGGGTGACGGCGAAAATTGCAGGAATACTGTCAACAGCAAATATCAGGTCCGTAGCCTCGATCACAAGCAGGACAACAAAAAGCGGTGTGAAAAATTTGTGTCCGTCTTTTTTAATAGAAAAGCGATCCTGATGATAATCCGGCGTTAACCGCAGGAATCGGCGACTGAACCGTACAACAACGTTTGATTCAAGGTCCTGCTCGTCGTCGCCCGGTAAAGCCATCTTGATGCCGGTAAATATCAGGAAGGCACCAAAGACAAAGTAGATCCAGCTGAAGTTTGAAATAAGTGCAGAACCAACAGCTATCATCATACCACGCATGACAATTGCACCAATGATACCCCAGAACAGAACCTTGTGATGGTACTGCGGGGCTACACGGAAATACTTGAGAATCAGGATGATCACAAAGATGTTATCTACCGAGAGCGACTGCTCCAGCAGGTACCCTGCAAAAAACTCCGTGGCGGCCTTTGGGCCTTCCAGGTAATAGATAAGTCCGTTAAACGAGAGTGCCAGAGTAACCCAGAATGCCGTCCACCCAAGTGCGGCACCAACTGACTGAACAGCAGATTTTCGATGAAATACAAACAGGTCTAATGCCAGCAACGTGCCTACCAGTACGAGAAAACCTGTATAAAGCCAGAACGGAGGAATAAGCATGGGACGGAATAGTTGTTAAGAACACTCACAAAACTACATAGTAGCTAACTTGCCCGTTATGAAACAACCAGTAATTCTGATTGACGGCTTCTCGCTGGTTTTCCGTGCGTACCATGCCTTGTTGTACACCGGAATGCAAACCCATACCGGTGAACCTACGTTTGCCGTATTGTCATTTGCAAATATGATATCGTATCTGCTCGAAACATACAAGCCAGAAGCTATTGCGGTAGCCTTTGATACGGCAGCACCAACGTTCCGGCATGAAGCGTTCCCGGAGTACAAGGCTCACCGCGATGCGTTCCCAGACGATTTGGTGCCCCAGCTTGCCAGAATTAAAACCTTTCTTGATTTACTGGGGATCCCTCGGATTGAGATGCAAGGATACGAGGCTGATGATGTGATTGGTACGCTGGCCGTCCAGCAGGCAGACCAGGGGAATTCGGTGCTATGCGTTACCAGCGATAAAGATTATTTCCAGCTCGTGAATGATAAAATTCACGTTCTCCGACCCGGGAAGGACTCCTACGATGTGTATGAACCGGCAACAGTACGTGAAAAATTCGGTGTTCCGCCACATCAGGTTGCTGATGTGCTTGCCCTGATGGGTGACTCATCCGATAATGTCCCCGGTGTAAAAGGTATCGGAGAAAAAACGGCACTGCCCCTAATTAAAGAATACGGTACCCTTGAAACTCTATACGACGCACTCGAAACTGTACAACGAGCCTCGGTTCGTAAGAAACTTGAGGAATCCCGCTCGATGGCATTCCTCTCCAAACACCTCGTTACGATTGATACAAGGGTACCACTACAGCCAGAGTCTGTCCACGTAAGGCGGACAAGTCCCGATTACGTCGGCCTGGACAGCCTATTCGAAGAACTGGGGTTTACCAGCCTGCGTTCAAAATACCGTACCCTTGCTGCCGGTGAAGGTGCCAACAGGTCCAACGAAATACATAACCCAGGTACGGATGGGTTTGGTTCCAATCAAGGTCCAGTCCACGTAAGCCACACGCTGCAAACACTCAGTGATGTAGAGCACAGCTATACCCTGGTAGATACCTACGAGGCACTCGATTCGATGCTGAATGAGTTTGGTACGCCCGACTGGCTGAGCGTTGATCTGGAAACAACCGGACTGGATGCAATGCAGTGCAGAATTGTTGGTATAGCACTGTGCGTTACGCCCGGTACTTCGTACTATATTAATGTTAATGATGTTGATGAGCAGCAAACCTCTCCCGCCCTCTTCGACACTGAGGTAGGCACCGACGGATTACCGATAACAGCGGTAATCAATAAACTTAAAATACTGTTTCATAACCCAAAGGTAGGGAAGGTAGGCCAGAACCTTAAATACGACGCACTGGTTTTACGTAGATACGGAATTACACTCGAACCGTTCGCATTTGATTCGATGCTGGCGAGCTATATTCTTGATCCGGACCTTCCGCACAATATGGATGCTCTTGCCGAACGGCTGTTGCAGTATAAAACAATCCCGATTACAGCTCTTATCGGCGAAAAACGGAGCTCACAGAAAAATATGCGTGATGTAGATCCTACCCAGGTACGTGACTATGCCGCTGAAGATGCCGATGTTGCATTGAAACTTTCACTCGCACTCCGGACCGAACTGCAGAATCAAGGCTTGGAAACGCTGGCTCAGACAGTAGAATTCCCAACCGCAGAGGTTCTGGTGCAAATTGAATACAATGGTGTGTTCATCAATAAAGGGGCTTTGGCAGACCTGGGAGAATATATGCGTGCCGAGGCAGCACGCCTTGAGCAGGAGATTTATACCGAGGCCGGTGAAAAATTTACTATTAACTCGCCAAAGCAGCTTGGTGAGATTTTGTTCGATCGGATGATGCTGCCTGGTAAGAAACGAAATAAAACCGGATACTCAACAGATGTTAGTGTTCTTACGGAACTTGCCGAGAGCTATCCAATTGCCCAGCTTGTTTTGGATTACCGGCAGGTTGAAAAGTTGCGTAACACCTACGTTGAAACATTACCAAAACTCATTAAATCCAATACCGGCAGAGTCCACACATCGTTTAATCAGACGGTTGCTGCAACAGGCCGGCTAAGCTCTACCGACCCCAATCTGCAAAACATACCGGTACGCACCGAGCTTGGTCAGCAAATTCGGAAAGCCTTTGTGGCTCAGCACCCTGACCACGTGATCATGTCGGCCGACTATTCACAAATAGAGCTGCGTATCATGGCTGCAATGTCGCAGGACGCAAACCTTCTGGCAGCCTTCAAACATGGCGAGGATATCCATAAAGCCACGGCAGCCATATTGTTTGACGTGCCGATTGATGCCGTGACCACCGAGCAGCGCCGGATTGCAAAAACAACCAACTTTGGGATCATGTATGGTCAGGGGGCTTTTGGTTTAAGTCAGAGGTTAGGAACCTCACGGCAGGAAGCTCAGGAAATCATTGCAAATTACTTTGCCAAATATCCGGGGATTCGGGGTTTTATTGATGACACGATCCGGTCAACCCGCGAACGGGGCTACACAACAACATTGCTTGGACGCAGACGGTACTTCCCGCTGATTAACAGCAATAATAAAAATCTGGCCGCCGGTGCCGCACGTGCATGTATTAACACACCAATTCAGGGTAGCGCATCCGACATGATGAAGCTTGCTATGATAGCGGTTCATCGTACCATGAAACAGCAGGGCTTTAAAGCACTGATGATACTGCAGGTGCACGACGAGTTGTTGTTCGAGGTACACCGCTCCGAGGCCGACGAGCTCCGAACAATGGTCCAAACCACGATGGAGCAGGCAATGCCGCTTCACAACGTACCCGTTGTGGTAGAAACCGGCGTTGGTGAGTCATGGTATCAGGCGCACTGAAACCTTAGGGATCCACGCATATTCCCCAACTGGTAGCCGTGTTGAGTATTTTTGTTCATGACCCTGCTTGCAGCCCTTATCCTTGGCATCATCCAGGGGCTTACAGAATTTATCCCCATTAGCAGTACTGCCCACCTAACATTGGCAGGGACCCTGATGGGAGTTATCGACCCGAACAGGCCTGAACAGTGGACGGCTTTTATTGCAACAATACAGTTAGGTACACTGGCAGCAGTGTTCGTGTACTTTAAGCACGATGTTCTACGGATGATAGTTGCCTTTTTCACTGAGATCTGCAGACCCTGGCGTGTGCCGGTATCCGAATGGTCGGGAGACGCCCGCCAAACCTTCCTGGTAATCATCGGCACCGTACCCATAGTTGTGATTGGTTTGGCAATTAAGGAAATTATCGAGGGATCGTTTACAAAAAATCCCATTGTAATGGCCGTTGGCCTGATCGGAATTGGCTTGCTTCTCTGGATTGCCGAACGCCGCGCTACGATGGCGAAGAAACTGGATGCGGTGTCTGTTGCTGACAGCATCATTATTGGTCTTGCTCAGGCGCTTGCTCTAATCCCGGGTGCCTCGAGAAGTGGTTCAACCATCATGGCAGGGCTTTTCAGGGGGCTTAATCGTGAGGATGCTGCACGGTTTTCTTTTCTCCTGTCGATACCTGCGGTTCTGGGTGCGGGTGTGTTTGAATTTCTCGGTGAGGTCAAGTACATCTCGTGGGAATTAAACGGAGCTGCCTTACTTCTTGCCACTATTGTATCGATGATCAGCGGATATTACTCTATCGGCTTTCTTCTGCGGTACTTGCGCACCCGGAGTTTGAAGGTGTTTATTATCTACAGACTTGCCCTGGGTGTGGTTTTGCTGGCTACGGGATGCCAGCCAACAACACACAGTGAATCGGGTACTGCCGAAATACAAACCGAGCAGGGTGTATCTGTGCCCGCAACTGTTAACACCATATTACCAGATAGCGCGGAAATCACCAATTATGCCGACGTGATTACGTCGATGGGCACGTTCAGAATTGGTCTGTACGGAAACGATGCCCCCCAGACAGTTGAGAATTTTATGAAACTGGTGAAAAAGAAATATTATAACCATACCCTGATTCACCGGGTTGTGAAGGACTTTGTAATTCAGATGGGTGACCCCACTACGCGCGATCCACGGATGCGCGCTGAATGGGGCCGGGGTGGTCATACTGCGAATGGAAAGCCCCTTCCCGAAGAATTAGACAGCTTACTGCCGTCGGCCAAATTGGGTTATCACCCTGGTGCTGTGGCAATGGCACGTAGGGCAGAGCCCGGGAGCGGCACGAGCCAGTTCTTTATTTGTTTGGATAAGGCCAAAAACCTCCCCTACCAATACACGATTTTTGGTAGAATTGTAAAGGGGCTCGATGTAGTGAGAAAGATCTCCGAGGTAGAAGTAGAGCCGGGATCTTTCGGGGAACTGGATCCAATACCGGATAAGCCGATTCGGATAAAAATAATACGACAAGTTAACAGGTTCGTTCACTAAGGAGCAGCAATGCATAAATCATTGATTTTATTCACTTTGTTCATGGGAGTATTTGCTACGGTCGCAGTAAGTGCTCAACCAAGTACAACAACAAAAGCAGTAGCAGGGAAAAAAATGACGCAAGACACATTTGTTATCAGTGTCCGCCAGGGCAATACAGATTTAGGGAAAATTGAATTGGTTCTGTGGCCTGATGTGGCACCGAAACATGCAGAGTTTTTTGCTGCCCGCGTTGCCGAAGGATGGTACAATAAATCAGCATTCCATCGCGTGATTCCCGGCTTCATGATTCAGGGAGGCGATCCGAATTCAAAATCACAGCCTCGCAACACATGGGGCACCGGCGGCTATCCCGAAAAAGTACAGGCTGAATTCAGTAATAAGCGTCATGTTCGCGGAGTTTTAAGTGCAGCACGGACAAATGACCCGAACAGTTTTAGTGGACAGTTCTTTATTTGCGTTGCAGATGCAACGTTTCTGGATGGACAGTACACTGCCTTCGGCGAAGTGGTTAAGGGGATGGAAGTTGTAGATCAGATTGTTTCAGCTCCACGTGACCAGTCGGATAATCCGTTTGAAAAGATAGAGATGACGATTGTCAAGAAAGGCTCATGAGTTTTCCAGCAGCTCTTGTTGTATGGGTATTGATTTCCTCATCGGCAGCATTTGCTCAGACCGATACAACTCTTTTGCCTATCAACCTGGGACCCAATGTTAATGGTCCTTATGACGATATACTGCCGGTAATTGAACCGGACGGGAAGACCTTGTATTTCTGCAGGAGCCACGATCCGAATAACGTTGGCGGTGCACGCCAGGATATCTGGTACAGTGAACTGCAGGCCGACGGAACATGGGGTGTTGCTAAAAATATAGGACCACCATTAAACAATCGTGACAATAACTACCTGTGTTCCATTACTCCAGACGGAAATACAGTTCTTCTGGGTGATAGTTATGCTGACCCCAAGATGAAACACAGGTCGGTGGCAATCAGTCATCGTACTGCTTCAGGATGGTCACAGCCCAAATCACTCCAGATAGAAAACTACTTTAATAATAACCGCTTTGGTGAGTTCACGCTTGCAAACGACGGTAAAACCCTGATCATGGCAATCGAGCGCCCCGACTCGAAGGGTGGTAAGGACCTTTACATTTCGTTCCGTCAGACCGACAGCTCCTGGTCTGAACCAAAGAACATGGGTGGAGTGGTAAACTCAATCGGGCACGAAGCAACGCCATTTTTGGCGTCGGATAACTCGACACTCTATTTTGCTTCGGACGGCTTTGGCGGCTTTGGTGCTTTTGATGTCTTTGTTACCCGAAGGCTGGACAGTACGTGGACGCTGTGGAGTGAACCCGAAAATCTTGGCAGCTCCATCAATACAGCAGGCTGGGACCTCTACTATACCATTTCGGCGGCTGGTGACTTTGCGTATTATGTATCGTACAACAACAGCTACGGCGCCGGCGACATCTTTAAAATCAGGCTTCCGGAAAGCAAACGGCCACGTCCCGTGGTCCTTATCCGTGGCAGGGTACTCAACAAGAAAACGCTTGAACCAATCGAAGCTGATATTGTGTACGAGGATTTGTTAACCGGAAAGGAACTTGGCATCGCACGTTCTTCTCCAGGTACCGGCGAGTATAAAATTGTGCTGCCGGCAGGTTCAAAGTATGGCTTCAGGGCGTCTGCCGACAGTTTTATCTCGGTCAATGAAAACATTGATCTTACGGGTATCGAGGAGTACACCGAGATGCACCGTGACTTGTATCTGGTTCCGATCGAGCGCGGAAGCGTTGCCCAGTTGAACAATATCTTTTTTGACTACAACAAGTGGGACCTCCGTCCGGAAAGCCGATTTGAGTTGGACAGGTTTGTCGAGGTATTACGCAAGAATCCGTCGCTAAAAATCGAGATTGCGGGTCACACCGACAGTGTGGGTTCAGAATCATACAACCTGAAACTGTCGGACAGCCGAGCCCGATCGGTCTACGACTACTTAACCACAGTTGGTAGTATCGAGGCATCGCGAATGCAGTCAACAGGATACGGAAAAACACGTCCTGTGGCAACCAACTCAACACCTGAAGGCCGGCAGCTAAACCGGCGGGTTGAAATTATCATTTTAGAGAAGTGACAGTATGAAGATTACACTGCCAAATGGGGATGTGCGCGATTTCCCGTCGGGCGCTACCGGTATGGACATTGCGCTGCAGATTTCGGAAGGGCTTGCCCGCAACGCTGTTGGCATTTTCGTTAACGGAAAGCAATACGATCTGTCGCGCGAAATAACCGAAGACGCATCTGTTAAAATTGTAACCTTTGATGATTCGGAAGGTAAGGAAATCTTCTGGCACAGTACTGCACACTTAATGGCAGAAGCACTCGAAGCACTGTATCCGGGCGTCAAGTTCGGCATTGGGCCGCCTATCGAAAATGGTTTTTACTATGATGTGGACTTGCCGGACGGAGTGTCCATCAGCGTTGAAACGCTGCCGCTCATCGAGAATAAAATGAAGGAATTGGTGAAGGCAGACAGTACGTACGAACGTATCGAGGTTTCGTGGGATGATGCAGTTGCTTACTTCCGTGAGAAGGGCGACGAATACAAGCTTGAACTTCTGGAAGGACTGAAGAACAGCGAGATCACCTTTTATCGCCAAGGAGGGTTTACTGATTTGTGCAGAGGCACACACGTACCCAGCACGGGCAGACTGAAATTTCCGAAACTGCTCAGTGTTGCCGGTGCCTACTGGCGCGGTGACGTGTCGCGTAAGATGCTCACCAGAATCTATGGTATAAGCTTTCCAAAGAAAGCTCAATTGGAAGAATACATCCTTCAGCGTGAAGAAGCCGAACGCAGGGATCACCGTAAGCTTGGTAAGGAGTTAGAGATTTTTACAATCACACCAATGATTGGTGGCGGACTGCCGGTGTGGCTGCCCAATGGTACTATTCTTCGGCGCAGACTGGAGGAGTTCCTGCGCAGTGAACAACGTAAGCGAGGGTATCAGGAAGTGATTACCCCGCATATCGGTAACCTGGAGCTGTATAAAACTTCCGGACACTATCCGTATTATGCTGACTCGCAGTATGACCCGATTACCGTTGATGATGAGCAATACCTGCTTAAGCCAATGAACTGTCCGCACCACCACCAGATATTTTCCTCTAAACCCCGATCATACAGAGATCTTCCGGTGCGCCTTGCCGAGTTTGGTACCGTGTACCGTTATGAGCAAAGCGGCGAACTAAACGGTCTTACCCGTGTTCGTGGCTTTACCCAGGATGATGCTCATATCTACTGCATGCACGACCAGCTTAAGGATGAAATCAAGAACGTTGTTGAACTCACACAACTGGTATTTAAAACGTTTGGCATGGACGTGTCTACACGGCTAAGCTTCCGCGACGATAACAGCGATAAGTACGGCGGCGACATTAGCCTGTGGGAACGGTCGCAAGCCGAAATCAAGGAAGTTGCCGACGAAATGAACCTTGATTACTTTATCGGAGAGGGCGAGGCTGCGTTTTACGGACCCAAAATTGACTTTATCGTCCGTGACGCTATCGGTAGAAAATGGCAGCTTGGAACGGTACAGGTTGATTATGTGATGCCGGATCGCTTCCAGCTTGAATATACTGGTGCCGATAATACCAAACATCGTCCGGTAATCATTCACCGTGCCCCCTTTGGTTCAATGGAGCGGTTTATTTCTATTCTTATTGAGCATTATGCCGGTAACTTCCCGTTCTGGCTTGCTCCGGTTCAGGTGAGCGTGCTACCAATTGCAGAACCGCACAGAAGTTTTGCAACCGATCTTGCAACCGAGCTGGAACAGATGGGCCTGCGTGTTCACACCGATCTGCGTAACGAGAAAATCAACCGTAAGATTGCCGAGAGCGAACAAAAGAAGATCCCATTTGCACTTGTGATAGGCTCTAAGGAAATTGAACAGGACAGTGTGGCCTTGCGTGAACATGGCAAGGGTGACCAGGGTTTGATACCAATAGCGTCACTCAAGGATATGCTGGCACGGCTGAATGTGCCAGGAGCTGATTGACTGCGTGTTGGCAAAGACTTCAAAACACGGCAGACGTACCTGGCAAATCACAATAGCCATTCTGAGTGCAGCGGCATGTGTATTATTTGCCTGCTACCTGTACGTTGATTCACAAACCAACAGCCTGGTGTACACCATCGAAACAGCACCGTACAGCAGGGTTGGCCTTGTACTGGGCACCAGTCGTGCCCGAAGCAGCGGTGGCTTCAACAGCTACTACTTAGAGCGAATGCGGGCAGCTGCTGAGTTGTATGCTCGCGGAAAGGTAAAGCTGCTTCTGCTGAGTGGCGACAACCGTAGTGTTGACTATAACGAACCTGCCATGATGAAGAAAGACCTTATGCGCATGGGAGTTCCCGAGAGTAATATTGCCATGGACTTTGCAGGCTTTGATACGTATGATTCGATGATTCGCGCACATAAGGTGTGGGGAATGGACAGTGTTATGGTCATCTCGCAGGACTTCCATGTACGCAGGGCCGTGTACATTGGGAATCGCAGGGGTATGTATGCCGTTGGAGTTGCCACCCGCGAACCTGCAGGCTGGTTCTCGGTTGCACAGCTGCGCGAAGTGTTTGCACGGCTTAAGATGCTTGCCGACGTACATATCCTGCATAGTCAGCCACGATATCTTGGACCCAAGGAGATCTTTCCGGCCGATACGGTCGGAGTTCAATGAAACAGAAAACGCTGATATTGGCAGGCTTTGCTCTCCTGTTGGGAAGTGGTACGTTTTTGCTGACGCAGAATGTTGCCGCAACCGGAGGCCTTGCATACGGCTTACTGCTTTTGCTTTCACTGATCCCCAAGGGGAAAGTAGAGGTTTATACCGGACTGGTAACCAGTCTAATCGTAATGATATGTTCAGTGCCGGCTGTTCCCGTGGTTGTACGGATGTGGCTTGGTTCGCATCAACAACCTACAGCCGTTGATTATATTTTTACAGTTATTGCCGTAATGGCATTGATTCACAGTACATGGAGTATTCGATGGATTCTCTTACACCGCAGCAACAAACAGCCTTAGCCAGGAAATCACAGGAGTTAGGTTTAGGAACATTCAAGCGACATATTTTTTTATGCTGTGACCAGACTAAACCCAAGTGCTGCTCCAAAGAGCAGGGTCTTGAGTCATGGGAATTTTTAAAAAACCGTCTGGCTGATCTTGGCCTTACAATGCCTGGAGGAATTAACAGGACTAAGGCGAACTGCCTGCGTGTATGCATGTATGGTCCGATTGCTGTTGTTTACCCCGAGGGAGTTTGGTATCACAGCTGCACTCCCGACGTGCTCGAAAGAATTATACAGGACCATCTGATTAACGGCACGGTGGTTGAGGAATACAGGATTCCAACTGAACTTGCCGGTCAGGTTTGAACCAGAATCTACGAGATCTGTTTCAGGAGCCGCCGGGTGGCGCTAATGGCATTACCAAAAAACTGTATTCCTTCAAGGCGCATTGCTGCTGCATGGTCGCGCTCGTACCGGTAGAAGTCATTAAGGTGACAAAACGAATAGCGAATCACGTACTCGTAGATGTCTGCGGGCTCGTTTGTTAACGCCTGTTCAACAGTAGCTTTATGAAAACATCCCGTTGCAAGTACCCGTGAAACATGCGGATGAATCCACATCACCCAGTCACCATTGCGGTGGCTTTCAACTCGAACAGTAACTTCGTATATCATGCAGTCTGAGCCCCTTTCCCGTTACCTGTTTTCAAAAACCACCTCAGCACAAATGAACCAACAAGTGCAGATGCGGTAGAGCCGGCCATTACGCTTAGCTTGGCAACATCTAAACTCTCGCCTGCCGGGAACGCAAGGTGTGCCACAAAGAGAGCCATGGTAAATCCAATGCCACATAAAATCGAAACACCGTAAATATGTTTCATGGAGACCAGGTTTGGAAGTTCTGCAATTTTAAAACGTACAGACAACCATACGGCAACAGAAACGCCCAGCTGCTTGCCCACAAAGAGTCCGAGGATAATTCCGAGACCTACCGGGTGCAACAGACTGTCAACCACCGCAGTATTAAACACGACGCCAGCGTTAACCAGCGCAAACAGAGGCATGATACCGAACGTAACGAATGGCTGTAAGCCGTGCTCCAGACGGTGGAGGACGCTGTTGCTGTCGGTACACATTTGCTTGAGCGACGCTATGTGGTCAAGCTGTTCTCCCTTGTCTTCGTTTTGTTCGATTTTATCATCAATCGAACGAAGCAGCATTTTCCCTCGTTTTGTAAAGGCAGGTATATCAATACGTGCAGTAGCCGGTATGGTTAAGGCCAGCAGGACGCCTGCAATGGTTGCATGAATTCCCGAAAAGAGGATGGCAATCCACAGGCAAACACCAAGGATGCCGTACAGACCAAGGTTATTACTGCCCGATTTGTTTAAACCCCAGAGTAAAACCAGAATTACGGCGGCTGCAGTTAGTGCGGTAAGGTTTAATGCACCGGTATAAAAAATGGCAATAATGAGTACGGCAAACAGGTCATCGATAATCGCAAGTGCAGCAAGGAACACTTTAAGACCAATGGGCACACGCTTCCCAAGGAGTGCCAGAATCCCAAGCGCAAATGCAATGTCGGTAGCAACCGGAACACCCCACCCTCTTGCATCGGGAGTGCCGTGGTTAAAGAGCATGAAAATCAAGCCAGGGAAAATCATCCCGGCAACGGCTGCAATGGCGGGAAGAGCTGCTTTTCGGGCGCTCGAGAGCTCGCCGATTAGGAGTTCACGCTTTATCTCGAGTCCCACCACAAGGAAGAACAGCACCATAAGGCCGTCGTTTACAAAATGCTCCAGCGAAAACTCAAGGTGCAGCGAGAACAGCTTCAGGTTAATTGGCTGGTGCAGGAAGGCTTCGTATGATGAATGCAGAGCCGTGTTCGTCCAGATAAGTGCAATAACGGTAAACGATAAGATTACTATGCCGGCACTTGACGAACGTTGGTAAAATGATTGAAAGGACGACTGGATTTGTGATGTAATTCGGGAAAGAGTACTCATTTCTGATTTGATAGTAGCGTGATACAGTATTGTTTGTAGGCTGACTGAGGCATTAAGGCAACGGTCTGCTCATAATCAGCAGCGGTGATTAACCCGGTTTGAAGAGCGATAACTTCAGGGCATGCAATCTTAATACCCTGACGCCGCTCCAGCGTTTGCACAAATGCGGATGCTTCGATAAGAGACTCTGGCGTGCCGGCATCAAGCCAGGTGACACCGTTATCCAAGCGCGCGGCAACCAGTGTGTTGTTTTGGTGATAAACATTGTGAACATCTGTAATTTCAAGTTCCCCACGGCCACTGGGCCGAAGTTCTTTGGCGTACAGTGCAGCATCGGAATTATAGATGTACAGACCTGGAATTGCCAGGTTGCTGCGCGGATGTTCCGGTTTTTCTTCGATACCGGCTACGCTGCCGTCAGGGTTTAGTTCTACAACACCGTAACGCCGGGGGTTTTGAACGGGATAGGCAAAAATCCGGGCACCGGTATTGCTTTCAGCGGCGTGACGAAATGCCAAGCCTTCGCCGTGAAAAATATTGTCACCAAGGATGAGTACGGTATTTGTACTGCCAACAGTATTGTGAGCGATGATAAGAGCTTCGGCAATGCCACGCGGACTTTGCTGACGGGCGTACTGAATGTTGATGCCCAGCCGTGAACCGTCGCCCAGAAGGTCCTGGTATGCTGCCAGATGATTGGGTGACGAGATAAGCAGAATATTGCCAATACCCGCCTGCAGAAGGGTGCATAGCGGATAGTACACCATTGGTTTATCGTAAACCGGCAACAGCTGCTTGGAAACGGAAGCTGTAAGCGGGTATAGTCGGGTACCCGAGCCCCCGGCAAGCAATATTCCGTAGGTCGACGTCACCTGCAAAGATATGGTAAGGGGCTATGCAGTGCCTGTCTCACCCTCGAAACTTTGATGTCGGACAAGTTGGGCACGAACAAGGAAAATGACGTTTTCGGCGATGTTGGATGCATGATCAGCCATGTGTTCCATGTCCTGCAGTGATAAAAGCAATTCTGCCCCGGCTGCAACTGTGGCCTGGTCAGACGTCATGATGTCAATAAGCGTTGCGCGCTTCTGCAGATATAGTGCGTCAACAGTATCGTCGGACGGCAGGATGTGAAGCGCGAGCTCCGGATCGTTTGTGATAAAGGCATCCATGCTGGATTTAACCATAGTGTACACAGCATTGGTAAGGGGCTCAATATCAATGGTGCGGGACAGTTCGGTAACCGCAGGGGTGTCGATAACGGCCTGAGCGATTTCAGTAGCAATGTCGCCGATGAGTTCAAGTTCGTTATTAATTTTTATTGCGGTAAGCAGTAACCGTAGGTCAACGGCAACGGGTTGATTTAGAGCAAAAATCCGCTGGCACTGCTTGTCGATTTTCAGGTCGAGCTTGTTTACTTTTTCGTCACGTTCGGTAACGATGCGTGCCAGCTCAAGGTTGCCTTCCTTCAGAGCACGGAACGAGAACTCAACCTGTTCTTCTACCAGTGAGCCCATCCGGATAAGACGGGATCGGAGTTTATCGAGGTCTTCTTCGAAGGATCTGTTCATTGTATGGTAAGAAAGTGTAATTGTGAAATATGCGGATGGGATTATTAACCGAACCGGCCGGTAATGTAATCTTCGGTTTCTTTCTGGGCTGGACTGGTGAACACGGTTTTTGTTTTATTGAATTCAATTAATTTCCCCATCAGGTAGAAGCCGGTATAGTCACTTACCCGTCCGGCCTGCTGCATGTTGTGGGTAACAAGGACAATGGTGTACATATCCTTAAGTTCTTCGATCAGGTCTTCTACCTTGGCGGTACTAATGGGGTCGAGAGCGGAACACGGCTCATCCATCAGCAGGATGTCCGGATTGATTGCAATGGCACGCGCAATGCAAAGACGCTGCTGCTGACCGCCTGACAAGCCCAGAGCCGAGTGGTGGAGCCTGTCCTTTACTTCGTTCCAGAGTGCTGCACGCTGCAGGCTGGTCTCCACAATCTGATCCAGTTCTGATTTCTTCTTTTTGTGGTTGAGTGACAGGCCATAGGTAATGTTTTCGTAAATGGATTTAGGGAAGGGAATCGACTTTTGGAAGACCATTCCCACGCGTCTGCGTAGTGTTGCCACATTCACAGACTTATCGTACACGTTTACACCTTCAATGGTAATCGAGCCTTCGGTACGAACTCCGTCAATCAGGTCGTTCATACGGTTCATGGAGCGTAAGAAGGTACTCTTGCCGCATCCCGAGGGTCCGATAAACGCCGTAACCTTCCGTTCAGGTATTTCCAGCGAGATGCTGAACAGAGCTTGTTTAGCTCCGTAAAAAACCGAGAAATCTGTTGCCTGAATGATGGTGGGGTGGTCTTTAGCCATAGTTCTGTTATCTGTTTTTTCGTAATCGTGACCGTAGGTAGATGGCGCCAAAGTTTAATGTAAACGTCAGGGCAAGCAGTACTACGGTTGTTGCATATTGCAGGGGTAGTGTAGCTTCTACGTCTGGTGACTGTGTTGCTAATACGTACAGGTGATACCCAAGGTGCATAAACTTGTCGGTAACCCCGTCAGGTAGCGATCCCGCACTGTAAGTAACACCCACGAACAGGATAGCAGCAACTTCGCCTGCACCTCTGCCTACGGCCAGGATACTGCCGGTGAGGATTCCCGATAACGCATTGGGTATAGCAACTTTAATGATTGTCTGCAAACGGGTTGCTCCAAGCGCCAGCGATGCTTCGCGTAGCTCACGTGGTACTGACCGTAAGGCTTCTTCCACCGAAACAATTACAACGGGAAGAGTAAGAATTGCCAGTGTTGCCGAACACCACAGCAGCGATCCGTCGGCAAAGATGCTCGCACCGGTTACGGCGTCCAATCCCTTGCCCACAAACTGAATAAAGAAGCCAACACCAAAAAGGGCAAACACAATCGAGGGTACGCCGGCAAGAGTATTTACCGCAAAACGGATGAACTTGGACAAGGCAGAACCCTGCCGGGCGTATTCGGTTAAATACACGGCTGTGATTGTACCCAACGGCACCCCCATAAGCGTCATCAGAAGTACCAGGAAGGTAGTCCCTGCAAGTGCAGGAAAGATGCCGCCCTCGGTGTTGCTGTTCCTGGGGTATTCAGTTAGAAATTCCCAGGTAATATGTGCACCGCCGTGCACGGCAAAGTCAGCCAGCATCCCAAGGATAATTCCAACAACAGCTACGCATGCCGTAAGTGCAATACCTAAGGCAAATGCGCCGAGCAGACGCTTTGAAAGCGGAAACTGCGTTGCAAACCGTCCAGTCATCAGTGTCCCTGAAATTTTTTAATGAGTCTCTTCTTCACGTAATACTCCGTTACCGAATTCAGCACAAAGCTTACTATCAGCAGGAAGGCTCCAAGCAGGAACAGCACGCCATAATGTTCAGAGCCCCATACTACTTCACCCATTTCAGATCCAATGGTGGCTGCCAGTGTACGCGCCGGCATGAACGGGTTCCAATCACCCAGTGGTGCATTGCCGGTTGCCATTATTGCAATCATGGTTTCGCCAAAGGCGCGTCCAATTCCCAGGATTACTGCCGCAATCACCCCGGGAGCGGCTGCCGGCAGCATCACCCGGTAGGCAGTTTGCCATTCGGTAGAACCAAGAGCGAGCGAGGCCTCACGAAGTGTACGGGGCACAGCTGAAAGCGCTTCTTCGGAAAGTGAATACACGATGGGAAGTACTGCCAGCGACAATCCGATGCCACCAACCAGAGCGTTCAGCCGGAAATCCAGATGGAACATGGTCTGCAGCACACTGGCAAGCGTGGTTAAACAGAAAAAGCCAATAACAACCGAGGGGAAGCCGGCAAGTAATTCAATAATTGGTTTTATAAATTCACGTGTTTTGCGCCCGGCAAAAAACGCAGTATAAATGGCAGCAAGAATACCAAGAGGTGCACCAAATAAAATCGCAATCAGCGTAGTTTTTGCCGTACCAACCAACAGTGGCATCACGCCAAACTGATGATGCTCGCCAACAGGCTGCCATACCGATCCTGCCAAGTTGTTTGCCAGGGACGTTTCCCGATGAGAAGGGGCTTGGTCAGGCGCAGGGTTTACATCGTCAATGTCAGCCGGCAGCTCACCGGTTTCCGCATTGTAAATATCCGGATACAGTGGATTCCTTGGTGAGTAAAAGAGATGTCCGGTAGCGTTGTTGGCAGACACTGCATCTGAGGGCGCCGCTTCCATAGGCGGAGGATGGGGCGGGGCAGGGCCATTGGCGGACGTGACCGCATGTGCCGGGGCCGGAGCGGAGTCTGCCGACGAGAACACGGTGAGTGCCTCACGGAAAACAAATAAAAAAATAAGAAAAATTAGCATAATAGATACTGACGCAATGCCGCGAATACACCATTCTATGATGTGTTCAGCGCGTTTCGGCGATTTTGATGTGAACCGGTTTACTGTCATTGCTTCATCACCGTATAATAACCGGCATCGGTAACTACACGCTGTCCTTCAGCCGACAAAACCCAGTCAATAAAGCTTTTTACGATGCCGGTTGGTTTATGATTCATGTAGAAGTATAGAAACCGGGAAATCGGGTAGCTGCCGTTGCTGATGGTCTGCGTGTTGGGAAGAACATACGGCTGATCGGACGATGGTGCTACGGCAACGGTACGTACTGACTTGGTGTAGGCTGCACCGCCGTAGCCGATTGCGTTTTTATCCTTTTCTACAGCGTTGATCAGTGCTGCCGTACCGGGCATGTGTTGAACGGCATCGGCAAAATCCTGTTTTTGAAGTACGTTTTCTTTAAAAAACTCATAGGTGCCGGAGTTATTCTCCCTTGAATACACGATGATTTTAGCATCGTTACCGCCAACGTCCTTCCAGTTTGTGATTTTGCCCGTAAAAATCAGTCGTAACTGATCAAGAGTGAGTTTTCGCACCGGATTTGAATTATGGATGTAGATGCTGAGACCATCGCGTGCAACCCTCACTTCCAGTCCGCGGTAGCCTGTGTTTTCTTTCAACTGTGCCACCTCTGATTTTTTAATCGGGCGTGACGAAGCACACAAGGTGGTTGAGTTGTTGATTAGTGCGGCAAACCCTGTGCCTGAGCCCCCTCCCGTAATCTGAAATTCGACCTGATTATGGCCAGGGTACCGTTCCGTCCATAGCTGCACCAGTATCACCATGGTATCTGACCCCTTAATGGTGATACGGTTGGAAGCGGATCCGGACAGCACCATAAACAGCAGGACCGAGGCAATGGCGTGGGTAGCAAAGCGCATCATCAGATTCCGGTTTCCAGGTTTAATAAAACATACAACGGAAAAGGCTTCTGCGTGCTGATATCTAAAGTATTCACCTTGTACGAACCAACCTCCAGGCTGGTTTTAATGCGATGTCCGTTTATGTAGCACCCTACCGTAGCTGCGGCAGTTTCAATGTGCAGTGCTTTATGGGTCTCACCCAACACATTTTGAGCATCAGTGTTTACCGTAGCAAACCGAGCAGCAACAAATCCGTGCCACGGTGTTGTGTACGAAACCTGTACAGTATAGCCGGTTGACAGATCGTCAAGCAATACGTTTTCCGACATTGCATGCTGCTGCTTACGTACGGCATACTCGGTATAGAGTGCGAAGCCACTGTATTTAAACACTGCATCGGCAAAATATGCACGATCGGACTCAGGCACGTACGTGACCGAATTCAATCCGGTAAACCGCTGTTCGATGCCTACGGCATGGGCTGCAGCGCCAACCGAGAGCTTTGGAGTGCGTTCGCGGAGGAGATCTCCTTCGAATGTATCGCCGTTTCCCGTAAAGCGTCCCAGAGGAAGATATTCCAGACGTCCGGTAACTGCCGGCAGGCGCTGTATGCCTGCTGTTGCCTGTGGCGGGAGGGCTGTCGTGGCTGCAGCCCGAAGAGTTAGCCCCTGCGAACCCGTGAGAATATTCCAGGTTGCGTGAAGTCCCGTTTCACGGCCAAGCCCCAGGTAATGGTGTACCGCAGACCTGTCGGCCATCTCAAGAGAGCCCGATGAAATCAGGTATTGTCGCTCGCCCGGTAGCTTCGTGCGTCCCACGCCAACCTGCAAGGTTGGGTTAAACTTCCAGTACACCATGGCATCACGCAGATAGTTGTAAACACCCGACGCATCTGACGGAGCAAGTTCAATCTGAAGCAGGTAGGAGAGCAAAGGATTAAACAGTGTACCGTTGAACCGCAGCCGCAATTTGCGTATGGTGAGATCGGCACTGGAGTTACCGGTTTGGTGCGAATTGCCATAACCGGGATTCTCGCTGGAATACCGTAACCAGGTCTGCATCCTGAACCGTACCGTCATGGTTACCGTTGAATCGGCATTCTGAATGGTGATCCCCCGAGGCTCTGCCGTTGTGTTCGGAACAGGCTGTGAAAACGTCTGAAGATCTGCGCCTGTTGTGCATAGCAAAAGCATAACCCATACCCTGCTCAGAAAAAAACGCTTCACAAAAAACAATTCGGACTCCTCTGGTTTATTGGCAAAATCACATGGATTACCGATGCATTCAAAACTATCCGAAAGAATTGGCCATGCCAAGCAAAATCGGTCATGTTACGAATTGGTAATGTTGGGTATGCCAAAGCCCCCTAAATTCGCACGTTATGAAACGAATAGCTGTGTTTACCAGTGGCGGTGATGCACCCGGAATGAATGCCCATATTCGCGCGGTACAGCGCGTAAGCGAAAAACGAGGCCTGGAGCTGATTGGAATCACAGGCGGATATTCGGGAATGATTGCCGGACATTTCGACCTGCTGGACAGGATGCATACCGCCAATATCGTCAACCGCGGTGGCACGATCCTAAAAACCAACCGTTGCGAGGAGTTTAAGCAGCCGGACGGACGTGAGAAAGCTGCCGGAATGCTAAAAAAACATGGCATCGAAGCCGTGATTGCCTGCGGAGGTGACGGTACGTTCCATGGTGCCCATGCGCTTGCAACTGAATTTGGAGTACAAATCGTTGGTACACCAGGGACGATTGATAACGACCTGTTCGGCACCGATTTCACGATTGGATACGATACGGCTATCAATACCGCAGCAGAAGCAATTGACAAGATCCGCGACACTGCCGACAGTCATGGCAGAATATTCTACGTTGAAGTTATGGGCAGGCATGCAGGCTTTATTGCTATGGACGTAGGAGTAGCGTGCGGAGCTGAGTTTATCGCCGTTCCTGAAACACTAACCGATGTAGAGCTGCTCTACAAAAGAATTGTTGCCCAGGGAATTGAAAAACGCACCATTGTTATTGTTGGAGAAGGCGATGAACTGGGCGGTGCCCTGAAACTTGCCGGCCTGGTTGAAGAGCGATACGGTTTGTCGGGAAAAGTTTCGATTCTTGGACACATGCAGCGGGGCGGTTCGCCCTCTGTGCGTGACCGCGTGCTGGCTGCACGCCTTGGCGCTGCTGCAGTTGATGCATTGCTGGAAGGAATTTCCGACGTAATGATTGGCGAACAGAATAACAATGTCAGCCAGATACCACTGCCGGAAACCTGGGCCAACCGGAAGTCAGTACCTCCGTATCTGCGGGATCTGGCCTCACTGCTTGTTTGAAAATTTCACAGATGGTAAAACCATTTCACTACTAAACCAATTGAGTAATAGATTCTGAGGTAATTATGACGCCCACCTTTTTAACGCTCATTCAAATGTTCCAGCTGGAGGGGATGGTAGCATTGGGTAAAATGCTGAATCCTGGTACAAACCAGATAACAAAGAATCTTGATCATGCCCGGTACATCATCAACATATTGGAAGTGCTGGATGAAAAAACCGCCAATAATCTCACTGATGACGAAAGGCGCTTTCTGGAGCAAACATTAAGTACGCTCAGGCTAAACTTTGTTGAAGAAAGCCAGCGTCCGTCGGTTGCCAATAGCGGAGAACTTACCTAATGCTCACGTTTGCCTTGTTTGCGTTTCCGGACCGGCCCAATGCACATACCTGGGCATTCCATGCCGCTCAGCGTCTGGTTGAGGAAGGGGCTGGGGTTTACCTGGAAGAACAACTATCGGCAGCTGCTCCTCCGGATTTATTATCAAAAGTTTCGATTTGTTCCATAGCCGAACTGGGCAAGTTTGCGGATATTGTTATCACCTTTGGTGGTGATGGCACGCTGCTGGCTGCTGCGCATGTGCTTATTGGGACTGACGTCCCAATAATGGGCGTTAACGTGGGCAAGCTTGGTTTTCTTGCCGAATATCCTGTAGCCAAGCTTGATGACGGTATTATGGAATTGCTGAAGGGTGATTACAGAATTGTTGACCGGACAACAATCGAAACAGAGTGGGAAGACCAGACGGCTTGCGCATTAAACGAAATTGTTGTCGAACGCTCGGCAGGTGCCAAGATTCTTACCATCCGTACCTTCGTTAACGACCACCTTGTAGCTGATTTTCGAAGCGATGGAGTGTTAGTGTCAACCCCAACAGGTTCAACAGCCTATTCGCTTGCTGCGGGCGGTCCGATTATTGCTCCAAGTGCAAATGTTTTTTGTTTGACTGCAATCTCGCCGCACACGCTTACGGTGCGTCCGCTTATTGTTAGTGACACCTCACAAATCCGCTTTGAGTTGCCCGAAAGCGGTTCAGACGCACGAATCGTAGCTGACGGTCGTGTTGTGGGAGTTATGAAACAGAAGAACTCGTTAACCATACGTCGGAGTAACCATTTGCTGAAGCTTGTTAAGCAGCCCGATAACACCTATTTTGATCTGCTCAGAGAAAAGCTGCTTTGGTCAGCCGATGGCGTAAAGAAATCTTAAACTGTCTTATCAACATCATGAGCACGCAAATACAGGGAACTATTGTTGACGTAGTACATCGCCGTATGTATGGTGGCAGAGTTGTGGTTGATGGTACGCACATCGCAGCCGTTGAAGCCGACAATTCGGTTACCGTTGGTCCGTACATCCTTCCCGGTTTTGTTGATGCACACGTTCACATTGAGAGTAGTTTGCTTATTCCCAGCGAATTTGTCAGGCTTGCCGTTCTGCATGGCACTGTAGCCACTGTAAGCGATCCGCATGAAATTGCAAATGTGTGTGGTATGGCCGGCATCGAATTCATGATCAACAACGCTGCTGGCTTACCGTTTACGATTGCATTTGGCGCACCAAGCTGCGTCCCTGCCACTATCTTTGAAACTGCTGGTGCCGAAATCACTGCCGACGATATACGTACGTTGCTTGCCAGACCCGATATCCGATATCTGAGTGAGATGATGAACTGGCCCGGTGTTCTGAACGCTGATCCGGGTGTAATGGAAAAAATCGGTATCGCTCAGAAGTACGGCAAGCCTGTAGACGGACACGCTCCAGGCCTTACCGGAGAACGTGCCCGCGCCTATGCGGGCTGCGGCATTGCTACAGACCATGAGTGCTTTACGCTTCAGGAAGCCCTCGACAAGGTTGACTGCGGCATGAAGATTCTGATACGCGAAGGATCTGCAGCCAGGAATTTTGATGCACTACATCCTTTGATAGGACAGCATCCCAACAACGTTATGTTCTGCTGTGATGATGCCCACCCTGACCTGTTGATTAACGGGCACATCAATAATCATGTGCGTCGGGCTCTTGCTCTGCGGTATGATCTGTTTGATGTTCTGCGGGCTGCCAGCTACAACCCTGTACAGCACTATCAGCTACCCGTGGGTTTGCTTCAAGAAAACGACTCTGCCGACTTTATCGTGGTGGATGATCTTGCCTCGATGAAGGTTCTGCAAACGTGGATTCGCGGTACCTGTGTGGCTGACAACGGCACATGCCTGATTCCAAGCACAACGGCTACGCCAATAAACAACTTTACTGCCACACCGATTACGGCTGCCGATATTCAGGTGGACGCTACCGGCACAGTACGAGTGATCGTGGCTCATGACGGGTTGCTTACCACCACCGAGGAACATCTGAGTCCGTCGGACCCAGATGTGCTGAAACTGTGTGTTGTTAACCGCTACACCAAGGCGCCGGTTGCTATTGCCTGGGTAAGGGGCTTTGGATTACAGCACGGAGCCATGGCCTCATCGGTAGCCCATGACTCGCATAATATTGTTGCCGTAGGATGCACCGATACGGCCATTGTTCAGGCTGTAAACGCCGTTATTCGCGAGAAGGGCGGACTAAGCGTGTATGACGACCATTCAGCATCAGTACTGCCGCTCCCGGTAGCAGGCCTGATGAGCACGGCTGATGCCGGGAGCGTTGCAGTGCAGTACGTTGCTCTTGATGCAGCAGCTAAAAAACTAGGCTCCGAACTCCGAGCCCCCTTCATGACTTTATCGTTTATGGCACTACTTGTAATTCCAAAGCTTAAGCTCAGTGACAAAGGTTTGTTTGACGGTGAAAATTTTTCGTTTGTATCAGTTTCAATTTCATAGTGATAATGACAAAAGAAGCGCCAGTACCCAGATTCCCGATTGACAGCGAAGTAATTCGGCTGATACAGATTGCCATTTATGAAGACCTTGGATCGGGCGATATAACCACTGAACTCACGATTGACCGTGATACACAGGCTGCCGCCCGTTTTGTACTCAAATCTGACGGCGTAATATGTGGATTGCCGGTCCTGAAACTGGTATTCAGAGAGTTTAGCAATGATGTTGATTTACGGGTATTGGTAGAGGAAGGAAGCTGGAATCCAGCCGGTACCGTGATCGCAACCATTGGAGGCAGAGCCCAGGCATTACTGGGCGGTGAACGCACGGCCCTGAATTTCATTCAGCGTTTGAGCGGCGTTGCCACGCTTACACGGAGATATGCCGACAGGCTGGAGGGTACCAAAACAAGGATCCTTGATACGCGCAAAACAATTCCGGGATGGCGGTTACTTGATAAATACGCTACCGTTGTGGGAGGTGCGCTTAACCATCGGTACGGCTTGTATGACATGGTGATGATAAAGGATAACCACATCACGGCAATGGGTGGAATCACCGAAGCAGTAACACGGTGCGTTCAGGAATTACAGGGCCGCAGCTCGATTCGTATAGAGGTCGAAGCACGGTCGTTGGATGAAGTACGCGAAATCCTGCAGTGCGAAGGCGTACACCGCGTCATGTTCGACAACTTTACGCCACAGCAGGTTGCCGAAGGTGTACGCATCGTAAACGGTAGGTTAGAAACCGAAGCCAGTGGTGGAATAACCTACGGAAATATCCGTGAGTATGCCGATGCCGGTGTTGACTTTGTGAGCGTAGGCGCTATCACCCACAGTGCTGCTGCACTTGATATCAGTATGAAACTCTTTGTACCCAAGCAAGCATAGGCGGGTTAGTTCTCGGGACCATGGCTGGCAAGAATTCGGAGTGCCAGCGTACGGATTCTTGATCGCAGTGACTGCGGACTAATTACGCGCACCTTGCCCCCATAGCTCATTACCCATTGTGCCAAGGCATCGTCGGGCGACACTGTCAGGAATAACTGTCCTGATCCGTTCGGTAGTGTTTTAAACCTCTGACTTGGATGAAGCTCTACCGATTCAAAGTGCGGTACCAGTTCACTTGCTACCTCCAACGTAACCAGAGTGTCCGGTTCCGGCAGTACTGACTGACCCGGAAACCCTGCCTGAGGCGCAAATAACACCGGAACAGGTCCCTTTAGAACGTAGGTGTGCTGTTGAGCATCGTATGCAATTGGAATATGCAGTGTGTTTATAAGATAGTTTATATCACGTGCTATCGTTCTTTGGCTCACTTCCAGCTGAGCTGCTACCTTACCGGCCGTTACTACCTCGCCATTTATGAGCGATGCCAGGATAGACTGTACTCTATAAAGTGCAGGCCGTGACAAAGAGCGAACCCATGGAGTGTAACGTATGTCTCGTAGTATGTACGATGCTACGTCGAGTCCTATGTCATAAGTTGTCATACCCCCTGTTTTCAGTAAAATATAATTGCACCGGTTCAACCTATTTGAGCATAGTATGAACAGTGGAGCCGGTTGTGACTCTTTAGGGGATGTGTAGGGGGCTACAACTCTTTGCGGAGGCGTGCGACGGGAATTTTAAGTTGTTCACGGTACTTGGCCACGGTACGTCGGGCCACAACGTATCCAAAGCGTTTCAGGTCCTTGGCAAGTTTATCGTCGCTGAGCGGTTTTGATTTACTCTCGGCATCAATAAGTTCCTTTATTTTTTGCTTAATGATGCGTGTGCTCACTTCCTCACCGTCATCGGTAACCAGTGACTCGCTGAAAAAGTATTTTAGCTCAAAGGTTCCGAAGTGAGTCTGCACGTACTTGCCATTTACAATTCTGCATACGGTACTGATGTCAAGTCCGGTGATTTCGCTTACGTCACGGTAGATAAGGGGGCGGAGTCCTTCCGGACCTCGGATAAAGAAATCCCGCTGAAGCCCGGCAATTGCCGTCATCACCCGCAGCATTGTGCTCTTCCGCTGGCGGATTGCCTGCATCAGGAACTTTGCATCTTCGTATTTCTTCCTCAGCCATTCACGGGTTTCCTTGTTGAACTTGTGAAATCGGGCTTCTTTCTTCAATCGGTCGTACGCATCGCTTACGCGCAGCACGGGCAGGCGGCTATCGTTAACGGTAATGATAAAGTCCGATCCGTCCTCGGTTGGTTCTACAGTAAAGTCCGGAGCAATGGTATTAGACTCAGGGCCAAACGTTCCGCCTCCCGGACGCGGGTTAAGGTTTCTGATAACATCGATTGCCTCACGCAGATAGTCCTCGGTAACGTCCAACTGTTTTGCAATAACCGGGTAGTGTTTCATCGCAAACGGTTCGTACGCATCAGTCAGAATCAGCAAGGCCAGTTTTTGTGCTGCATTTGCTTTTTTTACCGATTTAAGCTGTGCTACCAGGCATTCCTGAACCGTTCGTGAAGCAAAGCCGGGTGGGTCAAGATTTTGAATACGACTTAGAACACTCTCAGCCTGCTTCAGTGAAAGGGCCTCCAACATTTCAGAAATCCCGCTGATAATATCACGCTCGTACCCGGTGTTTGCCGTGCCAAGCAGCGTAGGGGCCTGAATTGCAAGATTGTGTTCGGCAATTAAACCGTTCACTTCGGCAACTAATTCAGTAAGCGGACGCCGGAGGTAGCCGTCCGAGTCCACATTCCCAATGATGTAGTCGGCAAGGAGTTGTTCTTCGGCTGTCAACGGGAGAAACCGAATCTGTTCCCTCATCTCGTCTTCCAGGCTGGGCATTTCACGGAAGAGGTAGCTGGTGGTGTCATCGTCTTCGTCTTCCGACGGATTATAGTCGGAAGACCGGGCTGCAGATGGATCTTCGCCCCACAGCAGCTTATAAAACTCAAATCCGTCTGACGTGTCCTGGATCTCACTGTGGGTTTGAATGATTGATCCGGTTTGATTCCCATAAACCACCGGCTGAGGAGCTGATTCGGTACCGGAGTCATCGGAAATGACAGAAACCGGTTCGATAGCGGTAGTCTCGAAATCAGCCGTTTCGCGCTGCTCCTCAAGCATAGGATTGTTTTCGACTTCAGAATGGACGTGCTGCTCAAACTGTAGGGCTGAAAGTTGCAGCAGCTTCAGATACTGAATCTGCTGGGGAGTCAGCGTCTGCTGTAATGACGTCTGGAGATTTAACCCAAGCTTCATGGATTATCCTCCTTCATTGTCCTTGCTACGTGAACCATGGTGCCGGCTACCTCTTCTCCGTATGCCCTGGTTAATGCCTCACGGAGCATTTCTACCAGCAACGTTCCCGTTTTCTTCCCATTCTCCCGGCCAGGTGCACACTCATCAAAGACCTCGTACCGCAGATAGGGACCACCAAAATTGTGGACACGAATCGGGAACAGATGGCATGACAGTGGCTTGCGGAAGGTACTTTCCCCGGCGTGATACGCCCGCTCGAACGAGCACTTGGCAATACCCCCTTCCCACGAAACAAATACACATTCGGCATTGTTAACGCAGACTGTTTCCCAGTTCCCGTCGCTGCCGGTAAGCCCTCCTGATGAATCCAGTATTGCCTGGTTTGCTGAACTTAGATATTTCCTGGCAACCGGTGCGGCACTCTGAATTCGCTCTACCTCGGCATCGGCAACAGGTGCTCCGCCACCGCCTTTTAACGTACAGCAAGCCCCTTTGCATTGAGCTACGTCACATAAAAACTCAGTGCTTAACACATCAGATTCTATCAGAAGGTTGTCAAGCGTAATCATCGTACGTTAAAAATAGCACGATTTTTGATAGAACCAATGTGTTTTAATCGCTGAAGCCAGATTTTCTTTAACGCCGGATCGCTGGCAGCCGTTGTGTTTACTTTGACAGCGATACTTTTTTCACTTTGTCGGGGAATAGCTTCTCGAACTTTTCCACCTTGGGGCGGACAACGAAGGAGCAGTAGGGTTGCGAGCCATTCTCATTATAGTAATTTTGATGATAATCTTCGGCAGGGAAGAACGTTGTGAACTGACGCACGTGTGTTACGATTGGACCGGGCCAGGTTTTCGCTGCTGTAAGCTGCTCAATATAGGCGCGGGCTGTATTCTCCTGTTCCGGTGAATGATAGTAAATAACGCTTGCATATTGCGGTCCAACGTCGTTTCCCTGTCGGTTAGGAGTTGTTGGATCATGTGCCGAAAAGAATACCTGTAAAATTTCGGCAAATGTGATTACAGATGCATCGTACTCGATTGTACAAGCCTCTGTATGATTGGTGGTGCCGGAACACACGGCTTTATAGTTGGCTGTCTCGGGCGTACCACCGGCGTAGCCGCTTACCACTGAAGTTACACCCTCCAGTCGTTGAAAAACAGCCTCAATGCACCAGAAGCACCCTCCGGCAAGTGTAGCAGTATCCAGTTGATGAGTTTTCATTGTTGTGTGATGATTGATAAGGGGCTTGGGCGGACTTTTGGCTTCGTGGCAGGATGCCGACAGTACCGCGATGAATAGAATCAGCAGCAGCATTGCTTTTTACGATTTACCCGGGTGTACAGTGGTTCGCATTACGTAGCTCATTTCAGGAACCGGAAGGTTTGCCTCGTCAGTTACACGGCGGATTACGTTGTTGGTTTCGCTGAGTACGCGCACGTAGTCGGCCGGTTTGCAGTACGGACGTACTGCCAGGACGGCTCCTGCAAGAGTAAAGTCCATGACCCAGATTTCAGGCTCGGGTTTATCAAGCACCCCGGGCACAGCCTGTATAGCGGTCCGAAGGCGTTCAATGGTATCGTCAACATTGGCAGCATGAGCAAGCTGCATTGTACGTTCAATGCGCCGGTACTGAATGTCTGTAAAGTTTTGAATATTATCAGAAAATATATTGTTATTACCCAGGTAGATCTTCGTTCCATCGGACGCTGTTATTGTGGTCACAAACAAACCAATTTCATCAACCACTCCGTTGGCACCGGCAGCGCTGATAACATCGCCGACTTTAAATGGACGCAGTACAAGCAGAAACGCACCGGCAGCAAAGTTTGCCAGCAAGCCACCCCACGCAGTTCCGATAGCCAGGCCAAGGGCAGCAAGTAGTGCCGCAAACGATGTTGTTTCGATACCAAACTGCGCCAGAATACTGACAATTAGAAGAATATTGAGTCCAACAGAAATGATGGACCGCATATATTTCTGCAGTGTTGCGTCGAATTCCTTTGCGGCAATGGCACGTGAAATTCCCTTTATAATTAGGCGGATAACCCACCGGCCAATAATAAAGGTGAATATCGCGCCAACAATACGGAGTCCGTATGTTATCGCAACGTGTTGGATCTCAATCCACATACTGTCAAAGTTCATAGGCTTTAAACGGTGTTGGTAAAGGTGGGAAAATCACTGTCGATATATGGCATACATGGCTGCCATACCAAGCAATGCACTTATAATGCTTCCGCATACTGATGCAATGATATACGTCGAGGCTAGTAAAAGATGTCCGGACTGAAATAATAGTATTGCTTCCGCCGAAAACGTACTCATGGTAGTGAATCCGCCACAAAAACCCGTTCCCAGGAACAGCAATACGGTGCGAGACTCGTGTGAGTGGATGACGGAAAATGAAGAAAGGCCTCCAAGTATGAACGACCCCGCAATATTCACGATTAGGGTGCTAACCGGAAACCTGCCGGTGTGGTGCGGAAGGAGAGCGGAGACCAGGTAGCGGGTCCCACTCCCCAATCCGCCGCCGGCAATAACAAGAAAAACAGATTGTACCATGCTATGTTTTTTGTGTGTGACAGGGCAAAACAAAACTATCACGGTAATTTTGATGAATTCGACATTATTTTATCCAGGCGCACCATGAACAAACGATGTTGCATTGTGCTGGCGAGCTGTGTGTTCGTGATGTTTGCAGCACACGCTCAGGCCCAGAGCGACTACTCTCATACGGCTTCCTATCTGGTTGATCCATCAGGCGAACCCCGCGAACATCCCCTTGATATCACGTCAATGAAACTTGAAGTTTCGTTCGAGCCCGAGAAATCTCTTGTTCACGGACGAGTGGAGCATACGTTTACGGTTTTACAGAAAAGCGTTGATTCACTGGTGTTTGACGGCATCGCCATGAATATTCAGCAAACTCTTCTGAACGGGAGGCCTGCTCGGTACACCGTGAACGACAGCAGCGTTACGGTGTATTGTGAAAAACCGTTAGCCTGGACCGACACAGGGTCTGTTCTGTTTACCTACACGGCACAGCCCCAAAAGGGCCTCTACTTTATTGGCTGGAATGACCCTACCGGAACAATGCGACGTCAGATATGGTCACAAGGCCAGGCAATAGACCACCGGCACTGGATTCCATTGTATGACGAAATGAACGACAAAATGCTGACGGAGGCTATTATCACGTTTGACTCAGCCTATACGGTTATTTCTAACGGACAACTGGTGGGCGTGACCGAGAACAGCGGAGCAACCAGAACCTGGCGGTATCGGATGAAGAAGCCGCATGCATCATATTTATTCATGATTGCCATCGGCAAGTATGCCGTAACAAAGGATACTACCAGCACCGGTGTGCTGCTTGAACAGTACTGGTACCCAGACCGTCCGCAAGACGCCGAACCAACGTACAGGCTAAGCAAGGAAAGCATGGACTTCCTGGAACAGGAAACAGGAGTACCCTATCCGTGGGAGATCTACAGACAGGTGCCGGTTGCCGACTTTGTGTTTGGGGCAATGGAGAATACAACGGCAACGATTTTTGGTGACTTCTTCCTCAACGACGCACGTGGATGGCTTGACCGTTCGTATGTGGGAGTTAACGTCCATGAATTAACTCATCAGTGGTTTGGCGACCTGATTACAGCTCGAAGCAGTCGTTCCGTATGGCTGCAGGAAAGCTTTGCCACGTACTACCCCCTGATCTTTACTCGCCAAACTCACGGTACCGATGAGTATGAATGGGTACGCCGGGGGATGCAGAAAAGTGTGCTTGCAGCAGGTGAGAAGGACCGATTTCCGGTTGTGCATGTAAAAGCCGGGACTACGCGTATTTATCCGAAGGGGGCTTTGGTCCTTGATATGATGAGTACAGTGTTCGGTCATGACGAACTGCGACGGGTGATACATCACTATCTTAAAAAACATGAATATCGCAATGTAGAAACGAATGATTTGTATCTGGCATTTCAGGATACTCTGGGCCTGAGTCCCCGGTGGTTTTTTGATCAGTGGCTCTACAAGGGAGGTGAACCAGCGTTTGATATCACAATGCTGACCGGAGCACGTAACGTTACCAAGGGGAGCGAAGCCGTTACAACGCTAACTGTACAGCAAACTCAGCTTACCGACAGTTACACCGGATGGTTTAAAATGCCTGTTGTCTGCGAGGTGTATTATACTGATGCGAGCAAGGACAGCGTCACTGCCTGGGTAAACGGACAGACCACAACCATCGAGATACCCAACCCACGCAACGGCCAGGTTCAGTTTGTTTTGTTCGATCCGGGATCGGCAATCCTAAAGAAAGTCAACTTTAAAAAGCCATTCGACATGCTCCTTGCACAGTCCAGAAAAGCACCGAAAATGATTGACCGCTACGATGCTCTTACCGAGCTGGCTGCTGATTCGGTCCATACCGACCAACTGTTTGATGTACTGCAAGACATCGTGGCTAACGAAAAGCATTATGCCATGCGAATGGAGGCAGTAAGTATTGCTGCAAAAAAAGTTCAAAATGGCAATGACCAGTTCTGGCAAATCATCAAGGCCGGATTTCAGGATAAACACGTGGAAGTGCGCAGACGCGCCGTGGGGTCGAGCCCCGAAATACCCGCATCGTTAAAACCCGAGCTCGCCGAACTGCTGTCCGACTCATCGTACCGGATCGTTGAACAGGCATACAGAAAATTGTGCACATGGTTTCCTACAGAGGCAGACAGGTTTACTAACCGGGTAGCCGGTGTACGCAGCCCCGGTGCCATAATTGAGATTGCAATTGCAGAACAAAAAGCAGGCACTGCTGACAAGCAGGCGCTGGCAACCCTTTCCGATTATGCTAGTCGTCGGTACGACTTTGGTACCCGCCAGAATGCCTTTGCCTCGATGGTTCGCCTGGGAACAACAGATCTGGCCGGAATGGTTGCCGTGGTTGACGCTCTGGAGAGCAGAAACGGACGTCTGGCACAGTCGGCAAAGGACACGCTGCAAAAACTTGCAGCACAGCTCAAAATGCAGGCGCTCGCCCGAACGATCCTTCAGTCAGAGCCCCTTTCAAAAGAACAAAAAGCGTTTTTACAAATTCTCGTGAATTAGGTTGATGGGGATAAGTTATGAAGGGTCAGCATCTTGCAATACAACGTTGAATCCTGAATTTGGTGTAATTATTGCTAAGTGGGCTTGGCTCCGGATCGGAGCATATCCAAGGCTTCATGGATCATTTACCATCGGCAGTCCCCGGTACGGGTATTCGATGGAACATGGAGCAGCGTAAAAGTGTACAACACGAACTAACTCTGAAAGTCATCATAGAGGAATTGCCATGAAGAAACATCATACCTTGCTATTGTTGTTGGTTGTTCTGTTATCGGCTGTACCGCTTGTTTTTGCAGGGCAGACGGCAACTGATCTATCATACAACGTTGAGTCGGTAACCTATTCTGAAATTGTTGCCGGGACGCAGCTTGCGTCAGGAAGTGGTATCAGCGGTTACTCGAGTACCCAGACTCTGCCGTTTACTTTTGGGTTTAACGGTGAATCGTACACGGATGTCACCATTTTCGGCAACGGCGAGGTTCAGTTCGGTTCTGCGGGGACAACCGCTATTAAGGCATGGGCACGCTCGCTGGATGGAACAACCCTGAGTGAACTGCGCGTTCAAACGCTGGGGGACAGCCCGAACAGGATTTATGTAATCCAGTGGAGCAATGTTACCAGGGCACCGGCAGGATCCACATCTGACTCGTACAATTTCCAGATTCGGCTGAACGAAGCAACCGGTAAGGCACAGGTGGTGTACGGAACGATGACTGTTACAGGTGCTGTAGGCGCGCTGATCGGTGCTGTAATGCAGAACTCACAACCGTTAATTCTTACGGCACGTAATGAACTCAGCACATGGTTGAATCCGCGGCTTAATGCCGGAGAGTCCATAGCCCTTCAGGGATGGGCTCCATCATCGGGGCTTGCCTATACCTTTGGTGCACCCGAAGCGGTTGACGCAGCCATCGTGAGCTTGTCGGCGCCATCGGGTAAGTTTAACCCCAACACAAATCAAATGGTAACGGCCGTTCTGCGGAACACCGGTACCGACGCCATTGATTCGGTAGAAGTTGCATGGAAGGTGAACGGAGCAACAAGGACTGGTGCAAGGTATTTTGCAGACCCCGCAATTCAGCCAGGTGAAGAAGTATCGATCAATCTTGGAACGGTGAATTTTTCTAACGGATCGTATAATAAAATTGAAGTATGGTCTGTTAACCCCAATAGTGAGGATGACGAGAATCCCGGCAACGACAAGCTGGTTACATACATGGCGCCTCGCACATCGGGATCGCTGTACGTAGCACCAACCGGTAATATCGGCATCTTTACCAGCTTCCGCGACTGCATCAATCTGCTCAGTGTTGGCGGTATCTCCGGAGATATTACAGTGTATGTGTACAACGGTACGTATAACGAACAAATTATTATCCCGGAGCTTAATAACTCATCTGCCACCGGTACTGTTACGTTTAAAGCAGTTGCTAACAATACTCCCATCATTTCGTGGACACCGCAGCGGTATCCTGATGATAACTATGGTGGCTATGAAGCGAATAAAGCTGAAATCACACTACTTGAAGGCGCCAGTGTTGTCTTTGACGGTTTAATGTGCAAACTTGCCGGAAATCAGCAATGGGGCGGTCATATTAATGCTGAACAAGCAGGAAAGGTTACCATCACAAACTGTGTATTTGTAGGCCCAACAAATGCTTTAGATATGGTGGATCCGGTGTTTTCGGTTGTTCTTGATGGCGTTGGACCCTTTACCGTGCATAACAACCAGGTGCTCTCGATGCCATTGGGCATAGCTGTTAGCGCAAGTTCGCCGGAGGTGAGCAGCGTTACTGGGAACACTGTTGACAAAACGTATCTGAGTGGTATCATAGTAGAGTCTGACAACCTGCTGATTCAGAAAAACAAGGTTCTTGGACTGTCCGGTGCACCATATTTCTTCGGATTAGGGGCCTTTGGTGCAGGAACAGTGAATGCAAACCTTGTTCAGGGCTCTGCCAAGGGAGAGAACAACGCAGCAACCGGGATCGAAGCGCAATCGAATGACGGTGCGTCACAGGGACCACAAGGGTTGCTTGTTTCAAATAATATGGTACTCGTTAGCTCAACTCTCCGTACTACGGGGCTCCGGTGTGAAGCAAACGCCGTCAACGCTGCCACCAGAGTACTGCATAACACAATCCGTACCGCAGGAACTGCCGGTGGTGGCAGTTCTGTAGCCGCCTATTTTGTTGGCGAAGGACTGCTTGATATTATCAACAACATCTTTGACAATACCGATTCGGTTAATGGTGGTGGTTACGCGATTTATCTGAATGACCTCAGCACTAACGGCTTTATCCATGCTATGGACTTTAACAACTACATGGTTAAAGGTGACACAATTGGATTTAACCAGGTAGCGATTGAACGCAATGGTACCGGTGACCCGCTTGCTTCATGGAAAACCTCAACCGGTGCAGACCAGAGTTCAACGTCGGTTACTGTAAGCTTTGCAGGTGAGGCCGATCTTCACCTGAAAAACATACAGTCCGAGCTGTTCGGATCGTCTGCCGTTACCCCAACCGTCCCCAAGGATATCGATGACGAGGTCCGCCAAAAGCCGTATAAAGGTGCCGACGAGTTATATCCCCGCGTTGACATCCTGGAATCACCGCAAAGCAGATTTGCCTGCCTTGGTGAAGCCGTAACGCTTGTTTGCGTTTCCAGTGTTACCGGTGGCGCTGCTACTGTAACCTATCAGTGGTATAAGGATGGCAAGCTGCTTCCCAATCAGACATCAAACAAGCTGATTATTAACAGCGTTGGTTACACTGCCGCGGGCGTGTACTCCTGTAGGGTACAGGTTACCGATGGGACGAATACTCGGTATGCCGAATCAGAGCCTGCCGTTGTCATGGTTGTGCGACCAACATCAATTGTAAAGCATCCGCAAAGCCAGCCGGTTGCTATGGGAAGCACCGTGGTTCTGGAAATCGAGGCCGAAGCCGTTGGTTCTATCAGTGATCCGGTTCCCTCGTATCAGTGGAAGAAAAGGTATTGGGACAAATCAATCAACGGATACGTAGATACTAATGTTGTTGACAATTCACGTATCACAGGTTCACGGTCTTCGAAACTTACGATCACTAATCTGCAGCCTTCCGATACAGCCAATACGTATGTATGCTATGTGATAGCATATTGCGGAAACGCTACGTCTAAGGCAGCCCGGCTCTTTGCACCAATGGTTTATGCATCAACTTCCACGCTGCTGGCTTGCGAAGGCGGAGTTGTTAACCTGGAAGTTCTTATTCAGCCGGAAGACATTCCGGGTACGTCAAAGTCATATCAGTGGTTCCGCGGGACCCTTCCGCTGATTGATATTCCGGGTACGCCCGGCGTTACCGGTGCAACCAGCAAGGCGCTTCGGATTACAGGTGTTACACAGGAGGATGCCGGTAAGTACACCTGCGTGATTTCATTTAACGATATTGGTGTTGAAATCAAGTCGAACGAAGTTGACATTCCGTTTTCAACAAAGCCTACGATTACTATTCAACCGATTGGCGATACCTTGTGTGAAGGAGAAGTGCTCAATATCATTGTTCACAGCTCAGGTGTTAACCTTAAGTATCAATGGCTCAAGGACAGTACCAGAATTCCGGGTGCTACGGGTCCTGAATATATCATGGAAGGGGCTCGGGCATCGGCTACCGGCGTGTATGCTGTGGTTATTTCCAATGATTGCGGCGTTGATACAACGGAATTCGTTAACGTGGTTGTTAAGTCACCGGTTGAGATTGTAGAAGAACCCCGCGATGCCGCCATTTATGATGGTGATTCGATAACCATCAGTGTTACGGCAACCGGCTCCGACACCGTGCGGTACCAGTGGTATAAAGATGACTCGCTGATTGTTGGCGCCACAGAATCCGCATACGTGATCGACTCAGCAACAGGCAACGATCAGGGTGGCTACTACTGTATCGTAACTAACGATTGCGGCGAAGTACAGACGATTACCGCACGGCTTTCAGTAACCGTTGGAGTTGACGAAGGTGACGCTTTTGTTGCTGGGTACTCGCTTTCTGAGCCTGCTCCGAACCCAACCAGCGGCAACCTGAACATCAACTACGCTGTTAAAACCGAGCAAACCGTGTACGTGCACCTGGTCAATACAATGGGTCAGACAGTTGCTACGCTGCACAATGGAACGGCTCATGCAGGTAACAACCAGTTGGTTGTGAACCTTGAGAAATATAATATCCCGGCCGGTACGTACTCGCTGATTTTAAGCGGCAATGGGGTAACACTATCACGTCGGGTTGTTGTTATCCGATAACGATAGGCATTATATTTAAAAAAGCAGAGAAAGGGGCTACGGCCCCTTTCTTTCTATCAAAGTGCTCCAAGCTCGTGAGTCCTATATGCCGGTAGAATGAATCCGGCAAACAACAGGTAGAAGGTCACCAGCCCCTCCCGTAGTTGTCATCCCGAAGTTCGCAAACAATCAGTGATCAGCATCCGATAGCCAATACGTTTACGGACAGGGTTCAAGCCCCCTTTCATCGGACAAAGTCCCGGCATTATCGTAAATCAATAACCTGCCAGCCCTTTGGCGCAGTAAACGTAAAGGCTGACGGTTTCACCTGAACCCTGGTTTTTATCGAGCGGATGGTCCACTCTGTTTCGTGCTGTCCATCAGAAACCACGATCCTGGTGATGCCATTCTTCTTGTTCAGATACACATTGGCATACTCAACGCCGGCAATGGCAGCAGACTGATGTGGAGGCGTTAGTCGGATACATGCCTTCCCAGGTACGGAGCTTACAACAGACGGAACATAAATGTTCATCAGGACAAAGAACATCTGATCCAGCGATGCCGTCTGACCTGCGGAAGAGACTGCGTTTATAACAACCGTCTTGGTTCTCTTGTTTATCTGCCATACAGTTGAATTATCGCTGATGAATTCCTGGTCAGGAAGGGTAATTCTGTAACCCTTACCTTTGACGGCAGTAATCGTCCCTGATGCAACTCCGCTCGAAAATGAAATTTCTGCTGAAGTTATTCCACCGTATGTATTTCTAAACTGCTTTAAAAGTTTAGTATTTGTGTTTGCAGAGAGTACAGGGACCACAGCCAGTAGCAATCCCACAATGATACCTGCAGATATGGCGTGCCGGAACCCAGTGTGACGATGAAGAAGCAACGTGTTCTCCATGTTACCGAACCTTGGCGGTAATTGCACCGCGCGTACCTTCGTAATATTTTAATTCCGTATCAATTGAACCAATCGGAATCTGGGTGCGCACCTTGATGGGGATCTTGCGTTCATCGTCTGAAAGCCACAGAACAAGTCGCCCCTTAAAACCAAACGGACTGCCTGCAGCAATTTTCGGCTCAACCACAACACAGTCAAACACACCGGCAGTGACTTCAATACGCTCTCTGCCTAATACGTGAACATCCAGCGGGTGCGTTTTCCCGCTAACGAAATTGTGCAGTTTAATGATGTCCCCTTTGTGAGAATTTTTGAGGTCGAAAGTTCGAACATAGTAGAATGCCGATACAACATCGTGTACAAACTCCGGAGTGTCAAACGTCCCATCCGATGTTTTCGCCTTCCTGGAATACTGGTCAAATTCAGCCGAGTAATCTTTACTGTAATTACGTTCCCGAATTTGCTGGGTAAACTTCCAGGGGAAAATACCGTCAACATCCACGTATGACCGGTAGGTGTCTCGGACCTTATACAGAAAATCCAGGCTTTTATGACTCGCCACCTGGAATGATATCTTGTAGCACGGGCGCCCCTGGACGTATTCCACCTTGTCGGCGATATCAAAAACAGCAGTGCCAGCCGAAATAAACTTGTATCCTACGTCGTAGGTTAACCTCTCTCCTAAGCCAAATGCATTATTCGGAGTGTACCGTAATGCCGGACTGGTTTTCTCGTCGGAATTAAGATTACCGGTAAGAGCAGGGAGCAGGGCGCAGACTACAATTAAAAATCTCACGGATTTGCAGACGTAAGGTGGCATAATTACGTGTTGGCTGCCAGGTACTCAGTTACCATCCGGCAACTCTTACTGAAAAATACAGCATACATTTCATCACAGTATGTTTAATTGCAGTCTGTGTTTCTGTTGTGCTGTTTTCTCCATACCCCCCATGCACTTTTTGTGCCATGCCTGTTCATGGTATTGGGAAGGGGCTTGGGTTTATGGCAGAAGAATTGAAATCAGAACGTAAAGGTGTGCCTGGTATAGCTGGCCAGCCGGACTACGCAGATGCAGGAATTGGAGAAGCCTGCATTGAGAGCTATACCATTGTTGTGGGCCTGGCAGGACTTGAACCTGCAACCGACGGATTATGAGTCCGGCGCTCTAACCAATTGAGCTACAGGCCCCGAACATGTTAGTTATTAAACAATCCAACAAATATCCCGACTTGTGCGTTGAAGCCGGAAATATTAATTCCGGATGGTACATCTGTTACAGTAGAAGTTCTGTTACCTTGCCAATCATCGCCAATAGCCTGATACCTGTACATACCGGCTGCACGAACCAGAATAAACGGTGTTAGGGTGTACTCGATGTTTAACCGGAATGGGACTGAGTAAACCGAGCGGTTAAGTTCAGAAATCATGTCAGGTAATGGTGTTACCGTACTGTAATCCGTCCACGAACGCTTATCAGCTCCCTGGTACGTGGTCAGTACCTGAGAGCCAAACCCAAAGCCGGTTCCGGGTGCAATAACCAAACCCGTTGTAACAGGAATTACGTAGTCCAAATGAATTGTACTTGTGTTGATCTGGTATTCCATTGTTCGTTTGATACTGCCATTGTCGACTATACCGGATGGCGGGGTAACGTCAGCACTGGTCGAAGCCACGGAGCCCAGCCAGGAAAAACCGGCGCGGAGATTAGGTACAGATACGATGGCTCCGATCGAGCCAAACACTTCGCCACCCCAAAACGTCATCGTATTAGAAAGGTTGCCCAGTCCAAGCTCGGAAGCCCGAACATTAATGTCATCCAAATTCTGAAAGCCGAAGGTTGGTGTTGTGCCCACTCCAATGGCAAAGTACGGGGCAACCTCTTCCTTGACCGGTGCCTCTTCAAAATCCAGCTCATCCAGCCTGTCGTCTTGTGGCGCAGCGCTTACTGCAATAGCGCCAAGGAGGAATATTACCACGTAGCTAAAAAAAGCGTTTGTTCGGTGCATTGCGTTGACAGTATAACGTTTGCAAAAAATAAGACATCAAAGATACGAAGACGAATCGATGACGCAGATATGTAGTTTGCAATCATGAAAAATGTTGCAGTAATACTTGCCGGCGGCCGTGGTCCGGGTTTGTGGCCACGTGGCACCGATAAAATGCCGAAACAGTTTCAGCATGTTTTAGGCAATGGAACGATGATTCAGAATACCGTGCAGCGCATTTCGCCATTAATACCGGCGGAGCAGACATGGGTTGTAACCACGCAGCAGTTCGAAGGACTGGTCCGGGAGCAATTGCCCGAGTTGCCCGAAGGCCAAATCGTTTGCGAGCCGTTTGGCAGAAATACGGGGCCAAGTATTGCTCTTACAAGTACCCTGTTAAAATTCGTTTACTCTCCCGATACTGTTCTTGCGTTTCTTCCCAGTGACCATCTGATTCAGAACAGCCATGAATTTCAGGCAGTATTGAATCAGGCATGCCATGCGGCGAGAACATCCGAAATGATTGTTACGATTGGTGTGCTTCCAACCAGACCTGAAACAAACTACGGCTATATTCAGGTAGGTAACCCGTATACTGCCAACGGTCAGGCTGGGGATAAGGTATACTACGTTCATACGTTTGCCGAAAAACCAGACCCCGAGACAGCATTGCGCTTCCTGAATGCCGGTGACTTTGTGTGGAACTCGGGAATTTTCGTTGCCCGGATCGACGTGCTGCTCAGGGCAATTGCGACCTTTCTGCCCGACCATGCACCGTTGTTTGCGTCTCTGGAACGGCACATTAATAAAGAAACGTATCATGCTGCTCTCGAGACAATCTTCCGGCAAATCCGAAGTATCTCTTTTGACGTTGGTGTTATGGAAAAGGCTGAGAATATTCTGGTTGTGGATGGGGCTTTTGGCTGGAGTGATGTGGGTACGTGGGACGAAGTGTACCGACTTGTAATGAAGGATGGGAAGAATAATGTTCTCGAAGGCAATGTAATCGCACTTAATACCGGCAATTCGCTTATCAGTGCACTTGGTGGAAAGATTGTTGGTGTTGTAGGAGTTGAAAACCTGGTTGTTGTTGATACAGAAGAAGCACTCATGATATGTCCACGCGGCCAAACCAACCAGGTTCGCGAAATTGTTGATGTACTGCGCAGACGCCATATTGGATAGCACCATGGTTGTTGTTCTTGCTCTTTGTGTTGCCCTGTGTCTTAGTCAGACTACCACGTTTGGTCAGCCGGACTCCGGCGTGGTGGCAGCAGACTCGCTGCGTGCCCGTGCTGGAGTTCTAATGCGGGAGTGGGAGGCTGAGTGGCGTGCCAGCGACAGCCTACGAATTACTGCAATGCACAAGCGGATGAAGGCTGACTCGATTCTGCGCAGCATTAAAACCCTAACCGTGGCGCAGCCATCAGCCGGTGCGGGTGCCAACACAGTTCAGCCTGGTGTGCCCGATACCACCGATATCATTCTGGCTACACTGCAGCTGCAGGCAGCTACCCGAATGGCCGCACGGAACCTTGCCGAGGCTCCGGTAAAGCGCGGACAAACTCTGGCTGACACCGTCACCCTGGAAGTGCTGCGAATGGATGCTGATACCGGCGTGGCATCGTACTATGCAGGGAAATTTCACGGGAACAAAACCTCGAGCGGTGCCACCTTTAACATGAACGATTTAACCTGCGCTCATCGCTGGTTGCCGTTCGGAACACGACTTCTCGTTACGAATATCGAGAACGGACGCAGCGTTGTGGTTACGGTAACTGATCGGGGGCCGTTTAAGCACGGACGCATAATTGATGTTTCAAAAGGGGCTGCTCAGGCACTCGACATGATACGCAAGGGTACCGCCACGGTTGCGATTCAAATTCACGAAGAGGCAGCTCCGGTGCCGGATAACTCTGCAAGCACAGTTGAACCAAGCACTCCAAACTCAGAGTAGATACTAAACAAACGGAATTTTAGTTACTTCGGCCGGGAATGTTGTGCCACGTGCCTGAATGGATATCTGCGTTCCGGGTTCTGAAAACTCAGCAGCAACATATCCCAGGCCGATACCGGTGTTAAGCATAACGGACTTGCCGCCACTGGTTACAGCACCCACAACAGCGTCACCGACAAGAATCGGATAATCCTTTCGTGGCAGTAGCTTCTCCGTCTTCATCACAAAGCCGACCAGCTTACGTGTAATGCCGGCATCCTTGACTGCAGTTATGGCATCACGTCCGTTAAAGTCACCTTTTTTAAGTTTTGTTATCCAGCCCAACCCGGCCTCGTGTGGCAGTGTATCTTCGGTAATATCGTTGCCATACAGACAGAAGCCTTTTTCCAGGCGCAGTGTATCGCGTGCTCCAAGCCCGATCCAATCCAGGCCAAACGGAGCCCCTTCCCGCATTATTGCATCAACAACATTCTTGCACACCGTATCGTCACCCTTGAAATACAGCTCGAAGCCAATCTCGCCTGTATATCCGGTGCGAGAAATAATCATTGGCACGCCGGCCAGTGTACCATGGGTGAAGGTGTAGTAGGCAAGGTCTGAAAGTACGGTAGTGGTTAGAGGCTGCAGAGCGTCAACGGACTTAGGACCCTGTACGGCAAGCAGGCTATAATCGTCACTTTCGTTCGTAACGGACGCATTTGCAAAAGCGGCTGCATTTTCGGTTACCCAGCTGTAATCTTTGTCGATATTGGCACCATTTACCACAAGCATAAACAAATCCGGCTTTAGGCAGTACACCAGCAAATCGTCAATAATCCCGCCGTTATGTCTGCACATTGCCGAATACTGAATCTTACCCGGCTCCAGCTTTGATGCATCGTTGGTGGTGAGTTTTTGAACAAGGGCCAGCGCATCGGGTCCACCAATAAAAAACTCACCCATGTGCGACACATCGAACATGCCAACGCCGGTACGGACCTTGCGGTGTTCTTCCAAAATTCCTGTCGGATACTGTATTGGCATGTGAAATCCGGCAAACTCTACCATTTTTGCGTTTGCTTCTACATGAAGTGCGTGAAATCGGGTTTGTTTCATAGGTTAGTATTCCTTGTTTGGACGGCAAATATAGCCGTCAGGCATCGAAGCGGAGGGCAACATGATTAATCTATTATGGGGCGGTATTACTGGTGCGCTGGGTTTACTGTGGCTGATTATGGAATCGGCACTTGGGAGATTTGAAGCCGGCACATCTGCCGAAGTGCAGGTGTTGTGGCTTCTGCTTTGTCCGCTCGGTGTTATCGGAGCCATGGTGCACCGGCGGCTTGCAGGCACTACTACACCATACGGCGATACCGTACGCAACGGCATGTATGCCAGCGTGTATGGCTCGCTTGCACTGTGCGTTGTCTGGTTGTTTTTTTACAACGTCCTCATGCCTGATTACCTGGAGGTTGTCCTTCGGGGTACTGAACTCAAGTACCGTCACATCATCTCAAACCAGGAAGCACTCAGGACCGTCCTGAGTGCAAAGGCAGTAACGCTTTCAGCTCCGATGATTTACATCCTTGGGACGCTGATTCCGCTGGTAACGGGCTCAGTAACGGCTGCTATAGCAGCTATCTGGCTGCGCAACCGACGGTAGGGGGCTTTGGCTGGCGGAGAGGAAGGGGATACTCACTATTATTACGATGCCGCTGCCGACGGTATTGGCAGTCCTGGAAGAAACACTCTTTCAAGCTCTTCACTCACGGTGTACTTTACATGATATGAATCCTGGTTTTCAACGAATGCCGACAGGATATCAAGGTGCCACGGCGGTAGCAGTGTTACGTGAATACCGTCCTGAAACACTATGTTGCGTGATGTTATGCGGAAGGTTTTCTGAATGGTTGCAACAATGTCTGCAATGATCTCTGACGCCTGATCTTCTGCCTCCGTCTCAATGAGCACGTGCATATGGTCAGCCAGCACATGCGAAGCGTGCAGTACCGAATTCCTGCGTACACAGCAGCGACGAAGTTCGCTATGGACCATCTCGGCACTCTGCACCGGGAATGATGCCGACGTTTGCTCGGAAAGAATAAGCAAGTGAATTCCTACAGAACTCATCATGATAGCACCCTGGGAAATGATGGGAAAACATGTATAGGCTGGATGTACCGTGTGATGTATCAAACGTGACAATCCGGAGACGACCGCCAAAGCCCCCTCCCTGACTAGGTGCATGAAGCCACCCTAAAAAAAAAAGTGCAGTTATATTTAGATTTAGTCTTAATATGAGTGTAAGTTTGTCGCTCATTTTCACCATCAAAATCGATTAGGACGTTATGATATACAGGATTTTAATGCTTGGTGCAGTTGTTGCAGTGCTGACATCATGTGATTCGTCGCAGCCAGCTAAACCTACAACAGACTTGGTAGTTCCGGAGATTTATGACAGTGCCTCATGGTCTGCAAATACTGCTGAAGCGTACCAGATTAGGGCAAATCTGGACGCACTGCTTGGGCTGCTGAAAAGTGCACGAAAGGTTGATGTCACACTCACGAGTAGTCAGCTCATGCAGGCATACCAGCCACTGATGCAGTACACAATACCGTCGGAAGTTGACTTTATCGGCCAGTTTTTAGAAAATGCCGCAATGGCTTCGGGAAAACTTCACACTGGCAGTGCAGAGCCAACTGACGGTACTGTGGGAGGAGTGTACGGCGGGTACTTGTTTGACCGGTACGGACGCGATGTTGACGAGTTCGTACAGAAAAGTTTATTTGCAACGATGCAGTACTACCAGGCAACACTGCGGTCAAGCGGTGTTGTGTTGCCCAGCACGGTTGACCAAATTGTAGCACTGTTCGGGGCAAATCCAACATTCCCCAACGGTTCGGTAAAAGCTGCACAGAAAGATGTATTTTCGGCGAACTATGCTGCTCGGCGTGACAAGAATGACGGCAACGGATTTTACTCCAGGTTTAAGAAGGCAGCTCTGACTGCACGTGCTGCTGCTGAAAAACCCGAAGTGTACGGCAATGAATTAAACGATGCTCTCAAGGAAATGCTCCTGATTTGGGAGAAAAGTCAAATGGCCACTGCTATTAACTATTCGTACCTTACCATTACCACCCTCAGTGCGACCCAGGTGGACGATGTAGCTCGTGGTAAGGCAATGCACACATTTGCGGAAGCGGCCGGGATAATACGCGGCTGGAAATCAGTTCCCCCGTCAAGCCGTATGATTACTGATGCCACACTCGACGAGCTGACCCAACTCCTGCTGATATCCGATGCCAATAATCCAACGTGCTATAAGTTCTGGCTGGAACCAGCACCATACCTAAATCGATTAGAGCAGGTAACCAAAAAGCTCCAGGCGGTGTATGGATTCAGTGATGCCGAAATGGAAGATTTCAAAACAAACTGGGTATCTGCCCAGTCACGCTAACAAATAACTATGATGATGTTTGGAAAGGGGCTTTGGATATCGGTGGTGCTGGCGGTGATAGTTGCCGGATGCACAACTGATCAGCCTGCTGCCGATACGTTTGACCGTAAGGCAATGCTTACCGGCATGGCCGATAAGCTAATAATACCGGGTTATAAGGCACTGCTGGACAACACGAGATTGCTGGAACAGCAGGTACAGGATCTGCCGGCCTCTGTTGATGCTGCCACAGTTGATTTGATGCGGACAACCCTGAGGCAAACAATGCTGCTGTGGCAAGACGTTGTAGCATTTGATTTTGGTCCGGCCGAAGGATTGTATGGAAATTTATCAGTCAACGTTGGTACCTTCCCGTGCAGTGCTCAGAAAATTGAACAGGCAATTGCCAACGGCGATACAACGCAACAGGATTTCAATCGTGACAAACGAGGGATTTATGCGGTGGAATACGTACTGTTCCATGCGGCTTCCCAGGAAGTAGCAGCAGAGCTCTCCGGTACTGGCGGACAAAACAGACGTAACTATCTTAGCCGTATAGCACACCTGTTGCGACAGCAGGTAGAAACGGTGTATCAGGCGTGGACAACAGGTTATCGGACCGAGTTTTTGTCGAAAGACGGAACCGATGCCGGCAGCAGTACCACAATTCTGTTTAACGCTATGAACATTGGTTACGAGCTTATCAAGAACTACAAGCTTGGAATACCGTTGGGTTTGCGTGCTGGTCAGGCAGGACCCGAACCAACCCGTGTTGAGGCATACTATTCCGGAATGTCGATGGAACTAATTCGCCGACAATACGATGCTATTTTTAGAATCTGGTCGGGAACAGACTATCAGGGCGTGAGCTTTAACGGTTTTGAAGAATACGCGCTGTCGGCTGTAAACGGTTCGCAGCTTGTAGCCGGAACTCATCGTCAGGCTGACTCGGTATTAAAAGCATTTGCTGCGATACCGCCTGCAATGCCGTTAAGCATCATGGTAACCGATAACCCTCAGCCGCCCACGGCACTCCAGACAGAATTGCAGAAACTTACCCGGTTCTTCAAGAGTGAACTATCGTCACTCCTGGGAATTTACATTACCTACTCCAGCGGTGACGGTGATTAGTGCGTTGGGACGGCATACCGGCAGAATTCAGCAAGCCATAGCAGGCTACGGTAACCTTCGGGCACCGTCAACCACGCTTGCCGTGATACGCATTTTGTTTGGAGCCACAATGGTGGTAAGCTGTGTCAGATTCATATCCCTGGGATGGATTCATGACCAGTACATACAGCCAATGTGGCATTTCCCGTATGATGGATTCGATTGGGTGCAACCCCTGGGTGCTACCGGAATGTACATGGTGTTTGCAATAATGTTGTTGGCAGCCATCTGTGTTACGCTGGGTGCATGGTACAGGATAAGTAGTGTTTTGTTCTTTCTAACGTTTACCTATGTTGAGCTGTTAGATAAAACATATTACCTAAATCATTACTATTTCGTAAGCATCATGGCGGCAATGCTGGCCTTGCTTCCAGCTCACACTGCATGGTCAGTTGATACCTGGCTGCGTCCGCGAATCAAACAGAATACCGTTCCGCGGTGGATGGTTGATGCCGTGAAATTCCAGATCTCGCTGGTGTATATCTACGCAGGTCTTGCCAAGATTAACTACTCCTGGCTTATAGAGGCAATGCCATTGCGGATTTGGCTGCCGGCCAACGATACTCTACCGATTATCGGACCGCTCATGACAGTCTCATGGATTCCATGGGTATTCTCGTGGGCAGGCATGTTGTACGACGTAACGATACCGTTCTGGCTGATGAATAAGCGTACCCGTCTGTTTGCCTACTGCGCAGTGATCACATTCCATACAGTCACTGGAATGCTGTTCCAGATTGGTGTATTTCCGCTTGTTATGTCGAGTCTTGCCTTGGTTTTCTTCTTCCCGTCGCAGGTGAAGGTAGAAGCAGGTGTGCCGGCGGTGCAGTCCATGGCACTGTCCCCACCGCGACTACAGCGAGTGATTGCAGGCGTCCTTGGTGTGCACCTTGTTCTTCAGGTGCTGCTTCCATGGCGGTACCTACTGCAAACAAATGACGTATTCTGGGACGAAGCCGGCTACCGCTTTGGCTGGCGCGTAATGCTGATGGAGAAGGCGGGAACTGCATTGTTTAGTATTACGGACAGGAAAACAGGACGCACAACGTACGTGAACAATTCGGATTTTTTAAATGCACATCAGGAAAAACAGATGGCAATGCAGCCCGACATGGTGTTGCAATATGCTCACATGCTGCGAACATACTTCAGTGAACGCGGAATGGTAGACCCTATCATTAAGGCTGATGTATGGGTTACTCTGAATGGAGCTCCTGGCAAGCAGCTTATCGACCCGAATGCTGACTTGTCGCGCATGAAGATGGGATGGACATCGAACGAATGGATATTACCAAGGTAGGTGCTGCGTGAACATCGGGAAGAAGGTACGTAACACTCTAATATCGGTTGGGCTGGTTGTGTTGGTCGTTTATCAGACTGCCGGCAATACACTGTCTGTTCAAAGTGCTGATGCAGATGATGCCGACACTGTTACGCTTCGTAAAGTTAGTGTGAGTGGAAACCGCAGCAATCACTTTATCATCTCGCCTATTGACGACGTTGGGATAGGTGTTATCAACGCCGGAAAGAAAGTCGAGCTAATCTATGTTCAGGAATTACCCGCCAACACCGCTACCAACAATGCCCGTCAGGTATTTGCAGGCATTGCCGGGCTCAACGTCTGGGAGAGTGATGCACTTGGATTGCAGCTTGGAATTGGTGGCCGTGGCTTGTCGCCCAGTAGGTCGAGCAACTTTACAACGCGTCAGAACGGTTACGACATTGCTGCCGACCCTCTGGGATATCCCGAAAGTTACTATACGCCTCCCATGGAAATGGTTGAACGCATCAATATTGTTCGTGGCGGCGGCGCATTACGGTACGGAACACAATTTGGCGGCATGGTTAACTTTGGCTTACTAAAACCAAACCGCAGCAGTGCCCTGCATGCCCGTGTTTCTGCCGGTACCGGGAGCTACGGACTTGTTCACGGATCGCTTGTACTCAGTGGAGCGGCAAAGGGGCTGGACTATCAGGGATGGATGCAGTACCGGCGCACTGATGGCTGGCGAAGCAATAGTACCGCATATCAGGGTACAGGGCATACACACCTTGCCGTATCTCTCTCTGACTACGTTCGCATAACTGCCGAGTTTACCGGCATGCACTACCTGGCGCAGGAGCCGGGCGGTTTGTCGGACAAAATGTTTGATACCAACCCCAAACAAAGCGTGCGAGCACGCAATTGGTTTACTGTCAACTGGAATATTGCCTCGGTTGGAATTAACGCGATTTTGGACACCGCTACAACGCTGAATTCAATTTTCTCGGGCATGAAAAGCTCTCGTACTGCCCTTGGAGATCTGAACCGAATAACCATGATTGATATGGGAGGTCCGAGAACCATGATAGATGGAAAGTTTATCAACATCTGTAATGAAACAACGCTTACCCACCAATACCGGTTATTTAACCAGACCTCAGCCATTGCCGTAGGAACGCGCTTGTATTGGGGCTCTACCGAGCAGCAACAAGGTGATGCATCGAGCGGCTCCGGCCCCGATTTTGCTTTTTTAAATCCGGATGCATTAGAAGGCAGCAGCTACGACTTCCCGATCACGAACGCCGCAATCTTTGCTGAAGGTCTTGTCAGTCTGGGAGGCGGCTTCTCTGTGATCCCCGGGCTTCGGTTAGAGCGCATTGATACGCGCGCACATGGATGGTACCGCACCATTATCCGTGACCTGGCGGGTAACAGGATTGTGGACACTGTTACCAACGAAGAACGCTCCCGAAACCGCGTAATCATGTTGGGCGGACTTGGAGTTCAGTGGCGCAGTGCCGAGGGGTTCGAAGTATATGCCAATGCCGTTCAGAATTACCGGGCCATCACGTTTACGGATCTCCGCGTAGTGAACCCCAATTTGATTGTAGATCAGGATATTCATGATGAAAGGGGCTATACTCTTGACGTAGGGTCGCGTGGCCAATTTGCTGACATCCTTGCCTGGGACATCAGCGTGTTTTATCTGCGTTATAACGACAAGATTGGCGAGGTAACCCGCAGCGATCAGCCCCCTTTATACCTCCCGTATCGATACAGAACCAACATTGCCGATGCATTCACCCAAGGCGTGGAATGTGTTGCCGACATTAACATACTGAATGCATGGAGTGCCATTGGTATAAGCAGGATGGACGAGTGTCCCCTTCAGTTGCATTTATTACTAAATGCAAGTGTACTCGGTGGCAGCTACGAACAGTCAGCAGAGCAGGCCGTCACTGGCAAGGCTGTAGAATTTGTCCCTCCATATCTCTTGAGAACCAGCATACGACTTGAATGGGACAAACTTGGCTGCATGATGACGTACTCGCAGGTGGGGCAGCAGTATACCGACGCTACGAACACCACGCACAGCGCATCGGCAGTAACGGGCGTTATACCCGAGTATTCTGTCATTGATTTTTCGGCTACCTATACAACACCCCGCATCATTGTCCGGGCATCGTTAAACAACGCACTGGATACCAACTATTTTACCCGGCGGGCAGCAAGTTATCCGGGTCCCGGTATTATTCCCTCAGACCCCCGGACTGTGGCGCTTTCGATTACCGCAAACCTCTCCCTATTCTCACGATAACATCGGATTGCCCGAATCATCAGCAAACATGAAAGGTACATTCATCACAGTTGGTCAACTCCAGCTTCAGTAATTTGCCACGTTATTAACGGCACATTGAAAGGACAACCATGGGAATACTTTCCAGATTATTTGGCGGTGGCAGCTCGAATCTTACTGACGTGCTGAATCGCAACCCGATTATTATTGACGTTCGAACATCGGATGAGTTCAGGATGGGTCACATCCAGGGATGCAAGAACATGCCACTGCAGCAACTCGACACTAAAATTGCATCGGTACCTAAAGACAAGCCAATCGTATTTTGTTGTGCCTCGGGTGCTCGAAGCGGCGCCGCCACCCGTCTGGCACGGTCACTTGGATACGAAGCTGTGAACGGTGGCTCGTGGGTAAGTGTGCAAAATCAATTAGGGAAGTAGCTATGAGACCGATAAATTTTATTATTACTGTGGTACTACTGTTTGTAGTTGGAACAGCCGGAATGGCTGCTCAGGAAATGCAGGAAATCACTCCCGTAAAGGCCCGTGAAATGGTTAAATCCGGGAAAGCCTCCTTATTAGATGTACGAACACAGCAGGAGTGGGACCTTGGGCACCTGGAGAAAGCATCGCGTGTGGATGTGATGGACAAGGACTTCAAGAAAAAAATCCAGTCACTTGGACTGGACAAGAAAAAGCCACTGATTGTGTACTGTGCAACAGGCGGGCGAAGCGCATATGCAGCAGATGATCTTATTAAAATGGGCTACAAGGTTGTGTACAACATGGTTGGCGGCATTAAAGCATGGCAGGCAGCCGGACTACCCATTGTTAAGTAGCAGTCTGCATGCATCTCCTGGAATAAAAGAGATGTCACAAAAAAGGTGCGGCCCCTTTCATGTTTTTAGGCTGATGTTTATGAAGAACGGGATACTATTTCAATGTACCTTCCTCAACGAAGCCTTTTGCATCAACGGAGTTGGTATCGATATAGCTAAAGATCCGGGCTTCCATGCGTTTGGATTTTCCCTTGGGGATCCTGGCAAAGTAAGCCTTAGCTGCCGACGATAACTCCTTGCCGTCCTTATCGTAAAACACCACCCGAACCTTCGGGTCGATAAGCGTATACGAAGACCCGTTCGTTACGGTCACGGTTACCGTATAATCTTCTGCCTTCGTTCGTTTCCAATTAACCTGCACCGGACATTTTGCAAATTCTTCGGCATCGCCGGCAAACGTGCTGATGCCGGCAGTGATCATGAAGCAAACAAGGATGCTGAACGTTATAATTGATTTCATAGCCGTAACTTACGTATCAGCATTAAACCAGCAAAATTGTACCCGCTATTGAATCACTGCGTCGTGTGTTCGCAACGGAGCACTATTAGTCAATAACCCCGACCAGCCTCATGACCATTTCACTTCAGCTACGTCCATCCGAAGCAGCCGACCCTGCCTTTGTGCGTGCGCTTGCATTAGAAGAGGCAGGGCTTAGTGACAACGGCGTGTATGTGGTAACGGTCATCCGGCGTGCCATCGACGCGCGGCCTAAAATGCCCCGGGTTGTAGTTCACGTAGAAATCTCAACGGAACCGCACCCCGTACCCAAGCCCCTTTCAGAACTCAGGCAGGCGAACCCCGAAAAGCGTGTTGTTATTGTTGGCGCAGGTCCGGCCGGGTATTTTGCAGCACTGGAGCTTCTTAAATATGGAATTACCCCGGTGGTGGTTGACCGCGGGAAGAACGTAAGAGACCGGCGGCGCGACCTTCGGGTGCTACAGCAGGAAGGGATTGTTAACCCACACAGCAACTATTGTTTTGGTGAAGGCGGCGCAGGGACGTATTCTGACGGCAAGCTGCACACGCGTTCTGATAAGCGCGGTAATGTGCGAAATGTTCTGGAGCTCCTTGTTGCCCATGGAGCAAGCAGCAATATACTGGTTGAATCGCATCCGCATATTGGATCGAACAAACTCTGGATGGTTGTTCAGCGATTACGCGAAACGATAATCGAGTATGGAGGTCAGGTACACTTTAATTCATACGTAACGAAGTTTATTGCTTCGAAAACTAACCCGAACCGTATTATCGGTGTTTACATTGAAAACGGTCAGGAAATTATGGGTGACGCTGTTATTCTGGCAACAGGTCATAGTGCACGGGATATCTACAAGCTTTGTTTACAATCCGGTATTGCTATTCAGGAGAAACCGTATGCGCTGGGTGTCCGCATTGAGCATCCACAGGAGTTTATTGATACGGTACAGTATCACCACAGCCCCAGGGATCCGTTCCTGCCGCCCGCCAGCTACAGTTTGGTCTGTCAGGTAGGCAATAGGGGTGTTTTCACGTTCTGTATGTGTCCCGGCGGAATTATCGTACCAGCTTCCACCGCGCCTGGTGAGATTGTAGTAAACGGTATGAGTATGAGCAAGCGAGACTCACGATTTGCCAATTCAGGGTTGGTAGTTGAAGTTAGTGGTGGTCTATCATTACAGTGCGAAACGGAGCAGAAGGCATTTGCAATGGTTAGTGGATCTACGCAGAAGGCACCAGCTCAGCGAGTTGCCGATTTCGTCAACCGCAAACGTAGCACCTCGCTTCCCGACACAAGCTACATTCCTGGTATTGAATCGGTTGATCTGCACAAAGTACTGCCATCCGACGTATCAATACGAATTGCAGAAGCCATTGTGCAGTTTAATACACGAATGCGCGGATACCTTACGAACGACGCCATTGTTGTAGCCACGGAAAGCAGGACCAGTTCGCCGGTGCGCATCCTCAGGGATAGCAAAACGCTGGAATCGGTTACCATGGCAGGCCTGTATCCATGTGGCGAAGGTGCCGGCTATGCCGGTGGGATTATGAGTGCTGCCTTGGATGGGCAACGAGTAGCCCGGGCGATTGCTAAAACTATGTAACATAAAACCCCTCAGCCCACTTCTCAATGTCCGGCAGGTTTTAGGGGGTGCGTGAATACCTAGGAATAATTAGTAAAATGGATTTTGGGTACACGGCTGGCAGCACGCGTCACCGAGGGGTTGATCGCTCGCTACGGTTGGTAGGATCTCCCGTTCCTGCCTGCGAAAACCTGGCAAACCGATTGAACGCTTGTCCGGTTCTTGTGGAAAAGCTGCGAAACCTGTAATACGGTTACTACAGTTACCTTGCGATGCACTCTGCAGCAACGGCTGGTTAGCGGATACTGAACAAACGGTTCTGACCGAGCCTGTTTGAACTACCGTGTAACAAACAACGACAATTTATAAATGTGATGGACCTCCAGTGCTCCGTATTATGCGTTTAATTGAATGGAAGTCAGATGCTTTGTCGGAACCCTCTGTGCCAACAAGAACTTATACACAATTCGTCGTGTCAATTAAACTACTAATTGAGGGCGTCATGGAGTTGGAAATGTTAGAGGTTCGAGTGGAGTGGTGTGAAAAATCGGTCCTGTTGTAAGTTGAGACGGATGTTTCAAAGGCGGACTGATGAGAAAGAGCCATTACAGCTACGTGCCAAACCGCCTCTTTTGTAAGCGAGTCGCATGCTCATGCGTCTATGGGGATTCCGTCAAAATGGCCCTTGATTCCGTCTCGGCGAGCAAATTTCCGGCCACGGAACCACACCGGAACCTCGCGGGAACCTTCGTCGAACCATCACGGAACGCTACAAAGCGATACCAGAAGGTCTCTTGGTGAGAATCTCCTTCCATCGACGAGAAAACACCTCTCATCGATGCTTTGTGACTCCATCAGCGCGAAAAACACGTCCCAATGTGTCCATTTTTATCGGACCACTTCATTGATCGACGGTACCTGGATTCGGACAGCATCGCTAGTTGGACTCGTGTACTCAAAGAGTGCTGGTTCGGCTATCCGTTCGCACCCGAATCCAACGATCACGCAGTGTACGGCGGCTACACCCTTTGCTTCATTTGACCATCGGAACGTCCGGTGAGCGAAGTGGATGTGCATCCCATACTTCTGCACGAGGTGCTTCCAGAGAATCCCGACCTGCTCACCCTGTGATATGGAATTTGTGCATACGAAAGCACATCGGACAGATGTGCCATGAATGGCTTCGGCGGCCTTTACGTACCAGCCGGTGACGAAGTCCATGACGCCGGAGCCCGAAACTCCTCCAAAGAGCTTCTTGATCCGTGTGCGCTGCGTGTCCGACATCATCTTCGAACCGATGAACGGAGGATTCCCCAGGATGAACCACTCCACATCAAGCTCTTGATCGAGGATCTCCTTTCGCCAGTCTACGTCCAAGGCATCGCCGATTCGGATCGTTGGTCCGTTGGTAAGGGGCAAGCGGACAAAATAGGCACCGAAAGCCGTGGCAAGTTCGACGTTCATGATGTGGTCGATCAGCCAGAGAGCTACTTCTGCGATGCGCGCGGGGAACTCCTCGATCTCGATGCCGAACATGGAGTGTACGGACAGGCGTGACAGAGCGGAGACGTCGGTGACCATCTGCCCCCTTCCAGAGAGCTTGCCGAGGGCATCAAGTTGCTTGAGGATCTCCGTCTCAATACGACGGAGTTCTTTGTATGTGACGATCAAGAAGTTACCGCAACCACAGGCGGGATCGAGAAACCGCATGCGAGAAATGCGATCGTGCAATGCACGGAGACGGGACTCCGACGAACGAGCCTTGACCAGTTCTGCTTCGATCTCGTCCAGGAACAGGCCGGAGACAACCTTGAGGATGTTCTTCTCGGAGGTGTAGTGAGCGCCGAGGTTACGGCGGTTGACAGCGTCCATCACACCCTGAAACATCGCACCAAAGACCGCTGGAGAGACGTAGGTCCAGTCGAAGTTGGCACACTCCAGCAGCCGTTCTCTCAACTCACGATCAAAGTTTGGTGTCGGCAGCGTTTCAGCGAACAAGCTGCCGTTCACATAGGGAAATGCTTGGAGATCTTCGTCGAGGTTCTTAGGGCGCTTGTCAAGTGGGGTGTTGAGCAACTGAAACAAGAATGACAGTTGTGGTCCCACATCCATGCCATCTTCACGGGTCTTGGTCTCAAGGAACGACACGAAGGAATCTCGGTTGAAGATGCCTGTATCATCGCCGAAGAGACAGAACAGCAGGCGTGTCAGGAAGACCTCAAGATCGTGACCGTCGTATCCTGTCGCCTTGATCGCATCATGCAATCGTCCCATCAACTCGGCAGCGCGGACGTTTACGGGGTCTTCTTCCCGAAACTTTCGTGTGGCATAGCCGGAGATGAAGCCGAAGACGTCGATTCGCGTCGGGAGATCGGCCAGGGCGACCTCTGTCTCTACGTGTTCTACAAGGTCATGCACACGGATGCGCTGAAAGTCGCTGACGATCACGTACCGGGGCAACTCAGAGTCTTTGAGGCCGGGGAAATAGTCGATCGCTTGCGTAAAGGCCTTTGCGAGATCCTTTCCAGCGGACTTGTGTTCTACGATCAACAGTCCCGGCCAGAAGAGGTCGATATATCCGGCCTTGGCACCGGCCTTGATGACCTGCTTTTCGAAGACGGCGACCCGCTTGCGGTTGACGCCAAAGACTTCGAGGAAGTTATCCCAGAAGGTCTTTGCCTCGGCGTCTTCAGATGTCTCATCCTTCCAGCGCTCAGCAAATGCGGCGGCTCGATTGCGTATGTCGGTGATGGCAAGCATGGCCGAAAATACACTATCCGCCATCTGCTGGTTTCATGACATCGACGGCTTGCATGTGCGCCGGTTAGACGACCACGGTCATTGCGAGGTCGGCAATATCCCTAAAATAATGACTGCTTGATATGTGTTTTCACTTACGTATGTTTACTTACCAGAATGTTGCCATTTTTCGTTCGGTTGAATTTTTTGCTGGTGATCTTCGGTCGAAGAACTTATTTTTGACCAACGGTCGATTCCTTATTCATCGCTTCGGAGGACGATAGATGAAACGACAACCGTCCTTCCGGGCAGTATCTACACTCTTCGCAACGGTGCGCCTAAGCGCTCCATTCACGCCAAAGTTCACCGTCTGACCTAGCGTTCTTGACGCGCGTCAATCTTAGCACATCGTCTACCCACACATCAGTCTGGCCGTTAGTGGCATCTTCAACCCACTGACGTAAACCGCCACCACCGACCAGACTTGAAGCCTCGACTCTTTTCAACGGGATGCGGGAGGGATATATGATCGCCACGAGCTTGGGAGGCCGTAGGCAATGGAACGGCAGACATGTCGTGCTGTTCGGCGTGCGATTGGTGTTGCTGGCCTTTGTACTCAATTGTCAAGCGATAGCACGCACATCGCATGATGAGGGGACCGTCGTTCTAAGGTACTATGACCTTGTGAACGGATTTGGCGAACTGCACGATTCACATGACCAGACTCTTCAAAGTGCGGCTCGATTTCCAATACATGGCGAGATCCAGCTCGACTCTATTCGTTTGAAGGTCAACGGCAAGCTCAATGACTCTGCTATTGTTAGAATCTATGGACATGAAGGGGGCGCACCCGCACCAGTATTAGGCCTAGACCAATGCGAGCCGAAAGTGATCCGCAAGTCGACCAATGGCGTTGAATACTGTTTGATTGCGTTCGATCCCCCAATCAATCTCGCTGGTGATCAGTTCTTCGTCAGTATGGAGTCGATGTCGGGTAAGATGGCGTTGTTAAGTGATAACGTCGCGCGTGCTCCAATGTGTTTGTGCGAGGGAGAGGAGAACTTCACACTTCAGTGTGTACGTCGTGAAGATGGGCCTTGGCAGACCATCAATAGAGCATATCTCGTCGATGCCTACGTTCAGAGTAGAGACGTAGTAGCACATGAGTCATACTTTCACTTTGGTCTTGACACGATCTATTCGGGTTCCCCCGAAGTTATTCCGGATGCAACGGAACGCCCCTTCATTGCAACTGTGGATTTGAACAGGGATGGTCAAGGAGAGATACTGACGTCCAAGGGGCTGCTTCACTCACGTGGTCCGGCACGTCAATGGCAGCTTGACTCAACCGTCAGCACTGCGCGACTTGGCGTTGAGATGATCTTGCCCCGTCGTTGTCGCAATGGAGATTTCGAGCTCATTGGCATCCGAAGATCTTCACACGATCGAATTGCAGAACAGCGGCGAACGGCAGACGGCGTACGCATCCGCGTGCTCGAGATATCGGACGAAGCGGCTATTGTTAGTGTCGTTGTAGCAGACTTCAATACCGATCGGTCCGAAGATGTGCTAGTAGCGAAGTCAAATGGAGCGTGTGGCTTGTTCCGGTTCAACGAAAGAGATGAACCGGAGAATGCAACACCGCTGATTCTCAAGAGTGAGCAATCGCGTCACCTTGTCCTCCATAATGTCGTTGCCACAGACGTGGATGCCGATGGCGACGCAGATATCGTTGGCGTATGTACTGAGGAGGGCAGTGCGGCGACTATTGTTCAAGCGATCAACCAAGCTGGAGGGAACAGTGAAGGTGTCACTCATCGACTCGAACAATTCACGGTGCTCCACGTGCCTTATGGAGTGTCCGGTCTCTATCTGCGCCCGACCATCTCGATAAATGGAGTTGTTGATGCGCAAACCAGCGAGGACCACATCGTTGGTGCAGGGATTGCCATCAACATGGTACGGATTCCTTCCCCTCGGCAAACCGAGATTCCTATCGCTGATCAATGGAGTATGGATGTTCTTTCAAGGTTGCCCTTTGAAGATCGCGTTAGTGCCTGCTCGTGGCCAGATCTTGATGGCAACGGCGTTGCCGAGTTGATGATGACAACGGGATCAACATGTAGGCCTCCGAAGTTGTATCGTGAAGACCCGACGGATCGGCGACTTCAACGCGAGTATCACACCGGACTAGAGACGTTACGAAACGTACGCGACATCTGTTGGGGTGATATTGACGGAGATGGTGCTGTCGATGGTGTGACCCTCTCAGAGGGGAACATTGTTGTGCTCTGGAATCAAACACGACAGAGCCTGCCGGCAAGAAGAAGAGTTGAGCTACAGCCATGGGTGCGGGGAATAGAAGATGGCGGCCGGGTTTGCATCACTCAGATATCCTCCGGCAGAGGATGGGACGTTCACGAACGCCTACTGGACTATCCTCTTGTCCGAAGTGACCTGGATAGTGTATGGGTACACACCACGGATATGAGACGTGAACGAACTAGTTATGCCTCATTTGTCGCGGTGACACCTGCGCGCAGGACAGAAAGACACGCTGATGGTGTTGACGAATGCCAGCCTAAAGTCTCGGCCAATCCTTTCAATATCGGCATCACGATCGACCTCATCGGTCGTGGCGAGATTACAGGCGTATCAGTGTACGCACTCGATGGAGTGCTTGTGTGGTCCCAGAGTATTCCTTGTCACAGTGCGTACTGGGATGGTATGAATTCTAACGGGTCGAGAGCAGCTGCAGGCAGCTACGTAATTAAGGTGGATACGAGAAGTTGTACAGGTATTGTGCGAGTCGTCAAAGTTGATTGAGGGAGTGAGATGAGAGTATTTAGATCCGTGCTGCAACGCCTGCTATCGACGTCGATTCGTAATGTCGTCCGTAGCATCGCATACGTTGTGTTTGCGCTTGTTTCTGTGGTTGAATCGCAAGCCCAACTACTGCCAAGTCCGTCGGTCGATCCGTTCACCGGCACGTTCCGATGTTCGATTCCGGTGATCACAATCCCAGGGCCACATGGTGGTGGATACACTGTGTCGCTAAACTATTCGAGTGATATTCAGGCGGAAGCAGAAGCGTCCTGGGTTGGTTATGGTTGGAGCTTAGAAGCGCCAAGTATTACACGATCATGTGTCGGCGTCCCGGATGATCTTGTCGGCGGAACGATCAAGCAGACGCTCAATTCAAAGATCTGTAGTCAAGCAGCGACCCTACAGGGCAATATGGAGATCTTGTCATCTGAGAAGATCGGCGCCGGTTTGTCACTCACCGCTGGATGCAACACAGCCACCGGCTTTGACGCCATGGTTTCTGGTGGACCCAATATCTGTTTTTCTGCCGTCAGTGTAGGGACATCCATCGACACGAAGGGAAGATTCGGTGTTGGCATTGGCTTCAGTCTTGTGCTTGAAACCCACCAGGTGGATGTCGATTTGCCTCAGGGAGTTGTGGGCCCACTTGCACAGAAAACCGAGGCCTATAGTGGAGCGGGTGCAGGAACTAGTCTGTTTACCTACGACCCCACGTCGAGAAACAATCCGGCGATCGGCCTGATGTATCCCTTCCGTGGTGAGACACATGTCTATAATACCACGTTCAAGATGGGAAATGTTGGTGGATGGGAAACAGGGGCGACAGTGTCGTTCACGACGATGGCGACACCACAGCGCGACTTGACCGTCAATGGTTACCTACACTCAAGTGAACTCGGACTAGATGCAGCGAAGTCGGCTATTTCACAGGATTACTTGGTAGACGGCGAGCGGCAGTTATCCTCGGGAGATCCCAGTAATGCCCAGATCCCCATGCCCCTTCCGGCATACGACAAATTCATCGTGTCAGGCACAGGTAGTGATGGAACCTTCCGTGCGCACCTGCCTTTGCCACTCCGTTTACGCCCCGTTAGTCAGATATCGACACTGTCGTTGTATAGCCTGAGTGCAAAGGTGGCCGTTCCTCTTGGCGGCGGTATAGGTGCATCGTTGCCAATCCCTGCCGATTATACGCTTACCGTTGGCGACCACAATGGTGACCGCAACGATGCGAACTCTGATATCCTGCTTGTAGATCAGGGGATGTACGGTGCCTCGATGAGGCCATTCTTTAGATTCAATGACGATCCTGCTGATGAGGTAAGATATGCTACATCTGACGGACCAATTGGGGTATCAATGGATGGGCCGGACAAGGGCACGTATTACCCGATAAATCGGGGGCGGTATCCCAATATCAATCGCAGCATCGAGTGGCTCACATTCGCCGATCTCCGACAGCTGCAGTCTAAGAATATTGATATCAAGCGTTACTTCGGCTTCGTTGGCAAGAACATGAAGAAGTCGAATTGTTTTGACGCTTGGGACACAGACGCTGAAGTCGACAACTCACTTATTGGATTCTTTCGAATCACATCAGAATCCGGCGTTGCCTACGAGTTTGGCGCACCGGTACAACGCAGTTATGAAACGTCTCGCACCTACACGGTCCCGGCGCATCAAGTGCAGCGTGCCCCTCAGCGCATCTACTACATGAATGATGAGGAGATCAACGGTAAGGTCTTGCAGGCCTCTGAAGATCGCCCCTATCGGTTTGTGTATCAATGGAATGCGACGGCTATTCTAGGCCAGAACTATGTGGACGTCAACGACAATGGTCCAGATCAAGCAGATGCAGGTGCGTGGACGAAATTCACCTATACCGAGCCTGCGCTCAGGTATTGGCGCATACCCTATAATGGCTATCTCTTGGACCGTGGTGATGTCGATGACAAGGCAGACGACAAGTTCACCTTTATGGACGGCAAGTCCGAAGTTGCGTATCTTAAGACAATAGAGACAGCAACGCATGTCGCCTACTTCTATTCCAGCAGTGATCCCAACCAATCCGCTAGCGGTGAGGTCTGGACAAAGATGCTGCGCAAAGACGATCACGAACCAGCCTCAACAAGTGATGCCGAAAAGGCCCCCTCACCTCGCGACCCTTCCTCGGCGAATAGTCAGTATTTGACGAGGATCGAGCTATGGAGCAAGGGGCCTGATGGTACGATCGGGAATGGCTCATTGCTCAAGACTGTCCACTTCGTATATGACTATTCTCTCCAGCCCGGCAATCCGTCATCAGAGGCCATATCTGCACTGCCGCAATCCACAGCGTGTGGTAAACTTACGCTTCGCCGCATATGGGTTGATGATCGTCGCGTTCGTGAACAAACCATAGAGCCGATCGATTTCTTCTATCAATATCCAACGACTGGAACAGGCGGCTCGACTGTAGATCGCGATAATGTCAAGGATGATTCGCCAAGTATCCTCGCGTCGCGTTATGGCAATGCACTAATTCCGACAGTGACGGATGAAAATCCATCGCACAACGCCAACTCCGTAGACGCATGGGGGCAGCCTACCGGAGCGCAGCCGACAAGCAGTGATGTTCCCGATGCGGAACTGCTTCGCATGACGTCAAAGCAGAAATGGCAGAGTGCTGTCGCAAACAAAGACGATGCCCCATGGAGACTCAAAACAATTCGGCTGTCCAGCGGTGCCCGTATCGTGCCAGTGTATGAACAGCGAACGTACTCATGGGTTCAGGATAATAGTGCGGCTATGTTGATACCCCTCCGCAAAGAATCGGGCGACTGGAGTAGATGCACGTCAATTCCTGGGTCAGCAAATGCGCTATATGTCGACCTGGCAACGATGGGCGTAGGAGCGCAAGACCATGAAGACTACATCGCGTTGTTGAAAGAAAAGTATGAAGCCTCACGGGAGCCGATCTACTTCAAGTTCTGCTATAGAACGAAGGAAAGCCAGCCGTGCCCTCCCGATGAGACGTCAGACCGGTTCTATGTACGAGGGTATGGGCGCATCACACACGTAAATCCACAGCCCGTAGTCAAGGATGGCCGCTCTTGTGTCGAATTCCGTATTGGCCAAATGAATGACGTACCGTGGACGAGTAGTTCATTTAGCAGCATGGACAATGCGCATGCAACCTCTCCGTATCGCCTTGCAATTCGACACTGGAAAACGTTCCTGAAAGGTAAGGGCGCGTGCCCGGATCACTGCAGTGAGCAAGATGCATGGACGATGCTCACGCTGTTTGGAAGAACCTTGGAGTCAATACCGTTTGTCATAAACAGCCTGTTTCCAATAAGCGAGGAACTACTTCCAAGAATTGACCCTGAGCGTTGTCTGGTTAGACTGCCCATGTGGCAGCCCAAGCGCGGCTGTGGCGTGCGCACGAAGCGACTTCTCACGATATCGCCATCCGGTACCTTGGAGGATGGCGACCTGAGTGCGGTTGGGACAGAGTATATCTATGAGGGTATCGACGCGACCGGCAAGACAGTGTCGTGGGGTGTTGCTACATGTGAGCCCACATCGCTGCGAGAAGAAAATCCGTTGACGCGGATCGCGCAGAGGTACTGGAGCAGAGCGGCCGATCACATCATTGATGAGAACGAAATGGCGTGGGCAGAAGAACGCATCCCCGATGCGCTTCTACCCTCACCATCGGTTGGATATGAACGTGTGATCACTAAGTCGATCAATACACAAGCCAACACCCCTGGGTTTGCCGTCGCGGAGTTTACGACCTCCAGGACACAACCGTTGGTGCGGCGGCGACAAGTGACAACGCGACATCATGTCAACGAGTTTGATCCGGTGAACGTTGCGATGTATAACAGGTCTACGCTGGACTTGGAGTTGCATCAAGAAGCATATTATGAGCTGTATAACTCGCACGGCCTACCCGTTTCTGTTCAATCATATACGGGTAATTATGCCGAACCGGCAACACATCACTTAGTCCGATCGACCCAATACATTTGGAAAAGCCCAGGCGAGCCCGTCTATGCGTTTGACACGCTGGACCGCCCATTACGGCGTGTGCGGCGCGGCGATGCCATGGACGTCGTGTTCGAATCCAGAAAGATCCGTGAAAGTCAAGATCTGACGCGTCTAGACCTTTCGTGGGCATCGCCACTCATCTTTGGTATCTCGGGTATGTATAGTGGCATCGAGCATGAGATCCGTTCCTATGCATCCACCGTGCTTCACCGTCGTAGCCCACACTTGCTGAAGACGATTACGTATGATCGAGGCTTACTGGATACCTCGGAGATCGTCGCTGTTCATGCGTTGTCGGGCTTTCCGGCGATCGTAAGCGGTGCCGATGCATATCGTGGTTCGTTGTCTCCCCGTTCAAATCCCAATGGTGCTCACGATGGCCGCGTCGCGTCCATGAGTATACCTGCCTTCAAGACGTACTCTGAGCTCGGCCGCAAGACCCTCCAGGTTGCCGCACGATTCGGCGCGAGCATCAATACGCCATCGATTGGTACGGTGTCGATTACGTATCCATCGGCGAACCACTACCGCCTGTCGCCGACGACAACCCTTGATCTTGCAGAGCGACGAGAAAACCTGCTAATGTCAGTGGCCGTGGGTGATGAGTATCAGGTATATAAAGGCAACGAACTGAAGCACGTTATTAGAGTGACAGATGTAGCAAACGGCGGGTCCAACGCGGAACTGGCATTTGACCTCCTCAGTCCGGGGCCGACGATCATTGAAGAGTCGCCCGACTCACTGCGACTTATCCGCTCTGGAAAGAGAAACAGGCTGACCGAGTCAGCAGAAACGATCGTCGTCTATGGATGGGATCCGACAGCCGCTCAAGGGACGGCAAATACCTTGTATGACCTAGAACAAACTCTTGAAATGTTCATGGATTGGGGACGTGTTGGTAGTATCCTAGGAAACACACGCCACATCAACCCGTTCGGATATTATACACCCCAAGGGTCCTTTGAGCCACCAGTGGGCCCGCCTGTGGGGGCTGACATTGATCCCTTCCATCGCCGCGCAGATCTGTCGGGCGGTGTTTGCCCCACGGATCTATCAAAGTACTGGGTTGCTGTAGATGCAATCAATCCCTATAACGAGACTGGACCCAAGACATTTACGCTCGGCCTCGTCAATCCATCGGCGCATGCCAACCCAGCCAATCCTGTATATCAAAGTGATTGTGGAGCAACATACGATCCGGTCTGGCAAACGTGTGGATATCCCATCTATAGAACCGATTTTTTAACACCGTGCCCAGTTCCGGAGATTTGGGTTAACGTTTCGACGAGTGGTCGTTCAAGGGACACATACACGTGGGATGCATGGCGTCGGTTTCGAGTAGGGGACAGAGGTACAGTAACCGTAGGAACGCAGGGACCTAAACTATCTGATGCAAACAAGTCTCCAAATGGACTCTACTTCAGAGCGACGGGATATACAGGACTGAGCTTGACGTCAATTCGTACGGTTGATGTAGATGCGCCGACGCTTGCATACACACTTGTTCCTTATAAGGCTTGGGATGTCGAAGTACCAAATACTAGTAGAGTGGCACGACAATGGCAACCGGTCACCGCTTGGACATACGAAAGTGCGCTCACTATTGATGCGTCCCATGTAGCAGGACAGGGGACGAGAGCGGTGCAAGACCTTGCCGGAACATTCGAGTTGCCGGTACCCTTCGCATCTTGGTCCGATCCTGCGACGAGCCAGGCCATCCTGCCTGTTTCGTTCCCTGTTGATGCGTGGACGCGTGGTGCAATGGTTGCTGGTGTCGATATGAATGGGAGCGTGGTAAAAGCTGTTGACAATGCAGGCCGGATTTCAGTTGTGCAGCGAGACCCTTCCGGCAGATTAGTGCAAGCGGCATTTGACGTTGCTGGCATCAGCACCCTCAGCTCAATGCCGTGGTACAATGATTGCGAATCAGGGCTGGCCACTGTCGCTCACTCAGGAAGCCGGTCAATTGCCGTTCAGGCTAATGGCAGCGTCTCTATCGATAAACCCGCACATGTCGGTACGATCAGCGCGAGCGGTGATGTGCTGATACGGCTGTGGCTTCGACCGCAAAGCGCGACAACGGATAAGGTCGTTGGAACAGTCTCTGTTGCAGGTAGCACACTCACTGAAGGCGATTCGCTTGCCTGTTCTGACGGCTGGCGACTCATCAATGTGACCAGGTCTGCCGTTGCATGTACCAGTAGTGTTGCCATCAGTTGCGTCGGCGGGCCTGCCGTTTATGTTGATGATGTGGTCGTTCAAGATCCGATGTCATCGTCAACGTGTATGACCTACGACAAGGAATATCGACCTACAACGGCGCTAGACGAGGACCACTTTGCCACTCTGTGGCACTATGACCAGAGGGGCGCGGTGGTCTCCATTGAACAAGAGACGGTGACAGGACGAGTGGCGCAGGCTCACACTTTTGCAAATGGTCCTAGGCGGCAACGCATGGACGGAGCTCTACATGGTGGCGCTTACACCGCTCTCAACCCGACGCCGTTCAGCGTCAACGGGTGGGAGAATGATCTCAACGATATACTTCGAGATGTACAAGACGCAGTACCACCGATAAATCTGCCAAGCGGTATCGGCGCGAAGGAGCGTCTGTTGGATGCAAACATCAGTCCAGATGGTATTCGTTCGTCCACACTTATTGATGGCTTGTTGAAGCCAAAACCGTCTAGCGATTCAACGGGTGGGAGGCCAAAGCCATGAAGAAGTATGTAGCATGCTTGTGTTTCCTTGTCGTGACTGCCACAGTGCTAGTCGCACAAGAGAATCGTAAGGAGACGGAGAATCTACAGCTGTACTACTATAGTGATCCTTGTAAAGGGATTTGTCCAGGTGGGACTTGGAGTAGCACAGAATACGAGTTGACACTTCGAATTTCCCCCATCGGTCCTGGGTATCCTGTACCGACCAATGCTCCGGAGGAAGAAGCATGCACAACGACGGTCAAGTATCGGATCATTGACTGTAGTGGCGAGAATCAGAATCCTAAGCGTACCGTGATACAGTTCACGGCTGTGTGTACAACGTGTCCGGGCGATGTGACAAAAGCCATTAAGAATGCAGTTCTGCGGTTGCTAGCAAAAGACAATCCGGGCGGGCTCTTAAGGACGACGGATGGAGCGCAGTCGATATCCTTCTCACTACCTGGCTGCTGGTCAGCGTACACATGTAGCGAAGGATGGACGACCAATAGAAAGTATTGTGCTCTTCCATGCGCCAATCCAAGTCCATACATGAGCAACACGCGGACGAGCTGTTGTGTGTACACGTTCGAGGTCGCCAGGGCAAACTGCGACTACTCTGTATCGATTATTAGGCAAGCAGACCACAACCCAACCTCATACACGTGCGATAACAATGTAAAGCCGTCTATACCGGACTGTATGGCTCCGCCTGAGGAATATGACCTAGATGGTACGATCGGCAATTGCAAATCTAGGTGCTTTCAGATCAGTGATGCAGACATTGCGGGTATCAACGCTGAATACGAGGTGAACCCATGAACCTGGTACACCTACAGATGTTCACTCGCAGACGATTGTACGCTTGTAGTCCGAAAGCGATCAGTATCGTACTATTCTTAGCCTTTTACTGCATCGATCTGTTCGCGCAAGGAGGCAATGGACTGGTAACGCCGCCAATCGTACGACCGTTCCCGACGGTGAACAGGACGATCAGGTCAACGATCTCAACTGTGACACCTCAACCAACTCGTCTGCAGGATGACGGTGAGGTGGCTGTGCTTCCCACAGGAACGTACGAGGATACCGACAATGAACGGCATGTGCGAAGGTGGCGTGTTCAGGTGTACTTTCATGCCGGTGGCGACAGGGAAACTTATGAACTTGGTCCGGATGCTTGGACGGGAGCAGTAAAAGGTAACCTCGTGGCTATAAAAGCTTCTGATCCGAACAATCCTGTTGTTCTGGCGTCGGACGTTGAACTTGAGCTGAGTCAATCAAGTCCGGAGGCGGTGTATCTAAGTTCGTATTTGGCTCCGGAACTCCACCCTTACCACAATAACCCGTCAGCCGATAGATATACTCAGATTCGCTTCGAGCTAGACGCCACCGATGGGTACACTCCATCCGCCACTGCAGCGGTTAATCTGCAATTCAGACTGACGCTCTCTCTTGAAGAAACGTTTGTACATCACTTTGATGCCAATCCTAGTGAGGATGACCGACTTCATTGTGATGTAGCTGGCGGCACGTTCATTACCTCGCCGGAGTTTTCATGCAATCCTTCTGCATCTCCAGACAAACGCAGCGTCAAGGTAACAGGCACGAATGTAACACTACAGTGGACGGCGCCACCCGATCATCCCGGTGCAACGTATGACTTTGTTCAGATCGAGATCGTTCGTCTCCACAATACCAGCCTGGCCAACGCGAATGTTGGGTACAAGGTCGAGGCTCTGGTAGACTGGAATACGGCACTTCGGTACGAAGTCGCCATCGATAAATCCGAGAGGTCAACCAGCGGCTCGATTACGATCATCCCGCACCAAGGTACAGGTTACTATCTGTTTCGTGTTCGTCCAGTCACGTCACGATATGACGGCAGAACTTCCCATTTGATGAACTATGGCCCGTGGTCTCCTTCCCCTGATCAGGGCGCGCAAATCACTATAGAAGCCTGCATCAACGACTACTCGGTTCACGCTCTCGCCCCCTACAGAAACATTGCATCCTTTTGGTATCAAGAACCAGATCAATCGAAGCCCTTTGTACACCAGATGGCTATCCTACGTGACACATCGCGAACGTCATTTGTCAGTGACAGTAGGGTCTATCTTAACGCCATTGGCCAAACCATACAGACGCAATCTCTTAGTAGAGGCGATCTGGCCACGCTGATCACGCAGAACCCACCGCCACCCCATCCCATTGTGATCGGCTCCCAAGTAGTCTATGATCTCGAAGGGAGAGCTTCGCTGGCTACTATTCCAAGTCCACTGCTGGCCTCTGGTGGCAGTGACTGGAAGCAATCGATCGAGTTTGTGCCGCAGGCGGTCACAACGACCGGTGGGTCTCTTTACGGCCCTGAGCACTTCGATGACCTAGGCACGAACCTCAACAACCCTGAAACAGTGTCGCCAAGCTCTCCATTGGCATGGTACAACTCCAACAATAATCCTGACCTCACGATTCCTTCTTCAGGGGGCTATCCGTACGCTAGAACAGTGTACAAAGCTGATGGCTCCGTTCTGGCGGTTGTGCCACCAGGACTTCAGATGCGGCCTCCGGGATCACTCTCTTCCACACCGACTGCTGACATGACCGAAAGGTCAACTCGCACCTATCAAAGTTCGGTATCACAGCGCGAGCTTACATCGATCTTCGGCGATGAAGCGCCGGTCGGCGATCGCATTGTGAAGATGTTGACGGTTTCTCCTGATGGAGTTGCAAGTGCCAGTTACTATGATGGCCCACGGGTGATCGCGACATGCCTTGTTGATGCCGGAGAGTTAGCTGGCAACACGTCTGTCAACGCCGCGGGGAAAACGGTGATCTCCAATGATGGCAACGCGGCTCTTCTCAACCTAAATGGTCTTGCACCCGTTGACTCCCCCACAAAAGAAGTCGTCAATACTCTTTCGGGCGTAACTACATCATTCACCGGTGGCATTCTCACGGGAACGCGGCAGGTGATTGGCTCGATGAAGATCGCCCTGGCAGCTCCAACCCAATGTACGATCACTGTCACACGAAAAGACGGCGCCGGAGCAACAATTCAGCTTGGAAGCTGCACCACACACTGCGAGGAGTGCGTCAAGTATGTTCGCGTCCGTGTCTCTCGTGTTGATGTCCTGCCGGTGCAGATCGTTGACGAACGGGTCATCGACATGACTCCGGCCAAGGTGTGCTCGACGGAGATGAACAACACGCAGACATATACCTTAAGCCTGGGTGTAGGGGAGTACGTCGTTGAGCGTATCTCGGAGTTAGATAGACTAGATCCCAATGGACGTCGGCACGTTGAGAATGTCGTCGATGCACTCCTTCCGGAGTCGGCAGTTCAACAGGGACTAGCAACGCTGCTTGGAGAGAGTCTTCTCGTGCCCGGAAACCCCAACCCAACACTTGAACAGGTCACCGAACATTACAAGTTATATAGGAGTGGTGAGATTGGAGAACCACCTCTGGTCGTTGATGGGAAGAGGACGGTGGCAATCGGTACGAATGGTACTTGTGTAACGGTCGCCCTGCCGGAACTGGTGGAATGCTATCCGTGTCTGACGCAAGAAGAGATCGACGACCCCTTGCTTGATCCCGCAAAAGTCGGTTTCGAAGAGTACGCAAAGGATCAACTTATTCGATCAGGACTGCAACTTCCAGGTGGCATAGAAGCGCGATACAACAACTTCTACTTCTACTGGGATGCTGCTGGAGTTGTCTATCTTTCCAAATACCCGAATCAGAATCCTGACAGTAAGTTGTTTGATCGCATGGTCCTGGCGATGCTACGTGACGAAACATGCACGTACAATTGTCGAGAGCTTTGGGTGATCTGGAAAACCCTGGTTGATGCCAGAATCGCCGACATCCGAAGTAATCCCACATATCTTGGAGACAATCGCTCCCGAGCGATTCCGGACATCGTCGAGAAATTTTTGTCTCTTGCTGGCTACTGTTGGGCTCAGGCCAACGTGCCAGACAACAATAACACGATCGACAATGTTGCCGAGGCAGAGATCGCTTATAAACACCTACGTGCTCTCAATCAAGCTCGACTGACTACCTGTCTGACCACATTTGACGCCAACGATCCAGACTACTGGGATTACGTCTCCGATTGTGTTCTTTCCGACTACACTGCAAAAGATAAAGAGCATGTCGAAGATAGTACCGGAGCTGCAGCGCCCAAAACGACAGGCGCAATTGGACTGCATACCGCCTTCAAGCTCATAGTTACCGCGATGGAGTGCATGCAGCATTGTGAGCAACTCAGAGAAGAGTTCAGAAAGAGCATCGTCGCAGCAGCACTCCCAGCGACCTTGTCGCCGGGGCAACTTCACTGTATGGTCGAAGCTGCTGTGCAAGAATGCAGTACGGCTTGTGCTCCCGGTACAGAGCAAGACCCGGCGCAGATGAGGACAAACTGGATGCAGAGAATGCGTACCAGAATGACCGGGTATCACAGCATCCAGTTGCCAACCACCGAGTATCAATGTAATGAAGGGTATCAGTTGGTCACAAACACGTCAAAACTGATCGACCTGCTGATCACGTACCTCAATGCCGAGTACCAGAAGCTGCAACAGACAAGCACATCTGAGAGATGTATCAACTTTGCGCCGCTCGTGTACCAGTTTCTTCTATCATACATGTCTGATGCAAGCATTCCTCATTGCATCAAGAAGGAAGCGTTTAATGATAGTGTGCCTCCAACGTTGCTGGGAATAGACACCGGTGAATCGGAGTGCGATGATGCGGAGAATCAAACGCCGGCCAACTATCGTCGTTGGACGTTTCGTGTGATCCCCGGAGTCGATGGGCTATTCTTTCGTCCCAAGGACGAACATGGCTGTGAGCTTTGTGCGCTTTCCTTCACCGGGCCGCGTGCCCGGCAGAATATCCACCCTTGGGTCGCCGAACTCAACACGATGGTCGATACGCTCTGGGGTGCCCAGCTTATTGGTCAACATACGGAGCAAGCCGCGACACGGTATCTCAAGAACGGCGACTCACTCCAGACCTATCGCGCCGAGATCAAGAACGTGATCTATCAATCATCCTGGTCTACGAATATTGATACGGCGTTTGCAGAGGTATTATCAAGCAGTCTCAACGATCTCTACCTCAACTCCGTTGGTGTCAATGGCAGTGTTCAGCCATTTGTTGGCTTCCTGCGGGTTGAACAGCCGATCGTACCCGGAACAAATCCTGGTCGTGGACTATGCATGCTCAGTGCGTTCGACGGCTTCAACTACAGTTATCGCGACTCTTCAGACACCGTCTACCAGCCGTGGAGATCGTTCGGTCACCTGATGTTCGACTTCGGCTCGATCGGTGACTCCGTTAGTACGTTCGCTCGGAATCTAGCTTTTGGTTGGCAGCTGCTGCCGTCCATTGGAGACAGTCTGGCTCTCGGCAGCATCTCGCTCTTGAAAACGGTTGCCGGTGAGGCACAAACAGAAACATTTGCGAGTTCTGAAGAAGCATCTGAACTGCTCCATTTCCTGAATGCGCCATTCACACAGTTGATCGGACACTTTGAACAGAATCCACAAAGGCGCCTTGTCTTTGTTGATGCCTCGACGCAGAAAAAATATCCGATCGAATCTGTACGGTTTCATGAGACGTACACAAGAACGAACATCATGGGGCCAACTGTTGACAGTTGCTCTGCCAACGCCATTTGCCCCATCGTTCCATCATGTGCGATCTGTATCAAATGGGACACACTCGCTGTTGAGGACTACGATGATGTTGACCCATACGTGGCACCGCCCTGTGAACAACAGAAACTTGATCAGATCAAGGCCGAGATCACCGCACGGTACATGAAGGAGATCCAGAAGCTCAGGCAGTCGATCATTCTGTCATATGCCGTCAAGTGTCTCAACGCTGGCAACGTTGTCGACAAGGTAGAGGCATCGTACGATCAGAAGTTGTACCACTATACACTCTATTACTACGACAGAGCCGGTCGACTTGTCCGCACCGTGTCACCCAAAGGTGTCGACATCAATCCGACGCGGACCGTCTCGGCAACACCGGCCCATACCTTCATCTCCCGCTTCAGGACTGATTCCAGGGGGCGTATGTTGGTCAAAACCGTTCCTGACGGAGGTTCAGAACGCTACGAATACGATAAATACGGTCGGCTGCGGTTCATCGTTGATGCTGTGCAGAACGCGGCTGCAAGCAAACGAATGTCCTACTTCAAGTACGACGCGCTCGACCGCGTCGTTGAGACTGGCGAAGTCATGGGGCTAGGTGACGAACAAGGACTCGAGACGGCGATCCACTACAATAGAGATGACGCGACGTGGCCTACTGCGGCGGATTACGATCGCAACGATGTCGCCGTCTATGTCTATGACTATCCCGCAAACACCACGGCAGGGAACTCTGCTGAGAGCGGCTGGACCCACGTAAGCAGCACGTCCGGTCTTGTGCAGCGTAATGTGAGGCACCGCCTGTCCTGGGCGTACGCCGTACCGCACTGGCCCGAAGATGAGAGCTTTGCCAGCCTCTCCAATGTCGTGCGGACGTTCTTCACGTATGACGCTCAAGGCAATGCCACCGCGGTGGTCAACGATATCCCGCACTCCGACCAGTCATCGCCAAACGGAACGGCGCGCCTTGTTAAGCGAACCGACTATCGCTACGACCATAGCACCGGAGCACCCCTTGCCGTCGACTATCAAGTGCATGGTGTTGACAATGACGACGATCGTTTCCAGCACCGCTACGAATACGATGCCAATGGCCGGTTGAAGATCGTCGAGACGTCTCGCAATGGCGTCATGTGGGATCGCGATGTTGTCTATGACTACAACCTCGACGGCTCGCTGCGTCGCGAAACCATCGGCGAAGACAGCTTGCAGGGCCGTGACTTCACCTACACGCTCCTCGGACAACTCAAAGGTATCAACCACCCGACATTGGATCCTGCGAAAGATCCTGGGGCGGATGGTACAGGTACAGGCAAGCACGCTCACGTGGGTAAGGATGCGTTTGGCATGAGCTTCCACTACCACGAAGAGGACTTCGAACGCAGCTTCAATACAGCAACATCACCGTTCAACGACAGTGACCCTGCCATGCTTGGTGTACCGCAATCGAACGGTGTAGCGCCGAACAATTCGTACGCGGGACTCATGGGTGCATGGTCCTACCGGACGCAGGCAACAGGTGATCAGCAAGTGTTGCGTGATGGCGCTCTTCTCGGTGAGCGATTCCAGCATGACAGAATCGGTCGTTTACGCTCAGACACGACCTACTCCTTCGACGGCACGAACTGGATCTCGGACGGCAACGGTGGCTGGGGTACGCGATACGTGCTAGACCAAAACAGCAACATGGTCCACATCAAACGTTGGGCTATGACTGGTAGCACAATGAGCGTACTCTACGATGATGCTACGCTGAATCTGGCAGGCATTCAGAGCAATAAGTTGGTTGCGATTGAGGATGCTGCCGGGGATGGGATTTCCGGTTATGAGCAAGAGTTAACGAACGCTGTTACAGGTAACATCGAGACTGATGCTAAAGGACGATTGGTTGAACAGCAACTTGACAACGATGCAAGTGCGACGCAATACACATCGTATGATGTTCCAAAGAGTCTAACGCGATCCATGTCTGTGGTTAACCATGTGCGTGATCCATTCGGTAACATTGTCCGTGCTGACGTGCATAACAACAACGAGTGGAGTCGTGCCTCGATAATAGTGCCTGCGGATGAACATGCTGACCGTGTTGTCTACAATCTTACCGACCTTGAGAGTGAACCATCAGTTCAAGAATGGAGCATTTTTGGTGGATTGTGTCTTGGTGTTCGACGTAGTACAACAATGGGATCCGGTACGGGTAATTTCTATAGAGTTGTCGGCAGTGTTCGCTATCAACTCGTAGATCATCTTGGCTCGATTCGCGCCATCATAAGCGATGTCCTTTCTCTCGAGAACAACGAACCTGCAGTGGGCCTACTTGCTTCCATAGATTACGAGCCATACGGTGCAATGCAGAGCCGGCGATACGTAACGCCACAAGATGAGCCAAATTATAGATATGCGTTCCAAGGGATGCGACTGACCGAAGGCGAATTCGGTCTGGCAGAGTACCTTACGCCATTCCGTATGTACGACGCAAAGACGGGTAGATGGAGTGGGCAAGACCCTATACGACAACCGTGGACAAATCCGTATGAGGGAATGGCTTCTTCGCCTACAGTGAACACTGATGTGTTTGGCTTGCGTCCTACTAGGAAAGAAATGATGGCCATGCAGAATGCACTGTATAAAGGTAAGTATGATCAATTGCTCGGTGGATGGCAGCCTGAGGACAAATTCTTCATTGAACTAACCTGGGACAACGCTGGCTTTCAAAGTATGCTGTTTAAGCGGAACAACCCAATTTCCGGCAAACTAGAGTATGCGTATGTGACGCGAGGTTCGGAAGAGTGTCAGGATTGGGCAGAGAACTTGATCCGACATCCGCTTGGTCTGAGAGGTCAATATGACTTCAGTGTTGAACAAGCAGTGAAGCTAAGCAATAGATTGGGTCCGGATATTGAACTAACCTTGGGCGGGCATTCGCTTGGCGGAGCGCTTGCTATGGCCAATGCCATCGCGACAGGAAGAGGTGCGATCGTTGTCAATCCAGCGGGCCTTTTCATGCATGACTTCAAAAGGCTAGGATTGGACCGTACAAGGCTTAAAAGTGTTGATATTGATGTCATACGTGTCCAAGGTGAAGCCGTCGCGTTTGTACAGCGACTCGCGAATTTGTTTCTCCCAGTTATTGATCCTATGCTCTATCAGATAACTCCTGGGGAGATCACCGAGTTGTCGTACGACTATGAATACAGTTGGGTTGGCACTGATGCATGGATAGAACAAGCCGCAATACGTGTTGGCCTGCACATGCTTGATGCTGCAATCTCGATATTTGGAGACAACCTCCGCACCAATCCCAAAATGTCACCCTCCTCGCCAGTAGTTGTAACTGCGTCAAGAGATGATCCGATGCCGCAGCCTGAAGCCGCAAACAATGGGGGCAGCGGTGGTATCTTGTCAGCGGATCCATAGAAGGGTAAAACATGTCGTCAATAACGAATAGTTGGTTCTAATGAATATGCACCAAATCTTACGGACTCTGCTCGTGATGATATCTTGTCTGACTGTGTCTGCAACCCAAACTGCATGCTTAAATGCAGAGGGTGACAAGTATCGAGATCCCTTGGCTAGGAACACGTATCCACAATACAAGTCGGATTCATGCAAAGCGATCGCAGATGCAATCTGGCAAGGTGACACCCTCCGAATAGCCCAATTACTTGCATCAAAACCAGAGCTTGCTACGGTGGTTTGCGGAGAGTGGAGAGTTACCCCACTGCACTTGGCGGTGCTGTGTCAAGAGGCGGTGATCGTGCGCTTACTTGTCAATGCTGGGGCTGATGTACATCAGCCGGATCGTAGCCGTAAGAGTGCTCTGTACTATGCAACTTGGATCGAGAATAACTGTGAGATCCTGCAGTATCTGATCGAACGGGGTGGGGACCCGAATAAGAAGGAGGTGGCCGCCCCACGATATACGCCGTTTCTGTTCGCAGTTAGCATGCGACATTCCAATGTACCTTGCATGTTAGCAGCTGGTGCAAAGATTCATGTAGAGGGTCATCCCGAGCTCAATGCCATTGCATTCGCACTATGGAAATATGACTTCGCTCTTGCCAAGTTTCTCATTCAACATCCGCTTGCTGATGTCGACGCACCGGCTTTAGATGCTTCTGACAGAGATACTGTCACTATCGACTGGTATTTAGCTCCGGCAAGAAAACACTTCACGCCTTGGCTAAAGTATGAAGATGAATACTACGTTACAAAGGCAAAGGCCTCTTTGAAAGCTATCGATGAGATCGAAGAATTGATTAATACGATGAGAAAGAAGAAAGCGACGTCGAAGTAAACCTTGTATATAGACGTGAAGCGCCACAAGATCGAATATTGAACATATGAGAGTATATACAGCCCGCCTTGCTGCGTGTATTCTCACGCTTCTTTGCACCCAAGATCAGCTATACGCACAATACGATGGTGACTGCACCTGGTACTTTGGTCGGAATGCAGCCGTGTCATTTTCTCAGAGTGAAGTGAGAGCTGGACAGTGGCTTGATTCGGCTTATGCTGGTGCGGGGATGTTCTTGGACCAAAATGGGCGGCCGATGTTGTTCACAGGCTGGCGTACAGTTTTCAATGCCGCTAGTGACACTCTGGGTAACTGCCGCTATGACAATAATCTCGGCAATCCAGCGATGATCATGTTTCGCAAGCCCGGAAGTAGAGATACGGTGTTCGCGTATCAAACATATCACGGAAGATCAAAGGACAACCTGCTCGGTGACTACTTCTTGTCTGAAGGCTCATCGACGATCAATATCATCGACCTTGCGGGAGACAATCACAGAGGAAGGGTGTATTTTGAAGCGGATACGGTGATCTCGGGCCTAAACAATAACAAGAACCCGGACCGAGTTCAGACGGCTGCAAGCGCATGCCTTGTGCCGCATATCAATGGTAGAGACCTGTGGCTTATCGCACCAATGGCATCACCATCGGGCTTTCGCGTGTTCCATGTGTCGAGGGACGGTGTAAAACTCCACCAGGATCTTCTTACGCCTGAGTTTCCACGCGCCTGGTCTGAGGTATCGCTTGGCGGTGTGGTGCATGAATCGCTTGGTGAGTCGAAGGTATCACCAGATGGACGGATGATCGCATCTGTAGGCGGAGTGCGAGGCCGCGTGATCTTAGCCGATTTCGACCCTTCGGCTGGACTTGTATCGAATGCCCGACAGATCGGCGACACGGCGTTCTTCATCAACCTTAACCGTGTTGTGTTCTATCGCGTTGAAGACTTTCCATACACGGCCCGGCCGATCGGCTGCGAGTTCTCGCCCGATGGTAAACTGCTCTACATTGCCCACGGTTCGTATACTAATACGAACGGGTTGCCACCTTTAGATTACGAGATACCATTATTGGACAGTCTCCCCGGCGAACTGCGTCAATACGATGTCACACTTCGTGACGCTGACTCCATCCGCAACTCCAAACAGATTGTGGTGCCATTCAGTAAGATCAATGCGTTCGCCGGTCTTCAGCGAGGACCCGACAACCGGATCTATGTGGCGCAACGAGAGAAGAACTTTGTCAGCCGCATCAATAAGCCCAATGAGAGGGGAACGGCGTGTGAGTTTGAGCGACAGGCTGTGGTGTTCCCGGATACGAATACGATCTGCACGATGGGCTTTCCGACGATGATGCCGACGATCTCGGACTATCAACTTCGTATCCCTGATCTTGATCTGTGCCAGGGCGATACAGCGGTGCTACCACTGCAAGGAACCTTTGTGACGGATTCGGTGGTGTGGAGCTTCGGCGGCTCCGGTAAGGTCGGCGTGCATTACTTCGATCAACCGGGTGCCTATCAGGTGTCAGCAACTATGTATGTGGCGTCGGAACCCAAGCCCCCTGTCTATGCGTGGGTCTATGTGCACGAGAATCCGACGGCAACGGTCACATCCAGAACAAACGAGATCTGCGCCGGAGATACGGTCAAACTCACGGGTGTTGGCGGTGTGACGGCAAGCTGGTATGTCGGCCCGACCCTCGTTGCGGAAGGCCGCACAACGGTCGTGAGCCCGCAACAGACTACCACATATACCTGTATTGTGCGGACGGCCTTTGGCTGCCTGGATACCACACAATATACGCTCACGGTCAAGCCATCGGCGACATTGCGACTCACCGGACCGACGATGGTCTGCATGGGCGATAGCATTGAGCTTAATGCCGTTGGTACTGAGGCGTTTCAGTGGACGTCAATCCCAGTAGATCCCACTATGCAAGTGCAAGGCGGACGTTTACGCGCTCGACCTACACAGACCACTCGGTACGCGTGTGTTGGCACCACCACCGCCATGTGTGACGCCCGTGGAGAACACAACGTCACGGTCAGCCCTACGCCGGTGGTGAGGGCCTCCAACGATACCTCCTTCTGCGAACCTGCACCGTTCATCCTCAACGCCTCGGGTGCCGATCGGTATGTGTGGGTCACGGAAGTGGGCGATACACTCTCTCGCATTCAGCAAGTCAACATCACACCAACAACCACAATGAGATTGAAGGTGATCGGGACCACACTTGCCGGATGTAGCAGCGAGGATACGGTCGTGATCACAAGATTGCAGAATGGCATTGTTACGGTCACCGGAGACACACTGCTGTGCGAAGTGATACCAGCGACGCTAACGGCCTCTGGATCGAACAACATCATCTGGCTTGATGAGCAGGGACAGCAGATCGGCGTTGGACCAACCATCACGGTCACGCCGTCACGCACCACCACGTACCGGGCCGTTGATGCCAGTGGCGGTGGATGTGCCGACACATCGGAGCACACCATTTTAGTGTCGCAACGTCCTGAGCTCGACGTCAAAGCCGAAGATCTCTTCGTCTGCGTCAACGATACCGCCGTGCTGAACGCTTCTGGCTGTGACCGTTACGAATGGTACGCGGAGAATGGGGCATTGATCTCGACCAGTGCGCAGGTGAGATCTGCCATTGCCTCGGCGACGACCTTCCGCGTCTTCGGCTATGATAGCGTCGGCTGTCGGACCGAATCCAACGTGACCATCAACACCTTGCCCCCATCATCGATACATGTATCGGCAGATGATGCAACGTTCAATGTTGCTGACGGTGTCCAGAAGATCCCGATTCAGCTACATGTTCCAACGAGTTATGTCGGTAGCGTCATTGGGCCGATCACGGCAGAGATCTCGGTCCGGCGCACTTCGCTCCATGTTGAGGACTATGATCCGGCCATCATCACCGGAACGAACATCGGCGATTCTGACCTTGTCCTGAGCATGACCGTGCCCATGGTGACCGTTGCAGCGACACCACAGGTACTCACGTCGATCACGGTGCGTCCGCTGATCGATGATGACTCCGTTTCCCGTGTCAGTGTCCGCCTCCTTGATCTTGGCGGCGTCCCGCAGTGCGATTTCGACTCGCTGCAAGACGGCACCATCACGGTGACCGGCTGCGGTCGGAGCAAATACGGCGGTATCACGCTGGTGACGCCCCCTACCTTACGTGTTGATCCCAATCCGGCTACTGATCACGTCACCATCAACGCCACCAGCGGCTTGCCTGGCCGACACACCATCGAGATCGTAAACTCCCTTGGCCAGGTGGTCTACACACGAACGGTACACAACGCGTACGGTGAGGTTATGACAGAAAACCAAGATGTACCGACGATGGACCTCAGCGCAGGCCTTCACGAGGTGCGGCTGATGACGTCGGTGGGGGTGACTGCCTGTGTAGTAATAATAGTGAAGTGACCTTGTGATGGCATTGGGCGTTTATTGAGTTCAAAGACTACCTTCAATCGAGTTGTCATCATACTAACATCAATAACAAGTGACTTAATGCGCTTCGCATTCGGAGGTGCAGGGCTGCACTTCGACGATAGCGTCGATGCCTATTGGCCACAATGGCGCGGATTCTCTTGAAGAAGCGTTGATTCCATCACATAATCAAAGCAAAGGAAGAACAAATGCGCCTTGCCGCCTTGCAAATCCGCAATTACAAAAGTATTGGCCCCATTCGATGCGATATCAAGATTGATGAGATCTTGGTGCTTGTTGGGCCGAACAACTCGGGGAAGTCTACAATCTTAGATGCCTATGAGGCGTTTGCGTCTGGTGGTAAAGAATTGGATGACAACCACTTTCACAATACGAATATCACAACACCAATTGAAATTACCGGTGTGTTCAATTCGATTACCCAAGACGATGAAGCAACAATTGGAAGCAAATGGAAACATCGTCATGAGGATTATGGTGATTGTATCATTGTACGTTGGGTTTGGTCAAAGCCAGGACAGAAGGCACAGAAACAGTCGTACGATCCTGAGACGAACAATTTTACAGATGGCGGAGTAGGTGGTTGGGATTCATTAATTCAAAGCCGAATACCACAGCCCGTCCGTATCAAACCTACTGACCCTGTGGAGATTACACAGACAAAGATAGTCGGCATGCTGAAAGAGCATGTGAAGAACAGACTCAAGGATGATGCAGGCAGCACCCAGGCGGCGTTTAGGGAGATTGAGAGCTTAGCACGGCAGATATTTGATGCTTCGAAGGAATCACTTGACGAATTCGCAGAACGCATAACGGAGAATGTTTCGCGTGTATTTCCTGAAACATCAATTGAGATTGTGCCGAGGTCGAAGGATGCAATTGATGAAAAGCTAGTTGCTGCTGACTCATACATCCGCGTCGCAACAAGGAGTGGCCAAGCCTCGCCGTTGTTGCTTCAAGGAACCGGTTTACAACGGGCAATGCTATGGTCTACATTATCAGTATTGTCGGAGTCCACCGGCAAGAAGAAACAGAGAGCACCTGACGACTATCAACGCATTCTGCTTATTGACGAACCAGAGGCATTCCTTCATCCTCCTACTGTAAGAAGTGCAAGGGATTCTCTGTACAACTTTGCACTCAACAATTCAAGTTGGCAAGTGATAGCCACGACGCACTCGCCAATCTTCATCGATCTTGCGAAGGACCATACAACAATTGTACGGGTTGATACCCAAAATGAGGTTCAGCGCTTCGTATCGACAGATCAGATGCAGTTTAGTGAAGACGAGCGCAAGAATCTGAGTATGGTTCGTGCATGCAACCCCATAGTGAACGAGTTCTTCTTCTACGATAGGGTTGTCTTAGTTGAAGGACCAACGGAACACCTGATCGTCAAACATGTCGCGGAACGATTGCAGATGGACGTTCATGTAATTGACTGTATGGGCAAAGGTAACATCCCTACGTTCGGACGAATACTGAACCAGTTCAATATGCCTTATACAGTGATTCATGATTCTGATACCCCTAAGGTCAATCGAAATGGTGTAATGGTAGTGAACGGCGCATGGACGCTTAACAACCTGATTCGAGGTGTTGTTGAGCAAAGTAGGCATGGAAACATCTTCATCCAGTTCCCAAATTTCGAGGGTCGGTTTTTCGAGGAGGAGTATTCGAGCGCAAAGGTCGACCGAGCGCTGAGTTTGATCTCCATGCCAGATAGCGATGAATATGCTTCGGTTGTAGATGCCTATTCACGAATCTTGTCTGGTGACGGCACGGTGTTTACGAACACAGAGGTCGAGTTTGAACAGAAGAAGTCGCAGTATGTGGCGGATAATTCACTAGGTGAAAATCCATTGTGGACCTGAGATCGCATAAGATTGTGGAGGAACCTCAATCTTCTTCTTGCCGCAGCATGAAGATGCGAGTTGGTATTCTCGTGTGCACAAGTGCATACTGGCCCTGTAGGTACAGATCATATTGACCAATTGAGCAAGCACAAATAGACCTGAAGTGTCGAAGAACGATCTAGCTGTATGCCGAGACCGACGTCTCAAAGGTTGGATGACGCGAAAGTATATACAGCAGTGAGCGGATGGAAACTCATGGCTTCAGTTCCTGCCACAAGTTCTCCCGTGCTAATGAGATAGGCAACGCTTAGGTGATCCAGTCAGCGATACAAGATGACCGTGTTTGTGCGGATGGGCTACCCTGGCGCAGAATTTTCCGGCCATCGAACCAACCAGTTCGGTGGTTGCGAATTTCACGGCCACGGAACCGCACCGGAACCGCCACGGAACCACTCCGCAACCTTTCGGGAACCTTCATCGAACCATCACAGAACGTGACAAAGCGATGCGGAAACGTCCCCGATACATTGCATCAAGGAGCATTGATGTGCCTGCAATGCGCGGTGAATGTTGAGAATCTCATTCCATCGACGAGAAAACACCTCTCATCGACGTTTTGTGACTCCGATAGCGCGAAAAACACCTCGCGATGCGTCAAAATTGCCTTCCATCGAGTCAGATATAGCACTTACGTGATGCGTTAGGGTGATAAGATGTGCCCAGAGTGTGCCGAAACGTGCATTTTTTGCGACATTCCTGCAACAAATTGCCGTCATTTTACCCCCAACGTACCCGAATTGTACCGTGCAGTTACCCTGTTCCTACTTGATTCGACCGATATAACGGTCCAATTCGTCCGGATCGTACCGAACAGCGTTGCGAATGCGCGTTTTGGTGATGGCTCCATCGCGGACAAGGCGCCACAAGGTTGTGGAAGAGATGCCTAGGCGCTGTGCCGCCTCTTGGGGGGTGAGTAAACGCTGATCTTCCTCGCGTTTTAAGGGTGGTTCCGTCGTTGGAGGTGATTCGATGGTGATCGTTGTGACGCCAAGGCGTTCCATGCGTTCGTGCAAGGTGGTTCGGACGACATATTGATATGCCACAACAGCATGTTCAAGACCTTGAGTGAACATGCGGCGCAGGGGAGCCGTGCCGGTGCTGCCCAACATGGTAAGGAGTAGGTCGGTGATCGTCAGGTCCAGCAATCGACCGCGCATCGTAGCGAGATCACGCACGTTCTCGCGTGTATTGAACAAAAGATCCGGAAGCCGTTCGATGATCGGAGCGAGTGTTTCGATCGCTAGCTCGGTGATCGCCCTGTCCTTGACGGACTGAAGCTCGACCGAGGCGAGGATCGAGTTGTAAACAGGCTCAGCCGCCGAGACGGCTTCGTCGGATGTGACAGCATCAACGAGTGGCTGCAGAAGCCGACGTGCCGGAGCGGCAAACGTCTCGTCATCAGCAAGGATCCACGACCCGGCAATGATGAAGTTTTCATCGAGGACGGTGTCATCTAGGCCGTGCCGACGATGCAGCGCGCGGAGTTCACGGAGTGTTCCACGAAATCCGTGGCCTTCCAGGTTGAGACGCAGGGCATCTATATCGCGGGCGGCCGCATGGCGGTCCCATTCCCTGAAGATCTCGGTCCATGCCTGCTGGATGGCAACGGGCGATTGCGCCATGAGGCGCTGGTATTCGTTGAGGAGAAACTCCGCCCGCTGCTCGACGCCGATGCCGTTTTGCAACATGACGGATTCTCTGGTCAGAACATCCTGAGCATGGGTCCACGCAATAGGATGAAGCGTGAACAGGTCAGCGCTGGTGGTGCGGTTCATAGTTGATCCCATGCTTTGGTGACGATATCGCGAATAGCTTCTTCATCAAGACGGATGTAGTGCTGTTGCAGCATTCCTTTTGCAGAATGTCCAGTTACCATGCCGATCACGGATTCCGGAACACCAAATCGGATCGACGTTGAAGCGAAGCTGCGTCGGGCAACATGTGTAGTAAGGGGCTCATGTTTTGCCTTGATCTCTTCAACGCGTTGTCCGCTTCGATACGATGACACGGTCACCGGCTGATCGAATCCGGCGCGTTTGCCGAGTTCCTTGAGATATTGATTCTGCTTGACATCCGATGCGAATTCGAAGAGTCGCGAGGGGTACCGTTCCAACAACGTAGCTAGCGGACGTGTGATCGGAATGATGCACTTGGTATCGGTCTTCTGCGTGACGAAACGGATAATGCCTGCCCCCTCATCAAAGTGGCGTGGTTCAAGGCGGATGAGGTCGCCGTAGCGCATGCCCGTGTAGACTTGCAAGAGGAAGTGGTCGCGCACACGAGCGAGGCGTGGGTTGTCGGTAAGGTCGAGGTCGCGGATCGTGCGGATCTCATCGACCGTCAATGCGACGGAGTCTCCGTTGCGCTTGTCGCGATAGAAACTCTCATAGGCACTTGTGGTATGATAGCCCTGTTGCTTGGCCCACTTCATGAAGGTCTTGATGACCTTGATGTAGTTGGATACAGAGGCATCGGTCAGGTTGCGCGTTGATGACAGCCATTGTGTATAGTCGACGTAGAAGTCGAGATCGATGCGTTCGTAGTCGAGACGGCGACGACGGGTCTTGGCCCAGGTCTGGATTGATTCGAGCGTGAGGCGGTAGGTTTGGATCGAACGTGTCCCGGGTCGCTTCATAGTCACAAGGCCGGAACTGCTCCGCAACGTGTACGATGTGATGAAGCGTTCGAAATCCGCTTCGATTCCCTGCGACCCCGATTGCCTTCCGTCGGGTGAGAGGAAGGTGTTGATCGCTTCACGGAACTTGGGTACGTCGAAGAGTTGACCTCGCTCGGTTGGTTGAGCATGGTACAGTTCAACAACAAACTGTTCGATCGAGCGTAGCCGTCTCGAATTGACGTTCACATGTGGGTCCGTTGACTTGGGCTCTTGTCGCTCGGCGTTCCAATGTTTGGGATCGATGGAGATGCCTGTACTAAAGCGAAGGCGCTGGCCTTTGACCGCTACATTTAGCATCAGAGCAGTGCGAGGTGCTTGTGGCCTATCCAGATAGAATGTCAGGCGCATAACCAAAAACCGTCAGTAGTTTCTCAACCCGGGGCATTGTGCCTTCCGGTGCTGATGAAATTACTGACGGTTTCTTGAAAGAGTCTGAAATCTCAGGAAAAGTCGAGCCAATTCTAAATCACTACACTCATCTGATTCTGCTAGAGTTAGGTTGTTTTTCTGTTTCTAGCGATTTCCTGTGATTTCACGTTTTGCACACCCGTAGGGATTCGAACCCCAAACCTTCTGATCCGTAGTCAGATGCTCTATCCAGTTGAGCTACGGGTGCGTTAAGGGCAACGCCGGAACGGCTGCCGGTTAATGTGCTGCTTCGAGTTTCTTTACGTGATGCGCCAGACTGCTCTTCCGGTTAGCTGCTGTGTTTTTCTTGATAACACCCCGAGCTGTAGCACGGTCCAGAATACTGAATGCCGACTTTAATGCACCCTGGGCAACCGTAAAATCAGTAGCTAAGCGTACAGCCTTAACAGCTTCACGCATCATTTTCTTGTTCAGACGGTTGTACAGTTTGCGTCTTCTGGACGACCGAATGCGCTTTAGCGCAGATTTATGATGAGCCATACAAAACAACAATTCTAAGTGATTAAGACAGCAAAGATATGAGGATATCTTGAATTCTGCAAGACCCGGGTAGTCATAGCCCCCTTCGTAGTAGCTTTGTTCATGGATTTAGTTCAGCAGTTAGAAGTTCTTACCACCGAGGCGGTTAACCCGCGAACGGCAGATATTGACCTTCTGGATGCCCGGCAGATTGTTGAGCTCCTGAATGCGGAAGATGCTGGAGTAGCCACAGCAGTTCAGGCTGTACTCGAGCCGGTAGCAATAGCTGCTACAATGCTGGCACAAACCATCATGGATGGTAAACGTATGGTGTACGTGGGAGCAGGGACCAGCGGACGTCTGGGCATTCTGGATGCGTCGGAAATCCCACCCACGTATGGCGCCGACCCCGGCCTCATTACGGGTATCATTGCCGGCGGATATCAGGCGATTTTGAAGGCCGTTGAGGGGGCAGAAGATGATAGGATGGAAGGGGGCTTTGCCGTTAGTGCTCTCCGCGAATCGGATGAGCGTGATGTTGGTATGATTGTGGGCATGTCAGCTTCCGGGCGCACTCCGTTTGTGCTGGGAGCACTGGAATACGGTGCCCGAAACGGAATGTTCACGGTGCTCGTAAGCACAAATAACCCTGACTGGCTACGTGCCCAAGCCCCCTTCGTGAATCTGCTGATATGTCCGCAGGTTGGCCCGGAACCCATTACAGGATCAACACGCATGAAAAGCGGTACAGCACAGAAAATGATTGCTAACATGATAACTACGTCGGCAATGGTGATGCTGGGTAAAACGTACGGCAACGTAATGATTGACCTTAAGCCAACAAATCAGAAGCTGCAGGCCAGGATGATAAGAATTGTTAGTATGCTGGGCAACTGTTCGGTTCACGAGGCTCAGACTCTTCTTGAGGCCGCATCATGGAATACAAAAACAGCGATTGTTGCGGCTTACTGCAGGTGCACGGTTGCCGAAGCAGAGGTAAAACTACGCCGTGAAAACGGCAGAGTACGGTCGGTTGTTACGCATTTCAATGAAGAAACCTGAATACCACTGCACCTACGACGGAATTACTTTAGAGAGCTATGGAATTTATTGCATCGATCATTGATCTTTTTATTCACCTTGACCAGCACTTACTTCAGCTGTCTGCACAATATGGAGCATACCTGTACCTGCTGCTATTCCTGGTGATTTTTGCTGAAACGGGACTGGTTATTGCGCCATATCTGCCGGGTGATTCATTGTTGTTCGCTGCTGGCGCTCTTTGCTCGCTTGGTGCAATGGACGTATGGCTCCTTCTTGTTCTTCTCTGTATTGCTGCTATCGCCGGTGATAGTGTTAATTACACTATCGGATCACGATTCGGCCAGAAACTGTTTACCTCAAAAACATCTAAACTGTTTAATCAAGAGCATCTGAATAAGGCGCATGTGTTTTACGAAAAATATGGCGGCAAGACTATTATCCTTGCGCGTTTTGTTCCTATTGTTCGAACCTTCGCACCGTTTGTTGCAGGTATTGGCACAATGTCATACCGACATTTTTTCCTATACAACGTTGTTGGCGGCTTCGTGTGGGTTTCCCTGTTCTTATTAGCCGGATACTGGTTCGGCAATCACCCGTTCATAAAAAAACACTTCGGCATGGTTCTCGTTGGCGTGGTACTTATCAGCATAATTCCTATCATCACAGAACTGATTTCAGCGCGCAGACAAAAACCTAAAAAGACATAAATAGTACAATACGTTACTAAGCAAAAAAAACTTTGATTATTCTCTTGCTGCCGTAACTGCCCGACATCAGAAAATGTGGCAGTAGCATTGGACGTAACGGCTGAGTAAATATAAAACTATTTATAAGCCCGGGTTTGCCGCTTACCTGTTTGCGGACATATTGACCAGTTGCAGTGCAATTAAGACAGTACACGGCAAGGTGACAGGACAAACTGTCGCATCTCCTTTAATATCAAGTACTTGTGCAAAATTGTCAGGGTGTAACCTTTTGGATTCTACCTTGTTAGTTGTTGTACTTGATTGCACACTGGATACTGTATTAACCGTGAATATCTGCAGACAAATGGTCTGCAAGTCAGTGCAACCAGAAGTTTCACGATAATAAATAACGCAATAATTGTCAGCTTGCTGAGAACGAATATTGGAGTATTCAAATGAAGAACAGGTCATTACTCTTTTTTACGCTGTGCTGTGCAGCAATACTGCTTGGCCTTAATAGTGAGGTGAGGGCGCAGAGTTATGTAGAGATACCGGGCTTCCCGGGTGGACAGAGATCGGGTAGCTACCATTACCTCTACGAAGGGTATCCCGGTTTGTATCAGTCTATTTACGGGATATACAGTCTGTACGATTACTACAATCGCGGTTATGATGAATTTATCATTTTGGCTGCAGATATGAAAAGGGCCGGACTGTGCGCCGGACCGCTTGCCGGCTTGGGGATGCAGTTTACCAGTGTACCACAAGAAATCAGCGGCTCAATGCGGATTTTCGTGAAGTCAATTGGTTCAAATTATCTGGGTCAGTACAACGGCTCCATTCAAGGAGGCTATCCATATTACTACCTTTACTGCATTCAGAAGGTGGGCGGTGTTATTCAGCCACAAACCGGCGCTGTAGAGGTAATGAATACAAACAGTTGGTCTATTCCGATGGTAGCTGAGGGTGACACGACCTGGGTGGATTATGAGTTTAACACAGGTAATGATTTTATCTGGGACGGGACAAGCAACATCTCGGTTGGACTTCTTAACTGCCGACCAACGAATTTTACTCTGAACGGGCAGTTCAATATCTTTACGATCACTGAAATCAACCCTCCAGCATCAGGCCCGACGTACTATTCGTATTCTCCCTGGTTCCAGGCATTTAACTACTACACCAATAATCCGACAGATTGTAATTATCTAGAATACAGCTATACATGGCCATATATGTACTGGTACAATTATGACCAGAACTTTAACTACACCTATGGGTATTCTTGGTTCCGACCGCTGGTGCGTCTTGCCATTAAATCAGGCGTAACCCAGTCGTTCCCTGATGAGGTTGATCCGCGCCGTATTCTGCGTGCCGGTGATGTGTACAAGGGACAGGACAGAAACCATCCGAAGCCGTCACTCACGTTTTATGAGCAACCCAGTCAGCTGTTTACCGTTACCTATAAAATTGTTGGACCACTCCCCAGCACGAATGCGGTGTACACCGCTACGTGGGGTGGAAATTCATCGTACACGTTCACGGGCACAAGCTCGGGTGAGAAGCAGATCACGATGACGGGTGCCACGGGTTTGTACGCTAATGCCGACGGTTCTTTGAACCTCACCAACGCCACCGGTGGCAGCTATCTGGTAGAGGCTACCGTTAACTCAGGTGCTTGTGGTAAACAAACCTGGTACAAAAACTTTATCGTAGCGTTCCAGAATGACGTTGCGATGTCGCAGATCCGCTCGCCGCAGCCAGTACCAAAGAAGAACCCGCTGAACGTGACCACACCGCTGTCGTGTCAGATTCAGAACGTTGGTCTTGATGACGTGACCGAGGTGGACCTGACGGTTGTTATCCGTACCTATCCCGGTGGCCAGAAGGTCTATGAAGGCAGCACCACCTGGGAAGGAGTGCTTGAAACCGGAGCACGCGCCAGTGTGGACTTCACGGGGGCCCCGTTTGTGCCGACGGCTGTGGGACGCTATAGTGCCGAGTACTGTGCCACTCTTAAGAATGCGTACGATCTTCAGACCGGCAACGACTGTCTGCCACTTGCCGGTCAGAACCACATCTTTGAAGTAAACTACAACCAGGAGGGCGCTGCCGACGCTATTACGATACCGGCCTCCGGCAAGGAATACTACGCCAACCGTCCGTTCCAGCCAACTGGCCAGATTCGCAACAACGGTATTCTTGACGGCTCGAACTGGCCGGTGCTGATGGAGATTTTCCGTCTGCCGGGCATGCAGAAAGTGTACAGCGAGCAGATTGTCCTACAGTCGGTTGACGCTACGGCACCGCAGAACTTTGCCACGGCGGTATTTCCGCTGTTCACGCCCGACCAGGGTGGCAGCTACCGTGCCTGTATGACGCTGAAGACCAACGACCCGGAGCCTGCAAATGACCAGGTGTGCTACACCTTTACGGTTCTGGGCAACATGGAGGGCA
>WBZO01000227.1_pt1 | contig 140884 bp, 132 predicted proteins | sample 5204261 | NCBI WGS metagenome assembly WBZO01 (sample SAMN12412400, study PRJNA552823) | activated sludge metagenome | isolation source: activated sludge from anammox sidestream of wastewater treatment plant... | place: USA: North Carolina | collected 2017-09 | reverse complement strand
GCCGCGGGATCAGCGGCAGGTGCCGCCGGAGCGGGAGCGGCGCGACCCTGGCCGGCGGGCGTCGCGGCTGCCGGTGCGGTGGTGTGGCCGGGGGCCGACGATTCCGCCGACGCCGGCGGGTTGCCCGGCGTCGCCGACGCCGGAGTCCCCGGAGCGGCGGCGGGCTTGGCGGTTGCGGCCGCATCGGCTCCGCCGGGCGCGGGCGCCGCGGCGGCCGCCGGAGGTGCAGCCGGGGCCGGGGCATCGGCTCCGGCCGGCGCCGCGGGGCCGGCTTGGTTGGACGGCTTGCTGTTGGCCAGCTGGTCGGGGTTCACCGGGCGGGTGCCGAGCATCATGATGGCGTCCTGAGGCGACACATCGCCGCTGCGCAGGGCATGCCAGATGTCACGCAGGAACCCGACCTTGGGGCTTTCCTGGGCCTGCTGGGTGGTGCCCGGGGGCAGGCTGTCGGGGCTGGGCAGGTGCTGGACCCCGTCCGGCGGGGTGACCAAGGCGGCCTCGGGAGCCGCAGGCGCCCCGGGTGCAGCCGCCGGGGCGGGGGCCGGTGAGGCAGCGGGGGCCGCGGCAGCCGCCGTGACGGGGGCCGCGGCAGGCGCCGCCGATTCGGCGGCAGGCGTGGGTGTCAACGGAGCGGGAACCGGCACAACGGGGTCAGCCGGCGGCGCCGGATCTGCCGCCGCAACCGGGACCGCGATGGCCGCCATCCCTACGCCAAGCGCACCGATGGCCACCCGAAGCCGTCGTCCACCGACCACGTTCGCACCTCCATGCCGAAGAGGACCTACTCCGATCCATCCGATCATGCATAGGAATCGTTACAGACGCCACCTGGGCCGCCGGCCGAGAGGGTGTGAAACACCGGGCGGCATCGTGGAGAAAAATGGAAAGAAGAGGTTTGCCCGCCGATGACGAGGGAGTGGCATATGCGGCTTTCGGGAGATCAGCACCCCGCCGAGGACACCGAACCCCGCCAGCACGCCGGGTGGTTCCGCTTTCACTTCGCCGATGACCGCTGGGAGTGGTCGCCCGAGGTCGAGATCCTGCACGGATATCGACCCGGGACCGTCACCCCGACCACCGAACTGGTGCTAGCCCACAAGCATCCCGAGGACCGCGAGCAGATCGCCCACCGGCTCACCGAGATCCGGGACAACCATCAGGCCTTCAGTTCGCGGCACCGCATCATCGCCAACGACGGGTCGGTCCGCCATGTCATCGTCGTGGCCGACACCCTCGCCGACGATACCGGCGCCGCCATCGGCACCCAAGGCTTCTACATCGACGTCACACCCACCGAACACAGCGCCCGGGAACGCATGTCGGCCGCGATCGCCGAGATCGCCGAGAACCGGGCCGTCATCGAGCAGGCCAAGGGCATGCTGATGGTCGTTTACGGCATCACCGCCGACGCGGCCTTCGACCTGCTGCGCTGGCGCTCCCAGGACGCAAACGTGAAACTGCGCCGGCTCGCCGAACAGGTGGTGTCCGATTTCGTCGGCCTGGTCCAACGGGAAGAGTCGCCGACACGGGCGGCCTACGACAACCTGCTGCTAACCGCTGACCGGCGTATCGCGGAACCCGCGTGAGCGTCCTACGGCGCCATCCGCTGGCGTCTTTCTTCGTCCTGGCCTACGCGGTCACCTGGCTGCTGTGGGCACCCGCGGTGCTGGCCGGGACGCCGGCCTTCTCCGAGACCCGGCACATCCCGTCGCTGACCGCCTTACCCGGCGTGGCAATCGGTGTCACCGGCACGGCGGTGTTCATGACGGCCGTGACCCAGGGCCGGGCCGGCCTGCGACGGCTGTGGCAACGGCTGACCTGCTGGGACGTTGGAATCGCTTGGGTTGTCGTCGCCCTGCTGTTGTTCCCGCTGGCTGAGCTGCTGATCACCGCGGTCGTCACAGGTCCGCTGACACTGCGGGCGCTGACCCCCGCGGCGCTGGCCGTCTACCCCGTGGCGTTCGCGTCGCACTTCGTCTTCGGCCCGCTGTTCGAGGAGACCGGTTGGCGCGGGTTCGCCCTGCCCCGGATGCAGCACCGGTTCGGTCCGCTTCGGGGCACGCTCCTGCTGGGATTGCTGTGGGGCGGCTGGCACTTCTTCCTCTACCTGCCCGCCTGGCTTCACGGCGGCGGACTGGCGGGCCTGGTGAGTATGGCGATGTTCGTGGCCTTCACCGTGGCCGTGTCGGTGATCTTCACCTGGCTGTCGAACAACACCCGGGCCAGCCTGTTGCTGGTGATGCTGCTGCACGGATCGATCAACGGCACCGCCACCTATGTTCAGACGCTGGCCGACCGGGGCGTGATCCCCGGTGACGCAGCGACGTTCAGCGTCGGATTCGGAGCGCTGCTCACCGCCGTGGCGGCGGCTCTGCTCATTGCGTGGCTGACTGACCGCCGGCTGAGTTACCCGCGCTACCGCTATGAGGCCGAGGATCTGGACCTGGGGCAACCGACCTCGCCCGTGGCGAGCCTGGCGAGGTAGGGACAATGCACGGATGCGACGAATCGTGGCCGCGGTGGTTCTCGCCGCCCAGTTCGCCTGTCCTCCGGTGGTGAACGCCGCGCCGCTCCCCCCGGTGAGCCCCCAGGCCCGGGCGGCGGGGCTGATCGACGTGCGCAGCGTGGTTCCAGACGCCGTCATCGACCTCCGATACGCGACGACGAACAACTTCGTGGGCCTACCACTGTACCCGCCGGACGCCCGCTGCCTGGTCCACGAGTCGCTGGGTCCCGGGCTGGCGGCCGCGGCGGCGCAACTGCGGGCACAGGGCTACACGCTGGTGTTCTGGGACTGCTACCGCCCGCATGAGGTGCAGGTGCGGATGTTCAACGCCGTCCCCGACCCGGCCTGGGTGGCCAAGCCCGGCGATTACGCCCGCAGCCACGAGGCCGCCCGCTCGGTGGACGTCACCCTGGCAGCCGGCGGCCATCTGGTGGATATGGGCACCGACTTCGACGACTTCTCGCCGCGAGCCACCGCGTACGCCACCGAGGGCGTCAGCGCACAGCAGCAGGCCAACCGCGCGCTGCTGCGCAACGCCATGGCCGCCGGCGGACTGGCGGTGTACTCGGGTGAATGGTGGCACTTCGACGGCCCAGGCGCCGGGACTCCCCGCCCGATCCTGGACGTACCGGTCAACTAGCGTGCGTCCCCCACCGTTTTGACGGGTACGTTAGATCCGTCGCAAGGGGAAACATGCGCCACACGGGTTTATTCGCGGGCATCGTGTTGCCGGGGTTGGCCGCAGCCACGGTGGCACTGGTGCCGCCGACGGCCACAACCACAGTGGCACTCACCGGCACGGCGCTCTATCTCGGCGGCACGGGTCACCCGCTGACCGTTCCGGCGGACACCACCGACTACATCCGGGGCTATATCGACTGGGCGAACTACAACTTCGTCGCACCGTCGCAGTTGTGTCCCTGGTGCACCGCGGTGGGCGTCTACGGTCCCGAGCAGTTCTGGCCCATCACCGGCCTGCGCGATATGAGCTACGACGCCTCGGTGGCCATCGGTCTGGACAACCTCGACGCCTGCCTGCGGGGCAAGCCGTGCACGGTGACCGATCCGCCCTACACCTCGAGCGGTGCGCGGGTGCTGACCGATTCGTCGTACACGGTGTTCAGCTACTCGCAGAGCGGCGCCATCGCCGGCCTGGAGAAGAGCGACCTGATCGCCCATCCGCCCTCGGGCACAGTCAACTTCGTGTTCGTCTCCAACCCCGGCCGTCCCAACGGCGGCATCCTCGAGCGCTTCGTCGGCGCCTATGTCCCGATCCTGGACGTGACGTTCACCGGCGCGACGGTGACGAACTCCCCGCAGCCCACCCCGCTGACCACCGTCGACGCGGTGCACCAGTACGACCCGGTCGCCGACTTCCCCACCAACCCGCTCAACCTGCTCTCCCTGGTGAACTCGCTGCTGGGATTCGCCTACGAGCATCCCGAGGGGCATTCGGGGGCGCCGCTTCTGCAAGGGCAGTACCAGGATTCGACCTACTACCTCATCCAAACCGACACGCTGCCCCTGCTCAGACCACTGACCATCGTGCCGTTCCTCGGCTCTCTGCTGGCCACCACCATGGACCCGCCACTGCGCGTGCTGGTCGAAACCGGCTACAACCGGACCATCAACCCGGGTGCGCCGACCACGGCGAAGTACCTGTACTTCCCCAACCCGATCAAGACGGCCTGCAACTTCCTGGCCGCCATCCCCAACGGCTGGGACAACGGAATCGCCTACATCACCGGCAATCCCGGCAACCGGCCCTTCCACACCACCCCTGCCGGACCGTACGGGGTGGGCGGCCCACCGGTGTACGCCGGGGCGATCGACCCCTACGGACCGCCGACACCGCTGCCGGAGCCGGGCACGGCCACCGCGGCACCTCTCGGAACGAAAGCCGCTGCCGCCGTTACGGTTTCGCGGACAGGAATAGAAACGTCGCCAGCAGCACCAGGTGGACGAGGCCCTGCAGTGCCAGCGCGCGCCCTTCGGCCATCGTCAGCACCGACACGATCACCGACAGCGTCAGCAGCACGATCTGCATCGGTTCCAGGCCCAGCGTCAGCGGTCCGGGCAACCAGATCATCGCCAGCGCGATGACGGGGATCGTCAGACCGATCGAGGCCATCGCCGATCCGTAGGCCAGGTTGAGGCTGATCTGCACCCGGTTGCGCTTGGCGTTGTTGATCGCCGCCAGGGTCTCCGGCGCCAGCACCATGAGGGCGATCACCACACCGACCACCTGGTAGGGCAATCCCCAGCGGGTCACCGTGTGCTCGATGGTCGGTGAGAGCAGCTTGGCCAGACCCACCACGCAGACCAGTGAGACCATCAGCACCGCGACGCTGAGCCACGTCTGGGGCAGCGAGGGTGGGTCGACATGGCCGTCGCCGTCCTCGTCGAGCAAGCCGGTCACCCGCCCGTGGCGGTCGGAGGACACCGGTACGAAGAAGTCGCGATGCCGGACCGTCTGGGTGAAGACGAATCCCGCATACAGGAACAGCGACGCCAGTGCGGCGAAGGCCAGTTGGGACTCCGAGTACTCGAGTCCTTTCTCCGACACGGTGAAGCCGGGTAGCACCAGACACACGCCGGCCAGCGTGATCACGGTCGCCAGCGCCGAACCCGACCCGGAGGCGTTGAACGCCACCAGCCGGTGACGCAGCGCGCCGATCAGCAGGCTCAGGCCCACGATTCCGTTGAGGGTGATCATCACCGCGGCGAACACCGTGTCGCGGGCGTAGGTCGAGGCGCCCGGGCCGCCGCCGGCCATCAGCATCACGATCATGCCGACTTCGATCACGGTGACGGCGACCGCGAGGATCAGCGACCCGAACGGCTCTCCCACCCGGTGGGCGACCACCTCGGCGTGGTGCACGGCGGCGAAGACGGCGCCGAAAAGGCTGGCCGCGATCAGCAGCAGTACCGCCGGGTGGTCATGGTGTGGCCAGGTGGCGACCAGCACCACCGCCGCCACCAGCGGAACCACCAGGGTCCAGTGCAGAGGTCCGCTACGCGCCGTCAGGTCCATTCGCATCACCGTAGTGATGCGCCCGCGGGCAGACTCAGGCCGTGGCCGCTCCGGCGCCCGCGGTCACCTTCTTGGCGGTGCCGAACCGCAGGGCGGCATCCTCCACCGGGCCCTTGCGCAGGCGGGCATGGTCGGCCCAGTAGTCCATCTCGATGGTCCACGGACCCTCTGTCCCCTGCTGCGGGAAATCCTCGATGGCGCGCAGGATGTAGCCGGCCGAGAAGTCCAGCATCGGGCGCTTGCCCATGTCCGGGTTGTCGACGACGGGCATCACGGTGGCGTAGCCGTTCGAATCCATGTACTTCAGGATCTTGCAGAGGTGCTCGCAGACGAGGTCGACTTTCAGCGTCCACGACGAGTTGGTGTAGCCGAAGGCGAACGCCATGTTCGGGATGCCCGACAGCATGAAGCTCTTGTACACCAGGCAGTCGTGGGCGTTCTTGGCCTCACCGTCGACCGACACCTGAATCCCGCCGAACGGCAGCAACTTCAGGCCGGTGGCGGTGACGATGATGTCGGCCCTCAACTCGCGGCCGGACTCCAGCACGATGCCGGTCTTGGTGAAGCGGACGATCTTGTCGGTGACCACCGAGGCCCGACCCTTGGCGATGGTCTTGAACAGGTCGGCGTCGGGAACCGCGCACAGCCGCTGGTCCCAGGGGTTGTAGCTCGGGTTGAAGTGGGTGCCCACCTCGAAGTCCTTGGGCAGGAACTTGACGTTGGCGGCGCGGATGATGCGGCGCGCCAGCTTGGGCTGCTTCTGGCAGAGGTTGTAGATGAAGCGGCCCTTGCCGATGTTGAAGCGACGGGTGGCGGCGTAGGCAGCCTTGGGCGGCAACACCTTCCGCAGGTTGTTGGCGATCGGGTCCTTGCGCGGCAGCGGCATCACATAGGACGGCGAGCGCTGCAGCATGGTGATGTGCGCGGCCTTGTCGGCCATCGCCGGGATCAGGGTCACGGCAGTGGCGCCGCTGCCGATCACGACGACCTGCTTGCCGGTGTAGTCCAGGTCCTCGGGCCAGAACTGCGGATGCACGATGCGGCCCTCGAAGTCCTCCTGACCCTCCCAGTGCGGGGAATGCCCGGATGCGTAGTCGTAGTAGCCGGTGGCGCCGAACAGGAAGTCGCAGGTGACCTCCCACTGCTCACCGTCGCGTTCCAGCGTTAAGGTCCAGGTCGCGGTCTCGGTGGAGAAGTCGGCGCTGATCACCTTGTGGTGCAGGTAGATGCGCTTGGCCAGCCCGTCCTCGTCGATGACCTCGTGCAGGTAGTTGAGGATCTCGTCGGCGTCGGCGATGGCGTTGTCCGAGGTCCATGGCTTGAACTCGTAGCCGAAAGTGTGCAGGTCGGAGTCCGAGCGGATACCGGGATAGCGGAACAGGTCCCAGGTGCCGCCGATCGCGTCGCGGCTGTCGACGATCGCGAAGCTCTTCCCGGGAAGATTGGTCACCAGGTAGTGGGCCAAACCCAGTCCGGAGATGCCGGCGCCGACGACGAGCACGTTGACGTGTCCGGTCAGAGGATCCTTGGGGCGGGCCTGGTTGAGGGTGGCGACGGTCATCGAATCTCCCGGTTGTCGAGCGTGTGGTCTAAACGCTAACAATGTTATAGTTTCTTCGACAGCTGTCAAGAGAAAGGGCGCCATGACGACCGCGAGCGTGCCGCGCAGGGCCCTTACGCCGGAGGGCAGCCGTCGGGCGCCCGTGCAGGAGCGCAGCAGGCAGACCGTCACGAGAATTCTCGACGCCGCCGCGGCCATCGCCGACGAGCAGGGCGTCGACGCCGCCACCACCAGGGCCGTCGCCGACCGGGCCGGGGTGTCCTACCCGTCGCTGTACCGGTTCTTCGCCGACCGCGACGCGATCCTCGACGAGCTGCTCGAGCGGCATTGCGCCGAACTCGACGCCCGCTGCATGGAGGCGGAGCGGACCTGGACCATCAACTCGGCGGCCGAACTCATCAACAACGAACTCGACCTGCACGTCCTCTACTACCGTCTGCACCCCGGCTCGGCGCGGCTGTGGATGGGCGGACGGACGTCGGCCACCGTCACCAAGCACGTCCGCGCCCGGATGAAGACCCTGGCCGATCGCATCCACCAGATCCTGGTGGGGGCTGAACTGGTCCCCGCCGACACCGACCCGCGGACCATGCTGGTGGCCGTCGAGATGGCCGACCGCGTGTTGGAGTTGTCCTTCCGCTACAGCACCGAGTCACGCGCGGAGGGGGACACCGCCGATTTCGATCCGGACATCCTCGACATCGGCCGGCGCGCCCTCAACGCTTTCGCTTCCGACCTTTCCCGGCGCCGCCCCACGTGATCTGCATCAGCTCCGCACTCGGTGTCGCTTCCACCAACCGTCCGAAGGCGGCGGCGAACCCGTCGACGATCTGCTCATGGTCCGGTACAAGTGTTGTGTCACAAGCGATTCCGACGGTGATCTCCCCGTCGTAGCTGTAGATCGTGAAGCTCATCGGCTGATCGCCGGAGATCGGCGCCCATCCGACCATGCCGTCCACCAGGCTGCCGGCCAGATACACCGGCATCGGTGGACCGGGCACGTTGGTCAGGGTCCCGACGGTGCGGTTGGTGAACAGATCCACCGACGCCTCGTACAGATCGTGACTGAACCCGGCGATGGCCTCCTGGAACCGGAAGGCCACCGCGGCCTCGTGGCCGTGCTTGATCCGGTCCATCCGGCGCTTGGCGATCGACAGGATCTTCAGCGGGTCGGGCTCGTCGGTGGGCAGTTCCAGTTGCACCAGCGCGAAATCGTTGCCGAGGGTGTCGGGCAGCGTCAGGTCCAGTGGCTTGAGGTTGACCGGCACCATGAAGGTCACCGAGGAACAGCGGGCGCCGTGATCCACCAGGTAGCTGTGCAGCGTTCCGGCGACGGTGGCCACCAGCACATCGTTGACGGTGCAGTGGTTGGCCGCGGCGACGGTCTTGACCGCGGCCAGCGACAGCGGCTCCGACCAGGCGACGCTCTTCTCCTCACCGGCGGTTCCGGTCCACAACGTCACGTCGTTACGGGTTCCCACCAGCAGTTTGCGCAGCGTGTCGACGTCGCCGGGCGCTGCCGAGAAGAAGTCGACCACCGAGCCCCCGCCGGGCAGCGCGGCCCGCACGTTGTTGGCCACCCCGGCACCCGTCACATACGCGGCGTTCACCAGGGTGTTGCCCACCCCGACCGGGTTGCGCAGCGCGTAGCGGCCCAGCTGTCCGGCGCGCTGGAGCAATCGCGGCGCCTGGCTCACCGAGCCGACCGCACCGGCCACCCGCGACACCGCTCCACCCGCCGTGCGGGCCACCCCGCCGGCGGCCGCCCGCAACCGCTGGCCCAGCGGCTGGCCCGGCGGGTGTGGTTGAGCGGCAACCTGTTTGACGGCCGGCGCCATGATGGGACCCCCCTGGGGCGAGGAGTCGAAGAGGCTCATCGAGAGCTGGACCATCCGCATGCCGTCGGCGATCGCGTGGTGGCTGCGCAGCAGCATGGCGCTGCCATTGCCGTAGCGCCTGACCCAGATCGCCTGCCACAGCGGGTGGTCGTGATTGAGCCTCTCGGTGCGGTGCGCGGCCACCAGCTCCTGCAGGGCCCGCGGGTCGTCGGGGTTGTGCAGCGAGACCAGCGAAACGTGGTTGTCGAAGTCGAAGTCGGGGTCCGGCTCCCACCACCACACGCCGTCGTCGTCCTTGACCGCCCGGCTGCGGAACACCGGGTAGCGGTTGATCAGCCGCTCCTCCACCACCGCCCGGACCTTGGTGAAGTTGAGCGGCTCGGCCGTCCAGATGACCGAGTCGACGACCATGAGGTTGTGCGGCCGGTCCATCTCGAGCCAGAGGGCGTCCTGGACGCCGAGCCGACGGCGCGCTCCCTCCAGCGCACGTCGCTCCTCCATCGCCACCTCCGGCTGCTTTTCCCGGGGAAACCCCGTGCGCCCATTGTGGCCGATCGGCACGCGCCGAGTCCCCGTTACGCGTCAGCAAATGCCAAGCTGCCGGAATCCGTAGCCCGCTCGCCGAGAGTGGGCCCTATGGACATTTTCGGGTGGATTTTTGTCCATAGCCCCCACGCTCGGCGTTAGGCCTTGAAGCGGCCTGCGAAGCCCCGCAGCGGAAGGTCGGCACTGGTGAGAAGTCCCGGCCGCGCGGCGACGACGGACGCGATCGCGTTCAAAGCGGGCATGCCGGTGACCGTCATCCCGATCGAGGCGAACGACGCCACGTCGGAGAGGTCGACGCCGGGCTTCGGGAAGATCATGTGCTTGTTGTAGACCTGCGGGTCGCCCTTGATCTGAGTGAGGTAGCAGCCCTTGATGTCCCAGTGTGGATCGGTGTGCGGGGTCATCTGCCACTCGAGGTGGGTCTCGATCTTCGGCACGCCGCCGACCATGCCCTGGTACTTGATGTAGCTGGCGCCCAGTGCGCCTTTCGGCAACTGATACCAGCCGAGGTCGACGTCGGTGGTGCAGGCGCCCAGTTCGTAGCTGAACTTCACCTCGTCCAGCGTGAGGTCGAAGCAGTCGGCCATCATCAGCACGCTGTCGGCGAAGACCCGCGTGTACTTCTCCAGCATCGCCGGCAGGTCGGGGTGGTCGATCGGCAGGCCGTAGCCCACCTCCTTCCAGGTGTCCGCGGAGTGGTGGCAACTGACGTCGACGGACTCGATGGTGGTGATGTTCTCGATCTCGGCGACGTCGGCGGAGCACACCACCCCGAGGATCTGATTGACGCCGGGGTTCATTCCGGTGCCGTAGAACGTGGAACCGCCTCTCTCGCAGGCCTCTTGGAGTAGTTGGGTCACCGGCTTGCCCGACGGGTGGGGGTGGTTGGTGTCACGGTGCCAGCCGGTGATCCAATCGGCCGTGGTGACGATGTCGATGCCTGCCTCCAGCACCTTCACGTAGAGGTCCTCGTCGGGGAAGACGCCGTGGAAGGTGACCACGTCGGGGTGCGCGGCGACGATCTCGTCGACCGTGCCGGTGGCGGTGACCCCGATGGGACCGACGCCGGCGATGTCCCCGGCGTCGCGGCCGATCTTCTCCGGCGTGTAGCAGTGCAGCCCGACCAGCTCCAAGTCCGGACGGTGGGCGATGCGTTTGATCATCTCGGTGCCGACGTTGCCGGTGGCGACCTGGAAGACGCGAATCGTGTTCATGCGGTTGCGCCCCTTCAATTAGGCACCGTCGGGATAGAACTGGGAAGCCCAGGTGCGGAACTCCATGAAGCTCTTGTGTTCGGAAGGGGCCAGGGCCGGTGTCGCCCGGTAGCGCTGGTGTGACCAGATCTCGATGTCGGCGACGAACTGGTCGATCACCATCTGGCCGAAAAGCCTTGCCCGCTCGCGGGTTTTCTCCGATTCATCGCCGGGCACCCGGCCGATGTAGACCATGAACCGGACATCGCAGGCATCTTCGTCCACCGGAGTGATCGCCGAGATGGTGCGGTTGTCCACCATCCCCCAACTCTTGGTGACGGCCACCCCCAGGCCACCGTTGATCGCCTCGACCCCGCTCTTCACGTCGTCGATCCGCTGGCCGTCATCGCCTTCGAAGGTGATGGTGAAGTCGACGTAGGACACCGGACCGGAGAAGTCGTGGCGGGTGAACAACGGGACGATCGGCGTCTTGTGCACGAACTTGAAATGGGCGAAGTCCACACCGTTTTCGAGCACGTATTGAGGATGCAACCGCGTCGCCGGACGGTACAGCCGTTGCTGGGGGTAGTAGTCGGCGGCGGTCAGGCCGTCCTCGAAGTCGCCGAAGATGTCCGGCACGTCGAAGTACGGGTCGCGGCGGTGTTCGTCGTGCCAGATGTAGACCGACTCGTTGCGTTCGACCACCGGATAGGTGCGCATCCGGCGTCCCGGGTTCGGACGTGGCTCGTAGGGAATGCAGACGTTGTGGCCCTCGGCATTCCACTGCCAGCCGTGGAACGGGCACTGGATGACCTCACCCTCGACGTGGCCGCCGTGGCCCAGGTGCGCGCCGAGGTGTTCGCAGTAGGCGTCCATCACCGTCAGCCGGCCCGACTGCGCGCGCCAGGCGACCAGTTCGCGGCCGAAGTAGTGCATCCGATGCACCTGCCCGATGCCAAGCTCCTCGGACCAGGCCACCTGGAACCAGCCGGTCGGCGTCATCGACAACGTGCTGGACACCTGTCCAGGATTGCATCGGGGGGTGCCGATGTCCAGCCGGCGTTAGGGTGGCGTCACCGCGACGAAGGTAGGGGGCAGACGCACCGATGGCACCTACCGGCGAGCTCGCCACCCGCGACTGCCCGGCCTGCCGGACGGCGGTTCCGGCGGCGGCGTTCTGCGGACATTGCGGCGCCGACCTCGATGCGCCGGTCGCGCCATGGCGGATGCTCGTGCGGCCCGCGCGCTACGCCGCCGCTGCACGCGAACCGCTCCCGGCGCCCCGCCTCACCAGCACCCTGTTCCCTCGCCTGGCAACACCGGCGCGCCCCCCGTTCCGCCTCGCCCTGGCCCTGCTGCTGGTCACCATGCTGGGGTTGGCGGCCCTGCGCGCCAACATGCCCATGGGCGCCGTCTCCGTGCTCGGCGGACCGGTGCTCTTCGTGCTGTACATGTGGCAGACCGACGCGTTCCTCGACATTCCCCGCCGCGCACTGGTGGTCGCCGCGGTGACCGGCGCCGGCACGGCGGTGGCGTGGTGGCTGTACGCCGGGCGGGTGTTGTCGGATGCGTTCGACGTCACAACGGCCGGCGGGCAGGCCCTGCTGAACGCGCTCGCCGGTGCGGGATTGGCCGCCAACCTCGGGGGCGCCGTCCTGATGGTGCTGGCCCCTGTCGTGGTTCGGCTGCTGCGGATCCCGCTGCACGACTGCCTCGACGGCTTCGCCGTCGGGGCGTTCGGAACGCTGACGCACATGGCCGCGGCAACCGTCACCTGGATGATGCCCCAGATCGTCGCCGGCCTGCTCGATCCCGAGGGCTCGCTGCGGTTGTTCGAGGATGCCATCACCTACGGCGTCATCGATCCGCTCATCAGCGTGTCGCTGGGCGGACTGGTCGGCCTGAGCCTGTGGTTTCGGCCGAATCGCGCTGTGCCGCAACGTAAAGCCCGGCTGGCACTGATTGTCTGCACCGTGGTCGCCGCGGCCCTGTACGTGGGCGTCTGGCTGGTGGACGCTCTGACGCCCCCGGTTCTCGAGGCAACCCAGCAGGAGTTCCTCGAGCTGACGGTGAACCTGGTGTTGGCGGTCCTGGCCGTACTGACGGCGCGGGTCGGCCTACAGATCGCACTGCTGCACGCGGCACCCGGCCCGACGACCGGGGTGCCACTGCTGTGTGTGGAATGCGAGAAGGTGGTGCCCGATATGGCCTTCTGCTCCGCGTGCGGGGCAGCGGCGCTGGCGTCGTCGACGACGTCGCGCCGGTTGCGCAGGGAGTCGCCCCCGGTGCGCGAGTCCAGCCCCGCCGAGCCCTGATTCAGCGGACCGGATCCCCGCGCCAGCTGAAGCTCTCCACGTACTTGCCCATGTCGATGGCGATCTCGACGTTGGCCGCCGACGGCGGCCCGGGACCGAACTCCGCCGAGAACCTCCGGAAGGGCCCGGTCGCCAGCGCCACCAAAGCCAGGTCGTTCTTGACAGCCGCCAGCACCACCAGTCGGGTGTCCGACCGGGTTGACACCCCCGCTTGCCGGTAGGTGGCGACGACGCCGTAGCCGGGCTGGTAGCCGACCATCGCGTTGGGCAGCTGGTAGGCGATCTGGGCCTTCGGGAACTGGCGGGCCACGAGGTCGTCGATCACCTGTCGGGCTTCACGGCCGCGTGCGGGTTCACCGAAGAGGCGCAGCACTCCCCGGTCGCCGACGGTCATTCGCGCGGTCACGCCGTCAGCGTCACGGGTCACCTCGTAGGCCGTGCCGGGGGCGGGATAGGACACCGAGAACGCCCCATCGGGCGCGGCGAAACGCGGAAGGCCCGCCACCGGAACGGAATTCGGCGGACGCCCGCAGTCCGGCGGGCAGGCGTAGGTGGTCTCGTCGGCCACGACCGCATCCCAGACGACGCCGCCGGCGGTCGCGATGCCCAGCACCAGCGCCAGCCCCCCGACCGTGGCCAGGTACCGGGGGCGGGCGGCGCCCCGGGCGGTGTAAGGCCCGGGCGGTACCCCGACCCCTTCGTACGACACCGTCACGACGCTGCCCTGGCCAGCAGGATGTTCTTCACCAGGTTCGCGACGTTGGGCGTGCCCAGACCGGTGACCATGTCGTAGCCCGCCCGACTGGACCGGGAGATGGCGTTGCCGCCGACACCGATGTGATGGAAGCCGGGGGTCGCCGCCGACTCGGCCAACCGGTAGAGCATGGGGTTGAAGTCCCCCAGGGGTGCCGAACCGCCCGCGACGAGTTTGTCGTTGATCAGCGTCGCCAGGCCGGCCCAGATCGGCGCCGCCTGGGACGTTCCCCCGCCGACGGCCACCGCCCGGTCGAACACGATCCGGACGCCGGTGAAGGGGTCGGCGACCGCGGCGACATCCGGGACCAGTCGCCGGTCAGGCAATCCCTGACCGACGTCCTGCCACTGCGGCCGATCGAAGAGCGACGAGGCCCCGCCGGCGGTGCCGATGATGAGCGGCACGTCGTACCAGGCCTGTTCGGCGAGCCAGCTGCCGTCGGCGTCGGTGGACAGTTTGGTCCCGCCGACGGCGGTCATCTCCGGCAGCGATGCCACCGCGTCCAGACCGACATCGTCGGCGCTCGGCGGGTCCGCCCAGTTGTGTCCGCCCTTGCACTCCATACCGGCGAGGTTTCCCGACGCGTTGAACGCCGTGGTGCCGTTGCGGTGCGCGGCGGCCAAAGCGGCTCTCACGGGTGCGAAATCGGCGGCGGTGAACAGCCGGTCGCAGCCCCAGCCGATGGAGAAACTCCATACCGCTCCGGGGAATTGCGTGTCGACCGACTCCATGAGGGCGCCGAGCTTCTCGAAGGCGTTGCCGCCTTCATGGTTGACGGTCGGCCGCGCGTTGACCATGACCAGCTTCGCGTCCGGCGCGATCGCGTGAATGACCTGAAGGTTCATGTTGGCCTCCCCGGTGCGCTCCCGGGGCATCCCGCCGATCACCTCCGGGGTGAACCGCGGAAGGCCGGAGCTGTCGGCGAAGGAGTCCATGTCCGGCTGCTGGAAACCGTCGAAGGCGAATACCACCACGGTGCGACCCCTGCCGGTAAAGCCCTCCGCGGCAAGGGGACTCGCGTTGTAGGCATTGAGCAGCTGGTGCGGGGCCAGTCCGCCGCCCGGGACCTCGCGGGGCGGACTCGGCAGCGCCTCGCGGTAGGGAACGTAGCCCAGGATGCGGCCGACGCCGGAGACCTCGGAACGGGCGACGGGCGGAACGCCGGGCTGCTCGGGCGACGCGTAGAAGACCCGCCCGGGTTCAGGTCCCATCCCCGCCCGATAGTCGTGCACCGCCACGCCGAAAGCGGCGGCGACGGCATGCGGTGCGCCCTCGACGACCGCCCAGTCGTCACCCGCGCGCCACCGCGCCGTCAGACCGTGCGCCCGCGCCCAGCCCTTCAGCAGAACCGGCTCGGCCGGGCGGTGCAGAGCGGCGATGATCCGGATGCTGTCCACCCGGGCGGGGCCGAGATCCGTCGACTGCGACAGCATCCGGGCATAGGGGCCGGCGATGGCGTCGGCTCGCATCGGCGCGGCCGGGCAGTCGGCGCCGAACAGGGCAACCGCCGCGGCCACCGCGATGGCACAGGCGCCGAACCGGCTCCTCGCGGTCATACCGCAGATTTAACCCGAATCCGGCTGGCGCCGAACCGCTATGCGCTGCGCGCCAGGGCCGCAAGCGTATCCGCGGAGGTGTAGGACGGCGTCCAGTCCAGCAGCGACTTGGCTTTGGCGGTGTCCATGACCACCGGCGCACGCATCGTATGCAGCCACTCCGCCATCGCCGGCACGAACGGCAGGTGGGCCAGCGCCTCCGACGCCACCGTCGCCGCCGCCCGCGGCACCCGCACCGCGTGGCCGCCCAACGCCGACACCACCTCGGAGACGGTGATCACGCCGTCGGCCGCGATGTTGTAGGCCCCCGGCGGGGCCGACGTCGTCACTGCCAGCGCGATCGCGGCGGCGACGTCGTCGTGGTGGACCAGTTGCAGGGGAACGCCGGGATCGGGGACGACCAGCATCGTGCGGACCGCGGTGCGCAGCAGCCCCGGCCCGTGGTTCCACGGCATCGCCTGGGCCAGCGCAGGGGCCTTCGGGCCGGCCACGATGCACGGCCGCAGGACGTACACCTGCAGATCGGAGCCGGCGGTGATCTCTGCCAATGACTTCTCGAGGGCGGCCTTCTGTTCGGAGTAGTAGTGCTCTGGGGTGCCGCGGGTCGGGACGTCTTCGGTGATCGGAGAGGGGTTGTCGGGGTGGTAGCCGTAGGCGGCGACCGACGAGGTGTAGACGAGCCGGTGCGGCCGCTGCGCGCGAACTGTCGCCTCGAACACGTTGCGAGTGCCGGCGAGGTTGACCCGCGCACTCTCCTCCCGCGATCCCATGATCACGAAGGCCAGGTGCACCACCACGTCGGCGTCGGCGACCAGCGCGTCGACGGCGTCGCGGTCGAGGATGTCGCCCTGCCGGTATTCGGTCTTGAGCCATCCGTGCTCCGACGGATCAAACGGGCGCCTGGCCATTCCGATGATGCGGTCCACGGCCGGATCGCTCTCCAGCGTATTCACCGTTGATATCCCGATCTCACCGGTTGGCCCGGTCACCGCGACGGTCAGTCCCATGGCCTGAGCATGCCCGTTCTCAGGCCGCTGAAGCAGCCGTTCAGCCGATCTCGAAGTGTTGGTAGTCAATGGGATTGCGCCAGGCCCCGCCCCACCGCCAGCCCCGGTCGGTGAACGCGCGCACCGCCGGATCTCCCGCGCGCAGCAGCCCCGGCGCCTGCCGGGTGCGGTCCAGATAGGGTCCCGCGGTCTTGGGTTGGAGGTCACCGCTGCTGTCCCGGTAGGGGTTGATGAGCGGGTTGACGTCGACGGCGCGGCCGTAGGCGTGGAATGACCAGCCGGTGTTCCCGGGCAGTGGCCGGCAATTGAACGCCGAGGTGTTGTTGTCCTCCATCGAGAGTTCGTCCTCGGCTCCGGGGTAGCGGTCGACGGTCTGCATCCTCTCGATGGGATACCGCCGGCGCTGAAGGTCGGTGAAGACGGCGATGACGTCGTCGACGACGTCGCGGTGCACCACCAGGGCTCCCCGGTGCACGGCGCCGTCGAAGCCGAGGTAATCCAGCTCGACCCGCCGCAGCGCGTCGGGCCCCACGGGGCAACCGGGTCGCCAGGTCTCCCCCAGTTCGGCGCCGGTCACCTGATGAACCAGCGGACCGGGTGGCGGCGCGGCACTGGGTTGCACCGTCCTGACCGTCTCGGGTGCCGGCGTTCGCGACGCTGCAGGCGGACTCATGGGCGCCGCGCTGCAGGCGGTCAGGGTGCAGCATGCCGCGACCACCTGGACCACCTGGCGTCGTCGCATGTGCCGATCACACCACACCGCGGCCCGAGAGCCGGCTAGGCAACGCTCCTCGAATGACGCTGTCCGGCCCGTGCTTTGGCCATCGGATGGCGGTCCACCGCCGAGGCGGCCGGCGGCTCGTCGTTGCGGCGGTAGCCGGCGTCGACTCTGGCCTTGAGGGGCTTCTCGAGAGCGGCCACGACCGGTTCGGGGACGCCGAGATCCCGCAGTGGCTGCACCAGCGGCAGCGCCTCGGTGGGGATCAGGTAGCTGGTGGTGTGTCCGCCCAAGCCGTTGGTCGACCTCGTGATGTTGCGCTCGGGCACCGTGGAGACGTCCAGGCCGCCGGGGACGGTTTCGTAGCGACCGTGGACATAGACGACGCCCAGCATCGCGTTGGCCACGCTCAGCAGATTGCCCGGCCGGTCCGGGAAATCACCCCAGCCGTCGTACTCGGCGTTGACCGTCACCGTGTCGTAGGGCGTCTCGGGCGCCGTCACCGGCGTCAGGCCGATGATCGGAATCCGGACGGGCAGGAGTCGTAGGATTCCGGTCGGGCCCGACGGGTCCCCCACGGTGACGAAGCTCAGCCGGCCCGGGTCCGGCCGCTGCTGGGCGGGCAATGCCATCAGCGACTGCTTGGCACGCGCCACCGCGACCGCCCCCTGGCTGAACCCGGCGACCACCACCGGACCCGGAGTGGTCGCGATGGCCTCGGTGATTCCCGAGACCGCGACGCTGATCGACCGGTCCATGCCGAACAACGCTGCGGGATAGTCGATTCGGGTGATCGCGTCGTTGACGAAGAACTCCGGCACCAGCTGCTCCGGGTACGGCGGCGCGTGCGAGATCCGGGTCCCGCTGACGGTGATGGCAACGGTGGCCTGGGCCGGCGTCGCGGCCATGACCCCGCCGCACACCGCAACCGCCATCGCCGCGGCAACGGCGCGGCGGGTACCCATGGCCGAAATTATGCCGTCCCGGCCCGGCCGTGGACGGGATTGGTCAAACTACTCCTGAACCCACAATCCGCGGCCGCCGAGGAGGACCAGCCATGGTGGAGCAGTTCGATGACGTCGTTCTCGGCGGTGGGAAGGGCGGCAAGTCGCTTGCCCTGGCGCTGGCCAAGGCCGGCCACAGCGTGGCCCTGATCGAGCGTGGCCAGATCGGCGGAACCTGCATCAACGTCGCCTGCATCCCGACCAAGACCATGGTGGCCAGTGCCAAGCTCGTCGAAATGGCAGGCCGGGCAGGCGATTTCGGGATCACGCTCGCTCCCCCGCCGCCTGATCTGGCCGGAGTCATCGCCCGTAAGCGCCGGGTGGTCGGCGCGATGGTCGACACCCACTGGACCCTCTTCACCACCACGCCGAACCTGTCGTTCCTGCTGGGCGAGGGTATCTTCACCGGTGAACGCACCATCACGGTGGACCTGCAGGACGGTTCCACCAGGGTGGTTCGCGGCGCGCGGGTCTACATCAACACCGGCAGCCACACCACCGTGCCGCCGATCCCCGGCCTGGACACCGTCGACTACCTGACGAGCACCTCGGTCATGGAGCTCGACGAGCTGCCCAAGCGGCTGGCCATCATCGGCGGAGGCTACATCGCTTTGGAGTTCGCCCAGGTCTTCCGCCGGCTCGGCAGCGAGGTCGTGGTGGTACAGCGCGGCGAACGCTTCCTTCCCAACGAAGACGCCGACATCGCCGCGGAGATCCGGAAGGTGTTGGTGGAGGACGGAATTGAGTTCCTCGACAACACCGACACCGATTCGGTGTCGCCCGGCGTCGAGGGCGTCGAACTGCGCTACTCGCGCAACGGGGACAAGGACTCGTTGCACTGCAGCCATCTCATGGTCGCCGTCGGACGCACGCCCAGCACCGCCGGACTCGGCCTGGACGCCGCCGGCGTGCAACTCGACGCCCGGGGCGCGATCGCGGTGAACGACCGGCTCGAGACCAGCGCGACGAACGTCTACGCGATCGGCGACTGCAACGGCGGCCCGCTGTTCACCCACGCCTCCTGGGACGACTACCGCATCCTGCTGGCCAATGTGCTGCACGACGCCGGGCGCAGCACCACCGGCCGGTTGATGCCCTACACCCTGTTCATCGATCCGGAGCTCGGCCGGGTCGGGCTGACCGAGGAGCAGGCGGTGTCCGCCGGTCATGACGTCGCGGTTGCGACGTTGCCCGCCAAGAAGATCCCGCGGGCGAACACTGCCGGTGAAACCACCGGTCTGCTGAAGGCCGTCGTCGACCGCGCGACCGGCCAGATCCTTGGTTGTTCGCTGTTCTGCCACGGCGCCGGCGAGGTGATGTCGGTGGTGCAGATGGCGATGATCGGCAACGTGCCCTACTGGCAGGTTCGTGACACCGTCTTCACCCATCCCACCATGGCGGAGTCGCTGAACCTGCTGTTCGCCGATCTGTAGCGCGTCACAATTCCCGGGTCGCTTCGCTCCAGCCCTCCGAATCAGGCCAGCAGCGGGTCGATCACCGATCGCGGCACCAGAACCTGGGGTGCGCCGGCGGCTTCGGGAAGCAGCGTGCCCTGGCTGAAGAAGAAGATGACGCCGTCGTTGGTGATCGCGAAGTTCTGGTAGTTGGCCGGGTCCAGGCCGACAGCCGGATCGATCGGCACCGGCTGACCCAGCTGCTTGAGCAGGTCCGCCTGAACCACCGGGAAGACGATGGGCAGCGGATCACTGTCCTTCTGCCACAGCGTCTCGTAGGTGACGAGCTTGCGGAACGTCTGGTCCCAGACGAAGGATTTGTACGACGTCTGCGGGTGCGCGCCGCCGGTATTCTGATACACCTTCAGTACCACCGACACCTGGCCGCGTGGCGGCACCAGTGAGGTGTACGTCGTCGGGGTGATCTCCAGTGCGTACGGGGCGTTGCGTGGCTGCGACGATTTGGCCGCGCTGAGGAACGAGTCACGGGTCTTGCCGACGAAGTCGGCCACCGACTTCATGTCGGGGAAGGTGGCCGGGAAGCTGATGTTCACCGTGTAACCGGGATCGGTCATCTGGATTTGGCACACGGTGCCGGTCAGGGTGCCCTTGAGGTCGGCGCAGTAGTTCTTCGGGGCGGCGGCGGCGACGGCCGAGCTGCCCGCCACCAGGAAGGCCGCGCCGCAGACGGCGGCTGTGAACTTTCGCACGAAGACAGAAGACATACAGCGACGGTAACCGTCCGGCTACGGCGTTGCCGAATTCGGGCCGAGCAGTTGACAATCCGGCGCCGGCGACAACCCGGTCCAGCCTGCGCAACCGCGTCCCGTCGCGATGAAGGTCACACCCGGCGCATACCGCACCGAGACCCGCGCCGGATCGGCGCCGTGAGCCTGTTCGCATCGGGTCGCCGCACCGCCGACGGGGTGCAGGCAGGCGACGGACGAATAGGGCACCGCCAGGGCGGCGCATCCGGTTGAGAGCACGGTCGCCGTCACAGTGTCACCGTCGCGGACCGGATCGGAGAGGGCGAATGAGCACGGTGGCGGCGGCGGTGCTGGGCCGGGGCCGGTGGCATGGGCGACCCCGCCACCGGCGCCGAACGCCAGAGCGCATGCGATCCAGACCACAGCCGGCCTGCCCATGGGCCAAGTGTAGGGGGAAAGCGGCTGCCGCCGGCCCTGTCTGTCGGGACCCGCTCAGTCGGTGAGCCGGCGCACCAGGCTCCAGCGGTTGCTCCGCGCATCCCGCTGGAAGGAAAGCTGGTCGAGGACGGCAACCGCAAGCGCCAGGCCGCGGCCCTGCTCCGCCATTTCCGTCGGCATGCTCACCGCATCGAGGTCAACGGGTGCGGGGTGTCCGTCGTCGGTGAAGTTGACGAGCACGGTGCCGTCGCGGACGTCGGCCTCCATACGCATCCGCACCGGCTCACCGGCGCGTGCATGTTTGAGGATGTTCGCACCGATCTCGCAGGCCGCGAGTTCCATGTGGATTCGGGCCGTCGGCGATACCTGCGGGTGCTGCTCCCACAACAGGTCGAGCGTTCCCTGGATCTGGTCCAAGGTGTTCGGGCCGGTGACAGCATCCAATACGAACGGAGTGCCGTGATCGTTCAGCATTGGTCTTCCGTCATTCGATTGGGGCGTCCACGCTTCCGCATGGAACCAGACCAACGGTATACGTCGATGGCGTGATTGAGTCGTCAGATTGCGCGTTTTGGCCCTCGCGACCGAAGACCGGCTTACGGTGACCGAGCCGACCGCAGATGCAGGAAGCCGCGCCCTTCGACATCGGTCGCGGTGGACCCGAGGCGGTTGAGAGCCGCGCGTGCGCGGTCGGCCTGATCCCCCCGTACGTCGAGGATCGTCACCCGTCCATCGGCGCCGACGGTGACCCCGGAGAGTTCGGCGTCCTCGAGCCGATCGCAGACCTCCTCGGCGGTGAGATGCGTTGAACCCGTATGCAGCCGGGCATCACCGGGAAGCTCGGCGCTGAAGCAGACGACACTCTCCTGCCCCCAACGCCGGGCGAGGTCCGCCATGAGCGCCAGCACGGCGTCGGCACGCCCGTTGACCGAAATCACCGCCGCCGGCTCATGCTGGCCCCGCCAAACACCCTGCACCCGTCTGACATTGACCAGTTCGACAGCGTGACGGGCGGTGATGCCGGCAAGACCGTCCTCGAACATCCGGTACCGCTTGCCGTTGAAGTAGTCGGTCGATGCGGGCGCTTCGCCGTAGAACGGGGTCGCCCCGATGTCATAGCGGGCCACGTCAGGATGGCCCGGCGGACCGGCCGCCCCGTCGGCGCGACAGTGGGCACACGGAACGTCGGAAGCCCATGTGCCGGAGTGCCACACCTCGGAGGTCTCCGCTTCGAACCGATTGCTGGCCGGCCGGCGAACCGGCCGCAGACCGCACCACCCACAGGGCACGCCGACGCAGATGCAGGAGATGTCCAACACCGTCTTGGCACCGGTACCGCTGTCGGTGAACCGGGCCCGCCCGCGCGGCTCGGCGCACTCCTGGCACCGGGTCAGTCCGGCGGGAAGCGGCGGCGGCTTGCCGCGTCGCATGCCGCGGCGGAACTCCGACCAGAGTGTCCCCATACCGTCCCATTTCAATCGGCCGCAGGTCGCTCTGTCTACCGTTACGGCATGAGACTCAGGACCGAGGACGCGCGCGCCCGGCTGAGCGCCAATGTCCACGGGGTGCTGTGCACGCTGCACCCCGAACGCGGCCCCGATCCGCTACCCGTGGTGTACGCGGTGACCGAGGAGGGCTACCTCGGCGTGCCCGTTGACTCGGTCAAACCGAAGTCCTCGGCGCGACTACGCCGCGAAGAAAACCTGGCGTTCGATCCGCGGGCCGCTCTGCTCGTCGAGCGGTGGGACGCCGCCGACTGGTCCCGGCTGTGGTGGGTTCGGGCGCACCTGCGCCACGTCGCCGACCCGCCGCGGACGGTGGCCGACGACCTCGCCGATCGGCTCGAACGTGCGGCGCCCCAGTACGCCGGCAAGCCGTTTCACCGCCTGTTGGTCTGCCGGATCGTCGCAATCAGCGGCTGGTCAGCTCGGTAGCCCCGACACGACTGAGTCGGCGAAGGTCACCCGGACGAGGGTGAGGTCGTCCTCGAATGTCCCGCGAATCGTTTGCCGAGTCGGAGTGCGCCGGCAGTGCCGGCCGGCTAGCCCTCCGGGCGCGAATAGGACGACTCGATCTCCGACTGTGAGCCGGCGATCACCGGAGGAGCCGGCAGCAGCACGTACGTCGTGGTGTTCTCCTGGTAGGTCTTGCGGTTCGGGTCGTCGCCATCGGCATTGAAGTAGCCGCGACTGTGCCGGGCAAATTTCCCGTTCAGCGCGTTCAGAGCCGCCAGGGCACCCGGTCCGGTGGGATAGTCGGCCCAACCGTCGTACTGCAGGGCGATGTCGGTGACCGCGTAGCGGGTGTCGTTGGGCGTCGGCTGCCCGATCACCCCGTCGACCTCCGGGCGGCCGACGATGAAGCCGCCGTACTTGCGCAGCGGGTTACCGATGAACAGGAAGCTCAACTCGTCGGCGGGCGGGGCGTCCGGGTCGTTGGCATGGGTCCGAAGCCACCGGCTGGCCACCTGTGCGCCCTGGGAATGGCCGAATACCAGCTTCGGACCAAGCGTGGAGTGAATCAGCGCATCGAGAGCACCCACCCCCGCGTCGATCGAGTTCCGGCCCAGCGACGCCGGGTAATCCACCTTGACCACCGTGCGCCCGGCGCAGGGCACGCCGCGCAGTTCGGAGATCAGGGTGTTGCCGCCGAGGTTGAAGTCCAGCGGTTCGAGGGTCAGCACCGTGACGGGTGCGGCTTGGTCGTCGGGTGCGGCCGGCGCCGTCGGCAGCGTCGGAACACCCACACCGGCGAGGAGCGTGAGCAGTGACAACGCCACCAGCATCAGCCGAACGCCCATGCGCACAGGATAGGCGGATCAGGTCCCGCTACCCCGGGACCGGCACGTCGTCAGAGCGAAGGACGGACTCCACCAACACGATTCGCTGGCGGTCCGCGTGGCGTCGGTCAGCTACTGTGCGTCGCGGAAGAAGGGCTCCACCGTTCCGCTGAGTTTGATGACCATCGGATTTCCGCGGCGGTCCTTGGCGGTGGGAACCTCGACGCGCACCCAACCCTCGGCCACGTCGTATTCGTGCACATTGGTCTTCTCGACGCCGTTGAAGAGAATGCCCACCCCGCGCAGGAGCACCTCTTCGTTGTAGGAGGGGCTGTCCGGATCGACGGAGAGCTGATTCGGCGGGACGTCGGCGGTCTGATCTTCGGGCATGGTTGCTTTCGTTCAGTGCTTGGCTTCGTGGGCTGGTTCCCCAAGAACCTACTCGACCGACGGGATCAGGCCCGCCAGCCCCAAGCAGCAAGAATCCCGTGCTAGCTCTGCTGCGGACGATCTGCCGGACGGCTTGCGGACGTTTCAGCTCAGATCGGGCGACTGCCGGTCTGGCGGCAAGTCGAGTCTCAAGGAACAGGATGTTCACCACGCTTGCCGACTCAAGGCCCTATATACGGAACCACGAAGATGAAGTCGTTATAGCAACCGTCGATGACCCAACATCCAGGAAAGAATGGCGCTGGCACCGGCCACGGCGGTGGCGGCGGGGCCGGTTTGAAAGGTGGCGGAGGGGGCGCGTCCGGGGGTAATTCTGGGGGCAGGCCGGGGAACAAATGCACCGGCGGCGGAATTTGGGAACACTCCGGATTGCACATCCACCAGGTGTCATCTGACCGCTGGTAGCACACTGAGTATCCGTACCAGGGTTCGCATGTTCGGGTGTCGTCGGCGCGGGCCGTCACCGGCAGAAGAATCGGTGCGGCAGCGACCGCGACAATCGCGACTTTCGGAAGAAGTCCCACAGTCCCTCACCCTAGAAACTGTGGCTCCGACTTCCGAGAGAATCAGAACGTGAAAAATCCCGAGTTTGATGCCCACCCACTGCGGATGGCCGCTAACGCCGCGCTGTGCGCTCCCCCGCGGTCCCGCACACCGAGCTTCCGGCCGACATAGGTGATAACCGAGGGAGCGGCCATTCAGGATGTCCTTTCTCCGGCCAGTGCCGTCAGTGCGGGTATCCCGACGGGTTCGGCGGCCAGCAGTGGGATGACGGCATAGCGGTCGGCGTATTTGGTTCTGACTGTGTCGATCTGGGGGATTTCGGCGGCGGCGCGTCGGCGCAGCAGGGGGTTAGTCGGTGCCGCGGCGGCGACCGAGTTGTTGATGACCCAGGCCCAGGGATGGATGCCGGCGCGTTGGAGATCACTTTGGAGTTCAGCGGCTTCGAGTACGGGGGTGGTTTCGGCGAGCGTGATGAGTAGAACCTTGGTGAGCTCGGGGTCCTGAAGCCGCATCAGCGGGGTGGTGTAGTGCCCGCTGTCCCCCATCTGCCGGGCGATCTCACGGTGGTAGGAACCCGTCGCGTCGAGCAGTAACAAGGTGTGCCCGGTGGGCGCCGTGTCGAGCACCACGAAGGTGCTGCGGGACTCGTGGATGACTTTCGAGAAGGCTTGGAAGACAGCGACTTCCTCAGTACACGGCGAGCGCAGGTCCTCGGCGAGTGTGGCCCGGCCCGCATCATCGAGGTCGGCACCCTTGCTGGCCATGACCCGGTCGCGGTACTTCTGGCTGGCTTCGACGGGATCGATGCGGGAGACGCGAAGATGTTCGACGCCACCCTGCAGCGTCTCTGTCAGGTGGGCGGCGGGATCGGTGGTGCTCAGGTGCACGTCGTGTCCGCGCTCGGCCAGTGCAACCGCAATGGCGGCAGCGACAGTGGTCTTGCCGACGCCCCCCTTGCCCATGCACATCACCAACCCCTTTCCCCCGCGCTCGATCTCATCAACGAGATCACGCAGCGGTGCGATGGCTACGGCGTGCGGTGCGACCGCAGTGGTATCGCCAATGTCGGTTACGGGGGTGGTGTCGAACAGGGTGTGCAGCGCATCGAGGCCAACCATGTTGTCGGCCTTGAGGTCGATGCTGTCCTGTGGAAGAGCACGCAGCGCAGCCGGCATGTCGGCAAGGGCGGCAAGCTCGCGGCGGTGGACCGCAGTCGCCAACTCATCGGTGTCATCCGACGGTTGCGGCAAGACGGCGTTGACGACGACGTACTGGCGGTTCATCCCGAGCGCGGCCAATTCGCCGTGGGTACGGTCGATTTCCCCCAGCGCCGAGCGGGTGGGCCGGGTAACGAGTACCAGACGGGTCCGTTCGGGGTCGGCCAACGCCTCCACTGCTGCGGCGTAGGTGCTTTTCTGTTTGTCCAGTCCGGCCAGTGGCCCCAGGCAGGAGGCGTCGCCCTTGCCCGCCTTCAGAAACTCTGTCCAGTTGCCCGGCAACTGCAGCAGCCGGATGGTGTGCCCGGTCGGGGCGGTGTCGAACAAGATGTGATCGAAGCTCGCGACGACGCCGTCAGTGCCGGTCAGCAGTGCGGTGAACTCGTCGAAGGACGCCACCTCGGTGGTGCAGGAACCGGAGAGTTGTTCGGTGATCGAGGCGATCTCGGCCTCTGGAAGCAGCCCGCGCACCGGCCCGACGATGCGTTCGCGGTAGTCCGCCGCAGCGGCTTCGGGATCGATCTCCAGGGCGGACAGGCCCTCCACCGCGGGGATGGCGGTGATTGTGTTGCCGATGGTCAAGCCGAACACCTGGCCGACGTTGGAGGCGGGATCGGTCGACACCAACAGAACGCGCTTGCCGGCCCGCACCAACGCCAACGCGGCGGCACACGCGATTGACGTTTTGCCGACCCCGCCCTTGCCGGTGAAGAACAGGAACCGCGGTGGGTCGGTGAGGAACTTCAATGGAGCAGACGTCATGACGACCTTCGGTCAGGTGATGTTCAGAGGTAGGGGGTTCGGTCAGCAGCAGCCGGAGTCGCCGCAGCACGACGACTCGTTGCTCTCGGTCAGACCGAGACCGACGGCACCCGCCGGCATTTCCGCCATGGATTCCAGGCCGGACCAGCGCGCCAACTCGGTCCGTGTCGGGTACCGGCCCGTTGCAACGGTGACACCGTCGACGGAGACCAACGGCAGTCCGGCGGAGCCGGCGATCTCCAAGAACGACTTGACGGCCTCGTTGTGGGCGAAGGCCATCGGATCGTTGGCCAGGTTGTGGCGGGTGATGGACGCGCCCTGGTCAAGCAGCCATGCCATATCGGCGGTGAAGGTGACCAGGTTCTGGTCGACGTCCTCCCCGCAGACACCGGTGTCGCAACACAGCGCGGGCTCGAAAACGGCGATGGTGGGCATTATTTCTCCTTTTGAGATTAGAGGTTGGCGGTACCCGCGGAATGCACTTCGATGTCGTCACCGGCCAGCTGGCGCATGAGCCCGGCAGCCATTTGGGACTTGCCGCTGTTGGATTTGCAGACGAACAGCACCTTCGGCTTCGTCACGGCGGTTAGGTGGCTGCGCCGGCGGGTAGGAGCTCGGCGATCAACGCTTCGACTCGGTTCTTGATCTCGTCGCGGATCGGGCGCACCGCCTCGACGCCCTTGCCGGCGGGGTCGTCGAGTTCCCAGTTGCGGTAACTGATGCCCGGGAAGATCGGGCAGGCATCGCCGCACCCCATGGTGATCACCACATCGGAGGCTGCGACCGCCTCATGGGTCAGCAGTTTCGGCTTCTGATCGGAGATGTCGATCCCGACCTCGGCCATTGCCTCCACCGCCGCCGGGTTCACCCGCTCCCCCGGCGCACTGCCAGCGGAGCGGACCTCGATAGCGCCGCCGCCCAGCGAGCGCAGGAACCCGGCGGCCATCTGGGATCGGCCAGCGTTGTGGATGCAGACGAACAGCACGCTCGGGCGAGTTGCCATATCGGTGAAGCCTTTCTTTCTGGGGTTGAGTGAGACCGGTCAGGTATGAGCGGCCACCGGGAACCGGCGGCGCAGGGCCAGTGACACATAGACCAGGGCGACCAGGACCGGAACCTCGATCAGCGGGCCGACAACCCCGGCGAGGGCTTGGCCGGACGTAGCACCGAAGGTGGCGATCGCCACCGCGATAGCCAGCTCGAAGTTGTTGCCCGCGGCGGTGAACGCCAGCGTGGTCGTGCGGGCATAGCCCAACCCGAGCACGGCACCGAGCAGAAAGCCGCCGCCCCACATGATCGCGAAGTAAGCCAACAGCGGCAGAGCGATGCGGGCCACGTCCCATGGCCGGTTGGTGATCTGATCCCCTTGCAGTGCAAAGAGAATCACGATCGTGAACAACAGCCCGTAAAGAGCCCACGGTCCGACGCGGGCCAGGAACACGCTTTCATACCACTGGCGGCCCTTGGTCTTCTCGCCGATACGCTGCGACAGGTAGCCGGCCAGCAGTGGAATGCCCAGGAAGATCAGCACCGACTTGGCGATCTGCCACGGCGAAGTCGAGATGGATGCCTGTTGCAGGCCCAGCCACCCTGGCAGCACCGACAAATAGAACCAACCCAGCACCGCGAACATCAGGACCTGGAACACCGAGTTCAACGCCACCAGCACCGCGGCGGCTTCCCGGTCCCCGCACGCCAGGTCATTCCAGATGATCACCATGGCGATGCAGCGGGCCAACCCGACGATGATCAGGCCGGTGCGGTACTCCGGCAGGTCCGGCAGCAGCAGCCACGCCAGGGCGAACATCAACGCCGGTCCGAGGACCCAGTTCAGCACAAGGGAGCCGATCAGCAGCTTGCGGTCACCGGTAACCGTGTCGAGGCGGTCATAGCGCACCTTGGCCAGCACCGGATACATCATGATCAGCAGTCCCAGGGCGATCGGCAGTGAGATGCCGTCGACCTGCACCTTCTCCAATGCGGTGTTCAGGCCCGGTACCGAGCGACCCAGTAGCAGCCCCACCGCCATCGCCAGTCCGATCCACACCGGCAGGAACCGGTCGAGGGTGGAGAGCTTGCCGGCTACGGGTGCTTCGGCATTCACGGTGCGGGTCACGCGGAAACCTCTACGCCGCAGGCGGATTCGGCACCTGCGCTGAGCAATGTCGAAAGAATCGCAAGGGCCTCGGGCACCACGGCGTAGTACACCCACGACGCCCTTCGCTGCGAGGTCAGCAAGCCGGCATCACGCAGCACCTTCAGGTGGTGGGACACCGTGGGCTGCGATACCTCCACACCGGCGGAGATGTCGCACACGCATGCCTCTCCACCGGCATGGCTGGCCACCGAGCTGAGCAGCTGCAGCCGCACGGGATCCGACAACGCCTTGAATTTCGTGGCCATATCGACCGCCGAAGCCATGCTCAAGGGCTCGGCCACCAGTGGGACCACCGGGCAGCATCCGTCCCCTTGTTTCGACATATGTCGATATTGACAAAGGTCGAAGTCGGGTGCAAGCGCCTCGTGCACCACGGCCGAGGCACAGGCTGAGCTCAAGTCGGTCACCCGCCGCCGACACGGTGCACCCTCACAGCCAAATTGCCAGCTTCGCACGTTATTTTGCGCGGGTGTCAGAGATGGGACGACGCCGTTTCATGGCATCGTTGGCTGCCGCCACGCTGGGTGGAGTCGGTCTAGCGCACGCCACCATCAACACCGGTCGGCCGCGCCGGGAGACGATTCCGACACTTCCGGTCGGCTTCCATGAGCCCGCCGACGTGCCACCGCCGCTACCAAATCCGCGCGTGCCGCTACCCGGCGGCGGTGTACTGACCTCACTACCCGGCGACGGAATCCAGTTGGCGCTGACCGTTGATGACGGGGTCAACAGCGAGGTGGTGCGGCTCTACACCGAATTCGCCAGAGACTCCGGGGTCCGGCTGACCTACTTCGTCAACGGTGTCAACCGGTCCTGGACCGACAACCGCGACCTGTTGCGTCCCCTGGTGGACTCCGGGCAGATCCAGTTGGCCAATCACACCTGGTCGCATCCAGATCTGACCACCGTCTCCAATTCGGAAGTGGCCGGGCAGATCACGCGTAATGCCAGCTTTTTGTCCGACATGTACGGGGTGAATGCGGCACCGTTCTTCCGGCCGCCCTACGGCAACCACAACGCCGAAGTTCGCCGCGTCGCCGCCGACCTCGGGTACACCGCGACGACGCTGTGGAACGGATCACTGTCAGACTCGACGGTGATCACCGAGGATTACATCAAGCAGATGGCCGACAAGTACTTCGTTCCGCAGGCGATCGTCATCGGGCATCTCAACCATCTACCGGTCACCCACGTCTACGACGCACTGCTCGACATCATCCGCGCGCGCGGACTTCAAACCGTGACGCTCAACGACGTCTTCCTTGTCTGACCGCGACGCGGGGTTTCGCGCGGTTGCCGGAGATAGAGGAACAACCCCGACGACGAAGTTCCGGCGATCCCCAGGTTGCGGCGGGCCGGGGAATCGTCGTCGAGTGTATTGCGTAACTGCCGTCAGGGCTGTCGTCAGAATCGTCGTCGATCGTCAGGCGGCGGGGTGATCGCCTTGGTCGAGCTTCTCTGCGATCCAGACCTTGATGAGCGACTGGCGAGTGACGCCGAGTCTGGTTGCCTCACGGTCGAGTTCGGCGATCATCCACGCCGGGAAATCCACATTCACGCGCCGGTGTTCTTCACCGGGGCGCCGCGCCCGAGCGGTATCCAAAGCGGCCGCCATGTCCTCGCCGGCGTCGAATCGCTCCTCGAATTCCTTAGCCTTCATAAATCGTCACCTCGTTCTCTCGAGAGGGGCGCACCGAGATGATCCGTACCTGTTCATCCCGATAAGTCACCACCGCCGACCAAACCCGGCCGCCGATCCGACCGATCACCATCCACCGAGGTTCATCCGTCGTCCGCGCCGGGACCTCGATGCGGTGCGTATCCCGCCACAGTTTCTGCGCTTCGTTGAAGTCGATACCGTGCTTGAGCAGGTTGCCTCACTCTTGGCGGGGTCAAACTCGAACTCAAACATGTATAGAAATCATACCGAAACTACTCTCGCGCCCACGACCCTCACACTTCAGTGTGGCGACACCGCATCGCGGACAGAGAACCGACAACGCGGTCAAAACTTGTCGTTCAAACCGCCCGCGCGGCACGACCCAGCAAAACCCGAAGCCGCTTGACTTCGGGTTTTTCTCTGTGGAGCTAAGGGGACTCGAACCCCTGACCCCCACACTGCCAGGAACGGGCATAGCCCCTGAACAGGCAGTATGGGGGTATTTTTGGCCTGCAGTTGGTGTCGTGGAGGCAGTAACTGTCGTCAGGGTTGTCGTCAAAATTGTCGTCACGACTGGCCGGCGTCTCTGGGCGGGGCAGTCCGCGGCTTACGGACCCAGCAGAGCGAGCGGGACCACACCTATGCCGTCAGGCCGGCGGTACGCGTTTGGCCCGGTATTGATGATGATCGCATCGAGGAGGTCGACGCCGAGGCGGTCCGCCAGCCAGCGCACGTGCGCGATATCTCGATCTTCGACTGTTGCGGACAGTTTCACTTCGACGGCGACCACTTTGCCGTCGTCGCGCACCAACACGAGATCTACCTCGTGATCGCCGTTGCGCGTTCGGAGGTGACCGACAGCCGCCTCAGCGGCCTGCGCCGCAACCCGTACACACAGAGTGACCAAGGATTCGAAGAGATGCCCGAGCATTCCTCCGGCCTGAGGTCCGAGCGGCCTGCCGTCGCCGTTGAGAAGGGCATCAATCGACAAGCCGAGGAGGCGCGCCGCCAATGCAGGATCGGCCAAGTGATGCTTCGGCGATTGAGCCAGGCGCGCCAACGGGTTTCCCGCTGGCCCCCAGGCAGGAACCGGGTCGAGCAGCCACAGCTGAGTAAGCACATCTCGGTACGCGACAGTGGTTGAACGCGCCGGCTTGTCGCTCACTCCGGCGGTTGCCGCGTCGAGCACAGTGGCGTAGCTGGCTGTCGTGGATGTGGCTGCGGCGTAGGCACGCAACCAGCCCAGCATCGCCTCAGGCTTGCGAACAGCCAATCCCTGCTCGGGCACGTCTCGATCGACGGCGTTGCGCAGGTAGGAATCGAGCTGGAACTTCAGCGCCCGGGTACTGAGACTTCGCATGCCGGGGAAACCCGACGCGACGATCTCATGCGCGTAATCGGCCAACCTCACGTCCGTCGTCCCCTCAAGGGGCAGCCTGCTGCCAGTGAGCAATTCGCTGAGACTGACCGTCGGTGAGGCGACGCCCCGCTCCGACAACGTCATCGGTCGCATGCGCAATCGGCCGATACGCCCGGCACCGGAGTGGGCCGTACCCCCGTGGCGGGGCGATGCGCTGCCGGCAAGCAGAAACTGCCCGCCGGTCGGATCGGCGTCGACAGCACGCCGAACGACATCCCAGACCTCCGGCACCTTCTGCCACTCGTCGATGAGCAGTGGCCGCGCTCGCCTCAACAGCAGACCGGGGTCGGCATGCACCGTTTCCAGGTTGGCCTTTGAATCGAGCCTGAGCAGGCTGAGGACTCGCTGCTCTGCCGTCGTCGTCTTTCCCACTGCTTTCGGGCCGTCGATGGCGATCGCCGGTATCTGTCCGAAGAGTTCATCCAGTTCGCGGTCGATGATTCGTCGAACGTACCTCATGGCGCAATCATACAATCAGCATGGTTTGAATCAGACAAATCGCAGACCAAGAATCAATCAATTAGCCTAACGCCGGCACGAAGCTCTTCCCAGCGTGCCTGCCACATTGGCGTACAGCGCAGAGTCATTCGCAGGGGCGACATCTGGCCTGTTGAGTCGCGAGTTCCGTGATCACTCCCGACGTGCTCTGGACGTCGCTCTGACACCATGCGCTCCACACCAGAGTGTGGGGTTCAGCCGTGTCGTCAAATTGTCGTGAATCCGCCCGAATCGTACGTATCCAGCAAAAACCCGAGGCCATTCGGCCTCGGGTTTTTCTTTGTGGAGCTAAGGGGACTCGAACCCCTGACCCCCACACTGCCAGGAACAGGCAGACCCGCTGAACAGGAAGGATACGGCCAAATCCCGGTTGCAGTAGGTGTGTTTGGAGGCGTAACTGTCGTCGGCGTTGTCGTCAAAACTGTCGTCGTCGACCTGGCGGACCCCGCCCGGGGCGGCTGTGATGAGCCTATGGGTAAACCGCTAGGGCCCTAATGCCGAAATCGGCACCACATGGACCCCGTCGGGTCGTTTCCCGCCGCCACCCGTCGCTGTCACGACAGCGAGAGCGGAAGGCCTGCCGTGCTTTGAGGTGTCTACATTGTCCGCAAAATTCAGGAGTCCCTTCGCAGCCGTGTCGATCACGTTTTGATCGCCCGTCAGCTTCACCTCGAATGCGGCCCAACCGTCCGGCGTGTCGATGATCGCGTCAACTTCCTTACGACCGTGAGACTCCCGCCAGGAGTAGAGCTTTCCGTCGAGCGGTTGCGCATAGATGCGAAGGTCTCGAACAGTCATCGCTTCGAAGTGGAATCCGGCCGCCTCAAGGTCGGCAAGTAGATCCCTCGATCCAACCTTGAGCGCGGCGGTTCCCAGCGATGGGTCGACGAAGTAGCGGACCGGCGCCTCCCGAAGTTCGGTGCGCGACCGCATGTGCGGCTTCCATGCCGGCGAGTTCTCGGTGAGTTTGAGACGATCCAACGCGTCAAGGTAGGAGTTCACAGTCTCTCTCGCCGGAGCGCGATGGTCATCGCCGGCAATGTCTGCACCTAGAGCGGTGAGTTTTATTGATGTCCCGACTGAACGCGCGAGGGATGAGAGTGCGCGGCGTAGTCGGTCAGGAGTGCGCCTGCCGACGCCGAGCTCAGGTATGTCAATGTCCACGATCTGGGCGAGATAATCGGCAATCCACGCCCGGGCGCTGCGCTCGGACTGATCAAGCAATGCAGGCCAGCCGCCGATGACGATTCGCTCCATTAGGCCTGGAACCGTCATCGCGGTTCGCTTAGCCCTTTGGTCTTCACCGCTAAGCAATGCCGCCAGCGAAACCTCACCGGTCGAATGGCCGGACTCGAATAGGCTCATCGGCCGCATCCGAAGCGTGCCAATCCGTCCAGCGCCGGAGTGCAATTCGCGCTCATCTTTGGGAGTCGCCGAACCGGTAAGGATGTACAGACCTCGGCGACGCAGATCATCGACATGCCGCCGCACTTGGTCCCATACCTCGGGCGCGCGCTGCCATTCGTCGAAGAGGATTGGCGTCTCGTGGTCGAACAATTCGTCCGGGTTGAGGCTCAGAAGTGCGCGCGCGTTCGGGTCCGTGTCGAAGCGAATTGAGGTCTTCGCCCGTTGAAGGGCGGTTTCCGTCTTCCCGCAGCCCTTGGGGCCGTCGATGAGGACGGCACCAATCGCGGTCAGCCGCTCCGCCAACTCAGAATCGACGACGCGCGCCCGATAGTCGAACATGACACTAGTCTACGTTTTCGACAGTTCTTACTCTTGTTTTTCGACAAGCCCTGGTCGCGCTTTTCGGCAGCCCGCGGCCAAGGTCCTGCACTAATCGCAAGCTGGGACGGGAATACAGAGAACCCATGACCACCACACGCGAAGTGTGGGGTCCCACGTTGTCGTCAAAACTGTCGTCAAACGGACTCCGGAGAGCCCGAACAGTCGACGTTTTCCCTGGTGGAGCTAAGGGGACTCGAACCCCTGACCCCCACACTGCCAGTGTGGTGCGCTACCAGCTGCGCCATAGCCCCAAGTGTGCGGAGTCGAAACTACACCACCGCGGTATGGGCCTTCAAACCATCACGTCCGCGACGACCCCGTCGCCCAGCGGCTGCCGATCCCCGCACAGCGGCTTCGCCGCCCTTCGGCAACTCAATAGCATTGCAGCCCAACATATTTACTGTCGGACATTCGCCATCCCATGTTCCGCGTGGCGGCTGGTGTCATCCGATCGGCGGACATCGCACATAGCCGGTTGCGGGACCCCGAAAACCGCCCGCTAGCAGGACAGACAAGACTCGGGAGAGGTGCGAGATTGGTTTCACACGTTGAGAACGTCTCCAGGAGGACATCATGAAGAACATCGCCAACACCGAGCGCAAGCTGTCACTAAGGACGCACACCATCCGCGACCTGACCGCCGAGGACCTGCGCCTGGCCGTCGGCGGACGGTCCGGCAGTGGCAGTGGCAGTGGCAGCGGTGGCGGTAGCGGCGGCGGTCACGGTTTCGGTTCGGGTAGTGGTCACGGTAGCGCCTTCGGTAGCGGAAGCAGCGCCACCTCGGTATGAGGGGTCCGGCAGGGCCCAATTGAAACCCTTGTGGGCCAGACGCCAGCAGCGAGATTTGGACAACTTAGGAGCTTCTCCAGGAGGACATCATGAAGAACATCGCCAACACCGAGCGCAAGCTGTCACTGCGGACGCACACCATCCGCGACCTGACCGCTGAGGACCTGCGCCTCGCCGTCGGCGGACGGTCCGGGAGTGCCGGCAGCGGCAGCGCCGGAAGCGGCAGCGGCCATCCCGGCTCGCAGAGCGGTAGCTACGGCAGCTACGGCAGCGGTAGCGGCGCCCCGTCCGCGTAAGCAGCCCGTCCGGCCCCGGTGCACACACCCGGGGCCGGGCCGGTAACAACCAGGCCGTGCGACCTGCCTCGAAGCAGACCCGTCAGCACGGCCTTTCGGGTTATTGTGCAAGCGTTTTCGGCATGTCTGGCCGTGAGCACGATGAGGTGGAGCAGCCGTGAGCGAAGATGATCGCGCCGGTTACCAGGCCGTGTTTCGCGAGAGTTGGCGGGAGCGCCAGTCCGCCGGGAACCGGCTGGGTGGCCTCATCCGGCAGCCGAGATGGGTGGACGCGGGTCTGGTCGCGCTGGCCGGACTCCTGGCCGCCGGCGCCGTTGCGGGCGCCACCGTCACCGTCGCACGGACCATGTCGTTTCCCGCGGTCACCGACGGAGCAACCGTGTCCGCAGTGCGGGGTTCCGGTCCAGCACCAGCTGTCGGCTCACCCGCGCAATTCCGCGACACAACCGGCACGACGGATGCGGTGGTTACCGGGGTCACCCCGACCGAGGTGGTCGCCCGGTTGAGTTCGCCCTCCGCGCCCTCGGGCGGCCAGTTGCTGATGCCGGCGGGCCGGGAGCCGCTGTTCAACCTGCTGCTCCCCAGGCTGGGGTGACGTGAGCCGGCACCGGCGCGCGATTCCCTACATCGCGCAGGTCGAAATCGCAGATTGCGGAGCCGCGGCATTGGCGATGGCCCTGGGCTATCACGGTCGCCATGTCCCGTTGGCCGAGATGCACGAAGCCGTCGGCACCGGACGTGATGGCGTTGACGCCCTGCGCCTGACCCAGGCTGCGGCCTTCTACGGGCTACGCGCCCGCGGGGTGGCCACCGAACTCGATGATCTTCGGATTCTGCCCCGTGGAACCGTCCTGCATTGGGGCGCATCGCATTTCGTGGTGTTGGACTCGGCGTCCCGGCGCGGCGTCACGATCGTCGACCCGATGGTGGGGCGCTACCGGGTCCGCTGGCCCGCCGCCGACGAGCTCTACAGCGGGGTCGCGATCATCCTGGAACCCGGCGCCGATTTCAGAGCGGGAGGCCGCCCGGGACACGGCGCGTTGCACTACGCACGGCGGCTGCTCACCTCCTCCACGGGGATAGGCAAAGTGCTGGCCACCTCGGTCGTGGTGCGGATCATGGCGCTGGCGGTGCCGATCCTGACCGGCGTGGTGGTGGACCAGGTGGTTCCCGCCGGTGACGGGCACCTTCTGACCGTCCTGGCCGCGGTCATGGTCGCGCTGATCGCGTACTCGGCGTCAGCGACGTTTCTGCGCGCGCACCTCCTGCTGCGGCTGCGCAGCCGGCTCGACGTGGACATGACTCTGGGGTTCCTGGAGCACCTGGTCGATCTGCCCTACGCGTTCTTTCTGAAACGCTCCTCCGGAGACCTCATGATGCGGCTGCGCAGCAACGCCGTGGTCCGCGAGATCCTCACCACGGGCAGCATCGCCTCGTTGCTCGACGGTGTGTTGGCGACGGTGTATTTCGTCGTGATCGTCGCTGTGTCACCGCTGCTGGGTGCGGTCGTCGGGGTGTTGGCGGCCGCCGAGGTCGCGGTGCTGCTGGCGGCGCGCCGGCGGAACCAGCACCTGATGGGTGAGTCCCTGGCCGCCGAAGCCCGTTCGCAGAGCTATGCCTACGAGATGTTCTCGGCGGTGGAGACCCTCAAGGCGGCCGGAGCCGAGCGGCGGGCGGTGGCGCATTGGGCCAACCTGTTCGTCGATGAGCTGAACGTGTCGCTGAGCCGGGGGCGCCTGGCGGCCGTCGTGGAAACCGCCACCTCGGGGTTGCGGCTCGCCTCCCCGATCGCGGTGTTGCTCGTGGGCGCCCACCTGGTGGCGGCCGGCCGGCTCTCGCTGGGGACCATGCTGGCGTTGGCCGCTCTGGCCACGGCATTCCTCGAGCCCCTGGCGACATTGGTCGCGACGACGTTGCAACTCCAGCTGCTGGGCAGCTATCTGAGCCGCCTCGACGACGTCTTCGATACGCCCACCGAGACGGCCGGTCGTGATCTGCGGCCCGCGCCACGCCTGACCGGAGCCGTGCGTGCCGAGGGACTCACATTCGGCTACAGCCAGCACGGCGCACTCGCCGTGAACGGGGTGGACCTCGACGTCCGGCCCGGACAGGTGGTGGCCATCGTCGGGCGGTCCGGCTCGGGCAAGTCCACCCTCGGCCGCCTGCTGTTGGGCCTGTATCCGCCGACCTCCGGCCGCGTCCTGCTGGACGGAATCGATCTGGCCACCCTCGACCCCCGGAGCGTGCGCTCCCAGATCGGGGTGGTCACCCAGGACCCCTACATCTTCGGGCTGTCGATCCGCGACAACGTCAGTCTGGGCGACCCCAGCGTCCCGCTCGAGCGGCTGCAGGCTGCAGCCGAGTTGGCCGGCATCGCCGCCGACATCCACGCGACGCCGATGGGCTGGGACACCCCGCTCGTCGATGCCGGCGCCAGCCTGTCCGGCGGCCAGCGGCAGCGTCTGGCCCTCGCCCGCGCGCTGGCGAACCAGCCGAGAATCCTGTTGCTGGATGAAGCCACCAGCAGCCTGGACACCGTCACCGAGGCTCGCGTCCAAGGCAATCTCGCCGGCCTGGGATGCACGGTGATCCTGATCGCGCATCGGCTGGCCACCGTCGTCGATGCCGACCAGATCGTCGTGATGGACTCCGGGCGGGTCGTCGAGGTCGGTGACCACCGCACGCTGGTCGCCGGGGGCGGCCCGTACGCACAACTGGTGATGAGCCAGCTGATTCCCAAGGCGGGGCGGTAACGAGACCGAGATGGCTGACAGAATGCGGGAGTCGTTGCACCCCAGCGGATTTTTTGTGTTACGCACGCCGCTGCTGCCCTGGGAGGAATTGGACCGCCTGCGGGCCGATCCCGACTACGTCCACACCCTGGCCGCCGTACCGGCAGTCACTGAAGCGCTGCACCTCGCCTCCCCGGGGCTGATGCGGCGCTGGACGACCGGCGCACCGAATGCCCGGGTGACCGCGGCGGTCACCGCCTATCTGGTCCGGATGTGCAGCCGCGCAACACCTTTCGGGCTCTTCGCCGGGTGTGCGACGGGAGTCGTGGCCGGCGAGACGACGCTGGTGGTGGACGGCCCGGCCGGCACCCTGCGTCACAGCCGTCCCGATACCGAGGTGTTGGCCACCCTGGTGGAGAAGCTGCTGACAGACCCGGCGACGCGCTCCGGGATGCTGGTCGAGCCGAACTCCAGCCGATACCGGGCCGCCGGCGCGTGGCGCATCATCAACAGCCGGTTGCGCGATGGACTCCGCAGCCACCACCTGGTGGTCGTCGAGGACGACGCTCCACTGCGCTCGGCTCTGGCGGCCGCTGCCGGCGGTGCCACCGTCGAGCAGGTTGTCGACGCGGTCGCCGCCGACACCGGGTTCACCCGCGACGAGGTGCGCAGCTACATCGACGCCCTCGTCGACGCCCAGGTGCTGACCGCGGTCGCCGAACCCGCGGTGACCGGTTCGCAGCCGCTGGCGCACGTCACGTCCTCCCTACGGGGACAGGGCTTCTCGGCGACCGTGGCCGCGCTGGAAAGCGTCGATGCGGGATTGACGACCCTCGACAACGCCGGCCTCGGCAACTCGGCCGAGGCCTACCGACCGCTCTCCGAAACCCTGTTGGAACTGGCCGGCGGCGGCGATGAGGCGCGACTCATCCAGGTCGATCTGCACCGGACCGGGTCCGGGCTCACGCTGGGCCGCGACGCGGTCCGGCAGCTGGCCGACGGAATCAGCCTGCTGCACAGGCTTTCTCCGACCGCCGGGAGTACGTCGTTGCAACGCTTCAAGGACGCGTTCCGGGCTCGCTACGAGGACCGGGCGGTGCCGCTGATGGAAGCCCTCGATGAGGAGATGGGTGTCGGGTTCGACCCGTCACAGCACCCGGCCGCCGACCAGTCCCCCTTGCTCGCCGGCATCGATCTCGGCGGGCTCCCCCGCGAACAGTCCTTCACCGCGCGGGACGCGACCCTGGTCGACCTGCTCATCCGCGCCCGCGACTCCGGCGCCACGGCTCTGGAGCTCGACGCCGACACGATCGGCCGGCTCGCCACCGCAGAACCGCTGCCGCTGCCCGACGCGCTGGCCGTCACGGCGACGCTGCTCGACGAGGGCATCGAAATCCACCACGTGTACGGCCCGTCGGGCGCGCAGCTCCTCGGCAGGTTCTGCCATGGCGATGCCGGCCTGGCGGACGCGGTCAGAACCCACCTGCGCGCCGAGGAGGCTCACGCCCCGGGCGTCGTGTTCGCTGAGGTCGTCCATCTCCCCGAGGGCCGAATCGGCAACATTCTGGCCCGCCCGGTCCTGCGGGACCATGAGCTCGTCCTGTTGGGTCGCTCCGGCGCGCCGCCCGACCGTCAGCTCTCGGTGGACGAACTCACGGTGCGCCTGGAGGGCGAGCGGCTGGTCCTGTACAGCGATCGACTCGGCGCCGAGGTCCGGCCACGTCTGACCACCGCCCACAACACCGCGCGCGGATTCGGCGTCTACCGATTCCTGGCCGCTCTCCAAAGCGACGGTGTCGCAGGCAGTCTCGGCTGGGACTGGGGCGCACTGTCGGGGGCGCCGACCCTTCCCCGGGTCACCGCCGGACGGCTGGTGCTCTCCCGCGCCCGCTGGCGGCTCAACGCCGCCGAACTGGCCACCCTCACCACCGGAAACCCCGTCGCCGGCTGGGCCGCGCTGGCCGGTTCGCGCGGCCTACCGGGCGAGGTGTTCATCGGCGACGGCGACAACCGGCTCTACGTCGACACCACCAGCCCGGCCCTGACCGCCGCGGCCGCCAAAGTCCTTCGTGGACGCACCACGGCGACCCTGGAGGAAGTGTTGCCCAGCCGGGTGGCCACCGGACCGGAGGGCCACTTCGCCCACGAACTCATCGTGCCCTTCCTGCGCGAGGCCGACCCGGCGCCGGCCACCCCGCACCGGAGGGCGCCACAACTGCGCCGGACCTTCGCCCCGGGCAGCGAATGGCTCTACCTCAAGATCTACGCCGGCACCGCGTCCGCCGATCAGATCCTCACCCAGACGCTCGGCCCGGTACTCGAGGAGCTCGTGCAGGGCGGAACCGCCGACCGGTGGTTCTTCCTGCGCTACGCCGACCCCGACCATCACCTGCGGGTCCGATTGCACGGCGCACCGAAAGCTCTGCGCGACAACGCTTTACCCGCACTCACCGACGCACTGAACCCGCACCTCGATGCGGGCACCGTCTGGAAGGTAGCGCTGGACACCTACGACCGTGAGATTGAACGCTACGGCGGTGACGCCGGCATCGTGTTGGCCGAACAGATCCACGCGGCGGACAGCGAGGCCGTCCTGCAGGTGCTCGGCATGTTCGACGATCAGGACACCGGCCTCGACGCCCGCTGGAAACTGTGCCTGTACGCCACCGACCGACTGCTCGCCGACGCCGGACTCACCCTGCCGCAGCGCCGCGAGTGGGCGAAGAACGGGGCCGCCGGCTACCGCCGTGAATATCCCAACGCACCGCATCTCGAATCGGGCATCGCCGGACGCTGGCGCGTCGAACGGGCCGGGCTGACCGCGCTGCTCGACGACGCCGCCGACCACCCGTATGAACCTGCCCGCCAGGTGTTTCGGGAGCGATCCGAACGGGCCAGGCCGCTGCTGGCCGAGCTGGCGGACCGCGATCGCCGCGGAATCCTCACGGTGTCGCCCTCGACGTTGCTGTACAGCTTCAATCATCTGCACGCCATCCGGCTGCTGCGCTCAGCCGCGCGCACCCACGAACTCGTCCTGCACAGCTTCCTGGACCGCCACTACGCCGGCCTGGCCGCCCGCGCCGGCACAAGCTAGTCGCGGGTCTCCGGAGCCAGCAGCCAGCCCGCCGCGGCAAGCAACAGGATGGCGCCGCTGATGCCGAAAGCCCATCCGTAGGAAAGCTTCTGGGCCAGCACCCCCACCCCGAACGATCCGACGATGGACCCGAAGTCGGACATCATCTGAAAGGCCGCCACGGCGGTGCCGCCCCGGGCCTTGCCGATGATGTCGGCGACGGCGGCCTGCTGGGGGGAGGCGTAGATGCCCGATGCCGCCCCGGCGATGACGGCCTCGACGAAGAACAGCGGCAGCGAGGAGGCCAGCCCCAGCCCGAGGGTGGTGACCGCGGACAACACCAGCCCGGCGATCAGCAGCGGCTTGCGCCCGATCCGGTCGGAGAGCCGGCCGCTGTACATCACCACCGCCACGTTGCCGACGGCGAACGCGGCCAGGGCCAGCCCGGCGACGTGGCGGGGCTGGCGGTCGAGCACCTCCTCGACGAACAGCGGCACCAGGGCGAAACGCAGACCGAACAGCGACCACCCGGTCGCGAAATTGGACAGCAGCGCCGAGCGGTATGCCCGGTGCCGCAACGCCGCCCAGAACGTCACGGAGAGTTCGTCCGGTTCGGCCGGGGCGGCCAGCTCGGATTTGCGCAGTCCGACCATCACCACCGTGGCCGCCACGATGAGCAGGACGCCGTACATGAAGAACGGGGCACGCAGACCGAGTCCGGCGGTCAGGTTGCCCAGCACCGGGCCCGCCACCGAGCCCACCAGGAACGCCCCGGCGAACAGTCCCGAGACCCGGCCGCGGGCGTCGTGCGGGCTGATCCGGATCATCAGGCCCAGCGCCGAGACGAAGAACATCGTCGAGCCGATTCCGCCCAGCCCACGGAACAGAAGCAGCTGCCAGTAGTTGTGGGCGATCCCGCACGCCACTGTCGTCACCGCGACGATCAGCAGCCCGCTGATGTAGATCCGCCGCTCCCCCATCCGCTGCACCAGCATGCCGGTCGGCGGCGCGGCCGCCAGCCGCATGACCGCGAAGGCGGTGATGATGAAGGTCGCCGCGCTGATGCTCACCCCGAAGTGCCGGGCAAGATCCGGCAGCACCGGCGCCACCAGCCCGTAGCCCAGCGCCACGATCGCATTGGCCCCGATCAGGTACCAGACCTCCCGAGGCAGCTGCAGCTGCGCCGCCGAGGGGCTGTCGGTCACCGAGCTCACGCGATGACTGTATTCACCACTTCGCGCGCGGCCTCCTGCACCTGCGCCAAATGCTCGGGTCCCAGATAAGACTCGGCGTAGATCTTGTAGACGTCCTCGGTGCCCGACGGCCGCGCCGCGAACCAGCCGTTCTCGGTGGTGACCTTCAGCCCACCCAGCGGCGCCCCGTTGCCGGGCGCCGCGGTCAGCTTGGCGGTGATGGGTTCCCCGGCCAGTTCGGTGGCACTCACCTGCTCGGCCGACAGCTTGGACAGCCGCGCCTTCTGCTCCCGGTTGGCCGGGGCGTCCACCCGCGCATACACCGGGGCGCCGTAAATGTCGGCCAGCTCGGCGTAGCGCTGCGACGGCGTGGACCCGGTGACCGCGAGGATCTCCGAGGCCAGCAGGCACATGATGATGCCGTCCTTGTCGGTGGTCCACACCGAGCCGTCCCGGCGCAGGAACGACGCGCCGGCCGACTCCTCGCCGCCGAATCCGATGGTGCCACTGACCAATCCGTCGACGAACCACTTGAAGCCGACGGGCACCTCCACCAGCCGACGGCCCAGGCCCGCGACCACGCGGTCGATGATCGAGGAACTCACCGCCGTCTTTCCGACCGCCACCGTGCCCGGCCAGTCCGGCCGATGGGTGTAGAGGTAGTCGATGGCCACGGCCAGGTAGTGGTTCGGGTTCATCAGCCCGGCGTCGGGGGTGACGATGCCGTGCCGGTCGGCGTCGGCATCATTGCCGGTGGCGATCTGGTAGCGCTCCCGGTTGGCGATCAGTGACGCCATCGCGTTGGGCGAACTGCAGTCCATCCGGATCTTGCCGTCGGTGTCGAGGGTCATGAACCGCCACGTCGCGTCCACCAGTGGATTGACCACGGTCAGCTCCAGGTTGTGGCGCTCCCCGATCGCCGCCCAATAGTCCACGCTGGCCCCGCCCAGCGGGTCGGCGCCGATCCGCACTCCTTCGGCGCGGATGGCGTGGATGTCCACCACGTTGGGCAGGTCGGAGACGTAGGCGTCGAGGTAGTCGTGCCGCTGCGCCTTCGACAGCGCCGTGGCCAGCGGAACCCGTTTGACGTCGGCGAGGCCACCGCGCAGGATCTCGTTGGCGCGCTTGGCGATTGCGCCGGTGGCGTCGGTGTCGGCCGGGCCGCCGTTGGGCGGGTTGTACTTGAAGCCGCCGTCGCGGGGCGGGTTGTGCGACGGGGTGACGACGATCCCGTCGGAGAGGCCGGACGTACGGCCCCGGTTGTAACTCAGGATGGCATGGCTCAGCGCCGGGGTCGGGGTGTAGCGGTCGGCCGAATCGATGAGCACCGCAACGTCGTTGGCGGCGAGCACCTCCAGCGCCGAGACCCAGGCGGGTTCCGACAGACCATGGGTGTCACGACCGATGAACAGCGGCCCGCTGGTGCCCTGCGCGGCGCGGTACTCGGCGATGGCCTGCGTGGTGGCCAGGATGTGCGCCTCGTTGAACGCCCCGTCCAGGCTGGACCCGCGATGCCCCGAGGTGCCGAACGCCACCTGCTGGGCGATGTCGTCGGGATCGGGCTGGATCGTGTAGTACGCCGTCACCAGGTGGGAAACGTCGATGAGATCCTCGGGGAGCGCCGGCTGCCCGGCGCGGGGATTGGCGGCCATGGCGCAATTGTGCCGTCAGCCGCGCCATACTGATCCCGTTATTGACGACGTTGAGTGTGCGCCCAGGGCGAGTTTTGGAACCGGATTACGCGGCCTGAACGCACACTCAAGGCCGCCTCGTGAGAGGTCGAAGGGAATCGGCGTTGTTCGGCCATGACAACCGTGAACTGGCGGCGGTGTTCGCCGGCGGTGCGATGGGAACGTTGGCCCGGGCGGGCCTGGCCACGCTGACCGCTCCGGTCCCCGGCCACTGGCCGTGGGCCACCTTCACGGTCAACATCGTCGGCGCCTTCATCCTCGGCTTCGTCACCACCCGGCTGCTGGAGCGCCTGCCGTTGTCGGCCTACCGCCGCCCGCTGCTGGGGACCGGTCTGTGCGGCGGGCTGACGACGTTCTCGACCATGCAGGTGGAGACGCTGCAGATGATCGAGCGTCATCATTACGCGTTGGCCGCGACGTACACGGCGGTCAGCGTGGTGGCGGGGCTGCTGGCGGTGTACGCGGCGACCGCACTGGTGCGAAAGGTCAGTTTGCGGTGAACCTCGCGATCTGGGCGGGCGTGATGCTCATCGGCGGGCTGGGCTCGGTGGCGCGCTTCATGGTCGACCGCGCCGTGGCCCGCCGCGCGGCGCGCTCCTTCCCGTTCGGCACGCTGACGGTCAACGTCACCGGTGCGGTTCTGCTCGGCTTCATCACCGGCCTGGCACTGAGCCACACCTTCGCCCTGCTGGTCGGCACCGCGTTCGTCGGCGCCTACACCACGTTCTCGACCTGGGTGCTGGAGACACAGCGGCTCACCGAGGAACGCCAGGTGGTCCCGGCGGTGGCAAATATCGTTGTGAGCGTTGTGCTGGGCGTCGGCGCCGCGGCGGCCGGCCAGGCGATCGCGGGGCTGCTGTGACAGTCGACAACAGGTCGCTCAAGCTCACCGCGTACTTCGCCGAACGGCAGCGCACCGGTTCACGGTTCCTGGCCGAGGCGATGTTCGACCTGTTCGCGCAACGGCACGTCGCCACCAGCGTCATGCTGCGCGGCATCTCCGGTTTCGGCCGTCACCACATCATCCGCACCGACGAATCGCTGACCCTGTCGGAGGATCCGTCGGTGACCATCGCGGCCGTGGACAGTCCGCAGACCATCCGGGCTCTCGTCGAGGACGTCGTGGGCATGACGGACAGCGGTTTGATCACCCTTGAGCGGGCCCAGCTGATCGACGGGGATGCCACCGGGGTGACCCTGCCGGCCCACGATGCGGTCAAGCTGACCGTCTACGTGGGCCGCAACCGCAGGGCCCGCGGCCTGCCGGCCTACAAGGCGGTGTGTGATGTGCTGCACGCCAACGGCTTTGCCGGCGCCTCGGCGTTCCTGGGGGTCGACGGCACCGCGCACGGCGAGCGGCGACGCGCGCATTTCGTCGCCCGCAACGTCGACGTTCCGGTGATGATCATCGCCGTCGGCAGCGCCGAACAGGCCCGGGCCTGCCGCACTCAGTTGGCGGCTCTGCTCGAGCGGCCCCTGGTGACCGTCGAACGGGCACAGCTGTGCAAACGCGATGGGATCGTGCTGACCTCACCGCCGGCCCTCCCGGAGGCCGACGACCAAGGGCGTCCGCTGTGGCAGAAGCTCATGGTCTTCACCTCCGAGGCCAGCCGGCACGACGGAGCACCGATTCACCGGGCGCTGGTGCGACGGCTCTGGGAGTCCGGCAGCGCCACCGGCGCGACGGTGCTGCGCGGTATCTGGGGCTACCAGGGCGACCATGAACCGCACGGCGACAAACTGATTCAGTTCGGCCGGCAGGTTCCGGTGACGACGGTCGTCATCGGCTCGCCGGCCAGCATCGCCCGCAGCTTCGAGATCGTCGACGCCCTCACCGGCCGGGCCGGTCTGGTCACCTGCGAGATGGTGCCCGCCCTGATCGCCGTCGCGGACGGCCGGCGAACCGGCAGCACGGACCTGGCGAACTTCAGCTACTGAGCCTCGCGGCTGTCGGCCAGCACCGTCAGCAGCACTACCGAGTCCTCCTCGGCGTACAGGTTGTGGCGTTCGGGTGGGATCACCAGCAGGTCGCCTGGTCCGCCCTCCCAGCTGTCCCCGGCACTGTTCACCCGAACACGGCCGCGCAGCACCTGCAGGGTCGCCTGGCCGGGACTGTTGTGCTCGGCCAGTTCGGTTCCGCCGGTCATGGCGATCAGCGTCTGCCGCAGCAGATGGTCATGCCCGCCGTGCACGGTGTGGGCCGACCGGCCCGCCCGCGCCGACCGCGCGACCTCCAGGTGCTCATCGGCCAACTGCGACAACGACATCGATTCCATGTCACTCCTTCCCTCAGGCCAGCAGCAGCACGCCGCCAACCAGCAGTGCCACCACCTTGGCCAGTTCAAACCCGACGTAAACCACGTGCGCGTGCGAGCGTCCGGACTCCGCGACCGACGCATCGGCCAGAACGGCGTCGGAGCGGCGGGTCAGTGCCGGCCGCACGCCGAGCACCTGGGCGCCCAACGCGACCACCGCCACAGCCAGCGCGATGAGCGCGCCGCCGCGCGCATGCCCCAGCACGGCACTGCCCAGCGCGATCGCCGCGAGCACCACCTCACACATGTTGAGCGCCTTGAACACCAGGCGGCCGATGCCCAGACCCAGTTGGATGGTGATGCCCGGTGCGCGGAACTTCAGCGGCGCCTCCAGGAACGAGATGGCCAGTACCATCCCGAGCCAGACGAAGACGGCCGCCACAGCCAGCCCCAGCCAATGGTTCACCGTTCCTCCAATACTGAGCTGAGCACACCGAGATGGCTCTGCTCAAGGACTTTCGTCGCCGTCGCCACCTGCTGGAACCTTCCAGTCCTCCCCGGTTCGATCATCGCACGCCGGCTCCTCAGCGCCGAGAGTGCGCACAGATCGAGGATCCACCGCGAATCGGACCCGCGGCTGCTCGAGTTTCTGGCCGGCCGCGAAGGCACGCCCTGACGCAGGAAAACGCACGCCGGCTCGGCAGGCCGCTATAAAGGTACCGGCAGGCCGGACACGACAAGGAGATGTCATGGGAGCTCACCGGCTTTCGACGGGTATCGCGGTCGCGCTGGCCGCGAGTGCCCTGCTGTTCGGGTGCTCGGCGAAGAAGCCGGCTGCCGCCCCCACCGCGACGCCCTCGTCGGCCACGTCGTCGGCCACGTCGTCGGCCCCTCCGGGCACCAGCCAGGCCGCGCCGGCCACCACCGCGCCCCAGGCCCCCCACACCGAGAAGTGGATCGACCTCAAGGTCGGCGACTGCCTGGCCGACGCCCCGCCCACCGACCCGGCGGTGGTGATGGTGACGCTCGTCGACTGCTCGCAGCCCCATCTGGCCGAGACCTTCGTGCGCGCACCCATCCCGGTGGACGCCGCACTCGAGGGCACGGCCAACGCCCAGTGCGAGACCGGCTTCGTCCAGTACACCGGCCGGGCGTCCGCGGGCAGCCCGTACACGATCACCTACATGATCGACTCCGACCAGGACCGCACCTTCAACAACCCGTTGCCCAGCACGGTGATCTGCCTGTTGCAGGGCGCCCAGGGCCAGTCATTGACCGGCTCGGCAAAGGCATAGGCCTCAGATGGCTCAGTCCTCGATCAGCTTCAGGGCCAGCCGCGGGCAGCGTTTGACCGCCTCCTTGGCGTACTTGAGCATGTCGCCGGGAATCTCGGGCTCTCGGGATCGATTGCGGGACAACGGAAAACCCCAGTCATCGCGTGCAAGCAGGTCTGGCAGCAGTTCGGTGCACAGCCCGCGGCCGTCGCAACGGGTCCAGTCGATGTGCAGTCTTGTCATGACGGCCAACCCCCGATCGTGGTCTCACGCCCCTCGTCGTCCACCAACCGGGCGGGCACGCCCAGCGATGAAATCCACGCCGGGGCGCGCCGGCCGCGAATGATCGCGGCGGTGCTGACGGTGTTGGCGGCCAGGCAGCTGTCGGCCGCCACGCTGACGCTGCGCCAAACCGGCTCCGCCGACGCACCGGTGCGCGGGTCGACGATGTGGTGGTGGGCTTCACCGGCCCGCCACCACCGGCGCCGGCGGGTGCTCGACGTCGCCAGCCCGGTGTCGGCGCCGATGACGACGTGACTCGCGGGGTCCTCCTCGCGGTCCTGGACAAGAACCCGCCATCCGCCCTCCGGCGCCGGCCCGGCCGTCGCGATGTCCCCACCGAGATTGACCAGCACGCCCGTACCGGTCTGGCGGTGGACCAGCCGCGCGCACCGGTCGGCGGCGACGGCTTTGGCGGTGGCGCCCAGGTCCAGCAGCGTGCCGGCCGGCATGCGGACGCTGCGGCCGTCGAATTCGACGGCGGTCCAGTCGACGGGCACGGCCATCGAGGCGACCCGCGGCACTGCTGGGCCCTGTGGCGTCAGGGAACCGTCCTTGAAGGACTGGTCATAGCCGAGTTCCACGATCGCGCAGCCGATGGTGGGGTCGACGTCGCCGTCGGTGGCCCGGGCCGCCCCGAGCGCGGCCGCGATCAAATCGCCCAGCACCGGGCTGACCGCCCGCCGCTCCCCGTTCGCCGACGCCAGCGCGCAGATCTCCGAGTCCTCCCGGAACCGCGACGCGGCCAGTTCGACGGCGTCCAGCTCGGCGTCGACGAGCGCGCGGGCGCGCGCCAGCTGAGCGGGGTCGGTTACCAGCAGGTGCATGTCGGTGCTCCACCGGTCCCACTGCACCCCGGCGGGCACCGGCGCCGCCTCGGAGAGAGTCACGGTTGCGGAGTCTTCCCGGGCATTCTTTGAGCGCTGAAAGAATCGCGATGCGGGTCGGCATCAACATGTGTCGTGGGACCCTTCCACACGTGGCTTCGTTGCTCATCGTCGAGGATGACCGTACGCTCAGCGCGCTGCTCGATGAACTGTTCACCGCGGAGGGATACCGCGTCGACACCGCCTACGACGGCCAGGCGGGCATGCACCGGGGACTCACCGGCGACTACGACGCACTGATCGTCGACCGCGGCCTGGCGGTGATGGACGGCGCGGAGCTGATCGCCCTGTTGCGGGCGCGCGGCGTGACGACCCCGGCACTGATCCTGACCGCGCGGGGATCGGTGGAGGACCGCGTCGAGGGCCTGGACTCTGGGGCACAGGACTATCTGGTCAAACCGTTCGAGATCGCCGAACTGCTGGCCCGGGTGCGGGCCCTGGTCCGCCGCGCCGACGAGGCGACCACCGTGTTGCAGGCCGGTGGGCTGCGGCTGGACCTGATGACCCGGCGGGTCACCGGCGGGGCGGAAGGCGAGGCCGAGCTCAGCGACCGCGAATCCGCGCTGCTGGCCACGCTGATGCGCTCCCCGCGGACGGTCTTCACCCGGCCCCAACTCCTGACGCGGGCCTTCGAAGGCGTGGATTCCGAAGCGGCCGTTGATCTTTACGTGCATTACCTGCGCCGCAAGCTGGGCAAGAAGGTGGTCCGGACGGTGCACGGCTCCGGCTATCGGTTCGGGCTGGAGTGAGCCTCCCCGTGGGGGACGCCCACCCGCCGCACAGTGACCTGGCGGTGGTGCGGCGCGCCGGTCGGCTGGTGGCGCTGCAGACCTCGGCCGCGCTCGCGGCGGTGCTGATCCTGGTCGGCCTGGTGCTGGCCACGGCCTACGTGCACTCCCAGAACCGTCAGATCGACGATCAACTGACGACGGTGGCGATGACGGCCGATGACACCAGCGACCCGCCGCCCGGAATGGAGCTCGCCTTCCGGGACTCCACCGGCGCCGTGTCGACCAGCGACGGCGGGAAGGCGGGCGTGCCGCTGCTGGACGGGCCGGCCGGCTTCGCCGACTTCCACGACGGACACCGCTCCTCCTACCGGGTCCTGGTCGCCGATCGGCCCGAGGGCCGGGTGGTGGCGCTGATGGACCTGGCGCCGTACCGGGCCAGCCGCGGGCGGCTCCTGGGCGCCCTGGCATTGGCCGAGCTGACCGGGATCGTGGCGTCGATCGCGGTCGTCGTGCTGTTCACCCGCCGGTCGGTGCGACCGCTGGCGCAAGCCCTGGCGATGCAGCGGCGCTTCGTCGCCGACGCCTCGCACGAGCTGCGGACGCCGCTGACCGTGCTGCACACCCGGGCACAACTGCTGGCCACCCGTCTGCACAGTGGTGATGTGACGTCGGCCACACGCGATGCCGACATGCTGGTCGGTGACACCCGCAACCTGGGTGGGATCGTCGACGACCTGTTGGCCTCGGCAACCATGACGTCTGTCCGCGACCGCGGTGATCGACTCGACGTCGGCGCCCTCGGGCAGGCGGTCTGCGCCAGCATGGAGGCCTACGCGCACACGATCGGGGTGACCTTGCGCTGCACAGCCGTCGACGGCGCGCTGGAGGTCGTCGGTTCCGAGGCGGCGCTGCGACGCGCGATCACCGCACTGGTGGACAACGCACTGGCACACGAAAACGAAGGCGGCACAGTGCAAGTCGACATCCGGCGGGACGGCCAGCAGATCATCGTCTCGGTTGCCGACGACGGGGTGGGCATCGATCAGGCCACCATGGCCACGTTGTTCAACAGGTTCGCCCGCGGCACGGCGCACACCAACCGTGGACGGCAGTCGTATGGGATCGGGCTGTCCCTGGTGCGGGAGATCGTCCAGGCACACGGCGGCCAGATCGTGGTGGATTCGGCGCCCGGGCGGGGTACGACGTTCACGATCGCGCTGCCGGCGACGGCGTAGACCGGCGCTTTCCGTCTTCTTTGAGCGTTCCAAGAATCGGTTGCCACCATCTGTGTCATGAACTCACCGCGTTCCGGATTCCGCCGCGCAGCCATCGCGTCGTGGGCCCTGGCCGGCCTGGGGGTCGCCGGGGTGGCCGGCGCCTCGGAACTGGCCTACGCCGGCACGGTCAAGCCCCCGGCCGCCGAACCCGTGGAAGCCGGCCCCGTGGCCGGCGCCCTGCCGACCGAGCAGGCCGCTCCCGCCGTCGCCGCGCTGCCGGCTCCCGCTGCGCCTGAGCAGCCGGCCGCCCCGGCGCCCGAGGCGGTGGCCGCGCCCCAGCCCGCGCCGGCGGTACAGGCTCCGGCCTACACCCCCGCGCCGCAGTACAAACCCGCGCCCCAGTACACGCCGCCGCCGGCCTATACCCAGACCTACGTCCCGCCGCCCGCGCCCGTCTACACGGCTCCGCCGGCACCGGCGTACACGCCCCCGGTTCAGCAGGCACCCGTGCAGGAGGCGCCGTCGCAGGGCAGCTTCCCGATCCGGCACAGCAACGTCACTCCGGGCGGCGGGGGTGGCGTGTCTGCGGGCAACAAGTTCACCCCGTCGCACACGGCGTCGCGGGGCTCCTGATCCAGGATGAGCAGTGAAGCGCTGTGGGCCCTGGGCCGCGGCAACGGAATTGTGGCACTGGCGTTCATGACGCTGTCGGTCGCGCTGGGCGTGGCATCGCGGTCAGGACGGCCGCTGTTGGCTCTGCCGCGGTTCGGAATCGCCGGCGTGCACCGGTTCGTCGCCCTCGCGGCCACGCTGCTGGTGATGCTGCACATGGGACTGCTCTTCCTCGACCCGTACGCCAAGCTGCGGCTGATCGACGTCGTGGTGCCGTTCCTCGGCGCGTACCGGCCGCTGTGGCAAGGATTGGGCACGGTCGCGTTCGACGTGCTGATCATTGTGATCATCACCAGCCTGCTGCGAGACCGCCTGCCGCTCAGGGTTTTCCGAACCGTGCACTGGGCCACCTACCTGCTGTGGCCGATCGCCCTGGCCCATGCCCTGGGCAACGGCACCGACACCGGGCACGTCTGGTTCCAGGCCTTCGCTGCCTGCTGCACTCTGCTGGTCGCGGCGGTCGTCGTGTGGCGGCTGCGTTCCAACTTCACCGAGTATTCCGGCGCATGATCCAGACCCCGCGGCTACTCGCCGCTCCCGGACCGAGCCTGGCCGATCACCTCGGCTGTTTCGGTGAACTGCCCACCACGACAGAGGAACTCGTCTCCGTCGTCGACGCCTCCGGGCTCGCCGGCCGGGGCGGCGCAGGATTCCCGACGGGACGAAAGATGGCCGCAGTCGCCGGCAAGAAGACCGTCGTGGTCGGCAACGGCGCGGAGGGTGAACCGCTGAGCCGCAAGGACGCCACCCTGCTGCGCCGAGCGCCGCACCTGGTGCTCGACGGTCTGGACGCCGCCGCCACGGCCATCGGCGCCGACACCGTCTATCTCTACGTTCACCCGGAGGCGGCGACGGCGGTGGCCGACGCGCTCGCCGAACGGCGGGCCGCCGGTCTGGACGCCCATCGGGTGACGGTGGTGCAGGCACCCGACCGCTTCGTCGCCGGCGAGGAGTCCGCGGCGATCCGGCACATCGAGGGCGGCCCGGCACTGCCGACCGACCGCACCGTCGTCTCCGCGGTGTCCGGTGTCCGCGGCCGGCCCACCCTGGTCAACAACGTCGAGACGCTCGCCAACATCGCGCTCATCGCGCGCTACGGGGCCGACTGGTTCCGCTCGGCCGGAGACCCGCACGAGCCGGGCACCATGCTGGCGACCCTGTCCGGAGCCCTCGAGCACGGCGTCGTGGAGATCCCGACCGGTGTGCCGCTGACCAGGCTGCTTGAATGGGCCGGTACCGATCCCCGTACCGTCCAGGCGGTGCTGGTCGGCGGTTATCACGGAACATGGCTTGCGGCAGACGAATTCGGGGCCGCTCGGCTCTCGCGATCCGCACTCAAGCCACTGGGCGCGTCACCGGGCGCGGGGATTGTCCACGCACTGGACCGCACGGAGTGCGGACTGAGCCGCACCGCCGAGATCGCCGGGTACCTGGCCGACCAGAGCGCCCGACAGTGCGGGCCCTGTCTCAACGGCCTGCCACGTCTGGCCTCGCTGCTGGATGAGTTGGCCTTCGGCCGCGCCTCCGACGACCTCGTCCGGGAGATCCGCCGAATGGTCCGTCTGGTCGACGGCCGCGGATCCTGCCGGCACCCCGACGGCACCGCGCGCATGGTCCGCAGTGCGCTGCACACTTTCGGGGCGGACGTGGATCTGCACCGCCGCCGCAGCTGCTCGGCCGCCGAGCCGAGGCCCGTTGGTTGACCGGGCTAGGAGTGCGGGTGTTCGTGCTGATGGTCCTGGTCGTTGTGCAGCGCCATATCCGTGACGGGCAGCCCGGCGTCCCCGGGCTCCGGCGCGACGGGTGCGGCGGGCTGGCCTGAGGGCATCGGCGCCTCGGTGTGGTGGTGGGGTACACCGCGTTGGGCTTCCAGCGGCGCGTGATGCTCGTGGTGGTTCTGGAAGCTGGCGGCCACACCGACGCAGACGGTTCCGGCGATCACCCCGTTGGCGCCCAGCAGCACCAGGGCGGAACGGAATCGCGACACCGCCTCGGGCTCATAGTCCTGCATCCACGCCCACGCCGCACCCATGATCACGTAGCACTCGAGCAGCAGCGCACAGATGCCGGCCGCCTCCACCGTCTCCGGACCACCGGCATGCGGGCCGAACGGCAGGCCGACCGTGCTGGAGGCGACCCACAGTGCGCCGACCGCGGCATTCATCCCGATACCGGCGGCGAGCAGGATCGTTCGCGGACGCGACCAGGCGAGGTAGGCCCACATCAGCTGGAAGACCGCAAGAACGGCAAAGAAGAGTCCCGCGGCCCACCACTGCAGGAAATGCGCGGGCATGACCGCGAAGTGGATCAATCCCGCGCCGACAGAGGCGATGGCCGCGCATCGGGCGGCCAGCGCACTGTCGGTCTGGACTTCGGCTTTGGCGTTCACTGCCAGTGATCGTGACAAGCGGGCGCGGAGCGAAACAGCACCAGGGGATCACGAAACGGCGGCAGGCCATAACGGTTCGGTGCCAGATAGGACGCGGGAGCGCCCCGTCACAGACCGGTGAGATCGTCGGGAACGTCGACGGCATGTTGCTGTAACGCGGCCAGCGGAACGATGTCGAGGGTGCGTTCGTGGGTGGCGGCCAGCACCACCGGGGCCGCACATCCGTCGTCGAAGGCGCGCAGCCAGTTCCGCGCGGTGACACACCACCGGTCGCCGGGAACCAGGCCGGGAAACCGGTACACCGGCATCGGGGTGGACAGATCGTTGCCGATCGAACGTTGATGCTCGAGGAAGTCGGCGGTGACCACCGCGCAGATGGTGTGTAATCCGCGATCCTCCGGACCGCTCGAGCAACAGCCGTCGCGGTAGAAGCCGGTCAGCGGGTCGGTGCCGCACGGCTCCAGCGGCCCGCCCAGCACATTGCGGTCCGGCTCGGGCCCGGTCTCACTCATGCCGAGTGCACCTCGACGCCATCGGAATAGGTTGCCAGCACGGCGATCTCGCGCACCGCGTCCGGATCGCTCTCGTGTGCCAGCGGGTCGTCTCCGAGCAGCACGAAGTCGGCGGCCTTGCCCGCGGCCAGCGATCCGGCCAGTGCATCCGCGTGGCACATCCATGCGGCGTCGATGGTGCTGCCCTTGAGCGCCTGCGCCACGGGCACGCGTTCGGCCGGGTTGAGCACCTCTCCCCCGTCGGCCATGGTCCGCGCCGCCGCGGTGGCCACGTAGTTGAGCGGCCCGATGGGCGAGACGGAGAAGTCGCAATGGAAACTGGCCCGCAGGCCCGCTTTGACGACCGAGCCGTAGCGGTCCAGCAGGTCGGCGCGCTCCGGACCGAGGATGTCGTCGCGCATCACCCTGCCCCACAGCCGCACGTGGTTCATCAGGAAGCTGGGGGTGATGCCGAGCTTGGCCATGGCGGCGATGTGCTCGTCGTGCAGCAGCGAGGAATGCTCCGTGCGGTGGCGCTTGGCCGGGTCCCAGCCCGGCAGTTCGGCCGCTGAGGCGAACGCCGCCAGCACCATGTCCACGGCGGCGTCGCCGTTCGCGTGGCACATGATGGGCCATTGCGCCGCAATGGTTTTGGCGAAGTTGGCGTTGAGCTCCTGTTGGGTGAAGTTGGCTGTCCCGCGGGTGTCGCGGCCCAGGTAGTTTTCCCGCATGAAGCCGGTGTAGCCCTGGTTGGAGCCGTCGGAAACCCATTTGACGGTCTGGGAACGCAGCCGGTCATCCCCGGAGCCGGGAACGATTCCGGCGGAGAGGAAGTCATCGAGGTTCAGCCCCCACAACGACATCGACCCGCGGACCGGGAAACCGGGCTGACCGAAGGTCCGGTGCAGCAGATCGACTTCCTTGACGCCCGCGATGGCCCCGGTCGCGGGTTCATGGACGTAGGTGACGCCGGCCTTGGCCGCCAGGCCGGCGATCCCGGTGATCGACTTCGCGATCACCTCGGGGGTGAGGTCGGGAAGCAGCTTGATGAAAGCGAGCATCGCGGCGCTCTCGGCGACGATGCCGGTCAGGGCCCCGTGGCGGGCCCCGTAGTCCCCGCCGGGCGGGTTCGGCGTGTCCGCGGTGATGCCGGCAGCGGCGTAGGCCGCGGAGTTCACGTAGAAAAAGTGCTGGGAGGCGTTCATCACCACGATCGGGAGGTCGGCGGAGACCTGGTCGAGCACGGCGGCGGTGAGATCCGGCTGGCCCGGCAGCAGGCTGGGGTCGAACAGCTGGCCGACCACCGTTTGTCCCGGCGGGGTTGTCGCCACCGCCGCCTTTAGCGCCGAAAGCACGGCGTCGAGGGTCTTGTTGGCGTAGGGCGAGCAGTCCACGCCGTCGAACACCAGAGCCGAGGACACCAGGTGCAGGTGCGGTTCGACGAAACCCGGCAGGACCGAGCCCGTCGGATGCTCGAGCACCCTGGTGCCGGGTCCGACGAAGGCCTCGAGGTCGGCGCGTGACCCGACCGCCAGGATGCGGCCGCCGGAGACCGCCATCGCCTCGGCCCGTGGCGCGGCGTCGTCCATGGTGATGAGGGAGCCGGTCACGAGAAGCTCTGCCTTCCCGGCATTTTCGTGGCGGTGTGGAGAAGCGCTGCGTTCGGCGGGACTGACGCCGGAGAAGGATGCCCGGGCGGCGTTGGCGGGATGCGGTTCGCAGCAGCCTGCGGTGTGGTCGGACACGGGTTCTCCCTCGACGGCGACACGGGTAGTTGCGAGACTACGGCGCTGATCTGCCTCCCGGGAGTCGGTGAGGACTTAACTGTGCGACTTGTCGGTCACTGATCGACACCACCGCTGATCCCGCGCAGCACCAGCTGCACCGCGTCGGTGCTGGGAGGTGTACGACGTCATCGTGGCGGCGAAGAGGTCCGGGGTGCTCGGCCACAGTTGCCGCACGGCGTGGGGTTCGACTGGCGCCCGGGCACACGCGCGCTACCGCAAAGCCGCTGATACATCGGAGTTCGCCGGATAGGCGTGGATGAGCGCCGACGAGAGCCGGGGCAACGCGTGGATCAGCGTGTGCTCGGCGCGGTGAGCCAGTGCGTGCGCCTGCTGCAGGCTCATGGCCGGATCGACGTCGAGTTCGGCATCGGCATGCAGATGATGACCGATCCAACGCATCCGCACGCACTGGACGTTGCGCACGCCGTGCTCTCCGGCCAGTGCTCGCTCCGCGGATTCGACGAACTCCGGATCCACCCCGTCGAGTAGTCGCGCGAAGACGTCACGCGCCGCCGTGCGCAGCACCATCAGGATCGCCACGGTGATCAGCAGGCCGATGATCGGGTCCGCGAGCGGGAAACCGAGATGGACGCCCAGCGCGCCAAAAACCACCGCCAGCGAGGTGAATCCGTCGGTCCGGGCATGCAAGCCGTCGGCGACCAGGGCTGCCGAACCGATGCGCCGACCCACCCTGATTCGGTAGAGCGCCACAAGTTCGTTGCCGACGAAACCGACGACCCCGGCAGCGGCCACCCAGCCCAGATGGTCGATGGGGATGGGGTGAATGAGCCGGCGCACCGCTTGGTAGCCGGCCACGATCGCCGACACGGCGATCATCAGCAGGACGAAAAGCCCGGCGAGGTCTTCCGAGCGGCCCAGACCATAGGTGTAGCGCTTGGTCGCCGCCCGCCGGCCGACCACGAAGGCGATCCACAACGGGATGGCGGTGAGGGCATCGGAGAAGTTGTGAATGGTGTCGGCGGCCAGTGCGACCGATCCGGACAGACTCACGATCACCAGCTGGAAGACGGCGGTGAGGCCCAATGCCAGCAGGCTGATCTTCACGGCGCGGATTCCCCGTGCGCTGGACTCCAGCGCCTCGTCGACGCTGTCGGTGTGGTCGTGGCTGTGCGGAGCGAACACCTCCCGCACCGCGCCGAGCAGTCCGGTGTGATGGTGATGGCCATGCGCGTGATCGTGGTCGTGATGATCGCGGCTCATCGCGCCGGGACCTTCCGGGCGGGGTCGTCATGCAGACGCGCCAGCTCCGCGTCATCGCGGTGGTGGGCCGGGACTCCGGGACCGGCGTGTTCGGCATTGAACACCGCGTCTTTCACCAACCGGCCGACGTGGTCGTTCTCCAGGCTGTAGTAGATCGTGGTGCCCTGGCGCCGGGTGCGAACCAGCCGGGCCATCCGCAGCTTCGCCAGGTGTTGGGACACCGCCGGCGCCGGCTTCGCCACGGTGTCGGCCAACTCGGTGACGGACAGTTCGCGATCGGTCAGCGCCCACAACAGCCGCACCCGGGTGGCGTCGGAGAGCATGCGGAACACCTCCACGATCAGGTCGACCTGATCGTCGTCCAACCGGCGTCGGCAAACTTGCATATCTGCGCGCATATGCACATAGTAGCGGCGTGACCGGATCTCTCGTGCGCCCCGCTGCGGAACGGGTCGCTGCCGCGTGGGCGTCGCTGCGTGGCCGGCTCGGCGTCGACGGGACCACCCTGGTGGGACTGCTGGCCGGGCTGGCGGTGGTGCTGGCCCTGGCGGTCGGCTTCACCGCCCTGCTGGAAGACGTGCTCGACGGCGAGGGCATCGCGGCGTTCGACGGGCCGGTCAGTCAGTGGCTCCGCGGACATCGGGAAAGCCGGCTGACCGGGTTCCTCCTGGCGGTGACAAGGCTCGGCAACGCGGATGTGCAGGCGGCGGTGCTGGCAGTGGTGTGCGTCGTGTCGGCGGTCGCCGCGCGGTCGTGGTTTCCGGTTGTGGTGGGCGCCGCGGGCGGCGCCGGGATCGGACTGGTGATCGTCGTGGCCAAGGAACTGATCGGGCGCCAGCGGCCGCCAGAGCCATCCGCGGTGATCGTCGAGGGCGGCTTCTCGTTCCCGTCCGGTCATGCCACCGGCGCGGCGGCGATCGGATTGCTGTGCGCCTGGATGCTGTGCCGCTGGGTTGTGCACCGATGGCCGTTCCAGGTCGCCGTGTGGACGCTGATGATCGCCACCGTCGGCGTGATCGGCTTCTCCCGGCCCTATCTAGGCGTGCACTTCCCCACCGATGTGCTGGCCGGCTGGGCGCTGGGTGCCGGTTGGGCCGTCACGGTCATCGTGCTGGCGTCGTGGCGCTCGTCGCGGCGTCCGTCGGAACGGGTTGCGCTGTCAGCAGCGGGCGAATCGGCGTCCGGACCATAGCGTCGAGGATGCGGCGCAGCACCGGCCGAACCAGGAAAAAGCCGACCGCACTGACCAACCCGCCGAGAAGGTATCCGGCGACGACGTCCTGGGGATAGTGCGCGCCGACGTAGACGCGAGCGAACCCCATCACGAGCGCCGCCAGTAGCGCGAGCAGACCGAGGCGTCGCGACACCAGCCACAGGCCCACGGTGGCAGCGCCCGCCATGACCGCATGGTCGCTGGGGAACCCCGCATCGGTGTTGCAGTGCAGGACGACGATGTCGTGCAGGGCATTGCACGGCCGGACCTCGCCGACCCTGTCGGCGATCGGCTGGTTGATCCCGAGTGCGGCCAGAACACCGAGCGGGTTCCACAGCGCGGCCATCATCCGGCTCAGATCCGCACCTCGGCGCGCGGTCCACCACCCAGCCAGCATCAGCAGGGCGAACAGCACGGTGCCGTAGTTGGCGTATGCCGAAACGATGGGGTGCAGCCAGGGTGTCGCGCGGGCGAAGTCGTTGATGGCGTGGAAGATTCGGTCGTCCAGGTTCACAGCGACCTTCCGTGTCGTGGGTTCTGGGCGAGCCCGGTCGCTGGGCGGTGTCGCGCAGGACGGCAAGGCGGGTGCCTCATCAGCAACCTTTCGCCGGTCGATCAGCCGGTATAAATCAGCGTCGTCATCATTCCGGCGTCCATGTGATACCCATTGTGGCAGTGCAGCATCCAGGTGCCCGGGTTGTCGGCGACAAGCCTGACCGACACCTTCTGCATCGGCTTGACGATGACGGTGTCCTTGCGCGGTCCGGGGCTTCCATCGGGTTTGACGACCTGGAAGGTGTGGCCGTGTAGATGCATCGGATGCCACATCATGGTCCTGTTGGTGAAGGTCAGGGTCACGTGCTGGCCCTCGTGGATCGTCAGCGGAACAGTCTGGTCATACGGGCGCCCGTTGATCGCCCAGTCGTAGCGCATCATCGTGCCCGACAGAACCGCCTGCAGATCCAGATGGCTCTCGGTGGGCAACTGGACCTGCGGCGTCGCGCAGAACATGTCGACGGTGCCGACGAGTCCGGTCAATTCCGGGGGCCGGAATCCGGCGTCGGGGGTGCCTCCCGAACCGGTGGAGAGGAAGGCCCGGGCCACCGCATTCTTTCCCTCCGCGGACGCGACGAGGGGGAACACCCCGTCGCCGGCGGTCACGATCACGTCGTAGCGCTCCCCCATCCCGAGCAGGAGCGCATCGACCTGGGTGGGCTCGATCGGGAATCCGTCGGTGTGCGTCACGGTCATCCGATGGCCGGCCAAGGCCACCCGGAAGGCGGTGTCGGCGCCGCCGTTGATGATGCGGATGCGGACGCGCTGGCCTGGCTTTGCGCTGAAAGTCGTTGGCGCAGCGGGGATACGACCGTTCACCAGGTAGTAGGGGTAGGTGACGTCGCCGCCGTCGCCGCCGAGCAGAGTGCTGGCCGCGGCGCCCCCCACACCGGGTGTCATCGGCATCGAGCCCATGCCGCCCATGTGGCCCATATCCCCCATGCCGCCCGTGCCGGGCATCTGGCCCATGCCGCCCATGCCGGGCATCCCGCCTTGGCCCATGCCCATCGATCGCAGCCCGTTGAAGATCTCCTCGGGGCTGCTGCCGACTCCGGACGTCCAGTCGTCGAGCATGACGATCCATTCGGCGTCGTAGCGGCCCGGTTCGGCCGGGTCGTCGATGATCACCGGCACATACAGGCCGTAGTCGGTGTCCAGGCCGGTGTGCGGGTGGGCCCAATAGGTGCCGGGGTACGGCGAGGTGAAGCGGTACGTGAAGTTCGCCCCGGGTGCGATATTGGGGGTGGCCGGAGCGGCGCCGTCCATGTCGTTACGCAAGGCCAGGCCGTGCCAGTGCACCGAAGTCGGGTGGTCCAGACCGTTGTCAACGACGACGGCGATCTCGTCGCCGACGTTCGCCCGGATCAGCGGCCCGGGAACCTGGCCGCTGTAGGCCAAGGTCTGCGCCCTGGTTCCACCCAGGTCGATGTCGGCCGGGCCGGGCGACAGGCGGGCGGTCACCGTCTTGCCGGTGTGCGGGCGGGCTTCTTCGACCGGCCCGATCCGCGCCACTGCGTCACCGTCCGCCGGGGTTCCCGGACGGCTGCAGGCCATCAATGCCGCGCCGCCGAGCACGCTCGCCGCCAGAAAGCCGCGGCGGGTCAACCTCGGCTGTCCGCTCATGCCTCCACCGTGGACCCTCTGCGCCGGGCGTTTGGTGTTGGTTGTGTGAAGATTCGCTCAAGAGACGGAAGCAGTGCGCCGGCACGGCAACGATGAAGGGGTGGATCTGATTTCGGAGGCAGGTTCCGGCGGATCGGACCGGGGCTTTCGCGCCCTGGTGGTGGATGACGAGGCGCCACTGGCCGAGGTGGTCGCCAGCTATCTGCAGCGCGACCACTTCGAGGTGGCGGTGTGCCACACCGGCGCCGAGGCGCTGTCGGTGGCCCGGGAGGTCGACCCCGACGTGGTGGTGCTCGACCTGGGCCTGCCGGGCATCGACGGCCTGGAGGTCTGCCGCCAATTGCGGACGTTCTCCGATGCCTACGTAGTGATGCTGACCGCGCGTGATACCGAGATGGACACGATCGTCGGCCTGTCCGTCGGGGCCGACGACTACGTGACCAAACCGTTCAGCCCCCGGGAACTGGTGGCGAGGATCCGGGCCATGCTGCGGCGGCCGCGCACCGTCGGGGCGCCGCCCCAGGACGTGCAGCCCGCCCGAGTGTTCGGCGCGCTGTCGATCGACGTCGCCGGCCGCGAGGTGTTCCTCGACGGCGAGCCGATTCCGTTGACGCGCACCGAGTTCGACATCCTCGCGGCCCTGTCTTCGCGGCCTGGGGTGGTGTGGAGCCGGCGTCAGCTCATCGACGCCGTGTGGGGCGAGCCGTGGGTCGGCAACGACCACCTGGTCGACGTGCATGTCGGACATCTGCGCCGCAAACTCGCCGACGACCCCGGGGACCCGAGGTTCGTGTTCACCGTCCGCGGAGTGGGCTACCGGATGGGAACCGGGGAATGAGCGCGCCCCGCTTCGGGATGCGCCGCCGACTGCTGCTGGCCCAGACCCTGGTGCTGGTCGCCGGCGGCGTCACCACCTGGCTGGTGGCCTCCCTGGTCGGACCGCCGCTGTTCCGTGAACATCTGCACCGCGCCGGCGTGGCGCACGACTCCAACGAGCAGTTCCACGCCGAGCAGGCCTACCGGCACGCCACCGCGCTGTCGATCGCCGTGGCGATCACGGTGGCCGCGCTGACCGCGTTCGTCGTCACCGCCTACCTGAGCCGGCGTCTACAGCGCTCGATCGCCGAATTGTCCGCCGCGGCGTCCGCGGTTGCCGAAGGCGACTACGACATCCGCGTGGCCCCTCCACAGCTCGGCGACGAATTCGACGATCTGGCAGCCGCTTTCAATCGGATGGCCGAACGGCTCCAGTCGGTGGAGTCCACGCGCCGCCAGCTCTTCGGCGACCTCGCCCACGAGATCCGCACGCCGGTGTCGGTGCTGGAGGCTTATCTCGAGGCCGTCGAGGACGGGGTGAAAACCCTTGATCCACAGACGATTGCAATGCTGCGCGAGCAGACCGGCCGGCTCGTGCGGTTCTCCGCAGACGCCACGGCACTGGCACAAGCCGAGGAGGCCCACGCCGCCATCACCCCGGGCTGGGTGGACGCCGCCGACCTGATCGGCACGGTGAGCGCGACACTTGCCGACCGGTACGCAGCCAAGGGCGTCGCGTTGCAGACCGGCGGCGATCCGGGACGCCTCTGGGCGGATCGGCAACGGCTCGGCCAGGTGTTGAGCAACCTGCTGGACAACGCGTTGCGGCACACGGCAACCGGCGGCCACGTCCGGCTCACCGCGGCCCGGCGCGGCACGGACGTGGTGTTCACGGTCTCCGACGACGGCGAAGGAATCGCCGCCGAGCACCTGCCGCACCTCTTCGAGCGCTTCTACCGGGCCGACTCCGCCCGCGACCGGGGACGCGGCGGCTCCGGAATCGGGCTGGCCATCGCCAAGGCGCTGACCGAGGCCCACGGCGGCCACATCGGTGTGGCCAGCCGCGGACCCGGTCACGGCACGACGTTCACCGTCTCAGTGCCGGTCCGCGCCCAGGCGGCGGTACCGGATCAGTTCGATGACGTTCCGACGAGTTGGTAGCCGACGCGCTGAATCGCGTCGCGCACCGCGCGTGTGCGACATCCAATCCCCTACAGCGAGTTGAGAATCTGGTTCATGGTGTCGATCTCCTTCTGCTGGCTGTCCAGGATCGACTTCGCCAAGGCGATGGCGTCGGGCGACTGACCGTTCTTGATCTCGTCCTGCGCCATGGTGAGCGCGCCCTGGTGGTGCTTGATCATCCCGGTCAGGAACAGCTTGCTGGCCTCGACGCCCTGGGCGTTCTTCAGCGCGTCCATCTCGGCCGGCGACATCATGCCCTCCATGCCGCTCAAGCCGGGCATGTCGCCCATGTCTCCCATGCCCCCCATCCCCGGCATCGTCGAACCGCTGGGGGTCGGCGTGGTCGTCGTTGTCGCCGAACCGCTTTCGGAGCCGTGCATGCCGCCGTGATCCATCCCCGGCATGTCCGACATGCTGGGCATGCTGCTCATCGGCATGCCCCACGCCGTCATCCAGCCCTGCATCTTCTCGATCTCCGGCCCCTGGGCGGCCTTGATCTGCTTGGCCAGGTCCACCACGCGCGGGTCGATGCCCTGCTTGGCCAAAATGATGTCGCTCATCTCGATCGCCTGCTGATGGTGCGGGATCATCATGCGGGCAAAGTTCATGTCGGCCTGGTTGTGCACGGACGCCTGCGCCGACGCCGAGGTCTGCGTCGAGGTCGGGGCGGCGGACGACGTCGCTTCCTTGGTCGTCGAATTGCCACACGCCCCGATGACGGCCACCGCGGCCAGCGCAGCCACCCCGGTCGCCATAGTCCTTGTCTTGTTCATAACGCATTCCCTTCGTCACTGCCGGTCCCGTCCAGCCTTGCGTGCCCGGGTAGGGCTGCCCTAGCGGTTGTGTGAAGATCCGATAAAGAATGCCGGCCGACCCCGCGCCGACTCCGTCCCGCCTTGCGGCGGACAACCCCATGACGCTAATCTCGAACTTTAGGTTAGGCAACCATAACTTGAGGGGGGCGATGGTGACGGCACTGCTTGGCGGACACTGGGCCGCAGACATCGCCCTGTCCGCTCCGAAAATCTCCGCACAGCTGCTGGGAAGCGGATTGATCGGCCTGCGCGAGGGTCTGGAAGCCAGCATCGTGGTGATGATCCTGGTGGCCTTCCTGGTGAAATCCGATCGGCGTGACGCGCTGCGCTGGGTCTGGCTCGGGGTCGGAGCGGCCGTCGTCATGACGATCGGGGTCTTCCTCGCCATCCGCTACGGCGCCTACGGCCTCACCGGCCTGACGGCCGAGGCGATCGCCGGCATCGCCTCCCTGGTCGCCGTCGCCATCGTCACGTCCATGGTGCTGTGGATGCGCCGCGCCTCCGCCGGGCTGTCCGGCGAACTGAAGTCGGGGATGTCCCAGGCGCTGGAGACCGGCGCGGCGGCGGTGGTGATGCTGTCCTTCCTTGCCGTCGGCCGTGAGGGTTTCGAGACGGCTTTGTTCATGGTCGGCTACGCCGAAGCCGAGACCGCGTGGCCCCTCATCGGATTGGTCATCGGTGTCATCGCGGCCGCCGGCATTGCCTGGGCGATGTACGCCGGCGCCGTCCGCATCAACCTCGCGAAGTTCTTCACCTACACGGGACTGTTCCTCATCGTCGTGGCCGCCGGCATCCTGTCCTACGGCATCGGCGCCCTGCAGACCGTGGGCTGGCTACCGGGTCAGCACCACCGGGCGTTCGACATCAGCGGATCGCTGGACTGGTCTGCCTGGTACGGCCAGGTCCTCCAGGGCGTCTTCAACGTCACCCCCACACCCACGGTGCTGCAACTGCTGGCCTGGTTGACGTACATCCTGGTGGTCGTCGGCGTGTTCCTGGGCACCCGAAGCGCGGTCCGCAAGCCGGCCGCCGCCACACCGGCGCCCGTCCCCTCTGCATAAATCCTCCGAAAGGTGAACATCGTGCTGGAGTTCCCCCGTGCCCTTGCGACGACGGCGGCCCTGAGCGCCGCCCTCATCGGCGTCGCACTCGGCGGCTGCGCCAAGGAGACCAAGAAGGCCGAGACACCAGGCGAATCCTCGGTTCAGATCATCGTCGACGCCACCGACACCGCATGCACGCTGTCGGTCACCGAGACCGGTAAGGGCAAGCGCACCTTCGTCATCACGAACAACGGCACCAAGGTGACCGAGTTCTACGTCTACGGCAAGAGCGGTGAGGTGCTCGCCGAGGCGGAGAACATCTCCCCCGGCCTGCAGCGCACCCTCGACGTCGAGTTCAGCGAAGCCGGCGCATACAAGACCGCATGCAAGCCCGGCATGGTGGGAGACGGGATCAGCGCGCCGCTGACCGTCGGCTGAAGCCAAATCGCCGCTCCTTCGCGGCTCGCTACGCTGCGCCGCATCGTCGCCGGCTGAAGCCAAATCGCCGCTCCTTCGCGGCTCGCTACACTGCGCCGCATCGTCGCCGGCTGAAGCCAAATCGCCGCTCCTTCGCGGCTCGCTACGCTGCGCCGCATCGTCGCCGGCTGGGACGCGCTCAGAATCGGTGGCTGACCAGCGTCCACCGGTTGCCGTCGACCTCACGTCGATAGGACATCTCGCGCACCGATGCCCGCGCCAGCGCCAGGCCGCGGCCGCTTTCGGCCATCACGTCGGGCATGCGAATCGAGGCCAGGTCCATGTCCGCCGGAAGACCGTCGTCGGTGAATTCGACGCGCATGTGATCGCCGAGCACCCAGACCTCCATCCGGACACGCAGGTCCGTGCCGCGGCCGGCGTGGTCGAGGATGTTGTTGCCGACTTCGGCGGCGGCAATCCCCATTTCGATGCGGATGGCCGCCGGTACCTCACGATGCTCGGCGAAGACATCGTCGAGGGTCTGCTGGATCTCGCCGGGGAAATCCGGGCCCGCCGCGGCTTCGATCGCCCCGGCCCGGGGGTTGGCCAGCATCCAGAACGGTTTGCCCACCGAGGTTCCGGACGCCCGCAGGCGACTGGCGAGCTCGCGGTAACGCCGGCCATGGAGACGGTCCTTGAGGATGGTCCACAGCACCCGGAATCCGTCGCGGATCGCGTTGAGGTTGCTCTCGCCGTGGTACCGGTCGTATTCGTAGCTTGGCACCTCGATGATGATGGCCTTCGCGAACGCGAACCTGCCTATGATCAGGGCTTCGATTTCGAAGCCGTCCCCGTGCTGCGGCGCCTCCGCCTCGGGGTCGGGCAGGCAGAGCACGGGGAGCTGGTCGGCCCAGAAGGCGTTGAAGCCGTAGCAGAGGTCGCTGAACCGGGTGCCGGTCATCACGCTGGCCAGCACGTTGAGTCCGCGGTTGCCCAGCGCGCGGAACTGGGTGATGTCCTGGCTGCCGCCGCCGGAGCAGAATCGGCTGCCTTTGGCCAGGTCGGCGCCGCGGGTGAGGGCTTGGACGAAGCGCGGGATCTCATGCGGATCGGCGGAGCCGTCGACGTCGAAGGTGACGATGACGTCGCCGTTCGCCTCCCTGAACCCGCACACCAGGGCGTTGCCCTTGCCTTTGCGGGTTTGGTGGATGACCCGCGCCGAGGGCAGCGCCTCGACCGCGGCGCGTGCCGACTCATGATCGTTCTCGCTGACCACGACGACGACCTCGAAGAAGCCGCTGAGATACGGGAGGACTTCGCGGATGTTGGCGGCTTCGCCCTTGGCCGGCACGACGACGCTGACCCGCGGGTGCTGCGGCCGCAGACCGCGGCGGCCGAGCGCACGGTCACCGGCGTAGTCGAATTCCAGGGTGGCAGCCGCTGGACCGAACCTCGACTCGGTGAGTTCGGCGGTCATAGATCCATCCCCTTGTCGGTGCGACACCTGCGGTTGTCCACCGCATGGTAGTCGCCGTTTCGGCCCTTCACCCAAGCGATGGACCTCTGGGCGCGCACCGTCACCTCAGTGGAATATCAGTTCGATGAGCGAGCAGTCGTCCTCGAATGCCGCTGTTGACTTCAGGACCCGCAATTCCGCCAGGAGCGCCTCCAGGGACGAGTCGGTCGATCCGGCGAGCCGGATGTTCAGGTCCCTGAAGTCGCTCCACGAGAACGGACGGCCGTCGGCCAGGTTCACCTCGTGCGCGCCGTCGCTGTAGACAAGAATCCGGCAGCCCGGCGGCACGGCGAAGTGTCGTGAGCTGAACTCGGTGTCTGCAAACATGCCGATCGGCGCGGCCTCTGTCGCGAGGTCGGTGACCGACACGGTGCCATCGGCAGCACACTCGAGGGCGAATGCCGGCGGGGCTCCGGCGCTCGCGTAGCAGAGCGTGCGGGTGGAGGCCTGGTAGACGCCGAACCAGATCGTGAAGTAGTGGTCACCTTGCGCATTCATCTGGAACAGACGGTTGAGTTCGGCCAGTGCGGCCGCCGGCGCCACCATGGTCTCGATGCCCAGCGATCCCGAGCGCAGCATGTTGTGCACCGACACCGACAGCAGCGCCGGCTCGATGCCGTGGCCCGACACGTCGGCGAGATAAACCAGGAGGTGATCGTCGTCGATCCAGCTGTAGTCGAAGCAGTCGCCACTGAGTTCGCGCGACGGCAGATAGAGCGACGCGATGTCGACCCGGCCGGCGAGACCCTTCGGCATGATCGAGGCCATATAGTCCGCAGCGCTCTTCAGTTCGGCCGCGAGCCGGTCGCTCTGCCGCTGAAGGCGTTGCGCCAGAAGCCGATTGCGCTCCTCGCTTCGCTGCAGCCGCTCGCGGGTGAGCATCTCATCGGTGATGTCGACCATCTGGGCGGCCAAGTGCTCAACCTGTCCGTCCAGATCGCGAATTCCGTTCACCCAGACGTCGGCCCAGATGCGGTGGCCATCGGCGTGGATGTACTGCGTGACCAGGCGGTAGGACTCGCGGCTGCCCTCGAGGACCGCTTGGCGGTCCTCCTGGCCCACGTGCAGGAACTCCGGGGGGGTGAGGTCCTGCCACCTCATGCGCATCAGCGTCTGCGCGTCGAAGCCGAAGAACGCGCACAGCGCCGGGTTCACCTCGACGAAGGTCCCGTCCGGAGCCAACAGGCACATGCCGATGGCGGCGGTGTCCATCGCCCGCCGGTAGCGGGCGTCGGCGCGGGCCTGGTGCTGGCGCGCCTCCTCGGCCTCCTGTTGCGCGGCCACTTCATCGTCGATCAGGCGCAGCACCGCCGTGATTCCGTCCTGGCGGCCGTTCAGGTCATAGAACGCTTTGCCGCGCAGTTCGGCCCAATGGATGACGCCGTCGACGGAGACGACGCGCAGCCGGTCGGTGATCACCTCACCCGCCAGCGTCCGCGCGAGTCGGTCCGCAGCGGCCCCGCGGTCCTCGGTGGGGACGAAATCGCGGGCTTTGCGGCCGATCCAGTACTCCGGTGGCGCGCCGAGCAGCCCCTCGGCGGACGGCGAGACCCATTCGATGGTGCCGTCCGTGCCGACGCGCAGGACCACGTCGGCGACGTTCTCGGCGAGCAGCCGGTAGTTCGCGATCGCTTCCACGGTTCCGGTCACGTCGACGATCTGGGAGATCAGCGTGTCGACCCGCCCGTTCGTGGCTCGCACACAACTCACCGACAGATCGCCCCAGATCCGGTGTCCATCGGCCTGGAGGTACTGCTTGAGCATCCGATAGGTGTCTCGCCGGCCTTCCAGAATGTCCTCGACGTTCTTCAGATCGGCTTCCAGGAACTCCGGTGCGGTGAGCTCCTGCCAGGTCTTGGTCTTGAGCGTCTCGGCGTCATAGCCGAACAGCGCGCACAGCGCCGGGTTCACCTCCACGAACCTGCCCTCCGGAGAAATCAGACACATCCCGATGGCGGCGTTGTCCATCACCCGGCGGAAGCGCGTGTCAGCCAGGGTCTGCCGCCGTTGCGCCTCTTGCACCTCCTGTTCGGCGGCCACCTCGTGATCGGCGAGCCGCAGCGAGGAGATGAACCCGTCCCGGCGGCCGTCGAGGTCATAGAACGGCTCGGAGTGCACGTCGATCCAGTGACTGGTGCCGTCCGCGGAGACGAGTTGGACTCGTTGCTCGACCGTGCCGCCGGCGGCGACGCGCTTCAGCGTGTCCTCGTGCGCGGCTTCCTCATCGGGCTTGACGGCCACCCGCAACTCCTGGCCCACCCAGTACTCCGGCGGAGCACCCAAAACCTGCTCGACCGACGGGGACACCCAGACGACCCTGCCGTCGCGGGCGTGCAGGACCACGTCACTGGCGTTCTCGGCAAGCAGGCGGTACTTGAGTTCCGTGGCGGCAAGGCGCTGGGCGGCCTCGAAGCGCTCCGTGACGTCGCGCCAGGTGGCCACGATGACGTCGGCGCCCGCCGCGGTGGCCCTGACATCGAAGCGACGGGCATCGCCGAGCACCGGAACGCCGTCGAGAACGGCCGGCCCGCCGCCCCGCAGGCACTCGATCGCGAGCCGATACAGTTCGGACCCCTTCAGGCTCGGCAAGACATCAAGAACCAGAAGCCCTTTCAATTCGCTCTCCGTGGTCGTGAGATAGGCGCACGCAGCCCGGTTGGCACTCACGCAGCGGAAGTCGACCACCGCCCCGCCGGGGTCGCGAGCCGCCTCGAGGATCACCTGGGGATCGAGCATGCTGTCGGTAGTCGCGCGCAACAGGGCGATGAGGTCGTTCACATGCCCACCCAATGGAAAATGAGTCCCCGTCTGACGCCCTGCCTCTGCGAAAGACGATCGTAACCACCGACCGGTCCTCTGCAGCCTCTCAGATGAAGGACGGGAGCGCGCCGCACAACTCCGCAAGGTCGTCACCGGCGCTCAGCACGGTGAAGTCGGGACGCACGATCGCCGCCTTCGCCTTGCCGCGACGCAGCCAATCAGCGAGTGGCGTGCCGGGTTCGGCGTAGTGCACGACGGCGTGGCGGCCTTCGATCAGATCGCGTTGCAGCGCGGTGGGCTCGAGTGCGGTGATCACCGAAAAGCCCCTGCCGACGACGGCGTCCAGCCGCGCACCGGTGGATATCGGGGCGTTGGGACACAGCCGGCCGGTCAGCCGCTCGGCCCCTAAGCGCTTCGGGAAGTCTTTGCACACCAACGCCGAACGGCGCAGAGCCGGGGTCTGGGAGTCGAGCAGTCGCGCGGACAGCCCGGGAATCAGGTGGGCCCGCGGTGCGAGCGCGCTGCGCAGCATGTTGCCCACCCGGCCGCCGGCGGTCATGGAGTGGCCCACTGCGAGCGCCAGGGCGATCATGCCGCGGGCGTGCGGCTTACGCTCGGCCTGGTAGCTGTCGAGCACCTCTGCGGACAGGCTCTTGTTGAGAACGCCGGCCAGCTTCCAGCCGAGGTTCATCGCATCGCGAAGGCCGGCGCACAGACCCTGTCCGATGAACGGTGGTGTGAGGTGGGCGGCGTCGCCGAGCAGAAAGGTGTTTGCGCGCCGCCACCGGTCGGCGACCTGGGCACGGAAGGTGTACTCGGCCACGCGAATGAGATTGAGGTCGTCGTCGCCGGTTGAATCCAGCCACGGCGAGATCAGCGGACGGAGCGCGGTCAGCGCGCCGAAGTCGCCGGCAGTCTCCCCGGGGAGCAGCCGGAACTCCCAGCGATAGCGGCGCGACCCCACTTGCATGAAGGTGCCGGCCCGCAGCGGATTGCAGACCTGGTGCACACCGCCCCACTGCCGGAGGTCGACGTCGGCGTCGACGTCGACCACCAGCCAGCGCTGCTCGAAGCGGAAGTCGCGCATGGTCGCGCCGATGTGCTTGCGCACCAGGCTGTTCGCGCCGTCGCAGCCCAGGACGTAGTCGGCGTCGACGACGTGCTCGGTGTCGTCGCCGCGGTCGGTGAACCGAATCCGCGTCCGGCCGCCTCCCACATCGGTCAGGTCGGTCACCTCGGCATCCCCACGCAGGACGGTCTCGGGATACCGCTTGAGATTCGCCCGGAGTAGCCCTTCCAGTTCGGGTTGGTCGAACATATTGGCTTGCGGATAGCCGTGGCGGCTGGCGCCGGGATCGCGGTGAAATTCGGCGAGGACCTTCAGATCCGGGTCCAGCAGGCGCAGTCCGAGTGCGGGCCGGGAGACGGCCGCGAACTCCTCGGCGATCCCCAGCCGGTCGAGGATCCGGCAGACCTCGTCGTCAAGATGTACCGCGCGCGGTTGGGGATAGAGCCCGGTCCAGCGATCGAGGATGACGCTGCGGACTCCGTACTGGGCCAGCAGCGTGGCTGCCGTGACACCCACCGGTCCCGCGCCGATGATCACCACGGGGTAGTGGGAATCCAGCTGCATGACGACTCCTTACCAACTAGTTGACGAAATCGTCACACATGACCTGACTGTCAGTCAAGTAATATTGACGAAATCATCACCAGTGAGCATGCTGATCGCGGCACTGGTGCACAGGAGCCGAAGCGAAGGCAGGTGGTCGTCGGATGGACGTGGTGGAGGCGCCGGTGAGCCGGCTCGAACGCCGCAAACAACGCACCCGGTCGGCGTTGATCCAGGCCGCCCAGGGCCTGATCGCCGCCGGTCGGCTCAACGTCCCCATTCTGGAGATCACCCAGGCTGCCGACGTCGGGATGGGTTCCTTCTACAACCATTTCGCGACCAAGGAGGAGTTGTTCGAAGCGGCGACCCTCGATGTCATCGACCGGCACGGCGACATCCTCGACGAGGTGACGGCAGAGATCGACGATCCCGCCGAGACGTTCGCCAGTTCCTTTCGCATGACGGGCCGGTTCTTCCGGCGTCGCCCGCAGGAAAGCGCCATTCTGCTGGCGAATTGGCAGGCGGCACTGACGTCCGAGCACGGCTTGGCGCCGCGGGCGTTACGGGACATCAAGGCGGCGACCGAAGCCGGTCGATTCACCGTCGACGATCCTCACCGGGCACTGGCGGTGGCGGGCGGCGTGCTCATGGGCTTGGGCGCCCTGCTGGCAAGCGAGCCGGACCGCGACGGCGATCAGACCACCGACGCCATGGCCGAGGACGTGTTGCGACTGTTCGGCATGTCGGCGCGCGACGCGCACAAAATCTGCACGCGGCCGCTCCCCCATATCGAGAGCTGACGCCTCACCAGCGCACCGTCATCCGCTGCGCGCCAAGGTCGATCGCGCCGTCGTCGGTGGCGACGGACGCCTCGACCCGGTCGCCGTCGTGCAGATACTTGCCGTTGCGTTCCTGGCTTTTGAAAAACGCCTTCCACTTCACCGCGGGGGGCAGGAAGTTGGAGATCATCTGGACCGGCTTGGGCGGGGCGCTCAGGGCGGTGCCGACCGGCGTTCCTGTGAGGATGAGGTCACCGGCGCTCAGGTCCTGGAAGCGGCTCAGCGATTGCAGTGCCGGCAGGGGCCGGTACAGCATGTCGCCGTCTACCAGAGCGTTCTGACGGGTCTCGCCGTTCACGCTCAGCCGCAGCCGCAGGTCCCCGAACCGGCGCCATTCGTCGGCGTCGAGAAGGACCAGTGCCGGGCCGACCGGGGTGAACGTCGGGTAGGACTTGGCTTCGTAGAACTGGGTCTGCGGCAGCTGGATGTCGCGGGCCGAGACATCGTTGGTGACCACCAGTCCGGCGATGACATCCGGCAGATCGGCGCTGGAAATGGTTGTGCCGACCGGGATGTCGCGGCCGACGACCATTCCGATCTCGACTTCGTAGTCCAGGAACCGGACGTGGGAAGGCTTGACGATCGGATCGAACGGTCCACTGATCGACGCCGACGATTTGCGGAAGAAGGTGAGCGGCGTGCTGTCGGGATCCATGCCGGCATCGCGGACGTGGGAGGCGAAGTTGGTCATCTGCGCCACCACACGGCACGGCGTGGTGACCGGCGACAGCAGATCCAGGGTGTCAACGGGAACGGTCGAACTCTCGGACTGGGCGGCGGCCAGCGCCGCCCGGTCCTTGAGGAGTTCACCTGTGGTGGCGGCCGAGGTGTCGACTTTCGCTGCGCCCCCGGCGTTCTGGACCCACCACCCGTCGGCGGTGCGCAGTACCGAGATCGTCATGAGCGGGCCACCTTCAACAATCCGATCAACCTCTTCACGTCGAATTCGTTCTTGTCGCGGAGGGCGGTCACGATGGCACCCACCTCGTCGCGGGCATGCTTGGGGTCGATGCCCAGGAAGTCCTTACTGGCCGGCGGTCCCCACTGCGCCAGGCCGGAGGCGGTGAACGGGGCCCAGCCGGTTTCGACGGTGTTGTCGAACATGTCGCCGTCGGTGAAGTGCTCAACGAGGAAGCCGTCGGGGTCGCGCCAGTAGTCGAACAGTTGGCTGCCTTGAATGTGCCGGCCGATCCCCCATGAGCGGAAATATCCTCGCTCGCGAAGGTATTCACCGCCGGCGGCCAGGGCGTCGAGGTCGCTGACCTGATAGGCGGAGTGCACGTAGCGGTTCGCGGGCCCCAGCGCCATCGCCATGGTGTGGTGGTCGGTCGGGGTGCTGCCGCGGTCACAGCGGATGAAGCTCATCGTGGGACCGCGCTCGCGCTGGCCGTCGTAGTACAGGAAGTCGCTGACGATCAAACCGAAATGCTCCAGATACCAGTTCAGGGTTTCGATGTACTTCGTCGACGAGAGCACCACGTGCCCCAGTCGCTGCACCCGTGCCGGCTCGCGCGGCGGACGCTGGGTGGCATTGGCCCGCTTGAGCTCATGCCCGAAGTTGAAGACGTGGGGTTGCTGGCCGGGCAGCGCGGGCAGTTCGTGAAGTCCGGCAACGACTTTCACCGGAGTGCCGCTCGGATCGACCATGCTGACCGCCTGCCCGCCGATGCTGTCGGGCAATCTCGCCGGTGCGGCCCCCGTCTTGTCGGCCAGGCGCAGCAGGTCGGCCTCGTCGTCGGCGCGGAAGGCGAAGCCGCGGAACCTGGTCTCCGGGCCGCGCCGGACGATCACGCACGGCCCGCCCGCGTCGCTCCCCCGCAGGTGCAGTTCATCCGGGGTGGTCGCCGCCGTCTGGAACCCGAATGCGCGAGCGAAGGCGGCGGCGCGGGACAGGTCCGGTTTGTCGAATTCCAGCCACGCCAGGTCGGCGACCTTGATCACCGGGTTGTGGGCACGGCCGGGGTGGTCGCCGCGCACCGCCCCGCGCTCGCTGTGCAACTCGTTGTGCGCACCGATGACGTCGCCCATGCGGCCCTCACTTTCCTTACTGACGAAATCGTCACACACGACGGAGCAATCAGTCAAGTGGCAGGCTTGCCCTTGACTGACGCTTTTCTCGCATGTGAGAGTTTCGTCAGCTTGAGTTCCGGAGGAAGGACTGCCGTGAGCATGGCGAAGGTCCCGGTCTACGAGGCGAACATCTACAACACCGCAGCGATCCTCGATCCGTACCCGCACTATCGGCGGTTGCGAGACCTCGGACCGGTGGTGTGGCTGCCGCGCCGCAAGGTGTACGCCCTGCCGCGCTACGCCGAGTGCAGGGCGGCCCTGCTCGATGACGCGACCTTCGCTTCCGCCGGCGGGGTGGCGCTGAATCCGCTGAGCAATCGGTTCTCCCGGGGCACCACGCTGGCCAGCGACGGGGCCGAACACGACCGGCGCCGCAGACTTGTGGCGCATCAGATGCTCCCCCGCGCCCTCGCCGCGATCAGTGACGCCGTGCGATCGGTGGCCGACGAAGTAGTGGATGCCGCGCTGCGTCGGGGCGAAGTCGACGGTGTCGACCTGGCCACAACGCTGCCGACTGCGGTCATGCCGGATCTTGTCGGTTGGCCGGTTGATCAACGCCGGCACCTAATCGATTGGGCCGGAGCCACTTTCGACGTGCTGGGACCGGTGAATCTCAGAATGGCCCGTGGAACTCCGCGCGCCCTGCAGATGCTGGCGTTCGCCCGGCGCATGGTCCGCAACAAGAGCGTTCTGCCCGGCAGCATGGCCGCTGAGCTACTCGCTGCGGCCGACGACGGTGCGCTCGACACCAGTGAGTGCCCGGCGTTACTGGTCGACTATCTCGGCCCCGCACTGGACACCACCATCAGCACCATCTCCACCGCACTGGTCATGTTCGCCGTTCACCCGCGGCAATGGGATCTGGTGAAGTCCGAACCGGACCGAATTCCCAACGCCATCAATGAAATCGTCCGCTACGAGTCGGCGGTGCGCGCCTTCGGCAGGCGCGTCGCCGCCGACACCGAGATCAGCGGGGTGCCAGTAGCGGCCGGCTCCCAGGTCCTGGTGATGTACGCCTCGGCCAACCGCGACGAGCGCGAGTGGGACCATCCCGAGGTCTTCGACATCACCCGGGACGCGGGCCGCCAGCTCGGGTTCGGCAAGGGCGCCCACGCGTGCGCCGAGCAGGCGATGGCGCGCTTGGAGACCGCCGCGTTCCTGACCGCGCTGGCTCAGCGCGTGGACCGGCTGGAGTTGACCGGAGCACCACAGTGGTTGCCCAACAACATCATTCGCCGCTACGGCCGGATACCACTGCGACTGATCAGCAGCCGCCCTACGACACCGTGACGTGGACGTGGTTGAAGTGGTTGGGAACCCGCCACAGCGTGTACACCACGCCGAACCGGCCGCCCTGACCCTGGACGTCGGCGTTGATCGCGTCACCCAGGCCCATGTCGGAGCCGATCATGATGTCGATGGCGTGACCGCTCGGGTGGTCGGGAAGGGGATCGGCCCGCACCCCGCCGATCGCCTGCACCCCGGGATAGGCGTTGCTGATGTAGGCCGCCAGCGCCCTGGCATTGGGCACGAGGCCGCCCATCCCGACCGTCGGGACGGACCCGCCGAAGACGGCCTGCTGGGCGGCCGGAGCGATGAAGCCCGCGATGTCCTCCAATGCGTCCTGCATCGCGGCTGCCGACCTGGCGTCGAAGGCGGCCTGCAGGGGCGCGTCCCGGAGGGTCGCCCCTGGTTTGGGCGCACTCCAGGCACCGGGACCGTCGGCGTGCTTGTTGTCCGGCCGGGCCGCCGCGGCCGGCTTGTCGGCCTGTCGGCGCGAGTCGTTGCGATTCGGCCCCGCGTCCTGGCCGTTGTCGGCGGACGCCGTGCCGGTCGCGGTGAGCGCCAGCACTGTGACGACGGCTCCCGCCAAGGGCCGTCCCACGGATTTCGCCATGAACGCTGGGGCAAACCTCAAGACGGTGCATCCTTCGCCGGGTCCGATTACGAACGGCATCACACCACAGGTGGCCGGCGATCAGGCGGATTTCACGCGCCACTGGCCGGCCATGTGGACGGATCGGCAGCCAGCGTTGGCCTCGTCGCCAAAGCAGTTGTGTCCTGATCTGTGGGATGTATGGCCTAGACGCCATCCCGGCGGCACCGCAGACTGGCGTCATGACCCGCTGCGTCGTCCTCGTGGGGTTCCACGGGGTGCAAGCCCTCGACCTCGTCGGACCGCACGACGTGTTCACCGGCGCAGCGCTGATGACGGACGGCGGATACCGGGTGAGCGTCGCGTCAGCGGATGGGCGGCCTGTTCGCGCTGCGGGCAGCCTGGCATTTGTCACGGAGGCGATGCCGAACCCGAAAGATATTGACACACTGGTGATTCCGGGCGGCAGCGGCGTCGACGCCACCCGCCACGACCCGGACACGATGGCGTGGATCCAACGGGCCGTCGCCGCGTCGCGTCGTGTCGTCAGCGTGTGCACGGGCGCCTTCGTGCTGGCTGAGACCGGTCTGCTCGACGGCCACCGCGCCACCACACATTGGGCATTCGCGGAGCGGCTGGCTCGCGAATTTCCGGCGGTGGCAGTGGACCGCGAGCCGATATTTCTGCGCAGCACGCCCACGGTGTGGACGGCAGCCGGGGTGACGGCCGGAATCGATCTGGCCCTGGCGCTCGTCGAGGAGGACTACGGCACCGAGGTCGCCCAGACGGTGGCCCGCTGGCTGGTCCTCTACCTGCGCCGGCCGGGCGGCCAGACTCAGTTCGCCAGCCCGGTCTGGATGCCACGGGCCAAACGGGTGCCGATCAAAGACGTGCAGAGCGAGATCGAGTCCGAACCCGCCAAGTCGCACAGCATTGCCGATCTGGCCCGGCGTGCGGCGATGAGCCCCCGCCACTTCACGCGGGTCTTCACCGGTGAGGTCGGCGAGTCCCCGGGCGCGTATGTGGAACGGGTCCGGACCGAGGCCGCGCGGCGACAGCTCGAGGAGTCCGGCGACACCATCGCCGTGATCGCCGCGCGCTGTGGCTTCGGGACACCGGAAACCATGCGCCGCACCTTCATTCGCCGGATCGGAGTGCCCCCGGATCAGTACCGCAAGACGTTCGCCTGAACAGAGGAAGCCATGACTCAGATCGCCATCGTCGTCTATCCGGGATACACCGCGCTGGACTTCATCGGACCCTACGAGGTGCTGCGCAATCTCCCCGGCACCGAGGTCCGCTTCGTGTGGCACGACACCGGCCCGGTCGCCGCCGACTCCGGCGTCCTGCTCGTCGGCGCCACCCACACGTTCGAGGAAACACCCCACCCGGACGTCATTCTGGTCCCGGGCGGGATGTCGACGTTCGAGCACGCTCAGGACGAGAGGGTGCTGGAGTGGGTCCGCCGGGCGCACCGGACGTCGACGTGGACCACCTCGGTGTGCTCGGGATCGCTGATTCTGGCCGCCGCAGGCATCCTCAAGGGCACGCGCGCCACGTCGCATTGGATGGTGGTGCCGATGCTGCGCACCTTCGGTGTCACGCCGGTCAGCGATGCCCGGATCGTCCACGAGGGCCGGATCGCCACGGCCGCCGGCGTCTCCGCCGGGATCGACCTCGGATTGTGGCTCGCCGCCCAGCTGGGCGGAGAGGCGCAAGCCAAGGCGATCCAACTCGCGATCGAGTACGACCCGCAACCGCCCTTCGACTCCGGGCACGTGTCGAAGGCGTCGGCCTCGACCCGGGCCTTGGCGACGGCGTCCCTGACCAAGCAGACGGTCGCCGGCCACCAATTGAGCCAGTCGGCGAAGCTGCTGTGGAAGGCCGCATTGCAGAAGGTGCGGACGCGTCTGGCGTGAACTGACTTCACCCCGAACTACCCACCCTCGCCGTCATCGGCTACCGCGGCCGGAGCCGACATCAGGGGCAAACCGCAAGACTGCGCATCCTTGTCCGGACCGGGTTGCGAAACCGCATCAAACCACAGGGCACAGGCCATCCGGCGGATCCGCGCGCCGCTTACCCGACTGGGATGAGCCAGAACATCCGGCGCAATTTCCACATAGCTGGTGGAATCACTGCAGGAGGCGACATGCGGGATGCCGGGGTGACAACCCGTTCGGCGGTGGGCCCGGGCAAGCGCCGGGGCTTCGAACTTTTGCGGGTCGTCTCGCTGGTATCGGTCGCGATCGTCGTGTGCTATCTCGCGCTTTTGGCTCTCCGACCGGGGTTACGGCAGCGTATGCCGTTCGCCCTGCGTTGGTTCGGGGAGCCAGGGTCGGCCTCGACGATCACGATCGTGCTGGCGGTCGTCGTCACGGCTTGCGCCCTCAGTGTCGTCAGCAGCCGAGCGGGTCAAGCGGGAAGAGCCACCGTGCGGATCGTCGCCGGCCTGACGGTGGCGAACGTCGTGTTGGGATTCAGCTCGTATTGGACGTGCCACGGGGGCGCAAGTCCGTATTTCTACACACCGCTGATGTGGACGGTCGGACTGGTCAAGGGCAGTTCGGGTGACCAGTCGATAGGCGGCGTCACGTGTCCGACGCCGACTCCGATCGCCTTGGAGGTCGCCCGGTTGTTCGCTCTCGCGGCGATCCTGGTGGGTATCGGCGGCGTCGTGATCGCCTTGCTTCGGTCCCAGGCCGACCGACTTCGGGTTCGCATGGACAAGTCGGTGAGTGCGGTGGTGGGCATCGACGATGAAGCACGCTCGATGGTCAGCGCGGTGCGAAACACACTCGAGACGCACAGTCGACTCGTGGTTGTCACCGCCACCCCCGAGGTTGCTGCCGTCCAGGAAGCACGCCAGCAGGGTGCACGCGTGGTCGTCGTCGATTTCGAGCGGCCCGAAACACTCGAATCGTTGTCTATATGGCGCAAGCTGGACCGGCTGTACCTGCTGTCACCAGACCCGGTGGCGAACTTCTCGTGTCTTGAGGTGATCAACCATGTGATCGCCGGCGCCCGCCGGGTGCCCCTGATCGTGCGAATCGATGACCCATGGCAGGCCGAGGCCTGGCGCGCCCAACAGTTCGGAGGATCCGACAGTCGGTGGGCGGCGGATGCCGTCGGCAGGTACGAGGTGACGGCACGCCGGTTACTCGAGGAGATCACGACGAGGAGGGCCGTGACCCGGATCGTCGTGTGCGGCACCTCGCCGCTGACCTTGGCGCTGTGCGCCGACATTGCACAACGTCATCGGGAGCGCACGTACCACGCCGATGCCGCGGATGCCGCGGTCCCGGCGCTGACCCTGGTTGGAGAGAACGCGGACGAATACCTGCTGGACCATGAATTCCACCAGGATCAACGTGGTCTGGCATCCACCGGCCCGGCCATCGAGGCGATCGCCCAGCGTCCCTCCGTGCGAGTCCTTGCGAGTGTGTTCGGAGAGGGGCCGGTGAGCACCGGTTCGCAGGTGATGATCCTCGTCGATGACACCACGGCCACGGCTGACGCCATGATGGGAACGCGGCTCGCCGCACGCTTTCCCGAATTGCCCATCTACGCATGGGATCCCAATGCGCGGCAACAGGACGACCGTGAGCCCCTGGTTGGGCAACTGCGCACCTTCGGTCTCGGGATGGATCTGCCGGCCGGTATGGCCCAGGACGCCTGGGAACGGGCGGCGAGGCTCATCCACGAACGCTTCGCCGATGACTTCGCCTCGCGGGCCGGCCACCGTACGCCGGCGACACAACCGTGGGCGCAACTCGGTGAGTTCCATCGCGAGTCGAATCGCCGCCAGGTCCGCAACACTCTCTGGATAGTCGAGTCGGTCGGCGGCCACACCTGGAATACGGCGAACGGCCAGTCCGCACCTCCTCCGGATTCCGATCTGTACCGGCACGCCGAGCCGCTCGAGGTGCTGCGGCTGCTCGGTTTCGATGCCGGCGCCGCTGTGGCGATGGCGCGCGCAGAACACCAGGACTGGTGCCGCTTCTACCGCGACGCCGGGTGGCGCTACGGGCCGGTCCGCGACGACGCTCACAGAATTCACGACAAGCTGCTCGACTGGGACGCCGCCGAGCACACCGACGGCTTCAAGAACGCCGCCCTGCGCAGCCTGGCCAGCACCCTGTTGGAGCTCGCCAAGCTCGGCTACCGGTCCCGGCCGCTGTGGCAGCGGTACCGTCGGGTCGGCGTTGTCGTCGCCGAACGGCAGCCGCGCGCATGGACGTGGAGGTCCGGATCAGGCGACGTCATGCACGGACAGCCCGGTGAGTGGGCCGTGCACGACGATGAAGCAAGTACCTGGTCGGTGCGCGACGACATCTTCCGCGCCACCCACGAGCACGTCGCCGGAGATCGTTGGCGACGAACGGGTTTCGTCAATGCGCGGCCCGCCCGCGCCGGGGAGCGCGTGGAGACGCTCGAGGGTCCCGCGACCGCCGCCGAGGGCGATTGGATCGTGATGGGCGACAAAGGCGAACAATGGCCGGTTCCCGGCGATCAGTTCCGTCGGCGTTACGAGGGGCCGGTGAGTGAATGTCACGCATCTTCCTAAGTCATTCCAGCCGCGACAATCGGCAAGCGATTGCGTTGCGGCAGTGGTTGATCGGTCAGGAGCCGCCGCTGGCCAACGAGATCTTCCTCGACCTTGATCGTGACAGCGGGATTCGGTCGGGTGTGCGTTGGAAGGACGCCCTACGGCAAGCGAGCAGCCGGTGCGAAGCCGTGATCTGTCTGCTTTCGCCGAACTGGGAGGCCTCCGCCGAGTGCAAGACGGAATACCGGTTCGCGGAGTATCTGAACAAGAAGATCTTCTCTGCCCGCATCGCTCCGCTGGCAGGAGACGACCCGACCCGGGAGTGGCAACAGATCGACTTGTTCGGCTCGGGCCCGGCCACCGCGGTCGATATCGGTGACGGGGCCGCGCCGGTCAGCTTCTCGTCCGAGGGCCTCTACCGGCTGCGCGAGGGCATCGTCGGCGCCGGCATCGGGGCCGAGTCGTTCGTCTGGCCCCCGCCCAACGACCCCGAGCGCGCGCCGTACCGGGGCTGGGATCCCCTCGAAGAGGTCGACGCGGCGGTGTTCTTCGGCCGCGATGCCCAGATCCTGCGGGGCCTGGACGCGCTGCGGGGAATGCGCAGATCCGCAGTGGAGACGCTCTTCGTGGTCCTCGGCCCGTCCGGAACCGGGAAGTCATCATTCCTGCGTGCCGGCTTGTTGCCGCGACTGCGGCGCGACGACCGCGAATTCATGCTGCTTCAGATCGTGCGGCCGCAACGTAATGTCCTGACCGGAGACACCGGTTTGGCGCGCGCCGTTCACACGACTCGCACCCAACTCGGGTTCACCTCCCCCGGACTGGGTGACATCAAGCAGGCTTGCCTGGGCGGCGACGCCGCCCAGCTGGCTCAGTGGCTCCGGGAGATCCAACAAGCCGCGAGCGCCCGGTTGCTGATTGAAGCCGGCGAGATGCCCTTGCCTACCCTGGTGCTGCCGTTGGATCAAGCCGAGGAATTGTTCGGCGCCGACGCCGGCGCGGAGGCGTCGGCCTTCCTGGACCTGATCGCCGCGCTGGCCGCCTGCGGCGAGGGATCGGAGCGCCTTGGGCTGATAGTGGCCGTCACCATCCGCACTGACCGCTACCAGGCGCTGCAAACCGCTCCGCAACTGGCCCGGGTGAGCACGGTGCTGTTCGACGAACTCAAACCGATGCCCCGCACCCAGTTCAAGGAGGTCATCACCGGCCCGGCTGCCCGCGCCACCGAAGGCGGCCGGCCGCTTTCGATCGAGCCCGCGCTTGTCGATCGGTTGCTCGACGACTGCACGGAGGGAGCCGATACGCTGCCGCTCCTGGCGCTGACGCTGGCCCGGCTGCATGAGGACTACGGGAGTGACGGCGCCCTGGCACTGCCCGAATACCTTTCGATGGGCGGTATCCAATCCGTGGTGCACACGGAAATCGGCAGCCTGCTGGCAGCCGACCCCGAGCAGCGGGCGACGCAGTTGCAGCAGTTGCGCGCGGCATTCATTCCTTGGCTGGCTGCGATCAACCCCGACAACGACCAGCCGCTGCGCCGCGTCGCTCGGTGGGACGAGCTGCCGGAGCAGAGTCATCCGATACTCGAAAAGCTCGTTGCCAGAAGGCTGTTGGTCAAGGACAATCGCGACGGCGAGGTAGTCGTCGAGGTCGCGCTGGAAAGCCTGTTGCGCCAATGGGACGAGTTGGCTCAGTGGTTGACCGAGCAACGGGAGGACCTCAAGAACGCCGACTCGATCGAGCGCGGCGCTCAGGCGTGGGAGAGAAGCCACCGCGACGACGCCTGGCTACTACAAGGCACGCGACTGACTGATGCAGAAACACTATCTGCTGCAAGCGAATTCCGTGCCCGGATGCAACCTTGCCAAGAATTCCTGCGTGCTTCGAGGGCTCGTGAGGACGAGCGGGCGCAAGCCGAGAGGCGCCAACAGGACGCCGAGCTACAGGCTGAAAAGGAGCGGCGAGACGCCGCTGAGAGACTTGCGGCCGCCGAAACCGCCGCCAAGGAGCAGGCGCAGGCGCATGCCGTCGTGCTGAGGAACCGCTCACGAACCCTGCGCCGGGTTCTCGCCGCAACGGCGGTGATAGCGGTGATCGCACTCGTCGGCGCCGTCGTAGCCGTCGTGGGCGTCATCCAGGCCACCGCGGCCCGACATCAGGCCGACGCACGCACGCGCGAAGCGGTCGCCTTGAAGTTGACATCGCAGGGACAGTCGATGCTCGCCGGCAGTCAAGGCGGAGGGGACGTACGGGCCTTGCAGCAGATCCTCGCGGCGCCCCGGATCGCGCCGACAGCCGCCGACACCGGTGCGTTGTTCACCGGTGTCATCGCACTCCGCAAGACGCTGAAGATCATGCCCACTGACGGCGTCGTCAGCAGTGTGGCGTTCAGCCCCGACGGACGCCGCATGGTCTCAGCCAGTAACGACAAGACGCTGAGACTGTGGGACGGCGACACCGGCCAGCCCATCGGGCCACCGATGACCGGGCACACCGACGCCGTCACCAGCGTGGCCTTCAGCCCCGACGGACACCAAATTGTCTCGGGTAGTTGGGATTACACGCTGCGCCGCTGGGACGGCGATACCGGTCGGCCCATCGGGCCACCGATGACCGGGCACACCGACGCCGTCACCGGCGTGGCCTTCAGCCCCGACGGACACCAGATCGTCTCCGGCAGCGCCGACCAGACACTGCGGCGCTGGGACGCTTCCTCCGGCCAGCCCATCGGGCCACCGATCACCGGCCACACCGCCGCCGTGAACGGTGTCGCGTTCAGCCCCGACGGTCAGCGGATCCTCTCCGGTAGCTCGGATAGGACTCTGCGACTGTGGGACGCCCATACCGGCCAACCGGCGGGAGCGCCGATCACCGGCCCCGAGGAGGTGTCCGGTGTCGCGTTCAGCCCCGACGGGCACCTCATCGTCTCCGCCAGCACGCGCGATGACACGCTGCGACTGTGGGACGCCCAGAGCCGCCAACCCGTAGGCGCGGCGATGAGCGGTTCCGGCAACGGTGTGGCGTTCAGCCCGGACAGCCGTCGACTGGTGTCCGGGGGCGCCGATCACGACGTGGCCGTGTGGGACGTCAAGACCGGCCGACGCATCGGCGCACCGTTGATCGGGCACTCGAGTTACGTTCAGGCAGTTGCCTTCAGCCCCGACGGCCGTCGCATCCTGTCCGGCGGAGGTGACCATACGTTGCGGGTGTGGGACTCCGACACAGCTCCCCTGGTGACCGGTCCGGGTCCGGTGTCCAGCGTGGCCTTCAGCCCCGACGGTGCTCGAATCGTCGCCGCGATCGGCGACACCGTCGGGATATGGGATGCGAACACCGGCCAGCCCGCCGGCGCACCACTTCCCGGCCCCACGGCGGGGGTGACCAAGGCGGCGTTCAGCCCTGACGCACGCAGAGTCCTCACCATCGACAAGCAAGGCGCGCTGCAGGTCTGGGACGCCGACAGCCGCCAACCCCTCGGTAAGCCCATGACCCCGGCCGATCAGATCGTCATCAAAGCGTCGTTCAGTCCCGATGGAAGCCGCGTCGTCACCGCAAGTGTCGAAGACAACGCGCTGCGGGTGTGGAACGCCGATACCGGGCAGCTGATCGGGCAGCCGATGAAAGGACACACCGAACTGGTGTGGAGCGTGGCGTTCAGCCCCGATGGACACCGCGTCGTCTCCGGCGGCTTCGACAAGACCGTGCGGATCTGGGACGCCGATACCGGCCAACCGCTGGGACCGCCGATGACCGGCCACGCGGATGTCGTGTCAGCCGTGGCGTTCAGCCCCGACGGACATCGCGTCGTCTCGGGCAGCTGGGATCAAACGCTGCGGCTGTGGGACGCCGACACCAGCCAGCCCCTCGGAGCGCCGATGACCGGCCACACCGACATCGTGTCCAGTGTGACGTTCAGCCCGGACGGACGACGCATCATCTCGGGCAGCAACGACAAATCGCTCCGACTCTGGGACGCCGACACCCGCCGGGCCATCGGCGCCCCGCTCACCGGCCACACCGACGGTGTGACGAGTGTCGCGGCCAGCCCCGACGGGCAACGCGTCATCTCCGGCAGTACGGACGGCACGGTACGGACCTGGCCCACCCCCGATCAGGGATCCTGGCCGGACCTGTTGTGCCACAAGCTCATCGCCAACATGAGCCGCCAGGACTGGAAGGACTGGGTCTCCCAAGACATCGACTACATCACCGTGTGCCCTGACCTGCCGACGCCGCCCGACCCCGGGTCGTGAGCTACCGGGACCGGCTCTCGATCCAGGGCCCGAAGAAGCTGCTGGCCATCGATGGCGGCGGGATCCGCGGCGTCCTCTCCCTGGAGATTCTCGCGGAGATCGAAACACAACTGCGCGAACGGCTTTCCCGAGATGACACCTTCGTCCTCGCCGACTACTTCGACTACATCGCCGGCACAAGCACCGGAGCGATCATCGCCGCCGGCCTGTCATGCAGGATGCCGGTGGCGCGGCTCCGCGATTTCTACAGCACCCACGCCAAGCCCATGTTCGACCACGCCTTCATCACCCAGTGGTACAAGCAGCGCTATCACAGTGAGCGCCTGGCGGAACTGCTGCAACAGACCTTCGGCGACATCACCCTCGGCGATGACAGCCTGGACACCTTGCTGATGATGGTGTTGCGCAACGCCACAACGGATTCACCATGGCCGGTCAGTAACAACCCCGGCGGGATGTACAACGCCGCCGATCGCCAGGACAGCAACCTGCACCTGCCACTGTGGCAGCTGGTACGGGCCAGCACTGCGGCACCGGTGTACTTTCCCCCCGAGCGAATTCGGGTGGGCCGACGCGATTTCATCTTCGTCGACGGCGGGCTGACGATGTACAACAACCCCGCTTTCCACCTTTTCCTGATGGCCACCCTGGGTGTGTACCGACTCGGCTGGCCCACCGGGGAGAACCGGCTGCTGCTGGTCTCGGTCGGCACCGGCACAGCACCGAAGGCCGAAGACACCCTTCGTCCCGACGACATGAATCTGCTGTTCAACGCGACGTCAGTTCCTGCCGCGCTGATGTCGGCGGCCCTGCACCAACAGGATCTGCTCTGCCGGGTGTTCGGGCGGTGCCGACACGGTGCCGTCTTGGACGACGAGGTCGGCGACCTTCGAGCCGACCAGGACGGACTGCCGGGTCCGCGACTGTTCTCCTATGTGCGTTACAACGCCGAGCTCACCCGCACCGGCCTGGACGCCCTGGGACTATCCGACATCCGGCCGGAACCCGTTCAGAAGATCGACTCCGTCGACCATGTCGACGACCTTCAACGCATCGGACAACGCGCCGCCCGTGAGGTCCAGATCTCCCATTTCGATGGATTCCTGTAGTCAGTCGAGGGGCCACCCACCGACTCCGCTATGGCGAGTAGATGCTCCATACGGACGGGAAGGCGGCGGGCACATACCCGTCCGCGCCGGGCAGCAGAACCTCGCCGCGCGCGTAGCACCAGACGACGTAACCATCGCTTGACAACCCGAACGTGTAAGGCCGATCCGAGCACGCGCTCCCGACCGGCCCGACGGTCGCGGCGTCGCCCCACGCCCCACGGTTCCAGGCAGTCCACGTCAACGCGTCGCCACCCGAACCCGGCGGCGCGGCGCAGAACATCTTCTCGCCGGTGATGGGATCGGCGGAGATCTTCATCCAGTCACCGCACGGCGCACCAAGGGTGTCCGCTGAGGCTGCGGGCGCAAGAGACACCGCCGTCACAGCCGCCGTTGCGATGACGAATCCAAAACGGAGCATGCCTCCGCCTCCTGTTCCGTCGGACTCCAACGCCTCTTGGAATATAGACGCCGGAGGGACTTTTCAAACGCGCTTACGGCAACCAGAAGGTGGTTGGCCGAAGCCCCGAGCAAGCTCAGGCAGGACACCGGCGAGATTCACTATCGCCCGGTTTCCGCACCCCTCTTGACCGAAATCGATCCGAAAGTCTCTTTCGGTGGGGACGATGCGAGTACCACCGATCCCCACGAAGGAACCGCATGGTCGACCTGCCGCACCCGAAGCAGCCGTTCGCCGGCATTCCGCACTACACCTACAACTACATCGGCCGCGACACCACCACGGTGAGTGGACAGCAACCCCTCAGCGCCGGCCCGACGACGAGCACCCGGTAGCTACCCGGGTCCCGACTGATGGCGTTTACTCCAGAGCGTGTACAGACCCCCGACAACGGCGGTTGTCACGCCATAGAGAGCGACCGCGGCATGGGCATCGATGCCCGGAAAGTTCGCCGACGCCAACGCCAGTGCGGTGGCCGGATGCCGGCAACTCGTGGCCAGCGCCAGCACCGCGGAATCCCGGCGGTCGCTTCCGCCCATCAGATGCCCGGCGGCGAAGGCCGCCACGACGAAGATGCCGATGGCCGTCAGGGTGCTATCGCCGATCAACGGCCAGATCGCCGGAGCTGCCGAAACCACCAGCACAGCCATGGCGATCGGCAACAGCCACCGATGCACCCGCCGCAATGGCGCCTCGAGGCGCTGCGCCGTGGACGGCCACAGCCGGCCGATGGCCATTCCCACTATCAGAGGGCCGAGGACCGACAGTGTGAGCAACCGGGCGATCGTCCAGGGGGCCGCGGAATAGTCGCGTCCGAACACCAGCCGCAGAACCTCCGCCGACACCAGGATGACCGGAACGGCCAGCACCGCCAGGACCATGACCAGAGCCAGTCCGTATTCCGGCCCCCCACCCGCTTTCTCGCTTCGGCCGGGCAGCAGGGGCGGCAGCGGCGAGACCGACAGCGCGACAAGGGCGATGGCGACTTCGGGCTTCAGGCTGAACCCGCGCACCAGTGCGATCGCCAGCACCGGAGCCACGATGAGCACCGAGACCAGCGAGCGTGCCAGCAAGCCGGGCCGGCGCAGCAGCGCCGCCACGTCATGGAACCGCGCCCCCAAACCCGAGCCGAACACCAGCACAGCCAGGCTGACGCCGAAGGCGAGTTTGGCCACCGCAGCCCAATCCACGAAGCACACCCTGCCACGACGAGGAGAAAAAGATGACCAACGAGAATCCGGTACGCCGCGACGTCCTTCCCATCCCGGACCGGCAGCACGTCGGGCTGACCACCTACGACGCCAGAGATCCCGACACCAGCTACCCGCCGATCACCGCACTGCGGCCACCGCCGGGTGCGCCCAATGTGCTCATCGTCCTCATCGACGACGTCGGCTTCGCCGCGTCCTCGGCGTTCGGCGGACCCTGCCACACTCCGGTCGCCGAACGACTGGCCGGCAACGGTGTCAAGCTGACCCGGTTTCACACCACCGCGTTGTGTTCCCCCACCCGCCAGGCGCTGTTGACCGGGCGCAACCACCACTCGGTCGGCATGGGCGCAATCACCGAGATGGCCACCTCCGCGCCGGGCAACAGCAGCGTCCGCCCCAAGAGCAAAGCCCCGGTCGCCGAAACACTCTGTCTCAACGGCTATTCCACCGCGCAATTCGGCAAGTGCCATGAGGTTCCGATCTGGGAGGTGTCTCCGGTCGGCCCGTTCACCCAGTGGCCCACCGGGTCCGGATTCGAGTACTTCTATGGATTCATCGGCGGCGAGGCCAACCAGTACTACCCGGGCCTCTACGAGGGCACCACGCCCGTCGAACCACCCCGCACCCCCGAGGAGGGCTACACCCTCACCCAGGACCTCGCCGACCACGCGATCACCTGGGTGCGTCAGCAGAAGGCTCTCGCCCCGGACAAACCGTTCTTCATGTACTTCGCCCCCGGCGCCACGCACGCCCCGCATCACGTGCCCAAGGAGTGGTCCGACAAATACCGCGGCCAGTTCGACGCCGGATGGGACGCTCTGCGGCAGAGCATCTTCGCCAAGCAGAAGGACCTCGGCGTCATTCCACTGGACGCCGAGATCACCGCACGTCCGGAGCAGATCCCGTCCTGGGAATCGATGTCGGATGAACTCAAGCCGGTGCTGGCCAAGCAGATGGAGATCTACGCCGGCTTCCTGGAGCAGACCGACCATGAGATCGGACGGGTGGTCGACGCGATCGCCGACCTCGGCGCGCTCGACGACACGCTCATCTACTACATCATCGGCGATAACGGCGCATCGGCCGAAGGCACGCCGAACGGCTGCTTCAACGAGATGGCCGTCCTCAACGGCATGGGCGGCATCGAGACCACCGAGTTCCTGCTCTCCAAGATCGACGATTTCGGCACCCCGGACGCCTACAACCACTACGCCGTGGGCTGGGCCCATGCGCTGTGCACCCCGTACCAATGGACCAAGCAGGTCGCCTCGCACTGGGGCGGTACCCGCAACGGCACCATCGTGCACTGGCCGGCAGGACTGGCCGACAGAGGCAGTACCCGCAACCAGTTCCACCACGTGATCGACGTGGCCCCCACCATCCTCGACGCCGCCGGCATCCCGGCGCCGTTGTACGTCAACGGGATTCAGCAGGCCCCGCTGGAAGGCGTGAGCATGCTCGGCACGCTGCGCGACGCCGAGGCACCCGAGAGTCACCAGGTCCAATACTTCGAGATCATGGGCAACCGCGGCATCTACTACAACGGCTGGACCGCCTGCACCAAACACCGCACCCCGTGGCTGGTCGACCAGCCGCCGTCGTTCGACGCCGATGTCTGGGAGCTCTACGGTCCCGACGACTGGAGCCAATCCCGCAACCTCGCAGTCGAACGGCCGGAGAAACTCGCTGAGCTGCAACGGCTTTGGCTGATCGAAGCGGTCAAATACAACGTCGTCCCCCTCGACGACCGCAGCTTCGAGCGGATCAATCCCGACATCGCCGGTCGCCCACAGCTCATTCGCGGCAACAGCCAGTTGCTGTTCACCGGCATGCGGATCGCCGAGGGCGCGATGATCAATGTCAAGAACAAGTCGCATCAGGTGACGGCCAACGTCGCCATCCCCGAGGGCGGCGCAGCCGGGGTGATCGTGACCCAGGGCGGCCAGGTCGGCGGCTGGTCACTCTATGTGCACGAAGGACGGCTGAAGTACTGCTACAACTTCTTCGGGATTCACTACTTCTTCGCCACCGCGGATCGGCCGCTGCCCGCCGGCAAGCACCAGGTGCGCATGGAATTCGCCTACGACGGAGGCGGTTTGGCCAAGGGCGGCAACGTCACCCTCTACTACGACGGCAACGCAGTCGGCACCGGTCGCGTCGACATCACCGTGCCGATGGGATTCTCCGCCGACGAGGCGTGCGACATCGGGCGCGACACCGGATCGCCGGCGTCCCCCGACTACGGGCCGCAGGGCAACCGCTTCACCGGGACCATCGACTGGGTGCAGATCGACATCGGCGACGACAGCCACGACCACCTCATCAAACCGGAGGATCGGCTGAACCTGGCCATGGGTAAGCAGTAGAGCCGAAGCAACAAGTTGACGGGCGGTCTCTTGGGTGTAATCGAATTCAAGCGCAGGTTATCTTCCTGGTTCCTAGTTTAAAGTCGACCGATGGTCGCCATGGATGGCCAGATTCTGCACTGGGCGGACGATGCGGATCTTGAGCCGCACGCGGTGCTGCAAGCAGTGCGAGACCGCCGCGGAGTGGTCCGCGACTTCGCCTACCGCGAGGTCAACGAAATCGCCTGCCGTCAACAGCGACGGCCACGAGAAGACCTACTGAACCGCAGCGTCTCCGAGACCCTGCCGGAGGTCAAGCGCAGCGGACTGCTGGCGGCCTATGCGCAGTGCGTGAACAGCGGACGACCGGTGATCCTCAGCGATGTCGTCTATCACTGCAAGGCCACACCCGGAACGGCCCCCGGCAGCGCCGCCCCGCAGAACCGCCACTACGAAATGTGTATCGCCCCGGTTCCGGACGACTGCATCAGCCTGCGCTGGCGTGACATCACCGATCGGGTGGAGGCACAACGCCGACTCGCCGAAACGGCGGAACGCTACCGACTGCTCGCCGAGAACTCCGTCGATGTCGTCGCCCACGTGGGCCCCGACGGTGTGGTCAAGTGGGTGTCCCCGTCGGTGGAATGGACGTTCGGCGCACCGCCGTCGCATTGGGTCGGCACACGGGCGATCGATGTCATCGCGTCGGCCGACGCCACAGGGGCAACGGAGATGGAGCATCGGATACTGCGGGGTGGCAGGGTGATCCGCCGCGTGCGCACCCTCGACGCCCAGGGCGGCGTGCACTGGAGCGAGGCACATGCCCAGCCGTTCCACAGCTCCGACGGCACACCCGACGGTTACATCTCGTTCATTCGATTAATCGATGACCAGGTGGCAGCTGAGCAGGAGCGGGACGCCGCCCGCGAAGCGCAGACCGAGGCCGACGCCCGCTATCGCCGCCTCACCGAAACCTCGCCCGTCGCAACGGCGATCTCATCGCTCGACGGCCACTTCACCCTAGTGAATCCGGCGATGTGCGCCCTGCTGGGCTATAGCGCCGAAGCGCTGCTGACCATGACGTGGCGGGACATCACCCACCCCGATGATCTGCCGACGGCGACCGCCGCAGTCGCCGATCTGATCGCCGGCCGCATCGACTCCGTCCGAACGACCGGTTGCTATCGCCACGCCGACGGCCACCGGGTCTGGGGTGAGATCTCCGTGGTGTCCCTGCCGGACGCCACCGGCGAGCGGCCGGAGCTGGCCGCCCAGATCGTCGACATCACCGAGCAAGTCGAGGCCAGAGCGCAGCTGCAAGCGATCACCGACGCGATGCTAGAACCCCAGGTGCTCATCGAAGCCGTCCGTGATTCGGGTGGCCGTGTGGTGGATTTCGTCTATCGGCAGGCTAATCCCGCTGCGTGTGAATATCTCGGGATGAGCCGCGAGGAGCTTGTCGGCAGAAGGCAGTCCCACACCTCGCCGAACCTTCGCGAATCCGGGCTGCACGATCTCTACATACGATGCTTACAGAGCGGCGAGCCGGTCATCCTCGACGATTTCATTTTCTTCAACGCGATCCTCGCCGAGACAAGGCGTTACGACATACGCGCCGCGCGCGCCACTGCCGACACATTGAGCGTCAACTGGCGAGACGTCACCGAACGGTTCGAGGCAAGGTGGAGGCTGGCCGAGTCCGAAGAGCGCTACCGCATGTTGGCTCTCAACTCCAGCGACGCGGTCGTTCATGTCCGAGACGGCATCGCGGTCTGGGTATCCCCCGCGATCGAGGAGATGCTCGGGGCTCCCCCGGAACGCTGGGTCGGGACGCTGATACGCGACGTCGTCCCCCCAGAGGACGTCCCGGCGTTCGAGGAACGCTGGGCGAACCTCGAGGCGGGTGGCGAAGTTCAGCAGCGTGTTCGGGTCATCTCGGTCGACGGTGTCACGCACTGGGTTCACCTGCACGCCAAGCCCTTCCACGACGCCCAGGGCCACCGCGACGGGGTGAGCGCCGCACTGCGTCTGATCGACGACGAGGTGGCCGCCGAAGCCGAACTTGACGAGGCTCGCGCTCGCGAGGCCCGCGCTGATGTGCTGCACCGCCGGTCGATGGAGTCCGCGGCCGTGGGCATGTGCCTGGCCAGTCCCGAAGGGCCACTCCTCGAGGTCAATCAGGCCTTCTGCGACTTCTTCGGCTACGACGCCGAAACGATGCTCACCAAAACCTGGATCGAATTGACCGCGCCGGAGTACCGGGACGCCGACCTGGCCAACGTGGCCGATATCGTGGCCGGCCGCGTCGAGTCCTACCAAATGGACAAGCAGTTCGTGCACGCCGACGGCCACCGGATCTGGGGTCACCTGGCGGTCGGCTGCGTGCGAAGCCCGGACGGCTCGGTGGCGATGTCCATCGGCCAGATCGTCGACATCACCGACGAGGTTCACTCCCGCGAACAACTCGCCGCCTCCGAAGAGAAGTACCGGTTGATCGCCGAGAACACCGCCGACGTGGTGGTCCACGGCCGCAACGGCAGGTTCCTCTGGGCCTCACCGTCGATTGAGGGTCTTCTGGGTGCACCGGCGAGTTACTGGGTGGGCCGGGAGATGCGCGAGATCATTCCACCGCGCGACCGCGCGGCTTTCGACGAAAGGATTGCCGCACTCGAGGCGGGCGCGACCTTCCTGCGGCGCAGCCAGGTGATGTCCCTCGACGGGACCATGCGCTGGATCCACGTGAATGCGCGCCCCTTCCGTGACGCAAACGGCAATCAGGACGGCTTCATCGCCGCGTGGCGTCCGATCGACGAGGAGGTGCGGGCCGAGAACGAGGCGGCCGCAGCACGCCGGCGAGAGGCGCGCGCCGAAGCGTTGTACCGGCGCTCGGTCGAATGCGCGGCGGTGGGCATGTGCCTGATCGATCCCACGGGCGGCTTCGTCGAAGTCAACGAGGCAGTCTGTGAGTTCTTCGGCTACGACGCCGATACGCTGAAGCAGAAGACCTGGCAGGATCTCACCGCCCCGGCCTTCCTGGCAGCCGACCTCTCCATGGTCGATGACGTTCTGGAAGGGCGACGGGACACCTATCGGATGCTGAAGCAGTACATCCACGCCGACGGTCACCTGATCTGGGGAGATCTCTCGGTGAGCTGCGTCAGGGACGAGCAAGGCCGGGTCGAGCAGTTCATTTCCCAGATCATCGACGTCACCGAGACCGTGGATGCGAATGCACGCAATGTCCAACTGAGCCAGCGCCTCCGAGATGACTTGCAGAGTGCCGCAGGTTATATGGAGTCCATCCTGCCCGGGGATTTGAGTGGTGCCGTCTCGGTGTCCTCGCGGTACTTGCCGTCGCGGGAACTCGGAGGCGACTGCTTCGACTACGCGTGGATCGACGACGACCATCTGCTGATCTACCTGCTCGACGTCTCCGGGCACGGCATCGAGCCGGCACTGCTGGCCGTATCCGTGCAGAACGCTTTCCGTTCGGGCACTTTCGCCACTGAGATCCTGCACGATCCGGCGGCGCTACTGGGACGACTCAATCGGATGTTCCCCACGGAACAGCAGGCCGACCACTTCTTCACGATCTGGTATGGGGTCTACGAACTATCCACTCGCACAATGCGTTATGCGAGCGCGGGCACTCCGCCTGCGTATGCGTTCAGCGCAAGCGTCGAAGGGCGTGTCACGACAGTGCCGTTGGTCACCGACGGACCGCCGATCGGGGTCCTTCCCGAGACGGAATTCACCACAGCGAGCTTTCCGGTGCCTCCAGGGGCCAGCATCCTCATTTTCAGCGACGGCGCCAGCGAGCTTCCCCTCGCGGCCGGTGAGCAGATGCCGCTGGACGATTTCGAGAATCTCACCACCCGCGTCGCCGGATCGCCGCATTGGTCACTCGACGACCTCCTCAAGGAACTGAGGAGTCTCACGCCTGAAGGTGTTTTCGCGGACGACGTGTCACTGATTCAGCTCCGTTTCGATTGATGCAGCGGGTGCCGGTACTCGATTCCACCCGAAGGGTGGTCAAGTCCAAGGGCGTGGTGTACGAGTTCGTCGCGTGATTCCTCGATCGGGTTGCCCATGGGGAGGTCTTTTCCCGGCGAATCCACCGTCCCGGCACCGGACGCGTACGGTCTACATCTCTATGAGTAGTCAAACGCCGACCGGAGGGAGTCTGGTGACAGACAGCAGCCCGAAGCTCGCGGCACGTGGATTGGTTGTGGGTGCGCTGGTTTCCGCGTCGGTAACGGCGGCAGTCGGTTCGGCGGGGGTTGCCGCCGCTACGTGCTCGCCGGGCCGGGGTAGCGACGCCGGTGCGCAGTGCGCCGCTGAGGAGACCAGCTTCTCGGTCCAGCTGGATGGGAAGTCCTCGGTGTCGGCGCAGGGCCGCCTCGGCGGGCCCGGGACGAGCACCTCTAGGAGTGACGTCACCGCCGGGAGTCTGCCTACTGCAGAGCTTCGGCCCGTGCCCACAAGCATCGGCACCCAATACCCGGCCAACGATCCCGTGTTGGTCGCCGAGAGCATGGTGGGCACCGATATGTTCGGCCCTTATGGCTGCGAAGACTTCGTGGACGCCGCCTTCGGCCTCACCACCGACACCGGCATTGGTCACGATGCGGCACTGTCCTTCTACCAGTCGCTGGCCGCCCGTGGGCTCGACCATCACGAAACACCGATCCCGCGGGGCGCATTGGTGTTCTCCGCCGGCCCGTACGGGAACCATGTCGACATCTCTCGGGGCGACGGCACGTTCGTTTCCGGGGGCGTACAGGGGCTCTCGCCCGGCTACGGCGATGGCCACCAGGTGCAGATTCTGCCGACCGCCAACCTCGGCGCGTGGACGATGTACGGATGGGTCTACCCCCCTTGGTGACGTCTCTCCGCGGCGCTTGGGCGCGCGTCGACCCTGAGACCCTCACGTTGGGGTACGCGGGCGTCTACTAGTTCTTTCCTGTCAGAGCGGCGAGCAGTCCACCGCGACCGCCAAGGCGGAGCAGACCTGCCTCATCCGCTCGTCGGCGAGCCGTCCGATCCTTTCGACGAGCACCGCAACAGACACGCTCTCCAACGAATCGAGGTTGACTGCGCATCGCCGGGGAATCGGGTCCTCACCCGGTTCCAGGACAACCTCGCTGTCCAATCCCCGAATGGTCGTCGTGCACGGGGCGACGACGGCACGCCGGAGTCGGGGGATCGCCACATCGCGGGACAGCACAACGACGGGCCGGCGACCGATCTCCGACAACTCGCACCACCAGACTTCGCCCCGAAGCGGAAGCGGCATCACGAAGCGCTTGCCGCTCTCCTCCACGACGAAAGATCGCCCCAGTCGTCGGGCTGATCAGCCGGATGGTCGTCGTAGGCGGCGTAGCTTGCATCAATCTCGCGCGCCCGATGCCGGGCGAGCAGCGCGCGCAGGGCGTCGTCCACCAGCGCGGCATCGGTCACCCCGGAGTGGATGTTGCGTGCGGCCCCAAGCAGGTCGGCGTCCACCGTCGTGCTCAACCGTATGCGACTCATGCCACAATTATGCCACACCCCCAACTGCGGAAACGCCAGAGCTGACGACGCCAAACCACGTCTTACAACGCGAAAACACCGGGGAAAGGCGAGAGATCGTGCTGCATAGACTTTGACGATGTCGACGGAGCCCGTCGGTGATCAGCCGAAGCTGCCCAGGACTCTGGGCCTGCCTCTGGTGACGCTCTACGGGCTGGGCAACATCCTCGGCGCCGGCATCTACGTGCTCGTCGGGAAGGTGGCGGGGTTCGCAGGGTCGAGCACAGTCCTGGCGTTCCTGATCGCGATGGCCACCGCCGCGGTCACGGCGCTGTCGTACATGGAACTCGCGGGCCGCTACCCTCAGTCATCTTCACGCTCGTGAACGCCGCACTGATCCTGATCAAACGCCGCCACCGCGACCACGGCGGTTACATCGACATCCCGGCGCCAATCCCCTATATCGGTGTGGTCCTATGCCTAGGGACTCTGATATTCCAGGTGTTCGCCTGAAGCGTGCGCGAGCGCCGCTACTCCGGCACAGGCGCAACAGAACGCAGAAACGTGAGCTGGTCGGTGACCACTGCGTCGAACACCGGCGGTAGGTAGACCTCGAAGTGCTGAGCCGGGTAAATCTTCAGCGTCGCTCGAGCCATGCGGGCGGCTGCCTGTTGTGCCTTCGACGCCGGGCAGAGCACATCATCGCGGGCGACCTGCATGAGTGCCGGACAGGTCACGGCGCCGGCCCGCCGGATCGGCGAGTAAAACCCCATCCGCAGAACAATTCGCGCTGCGACAACGGTCGGAAAGTCCTGCAGGGTAAGGCCGTCGATTGCCGCCATGTTCTCCACCGCGGGCAGGGCGTCCTTTGAGCTCATGATCGAGCAGGATCCCGGTGCGCCGATAGCGCCGAGATAGCGCGGCGGGCGGTGGATGAGCGCGCGACAGCAGTCCTCCAGTGCGGCAGGAAGTAGTTGCGCGCCGTGCCGAATGCCGCCGGCCCGGACCGCACCGAGTCCACTGACGTGGGGCACCTGGGCGATGATCGCCATGAGCGGGGTTCCCGTGCCGGCCAGGGTGATGACGTGACCACCGGAGAGCGAAGTACCCCACGCGACGACGCGATCAGAATCCACCCCATCAAGAGTCCGCGCCCAGGCAATGGCGGCGCGCCAGTCATCAAGTTGAGCCGGTATGTCCAGGAGTTGGCGTGGCTCACCCTCGCTGTCGCCAAAGAAGCGGTAGTCGAACACCACGACCGTATAGCCGGCGGCGGCAAAGCGTTGCGCATAGTCGGGCAGCCGCAGCGCACGTACGCACCCGAAGCCGTGCGCCATCACAATCACGGGTGCATTCAACGCCTCCCGCAAATCCGGCCGGTATACCGATGCGGCACAGCGGATTCCGCGCGAGTAGAAGCAGCTCTCGGATTTGGTGAACGACATCGGTTATCGGCGGGAGGTCTCTAGCCCGAGGCATGAAGTCTGCGCTTTCCGCTTCATGCCCGCCCTCGCTGATCGCCCTATTACGTTGCTCAGTATTGCTCTGCGCCGCCTTGGACGGAAGGGCTGAAAGTCCCGATGCCGATCTCAACGGCGATCGCCTCTCGCGGTTCTGGTTGTCGCGCGCCCATCGGCCGGCGGGACCCCGGCCCATCGGGTGAAGGCGTGGGTGAAGCTCGTGGCCTCGGAGTATGCCCGGGCGGTGATCTCGGCGTCGGGATCGGTCAACGCACCGGGCCTGACTTCACGGTGCGGACGGTTCGATACCCACGACGGGCCGCAACGGGGTGGCCGAGCGCGAACTCGACACCGGGACAACGACGATCAACTCGTCGTCAAGCCCCAATAAGCAACTCGTCGGCCCGGGACGCAGCGCCGGGTGGCGAACATCGCGTTGATCGGTCTGGTGTGCACGCAACTCACTTTAGGCTGTACCCCGATCGACCCGCCGGGATGGGGTCAGACCTTCCTTGCAACCGCGGTCGCCCAAGAAAGCCGTCCCCAAGAAAGCACCCCCACGGTCGCGCGTAGCACTGTGTCTCACGGCTGGCCGAGTCCGCCCTCGACATCCCAGCGCTCTTGGGCGGCAACTCGCTGATTACGAGATTGCCTCTCCCGCAGAGAAATCATCAGCAGCGCGTCGACGGTCGATTCGTCGTCCGGCGCGGCTGCTGCGACCATCATGGCATGTGCGCGTTCGGGGTCCGTGTGGGGCGGCACGACCGCCAGAACAACCCTGCCGTTGTCGGGTCCCAGAACCTCGAGAGTATTCGGCGGCTGGAGACGGTTTCCGTCAAGGCACACCGAATGATCTGCGGTAGCGAGCCTTTCGGGTGCCTTCGCCCAATCGCTCACCTTGTACAGCACGCGATCAACAGGCCCGAGTCGCTCTGAGAGCAGCGCAAGGAGACCGGGAAGTTCAACGCCCAGATCGTCGCTGTGTGGCCACCATGCCCCATCGACATAACCGGCGTGGGGCGCGTCGGGCTTCAACAGCAAACGCGACGTGGGCTCGGACAATCTCAGCAGCCGTCAGTAGTAGTGACGTCTGAGTTAACGCTCGGCGGAGGAGCGTGTCAACACCGTGGACACCGTGACTTCCCGCCTGGACGCCTTGTAGATCTCAAACCAGGCGACGCCGAGTGGGCCGGCCGCGAGGGCGATCAGCCACCCGTTCGGCGGCAGCGGACCGAAGCTGAACGCAAGCCGCAGTCCGGGCACAGTCAAGATCGTGATCAGAAACGCGGCGGCTCCCAGCAGGATCCATTTCAGTGCGGGGTTGCGCCGCTCCCGGAACGTCTGCCATACCGAAAGCCGCCAGGAACGGTTCACCAGTATCAGGGCGATGTTGCCGATGACCAGCGTGGCGAAGGTCAGCGATCGGACCACGTCGTCCGAATGGCCCCCGATGACCGCCCACAGGTAGACGGCGACCGTTGCCGCGAGAACCGAAAGCCCCTGCAGCACAGCAATCGTGAGCACTCGTGCGCCGAACATCGGCTCTGAAACCCCCCGCGGCGGCGAGTCCATGATCTTCGGGTCGGTCTCCTCGGCTTCGAACACCACCGAACAGGCCGGGTCGATGATGAGTTCGAGGAACGCGATCTGAACCGGCAGCAGCACCAGTGGCCAGTCGGCGACGAAGACCGGAATCAGCGACATGCCGACGATCGGAAGATGCACCGCGATGACATAGGACATCGCCTTGCGCAGATTGTCGAAGATGCCCCGCCCCTGGCGCACCCCGCTGACGATCGAGGAGAAGTCGTCGTCGGTGATGACCAGCGCCGCCGATTCGCGAGCCACGTCGGTGCCGCGGGCACCCATCGCGATGCCGATGTCCGCGGCCCGCAGAGCGGGCGCGTCGTTGACGCCGTCCCCGGTCATCCCCACCACCTCGCCGTTGGCCTGCAGCGCGCGGACGAGTTGGAGTTTCTGCTCCGGAACCATGCGCGCGAATACGCAGACGGTCCGGATGCGTTCGGCGAGTTCATCATCGGGCATCTCGGCCAGCTCCCGGCCGGTGATGCAGCCGCTCGCGTGGTCCAGGCCGATCTCGCGGGCGATCGCCATCGCGGTACCGGGATAGTCGCCGGTGATCATGATCGTCCGGACCGAGGCGCGGCGGCACTCAGCCACGGCGTCGGCCACCCCGGGGCGAACCGGGTCGTGCAGACCCGCCAGGCCGAGGTATTCGAAGTCGAAATCGTGCTGCGCAGTGGGCAACTCGGCGTTGCCGTCGAAGGATGCATACGCCACGCCCAGGACTCTCTGGCCGTCCGCCGTGGCGTGCTCGACCTGATCGGTGAGTTCCGCAACCCGATCCGGGGTGAAGTGGCACAGGTCGGCGATCGCTTCCGGGGCACCCTTGGCTGCGACGATGTACTTCCCACCGTCCGGTGAGCGCCACACGTGGCAGATCGCCAGCAGCTTCTCCGACAGCGGGTACTCACGGACCAGTTCCCAGTCGGCGTGCGTATGGGAGGTTCCGCTGAGGTAGGTCGTCTCCAGCTCCCGGAACGCCTTGTCCATCGGGTCGAACGGGTCGATCGGGGAGGCCAGCACGGCGAACTCGGCGATGGCGTGGAACTGCTCGGGCAGGGGCTGATCGTCGAGTGTGTGGGCCTGGCCGTCGACGATGAGCTGACGCACGGTCATTTTGTTCAGCGTCAACGTGCCCGTCTTGTCCACGCACAGCGCGGTCGCCGATCCCAATGTCTCGATCACCGGGGGCCGACGGGTGAGCACGTGCTTGCGCGACATCCGCCACGCGCCCAACGCCAGGAAGACCGTCAGGACCACCGGGAACTCCTCCGGCAGCAGGGCCATGGCGGTCGCGATCCCGGCCAGCACACCGCCGAGCCAGTTCCCCCGCGTCAGCCCGTAGACCACCAGAACAATCGCCGCGGCGAGCACCCCGACGCCGGCGAGGACTTTGACCAACCTGTCTATCTCACGCTGCAACCGCGTGCGTTCGGGTTCGATGCCACGCAGCGCAGCACCGATCTTGCCCAACTCCGTGCCCGCGCCGATTTCGCGGGAGATGGCGATACCGTGGCCTTTGACGACCAGCGTCCCGGAGAAGACCCACGGTGTCGCATCGCCGCCCGGTCGGCCCATCGCCGCGTCGCCCTGGGCAACCTCCACCGCGACCTTGCGCACCGGAACGGACTCCCCCGTCAGCGCCGATTCGTCGACCGAGAAGTTGGCGCACTCCGCCAGCACCGCGTCGGAGGGAACCCGATCGCCCTCCGACAACAGCAGCACGTCGCCCCTGACGACGGCACGTCCGGCGATCCTCTCCTGCTTGCCGTCTCGGATCACCAAGGCCCGCGGTGAGGACAGATCACGCAGGGCGGCCAGTGCGTTTTCGGTCTTGTGTTCCTGATAGATCGAGATGCCGATCACCACCAGGACGAAGGCCATGAGCATGGCGCCGTCCACCGGCTCGGCCAGCAGGAAGTTCACCGCGCCCGCCACCAGAAGCAGCAACAGCATCGGCTGGCGGATCACGGCCCAGGCTTCCTGTAACAGGTTGCGGCGCTTGGCCGTCGGAAGCTCATTCGGCCCGTCGGCTGCCAGTCGGCGGGCCGCCTCATCCGCCGAAAGGCCGTCGACCAACGAAACCACCATGAATCCAATTCTCTCGGAGGACCCCACGCCGTGGGGTCCGTACGTTCGGCTGGAGCCGCTGAGGTAGCGAGCTAGTCGGAACTGTTGCCAAGGGCGCAGCCGTGCTCGATGGCGAACCCCGCGAACACGCCGGACAGAAATTTGTTGACGTCGCGTTTCACGTTCCCTCCCGAACATCGCAGGTGATCCCCGACTACACCGTCGCGGAGCGGACACCGGGGGGATAGAGCCGAAAGTCCGCTGGATCGCCGGCGAACCCATGGCGCTGTGACCGCACCGCCTTCCCTGTGCGAGGGTGGAGTCATGGCGGGTGTATCGGACATCCTCGATTGGGCTCGGCAGAAGGTCGCCGAGAAGGTCCCCAAAGCCGACCTCGACCAGCGGGACCCCGACTACATCCGTGACCAGTTGCCAGGGCTGTGGCTGCTGGCCTCGCTGTACTTCCGGGCCGATGTCCGCGGCCTAGACCGCATTCCCGCGCAAGGGCCGGTGCTGCTGGTCGGCAACCACAGCGGCGGCAACGTTCCCCCGGACACCTTCGTGTTCACTCTGGCGTTCTGCTCGTACTTCGGTGTGGAGCGGCCGTTCTACCAACTGGTGCACAACCTCGTCGCGCTCTACCCGGCGCTGCGCTGGTTGCCCAAGTTCGGCACCGTGGTGGCCAGTCCCGACAATGCCCGCCTGGCCCTCGAGTCCGGCGCTGCGGTGCTGGTGTATCCCGGCGGCGACTACGAGGTGTATCGCCCGTCGTGGCAGCGCCACGTCGTCGACCTCGGTGGCCGAAGAGGTTTCGTGCGTCTTGCCCGTGAGACCGGGGTCCCGATCGTTCCGGTGGCCAGTGTTGGCGGTCAGGAGTCCGCCCTGTTCCTCGGCCGCGGGTCGGGGCTGGCTCGGCTGTTGATGTTGGACAAAGTGTTGCGGCTCAAGAGCCTGCCGATCTCGGTCGCGTTGCCGTGGGGCCTGAACGTCACCGACTGGCTGGGCCACATCCCGCTGCCGACCAAGATCGTCATCGAGGTGCAGGAGCCCATCACCGCCGGCGACGACGATCAGGCGGTCTACAACGAGGTGGTGGCCAGTCTGCAGGCCGGTGTGGATCGGCTTGCCGCGCAACGTCGTTTCCCGGTGATCGGCTGATGCGCGTCGAACGCCGGCTCACCGTCAACGCCGATCGTGCGGCCGTGTGGAAGGTACTCAAGGACCCGGACGACTACCCGGCCCTGCTGCCCCATCTGGAGCGCTGGGAACCCGTCACCAAAGGCCCGCTAGGTGTCGGGTCCCGCTACACCGTGATGTGGGACATCGGCGGAATACCGGTGGGCGGCGTCATTGAGGTGGTCGAGTTTGATACGGCGCGGGATCTGGCCTGGATCAGCATCACCGGCGTGACGCAGCGGGGCCGGTTCCGGCTGCGCGACGCCGGGCCGGGCCGGACCACGGTGACGTTCCGGCTGGCCTACCACTCAGACGGCGGACTCCTCGGTCTGATCGCCGACCGCCTGGCGGCCCGCCAGGTCGGCCGCTCCCTCTCGGAGAGCCTGAAGAACCTTCAGCGCATGGTGGAGTAACACCTGCGGGAACGCGGGAGTTGTTGACGGCGTCAACAGATCGTTGTGGAGGCTTCGCCGTCGTGCGGTCCTGCCTGGACTGCGCTACCGCGGCAGGGCGTTGTCGATGAGGACTTGCGCCGCTTTGCGCGCGTGCGTCCAGGGCGCTGGGTCGTCGAGAGAGGTTCCCAGGGCGGCTGCACCCTCGTAGAGCACCGCGAGTTGCTGGCCGAGCAGCCGTGGATTGGTGGCGCCGGCTTGTTTGGCCAACGCGATCAGGCTGTCGATGAACTCCTGTTTGTGATGGTGGACGATGTTCTGAACCTCGGGCATCGCCTCGGCGGCTTCGACGGCGGCGTTGTGGAAAGGACAGCCGCGCAGTTGCCCGGGCGGCAGGGACCGGTCGAAGACCGCCAGCAGCCGGGCGCGCGGTGTCCGATCGGCGTCGTGGGGCGTGGGGGTGACCGGATCCCCGACCAACTGCTGCATCCCGCGCAGGTATTCCTCCACAACGGCCGACTTGCTCGGAAAGTGTTGGTAGAGGGTGCGTTTGGATACCGCCGCTTCACTTGCCAGGCGTTCGACACCAGTGGCGTTGATCCCGTCCTGATAGAAGAGTCTGGCGGCCGCCTCAAGGATGCGCTTGCGCGCACCGCGACCGCCGCGGACCTCGCCTTCGGCCTCCCGCTGCTGACCTTCCATACGGCTAAGTATACCGATAGGTTTACCTTTCGTCGCAATCTTGCTACTCTCGGGTTCCGCCCTTAAGTACACCGGGCGGTTTACTTCAGGAGGATGCCGTGACTGCGCTCGCCGAACAGACCGTGCTCGTGACCGGAGCCAACCGCGGCATGGGCCGCGGGTACGTCCGCCAACTGATCGACCGGGGTGCGGCCAAGGTCTATGCCGCGGCCAGAGACCCGCACGGCATCGACGTCTTCGATCCGCGGGTGGTGCCGATCGCGCTGGACGTCACCGATCCGGCATCGGTGGCAGCGGCCGCCGAGACGGCAAGCGACGTCAGCGTGCTCATCAACAACGCCGGCATCGTGCGGGGCGCCTCGGTGCTCAGCCCCGACACCGGACCTTTGCGCGAGGAACTGGAGACGAACCTGTTCGGTCCGCTGGCGATGGCCGCCGCCTTCGCCGACGGCATTGCCGAGCGAGCCGGAGCCATCGTCAACGTGTCCTCGGTGCTGGCCTGGCTGCCGGTCGGAGCCAGTTACGGAGTCTCCAAAGCCGCGCTGTGGAGCGCCACCGACTCGATGCGCATCGAACTGGCACCGCGCGGTGTTCAGGTGGTCGGGGTCTACGTCGGCCTGGTCGACACGGATATGGCGTCGTTCTCCGATGCGCCGAAGTCCGATCCGGCCGACGTGGTGCGCCAGGTTCTCGACGGAGTCGAGTCCGGCGCGCAAGAGGTACTGGCAGATGAGATGACCCGTGACGTCCGCCGGCAAATGGGCACGGCACTGGACGCGCGCTGACTAGCTCAATGTCCCTTCACAACAACGCGTTTCGACCCAACTGAAAGGCCACCGATGGCATCACCGCATGACCCGCTACAGCTGCCCTGCGGGCTGACACTGCCCAACCGCATCATGAAGGCAGCCATGAGCGAGGCGCTGGCCAACGCGGGGCACTCCCCCGATGGCCGCCTCGAGCAGGTCTACCGGACCTGGGGCCAAGGCGGCTACGGGCTGCTCATCACCGGCAACGTGATGGTTGACCGCACCCAGTTGGGCGAGCCCGGCAACGTGGTGATCGAGGATGACCGCGACCGCGATGCGCTGACCCGCTGGGCCAAAGCGGCGCACGACACCGGAACTCCGATCTGGGTCCAGCTCAATCACCCCGGACGCCAATCGAATCCGTTCGCGATCGGCCACGTCCCAGTGGCGCCCAGCGCGGTTCCGTTGAACCTGCCCGGATCGCCCACCCCGCGCGAACTGACCGCAGCGGAGATCGAGGACATCATCGAACGCTTCGCCGCCGCGGCGGCCGTCTGCGAGGCCGCGGGATTCGACGGCGTCCAGGTTCATGCCGCACACGGATATCTCGTGACACAGTTCCTGTCGCCACTGTCCAACCTGCGCACCGACCAGTGGGGTGGTGACCCGAAGCGGAGGATGCGGTTCCTCCTCGAGATCGTCCGACGGATCCGAGCCCGAGTGGCACCCGGTTTTGCGGTGAGCGTCAAACTCAACTCGGCCGACTTCCAGCGTGGTGGCTTCAGCGAGGAGGAGTCCCGAGATGTCGTGAAGGCGCTGGCCGGTGACGGCCTGGATCTGATCGAGATCAGCGGCGGCAATTACGAGTCGCCGGCCATGTCGGGCTCCGCGGCGTCAAGCACCAACGAGCGGGAGGCCTACTTTCTGGACTACGCCCGCACCGTCAGGGCCCTCGCCGGCGACGTGCCACTGGCGGTCACCGGTGGCTTTCGGTCACGCCGCGCCATTGAGGAGGCACTGCAAGCCGGCGACTGCGATGTGGTGGGCGTGGCCCGCCCGGCAGTGATCACCCCCGATGCTGCTGCCGCAATCCTCTCCGAGCGCACCGATGTGCTGCCGACCCACGAGATCCGGTACGGGATGCGCTCGCTGCTGGGCAAGCTCGTCGACCTCAAGACCTTCGACGGTGTGCTGAATCTCGCCTGGAACACCGATCAAATCCACCGCCTGGGCTCCGGCCTGCAGCCGGATCTCGATCGGGGCCAGATCGCCACCACGGTCGCCATGCTCCGGCGCAACGGTCGGGCCTCGTTTCGCCCCAATCGCGGCATCCGATGAGCCGAATGCTCTACGACCTGCGCGACAAGGTCGTCCTGATCACCGGGGGAACCGGCGGGATCGGCAGTGCCACCGCACAAGAACTCCTGGGCCGCGGCGCCCGGGTGGCCATTGCCGACCTCGATCCCCACACCCCGCAGATCGGTGCCGCGATGTCATCGACCGCGGCCATGGGTGTGGTCGCCGATGTCCGTGACCGCGAGAGCCTCGATGCCGCGGTGGATGCCGTCGTGGATCGCTTCGGGCGCCTCGACGTGGCGATCGCCAACGCGGGCATCCTGGCTCGAACCGGGACGTTGCGCACCACTCCGGTTTCCTCGGTCGAGTCCCTGCTCGCGGTGAACGTCACCGGCGTGGTTAACACTGTCCATGCTGCGATGGATCAGGTCATCGCCCAACGCGGCCAACTCGCCCTGATCAGTTCGGTGTTCGCGTTCGCAAACGGGATGGGCACCATTCCCTACGCCATGACCAAGGCGGCGGTGGAACAACTCGGCCGAGGATTGCGGGTGGAACTCGCCAACCACGGCGTCTCCACTTTGGTCGCCTACTTCTCCATGGTTCATACCGCGATGATCACCCAGGGTGTGGACGGCGATCCGCTGGCCGACCGACTGCTCGCGACGATGCCGCAGACGATGTTGAAGCGCATTGCGCCCGAGACCGCGGCGACAGCGATCGCCGACGGACTTGCCCGTCGCTCACCGACCGTCTTCGCACCCTCCCGGTGGAAGCCACTGTCGGCGCTTCGTGGCCTGGTCAATCCCATGCTCGATTCCCGGATGAGCCGCGACCTTCGAACCCAAGCCGCCCTGTCCGCACTCGACGCTCGAACTTCCACCAACACGGCATCCGAATCGAAAGGCACACGATGACAACCTGGAAAGACACCCCCACCCGGAAGATCAACGTCGGCGGCGTCGACTTCGCCTACCGGGAACTCGGTGCCCCCTCTGAGGTACCGGTGGTGTTCCTGCATCACCTGACCGCGGTCCTCGACGACTGGGATCCGCGCATCGTCGACGGCATCGCCGAGCATCATCGCGTGATCGCGTTCGACAACCGCGGTGTCGGAGCGACCGGCTCCTCGGTGCCAGGCACCGTCGAGCAGATGGGCAGCGACGCCATTGCCTTCATCCGCGCGCTGGGACTGGAGAAGGTCGACCTGTTCGGTTTCTCCCTGGGCGGCGGGGTGGCGCAGATGATCGCCCTTCAGCAACCACAGCTCGTCCGCCGGATGATCCTGGCCGGAACCGGGCCACGCGGCGGGGGCGGCATCGACAAGATGGCCACCATCGTCGGCACCGCCTACCTCAAAGCGGCCCTCACCCGCAGCGACCCGCGCAACTTCCTGTTCTTCCCCCGCACCCCTGAAGGCAGAAGGGCCGCAACCGATTACCTGAAGCGCCTCGAGGAGCGCACCCGCGACCTCGACAAGGGCATCTCCATGCAGGCCCGCATCGCCCAGATCATGGCGATCCGCCATGCCGGTAAGTCCGCTCCCGACGATCTGTCGGTCATCACCCACCCCGTGCTGGTCGCCAACGGGGACAACGACCTGATGGTCGACAGCAGCCACTCCGCGGACATGGCGCGGCGGCTTCCCAACGCTCAACTGATCATCTACCCCAACTCCGGCCACGGCGGAGTGTTCCAACACCACGAGAAATTCCTCGCCGACGCCCTGCGCTTCCTCGGCGATGACGCGGCACTCACCGATCACGCAGCACTGACCGACAAGGACCAGAATCAGTGACCTCGACACATCGCACAGACGAACCGGTGCGGTCCTACCGCGATGCGCCGACACGCTCACTCAGCGCCGCAGGCGTGAACTTCGCCTACCGCGAGTTGGGCCCCAAAGGTGGGGTGCCCGTGGTGTTCCTGGTGCACCTCGCAGCCAATCTGGACAACTGGGATCCGGCCATCATCGACCCGATCGCGCAGCACCACCACGTGATCACGGTCGACTACCGCGGTGTCGGCGCTTCCAGTGGCGCACAGCCCCCCACCATCGAGGCGATGGCCGACGACGTCGTCGCCTTCATCACGGCACTGGGCCACCGAACGGTTGACATCTTGAGCTTTTCCATGGGGGGCATGGTCGCCCAGGCGCTGGTGCTCAAACACCCCGAACTCGTCCGCAAGCTGATCCTCACCGGAACCGGACCCGCCGGCGGCAACGGGATCGACAAGGTCGCCGGCACCACCTACTACGACATGCTGCGCGCCACCCTCGCACGGAAGGATCCGAAGGTATTCCTCTTCTTCAACCGCGACACCGTCGGCAAAAAGGCAGCCGACGACTTCATCGCACGACTGGCACAGCGCACCTCCGATCGCGACACCGCCGTCAAATTCGGCGCATTCCAACGCCAACTGAAGGCCATCAAACGCTGGGGCCGCTCCACACCCGCTGACCTGTCCCGGATCACCCAACCGACGCTGATCGCCAACGGCGACCACGACCGTATGGTGCCCTCCGTTCTGTCGGAGGACTTGCACCGCCGCATCGCCGGCTCGCAACTGGTCATCTACCCCAACTCCGGACACGGCGGCATCTTCCAGTACCACGACGCGTTCGTCTCTGCCGCAATCGAATTCCTCGACCGCTCATGACGCAGCGCGAGACCACCGTTCAGTGGCGTGACCCAGCAGAAGGACTTGCCGCCCTACCCGAAGTCTCGGGAATCGAGTTCATGCGCCGGATCGCCAGCGGCGCGCTTCCCGGGGCGCCGATCGCCAGTCACTTCGCCATGGACGTGATTGAGGTCGGCCCGGGCACAGTCACCTTCCGGTGCCGTCCCGACAAGTCGCACTACAACCCCATCGGGACGGTCCACGGCGGATTGGTCTGCACCCTCCTCGATTCGGCCCTCGGGTGCGCCACGCACACGACGCTGCCGGCAGGCACCGGCTACACCTCCATCGAGATCAAAGTGAATTACCTCCGCCCGGTGACCGCCGACAGTGGGCCGCTGATCTGCACGGGGCGGGTCACCAAGCCGGGAAGTCGGGTCGCCTTCGCCGAGGGCGAGGTCGTGGACAATCAGGGCAAGATCGTGGCATCCGCGACCGGAAGCCTGCTGATCTTTGAACTCCAGAAGGGCTGATCGGGTGGCCGACTATCTCACCATCGATGTCTATGACAGCCCGCCGCGCGGCTCACGGCTCTGGAGCAGAGGTGTCAAAGACGCTCTGCAGCAGAGGATTCCGGGCCTGCGGTCGGTGACGGTCAACCATTCCAACCACATGACGCATTCGCTGGCCCCGACGAGTCTGCTCCGCCCGGGCCGCGCCCTCATCGCAGCCTGGGATTCACCCGAATCGGCGCTGGCAGCCTTCCGCGGACCACTTGCCTGGGCGGTGAACTCCCCCAGGCGGTACAGCCTCGACGGCGAGATCGTGCGGGTGCGTCGCGAAAGACCTGCCGACGACTGGTACGGATGGAACCCCTCGGACGAAGGCAGCAGTCCCATAGCCTCCGACGAACCCCTCGTGGTCGTCGTGCACGGCATCCTCAAGCCGCGACACCTGCCCGGCTTCGTCAAGAACAACCTGCACGCGGCCTCCCGCGCGGCGTTTCATCCCGGGCATCGCGGCAGCGTCGACGTCTCATCACGGCTTCCCTTCGAGCACACCTCCGTAAGCCTCTGGAGCACGGCGAAACTGGCCCGTGACTACGCCTACGCACCCGGTGCCCACAAGCACGCGATGGATCACGCCCGTGCCGTCGACACCCACCGTGTCGGTGTCTACCTGCAGGTGCGGCCCTTGGCGAGTTCGGGTTCGCTCGGCCTGGATTCGCCCGCGTTCCCCGATCTGCCGCCGGCTTCTCGCACGTAGCCGGTGCCCACACACCTACGACCAAGGAGTTGAACATGGCGCAACCGAAAAGTGGCAGTCGACGACGACTGCAGTGGGCCCTAGGAGCGGCGGCGGCGATACCCGTGGCCAGCGCAACCCGAGAGATCCTTCGAGGCCCGCAGGGCGTTCCGGGGGGCTCACCGGATGTGACACCGACCGTGGACAGCGCTCTGCGCTATGCCAATGTGTTCAAATTCGCTGTGGGACCGATCATCTGGTCTCAGCTCGTACGGGTCGAGCGTTCGCCGGCCGTGTCATTCATGATCTCGACCATCGCCATCGGCGGCTTGGCACGACTGCGGTCATGGCAACAGCGCGGAAGACCGCACCCCGTCATAGTGGCGGCGATCGCACTGGAGCTCCTTGGCGGGCCGCTCCTTCTGATCTGGCAGCGGCGCGTCGCTTCGAGCACGGTTTAACGCACGGCGTCCAGCTGCGCCCCGAAAGCGGTCGAAGTGAACCGCCAAACGCCCATTCGGTCACACTGAACTGACGAGGGCGCCGGGCGTCGCCGCTGACGCCTCCCACCCGGAAGAGACAGGACGAACCCATGTGCGGAATTTTCGCGGCGATGACACAGCGAGGCCTTTCCAGCGAGCGTCGTGATGCGGCGCTGAAGTGCCTTGAGCATCGCGGTCCCGACGCTATGGGCACCTGGACGTCGAAGGACGACCAGTGGACCTTGGGGCACACGCGACTGTCGATCATCGGTTTGAACAACGGCAGCCAGCCGATGAGCAGCCCTGACAGTGCGGTGCACATGGTCGCCAACGGCGAGTTCTACGGCTACCGCGAGATCCGCGAGCGCCTCCGCGGTGATGGCTACCGCTTCTCCACCGACAGCGATAGCGAAGTCGCTCTGCACCTCTATCACGAACGCGGAACCGCAGCCGCATCGCTGCTGCGCGGCGAGTTCGCGATCGTCATCGCCGACGAGCGGCAACGCTCGATGTTCGCGATCCGCGATCGGTTTGGCATCAAACCGCTCTACTACGCAACGGTCAACGGCGATGTGTTCTTCGCCTCGGAGATTAAGGCGTTGCTGGCCCTCGGGGTGCCGGCCGCGTGGGATCTGGAAGGTGCCACCGGAGGTTTCGGGCGACCCCACGAGAAGACCGAGTTCGCCGGGGTCAGCACCGTGCCGCCGGGCTGCTACGCGATCGCCCGCGACGGCCAGGTGCGCATCTACCGCTACTGGGATTGGGAGTTTCCGACCGCCGAGCAGATGCGTGCGGATACCCGCACGGAGGACGAGGTGGTCGACGAGTTCCGCGAGACACTGCGCGATGCCGTGCGGCAACGGCTGGTCGCCGACGTCGAGGTTGCGTCGTATCTCAGCGGCGGCATTGACTCGTGCGCGGTCCTCGGACTTGCGCAGCAGGAGATGGACCGGCCGATCCGAGCGTTCACGCTCACTTTCGACAACCCCCTGTACGACGAGACCCGGATCGCCGAAGCGCAAGCCAAATATGTTGGCGCGACGTATCACCCCATCCCGATCACCGGCCGTGAGATTGCCGACGCGTTCGCCGATGCGGTCTGGCATTCCGAAACGCAGATGTTCAACGGCCACGGCGTCGCGAAGTACCTGCTCAGCCGCGCCGTCCGGGACGCCGGCATCAAGGTGGTGTTCACCGGGGAAGGTGCCGACGAAATGTTGGGTGGCTACCCGTACTTCCGGGTCGACGCGCTCAACGACAACGCCGCGCTGAGCGCCACCGAGAAATCGGAGCTACTCGCGCAGATGTTCGGCTCGAACCAGGCCAGCAGGGCACTGATGATGCCCGACGAGGTGAACAGCCCCGAGATGCAGGCGGTCGCGCGTCGGCTGGGCTGGATGCCGGCGACGCTCAATGTTGCTGCAGCGCAAGCCAACAGCGCGGCAACGTTTTTTCGCGACGACCTCGCAGCGTCGATCCGGGCGTACCAGCCTCTGGTGGCCGCCTTGGACCGTCTGCCGATCGCCCGCCGCGTCACCGGTCGCGACCGGCTCAATCAGATGCTCTACGTGAACTCCAAAACCGTCCTTCCGAACTTCATCCTGAACTACCTCGCGGACAGGATGGAGATGTCCCATTCCATCGAGGGCCGGGTTCCCTTCCTGGATCACCATGTCGCCGAAGTCGCCGCCCGCGTTCCGGTCGGAATGAAGGTGCGGGGGATTCGCGAGAAGCACGTTCTCCGGGAGGCAGCGCGCGATGTGTTGATTCCTGAGGTCTACGACCGTCAGAAACACCCGTTCACCACCCCGCCGACTCGCGATGCAAAAGACCCGATGATCACCTTCTACCGCGACACGTTCGCTTCCCAGGCGGCCAAGGAGCAGCCGGTCTTCGACATCGAGCGGATCTCCGTTGCACTCGATCAACTGCTTGAGGTTCCAGGTGATCAGCGCATCGCGATGGAGGGCACCCTGCAACGAGCTGCCAGTGTGGTTGTGATGCAGAAGCTGTTTGCGATGGGGTCATAGCTCAGAGAACAGGCCAGGCCTTTCGGCCTGGCCTGTCTTTGGTCGGTGGCTCAGAAGTTGTCGGTGGCTCAGAGGTTCCCCAGTTCTACTCGCGCTCGGCGGCCGCGTACAGCCGGGTGACGATGCGATCGGGATCGATCTCCTGGCCCGGCCGGTTGTTCGGATCGGCGTCGAAGGGTAGCCGGATTGCCACATCGGTACCGTTCGGGTCGCGGAACCACAGACGCACGCCGCCGGCGTCATCGGTGGCGCGGTGGTGGCGGGAGCCGATCGCGAATAGGCGACTGAGTGCGGCACGCCCAGCAGCGGCCGAAGGGGCCGACACAGTCAGTGAGATAACCCCCGCCACTTCAGGGTTGGCGTTCATGGCAATGTCCGAGTGTTCGATGACAACCCGTAGCCCGGCGGCCTCAAGCACCGCGGTTCGATGTCCAACCGTGCGCGGCTCGGCACCGAGGAGCGCGCCCCACCAGATTCGCATCCCCGCCCAGTCGTGGGTCAGGAGGACGATCTCGTCAAGGTTCAGCTTCATAGGGCGCCTACTGTCAGCAGATCCAGATGATCGAGCGCGGACCGTAGTGCGTGGCGATAGCCGTCAGTCGTTGGATCAAGCACTGCGGCGATGTGGTGGTCCGGGCGCAGCAGCAGCGCCTGTCCTGCCGCCATCGAAGACAGCGGCTCCCCGCACCCCGCGAAATCGACGCCGACCACCGTCAGCGGGTGTCCCTCCGCCCGCTGCGCGTCGCGCCAACTCGACTCGTGGTGCGCCGTGGTCAGTACCGTCAGCGTGTCGCGCGCTGCGAGATCCAGCGTGGAGACTCTTGCCCCGTTGTGCCGGACCCACGCGTGCGGTAGCCGTCCACCCACGCGCACAACCGGCGTGTAGAACTCGACGTCCCCGACATCGCCGGAATCGTCTGCGCCGTCGAGGAATCCGCGCCGGTAACGCACGCCGAGATCGAGTCCCCACGTTCGGTAGTGGGGACCCTGGTGATGGATCACCTCGCCAACCCGGTGCCGGATGCGTGCTCCGATGCGACCCGGGGAGGCCGCCAGGACGATCCGCTGCAGAGCCACCGCCATGAGAGCGGCCAGTATCCGGCGCGACGCGCTGCGCGGCAACGCAGCCATCGGTCTGGACTCGGCCAGAGAACGCATCGCGCGCATACCTGATCGCGGTATTCCGAGCGCGTCGAAAACGTCCATCAGACCGTCGAAGTTCTTCACGGAATGCTCGGTGTTGGCGATACCGACCGGTCGACGTTCCGCCTCGTAGGTGTCGAGCAGACTGGCCGGAGCGCGCCCGGATATCTCCCACGCCAGTTTCCAGGCCAGGTTGTGGGCATCATGCACCCCGGTGTTGAGTCCGAGACCGCCGGTCGGCGGGAAGCGATGCGCGGCGTCGCCGACGAGGAATGTAGGACCCTTGCGGTAGTGATTGGCAACTTGCGCCGTCATCGCCCAGCTCTGCACCGAGTGCACGTCGACGGCCAGACCGTTGTCTCCCAGTGCATCTCGAATTCGTCGTCGGCAATCGTCGGCGGTGAAGTCCTCGAGACGCTGGACCGGCGGGAAGTAGGGGATCTGGAAGACGAACTCACCGGGCGAGCTGTGCACGATGAGGATTCCGATCCCGCGCGGGGTGAAGGTGAAAATGACGGGGCCTCGACGTGACCACAGATACGGTCGCAGGTCTGCGCTGAAATGCACGCTGATCACGTGTTGAAGCACGGGGCCGGGCATCTCCAATCCGCAGGCGTGCCGGACGCTGCTGCCCGCCCCATCGGCGGCGATCAGATACCGGCCCGTCGCGACCCCTTCGTCATCGCGGTCGGGCCCGGCGAATCGAACCTCCACACCGTCGGACGTTTCGCGGTGATTCCGGTACACAATGCCGCGCCGGAATTCGACCCGTGGGCAGGCGTCGAGTCGATCCCACAGCAGTTGGCCGAGTACGGGTTGTGACAGGTTCGCGGCCCGAGTCGGACTCAGCGTCTCAAGCAGCCGGGCTTCAGCGGATTCGGGGTCGTAGATGGTGAGCCGGCCCAGTTCGGGTCCGGTCAGGCTGGTGGCGTAGATGCCGTCGCGCAATTCGTAGATCCGCGAACTGAGACGGCGCACATCGTGCTCCAGACCGAGTTCACGGAAGACCTCCAGAGTCCGGGTGGACAGTACGTGTGCGGCCGGGTGAGGTGACGGTGACATTCGTCGTTCGATGACCAGGGTGTCGATTCCGTGCTGTGCGAGCAGGAGAGCTGCCGTGGCCCCGGCCGGACCGGCGCCGACGATCACGACGCGAGAGGCGCTCACGTCCATCGGCTCCCCCTCTCGAGCCTGCTCCAAGCCGCTTTCGAACCCCCTATTGCCGGAGTCTATGTCCACTGATTTGGGAATTGAAGACGCTGGATTGAACCGGATGAGCCTGGCAGGCGTATCCCGTATAGGCAGTGGGTATACGACACCCCAGTAGATGAATGATGCCGTCAACGGGATCGCGAATAAGGACGGGGGAACTGTCCATGCTGATCGATCGCGAAGTCCACAGCGACATCGTCGAGTATCTGGGTGCCCATTACGGGCTTGAGCCTGATCAGATCACCGGTGAGTCCACGTTGGGCGATCTCGGAGTGGATTCGCTCGGAGTCCTCGCCATCGCGGAGATCGTCGAGCAGAAGTACGGCATCTCGGTCAGCGACGAGCGGATCGCCGCGGTTCGCACGCTCGCGGATTTCGAGAACCTCATCCTCCACAAGATCAGCGGATCGCCCTGACACCCCCTGCCGTCCGCAATCTCGAATCATTGGAGCCACTCGGATGAGCGCATACATCACAGCCACCGGCGCCTTTCTGCCCGGCTATCCGGTTCCCAATGACGAAATCGAGGACTACATCGGGAAAGCGGGGCACGCGTCCGCTGACCTGAAGGATGTGATTCTCGCGAACTGCGGCATCAAGACCCGTCACTACGCGATCGACAAGAATCAGCAAACCCTCATGTCGAATGCGGCGATGGCAGCCGGCGCGGTGCGCGTCGCCGCCGAGCGCGCCGGACTCGGTCCCGACGACGTCGAACTGCTGACCGCGGCGACGACGGTGCCGGACCTTATGGGACCCGGCCATGCCAGCATGGTGCACGGGGAGTTGGGCTACGGCCCCCTGGAGATCGCGACCACGCACGGCATCTGCAGTTGCGGGATGATGGCGCTGAAGAACGCCTACCTTCAGGTGGCGATCGGCGAGAAGCGCAACGCGATCTGCGTCGCCAGCGAGTTCGCGTCACGCGGGTTCAAGAGCACCCGCTACGACGGTATGCACGCGATCTCCGACGACGGGTCGCTACCCATGGAGACCGCTTTCCTGCGCTACATGCTCTCCGACGGTGCAGGCGCAGCAGTGATCGAGAACGCGCCCGCCGCGTCGGGGATCAGCCTGCGCATCGACTGGATCTCGCTGAGGTCGTATGCGAACACCGAAAAGGCGTGCATGTACCTCGGCAGCAACGACAACTCCGCGTCGAAGACCTGGGGTGACTACCCGACCGTCGCCGCGGCCGCGGCCGACGGTGCGCTGGCCCTGCGTCAGAAGCTCTCGCTCCTGCCCCACCTGGTGCGCGTCGGCATCGACGAGTACCAGCGCCTCTGCGCCATGGGGAAATTCGACCCGCGGAAGGTGACCTGGTTTCCCGCCCATTACTCGAGCGAACGCATGAAGACGCTGATGTTCGGCGAGTTCACCCGTCGCAAGATCGACATCGGCCGTCCCGAGATGTGGTTCAGCAACCTCACGAAAGTCGGAAACATCGGCAGCGCGGCGATTTTCGTCATCCTCGACGAGATGATGACGGAGGGCCTGATCAACGAGGGCGACACCTTGTTGTGCATGGTGCCGGAGTCCGGCCGGTTCGCGATCTCGTTCATGCACCTGACCGCGGTCTCGGCGGATACGGAGCAGGGGTCCCCGCCATGAGCCCGGAATCCGGCCCTCCAACACTCGAGCCGTCCGCGCCGCGGGCGGTGGTGTACCTCTATACCCAGACCGGACAGTTGCGCGAGGTCGCCGGTGCGTTGAGCGCGCCACTGGTCGAGCGTGGGTGGCAGATCCGCTGGGTGGAGGTCCAACCGCGCGCCGCGTTTCCGTTTCCTTGGCCCGTTCGCAGATTCTTCGGGGTGTTCCCGGCATCGGTCGATCCGGACGGGCTCGTCGAACTCGTCGAACCGGTTGGCGGCTTCGATTCGGCCGCAGAGGAATTGGTGATCCTCGCCTATCAGGTGTGGTACCTCGCGCCATCGCTGCCCATCCGGTCGCTACTCAAAGCCCACCCCGCGGCATTCCGGGATCGCAGGGTCATCTCGGTGGTCGCGTGCCGCAACATGTGGTACTCGGCGGCGATCGAGGTATGCGGACTCTTGCGCTCCGCCGGCGCCAGATCGGTCGAGGTCGTCGCCGCGACCGACACTCGCAATCAGGCCATAACATTCGTGACCACGCTGCGCTGGCTGCTGACCGGCAGACGCGAACCCTTTCTCCGGTTCGGGCGGGCCGGGGTCGGCGCCGACGAACTCGAACGGATCACCGGTGTCGGGAAGCGCATCGCCGAATCGCAGGAGTGTCCGCAGGACGCGGCCCCCATCGCGCCCACCCTGGCGGCGGCGGATCTCCTTGCGGGGAGAGTCTTTCGCATATGGGGGGCGACGGTCAGGTCCGCACGACGACTCGGTGGGGCGGCGCAGGCCGCTGGTCTGGCGATCTTCGTGGTGGGCTTGGGAATCGGCATCGTGGTCGGCCTGCCGTTGATCGCAGTCGCGGCAATCGGAGGCGGGGCGCGGTTCGAGGCCGGTGTCCGTGATGCCGTGCATCGTCGCATCGCGTTCGCAGCCGGGCGAGTCCAATGACCGCGCAGGGATATCAGGAACTAGCCGACTGGCTGACCACGAAAGTGGCTGGATACCTCAACGTTGCGCCGACCACCATCGATATCGACACCCCGTTGGCCGATTGCGGGATCGACTCGGTCATGGCCATGACGTTGTGCGCAGACCTGGAGTGCGAGCGGGGACTTGCCGTCGACACCACGGTCGTGTGGGATCACCCGACCATCGACGCCATCGCGACCTACCTGGTCGGCGAGGGGGCGGCGCCGTGACAGCGATCGCGGTGGTCGGCATCGACTGCCGCTTCCCCGGCGCGCCGGACAAGGACGCATTCTGGCGGCTGATGATGGACGGCGTCGTCACCGACGTCGACGTGCCCCGGCAACGGTGGGATGTCGATGCCTACTACCGACCCGACGGTGCGCCCGGATCGATGAACACCCGGCGCGCCCACTTCATCGACGACGTCGACGCATTCGACAATGACCATTTCGGCATCGCACCGATCGAGGCGGCGGCACTGGACCCTCAGCAGCGACTGCTGCTGCAGACATCCTGGCGCGCATTGGAAGACGGCGGAATCGATCCCCGTTCGCTGGCCGGAACGTCAACCGGCGTCTTCGTCGGAATGATGTCCAGCGAATGGACCAACCTTCAGATGTTCGACTTTCGTGCGGTCACCGCATTCCGAGGGGCGGGCAGCGGCTACTTCATGGCTGCCAACCGCATCTCGTATCACCTGAACCTCACCGGCCCGAGCATGGCGATCGACTCGGCCTGCTCTTCGTCGCTGATGGCCGTGCACCAGGGCTGCGCGGCGCTGCGTTCCGGGGACGCCGACACCGTCATCGCCGCCGGCGCGAATCTGCTTCTCACACCGGCACTGTCGATCTTCTACACCCAGGCCGGATTGTCCGCACCGGATGGCCGCTGCAAACCGTTCGGACAGAGCGCCGACGGTATCGGCCGCGGCGAGGGCGTGGCAGCGGTGGTGCTGCGCCGACTCGACGACGCCATTGCCGACGGTCAGCCGATCTACGCGGTGGTGAGAAGTTCGGTCGCCAACCACGATGGCCGCAGCAACGGCATCACCGCGCCGAACCGCCGCTCGCAGGTGGAGTTGATGCGCCGAGCGCTGGCGCTCGCCGAGGTCGAGCCGCAGCAGATCAGCTTCGTCGAAGCACACGGCACCGGGACCTTCCTGGGCGACATGATCGAGGCCAACGCGCTGGGGGATATCCACAGCGCGCGCAGCGGTGAACCGTGCCTGCTCGGTTCGGTGAAGGGCAATATCGGCCACACCGAGGGCAGTGCGGGCATCGCCGCGTTCATCAGGGCGTGTCTGGCGCTGCACCATGGTGTGCTGCCGCCGACGGTGTTCGGCGAGCAGGCCAACGCGGGATTGCGGCTTGATGCCCGTGGACTGCGGCTGGCTGACCACGCGCACCAGTTGCCGGCGGGCGGGGCGCTGGCCGGGGTGAGTTCCTTCGGTCTGGGTGGCAGCAACGCTCACGTGGTGCTGGGGTCGGCTCCGGCCGCAGCGCCATCCGAGCCGGGATCGGTGGGCGTTCTCACCATCTCGGCGCCCTCTGAGGATGCGCTACGGCGCAACGCCGCGGCGATGGCCACGGCACTGGAAGAGCTCGACGGGGAACAGGTGGCCGCCTGGTGTCGCAGCACCAACCAGGTCAAGCGGTCGCAGCGTCATCGCCTCGTACTCCACGGCACCCGCGACAGCCTGGTCGACGGTCTGCGAACCTACCTCGCCGGCGACCTTTCCGACCTGTCGTCCTCCGCGCCGATGAGCAAGGGACCGGCCGCCGTCGGGTTCCTGTTCCCGGGACAGGGGGCGCAGTACCCCGGCATGACGCGGCCGTTGTACGACACCAATCCCATCTACCGCGAGCATCTCGAGACCGCGGCAGCCGCCCTGGACACGCATCTGCCGTCGGGCCTGTTGGCGGCGATCCTCGGCGGCGATCCCGGCATGGATCACACCAGCCTCGCCCAGCCCGCGTTGTTCGCGGTGTCGTATGCGCTGGGAAAGACGTTGCTGCAGAGCGGTGTTCGGCCCGCCTTCGGGATCGGTCACAGCGTCGGTGAATACGCCGCCGCCTGCCTCGCCGGGGTCTTGTCGCTCGACGACGCGGCCCGGATCATCGCCGCCAGGGGGCGGCTGATGGGCTCGTTGCCCGCCGGGGGGGCGATGGTCGCGGTCGACCTCGACATCGCACACGCGCAGGCACTTGTCGCCGGCGAGCACGGATGCGCGATCGCGGCCGTGAACGGACCGCACTCGGTGGTCCTCTCCGGCGCCGCCGATGCGGTGGGCCGGGCCGCCGACACGGTTCGCGCCCACGGCGGCAAAGCGGTGAGCCTGAGGGTGTCGCACGCTTTTCATTCGCCGCTGATGGAACCCATCACGGCCGCCTTCCGGCGCGAGATGGCGGGGCTGAAACCGGGCCCCGCGGAATTCCGGATCTTCTCCACCGTGCTCGGCCGCGAGGTCGACGGCCAGGAAATGGACGCCGACTACTGGACCAGACAGATCTGCTCCCCGGTGCGCTTCTCCGATGCCGTCGCGGCCGCTGTCAGTGCGACGACTGCCGACTATGTGGCCGAGTCAGGGCCGCGACCGACGCTGCTCGCGATGGCTCGCCAGTGCGGTGTGGCACCCAAGGCCCGATCCCTGACGTTATGCGACGGAACGGATTCCGAGGGCACCGAGCTACTGGCCGCGGCAGCCGCCCTGCTGCGCGACGGGCATAGTCCCGACCTGTCGCCGCTGTATGGCCGCCCGCCGACAACGCTGCACCGGATCCCCCCGTATGTCTTCGACAACTCCAGCCGGTTCTGGTTCGACGGTGGGGTTGCCACCACGCCGCGGACCTCCCGGCCGGCGGTGACCCCGCCCGTCGCAGCCGCCGCGGACCCCCGCACTCCGGTGCCGGGTGCGTCAGAGGGCGCGGTCCTGGCGCTGATCGCCGAAGCCGGCGGCTACTCGCCGGACCAGTTGGCCCGGGCCAGCCGGCTCAGTGACGATCTGGGCTACGACTCGCTGCTGCAACTTCGCCTCTTCGAGCAACTACGAGCCGCCTATCCGCGACTGCAGAGCATCCCCATCGTCGACGTGCTACCGAAAATCCACACCGTCGGCGACATCGTCGACTTCGTCGTGGAGCGACTCGGCACGGCCGCGGAGGTGAGCCGATGAGGATCATCGAATTGATGTGCCTTCACCACGCGGGCGGTGGATCGGCATCGTTTCATCCGCTCCGCCGGGCACTGGCGAGCATGGGTCTCGAAGCGACGATCACGACGGTGAAGCTGCCCGGACGGGGTTCGCGCTACCACGAACCGCGCTACGTCGACGCCGCGACGTGCGTGCGAGGGATCGCCGACGAACTCGAGGACCGATTGAGCCGACCTCATGTCCTACTCGGCCACAGCATGGGCGCGATGTTGGCGTATTCATTGGCTCAGTTACGGATTGCCCGCGGCGCACGCGCTCCGGAGGCGGTGATCGTCGCGGCCTACCCCGCCCCGCACCTGTGGGGACCGATGCAGGATCTGCACCTCGGCGACGATCACCAGCTCGCGACCGAGCTGGCCCGCCATGGCGGTTTGCCCGCCGATGTCCTATCCCGCCCCGAATGGCTTGAGCTGCTGATGCCCGTCGTGCGCGATGATCTGCGGGTCTGCCAGTCCTACCGGCCGTCGGCCCAGCCGCCACTGCCGTGCCCGCTGCATGTATTCGGCGGCCGCAACGATCCGTTGGCACCCCCGGACACGCTCGAGCCCTGGGCGATCCATTCGGAACAGCCACAGCCCGTCCGTCTCTTCCCCGGCGACCACTTCTTGTTCCGCGAGCCGGACCCGGAGTTGCTTGCCGAGGTTGCGCGCATCGTCGAGGACGCGGCCAGGGAAAGGATCTAATCCGATGAGCACGTTCACCCGAGACGTATTGCGCTCTGCGGCATCCTCACCGCACGGGTTGAACGTGGGCACCCTCGCCGATCCCGTTCGATTGACCTGGAGTGAGGTCCGCGAACACGCCGCCAAGATGGCTGGAGGATTGGCCGGCAACGGAATTGGCCGACATGGGTCGGTCGCGGTGCTGGCCGCGCAGGCGGCGGATGTCGCTCCGCTTGCGCAGGCGATCTGGATGCGGGGCGCCGCGCTCACCATGCTGCACCAACCGACACCACGCGCCGATCTGGCGGTCTGGCTCGACGACACCGTGCGGGCGATCCGGCTGATCCGTGCCGACATCGTTGTCGTCGGCGAGCCCTTCCTGATGGCGATGGAGCACCTGGCGGCCAGCGGTGTGGCGGTCTGCGCGGTGGACTCGCTTCGCGGTGGCCAGCCGATCGAACCGGAGGACACCGCCGAGACGGATATCGCTCTGCGGCAACTCACGTCGGGCTCGGTCGGAATTCCCAAGGCGGTGGAGATCAGCCACGCCAACCTCGCCGCGAACGCCGTGGCGATAGCGGAAGCGCTGGCCCTCGACCTCGATACCGATGTGATGCTCAGCTGGCTGCCGCTGTCCCACGACATGGGCATGATCGGGTTCATCTGCTTCCCCATGCAACTCGGGATCGAAGCCGTCGTGGTCACCTCCGATCAATTCCTGCGGCGCCCGATTGTGTGGGCCGAGTTGATCAGCAAGTACCGGGCGACCATCACATCGGGCCCGAATTTCGCCTACTCCATTCTGGCCCGCGTTCTCGAGCGAGCCGACGCGCGTAAGCCCCCCGAGGCCATTGACCTCTCCTCGCTGCGGATTGCGTGCAACGGAGCCGAGCCCGTCGATCATCGCGACGTGGAGTATTTCGCGGCGGTCGGAGCCCGGTTCGGGCTTCGGCCCAACGCACCGATGCCGTCCTACGGGCTGGCCGAAGCCACGCTGGCGGTCTCGTTCCACGCACATGACGAGCCGCCGATCATCGATACCGTCTCCAGGCATGCGGTCTCCGAACACCACCGCGCGCAGCCGATCGATTCCGCCGAGGACCCTGCCGACGTGCAGCACATCGTCTGCCTGGGAGCGCCGCTACCCGGTATGGATGTGCGCATCGTCCGGGACGCGATGGTGCTGGGACCCAGAGATATTGGGGGCATCCAACTGCGCGGCGGGGCGATCGCCGGAAGTTATCTCACAGCGGACGGCGTCACTCCCCTCGCCGCCGACGACGGCTGGTTCGACACCGGCGACCTCGGATACTTCGACGAACAGGGGCGGATCTATGTGTGCGGCCGGACCAAGGACGTCATCGTGCTGGCCGGAGTCAACCTATATCCGCACGACATCGAACGGGCGGCCGCGACAGTCGACGGTGTCCGCAAGGGGTGTGTGATCGCGATTCGGGTCCCCGGAAGCAATGGCACCGAACGCGAGGGGACAGAACGGGAGGGTTTTGCGGTGCTCGCCGAGGTGCACAACGCCGACGAGGAGGACGTGCGCCTGCGTATCAGCCGCGAAATCGCGGCCCGGGTGAACCGCCACGTTGGGCACGCTCCGCGCGAGGTGCGGCTATTCCGAGCCGGAACCCTGCCGAAAACCTCGTCGGGCAAGCTCCGACGGACCAGTGCCCGAGCGCTGCTCTGATCGATTGCCGGTCACACCGGTGTCGCTTCGATGATGCTGTACGCGGAGGCCGTTTGCACGATCCGCTTCATCTCAAACCCGCCCTGCCTCAGCAGGTCTCGCCATTCAGCGGCGTCGCGTTCGCGACCGCCGGCCTGCACGAGCATCTCCAGATCGACCCAGTTTCCGGTGAAGTCGCGATCGTGTCCGGGGAGAACCACTTCCACCAGTAACAGTGTTGCTCCGATGCCGGTGGCTTCGCGAACGCTGCGGAGAATCCTCACCGAGGGTTCGTCCGGCCAGTCATGGATGACGTTCTTGAGGACATAGGCGTCCCCGCCGGACGGAACACGGTCGAAGAAGGAGCCCCCCTCGACACGTACCCGGTCCTCGACTCCCCGCGCAGAAAGCAGGGCGGGCGCCCCCGCCACGACTTCAGGAAGGTCGTAGAGCACCCCCCGGGCGTTCGGTGCCGTCGCCAGGATGGTTGCCAGCAACTCGCCGTGCCCGCCGCCGACATCGACGATCGTGGCGAAGGACTCAAAACGGTATCCGGCAACGACGGTGAGCGCCGCCATGCCGTTGAGGCCCGTCATCGCGTCGTTGAAGATCTTCGCGAGTTCGGGTTCATCAGTGAGGTATTCGAATGCGCCCTTCCCGCGCAGCTGCGGAACCAGGGTCGTGCCGGACCTGACCGATTCGACGAGCAGGCTCCAATGTTCCCGGTGTTGCGGTGAGCCGACCAGGCGGGCATACCCGTGCACCGAGTAGGGGGTGTCGGTACGCAGAGGCTCGGCGAGAGCGGTCATTTCGTAGCGACCGCGCCGCAGCCGGAAGACACCGCGGCTGATCAACGCCCGCATCAGTCGCTTGAGGGCATCAGGGTCGGCGTCGACGCAGGCAGCCAGTTCGTCCAAGGTCATCGGCTGGCGCGCGAGGGCGTCGGCGACACCGAGTTCGGCGGCCACGCCAATGGCCTGCGACACCCAGGCGCCCATGATCATCTCCAACGCCGCCACCGGCGCTGGAGCCGATCGTTGATGAAGTCGATAGAGATGGTGTCGCAGGCGTTCGACGATGCGGGCAACTCTGGCGGGGGGAATCTTGAGATCTCCTGGCATCGCATTCCCCTCACCTTCGGAGATGAATCACCTCGCCTTTCAACACTACGAGTTTTCGGCGGGGATTGTTCAAGCCTGTGAACCGCTCCGGTGCCGGGGTGGTCGAAGGCGCTGCGCCGGCTGTGATTTCGAGCGAGATGACGAAGCGGGCACCCTAGCGCACGATCAGTTGACCGTGCATCATCGGATGGTACGAGCAGTGATAAGCGTAGGTACCGGGCTTGGTAGGCGCGGTGAGTGTCGCTGTGCCGTTGCCGTCGACGTCGACGGTGAACGTGCCGCCTTGGTCGGCGGTGACACTGTGCTCAGCGGAATCAGAGTTGACGATCGCGATCGTCGACCCGGGTGCGACCGACTGCGGCGAGGTGAACGTGAAGTTGGAAATCGTGATCTTTCCTGACGCCGGGCCATCGGTGGGGGTACTCGCTGCCGTCTCATCTGTGGCGTGCGGGGATCCGCACGCCGTGACTACGCCAGTCAGGATGGACGCGATCAGCACCAAGACTCGGCGTTTCCTGTGCCGCCCCGCAAGATGCGTCCCGGAAAAATGCTTCGTGTGCATCGGATATCCCTCACTCCCGGCGTTCTGCAGTTGTCGCTTACGTGTGACACGATGCGGGGCGCTTGCGGGTTCACCGGTTGCTTGGCGCGCGGTACTCACCCCTCAACGGGGTGAACTGATCGGCTCTCGGACACGTATTCAGGACATCAACGCCGTCACTGTCAGTGCCGGGGTGGGTGGCGACCGTTTGACCGGACTCGTTCGCGGGTAGACACGACTCCTATTCGCAACTTTGCAGAGGAGCGAATCTTGCTCCAAGGAATTGCACGGTTGGCGATCGCCGCGCCCCGCCGGGTCCTCGTGGCAGCCGCATCGCTCACGGCGGCACTGGCCATCTTCGGGATTCCCGTCGCGAAAGGCCTGTCTTCCAGCGGGTTCCAAGACCCGACGTCGGAATCATCGCTTGCCGCCCAGCTGTTGGCCGGAAAATTCGGCCAGGGCGACGTGCAGATGCTGGTCACCGTCTCGGCTTCCGGCGGTATCGACAGCGCCGCCGCCCGAGCTGCCGGAACCGACATCCTCACCACGCTGCGAAACTCCCCGCACGTCGTGAACCTGACCTCGCCGTGGACTGTGCCGCCGCCCGCCGCCGCCGCGTTGATGAGCAAGGACCGCACGGTCGGGCTGATCACGGCGGGTATCGAAGGAAGCGAAAACCAACAGCAGATCTACGCCAGGGAGTTGTCCGACCAGCTGAACCGTGACCGCGACGGTGTGAAGGTCCAGACCGGCGGGCTGGCGATGCTCGAAGTGCAAATCACCGAGCAGTCCCGAAGGGACCTGCTGGTGATGGAGTCGATTGCGATTCCGCTGAGCTTCCTGGTGCTGGTGTGGGTTTTCGGCGGCCTTTGGGCCGCAGCCCTTCCCGTTTCGGTCGGTGTCATGGCGATCGTCGGCGCGCTCTCGGTGCTGCGGGTGACCTCGCTGTTCACCGACGTGTCGATCTTCGCCCTCAACCTGACCGCCGCGATGGGCCTGGCGCTCGCCATCGACTACACGCTGTTGATGATCAGCCGATTCCGCAGCGAGGTGGGCGACGGTGCCGACCGTGACACAGCCCTGATTCGCATGCTGATGACCGCGGGTCGCACCGTGGTGTTCTCGGCGACGACGGTCGCGATGTCGATGGCGGTGATGGTGCTGTTCCCGATGCACTTCCTGAAGTCTTTCGCCTACGCCGGCGTTGCCACCGTCGGGTTCGCCGCGCTGGCCGCCTTGGTAGTCACCCCCGCCGCCCTGGTCCTTCTCGGCCACCGACTCGAGGCGCTTGACGTCCGCCGACTCGTCCGCAGTATGCTCGCCCGACCCGAGCCCGCCTCCCGATCAGTCGATCAGCTGTTCTGGTACCGCTGGACGAAAGTGGTTCTCCGCCATGCCGTTGCGCTGGGCTTGGCCGGTGTCACGGTGCTCGTCGTTGTCGGTCTGCCGTTCCTCGGAGTCAAGTGGGGGTACCCCGACGACCGGGTGCTGCCGACGTCGCTCTCCGTACGCCAGGTCGGGGAGACGTTACGCACCGACTTCGCCAGCAATTCCGAAGCGGAGATACCGATCGTCGTCCCCGACTCCGGCGGTGTGACCCCCGGCGGTCTCGAGCGGTACGCGGGCGCGCTGTCCCGGGTGCCTGATGTCGCAGTGGTGTCCGCCCCTTCCGGCGCATTCGTCGCCGGCTCGCTGGTCGGGCCCCCGGTGGCTCCTGCCGGGCAGAAACAGGGCAGCGCTTTTCTGATCGTCAGCAGCAACGCCCCGCTGTTCTCCGACCGGTCCGAGGCTCAACTCGACCGGTTGCACGCGGTGCCGGCCCCCGCGCCGGTCGAGTTCGGCGGCATCGCCCAGATCAACCGCGACAGTGTCGAGGCCATCACGTCGCGACTGCCCGTTGTGCTGGGGCTCATCGCCGTCATCATGCTGGTCCTGCTGTTCCTGCTGACCGGCAGCATCGTGCTACCGCTGAAAGCGTTGGTGCTCAACGTTCTTTCCCTCAGTGCCGCATTCGGTGTGATGGTGTGGATCTTCCAGGACGGCCACCTCGGTGGTCTCGGTACCACTGCCACCGACACACTCATCGCCAACATCCCGGTGCTGCTCTTCTGCATCGCCTTCGGCTTGTCGATGGATTACGAGGTGTTCCTGGTCTCCCGCATCCGTGAGTTCTGGCTGGCGTCCGGATCTGGGAGTGCACATCATCCTGATCCGGCCCGCGCTCACGCGGACAACGACGAGAGTGTGGCGCTGGGTATCGCCCACACCGGCCGGGTGGTCACAGCCGCAGCCTTGGTGATGTCGATCTCGTTCGCGGCGCTGATCGCCGCCAACGTGGCGTTCATGCGCATGTTCGGTCTGGGCCTGACGCTGGCCGTGCTGGTCGACGCCACACTCACGCGGATGGTTCTGGTGCCGGCGTTCATGCATGTGGCCGGCAGATGGAACTGGTGGGCCCCAGCGCCACTGGTGACACTGCACCATCGCCTCGGTCTCGACGACGGCCAGCCCGGCGCAAAGCCCGAACGCCTGCGGGCCGCGGCACCTGACCGACAGTGAATCCGATGGCGAAGATGTCCACGAAAGCAACGGTTGGCTGGTGCAGGGACTCCCCACAAAACAGGCCAGGCCTTTTCCGGCCTGGCCTGTTCCTGGTGGAGCCCGTGGTGCGCCGAATAGCTACCCGGCGACGGCCCGATGCCGCCGGAACCACAGGGTATAGGCGGCGCCGATCGCAGCGGTCACCAATCCGTAAAGCGCTACTGCCGCATGCTCGTCTGTGTTGGGAAAGTTGGCCGACGCCAACACATAGCTGTCGCCGGATGCCGGCAGCTCGTCGCGAAGGCCAACACCGCCGCGTCTCGGCGGTCCGGTCCGCCCAGCAGGTGACCGACGATGAAGCTGGCGACCGCGAATATGCCGATCGCAGCCAGCGTGTGATTGCCGATGAGCGACAACATCTGACGTGCAGCCGAAATCAGTAAGACGATCATGGCGATCGGCAGCAGCCACCGTTGGGCCTTCTCAATGGGGTCCGAAAGCCGCAGAGCCGTCGACGGCGAAAGTCGGGCGACGGTCATTCCACCCACCAGAGGCATCAGCATCGACAAGATCAGAAGCCGGCCGATCGCCCAGGGGGTGGTGACGTAGTCGCGCCCGAACAATCCCTCCAGGACCGCCGCAGAGACTGCAATCATCGGCACAGCCAGCACGGCCAGGATCAGCACCAGGCCCAATCCGTATTCGGCCCTTCCTCCGGCCTTCTCTCCTCGGCTGGGTAGCAAGGGCGGCAGCGGTGAGACCGCCAGCGCTACCAACGCAATGGCTACTTCGTGGTTCAGATCAAAGACCCGCACCAGCGCGACAGCCAGCATCGGCGCAATGGCCAGCACCGCGATGAGCGAGCGGGCCAGCAATCCCGGACGGCGCAGCAGGGCGGCGACGTCGGAGAAGCGGGCGCCTAAGCCGGATCCGAAGACCACCACGGCCATGCTGACCCCGAAGGCGGCTTTCGCGGCCACAGCCCAGTTCACGATTCCTCGCTACCGGGCTTTACGCAGCGAAATCCGATGTGGCTCATGCCGGTATCGATCATCTGGGGTCGACGTGCGGCGGGTCGGTAGCGCAGGCAGTAGTTGTCGGCGCACAGGAAGGAGCCGCCCTTGATGACCTTGCGGGGAACCTTGAACTGGGGTTGCGCGGAGTCGTAGCTGCCGGCCTCACAGCACGGGTCGCCGGCCCGGGTGTCGCCGTACCAGTCGCTGGTCCATTCCCAGACGTTCCCCGCCATGTCGAACAGTCCGTACCCGTTGGCCGGGAAGCTGCCGACTGGGCTGGTGCGGCCATAGCCGGGGTCTGGGCGCCAGGGGAATTCGCCGTGCCAGTAGTTGGCCAGCCGTTGACCGGGCATCTCCGGTTCGTCGCCCCAGGTGTAGGTGGTGTGGTTGAGGCCGCCGCGGGCGGCGGTCTCCCATTCGGCCTCGGTGGGCAATGCCAGCCCTGCCCATGCGGCGTAGGACTCGGCGTCCTCGGCGGCGACGTGGACGACGGGGTGGTCGGCGCGTTTGTCGATCGACGAGAGCGGACCAACTGGTCGGCGCCAGGACGCACCCGGGGTCCAGGTCCACCATTGGCTCAGATGCCTTAGGTCGACTGGTCCGCTGGTGCGGTGGAACACCATTGATCCCGGTTCGAGGTTCGCCGCCGGCGCGCCGGGATAGTCAGCCGGGTTCAGCGGTCGCTCGGCCACGGTGACATACCCTGTGGCGGCGACGAATTCGGTGAATTCGGCGTTGGTCACCTGGTGGGCCTGGATCCAGAAGCCCTCTACGGCGACGTCCCGGACCGGGCCTTCCTCCGGGTAGTGCTGATCGGATCCCAGCGCCGCGGTCTGCGCGGGGATCCACACCAGATCATTAGTCACGAAAATATGGTCACCCACTCGTCGCGCATGCTTGCCACCGCCCACCCGGCCTCGGCCGCGAGGTCGAGCGCGCGTTCCGCCCCTGCGGTGTAACCGAATTCACGCGAATCATCGTCGTGCAGCACAAGCATGCTCATGGACGGGCCCGGGGTCGCGTCGGTGAACTGCAGCATCTCGATGTCGCCGTTGGAGTTGCCCGCCGCGAAGATGGGCCGTCGACCCGTACGGCCCCAGATGCGCACGGCCTTCACCGGGCCGTCATTGAGAAACTCGGGCCGCGACGAGGTCACCAGGTGGCCGTCGGTGAAGTCCAGGCCGACCGAACTGCCGATCACCCGTTCCGGGGGAATTCCATACATCTGTGCTGTCACCGGCCGCATGAAGTCACGCCCACCACCGGAGACGATGTAGTTGGTGAACCCGTGCGCTTCCAGGTAACGCAACAACTCCACCATCGGGGTGTACCCACACGTCGTGTACGCACGGTCCAGGCTCGGATGGCGGGCATCGTCGAAGAACGCACGTACCTGCTCGGCGTGCTGCTCGACCGTCAGACCCTGATACGCCGCAAGGATGCCCCCCGCGAGAACCGTCAGCATCGAATCGTCGCCGTTGTAGTGCCGGGTGACCGCGTCGGCGAACCACGCGAGGTCCCCGGACGCGGCCGCCGCATAGGGCTGCTTGCCCCTCAACGACGCGTCGGCGGCCGCCTGTTCGGCGAGTCGGCGTACCAGGAAGTCCAATTGGACGTATGCCGGCTTCTCCACCCACAGCGTGCCGTCGTTGTCGAACACCGCAATACGGGCTTCGGGCTCAACGTAATCCACGCCCTCGGTCGTGACGCGGCCTACGAAGTCGACGATCGCCGACTTGGTCGGCCCGTCGTGCCAGGAGGTCAGTCCCGCCAATCTCAGCCGCCGCGGGATTCGAATTGCTTCTTGAGTTTTTCCACCGCAGCGGTGATCGTGAACGACGCCGGCTCGCTGCGGGGCGGGAACTCCTTGAAGGTTTCGAGAAACCGCATGACCAGTGCGTTGCCGTAGAGGGCGATGAAGACGTTCTCCAGAACCCAGTCCCAGTAGGTGTTGGAGGTGACGTCGGCGCGTTCGAACGGGTCGGTGCGCAGGTTGAAGATCTTCGGTGCTCGCAATTCGGTGAACGGCTCGAACCAGATCCGCAAAGTGCCCTGGCAACGCTGCTCGAGGAACACGATCTTCCAGTTCTCGTAGCGCAGGCCAAGCACGTCGCAGTCGTCGGAGAAGTAGATCAGGCCCCGGCGCGGGCTTTGGTCTTCCTCGCCGGTCAGGTACGGCAGGATGTTGTAGCCATCGATGTGGACGTGGTAGGTCTTGTCGCCGATCGTGTGGCCCTGTTTGAGCTTGGTGATGATGTCCGGCTCACCCGCAGCCGCAAGGAATGTGGGCAGCCAGTCGTGATGCTGCACGATCTCGTTGGACACCACTCCGGCCGGTATGCGTCCGGGCCAGCGGATCATCTCCGGTACCCGGAAGGCGCCCTCCCAACCGGTGTTCTTCTCGCTGCGGAACGGGGTGGTGGCGCCGTCGGGCCAACTGTTGGCGTGCGGGCCGTTGTCGGTGGAGTAGATGACGATGGTGTCCTCGGTGATGCCGAGTTCGTCGACGAGGTCCAGCAACCGGCCGACGTGGTTGTCGTGGTCGACCATGGTGTCGTGATAGGGCGACTGCCAACGGCCGGCCTGGCCGAGGCTCTCCGGTTTGGTGTGGGTGCGGAAATGCATGTGGGTGGTGTTCATCCACACGAAGAACGGCGTGTCGGAATCGTGTTGGCGCTTGATGAAGTCGATCGCCGCTGTGGTGGTCTCGTCGTCGATTGTCTCCATGCGCTTCTTGGTGAGCGGTCCGGTGTCCTCGATACGCTGCCGGCCGACCGGTCCGTACCGCTCGTCGACCTCATCGGAGATCTCCTCGGTGGCCCACGAGTGGATGACGCCGCGCGGCAACATCATTTTGCGAAGAAGCGGTGCCTCCTCGGCAGTCGGGTAGTTGGGGTTCTCCGGTTCCTCCTCGGCGTTGAGGTGGTAGAGGTTTCCGAAGAACTCGTCGAAGCCGTGCGCAGTGGGCAGGTGCTTGTTCAGGTCACCGAGGTGGTTCTTGCCGAACTGGCCGGTGGCATACCCCAGCGGTTTGAGCAGCTCGGCGATCGTCGGGTCCTCCGCCGACAGTCCCACGTCGAAACCGGGCATGCCGACCTTGCTGAGACCGGTGCGGTACACGCTCTGCCCGGTGATAAAGGAGGACCGGCCGGCGGTACAGCTCTGCTCACCGTAGGAGTCGGTGAAACGCATGCCTTCTGCGGCGATGCGGTCGATGTTAGGGGTGCGGTAGCCCATCAACCCGTCGCTGTAGCAGCTCAGATTGGTGATGCCGATGTCATCGCCCCAGATCACCAGGATGTTCGGTTTACCTGCAGGCATCGACGTGCCCTCGCTTCCAGCTCATGATCTCGGGCGATTTGCTGACCCCACGTTAACCGCTTTACGCGGCAATGGGGCCTGCCGTCCGGATGCAGTGACATTGTTGGGGGTATGAGCACTCCGGATAGCCCTATGGAAGCGGCAGGCGAATACAGCTTCGATCCCGACAACCAACTTCAGCCAGAGGACACCCTTGTCGATCGCGGCGTCGACGACGTACTCGATGAGGGATATTCCCCGCCCGAACGGCCATACGGTGGCTCTTTCGATGTGGAACACAAGAGCCTGGGCCAGCTCCTTGCCGAGGAAGAGCCGGACCCGGCGATGCACATCTACGACCTGGACGACAAGGACGAGCAGCAGCGCTCCGACGAAGCCGAGCGGGAGACCGAATTTCCGTCCCATGATGAGGTTGGACGCGCGCGGGCCGGCCGACTGGTCGCACCGGACCAGGGGTTTGGCCCGGACGTAGAGGCAGAGCTGCTGGCTGATGACGTCGGTATCGACGGAGGTGCGGCCTCCGCCGAGGAGGCCGCGGTGCACATCATCGTCGAGGAGCAGTAGCCGAGTCGCCGCCGCCCTGCGGTGCGCTCGCGGGTAGCGTCGGCCACGACGAAAGCTGGGAAACGATGCCGGATATGGCCACTACCGACGGATCGACACTTCCGTTTCCAACGGCACCATCGGCCAGCACAGCCGGCTACACGCTGAACGAGTCGACCCATCAGCGTCGAGTCGAGCCCCGCCACCTGCCCGATGACGCGCCGAACATCCTCATCGTCCTGCTCGACGACGTGGGGTTCGGCCTGTCCGACGTTGTCGGCGGCGAGGTGAGAACGCCGGCTTTCCGGCGCGTCGCCGAGAGCGGCATCTGTTACAACACGTTTCACACCACCTCGATCTGTTCCCCGACCCGGGCGGCGCTGCTGACCGGGCGCAATCACCACCGCGTGCATTCGGGCACGATCGCCGAACGCGCGGTCGACTGGGACGGCTACACCGGGGTGATCGGCAAGGACACCGCCACTGTCGCCGAGGTGCTGGGGCACTACGGCTACTGCACGGCGGCCTTCGGCAAGTGGCACAACTCCCCCGCCACCCAGACCACGGCGATGGGGCCGTTCGACCGCTGGCCCACCGGGCACGGCTTCGACTATTTCTACGGGTTCATCGCCGGTGAGACTTCACAGTGGGAGCCGCGGCTGTATCAGAATCTCAACCCGGTCGAGCCGCCGGAGCGCGAGGGTTATCACCTGTCCGAGGATCTGGCCGATAACGCGATCTCCTGGCTGCGCCAGCACCGGGCCTACGCCCCCGACCGGCCGTTCTTCATGTACTGGGCGCCCGGTGCCGCGCACGGACCGCACCACGTCGCCAGGGAATGGGCCGACAAGTACCGGGGCGCCTTCGACGACGGCTGGGACGCCTATCGGGAGCGCGTCTTCGCCCGGCAGAAGGCCACCGGCTGGATACCCGGCGAGGCCGAGTTGACGCCGCGTGCGGACTCCATGCAGGGCTGGGCGGACATCCCCGAGGAGCAGCGGCCCTTCCAGCGGCGCCTGATGGAGGTGTTCGCCGGGTTCCTCGAGCACGTCGACGTCCAGATCGACCGGATCCTCGACGAACTGGACCGCCAGGGTATCGCCGACAACACCATGGTGATTTACATCTTCGGTGATAACGGGTCCAGCGCCGAAGGCCAGCGCGGCAGCATCAGTGAATTGTTGGCGCAGAACGGAATTCCGACCACCGTCGATGATCAGCTAACCGCGCTCGACGCTCTCGGCGGACTGGATGCGCTGGGGTCACCGAAGACCGACAACATGTACCACGCCGGATGGGCCTGGGCCGGCAATACCCCTTTCCACCACACCAAACTGGTGGCCAGCCACTTCGGCGGTACCCGCAATCCGATGGCGATCTCCTGGCCGCGAAGGATCACTCCGGACGGTGCGATGCGCGGCCAGTTCCACCACGTCAACGACATCACCCCGACCATCTTCGAGATCCTGGGCATCACCACGCCGCAATGCGTCGACGGCCATGAGCAAAAGCCGCTCGATGGCATCAGCCTGGCCTACACCTTCGACCACCCCGACGAGCCGGGCCGCAAGTCGGTGCAGTACTTCGAGAACGCCGGCAGCCGGGCCATCTACCAAGATGGTTGGTACGCATGCGCGTTCGGGCCGTTCGTACCGTGGGACACCGCCAGCACCGCCGCACGGATGGCGGCCTGGAACGCCGAGACCGAACCGTGGGGGCTGTATTACCTACCCGAGGACTTCTCCCAAGCCAACGACCTCGCAGCCCAACGGCCCGAGAAACTGGACGAGCTCAAGGAGCTGTTCAAAGAGGTGTCGCGGGACAACCTCGTGTGGCCGGTCGGCGCCGGGCTGTGGCTGCGCAGCCACCCCGAGGACCGCATCTCCTCGCCCTACACCCGATGGCGGTTCGATGCGGCCTGCACCCGGATGCCGGAGTTCACCGCACCCGGCCTGGGACGCCAGGACAGCCGCGTCGAGATCGCACTGACCATGCCTGACAACGCATCCGGGGTGTTGTACGCGCTGGGCGGGTTCGCCGGCGGGCTGACACTGTTCCTGGACGGCGGCTATCTGGTCTACGAGTACAACATGCTGATCGTGGATCGCTACCAGGCCCGCAGCGCCGCCCCGATTCCCGGCGGCTCGCACATCGTCAAGGTCACCACACGGTTCGACTCACCGGCACCAATGGGCCCCGCGACGGTCACTCTGGCAGTCGACGGCACCGATGTTGGCAGTGTGGCGGTGGCACGCACCGTGCCGGCCGCCTTCACCGCCAGCGAAACCTTCGGAGTGGGAGTCGATCTCGGCTCACCGGTGTCCCCCGATTACTTCGACCGCCGGCCGTTCCGGTTCACCGGGACGATCGACTACGTCGACGTCGAGGTCTTCCTACCCGGCACGAGCACCTGAATTGGGCTCGCTGTGGGCCACACTGGCCCCTTTCGTCATCGCCAGCGCACTGATGCCGGTGGAACTCGTCATCACCCTCGCCCTGCTGGGGACACCGGGGCGGGTACGAACGGCCGGAGCCGCAGTGAGCGGCATGGTGCTGGTTCGCCTGCTGCAGGGCCTGATCTTCGGGATGATCCTGCACTGGGGCCGCCGCGACGACACCAAGGGTGGGCACGGCTGGCTGGTGTCCACGGTACTGCTGGTGGTGGCGCTCGTATTGCTCGTCAGCGCCATCCGAGAGTTGCTCGGCGGCAACGACTCCGATGACCCGCCGCCGAAATGGATGGCTGCGCTGTCGACGATGACACCGGGCAAGGCCTTCCTGCTCGGCGCCGCCGTCATCCTGATCTCGGTCAAGCTCTGGGTGTTCACGTTTGCCGCCATGGGTGAGATCGGTGACGCGGGCATGCCGCGCAGCACCAATGCCGTCACCTACACGGTGTTCGTATTGCTCGGCGTCAGTACGCATCTGGCGATCATCGCCGCGGCCGCGTTCTTCCCGAACCGATCACGGGCGTTCCTCGATCGCATTCTGGTCTGGTTGCAGGACCACAACCGGGTCATCATGATCGGGCTCGGCCTGGTCTTCGGCGGATGGTTCCTGTTCAAGGGTCTGCATGGTTTCGGCATCGTTTAAGGAGAACTGTCATGGCTGAGGCCAACGCGAAACGTCCGAACATACTTGTCATCTGGGGTGATGACGTCGGGATGTGGAATATCTCGGCCTACCACCGCGGCATGATGGGCGGCTCAACGCCCAACATCGACCGGATCGCCAACGAGGGCATGATCTTCATGGATCACTACGCCGAAGCATCGTGCACAGCCGGTAGAGCGGCCTTCATCACCGGCCAGTACCCGATCCGGGTGGGGCTGGCCACCGTCGGGCTGCCCGGTTCGGAGATCGGCCTACAGAAGGAAGACCCGACGCTGGCCGAGATGCTCAAGCCGCTGGGTTATCGCACCGGCCAGTTCGGTAAGAACCACTTGGGCGACCGCGACGAACACCTGCCCACCGCGCACGGTTTCGACGAGTTCTTCGGCATCCTGTATCACCTCAACGCCGGCGAGTACGCCGAGCAGTACGACTTCCCCAAGAACCCCGAGATCATCAAAGAGTTCGGCTTCGGTCAGCGCGGTGTGGTGCACTGCTGGGCCAACGGGGACGGCACCCAGCGCATCGAGGACAACGGCCCGTTCGGTCAGGAGCGCCAGCGCACGCTGGACCGCGAATTCCTCGATGAGTCCAAGCGGTTCATCCGCGACGCGGTGGACGCCGGGGAGCCGTTCTTCGTGTGGCACAACTCAACCCGGATGCACTACCGCACCAACTTGTCGCCGGAGTACGAGGGCAAGAGCGGCTACGGAATCTACGCCGACGGCATGATGGAACTCGACGACCACGTCGGCGAGCTGCTGGACCTGCTCGACGAGACCGGCATCGCCGAGAACACCCTGGTGATGTGGGCGACCGACAACGGCCCGGCGTGCAACAGCTGGCCTGATGGCGGCAACCATCCCTTCGCCCACGAGAAAGGTGTCGGCGGATTCGAAGGCGGATTCCGGGTTCCGGTCGTGATCCGGTGGCCCGGCGTGGTCCCGGCCGGCGTAGCCACCGGCGAGTTCATGGCGATGCAGGACTGGATCCCGACCATCATGTCAATGCTCGGCCAACCCGATCTGGTGGACCGGCTGCTGACCGGCACCACCATCGGGGACCGTGACTACCGGGTTCACCTCGACGGTGTCGACCAGACCGATCTGATCACCGGAGCGGGCCCGACCAAGCGCAAGGAGTTCTACTACTTCACCGAAACGGTTCTGCACGGATTGCGCTACGGGAACTGGAAGATGTTGTTCAAGACACAGGACCGCTGGTTCAACGGCGTCCAAGAGAATCTCGTCACGCCATTGATCACCAATCTCAAACTGGATCCCTTCGAACGCTTCCACAATTCCCGCGGCTTCGACGAGTGGCAGGAGAACCACGCCTGGCTCTACGGGCCGGTCGGTGTGCAGATGCAGCGGTTCCTGTCGACGTTCGTCGACTACCCACCCCGACAGCGAAGCTTCGACCTCCCCATCGATGAGTTGATGAACCAACTCAACCCCGCCCGCACCCGCTAGGACCTTCCTCATGGCACTGACCGAATATCAGCCCGGCACAGCGTTTCCCGGGGTGATCGCCCGCACCGCCGACGAGTCGACGCCGGCCTGGCCGGCCCCGAAGCGGCCCGCTGAGGACGCCCCCAATGTGGTGTTCATCGTCCTCGACGACACCGGCTACGGACACCTCGGCTGCTACGGCAGCCCGATCGCCACGCCGAATATCGACGCCCTGGCCGCTAACGGCCTGAAGTACGCCAACATGAACACCACCGCGCTGTGCTCGCCGTCGCGGTCGTGCATCCTCAACGGGCGCAACCACCATTCGAACCACCTGGCCTGCCTCACCAACGGGTCGACGGGCTACCCGGGCTCCGACGGCTACATCCCGTTCGAGAACGGATTCCTCTCCGAAATCCTTCGGGCACAGGGCTACAACACCTACTGCGTCGGCAAGTGGCATCTGGCACCCGAGGAGTCGATGACCGCGGCGGGCCCCTATGACCGCTGGCCGCTGGGGCGCGGATTCGAGCGCTATTACGGCTTCCTCGGCGGTGACACCCACCAGTACTACCCCGAACTCGTGCGGGACAACTCCCAGACCGAGCCCGAGGCCACTCCCGAGCAGGGCTACCACCTGACCCCTGATCTGGTGGAGAAGGCCACGGCGATGATCGCCGATGCCAAGCAGGTCGCCCCGAACAAGCCGTTCTTCCTCTACTTCGCCCCAGGTGCGATGCACTCGCCCCACCACGTGCCCAAGGAGTGGGCCGACCGCTACGCGGGCAAGTTCGACACGGGTTGGGAGGCCTATCGCCGGGAGGTGTTCGACCGGCAGAAGGAATTCGGCCTGGTTCCCGCGACGGCCGAACTGTCCGCGCCTGATCCCGACGTCGCCGACTGGGAGTCGCTCTCGGCTGATGAGCGTCGCCTGTATTCGCGGATGATGGAGGTGTTCGCCGGCTTCCTTGAGCACACCGACCACTACATCGGCGAACTCGTGCAGTTCCTCAAAGACATCGGCGAGTACGACAACACGGTGATCATGCTGATCTCCGACAACGGGTCCAGCGCGGAGGGCGGCCCCACCGGCTCGGTCAACGAGGTCCGGTTCTTCAACAACGTCCCCGACACCGTCGAGGAGGGCCTGGCTCGTATCGACGAGATCGGCGGGCCGACGGTGTTCAACCACTTCCCGTGGGGCTGGACCCACGCGGGCAATACCCCGTTTCGGCGCTGGAAGCGGGAAACCTACCGGGGCGGCTCCACCGATCCGTTCATCGTCACCTGGCCGCGCGGCATCACCGCTCGCGGTGAACTGCGCTCGCACTACGCCCACATCATCGACATGGTGCCGACGGTCCTCGAGGCCCTGCACCTCGATCCCCCCGCGACGATCGCCGGCGTGACCCAGGCACCCATCGAAGGGGTCAGCTTCGCTCACACCTTCGACGACGACGCCGCCCCCACTCGGCACCTGACCCAGTACTTCGAAATGCTTGGGCACCGCTCGATCTACCACGACGGCTGGCGAGCCGTATGTCCTTGGCCGGGAACGTCATTCGCCGAGTCCGGCCGCAAGTTCGGCGACCCCATCACCGCCGACATTCTCAGCGAGCTCGACGCCACCGGGTGGGAGCTCTACCACGTCGCCGAGGACGTCGCCGAGACCACCAACCTCGCCGAGCAGGAGCCCGCACGGCTCATCGCGATGATCACCCTTTGGTACAACGAGGCCGGCAAGTACAACGTGCTGCCGATCGACAGCCGCGGCGTGGTCCGCATCGCCGACGAACGCCCCCAGATCGCCGCCAGCCGAAGCCGCTACGTGCTCTACCCCGGCACCCAGTCCATCTCAGCGGCCTCCGCGCCCAAGATCCTTAACCGCCCGTACTCGATCAACGCCGAGGTCGAACTGACGGAGGAGTCCGCAGGGGTGCTGCTGTCCATGGGCGGCAACGACGGCGGGATCACCTTCTACGTCAAGGACGGTCTGCTGTGCTACGCGCACAACTACGTCGCCAAAGAGATCTTCACCGTCCGATCCACGGACCGCGTACCTACCGGTCGGCACTTTCTGTCCGTGGAGTTCGCACCCACCGGTGAACCGGACATCAAGAACGGCAAGGGAACTCCCGGCACGGTGACGCTCTTCGTCGACGGCGCTGAGATCGGCCGGGGCGAATTCCCCGTCACCACGCCCATCCGACTCGCTCAAGGTGGAGCGATGCTCGTCGGCGCCGACACCGGCTCGTCGGTCACCCCCGACTACGAGCCGCCGTTCCGATTCGACGGCCGAATCCACCGCGTGATCGTCGATGTCAGCGGCGAGCACGTCGAGGACTACGAGGCCCAGATGCGGATCGCACTGGCAAAGCAATAATCGGCCCTCCGCGGCCGCTGCTGGGGGATCGAGAATCAAAACAGGCCAGGCCTTTCGGCCTGGCCTGTTCGTTGTGGAGCTGCCGGGAATCGAACTAGGTTCTAATACGGTGTTTGCGCAGGTGAGAGCACATATCGTGATCGGCAAGTTGCCTGACACGGCACGGGGCTACCTGGGGAAACGTGTCGCGCCGCTGACAGTGTCAGTGGGCCACCCGGATGCAACAAGGCGCCCCCGCGCGTGGCGGGGGCGTTGCAATGGATGGGTCGGGAACCTCAGTCGTCGATCTCGCAGTGCCGCATCTCCATGGCGGCCTCAAGGAGTCCGTCGGTCTGCCAGTCGGGTTGTCCGATCGGCGTGTACACCCACGGCGTGGACTCAAGCTCGCCATCGGTGTTGACTTTCTCCAGGCCGAGGCACACCACGAATTGAGCGACCTGCCATCCGTCGCCGTACTGGTCAAGCATCGCCTGAAGAGCGGCGCGGATGTCCACGGTCAGGTGTCCATGTCGTCGAGGATGCGGCGGTGATGCGCGGTGCGGGTGATCGCCAGAAGAAGATCTAGGTGCAGCAGGATCACCTCCACGAAGAACCGTTCGGTGCCGTTGCGGCTGTCGTGGCGCTGCGCCAACTCCCGGGCGTGCATGAGATGTCCACTGATGCGGCCGAAGCTCACAGGATCGCCCGCTCGGCGGCCCGCCTAGCCGCCAGCAGCTTCTTGGTCACCTGGGGGTGGGTGTTCAGTTCGGGGGAGACTTCGTCCATCACTTCGATCAACAGCAGGATCGCCTCCCGCAACGCTTTGTTCTCCTGATCCAGGCGGGCCACGATGGAGCCGGCGGCCTTGGACACCAGGTCGGCGGCGGCGGCTTTGGATTGGCTGCGCCCCGACAGGGTTTGGATGACCGCGGTGATCAGCCCGCCGAGGGTGGCGCCGACACCGCCGGTGAGGATCGTCGACAACAACACGTTATGGGAGTCGGCCATCGCGGATCCCTGCCGCCATCCGGTCGATCACGATGAGGATCCAGATGTCGCGGAGCGTCAACGCGAAAGTGAACGCGATGCACGAGGCGCTCATGTAGCGGGAGAAGATGTGCTCGTCGTCTTTGAACCCGTATCGCACAGCGGTCGCGACGTGGTAGGTCAGTAGGGCGATGAGCATGCCGAAATCCGCGGACAGCCGCAGCCAGTGACCGGCCAGCTTTATCCGTGCGCGGCGGTGGGCGATCATCCACCATCCAAGCAGGGCTAGCGGCGGGCAGCCGATGGCCAGCACATCCCACATCGTCTCGGCCCAGCCGGCCAACGCCTCCCGGAACGGGATGTCGGCGACCGTCTTGTCGTTGAACGTGATCCGTATCGCCGCGGCCCACAGGAAGAAGTACAGCAGCGGCTGGAACGGCACCCGGCCGGCGGTATGCACGGGGGTGAAGGTTCTGATGCCGAAGGCGACGAACCTGTCCACGACGGGGATGTGGTCGCGCAGACTCACGGAACAACCACATAGGTGGTGTTCCCGGCGACTTGAATCACCTCGGCCGCCGGGTCGTAGATATCGGTCTGCCAGTAGGACGTATGGGTGCCGCCGAACATGGCTGCGAACCTGTTCGCCGGAACGCCGCGGTAGTTCGCCCAGTGGTCGTCGCGGCGCGCCACATCCCGCACCGTGTACTGCGTCCAGTCCGGGGTGGTTTTCGCCGTCCACGGCTGTTGGCCGTAGCGGCGTTCCGGGTTGCCGATGAGGATGAATGACAGTTCGTCAGGGTTCGGGGCGTCGGAGCGTGCGGCGTACTTGCGCAGCCACGCGCCGCAGACCTGGGCGCCCTGCGAATAACCCAGCACGATCTTCGGGCCGGGGGTGGACCGGATCAGCCGGTCGAGGTTGTCGCATCCCACAGCGATCGACCCGGTCCCGGTGGGGTCCAGGGTGGCCGGATACTTGACCTGAATCTGCCTGCGTCCGTTGGATACTGCAAACCCGCGGCACACCCGCGCCATGTAGTTGATGACCCTGTCGGCACCCATATCCAGGGCGCTGACGGTCAGGACCGTCTCGGCCACAGGTCAGTCTTGCGGCCACGCGGTGGCCGGGCCGGGAATGGCCGACACCGACACGTTGCCCTTCGCGACAGCGCGATTGACCTGATCCTGGGTCAGCTGGTTGGGCACCCGGTAGACGCCGAAGAAGGTCAAAAGCGCGACGATCGCGCTGATGACGGCGGGCCACGGCGGCGGGAAGGTGGCCGACACCTGAAGCAGCCACGGGACGATGAAGGTGAGCAGAGAGCCCACCAGTGCGACAACGGCTTTCGCGTGGACACCGACATTCATGATTCTAGCTCCTTGCCTGGTTTGCGAGATCGGACAGTGCGTTTCGCAGCGCGGTGATGTCAGCGCCAACGGAATTCAATTGGGACTGCACACCAGTCCCGGACGGCGCAGGAACCGGCGCGGCTACGGGAGCGGGCACCACTACGGGCGTAGCTGGCACAACCCCGGGGGTGTTCCCGGTGGGTGGTGCTGACCCTGCTGTCCGCGCGTTCTCGATGTCGTTGAGGATCGCGCGAGCCAACTGCCGGTCGTGGACGCGGTCCGGGTAGCGCGACGTGTCCAGTCCCGCAACCTCGTTCAGTAGGTTCAGGCTGTCGGGGTCGCCGAGGCGGGCCAGGGTTTGCACCAGAAGGACATGCACACTCCCGTCTGTGTTGAACGCGATGTCCCCGATGTCTCCGATGGCGCCTTCGCCCACATGCCGAAGTGGTGAGCGGGAGTTGCGTCGCGACATGATCTCGTCGTACAGCGCACGTTGTTCGGCGTCGGACAGTGCCATGAGGAAACCTCCTGTTGGTGGTGGCGTCGGGACGGGAGCACCCGAGGCGTAGGTGCGGACGGCGGTGGCGAACACGTCCCATGGGAAGTCGGGGCCGACGTCGGTGTGAGTCCCGTCGCCGAGCACCTTCGTCACGAAGTTGTGGTCGGTGATCCCGGCCCGCAGCCCCAGATACGGCGGCGGGATCACCGCAATCGGGATGTTGTACTTCTTGCAGTCCTGTACCGCCAGGTAGGCCGCGACGTCGATGGCGTGCCGGTTGTCCAGCCACTGCTGCCGAGACCAGGATGCCTTCGATCCGGCAAAGCACAGGTTGATCGACCGAGGGTTGGCACTAAGCACAGACCAGGACGCCAGGTCGGTGTCGATCACATCGCACACCAGCACCTGGTCGCGTCCCGTCGACACCGTGTAGTGATAGCTCACGCCGTTGCGGCCCATCCACTCGGCCAGCGCCTTGGGATCGCCGTCCCCACCTTCCTGCGTGTGGAGGATGAACAGGTCGGGGTGGACGCCGTTGCGGGGACTGCTGTTGCCGATCCACGCCTCCACCTCGGTGAAGGCAGGCCGCAGCGAGACTTGAATGGGTCCGGGCAGCGGTATCGGTTGGGACTGCCGGGTGTGGACATGGTCGGTGTGACCGGAGTAGTCCTGCTCGTAGTACGGGGTGTGGGTCACGTCGTCGCCACCGGCCACCCCCACCCGCTGCCCGGTGTTCGGGTTCTGCCAGATCACCTGTTCCAGCGAGGATCGCACCGACAGCAGGTAGTCGGCGAACCGCTGCATGTCCGCAACCGATCCGGTCCAGTCGATGCCCCGGTTGAGGTTCTGCGGGTTGGGCGCGAACCCGGCTTCGGCCCGCTGGCCTTCCTGATGTCCGGGGTAGGTGCTGGCCTGTAACCCGAATGCGGCAGCCAGGTCGTACACCCAGCCCGGGAAGCCGGGGGCGCCGTAGCTGATGTTTGTTCCAGCGGGTACTCCGTAGCCGCTCACCAGTCTGGCCAGGTTTCGCCGGCCACCACGTGTGTTGCCGCATAAAAGAAGCCGCCCAGGACGGCTACCAGGAGAACCCCAGCTATCGCGGTGCGGGTCATGTCGCGACGAACGAGACGGACTCCCACCGGGCGGTGTAGTCGGA
>WBZO01000226.1_pt1 | contig 140926 bp, 124 predicted proteins | sample 5204261 | NCBI WGS metagenome assembly WBZO01 (sample SAMN12412400, study PRJNA552823) | activated sludge metagenome | isolation source: activated sludge from anammox sidestream of wastewater treatment plant... | place: USA: North Carolina | collected 2017-09 | reverse complement strand
TCATCCGCATGGCCGCCCACGCCTACCACTACCTCTGCGTCTTCGATAGACACACCGAGCGCGCGCTGTATCTCGGCCGCACCCGCCGCATCGCCACCGCCGATCAACGCATCGTGCTACACGCCAAGGATCGCGGCTGCACCGCCCCGGGCTGCGACATGCCCGGCTACCTCAGCGAAGTCCACCACGTCGACGAATGGGCCGACGGCGGCCGCACCGACATCGACGGCCTCACCTTCGCCTGCGGACAACACCACCCGCTCGTCAAACCCGGCGGCTGGACCACCCGAAAACGGGGCGACGGCTCGACCGAATGGATCCCGCCGCAACAGATCCCCCTACCCGGCGGCACCAACGACTACCACCACCCCGAACGACTACTGCCGTAGGGCGAACTGGTTCAGGCCAGAATCGACGCCAGCTCACTGCGAGGCACCGCGACCTCCAGCGGCCCCTGCTCATGGTGCAGGAGGCTGTCCTGGTTGAAGAAGAAGATGATCGCGTCGTCGGTGATCGCGAACTCCTGGTATGCCGCAGCGGTCAGGTCGTCCACCCTCTAACCTGCCGTCTGGTCACGCGCCAGGGCTTGTTGGGCGACAAAGGGTTTCAGCGTCGCAGCCGGGTCGGTATCCGGCTTGAAGAAGGTCTCGAAGGTGATCGGAGCATGGTCGGCCAGGCTGTAGTTGAACGTCTTGTAAGTCGTGACCGGGTGCACGCCGGTGTCCTCGCCGAGAGTGAGGACCAGACTCCGGGTGGCACTGGATTCGTACGCTTCGCCGATCACGTCGAGTTCGGCGGGCGCGACGCGCGGGTGCTCCGAGGCAACTACCCAGTCGATGAAATTCTTGCGCCGCTGCACCAGGAAGTCGCCGATGGACCTCTGGTCCGGATAGCCGCTAGGGAACCGCATGGTGATCGTGTACGCCGTTGTGCCGGTGTGAAGTTCGCAGACGTCGTCGGATCCGACCGTCCCACCCAGATCCAGGCACGCCGACGTCTCGCGTTGCGGCTGCGGGCTGATCGCGGCATGGCAGCCGCCCACGACCACAACAACCGCCACGGCGGCGGCCAACGCACGCATGTCCGCCTCAGCCGAGCACGTTCGCTTCCCGCGACACCGAGAAGAAGCGACCGGTGCTGGTGTCCGTGCACGTCACGCCGGTCGTCTCGCTGTCACAGGTGATGGTGCCGGTCGACTTCGTCACGCCGTACTCCAGGACCGGCGCCTGCGGGTGGTTCGAGCTGATGGTGTCGCTCCCGACGGCCAGCCCGGTCGGGCACGGCCTACAGACCCGCCTCGGCCGGCTGCGGCGCCGGCGCCAGCGCGAGAAGCGTTGCCCCCGCAGCCACTTCGCCCTCGGCAGCAACCTCGACGCCGCCGAATTTCCTGGCGTTGAGGATGACGATCGGCGTGATCAGCGGATAGCCCGCCGCTTCGATCACCGCGCGATCGAAGGTCACCAGCGGAGTGCCCACGGCGACGCGGTCGCCCTTGGCCACGCGAACCTGGAATCCCTCGCCCTTGAGCTTCACGGTGTCGATGCCGATGTGGATCAGGACTTCTACCCCGTTGTCCAGCGCCAGACCGAACGCGTGGCCGGTGGCCTGGGCCGCCACCACGACACCCGCCCCGGGTGCGTATGCGGTGTCGCCCGACGGCTCGATCGCCACACCGGGACCCATGATGCCCTTGCCGAACACCGGATCCGGAACGTCGCTGAGCGCCACCACGCGGCCGTCGAGCGGCGACACGACATAGGCCTCCAGACCGGCGTCGCCGACGGCCTTGGTGGCCGCCGCGGCGACGAGGGTGTCCGAGCTGGCCTCGCTCATCGGGCTTTCCAGGTCGGCCACCGAGACACCGGCAGCGGCCGCGGCCGCGGCCTGTTCCGGGGTGCGGTAGCCGGACAGGATCACCAGGGTCATCGCGGTGAAGAACGCGGCGAGCACCGCGATCGCATAGAGACCCATGCTGCTGAAAGCCGGGATCGTGAGCAGCGAGGTGAAGACGAATGCCTTCGTCGTGACGCCACCGCCGATGCCGATGATCAGGCCGCCGACCAAGCAGCCCACCAACATTCGTGGATAGATTCGTTTGAATCGCAGATGGATGCCGTACAGCGACGGTTCGGAGATGCCGCCGAGCAGGCCGGCCGCCAAGGCGCCGATCGCGGTCTGCCGCATGGCTTTGTCGCGCTCGCGCCAGGCCAGGAACAGCACGCCGGCGGTGGCGCCGAAGCAGGCGAAGTTCCACGCGCCCATCGGGCCCTGGATGAAGTCGTAGCCCAGGGTCTGGATGTTGACCAGCATGATCGCGTTGATCGGCCAGTGCAGACCCAGCGGAACCATGAACGGGTACGCCAGCGGAATGAGGATCGCGAAGATGAACGGGGAGAAGTCGTTGATCGCCTTGAGCGCGCTGCCCAGCGCGGCGCCTACGTAGACGCCGATCGGTCCGATCAGGAAGGCCGTCAGGGGGATCATGATCAGCATTGCCAGGAACGGCACGAAGATCAGTTGCACGTTGTCGGGGATGACCCGCTTGAGGAACTTGTACAACGGACCCAGCACGGCAGCCATCAACAGCGGCGGGAACACCTGGGAGCTGTAATTGTGGATCGTGAGCGGCAACCCGAAGATCTGGACCACGTCGACGGTGGAGCCGAACACGTTCGTCGCCGTGGCGACGTCCTTGAGTCCCGCGAATCCGGGCAGCATCACCACGGCCATGATGGCGAATCCGATCCAGGGGTCGGCGCCGACTTTCTTCGATGCGTTGTAGGCGACCATCAGCGGCAGGAATACGAAGACGCTCTGCCAGCACAGATTGATGAATTGCCAGGACGGCGACAGTTCGGTCCGGGGGTCGGCCCAGTTCGGGATGACCTTCAGCGTGCTCATCAGCGCCATGAAGGTGATGAACAGCGAGGCGCCGAGCAGGGCCCCGAGGATCGGTCGGAAGGAATCGGACAGGAACTCGAAGAACGAGTCCAACCAGGCGAACTTCCCGCGCGGGCCCTTCGCGCGGGCGGCGGCCTTGATCGCGGCGGCGTCAGCGGACGCCCCGACGCCCATGCCGGGCAGTGCCTTGATCTGGTTGTAGACGGTTTGCACACCGCCCCCGATGACGACCTGATACCGGTTGCCGGCCTGAGGAACAGCACCCATCACGCCGGACACCGACTCGAGTTCGGACTGCTTGACCCCCGAGGCGTCGCGGAGTTGGAACCTGAGGCGGGTGGCACAGTGCGAGAGGCTCTCGATGTTGCCCGCGCCGCCGAGTTTCTCGACGATATCGGCTGCTGTATTCGACATAGGTGGACCCAACCCTCCACGGAACCCCCGGGCCGGACCGGCCGAGGTGAATGGATGGTATCGACCCAGAGGCCCCGAATGATCCGAATCGAGGGCTTATTCACCCGATCACGGGCGGGAAACAGCCCGGCTAGGGGGCCTGCGGCGCGGCGGTGCGCAGCTTCTCCGGCTGCACCGACCAGATCGTGTCGGGCGACTGCGAGTCGGCGCGGGCGCAGTACGCCGGCGCACCGGTCTCGGTGACCGCCGCCGCGCCGAGCACCGCGCAGTCGGCGCCGATGACCACCACCGGCAGGTCCATCCGGGCGGCGACGGCCGGCGGGGGCGGGGTGGTGGGCATCGTGCGCGTTTCGGAGCCTCGGCGTCCGGACGCCAGGACGGCCGCCGCCACGACGGCTCCCACCAGCAGCAGCGCGCCCAGCCCGGCGGTGACCAGCCTGCTGCGGCCGCGGACGGGTGCCGCCTTCCGGTGTCGTGCGGACCCGCCCGACGACACCAATGCGTCCTGCAGCGCCTGGGCGAAATCAGCGCAGCGGTCAAAGCGGTCTGCGGGTTGCTTGGCCAGCGCCTTGGCGAAGACGGGTCCGAACGGCGCCAGATCGGGATGGCCGGAACCGATCTCGGGCGGCGGCGTGCTGAGGTGGGCGCTGATCACCGCTGTCGGGCTGGTGTTCTCGAACGGCGCCTCGCCGGTGAGCAGATGGAACGCGGTCGCCGCCAGCGCGTACTGGTCGGCGTGGCCGTCGATCTCCTCTCCCTTGAGTTGTTCGGGCGCGGCGTAGGTGACCGTCCCGACTGTCATGTCGATGCCGGTCAGGTTGCTGGTCTGCCCCAGCCAACGGGCAACCCCGAAGTCTGCCAACATGATTCGGCTCGGCTCGCCGGAGCCGATCAGAATGTTGGCCGGCTTGATGTCGCGGTGCAGCAGATTGCGGCTGTGGGCGTAGTCGAGCGCGTCGGCGATCGCGCGGACGATCGCCACCACCTGTGCCGCCGGGATACCGCCGGGATGGCGCTCGGTCAGCAACCGCCAGGCGTCGGTACCGTCGACGAACTCCATCGAGATCCACAACCGGCCGTCGTACTCGCCCCGGTCGAAGATGGTGACGATGTTGGGATGCCGAAGGGTGGCCACCATGTCGGCTTCCTGGTTGAACCGCTGGCGGTACTCGTCGTCATGACTGACGGTGGTTCCGAGCACCTTCAGTGCGTCCTGACGGGGCAGCCGGGGATGCCCGGCGAGATAGACCTCGCCCATTCCCCCGGTGCCGAGGACGCGCCCGATGGTGTAGCCGGCGAACACCTCGCCGTCTGACAGCGGCATCGAAACCCCTAGGCCGGGACGGCGGCTTTCAGCGACGCCAGCGCGGCGGCGGAGAGCCTGGCGAGTTCCTCCGCCTCATCGACGGTGAGTGCCGCGGCGAAGATCTCGGCCATCCGGTTGTTGGTGGCCTCCTCGACCGTGGCATATCGCTCCTTCTTGTCCGCACCGTCGGCGAAGGGCTCGGGCCAGCCGAACATCCGGGTGTAGTTCTCGTCGCCGTGCAGCATGTGCGCCTCGACCGGCGTGATGCCGGAGTTGGCCAGCACGTTGAAGTGGACGTCACCGCGCAGTTCGCGCATGACGTGCATCACCTGCAACGCCCGTGCCGGGGAATCATCGGCCAGCGGCATCTCCCGCCACCCGGCGAACATGGGCAGGCCCGCCGTCGGCGTGGCCGCGATGATCTTCTCGCCCAGTGCGGCGATCCGTTCCGTGCCGTCGGCGCCGGCAAGGTACTTCCTGCCGAAGTCGGCGATCTGGTCCCAGTAGACGGCGGCGGCTCCCGCTGCGCCGCGGACCGCCACCCCCTCGTCCCACATGGCGCGAATGAAGTTCGGTTCGAAGATGGCGAACACCGACGCGACCGTCGTGCCGGTCGCATCGCCCAGGACTCCGCCCCGGCCCGCGACGTATCCGGCGAAGGGATTCTGATAACCCTGCGCGATACTGCCGGCGAAGGTCTCGGGGTGCAGCATGAAGACACCGACCGCCTCGCCCATTGCGGCGCCCGTCTGCTGGGCCGCGTCCTTCATACCGGTCACGTGCGTCTCCTGACTGAACGGGATCGTCTCGCTCCTCCTCCGCCGCATGCGCGCCGGCATCGTCGCTCGACCGACTGGGTTAGATGGGGATGAGTCCGTGCTTGCGCTGGACCCGCTGAATCTGCTTGTCGCGCAACAACCGCATGGACTGCCGCAGCAGCAGGCGGGTCTGGTGCGGCTCGATCACGGCGTCGATGAAGCCGCGCTCGGCGGCGATGTAGGGGATAGCCATGTTCCGGTTGTAGCCCTCGATGAAGTCCGCCCGGATCTTCTGCACCTCGGGCGCGGTGGGATCGGGGAATCGCTTGACCAGAAGCTGCGCGGCGCCTTCGGCGCCGATGACGGCGATGCGCGCGGTCGGCCAGGCGAAGTTGAGGTCGGCGGTGAGTTGCTTGGAGCCCATCACCGCGTAGGCCCCGCCGTAGGACTTGCGGATGGTCAGCGTCACCTTCGGGACGTCGGCCTCCACCACGGCGTAGAGGAACCGTCCGCCGCGCTTGATGATGCCGTTCTTCTCCTGCTCCACGCCGGGCAGGAAGCCGGGGGTGTCGACGACGAAAACCAGTGGGACGTTGAAGGAGTCGCAGAACCGCACGAACCGGGCCGCCTTGTCGGAGGCCTCGTTGTCGATGGCGCCGGACATGTGCATCGGCTGGTTGGCGATCACACCGACCGGCCGGCCGTCGACGCGGGCGAAGCCGGTGATGATCGCCTGACCGGCCTGGGCGGCGACGTCGAGGAAGTCACCGTCGTCGAAGATCCGGATCAGGATCTCGTGCATGTCATAGGCGGTGTTGTCGGCGTCGGGAATGAGGCTGTCCAGTTCGAGATCGTGCGGGGTGATCTCCGGCTCCAGGCCGGGATTGATGACGGGAGCATCGTCAAAGGTGTTGGGCGGCAGGAACTCCAGGAAGTCCCGGACGTAGGTGAAGGCGCCCTTCTCGGAGTCGACGACCTGGTGGATGTTGCCGTAGCGGGCCTGATAGTCCGCGCCGCCGAGTTCGTCGAGGCTGACCTCCTCGCCGGTGACGTCCTTGATGACGTCGGGTCCGGTGACGAACATGTAGCCCTGGTCGCGGACGGCGACCACCAGGTCGGTCTGGATCGGCGAGTACACCGCACCGCCGGCGCACTTGCCGAGGATGATCGAGATCTGCGGCACGATGCCGGAGAGCAGTTCGTGGCGGCGGCCGAGTTCGGCGTACCAGGCCAGCGAGGTGACCGCGTCCTGGATGCGGGCGCCGCCGGAGTCGTTGATGCCGATGATCGGGCAGCCGACCATGGCGACCCACTCCATGAGCCGGGCGACCTTGCGGCCGAACATCTCACCGACCGAGCCGCCGAACACCGTCTGGTCGTGGGAGAAGACGCCGACCGGGCGGCCGTTGATGGTGCCGTGGCCGCAGACCACACCGTCGCCGTAGAGGGCGTTGGGATCGCCGGGCGTCCGGGCCAGGGCGCCGACCTCCAGAAAGCTGCCCGGGTCGAGCAGTTCGTGGATGCGGGCGCGGGCACTGGGAATGCCGCGCTTGTCGCGCTTGGCGGCGGCGGCCTCACCGCCGGGTTCCTTTGCCAGCTCCAGCTTTTCGCGCAGCTCGGCCAGCAACTCGGCGGTGGACCTGTTCGTCACGCGTTCTCCTGCTGTGCCTGATTCTCGGCCTGGATGCGGTTGATGGCCTGGCTCTGAATCCGATCGATCGCCTCGCTCATGTGCGCGCCCACCTTGGCAATGTACGGCTCGTCGATGGCCTGGATGTGCTCGCCCCCGATCGGCACCACCTCCAGGTCGCTGACGAACTCGCCCCAGCCGCCGTCCGGCTTGCGGGTGCCGTAGCGCGGCTCGAACATGATGGCGTCGTCGTGGTACCGGTCGGCCATGTACAGCGTCACGTGCCCGTCGTAGGGCTCGATCTTGGCGGTGTCGATGGCGCGGTTGTCCAGGTACGAGGTGCGCTGGTGCTCGATCACGCCACCGGGGATGTTGACCCCGCTCTGCTTGACCGCGTCGAGGACGAACCGGACCTGGCCGTCGTCGTCGAGGACCTCGAGCTCCTCGTAGGGGATCTCCGGGATCTCCACGTTGAACGTCCGCTGGGCGAACAGCGCGTAGCGGTCCCAGCGCGCGCGGATCTCCTCTTTCGTCTGCGGGATCTCCTCGCCGGCCCGGACGGTGTCGATGAGACCGACGAACTCCACGTCCGCACCGGCCTTCTTGAGCCCGATGGCGCAGGCGTAGGCCAGCACGCCGCCCAGTGACCAACCGGCCAGGATGAACGGGCCCTTGCCGTTCATCTGCATCAGCTTGGGCACGTACTCGGCGGCGCGCTCCTCGATGGAACCCTCGACGCGCTCGAAGCCGTACATCGGGGTGTCCTCGGGAAGACGCTTGAGCAGTGGCTCGTAGACCACCGTGGAGCCGCCGGCCGGGTGGAAGACGAAGACCGGGATCCGGTCGGAACCTTCCTTCTTGGCCCGCAGCGTCCGGACGAAGCCGTCGAGTTCGCCGGCCTCGAGATGCTCGCGCACCGTGGTGGCGAGTTCCTCGATGGTCGACGCGGCGCGGACGTCGTCGACCGTGATGGTGCCTTCGCAGCGTTCGGTGAGCCGCGCGGCGATCTTGGCGGCGGTGTCGTCGGCGACCTTGGGCAGCTCGTTGAAGATGCCGCCGGGTGACTTGCCGGTGACGATGGCCCAGGTGGCGAAGGTGACGCGCTCGGCGGCTTCTCGCGGCGGTACGTCGGTGCCGAGGGCGTCGACGACCGCCTGCTGTGTCAGCACTTTGGCGGCGGCGCCGGCAGCGGAATTCTGCGGCGCATCGGGGCCCGCGGGATTGGTGGGCGGGGGCGGGACGTCTGGCCCCAGGGGGTTGGTCGGGGGCGGCGGGATGTCCGCCGGAGCCGCTGGGCCGGCGACATCGGGTGCCGGAGCCGCTGGGCCGGCGACATCGGGTGCCGGAGCCGCTGGGCCGGCGACATCCGACACAGCCGCGTGCGCCTCGGGATGCTTCTCCGCGAGCTTGGCCGCCAGGGCCTCGGGAACCTCACCCGCGGCCAGCTTGGCCTGCTCGGCGGCGATCTCCTCGGCCGTCATGCCCTTCTGGTGCTCGGCAAGTTCCTGGACCTGCTCGCGGTTCTCGATCGCGTAAGTGATCAGCTGCTCGACCGCGTACAGGTTGGCGTCGCGCACCGCGGTCAGCTGGATCGGCGGCAGGTCGAAGTCGTACTCGACGCGGTTCTTGATCCGCACCGCCATCAACGAGTCCAGGCCGAGCTCGATCAGCGGCACCTCCCACGGCAGGTCCTCGGGCTCGTAACCCATGGCGCTGCCGACGATCAGGCCCAGCCGGTCGTGCACGGTCTCACCGGTGTCCGGCGACCACTTGCCCAGGCCCGCCGCCAGGCCGGCGCCCGCGGTCAGGTTGTCCTGCAGGATCGCCGCCTCGTCTTCTGGTTCGGCTTCGGGTTGCGCCGCAACGGTTTCCGCGACGGCGACACCGGTGGCGACGGCGGCGGGCAGGTTCGAAGCCACACCGCCGCGCGTCACGATCGCGTCGTACACCAGCGTGAACGACTCGTCGATACGGGCGTGCACCTGCACCGACGCCCCACCGGGGTGGCGGGTCAGCGTGGTCACCAGGCGGGCGCCCGCACCGGGCACCGCCCGCTGCTCGAAGGCGGTTAGCGTGGCATCCGGAAGCACCTGCACCGCAGCGGCTTTCACCAGCGCGGCCAGGTCGGTCGCATCCCCGCCGGCGTACTCCCAGACGTGCCGTCCGTCCGGCGTCGCGACGTGGGTGCCCGGGACCAGCGCCGAACCGTCGGCGGAGAAGCGCGCGTTGAGCCAGTGCTCCTTGCGTTTGAACCGGGTCGGCGGGATGTCTGCGTAATCCTCGGCGCCGGACGCCGGCGAGAACAGCGTGCGGAAGTCCAGGTCGTGGCCGTATACGTACAGCTGCGCCATGGCGGCCACCATGGAGTCCACTTCGTCGGCCTTGCGGGCCAGGGTGGCGATCAGCTGCCCGTCGTGCAGGCCGGCCGAGGCGGTGGTCAGCCCAACCTGCATGAGCGCCACGGGGTTCGGCGCGAGTTCCACGAAGGTGGTGTGGCCGTTGTCCACCGCGTTGCGGATGCCGTGGGTGAAGTAGACGCTGTGCCGCAAGCCCTTCTTCCAGTAGTCCACGTCATGGATCACCTCGCCGGGGCGGATGTAGCCGCCCTCGTGCACGGTGGAGAAGTAGCCGATCTTCAGCGGCCGCGGGTCGATGCCCTGCAGTTCGGCGGCGAGTTCGCCCAGCAACGGATCCATCTGCTGGGTGTGGCTGGCGCCCTTGGTCTGGAACTTGCGGGCGAACTTGCCCTCGCTCTCGGCGCGCTCGATGATCGCGTCGACCTGGGCGGGCGGACCGCCGATGACGGTCTGCGTCGGCGCGGCGTAGACGCACACCTCGAGGTCGGGGAAGTCGGCGAACACCGTCTTGATCTCGTCAGCGGAGTACTCCACCAAAGCCATCAACCGGATGTACTCGCCGAACAGCATCGCCTCGCCCTCACCCATGAGATGCGAACGCGCACAGATGGTTCGGGTGGCGTCGGCCAGCGAGAGGCCGCCGGCGAAGTAGGCGGCGGCCGCCTCACCGAGAGACTGTCCTACGACGGCGGCGGGCTTTGCGCCGTGGTGCTTGAGCAACTCGCCGAGGGCGATCTGGATCGCGAAGATCACCAGCTGCACGACCTCGATCGGGTACTGGCAGGTCTCGTCGGTGTAGTCGACGGAGTCGTCGAGGATCAGCTCGAGGATCGAGTAGCCCCGCTCGTCCTGAATGAGGCTGTCCACCTTGTTGATCCACTCGGCGAACACCTCGTCGCGCAGATAGAGGCTCTTGCCCATCTTGCGGTGCTGGGCGCCGAAACCGGCGAGCACCCAGACCGGCCCGTTCGACACCGGTCCGTCGGCGCTGTAGGCCAGCGGACTCTGCTTGCCCTCGGCGATCGCGCGCAGACCCTTGATGGCCTCGTCGTGGTCGTGGGCCATCACCACCGCGCGGGAGCGCCCGTGGTTGCGCCGCGACAGCGACCGGCCGATGGCCTCCAGCGAGGTCGCCCGACCCTCCGGGCTGTCGATCCAGTCGGCGAGCTCGGCGGCGGTGGCTCGCTTGCGGGAGGTCAGGAAGCCTGAAACCGCCAGCGGGACAACGGGAGTATGCGGCTCGGCCGCGCCGAGCTCCTCGCGGGCCACCTCCAGCAGGCGCAGCGCCTCGTCGGTCAGGCCGGGCAGCTCCGGTTCGTCGTCGTCGGCGACCGGGGCGTTGCCGAAGAAGTCCCCACCCTCCGGGACTTCATCGAATCCCCATTCTCTTCGCCCGCGGGGCTCATCGACGAACTCGCCGTACTCGTCCATCCGCACCCCGCCGACGTAGACCGCGTCGGCTTCGGTCAACGGGGATTCGCCGGGCTCGGCCTCCGGTTCCGGTTCCGGCTCGACGAGGTCCTCGGGCAGCACCTCGCGCAGCACCAGGTGGGCGTTGGCGCCGCCGAACCCGAAGCCGGAGACACCGGCGATCGCATGCCCGCTGTAGCGGGGCCACTCGGTGACGGTGTCGACGACCTTGAGGTGCACCCCGTCGAAGTCGATGTAGGGGTTGGGGCCCGCGTAGTTGATCGACGGCGGAATCTTGTTGTTGTGCAACGACAGAGCGACCTTGGCCAGGCTCGCCGCACCGGCGGCGGACTCCAGGTGCCCGACGTTGGACTTGACCGCACCGAGCAGGGCGGGCTTGTCGGCGGCGCGGCCGCGGCCCACCACCCGGCCCAGCGCGTCGGCTTCGATCGGGTCTCCGAGGATGGTGCCGGTGCCGTGCGCCTCGATGTAGTCGACGGTCCGTGGGTTGATCCCGGCGTCGCGATAGGCCTTGCGCAGCACCTCGGCCTGCGCGTCGGGGTTGGGGGCCAGCATGCCGTTGGACCGGCCGTCGTGGTTGACCGCGCTGCCGGCGATCACCGCGAGGATCTCGTCGCCGTCCCGGCGGGCGTCGTCGAGGCGCTTGAGCACCAGCATGCCGCCGCCCTCGGAACGGGCGTAGCCATCGGCGTCGGCGGAGAACGACTTGATCCGTCCGTCCGGCGCGAGCACCCCGCCGACTTCGTCGAAGCCGAGCGTAACCGCCGGTGTCACAAGGGCGTTCACGCCGCCGGCGACCACCACGTCGGCCTCGCCGGAGCGCAGGGCCTGCACACCCTGGTGCACCGCCACCAGCGACGAGGAGCAGGCGGTGTCCACCGCCACCGAAGGTCCGCGGAAGTCGTAGAAGTAGGACACCCGGTTGGCGATGATCGAACTGGCGGTGCCGGTGATGGCGTAGGGGTGCGCGGTGCGCGGGTCCATCATCGCCAGGTAGCTGTAGTCGTTGGTGGAGCTGCCGACGAAGACGCCGACGCTCTCGCCGCGCAGGCTCGACGCCGGGATGCGGGCGTTCTCCAGTGCCTCCCAGGTGAGCTCCAAGGCCATCCGCTGCTGCGGATCGACGTTGTCGGCCTCCATCTTCGACAGCGCGAAGAACTCGGCGTCAAAACCCTTGATGTCCTTCAGATATCCGCCGCGGGTGCGGGCCTTGCGGATCCGCTCGGCCAGCCGCGGCTCCTCCATGAACTCCGCCCACCGGCCCTCGGGTAGGTCGGTGATGGCGTCGCGGCCCTCGAGCAGCGCCTGCCACATCTCGTCGGGGGTGTTCATGTCGCCGGGGAAGCGGGTGGCCACGCCCACTATGGCGATGTTCGCGATTCCTTCTTCGATATCGCGTGTGCGGGTCCAGTCCTCGTCATCGTCGGAGACGTCGACTTCCGGCTCGCCCTCGATGATCACCGTCGCCAGCGCCTCGATGGTGGGATGCCGGAACGCGACCGTCGCGGTGAGCGTCACCCCGGTGAGGTCCTCGACGTCGCTGGCCATCGCCACGGCGTCGCGCGAGGACAGGCCGAGTTCGACCATCGGGACGGACTCGTCGATGGAGCCGGGCGCCTGGCCGGTCGCGTTGGCGACCCAGTTGCGCAGCCACTCCCGCATCTCCGGCACCGACATGTCGGTCCGCGGTGCGGTCAACTCCTGCTCGGGCGCGAGGACGATCTCGCCCTCGGCGGGGACGGGGTCCGGCGTATCCGATTCAGACATGCGTTCCTATTCCGACTCGTCCGGCCTATTCCGACTCGTCCGGGAAGGCGTTGGCCACCTTGCCGGACCGCAGGCTGCCGTCCAGGTAGGCCGAGCGGCAGGCCCGCCGGCCGATCTTGCCGCTGGAGGTGCGCGGGATCGCACCGGCCGGGGTGAGCAGCACGTCACGCACGGTCACACCGTGGCGCACCGCGATGGCGGCGCGGATGGCGTCGACCACGGGGCCCAGTTCCATCTTGTGTGAGCCGGGCGCCCGCTCGGCGACGATCACCAGTTGTTCGGAGGTGTCGTCGGCTCGGCGGGTGAGCCCGGAGTGGGCGTCGGCGAACACCTCGTCGGGCAGCTGGTTGGCCGGCACCGAGAACGCCGCGACGAAACCGGTGCGGACCGCCTTGGTGGACTCCTGCGCTGAGTACTCCAGGTCCTGCGGGTAGTGGTTGCGGCCGTCGATGATCACCAGGTCCTTGGTGCGGCCGGTGATGAACAGCTCGCCGTCGTGATACGCGCCGAGGTCCCCGGTGCGCACCCAGGTGGCGTCGTCGGCGGCACCCTCGGCGTGCGACGGCGTGGTGCGGGACTTGAGGGTGTTCTGGAAGGTCGCCACGGTCTCCTCGGGCTTGCCCCAGTAGCCGGTTCCCATGTTCTGCCCGCTGATCCAGATCTCGCCGATCTGGCCGTCGGGCAGCTCGCTGGCGGACTCGGGGTCGACGATCACGGCCCACTCGCCCACGCCGACCTTGCCTGCACCGGCCTGCGCCACTGCCTTGGGGGAGTCGTCGGGCACCACGAGGAACCGGCCCGCGTTCAGGTCGTCTCGGTCGACCGAGAGGATCATCGGTTCGTCGGACGACGGGGTGGTGGACACGAACAGGGTGGCCTCGGCCAGGCCGTAGGACGGCTTGATGGCCTTGGGCTGGAATCCGAGCGGGCCGAAAGCGTCGTTGAAGCGCTGCACCGTGGCCACCGAGATGGGCTCGGAGCCGTTGAGGATGGCCTTGACGTTGGACAGGTCCATCGGCGGTTCGCCGTCCTTGGGCACCCCGCGGGCGGCGGCGTGGTCGAACGCGAAGTTCGGCGCCACCGAGATGGTGCCACCGGTGTCACCGGGCTTGCGTGCGAGTTCGCGCATCCACCGCCCGGGACGGCGGACGAACGCGGCCGGGGTCATGAAGGTGCAGTAGTGCCCGATCATCGGCGACAGCAGTGCGGTGATCAGACCCATGTCGTGGAAGAACGGCAGCCAGGTGACGCCGCGGTCGCCCTCCTCGCCCTCGAGGGCCTCGATGACCTGCACGACGTTGGTGGCCAGGTTGACGTGGGTGATCTGCACACCGGTCGGAATCCGGGTCGAACCCGAGGTGTACTGCAGGTAGGCGATGGTGTTCTCGTCGATGTCGTCGTAGTGCTCCCAGGTCGCGCCGACCTCGTTGGGAACCGCGTCGACGGCGATCACGCGCGGGCGTTCCTTGGCCGGGCGGGTGCGGAAGAACTTGCGCACACCCTCGGCGGCGTCGGTGGTGGTGAGGATCGCCGAGGGCTGGCAGTCGTCGAGGACGGCGTGCAGCCGGCCGACGTGCCCGGGCTCGGAGGGATCGAACAGCGGCACCGCGATGCGGCCGGAGTACAGCGTCCCGAAGAACGCGATGAGGTAATCCAGGTTCTGCGGGCACAGGATGGCCACCCGGTCACCGGGCTCGGTCACCTGCTGCAGACGGGCGCCCACCGCGCGGTTGCGGGCGCTGAAGTCGGCCCAGACCAGTTCGCGGGCGATGCCGTCACGTTCGGTGGAGAAGTCGAGGAACCGGTAGGCGAGCTTGTCGCCGCGGACCTTGGCCCAGCGTTCGACGTGCTTGACGACGCTGGCGCCCTCGGGGAAGGTGATCCGTCCGTCCTTGATGAACGGGTTATGGAACGGCATCTCACTCTCCTGTCGAAAACGCGTTCGGGTCGGCCCCTCGGTCGGGGTGCGGCAGCCTGATGGCGCGCACTACCAACCGCCGAAACATGGCCGAGCGCCCCACAGATGGTACCGATGAAACGGGCGGCCGCGGTCAGGCCGACCGAATGTCGGTTCCCCGCCGAACCGGCTGTCGTCAGCCCTTATTTTTTTCTTAATGTTAGGCGTCCCGGGGGCTGTGGCCAAATCCGGATCGCCGGGCTGCCGATCCGGACGGGTCGCTCAGCCGTGCGCCGGGTGCGGCGCGTTCTCGATGAGGTTGCGGGCCCAGTTCAACGTCCACGACGTGGCGGTTTGCCCGTCGGCGTTCCAGAACTGCGGGGTGGCGTACATGGCGTGAATGGGCTGACCGGCGCCGGCGGTGAGCACCTCGAGGGTGCGCGGCAGATTCGTGATGTTGAACGCCGACTCCGGCGCGGAGCAGATCAGGTCACCCGGCGCGCAGATCTGGTTGGTGCGGTTGTTCAGGGCGCCGAAGCCGCCGGGCCGCTCGCCGCTCATCGTCAGGCCCAGGGCCGAGAGCGTCGGGACCTCCTTGAGGGTGATCTCCGCACCCTGCCCGGGCGGGTTGGGTCCGACCTCCTGCCCCACCCCGGCCTGACGGCGGCCGTCGGCGATCAGCGTGACGCCGAGCACCAGGTCCTCGTCGACAGGTCCGCGGCCGTTGCCGATATCGCTGGCCAGGTCGCCGGCGATCACCGCCCCCTGGGAGAAGCCGACGAGCACGTAACTGGTCAGCGGGCAGCGGTTGTTCATGTCGGTCATTGCCCGCAGGGCTGCCGCGGTGCCTTCTTTGCGGGAGTCGTTGTAGGACATCTGATTGTCGGCCGAGAGCGGATTGTGGAACTGCGCGGTGTAGGGAACGGTGTAGACCTGCACCCGGTCGGGGCCGAACTGCTGCTGGATCGGGCGACTCACGCTGAGCAACAACGCGATCGGGAACTGGCCAGGGTTCAGCGGGTCATCGGTGGGCGAGGACTCCCAGGTTCCGGGAATGACGACCATGTCCACGTCGGGGCAACTGGCGTCCTGGAAGGCCGGTCGCGGCTTCTGGCCCGGGGTGGTGACCGTGGGCGGTACGGCGGTCGGCGGGATCGCCGTGGGAGACGGCCCGGGACGGCGGACCAGGATCACGATGATCGCCACGACCAGGCCCACCACCAGTGCGACGGCCCCGGCCGCGACCAGCGCCAGGATGCGGTGACGACGGCGCCGGCTCGCGGCCTGCGTCGTCGACTTGGAGTTGCGGGAGCCCCGCGAACCCTTGGACCCCTTGGGCCCGTTGGTGTTCAGCGTCATTGATCAGCAGAGCTTTTGGGTGGCGATTCGGATGACGTTGCCGACGATGGCGTCGACGTTGGCGACCGCCGGGGTCTTCGGTGAGCCGGCCGAGGCCTCGACGACATCGCTGCGCACCATCGGCGCCACCGAGTCCCACACCGTCTGGTCGCTCTGACCCGCCGCGCGCGCCTGGCAGACGTAGGCGCCGATGCTGAGCACCCGCAGGTCGTTGGAGGGATGGATGCCGGCATCGCCCAACGCCGTCAGGTAATCGCGTTGCGCCGGAGTCAGTTCCGGCGTACCGGACTGGCGGCCGCTATCCGGTGAGACCGGGAGGTCGACGCCCTCGACATAGCCGGTGGTCTGCTGGGACGGCAGGGCGACGGTGCTGATCAGATCACCACCGGAGCCACAGCCCGAAAGCAGCCACGTGGCGGGCGCGATGAATCCGACAAGCAGCACCCGGTGGCCGGGCAACCCGGGTACGCGTCTCCCCACGGGTTTGCTGACGAATGCGCCGCACGCGTAATGCACGTCCCCCAGAGTACCGGCTTGCCCGGGGTGCATACCTGAGCGCCGGCCAAGGACCCGGATCCGGGGTGGATCTTGCGATTACCCCAGTGCGGCAGCGATGTCCCCGGCCATGGCGCCCAGCTGGCCGGCCCAGGTGCCCCAGTCGTTCCCGCCGCCGCCGGTGATGTCGAAGTGGCCGTTGCGGCCGCCCAGCGAGCGGTAGTGCGCGTAGAAGATGCGGTTGCTGCCCTGGGCGACGCTGCAGTCGCCGCCGCCCATCGCGGCGGGGTCACCGCAGACGGTGGTCAGCGGGCTGTAGATCCACAGCCGCGCGTTGCTCTGCACCAGCAGGTTGGCGTGGACATTGGGGTCGTGCCACTTCCAGCGGCCCAGCTGCGGGGCGCCCCACATCGCGTCGATGTTGTCGCCGATGTTGATGGCGTTGGAGATCACGCCGTTGGTCTGGGTGTCCGACGGGTTGAGGAAGCCCGACAGCGAACCGGCGTAGCCGTAGCGGTCCGGGTGGAAGGTGGCCATCGTCAGCGCGCCGGTGCCACCCTGCGAGGCGCCGACGATCGCGTTGCCGTTCGGGGCCACACCCTTGTTGGCGGCAAGCCAGTTCGGCAGTTCGTCGGCCAGGAAGGTCTCCCACTGCTTGGAGCCGTTGCGCTCCCAGTTGGTGTAGAGGCTGTACGCGCCGCCCGCCGGGGCGGCCACCGACAGGCCGCTGCCGGCCAGGGTGTTCATCGCGTTGCCGGCGGTGACCCAGTTGCTGACGTCGGGGCCGGCGTTGAAGGCGTCGAGCAGCACCACCGTGTGCGGGCCGCCGCCCTGGAAGGCCACCGGGATGTCGCGGCCCATCGCGGCGGAGGGAACCATGAGCATCTCGACGCCGGCGGCCGAAGCGGTCGGGGCGGCGGTGCCCGTCGCGCCCCACATGCCCAGCGCCACGGCGACAGCACCGACAACGCGGAACAGCTTGCTCAGACCGCTCATACGCACCTCACGTCGACTCGAAGGCCACCCCAGGACCCATCCGGCTGCCGCCTGCAGGCCTGTTCACGGCCGCAGGACGACTCTGGTAGTGAATCACACCGCTGATCGGGCGGCTTCGGGATTGGCACCGATATGCCGCGAGCCGGAGCGCGTCAGTTCGGCGGTGCGGGGGTCTCCGCCGCCGCGGGTGCGGCACCCCCGGGCGCCGGGGACGGCTGCGGGGTCGCGCCGAGCACCCGCTGGATGTCGGGCTTCATCTGCTGGAGCTGCTGACCCCAGTAGCCCCAACTGTGGGTCCCGTTGGCCGGGAAGTTGAACACGCCGTTGCGGCCGCCGGCCGCCAGGTAGTTGTCACGGAACGTCTTGTTGGTCCGCAGCGTGAACCCTTCGAGGAACTTGGCGTTGAACAGGTTGCCCGCGCTGGAGCCGGCGTCGAGGTCGGACGGGTTGCCGTCACCGCAGTACACCCAGACGCGGGTGTTGTTGGCGACGAGCCGGCCGATGTTGACCATCGGGTCGTTGCGCTTCCAGGTGTCGCTGCCGGCCTTGCCCCACATGTCCTGCGGGTTGAAGCCGCCGGCGTCGCCCATGGCCAGGCCGACGAGCTTGGGCCACCAGCCCTCGGACAGATTCAGGAAGCCCGAGAGCGAGGCCGCGTAGGGGAACTGCTGCGGATGCCAGATGGCCAGCGTCAGCGCGGCCGAACCGGCCATCGACAGACCCACCGCGGCGCTGCCGGTCGGCTTCACCTGGCGGTTGGCGGCCAGCCAGGTGGGCAGTTCGCTGGTCAGGAAGGTCTCCCACTTGTAGGTCTGGCAGCCGGCCTTGCCGCAGGCCGGCTTGTACCAGTCGCTGTAGAAGCTGGACTGGCCGCCGACCGGCATGATCAGCGACAGGCCCGAGTCCAGGTACCACTCGAATGCCGGGGTGTTGATGTCCCAGCCGCTGAAGTCGTCCTGGGCGCGCAGGCCGTCGAGCAGGTAGACCGCGGGGGAGTTGGCGCCGCCGCTCTGGAACTGGATCCGGATGTTGCGGCCCATTCCGGCCGACGGGACGTCGAGATACTCGACCGGAAGGCCCGGGCGGGAGAAGGCTCCCGCCGTCGCGGAGCCGCCGGTCACGCCGACCAGGCCCGGCAGCATGGCAGCAACGCCCGCCGTCACCGCGAACCGGCGAAGCCAGGTGCCGCGCAACTTGTCACCGAAACTCATGGAAGTACCCGTCCTTGTGTGTTGATTGCCGCACCACGTGCGGTCCCCCAGCGGCCGCGGCGCTCGGGTAGTCAACCACATTCCGGGCCCCGCGACTGAATCGTCTATCGGCCCCGGGCGGTCTCGGCGTTACCGCAGAGATGTGTCGTGGCTAACAACCGAGATCGGCTAAGGACCCGTCGCGGGGAGGCCGGCATAAGGCGGTTTGTCGGCCTTCAGGGGCGGCTCCGGTAGGCCGCAGCGCAGCAGTTCGTACTTGGGGACGCGGTCGATCCGGTACTTGGTGAACTCCCACGCGCGGTTGAGATTGCCGATGAACCGGGGCCGGTTCATCGGGTCGCGGATCATCTCCAGCATCTCGACCGTCTTGGGGCATTCGAGTGCCGCGCCGGCCTCCGTGATCCAGCCCTCGTCGAGGTACTCCGGGATCCACGGCCGCTCCTTGAGCCACGGCCCCTCGGCGACGGCCCAGTCCGGGAAGAGGTTCTTGTCGTGGCCGATGCGGCCGTCCTCCAGTCGCGCGGTGTGCGCCGCCAACGGGTTGGCCAGACCGATCTGGTCGATGACGCGGGTGGCCAGGCCGGTGTTCATCCCGACCATGCCGAGGTTGGTGAAGAACACGGTGTGGGTCGCGTGCTGGCGGCGCCACTGCTCCGGCGTCACCCCCGGGGGCGGCGGCTCGATCGGGGGCTTCTGTGGAACCACGTCCCAGACGTCGTAGTTGCCCGACGGCAGCAGCAGCGCGCCGTCGGGGGTGTTCTCGATGGCCACCAGGACCGCCCGCATCCTCGGGTAGTCGAGGTAGTCCGCGGCGGTCAGCGGGTGGGCATGGCCGGTGGCCTGGGAGTAGAACCGGCGTTCGTCGACGATCCCGGTGTAGGTGACCCGGGTGGCGTCGCGGCCCATGCCGGGCGAGTTGGCGGCCCACAGCGCCCAGCCGGTCAGCGCGAGCCAGAGTGCGGCGAGCGCGACGTACCCCTTGTCGCGGGTCAGCCAGCCGCCGGCCGGGGCGGTGAGCGGGATGACGGCGACCGGGGCCAGCAGGCAGAACAGCGGGGTGAGCAGCACCCGTCCGTGCATGAAGTCGCCGCCCTGGCGGATCCAGTACAGGCCCTGCAGCACTCCGCTGAGGACCATGAAAACCACGACCGCGGAGGGGCTTTGGATCCGCGCGGCCAGACCGGTGCGCGCCGAACCGTCGCCGGCGCGCTGTGCGCCGAGCAGCACGCCGATCGCGATCAGCAGCAGCGCCGGGACCCACAACGCGTACGGGCCGGTGAAGTTGCGTAGATAGACAATGCCCTGGTCCCATTTGCTGCCCGAGGCGTCCTTGGCGATGGCGGTCTGCGGCACCAGCAGGCCGTAGTAGCCCATCCGGAAGATCTGGTAGCCCACCGGCAGCAGCCCGCCCGCCACGACGATCAGCGCGCGACGGGCCCAGCCTCGTTCGGCGATCAGCATCATCACCAGTGCCAGGCCGCCGATCAACGCGAGTTCCGGGCGCACCAGCACACTCAGCCCGGCGAGGAACGAAAGCGCGGCGGTGAAGGCCGGACCGGTCCGTCCCGGCTTCTGCGCCCAGCAGACCATCACCCACCAGAGCCCGCCCAGCCAGGCGGTCACCAGACCGTTCTCCAGTCCGGAGGTGGCGAAGTCGCGGGCAGGCGGAACGGCGATATAGACCAGTGCTCCCGCGGGCAGCATCAGCGCCCGGCGTCCGCGCAGACTCGGCGCCCACAGCCGGGCGGCGCCGAGCATGACCATCACCACCCCGGCCACGCTGAGCGCGAGGGCCAGCGCGAGCGCCACGTACTCCAGCCGCACCGGGCCGCCGACCAGGCTGCCCAGATACACCAGATAGGTCCAGGCGGTGGAGGTGTTGGACTCCACCCGCTCGCCGGCGTTGAACACCGGGCCGTTGCCGGCCAACAGGTTCCGGACGGTCCGCAGCACGATGAGGCCGTCGTCGGCGATCCAGCGCCGCTGCCAGATCCCCCACGTCCACAGCGCCGAGACCACCGTGACCGTGGCCCACAGGCTGACGCGGGTCAGCGCCGTGTAGGGAAACGACGGCCACGCCCGCGCATCCGACCCGGCCCGGCCGATCCGGCCCGAGGCCAGCGCAGCGTGCGGCGCGCTAAGCGACGACGGCGGCGGCAATGACGGTTCCGATCCAGGCCAGGGCCAGCAGCTGCAGCACCCGGTCGCGCAGGGCGATCTCCTCCGGCTCACCGGCCATGCCGCCGTCGACGTCGACGGCGTAGCGCAGGATCGCGACGGTGAACGGGATCATCGAGATGACGAACCACGACCCGGTCTTGCCGTCCCGCTCGAAAGCCCACAGGCCGTAGCAGACGACGACAGCCGTGGCCGACAGCGTCCAGACGAACGTCAGGTAGGTGCTGGTGTAGTTCTCCAGCGACTTGCGGATCCTGGCGCCGGTGCGCTCGGCGAGGTGCAGTTCGGCGTAACGCTTTCCGGCCGCCATGAACAGCGAGCCGAACGCCATCACCAGCAGGAACCACTGGGACAGCGGAATGCCACCGGCCACGCCGCCGGCGATCGCCCGGATCAGGAAGCCCGACGACAGGATCGAGATGTCCAGCACCGCTTGATGTTTCAGCCCGAAGCAGTAGGCCAGCTGGATGGCCAGATAGACAGCCATCACCAGGGAGAGGTGCGGCGTGACCCACCATGCGATCGCCAGCGAGGCCGCCGCCAGCACGACGGCGATTCCGTAAGCCATGCCGACCGGCAGTACCCCGGCGGCGATCGGCCGGTACTGCTTGGTCGGGTGTGCACGGTCGGCCTCGACGTCGCGGGCGTCGTTGACGAGATAGATCGACGAGGCGGCCATGCAGAACACCACGAAGGCGATCGACACCTTGGACAGCACCACGCGGTAGTCGTAGGTGTCCCCGCCGCCGAGGGCGGCCAGCGGCGCGGCGAACACCAGAAGGTTCTTGACCCACTGCCGGGGCCGGACGGCTTTGACGATGGCGCTGAACAGGTTGCTGGGCGGTCCGGCGACCGCGGCCTCACTCATCGATCACTTCTCCCTCCGGCGGCCGAGCCGGCCGGTCACCCGCGCGACGGTGGCGCCGACGGCCATCCCGGCGAGAACGTCGGTGGGGTAGTGCACACCGAGCACCAGCCGGGACAGGGCCATCAGTGGAACCGCGGCCAGCGGCAACGGCGACCGGGTGGCCCGGCACAGCAGCATAGCCGCGGCGGTGCTCGACGTGGCGTGTGCCGACGGGAAGCTCAGCGCGCTGGGAGTGCCGACGTTGACCGCGACGTCGGGGTGGTGCGGCCGGCGGCGGCGCACGATGAGCTTGATGGCGATGGCGGCCGCGTGCGCGGCGACCGCGCCGACACCGACGAGCACCCAGTCACGGCGGTGGCCGCGGTCCAGCAGGGCGCCGGCCGCGGAGAGCGCCACCCATCCGGCGGCGTGTTCACCGAAGTGCGACATGCCCCGGGCGACGGCGATGGTTTGCGGGTTGGCCAGGCGGGACTGGACGTCAACCAGGACCGCAACCTCCCCGGTCGGCGGCCCGGCCGGTGCGTCGGAGTCGGCAAAGCTCATGGCCTCAGACACGGACCGACGATTCGTCGAGCAGCACCGTCTCCCACTTCTGCGGGCTGGACAGCTCCGGCAGCGCCTTGCGATAGACCCTGCGCATGTGGTTGTACCTTCGGTACAGCCGGAGGTGTTGGCGCAGTGAGGCTTTCAGTAATTCCATCATCTTGGCCCGGTCACGCTGGCGGAACACCACGCCGCGTCCGTCGGCGGTGGTGACGGTCACGCCGTCGACGTTGCACAGCAGGAACCAGCGGGCATCCTGGGTCGCGACGTTGAGTTGCGGGCGCTGGTGGTGTGCCGGGTCGGCCTCCCGCAACTGGTGCAGCACGCCCCGCGCCAGCCGCGCGCCGATCGCCGGCAGCGCCACCGGCGGCCGGTGCACCTTGGTGCGCCCGCTGGGCGCGGGCAGCGCCGTGGCCCCGGGCAGCACCACCGCGTCGGGGTACTGCTGGCGCAGGGCACGGACCTCCGGCAGCGCCGACTCCAGGATGGAGAAGATGTGTTCCGGGCCGGCCAGGAAGTCGCCGATGGCCTTGTTCTGGATGGCGACGGTCGAATATTCAAGGCATAGAAGGTGTTTGAACGTGGCCTTCAGCGAGCTCTTGATCAGCCCGTTGACCGGGGCGTCCCAGTGCAGTGCCGAGACCACGAGCCGGTTGCGCAGGTGGAAGTAGGCCTGCCAGTCGATGGCGTCGTCCTTGTCGCTCCAGGCCATGTGCCAGATGGCGGTGCCGGGCATGGTGACGGTCGGGTAGCCGTGCTCCCCGGCCCGCAGCCCGTAGTCGGCGTCGTCCCACTTGATGAACAACGGCAGCGGCTGGCCCAGCTCCTCGGCGACGCGGCGCGGGATCATGCACATCCACCAGCCGTTGTAGTCGACGTCGATGCGCCGGTGCAGCAGCCGGCTGCGGCCGTCGATGTCCTCGCCGTCGAGCGGGTACTTGGCGAAGTCGTGGTCGTACTCGGTGTACGGGGCGTTGGTCCACATGAAGTTGGCGCGGTCGACCACCTCGCCCATCACGTGCAGGTGCGAGGGTTCCTGGAGGTTGAGCATCTGCCCGCCGATGAGGGTCGGGGTCTTGGCGAACCGGCTCAGCGCCAGGGCGCGCAGGATCGAGTCCGGCTCGATGCGGATGTCGTCGTCCATGAACAGGATCTGTTCACAGTCGGTGTTGCGCAGCGCCTCGAGCATCACCCTGCTGTAGCCGCCGGAACCACCGAGGTTGGGCTGGTTGTACACCGACAGCCGGCCACCGAGTGCGGCGGCGGCTGCCTGGAATTCGGGATGGTCCTTGGCTTTGTCCTTACCCTGGTCGGCGACGATCACGGCGCCGATCACGTTGTCCACCAAGGGATCCGACGTCAGCGCCCGCAGAGCGTTGACGCAGTCGGCCGGACGGTTGAAGGTCGGGATGCCGACGGTGATGTTGGCCCGGCCGGGCGCGGGCACCGGCGCGTACCAGGCGGCGCCGTGCACCGTCGATTTGGCGTCGGTGGTGATGTCGAACCAGATCCAGCCGCCGTCCTCGAACGGGGCCAGTTCGATCTCGAACTCCGCGGAGGCCGGCATGTTGCCGCTGCTGATGATCTCGGTGCCGCCCACGCTGATCCTCGCGCCGGTGGCCTTGGAGCGGTACACGTCGACGCGGGCCGATCCGGTGAGTTCGACCCGCAGCACCACCGAGTCCAGCGTCGACCAGCGCCGCCAGTAGCTGGCCGGGAACGCGTTGAAGTAGGTGGCGAAGGAGACCTCGGACTCCGCGCCGATCTGCAGCGTGGTGCGGGTGGCCGCGTGGGCGCGACGGGCGTTGGTCTCGGACTCCTCGATGTAGAGCTTGCGGACGTCCAGCGGCTCGCCGGGCCGCGGCAGGATGATCCGCTGCAGCAGGCTGACCGCGCGGGTTTCGCCGGCGGGGACCGGACCGGAGGGAATCTCGCTCATGCGGCGCCGCTTTCGTCGACCGTCAGCGGCGCACCGTCACGCAGGTGCGGCGCCAGGATGTTGTCGTACATGCTCAGGGCACTGGCGATCGCCATGTGCATGTCCAGGTATTGGTAGGTGCCGAGCCGGCCGCCGAAAAGCACACCGGCGGAGGCGGTTTCGGCCTTGGCCCGGGCCCGGTAGCCGGCCAGCAGCACGCGGTCGGAGTCGGCGTTGATCGGGTAGTACGGCTCGTCGTCGTCTTCGGCGAAGCGCGAGTACTCGCGCATGATGACCGTCTTGTCCGTCGGGTAGTCCCGCTCCGGGTGGAAGTGCCGGAACTCGTGGATCCGGGTGTAGGGCACGTCGGCGTCGTTGTAGTTCATGACGGGTGTGCCTTGAAAGTCACCGCAGTCGCTCAATACCTCGAGATCGAAATCCAAGGTTCGCCAGCCCAACCGGCCGTCGACGTAGTCGAAGTAGCGGTCCAGTGGCCCGGTGTAGACCACCGGCGCCCCCGGGTTGGCGGCACGCAGTCCGTCGCGGACGTCGAACCAGTCGGTGTCGAGCCGGACGTCGATGCGGTCGTCGGCCGCCATGTTCGTCAACCAGGCGGTGTAGCCGTCGGCCGGCAGGCCCTCGTAGGTGTCGTTGAAGTAGCGGTTGTCGAAGGTGTAGCGCACCGGGAGCCGGGTGATCACCGAAGCGGGCAGTTCCTTGGGGTCGGTCTGCCACTGCTTGGCGGTGTAGTCCCGCACGAACGCCTCGTAGAGCGGGCGGCCGATGAGGGAGATGGCCTTCTCCTCGAGGTTCTGCGCGTCGGCGGTGTCGATCTCGGCAGCCTGCTCGGCGATCAGCGCGCGGGCCTCATCGGGGCTGTAGTACCGGCCGAAGAACTGGCAGACCAGGCCCAGGCCCATCGGGAACTGGTAGGCCTGGCCGTCGTGCATGGCGAACACCCGGTGCTGATAGCCGGTGAACTCGGTGAACTGCCGCACGTAGTCCCAGACGCGGGTGTTGGAGGTGTGGAACAGGTGCGCGCCGTAGCGGTGGATTTCGATGCCGGTCTGCGGTTCGGGCTCGGAGTAGGCGTTGCCGCCGATGTGGGACCGGCGCTCGAGCACCAGGACGCGCTTGCCGAGTTGGGTGGCCGCCCGTTCGGCGATCGTCAAGCCGAAGAAACCGGAGCCGACGACGAACAGGTCATAGGCCTGGGATCCCTCTGAAGAGCTCATCGGCCCCTAGGTTATCGGAACGCCGGTCTGCGACCGCGCAGCTAACCGGGCCGATCCGCAGAGTCGTGGCGGGAAACGGATCGCCGACGCTGCAGCCCGGTCGCGATTGGCTCACGATTCCGCATCGTCACTCCAGTCTCAGCAACCTCACTCGTAACATCGATTTCGTCAGCCGAACCATGCGGAATGACCGGCTGGCGAAGAGGTTCCGACCACGGAACCTGTAGTCGCTAATTGAGGAGACTTCCGTGCCGAACCAACGTCGACGCAAGATCTCGACCGCTTTCAGTGCGGTCGCCGCCCTAGCCGTCGCCAGCCCGTTCGCTGTCATCGGTGTCATGGAGCTGACCTCCGGCCAGAAGGCCCCCGAGCACGTGGAGTTCACTCGCGCGGCGGTCGTGACCGACCTGCCCAACGAGATCATGTCCGCGCTGCAGGCGGGGCTCTCGCAGTTCGGCATCAACCTGCCGCCGCTGCCGACGGGCCTGAGCCCGGCCGGCGCGCAGCCGGTGCAGACCGGGCCGCTGACCGCACCCGGCCTGACCACCCCCAGCCTGAGCCCCGGCCTGACCACCCCGAGCCTGAGCCCCGGCCTGACCACGCCCAGCCTGGGCACGCCCGGCCTGACGACCCCGGGCGCCACGGCTCCGGGTCTGACCACCCCCGGCTTGACAACGCCGGGTCTGACCACGCCCAGCGCGACCGCCCCGGGTCTCACCACCCCGAGCCTGACCTCGCCCGGGCTGACCCCGAGCCTGACCACGCCGTCGCTGACCGATCCGGCGCTGACCAACCCCGGTCTGACCACCCCGCAGGTGGGTCCGGGCCTGACCACGCCCGGCGGTCTCGGCGAGCAGCCGATCACCACGCCGCTGACCCCGCCCCCGGGCACCTACCCGATCCTGGGCGACCCGTCGCTGACCCTCCCGAGCGCCCCGGCGGCGTCGAACTCGGGCGGCATCATCGGCGACCTGACCAGCGCGGCCAACCAGCTGGGCGTCGGCCAGGCGATCGACCTGCTCAAGGGCGTGGTGGTGCCGGGCCTGCAGCAGGCCATGCAGAACGCCGCCGGCGCTGCCGCCGCGGCTCCGGCCGCTGCACCGGTGGCCGACGCCGCGGGCGTGGCTGCTGCTCCGGTGGCCGAGGCCGTGGGGACGGTGGCCGCGGGGGGCTAATCGCGCGACGATCAAGCGGCGACGAAGGACGCCGCGCTGGGGAGCGCGGCAATCAGGACGAGTCGCCGGGACAGACCCGCATCGAAACGGCACCGCAGGGTGAGTCCGGCTCGGCCCCAGCCGAGGAAGTCCGGAGAGGCCCCTGCGGTGCCGTTGCGTTATCTCCAGTCACAGAATTCCCACTAGTCCGTGTCGAAACGCCAGTACCAACTGGCGCATACGTAACATCGCGCTATGTCGTCCCGTCGTCCTGCGCCGACGATTCTCTTCACCGCCATCATGGCGAGCGTCGTGGTGGTGCCGTGGGCGGTTAACGGGATGCCCGGCCGGCACAACGTGCCCGTCGCCGACGAGACCCTCCTGGTCTCCCAGTCGCTCACCGGAGTGGGGGGCGGGGAGACGGTCCGTGAGATCAGCCAGGAGACACCGTTTTCCATGGTGGCCCTGACGGGGACCGACCTGACCGGCACCAGTGCCCGCATCCGCGCCAAGAAGGACGACGGTTCCTGGGGCACCTGGTACCACGTCGAGGGGTCCGAGGACATCACCGACGAGTCCGGCACGGCCCCCATCGGGACCGACCCGGTGTACGTCGGGCCCACCACCGCCGTGCAGATCGCCGTCACGCGGCCGCACAACGCGCCGGTGACCACCGAGCCCCCGGTCACCGGCCTGGACGCGGGCGCCGACCTCGGCTACATCCCGGCCAACGCCGAAAAGTCGTTGTCTCAGAACCTCTCCGCGGTGCTGATCACCCCGCCCGAGGCGCCGGTGGACAGTCAGTGGACACCCCCCAACGCCACCCTGGGCCCGGGGCAGCCGCCGCACGTCATCAGCCGCGCCGAATGGGGTGCGGGCAGCGGATCTCGTTGCGGCGGGCCGTACTACGGCTCGGGCGTCCGCGCGGGCGTGGTGCACCACACCGCCACCGGGAACGACTACGCGCCAGAGGATTCCGCCGCGATCCTGCGGTCCATCTACGCCTACCACACCGTGACGCTGGGCTGGTGCGACATCGCCTACAACGCCCTGGTGGACAAGTACGGGCAGGTCTTCGAGGGCCGGGCCGGCGGAATCACCAAGGACGTCATGGGTTCTCACACCGGCGGCTTCAACAGCGACGTGTGGGGCGTGTCGATGATCGGCAACTTCGAGGACGAGCCTCCCCCGGACATCATGATCAAGACCGTCGGCAGGTTGCTGGGCTGGCGGCTGGGCCTGGACCACGTGGACCCGTTGGGCAGCGTGCACCTGAAGTCCGCCGGCGGCCAGTACACCGTGGTGCCCGGCGGCAGGGTCGTGGAACTGCCGGAGATCTTCGCCCACCGCGACGTCGGCAACACCGAGTGCCCGGGCAACCTGGGCTACGCCGCCCTGGGTGAAATCCGCAGGATCGCGGCGGCTTTCAACGGACCGCCCGATGTGAAGGAGTCCCTGGAGGGCGGGGCCATCCTGGCGCGCTGGGAGGCCGACGGCGGCGACACCGGTCCGCTGGGCCGGCCCACCTCACCGGAGGCGGCCGCCGACGGCGCCGCGCGCTATGCGACGTTCGAGCGCGGGGCCATGTACTGGTCGCCCAAGACCGGCGCGCAGCCGCTCACCGGCGCCATCTACGCGGCGTGGGGTCAGCTGGGCTTCGAGCGCGGGGCGCTGGGGCTGCCGACCAGTGGCGAGATCGCCGAACCGGAGTGGATAGTGCAGAACTTCCAGCACGGCACCCTGAACTTCGATCGCCAGACGCACAACGTGATTCGGGTGATCGACGGCGTCTCGCTGGTGCTGCCGCCCCCGCCGGAGGACGGCCCGCCGACGCAGCTGGAGCGGTTCAGCCGCGTGGTCTCGGGGACGTCATAGGCCGAGCGGCACATGCTTCTCAGCGCAGGCATCCGAGGCTGCGGCGAGGATGTCCTGCGCCCGGAGGGTTTCCAGGTCCGCGATGGTGACTGAGCCATGGTCCATCCGGTTCTGCGCTGCAACGCGTGAATCACGCAGCCGCTCAGCGCGTTCGACGACATTCCGGGCGAACCTGCCGTTCTGCATCAGGTCGATGCCATGGGTGCCGTCCCCGGAAAGGTGGGACCGCAGCGCTCGACAGGCGGCGTTGAGGGCGTCCCGGGAGTCCGGGTCCAGAACGGTGGCACGGGGGCGGCCGTATCGAACGGCGATCTCGACGATTTCGTCGGGACTGTACGACTCGAACCGCAGTTTGCGGTTGAAGCGGCCGGCCAGGCCGGGGTTGACCGCGAGGAACTCGTCGACCTCGCGTTCGTAACCCGCTCCGATGAAACAGAAGTCGAAGCGGTGCACCTCGAGCGCCACCAGAAGCTGGTTGACGGCTTCCATGCCGATCATGTCCGGTCGTCCGTCGTGATGCCGTTCGACCAGCGAGTAGAACTCATTTCCGTTCATGGGTAGAAACCTTTCGTAGTCGTGGGTTCAGGCGTTGGTCGCGAAACTGGTGAGGCTGTGGGCGGCATCGGCTTCGTGCTGCTCCATCAGCGATGCCGCCTGGCCGAGGCCGTGAGCCAGTCGCGCACCCCCGGTGATGGTCTGCTGGAGGTCCTGGTTGATCTGGGCGGCGGTGTTCACCGACGCGGCCTGAGCCTGACCACCCCACACCGCCGATCCCAGCCCCTCATGAGTGCTGAGGTAGCCGTTGGCGATCGAGGTGGCGTGTTCCAGGGCCGACTCGATGGCTTGCTGGGTGCTACGGAGCACGTCTGGTGTGACGACGAGGGTCATGTTGGTCTCCTTCTTGACGATTGACGGTCAACCCCGGACTCGGGGAACGTGACGAGTATTGGGTGCCTGCCGCAAAGCTGTCACTTCACCCTGTGGCAAACCGTTTGTGATTACTTTCCTCTGAAGCCGCCTCAGCTGCTCCCGTGCTGCGGGCCGGTGCCGTCTGCGGCGAGCACGCGGGCCCGTAAGACGTCCCCGTTGTCGTTGTCTCCTTTGCTGTCACGCAGCATTCCGGCTCGTGCCGGCGAGACGGGGACGGGACCGCCGCCCGCCGTCGTGGTGGGGCCCCGCAGCTCAGTGGCACTCAACAGGCCTGGCTTCAGTCCCACCGGCCGGCCACTGTTCTCCGACGCGAAACTGCTGGTCGGCCGGGTGTAGCTGGTCAGGGCGGCACCGGGACCGCCACCGACCCCGCCGCCCGGAGCCGCCGACCCGCCGCTGGCAAGACCGGCGGGCCCCCCGCTTGCGCCTCCGGCGCCGACGGCGTCGGCAGCGCCCGGGCCGACTGGGTCCGCGAGCATGGCCGCCGGGACGCCGGCAGCGCCGGCCAGTGGCGAATCGCCGAACTGACCGAGGGACTGCGGCAAGCTGCCCAGGCTTTGCAGAGCTTGCATCGGGGCCTGGAACATCCCCATCAGCGGCTGCATGGCGGATTGCAGAGGCTGCACGAGCGTCGACACCGCCTGGGTGGCCTGGCTGATGCCCTCGGTTGGGCCGACGGTTGAGTCGGCGGCAAGCTTCGCGGCCTGGCCGGACTCCTTCATTGCCTCGCCGGCCGCCGCTTGGCCGGCTGTCTCGGCCACAGCGGCTGCCGCCGACGCCGGCGCAGCCGGTGAGGCGCCGGGCGGTGCCAACGGCGGCGGTACAGCCAGCGCCGGCACCAGGGCGTTGAGGGCCGCCCCGTACGCGGCACCCGCGCCGGCGTTGTGCGGCCAGTGCTCGCCGAAATACTCAACGTCCAGAGCGACAATCGCGGGCGTCAGCGCGCCCAGGACCAGCGGGTTTATTGCGACGTCCGACGCTTGGGCGGCACGGTTGGCCAGGGACACCTCAGCCGGGATCATCGACGAAAGGGCCGTTTCATAAGCCGAGACCGCGCTGGTCAGAATCGGCGGTTTCTCCTGAACCCAGCCGGCGAGCAGTTGGAGGGCGGTATTGAGCCCGGTGGCCGCGGTCGTCGAACTGATGCCGCCGAGGCCCTCGAAGTTCAGCGCCGTCGCCGCCGTGTTCAACGTCGACGCCGAGAAAGCCACTTCATGGCTTGCCATCAGGGCTTCCCAAGCGGCAGCGCTGGCCAGCGTGGTTGCGGTGCCCATCGCGCCCGGCCCGACCAATCTCAGGTAGTTGGCTTCGGGCGGCGACGACGGCCACGAGGGATCCGGCATGGTTCGCGGACTCTCTGAACTGGCGCCCGACGCCTACAGCGACAGCGCCGTGTCGCGAATGGCCTCGGTCGCCGTATAGGTGGCAGCCGCCAGGGTCTGCGCGCCCGCGAACTCGCTGCGATTGGCGAAGTGCTCGCCGGCCGCGCCGACGTAGGACGCTCCCGCGGCGTTCAGCGCGGCCGCAAAAGCCGCCGAATCCAGGTCAGCTCCCATGGGCATGACCGTCGTCAAAGCCGCCGCTGCAGCCGAACTGCTCGCGGCAATGGCTACGCTGATGCCCTCTTCGGTTGCCGCCGACGCTCCGACTGTTGCTGGATCGACGTTGAGAACCATGTCGCCTTCCCTCCCGACCGCCGCTCATCCGATAAGCGGGATGCCCCACCCTAAGCACGGCGTGGGCATTCTGTCGAGTCAGTAACGTTTGCTGAGCAAACTCACCCTGGACGCTTGACCTGCCGCTGGCGAACCCACCACTGCGCCGCCTCACGGATGGACTCCTCTACCGGCCGCGGCTGCCACCCCAATTCGCGGCGGGCCTTGGCGCAGTCGACGGGCGCCTCGGCGCGCATCAGCCGCAGGGCATTGAGGGTGAGGCGCTCGTCGCTGCCCAGGAGGCGCGCCTTGACGGTGCCGAGGGCGGCCAGCGCGTAGGCGGTCGGCAGCGGCAGGGTCTTCGTGGGCGCGGGGACACCGGCGGCTTCGGCGGCGATGCGGACCACCTCGGCGTTGGTGATCATCTTCTCCGAGATCAGATAGCGCTCCCCGACGCGGCCGTGCTCGGCGGCCAGGATCATCGCCCGCGCCGCGTCGTCGACGCCGACGGCTTCGAGTTCGATCTTGTCGAGAACGAAGGGCAGCTTGCCGAATGCCGCTGCGGCGAGAATGGCGCCGTGCGGGGTTCGGCCCCAGTCCCCCGCGCCGTAGGTGGTTGCCACGCACAACGCCACCGCGGGCAGCTGCCCGTCGCGCGCGCACCTGAGCACCATGCGTTCGGCGATCAGCCGGGTGCGCACATAGTCGGTAAGCCTTGTCTCGTAGGTGATTTCGTCGGCTTCGGTGGCGCGGTGTCCGCGTCGTCGCCCGACGGTGGCGTAAGAGCTGGTGTAGACGAATTTGCGGAACGGACGCTCGCGGTGGACGTCGGTGGCGACGGCGAGCACGTTGCGGGTGCCCTCTACGTTCGTGCGGTACAGCGGGGCGGGGTCGGTCAGCCAGCCGCGGGTGTCGACGACGCAGTAGTAGACGTCGTCACATCCGATCATCGCCTCGCGCAGAACGTCGTCGTCGAAGATGTCACCGACGAACCGGGTCACGTCCAGATCGTCGATGCCGATGGTTTTGGCATTGGGGCGCACCATGATTCGGACGTCGTGGCCGTCGTCGACGAGCCGGCGGACGATGTGGGAGCCGAGGTAGCCGTTGGCGCCGATCACCAATGCGGTGCTCATGCGCTCGCCCCGTACTGCCGCATCCAGGCGGCCGCCGCATCGTCCAGGGTGCCGAGTTCCTGCGCCTTCAGACACCACTTCATCCCGGCCTTCAGGAATCGCACAGGGTTGTAGATGTCCTCCTGGCGGCTCCACAGCCCCTCGCCGGCGTAGGTGATGATCGAGATGTTGGTGGCGCTGATGATGGTGCCGTCGCCCGGGTCGCGCATGGGGTTGTCCAGTTCGCAGATCACCCGGCCGGTGTCCTCGTCGATGACGTGCCAGAGCGAGGGGAACGCCGTCATGTGGCTGCCGGGGAAGGTCGTCATGGTGCGGTAGATCCAGTCCCGCACCTGCGCGCGGCCTTTCATGGTGCCCATGGCGTGCTCGATGTAGTCGACGTCCTCGGTGTAGTGCGCCACCCAGGCGTCCCAGTTGTGGGTGCGTGCGGCGTCGTCGACCTTCTTCTCGAAGGCCGCGAAAGCCTCGGCGAGTTCGTCGCGGGAGAAGCGGGGGGCCGTCACGCACTGACTAGAACATGCCCAACGGGGCTTGTCGAGGTAATGCCGGCCGGGTCTGACGAGTCTGTAACCGCCCTCTGCCGGGACGGGCGCATTGCCCGTCCGCGGGCGCACACTGAATGGATATGAACAAAGACCACCTCACGCCCGAGCAGTACCGGGTGACGCAGCGCAACGGCACCGAGCCGGCGTTCACCGGCGAGTTCTGGGACCACCATGAGCCGGGCATCTACGTCGACGTGGTGTCCGGTGAGCCCTTGTTCGCCTCGGTCGACAAGTTCGACAGCGGCACCGGCTGGCCGAGTTTCACCAAGCCGCTGGCAGACATCAGAACCAGGCGCGACTTCTCCATGCTGTTCCCGCGCACGGAGGTGCGCTCGGCCAGGGCCGACAGCCATCTGGGGCATGTGTTCAAAGACGGCCCCCGCAACCGCGGCGGGCTGCGCTACTGCATCAACTCCGCGGCGCTGCGCTTCGTCCATCGCGACGACCTCGAGGCGCAGGGGTACGGGGAATACGTCAGGCTGTTCGACAAGGAGGACACGATGAGCGACCACAAGACCGCGATCCTGGCCGGCGGCTGCTTCTGGGGCATGCAGGACCTGATCCGGCGCCAGCCCGGGGTGGTGTCCACCCGGGTGGGCTACACCGGCGGCCAGAACGCGAACGCCACCTATCGCAACCACCCCGGCCACGCCGAGGCCGTCGAGATCGTCTACGACCCGGCCAAGACCGACTACCGCGCGCTGCTGGAGTTCTTCTTCCAGATCCACGACCCGACCACCAAGAACCGCCAGGGCAATGACATCGGCACCAGCTACCGCTCGGCGATCTTCTACCTCGACGACGAGCAGCGCCAGGTCGCGCTGGACACGATCGCCGACGTCGACGCCTCCGGCCTGTGGCCCGGCAACGTCGTCACCGAGGTGGTGCCGGCGTCGGACTTCTGGGAGGCCGAACCCGAGCATCAGGACTACCTGCTGCGCATCCCCAACGGCTACACCTGCCATTTCCCCCGGCCCGGCTGGCGGCTGCCCAAGCGCGCCGGGGTGTAGCCGGCGCCGTCGGTGCCACTATGGTGAGCCGGACGCATCACAGAGCCCGAGGAGTAGACAATGCGCGTGGTCGTATTTGCGCCGGCACTGAGCGCGGTGGAAGAAGAGGCCGGGGGCATCACGGCCAAGGGCTTCCCGATGACGCTCTGCTATGTCAACAGCTTCCCCGCAACGATCACCGTCCCCATGGTGATCGCCATGACAGCCCTCGGCGGCACGGACTACGACCCGACGAAGGTCATCATCGCCACCTCGCCGTCCGGCCATCGGGTGGGCAGCCTCGAGTTCAGCTGGCACTGGCCCGACAACCCCCCCACGCCGGTGAAGTTCCGGGTGTTCACCCAGTACCTCCCGCTCCGGATCGAGGAGGCCGGCGTTCACACACTGGGCCTCTACGACAGCCTCGAGGACACCGAGACGGAGTACCTGTTCCCGTTCCCGATCCTCAGGTCGAACCCGCTGCTGCAATCCCGCTGAGGCCGCCGACCGGGTTTTAGGGTGCAGCCATGCCTGACCCGCGCGCGGACGTCGTCGCACGCCAGTACGACCGCTGGACCTATCCCGAGCCGATCAAGAATCTCGAGGGTTGGCTGCGGCACAGCTGGCAGCGATTCGACCCGAGCCACAATCACCGGATCTTCTGGCCGGATCGGCCCTACCAGGCTGATATCGACATCCTCATCGCCGGCTGCGGAACCAATCAGGCAGCGGTCTTCGCGTACAACAACCGTGCGGCGCGGGTGGTGGGCATCGACGTCAGCCAGACCGCACTCGACCACGAGCAGTACCTCAAGGACAAGTACGCACTGAAAAACCTTGAACTGCATCACCTTCCGATCGAGGAGGTCTCGAGCCTGGACCGCGACTTCGACCTCGTGGTGTCGACGGGCGTCCTGCATCACCTGGCCGAGCCGGAAGCCGGGATGAGAGCTCTCGCCGATGTGCTGCGACCCGAGGGGGTGCTCGGGATCATGCTCTACGCCCTGTACGGGCGCACCGGCGTGGAGTCGATGCAGGGCGTCTTCCGCGAGATGGGGCTCACCCAGGACGAGGACTCACTGCACATGGTGAAGCAGGCCATCGCTGTCCTGCCGCAGGCACACCCGCTGCGGAGCTACCTGGCGATCGCTCCGGACCTGGAGTTCGACGCCGGCCTGGTGGACACCTTCCTGCACGGCCGGGATCGCGCGTACACCGTCGAGGACTGCCTGGAACTGGTCGGATCCGCCGGACTGGTGTTCCAGGACTGGCTGCTCAACACCTCCTACCACCCACTCACTCTGGTCAATCCCGACAGCGAGTTCTACGCGGCGGTCGACCGGTTGCCCCGGGAGAAGATGTGGTCGGTGATGGAGCGCATCAACACCCTGAACGCGTGCCACTTCTTCATGGCCACCCGGGCGGATCGCGATCCCGCCGGCTACCGGATCGACTTCTCCGCCGCCAACGCCCTGGACTACGTGCCGCTTTTCCGCTTGCGTAGCGATCTCGCCGGCGACGAGATCTTCCGGCCCGGGTGGCGGCTCCGGTTCAGCCCCGTCCACCTCGCCTTCGCCCGGGAAATCGACGCAGAGCGGTCCATCCGCGACATCGCGACCAGGGTGGCCGAGAGCGGTGTGGTCGGCGGTGACCAGTCGGAGTTGGAGGACATCGCCCTGCATCTCTTCGAAGGGCTGTGGCGAACCGACTTCATCGCAATCGACCTGAGCCGCGCCGTCGCCTCCTAGCAACGAGCGTCCGCGAACGGGAATTCGCCCTCGTTAGATGTGCAAACTAGGTGGTCCACATTCAGTCTATTCTCAGGTATACTTCAGCAGGTTCTTGCGAATTCTCACCACTCGAGCGGCGGAGGGTTGCGGGTGTCAATGGTGACCACCTCGACAAATGACCCCGGCCGGGGGTGCTGATGCTCCCCCAGCTCTATTTCTCGCGGCCCGCGACCGTCCTGCCGGACGTCGCCGTCGACAACGACGAATCCCTTTCCCGTCTGCGTGAATGCTTCCAGGGTTCGGCCGACGAGTGGGCCATGGTCGAGGCCGGCGTTCGCTGGGTGTTCGACCGATGCAGCACCCAGGTCCGCTACTTCGAGGGCGACGAGACCTCCTCCCCGGGTGAGTGGGCGTCGCGCGCCGCCGCCGCCTGCCTCGCCGAGAACGGCGTCGCCCCTGCCGACGTCGACATGGTGGTCTACGGCGGGATCGCCCGCGACGCCTTCGAGCCGGCCACCGCCGCGGAGGTCGCCGGACGTCTGGGCGCCACCCCGGCGATCGCTTTCGACGTGACGTGCGCCTGCGCCGGTCTCATCGAGGCCATGCACGTCGTGGCGGGCTACTTCGCGCTGCACCCCGACATCGACACCGCGCTCATCTGCGCCGCGGAGATCACCCGCGACCGCATCACCTACGACCTGCAGACGGTGGAGGACGTGACGCTCGGCGTCGCCGGCCTCACCATCGGGAACGGCGCCGCCGCCCTGCTGGTCACCCGCGACGTTCTGCCGGCCGGCGGGGCCCGCGTCGAGACGTTCACGCACAAGTCGCTGCCCGAGCACTGGGAGCTGTGCCGGGCGCCCGTCGACGGCGTGTTCGTATCGCACTCCAAGGAACTCTTCGCGCTGTCCGTGCACGTGGTCCCGCTGCTGCGGGACCTGCTCGACGAGATCGGCTGGACCCCGCAGGAGATCGACCACTACGCCTTTCACCAGCCCAGTCAGGCTGTGCTGGAACGGATTTTCTCCGACCTGGACGCCAAGCCGAGTGCCGGGATCTTCACCCATTCGCTCTACGGCAACACCGCCAGCACCGCGTGGGCGTTTGCCCTCGACCACCGCCTGCGAGAGGGGACGGTCGGCAACGGCGACAAGATCCTGATCGGCAGCGCGGCGGCCGGCTTCACGATGGTGGCCGCGGCCGCAGAGTGGGTGTGCTGAGTGCGCCATTACGTAGAGCTCTACCGGACCATCAACAAGACGTTCGGCTTCAGGCTGCGCCCGATCGGGACGTTCGCGGTGCTCCAACTGCGCCTGGCGATTTCGTCGGCCACCATGTGGCTGGACCGGATCTTCTTCCCCGGCTACCGCAAGGAGCCCATCGACCGGCCGATCTTCATCGTCGGCAACCCGCGCAGCGGCACCACGTTCCTGCACCGACTGCTCCTCGGATCCGGCGACGAACTGGCCGCCTTCGAGCTGTGGGAGATGCTGTTCCCGGCCATCACGGCCCGCAAGCTGCTCGGTCCGATCGTCCCCCGATTCGACCGGCTGTCGCCCGCGCGCTACCACCCCTCCGACATCCACGACACCAACCTGCGCGGCATCGAGACCGACGACGTGCTGTGGTTCTTCCGCACCATGGACGGGCCGTTCGCCTGGGCGTATTTCCTTGCCTGGCAGGACACCTGGGGCAGCGACCTGTGCCGCCGCGAGATGGGCGTGGAGGGCGTCACCGATCGCGACCGGGATCGCTTCTTCGGCTATCACGAGGAATGCTGGCGCAGGAACCTGGCCTACAAGCACGCCAAGCGCATTCTGGCCAAGACCAGCATGCTGACCTTCCGCCTCGACGAGGTCCTCAAGCGCTACCCGGACGCCAAGCTCGTCTACATCATCCGTGATCCGGTCGAGGTGATCCCGTCGGGGATGTCGCTGGTGTCCGGCGTGCTGGAGAACGGATACGACGCCTGGAACCACACCACCGAGGTCGACCAGCGGCGCTGGGCGGAGAACCTCTATCAGGCGTCCTGCGAGATGCTGCGGTCCTTCCACGAGGCCTACACCTCCGGACGCATCCCGGAGAAGAACCTGTGCGTGGTCCGCTACACCGACCTGCTGCAGAACCTCGAGCCGACGATGAAGCGCATCCTCGATTTCATCGAGGTCGAACCGAGCGCGGCCTTCCTCGAGGAGGTCCGGGTGCAGGGTGAGAAGCAACGCACCTACAAGAGCCGCCACCAGCATTCACCCGAGAAGTTCCACCTCGACCCCGAACGCATCCGTCATGACCTCGGGTTCGTCTACGACACCTTCGAACTCACCGAACAGTCCGGCTAGGGGGCCGGCGCTACCCAACGAGAAAGACGAAACCATGAGTGCATCAACGTATGTCGGCCGCATCGGGGCTTTGGCGGCCGCTCTCGGGGTGGGCGCCGCCCTCTTCAGCGGCCCGGGGATCGCCTGGGCCGACACCACGCCGTCGGACACGGCCGGGTCGTCCGCCCCGGACTCGCCGACAGGCGCCCAGGCCGACAGCCCCACCGCCGGACCCACCCGCGGGCACACGGCGCGCTCGGCCCGCACCCCCCGCACGGCGCAGTCGTCGCCCGCCGGCCAGTCGGCCCCGGACACCAGCACCCCCGACGTGCCGGCGGCGATCGAGCGGGACCTGACCTCCAGCCGCGCCGGCGACTCCGCGCAGTCGGCTCCGCAGCAGACGCCCGACGCCGGCCCCGCCCCGGCCGCCTCGGTGAAGGCCAACGACACCTCCCCCGCGGTCAAGCCGGCCGCCGCCGATCCGGTGGTCGACGCCCCGGCGGCTTCCCCCGCCGCGGCACCGCAGCCCGTCGTCCCGGCCCCGGCCCCCGCCGCGACACAAACCGTGACATCGCTCGTCGAGACCGTCCAGCCGGTCATCGCGCCGAAGCTGTCGGTCACCTCGAAGGCGGTGACGCCGGCGGTCACGTTCCCGGCCGCCCTGACCAACGTGGCCAACCACATCACGACGGTGATCAATTCCGTTGTCTCGCAACTGGTCAGCACGTTCTCCGGCCATTCGCCGTTCGGCCCGCAGGTGAACTCCCCGCTCAACTGGCTGGTGCTCGCCGCAGCCCGCCGTCAGCCCCTCGCCGCCGCCACCACCGCGTCGGCGGTCAGCACCCCGGCGACGCCGGTGCTGGTGCTCAACGGCTACGACGTGGTGGCGGACTCCACCGAGATCATCGACGCCTTCACCGGCCGGTGGGCGTACTGGCCCGGACAGCCGAACATGCAACAGGGCCGGCAGGACTTCAAGCTCGTCGACCCGAACACCGGTGCCGAGCTCGGCGGCTTCAGCGCCCTGGTGACCACCGGTGACCCCACCTCCCTCGGCGCCAAGTACGTCGAGATGCTGGTCACCTCCAATGACGGCACCAACGTGGGAACCGGCGCCGGTCAGACTCCGCCGGTGGGCTCGGTGATCTCCGACTTCACCTTCGGTTTGATCGGGCTGTCGTACTCGTCGATGCCCACCCCGGCCGGGGACAAGGTCTCGGTGAAGTTGAAGACGCCCTTCGTCTCCATCCCGCTGCCGCTGACCTTCGACGCCTCGAAGGGCGTCGCCGACCACACCTTCGACAACCGCCCGATGGACATCACCGGCGGCTTCAACATCGCACCCGCCGATCCGAACGCCGAAAAGCTCACCGGCGCAATCGGACTGCTGCCGCTGTTCAACAGCCTGCAGGGCGATCAGAAGTTCGGGGTCTACGACTCGACCGGCAAGAAGGTCGGTACCTTCGACGGGTTGTTCACCACCACGTCGGACACCCTCGGCATCTCCACCCAGGCGATCCTGGTCACCGCCAACGACGGCATCAACGTCGGCACGAAGCCCGGCCAGACGCCGCCGGTCGGCACCGTGTACAACGTCGCCTATTTCTTCAGCGACAAGACGTGGCTGCTCTACTCCTCGATGCCGCAGGCTTCCGGCGACGTGATCACCCTGAAGTTCGGCACGCCGCAGGGCGTGACCGACCTGACCACACTGGGCCTGCCGACCTGGCTGTTCCCGCAAACCACCTTCAACGCCTCGCGTGAGCCCGCGATGCGGCCGATGGTCGCCCCGGGCGGCCAGAAGTTCGTCCCCAGCTCCGCCGTGATCCCAAGCGGGATCAACGGCCTGCCGCCTCGGGACGTCCAGATTCAGGGTTATCAGCAATTCGACGTCTACGACTTCCTCGGCCGCAAGATCGGGACCATCGACGCCGACGTGGAGAACCAGTGGGATTCCTCGACGGGGGTCCACAGCAAGTCGATCCTGATCACCAAGGTGACGTCGGGCGATGTGGGCAGCACGCCGCTGAACGTTCCGCCGGTCGGCACGGTGATGAACTTCATCGATTTCAGCGGCGGCTTCGGGATCGCCGATTCGGTGATCCCGCAGAAGGGCACGAACCTCAACTCGTTCCAGTTCGTCACGCCGTTCGGCAACATCCCGCTGCTGCCGTCGATCTCCCTGGCCGCCCACCCCGACGTGACGTACACCAACCCCTTCTGATCGAACGATTGGCCCTTCGGATCGAGATCGGCGTGACGCTCAGCCGAGGGGCGTAGTCCGGCGGTAGAGCGCGATGCGTCCGCCCTTCTTCGGGGTGAACGCGACGCCGCGGTGGTGCCACTTCTCACCGTGCGCCGAGGTGGTGCGAATGGTGAAGTGCCGCAACACCGTACGCAGGACGACGTCCATCTCCATGTTGGCGAAGGCGGCCCCGACGCAGCGGCGGGTTCCCCCACCGAAGGGCACCCAGGAGAAGGTGCTGGGCTTCTCGTCGATGAAGCGCTGCGGATCGAAGCGCTCCGGGTTGGGGTAGACGTTGGGATCGGAGTGCAGCTGCAACAGGCTGATCAGGATCGAACAGCCTTGCGGCAGTCGCCATTCCCCGAGTTCGTACATCGGCGCGGCGACGTTGCGGCCGGCGAAGTCGATGACCGTCCGATTGCGTTGGACTTCGAAAATGGTTGCCTGCCGGTAGCTGTTGTCCTCTCCGGACACCTCGGCCACCAGATTCGCCAGCACCGTCGGATGACGGGAGATCCGCTCGAAGGCCCACGCCAGCGTCGACGCGGTGGTCTCGTGCCCGGCGGCCAGCAGGGCCAGAAGTTCGTCACCGATCTCGCCGCGCGTCATCGTTGTGCCGTCGTCATAGGTGCTGCGCAGGAAGATCGACAGCACGTCGGTGCGATGCTCGGACTGCGGGTCCTGACGGGCGCGGGTGATGAGGTTGTCCACCAGGGACTCGTAGGTCCGGCGGTAGTCGGCGAGCCGCTTCCACGGCCCCCAGCGGCCCGGGGCGAGAGTGGGGGTGGGGAACAGCGCGAGCCGCGAGCCCAGGGTGACCCACTTGGGCAGCAGTTCGCGGAGCCGCTGCAGCTCCGCGCCGTCGGCGCCGAACACCGCCCGCAGGATGACGTTGAGCGTGATCCGCATCATCGGTTCGAGCGTGGCGAACTCGGTGCCCTCCGGCCAGGAGGCCATCTCGCGCATGGTCTCCTCTTCGACGATGCGCTCGTAGGCGGTGATGCTCTTGCCGTGGAACGGCGGGGTCAGCAGCTTGCGGCGGCGCCGGTGGGCGGCGCCCTCCAGTCCGAACACCGAGCCGGCGCCGAGCAGCCTGCTCAGGTTGGGCTGGATGTTGTGCAGCACGTCGGGACTGGTGGTGAACACCTGCTTGGCCAACACGGGGTCGGAGACCATGACGGTCTCACCGAACACCGGGATCCGCAGGGTCACGGCCGGCCCGTAGGTGCGGGTCAGCCAGGCGACGGTGCGCCGCCGGGCGGTGGTGAACGCCAGGCCCACCAGAGCGCGGGGCGGTTGCGGGGCGGGCGGCAGGGCCGGGGTTGCGGCGATCTGCAGGTCAGCGGCCTGGGTCATCAGACTCCCTACTTGGTACCGAGGTGTACCACTCACGTCCGTTGTTACGGTACCGTTCAGTACCAGGACGTGACAAGGGCTGCCCGAGGAAAGGACCGAGGTGAGCGCACCGGCTGCCGTGAAGGCTCCGCAGGCCGATCCCGCGGCGGAGTTCCGGCGGCGCCTTCTCGACGGGCTCGCCGCGTGCATCGAGGAACGCGGCTACCGCGAGACCACGGTGGCCGACATCGTCCGCTGCGCGCGCACCTCCAAACGAACCTTCTACGACCACTTCTCGACCAAGGAGGAGTGCTTCGTCGAGTTGCTCACCGCCAACAACGAGGAGCTGGTCGAGTCGGTGCAGGCAGCGGTCGACCCGGACGCCGACTGGCGCGAGCAGGTCCGCCAAGCCGTGGCCGCCTATGTCGGGACCATCGAGGCGAACCCGGCCGTCACCTTGAGCTGGATCCGTGAGCTTCCCGCCCTGGGCGAGGCGGCACGGCCCATGCTGCGCAGGGGCTTCAGCCGGCTCGCCGCGATGATCGTGTCACTCAGCACCGGCCCCGGGTTCCGGCGGGCCGGGCTGGCGCCGCTGTCACCGACGGCCGCCGTCATCCTGGTCGGCGGTCTGCGCGAGCTGACCGCGCAGACCGTCGAGGACGGGTCGCCGGTGGGCGGAATGCTCGAACCCGCGGTCGCCGCGTCGATCGCGCTGCTGGGCGGCGGCAGCTGACTCCGCCGTCACACCGGCAGGTCGGGCAGGACGAAGGCGAACGGGCGGGGAAAGCCGAGGGCGTCGAGGTTCGCCCGACGGATGTCGCCTGCCTCCACCGTGTGCAGCACGCCCGACGACGGTTCGTAGCACCGCAGCGCCGATCCGGCGATCTCGGTGAACAGCACCCAGTGCCGCGGGATGGCGGCGCCGATCAGCATCGCCACCGGCCACCCCTGGGCGAGTGCTGCGCGCACGTCGGCCACATCGTCTCCGCGGCGCGCACGCCGCCACCGGTAACGGACACCGCGAGCCCGGCTGTGCACGGTGATGGCCCGTGCCATGCCGGCCGGAGTGGTGCCCAGCGCACGGGGCCAGACCATGTTGACGGTCCGGTGGACGCGACCTTGTTCGGCGGAGAACCACTGCTGGGCCCCGTCGGCGTTCGCGGCGAACAACCGCGCGCCGTAGTCGGCGTCGAGCAGCGCCCCGGCCATCACCGCGACGCTGGGTCCACAGGTGACCGAATCCCGCTGCCGTACCCAGGCCATGGCGGCCACTCTATCGACCCGGCGCGTACGTTGAGGGCAGACGAGAGGGGCTCTGATGGCTGACACGATGCGCGCCGAACGGTTCTACGCGGACACTAAAACCATTGCCGTCGAGGATGTCCCGATCCCCGAGCCCGGGCCCGGCGAGGTGCTGGTCAAGGTGGCGTTCTGCGGCATCTGCCACTCCGACGTCAGCCTGATCAACGGAACCTTCCCGGCCCAGCGCCCGGTGGTGACCCAGGGCCACGAGGCTTCGGGGACCATCGCCAAGCTCGGGCCCGACGTGACCGGATGGTCGGTGGGCGACCGGGTGGTGGTGGCGGCGGGCCGGCCGTGCGGCGACTGCGCGAACTGCCGCCGCGGCGATTTCACCAATTGCCTGCAGATGCAGATCATGGCCTTCGCCTACGACGGCGCATGGGCGGAGTACACCGTGGCGCTGGCCGGCGGGCTGACCCGCGTGCCCGACAACGTGCCACTGGAACAGGCCGCGATCCTCGCCGACGCCGTCTCCACCCCGTACGGAGCGGTGGTCCACACCGGAAAGGTCGGGATCGGCGAGTCGGTGGGCGTCTGGGGCGTCGGCGGGGTCGGCACCCACATCGTGCAGCTGGCCCGGCTGGTGGGCGCGGCGCCGATCATCGCCGTCGACATCAACCCGGCGGTGCGGGAGCGGGCGCTGGAACTCGGCGCCGACTACGCCTTCGACTCGCGTGATCCGGAGATCAGGGACCGGATCGCGGAGGTGACCGGCGGCCGCAAGCTCGACGTCGCCTTCGACGCGGTGGGCTTGAAGGTGACGTTCGAGCAGGCGCTGGACTGTCTGACGGTGGGCGGCCGCCTGGTGGGCGTCGGGATGAGCGCGGACTCCCCCACCATCGGACCGACCTCGATGTTCGGCCTGACCAAGAAGCAGGTTCTGGGCCATCTGGGCTATCAGAACGCCGATATCGAGACGCTCGCCAGGCTGGTGTCCCTCGGACGCCTGGACCTGTCCCGCTCGATCAGCCGGGTCATCCCGCTCGAGGACATCGCCGAGGGGATCGAGATGCTCGAGCGGGCCGAGGGCGACCCGATCCGAATCCTGGTGCAGCCCTCTTCGCCGTCCTAGGCGGCCACCGGCTGCGGCACGCCGGCCGGCTTGGCGGTTCGTGAGGGCAACGCAAGGCGGACGATCTTGCGCACCACCGTCGCGAACTGCCTCGGCAGCGGCCCGGCGTTGTAGGGCAGCCCGTAGCGTTCGCAGATCTCACGCACCTGCGGGGCGATCTCGGCGTAACGCCGGGCCGGGATGTCGGGGAACAGATGGTGCTCGATCTGATGGGAGAGGTTGCCCGAGAGGATGTGGAAGAGTCTTCCGCCGGTGAGGTTCGCCGAGCCGAGGATCTGCCGGTAGTACCACTGCCCGCGCGTCTCGTTACGGGCCTGCTCGACCGAGAACTCCTGTGTCCCTTCGGGGAAGTGCCCGCAGAAGATGATCGAGTACGCCCACACGTTGCGGACCAGGTTGGCCGTCATGTTGCCCGCGAACACGAAGGGGGCGAACGGACCGGCCAGCAGCGGGAAGGCCACGTAGTCCTTGAGGGTCTGCCGCCGGGTCTTGCTCCAGATCTCCCGCAGGATGTCGCGCTTGTCGTCGAGGGTGATCTCGCCGGCGCGGATGCGTTCGGTCTCCAGTTCGTGCAGGGCGACGCCGTACTGGAAGAGCACCATGAGCAGGAAGGCGTAGACCGGGTTGCCGAGATAGTAAGGGCGCCAGGGCTGGTCGTCGCTCATCCGCAGGATTCCGTAGCCGATATCGCGGTCCATGCCGACGATGTTGGTGAAGGTGTGGTGGGTGAAGTTGTGCGAGTGCCGCCACTGGTTGGCCGGGCAGGCGGTGTCCCACTCGAAGGATTGGCCGGACAGCGCCGGGTCGCCGGTCCACTCGTACTGGCCGTGCATGACGTTGTGGCCGATCTCCATGTTGTCGAGGATCTTCGAGACCGACAGCAATGCGGTGCCGGGCAGCCAGGTCAGCGGGAGCATCAGCAGGGCGCGGCCGGCGATCTCCATACCGCGCTGCGCCTTGATCACCCGGCGGATGTAGTCGACGTCGGCCTGACCGAGGTCGGCGACGACCTTCTCCTTGATGGCGTCGAGTTCACGGCCGAAGGCCTCGAGTTGGACCGGGGTGAGCGTGGGGGTGTGTGTCATGGGTCTTCCCTGTGGTGAAAGTGGTTGGTCAGAGATCGATGTCGACGTCGCCGACGGGCACCGAGACACAGATCTGTACGGCGGCGTCGTCGGCGGTGGAGATGGCGCCGGTGGTGAGGTTGCGGACCATGCCGCTCACCTTGCGGCGGGTGCAGGTGTGGCAGACGCCCATCCGGCATCCGCTCTGCGGGGTCAGGCCGGCCGTCTCGGCCTGGTCGAGCAGCGGACGGCCGTCGTCGTCGACGTCAATCCCGCTGCCGGAGAACGTGATCCGGCCGCCGCCTGGCGACTCCGGAATCACCGGCGTTGCCGGAGTGAAGCTTTCGGCCACAGCCGCCGGGTGCACCGCGCGGACGGCCTCAACCAGCGCGGGCGGTCCGCAGACGTACACCGCGTCCGGCTCTGGCATCGCCGCGACCAGGTGGGCCTGGTCGACGTGTCCGTGCAGATCGCCGCTCCGGTCGCGGGTGGTGCAGTGCAGCACCCGGACGTCGGGCAGGGTGGCCAGGTGCTCGCGATAGCAGGCGTCGTCGATCGTGCGGATGTAGTGCAGGACGGCGATCTCGCCGTCGTACCACTCCTCGCTCAACGTGCGGACCATCGACATCACCGGGGTGATGCCACTGCCGCCGGCGATCAGCAGCAGGCGCCGCGGGCGCGGACGCGGCAGGACGAAGTCACCGGCGGGAGCCGACAGCCCGACGGTCATGCCGGGGCGGGCCGCCCGGTGCAGGAACTCCGAGACCACACCGCTCTCATGCCGGGCGACGGTGAGCTCGATCAGGTCGACGCCCTCGGCGTTGGCCGGCGAGTAGCAGCGGCTGTGACGGCGACCGTCGATCTCGACGGTGACGGTGAGGAACTGGCCGGCCCGGAACCCGGCGCGGGGGTGGTTGGGCCGCAGCCACAGCGTGACGCTGCGCGGTTTGGACCGGCTCACCCGCACCACGGTGGCGCGGTCCTCGCTGGTCCACATGGGGTCGACGAGCTCGGTGTAGCGGTCCACGCCGTGCGGGCCGGCGAGCAGTCCGAGCAGGCGGCGGCGGAAGCCGGTTCCACGCGCTGTGTGTTCGTCCATTTCAGTGAACATATGTGCACCGTTGTTCGCGTCGCCCCATACCGTCAAGGGAAAACACCCGGTTGTGTTAGAGTTCACAACAGTGAATGGTCGTACACCCAGTTCGCGTCGGGAGAGGTCCGGGCGGTCGCGATCCCGCGAAACCCCGTCGCGCGAGGAACGCAAAGAGGCCACCCGCCGGGCCATCATCGCCGCAGCCCTGAAACTCCTCGCCGAGACCAGCTTCAGCGGACTGAGCCTGCGGGAGGTCACCCGTGAGGCGGGGATCGTCCCAGCGGCCTTCTACCGGCACTTCGAGTCCATGGAGGCTCTCGGGCTGGTCCTGATCGACGAATCGTTCCGTTCGCTGCGCGAGACCCTCCGGGCCGCGCGCACCGGCCGGCTCGATCCCACCCGGGTGATCGACTCGACGGTGGAGATCCTCACCGCCAGCGTCACCCAGCAGCGGGAGCACTGGCGTTTCATCAGCCGGGAACGCTCCAGCGGAGTGACCGTACTGCGCTACGCCATCCGCACCGAGATCCGCTTGATCACTTCGGAATTGGCCACGGACCTGGCCCGCTTTCCCGACCTGCGGGACTGGAGCACCGAGGATCTCAACATTCTGGCCAGTCTGTTCGTGAATTCGATGATCATCATCGCCGAGTCGCTCGAGGACGCCGGCGATGCGGCGGCGGTCGAGGAGATCAACCGGATCGCGACCAAGCAGCTGCGGATGATCGTCGTCGGGGTCGACGACTGGCGCAGTGACAGCGGCGACTGACCGCGACGTCACATCGGGCGGCGACGTTTTGCCGCTGTCCCCCACGGGTAGAGGTCTGGAATGACTCAGGCGGTGCAGGACATGCCGACCAGTACCGGGTTGCAGGAGCTCCCGGAGCTCTACAGCGACGCGCCCGACGGTGTGCGGGTCAACATGATCCTGTCGGTCGACGGCGCCGCCGCATTCCACGGATCGGCCGGGCCGTTGTCGAACCCGTGCGATCAGAACCTGCTGCTCGCGCTGCGTGGGTACGCAGACGTGGTCCTGGTGGGGGCCGGCACGGCACGCGCCGAACGGTACGGTCCGGTGCGGCTGACCCCCGCGCAGCGCACCGAACGCCGGGAACGCTGGGGGATCACCGACATTCCCCCCGTCGCCGTGGTCACCCGTTCCGGGGAAGTGCCCGCGTCATTGTTCGCTGAGCCCGGTCAGCGTCCACTGCTCGTCACCACCACCCATGTCGCGCACACCCGCCCGGACCTGAGGGAGCGCGCGGACCTGCTGCTCGCCGGAGACACCGAAGTCGACCTCGGCGCCGCCGTCGAACGGCTGCAGGCGCGGGGATTCCGCCGGGTGCTGTGCGAAGGCGGCCCCACCCTGCTCGACGAGCTGATCGTCGCCGACCTCGTCGAGGAGATGTGCCTGACCCTCTCCCCCCACCTGGCGGCGGCCAAACCGTTGCTGCGGCCCGGGGTGCCGCTGGGCGAACCCGCGCAACTGTCCCTGCACCACGCCTTCGTCATCGATGACTACGTCTACCTGCGCTACCGGCGGCCGGCGCGGAACGCCCCGTGACGGGCGATGAGCCGCGGCTGCTGAAACGCCGCCCGGACTGCGAACTGTGGACATTCCAGAATGGACGGCCCGGCCACGAGGCCGGCCCGGTGGGCGACGGGAAGGAGCCGATGTGAGCAGCAGACAGACTCCGGTGCCCGAGGCGGAGGTGTGGCCTGGCAAGGCCTATCCGCTCGGGTCCAACTACGACGGGTTCGGCACGAACTTCGCGGTGTATTCCGAAGCGGCCGAGCGGATCGAGCTGTGCCTGTTCGACGCCGACGGGTCCGAGAAGCGGATCACCCTTCCCGAAGTCGACGGATTCGTCTGGCACGGCTACCTACCCAACGCCGGGCCGGGGCAGCGCTACGGCTACCGGGTGCACGGTCCCTACGACCCGGCGAGCGGTCACCGCTGCAACCCCAACAAGCTCCTGGTGGATCCCTACGCCAAGGCGATCGACGGCCACTTCGACTGGGAACAGTCGTTGTTCGGCTACAGCTTCGGCGATCCCGACAGCCGCAATGACGAGGACTCCGCGCACGCGATGCCGAAGTCGGTGGTGATCAACCCCTACTTCGACTGGGGCGTGGACCGGCCTCCGCGGCGCGACTACGCAGACAGTGTCATCTACGAGGCGCACGTCAAGGGGCTGACACAGACCCACCCCGACATTCCCGACGCCATCCGGGGCACCTACTCCGCGATTGCGCACCCGGTGATCATCGACCACCTGAAGGCGTTGGGCGCCACGGCAATCGAACTCATGCCGGTGCACCACTTCGCCAACGACTCGGTGCTGCTGGACCGGGGCCTGACGAACTACTGGGGCTACAACAGCATCGGGTTCTTCGCCCCGGACAGCAAGTACTCTGCCAGCAGCACACCGGGCGGGCAGGTGCAGGAGTTCAAGGCGATGGTGCGGGCCCTGCACGAAGCCGGTATCGAGGTGATCCTCGACGTCGTCTACAACCACACCGCCGAGGGCAACCATCTCGGTCCGAGCCTGTCGTTCCGGGGCATCGACAACGCCGCCTACTACCGGCTGGTCGACGACGACAAGCGCTACTACATGGACTACACCGGGACGGGCAACAGCCTGCACGTCGGACACCCTCACGCGCTGCAACTCATCATGGACTCGCTGCGCTACTGGGTCAGCGAGATGCACGTCGACGGGTTCCGCTTCGATCTGGCCGCGACGCTGGCACGGGAGTTCTATGACGTCGACCGGCTGAGCGCGTTTTTCGAACTGGTGCAACAGGATCCGACCGTGAGCCAGGTCAAGCTGATCGCCGAGCCGTGGGACGTCGGCCCCGGCGGCTACCAGGTCGGCAATTTCCCGCCGCAGTGGACGGAGTGGAACGGCAAGTACCGCGACACCGTGCGGGACTTCTGGCGCGGCGAGGACGCCACCCTCGGGGAGTTCGCCTACCGGATCTCCGGTTCGGCCGACCTCTACGAGGCCACCGCGCGAAGGCCCGTCGCGTCGATCAACTTCGTCACCGCGCACGACGGCTTCACCCTGCGGGACCTGGTCTCCTACAACCACAAGCACAACGAGGCCAACGGCGAGGACAACAACGACGGCGAGAGCCACAACCGCTCCTGGAACTGCGGCGTGGAGGGCCCGACCGGCGACCCCGAGGTCAACGCGCTGCGCAGCCGGCAACAGCGCAACTTCATCACGACTCTGCTGCTGTCCCAGGGCGTTCCGATGATCTGCCACGGCGACGAACTGGGCCGGACGCAGCAGGGCAACAACAACGGCTACTGCCAGGACAACGAGCTCACATGGGTGGACTGGGCCAGTGCCGACACCGCGCTGCAGGAGTTCACCGAGTCCGTGTCCGCGCTGCGGGCCGCCCACCCGGTGTTCCGGCGCAAGCGTTTCTTCAACGGCCGGCCGGTGCGCCACCGCGGCAGCGAGGGGCTGCCCGACATCTCGTGGTTCACCCCCGACGGTTCGGAGATGAGCGACGAGGATTGGGACTCCGGGTTCGGAAAGTCGGTGGCGGTCTACCTCAACGGGCAGGGCATCCCCGACCTCGACCCGCGCGGCCGGCGGGTCACCGACGACTCGTTCATCATGTGCTTCAACGCCCACCACGAACCCATCGAGTTCACCCTGCCGCCCAAGGACTTCGGCCCGGCGTGGCAACCGGTGGTCGACACCGCAGCCGGACCGGGCGAGATCGGCGAGGCCGCCGCGGTCAAGGCGGCCGACCCGGTGCGTGTGCACGGGCGGTCGATGATGGTGCTGCGCGCGGTGGAGTAGACCCACCCCCTTCGGCCCCGAGCAGCCGCAAACTTCCGCTAGACACGGTGTGTCGGGGTGAGTTTGTGCCTGTTCGCGCGAAAGGCGTGCCGACAGCCCCCTAGCCTGAACCGATGCGCAACCCGCATGCCGGTGAGCCGTTCACCGACTCCGACGAGGAGATCGCCGCCGCACTGGCCGACGTGTCAGTGCCGGCGCTGCTGCTGTCGTGCGTGCACATGACCGACGACGAGGCGGTGCGCCGGTCCATCATCGAAGGACCGCTGCGACCGGCCGGGATCTTCCTCAACGAGGTGCAGGGGTTCATGTCCGAGGACGACAAGGCCGCCGCCCGCGCCCTGGCCCTCGACGTCATCCGGGACTACCGCGATCGCGGCTGCCCCGAACCGGCGCCGGTCGAACCGGCGCTCCTGCATCGGATGATGAACTGGATCGTCGCCGGACAGGTGGCAGACGAGTACGTGCCGATGATGCTCGAGGAGATGGGCCTCGACGGCCGCGACGCCCGCGGCGACGAACTGGTTTCCGACCCCGCCTCCCGCGCCGAGTTTCCGGTGCTGGTGATCGGTGCCGGCCAGTCCGGTCTGCTGGCGGCGATCCGGCTCAAGCAGGCCGGTATCCCCTTCACCGTCGTCGAGAAGAATCCGGGCGTCGGCGGCACCTGGTGGGAGAACAGCTACCCCGGCGCCCGGGTGGACGTCGGGAACCACTTCTACTGCTACAGCTTCGAGCCGTCGGACCACTGGACCGAGTTCTTCGCGCGCCAGCCCGAACTGCAGTCCTACTTCGCCGACGTCGCGAGGCGCCACGGCCTGCTCGACCAGATCCGTTTCAACACCACCGTCCGCGCCGCCGTCTGGGACGACGCCACCGCCACCTGGGCCGTGAGGGTCCAGACCGCGGAAGGGGATGAGGAGACGCTGCGGGCGCGCGCGGTCATCTGCGCCGTCGGGCAGCTCAACCAGCCGTACACACCCGAGATCGCCGGGGCGGACAGCTTCGCCGGGCCCGCCTTCCACACCGCCCGCTGGGACCATGCTGTCGACCTCACCGGAAAGGACGTGGTGACGATCGGCGCCGGCGCCACCGGCTTCCAGGTCGCGCCGGCCATCGCCGAGACCGTCGGACGGCTCACCATCTTCCAGCGCACCGCGCAGTGGATGTTCCCCAACCCCGACTACCACGCCGCCGTCCGACCCGGAATGCGTTGGGCGTTAAGGCATCTGCCGTTCTACGGGCGCTGGTACCGATTCCTGGTGTTCTGGCCGGGGTGTGACACCGGACTGGCGGCGGCCAAAGTGGACCCGGACTGGCCGGACCAGCAGCGAGCGGTGAGCCAGGCCAACGACCTCGCGCGGATGATGTTCACCCAGTGGATCACCAGCCAGCTCGACGGTGACGAGGAACTGGCGGCCAAGGTGATCCCGGACTATCCGGCCACCGGCAAGCGCACCCTGCAGGACAACGGCAGCTGGCTGCGGACGCTGCGACGGGAGAACGTCGAGTTGGTGCGCTCGAGGATCGACCACATCGAGGCGGGCGCCGTCGTCGATACCGACGGAAACCGCTATCCCGCAGATGTATTGGTCTATGCGACCGGATTCCGGGTCAACGACTTTCTGGGGTCACTGGACGTCACCGGGGCCGGCGGCGTCGATCTGCACCGGATGTGGGGCGAGCGGCCGGCCGCGTACCTGGGCATCACAATCCCGGGCTTTCCCAATTTCTTCTGCATGTACGGTCCCGGCACCAACCTGGCCAGCGGCGGCAGCCTGATCTTCCACTCGGAGTGCCAGATCCGCTACATCATGGGGTGCATCGACCTGCTGCTGGCATCCGGCGGGACGGCGATCGAGCCGCGCCCCGAGCGCTACGACGACTGGTACGCCCGCACCCAGGCCGAGATGAAGACGATGGTGTGGTCCCAGCCCAGCATCAGCCACAGCTTCTACAAGGACGCGCGCGGCGTCGTGCATTCGCTGAGCCCGTGGCGGCTGGTGGACTACTGGGCATGGACCCGGTCGGTGGACCCCACTGACGTCGCCGTTCGGTGAGCAGATGGCGCTTGTGCCAAGGAGTTCGGCCGAATTCAGCGGCAAGGTCCAGGACCTGACCGGCCCGGGGCTCACCGACCGGTTCGGCGCGATGTGCACCGACCTCGGTGCATCGGTGCGGGCCGCCGACGGCCATCTGGTGTCGGTGTTCGGCGACACGTTCTCCGGCAATCGGGTCGGTTCCGGGGACTGGCGCTCACCGGTGATCCTGATCGGGATCGGTGACGCCACCCACCCGATCGTCTACTCGCGCGCCGGTGGCGCCGACGCCCGGTACGCCCGGCAACTCTGGCACTACCGGCACCGCGACACGCCGGGGTTGTTGCGCCGCAACATCAGTACCGTCATCCCGTCCGACCTGCTGCGGGTCGGCGATACCCTGTATCTGCACGCGATCGTCAACCAGGGCTTCGGCAACGTGGTGTGGACCGAGATCTGGCAGTCCGACGACAACGGGCTGTCGTGGATCAACATGGGCAAGCAGGCGAGGTTCCCGGCGGGTCTCTACAGCGGCCACGCCCAGTGCTGGACATGGGACTACGACCCCGACGACGGCTGGGTGTACGTGGTCTCGACCGGCTTTCAGCGCAACAAGGGTTTGATCCTGCGCCGGGTGCGTCCCGAACACATCGGCGACCGGTCCGGTTACCTGGCCTGGGCCGACGGGGTCTGGGGCGAGGAGGCGACCGTGATCACACCTCCAGGGGAGACCTGGGGTGAGCTTTCGCTGCGCCGACTCGATTGCGGCACATGGATTCTCGGCGGGTTCCTGTCGTCCTCGTATGCGCTCGGCTACCGCACTGTCGCCTCACCGGTCGGCGACCTCAGTGGCGTGCCCGTGCAGCGGCCGGTGCTGGGCTGCGGCTGGGACGACGAGGACCACGACGGGTGCCAGGTCGCCCAACTCTATGGCGGCTATGTGCTGCCCGGTAGCCGGCTGGATGTCCCTGGTGGGGTGGGACTCGTTGTCTCGCAGTGGAATACGGCGCGGGGTTGGCCGTACCGGGTTATGCAGTTCCGGGTGACACTGGCCGACACGTCGCGCGGATCACTCGACGACCTCGAAGAGTGAGTCGCCGTCCGCCGGGGTTCCGCTGACCTGTCCCCGGTGCCGCCACTCCACCCCTATCGTGGCTGCCGCCACATGGGCCAGAGGGACGGTCCGCCGCCCGGCATCACGATCTCACCGGTCACCTCGAATCCGAACCGGGAGTAGTAGGGGATGTTCTCGGGGTTGCTCGACTCCAGGTAAGCCGGGGCGCCCTCGGCGTCGCAGCGATCCAGCCGCGATCGCATCAGCGCGTTCCCGTAACCGCGGCCGCGCACCGCGCCGTCACTGCCGATCACCGCCAGATACCAGTGCGGTTCCTCGGGATGCGCCGCCCTCATCTCCTCGCTGAGCGCGCGGGCCACGCCCAGCCGACCGCGAAACGCCCGGACCACCGCGGGCAGCATGGCGATCTGTTCCCTCGGGTGTTGCGCCCAGTGCCCGGGCGGATCCCACAGCGCCGCGGCGCCGATGCCGGAATCGGACAGTGCCACCTCGGCCCCGCCACGGGCCAGGTAGTGGTGGCGGGCGATGGCGCCGAAGAAGCCGGGCAGCGCGGCCTTGCGCTTACCGGGATCCGGCTGCAGCCAGCACATCACCGGGTCCTCGCGGAAGGCCCGGCCCAGCACCTGGGCCATGCCCGGTACATCGGTTTTGCGCGCGGGGCGCACATCGACGTGCATCGTGAGAAGGCTAGCGGTCGTGACGATGCCGCCGCGCAGCGGCGGAGGAGGAACACCGCCATCAGACCCCGCGGTCGTGACGATGCCGCCGCGCAGCGGCGGAGGAGGAACACCGCCATCAGACCCCGCGGTCGTGACGATGCCGCCGGGTCAACCCAGCAGGCTGGTGACCCCAAGGGTGAGGACGCACACCACCACGACGGCCGTCGTCACTCCGTAGACCACCATTCCCGCCCGTCCGATGACGAACTGTCCCATCAGGTCCCGGTCACGGCCGATCCCCATCATCGCGAGCAGCAGCGGAATCAGCAGGATGGCGTTGAGCACCTGGGTGCCGACCAGGATGGCCACCAGTGGCGCGTTCGGCGCCAGCACGAGGGCGGTGCCGATCAGCGTGATGATCCCGTAGGTCATGTAGAAGGTGCGGGCCTCGCGGTAGGGGTCGTCGATGGCGGCCTCGAACCCGGCGTACTCACACACCGAATACGCGGTCGACAGCGGCAGGATTGAGGCGGCCAGGATTGCCGCGCCGATGAGGCCGACGGCGAAGAGGCGGGACGCCGCCGACCCGGCCAGCGGTTGCAGGGCTACGGCGGCATCGGCCGCGTCGTTGATACTGCGCCCGTCGCGGTGCAGGGTGGCCGCGCAAGCCACCACGACGAAGAAACCGATGACACCGGTGAGTACCGCGCCGGTGATGACGTCGATGCGCTCGAGTTTCAGATCCTCCACGCGCAATTTCTTGTCCACCGCGTAGGACTGCATGAACGACAGCCCCCAGGGCGCCAGCGTCGTCCCCAGCGTGGCGGTGACGATCGCGACCGCGTCGGCGGTCAGCGGCATGGTGGGCACCACGGTGCCGCGCAGCGCCGCGCCCCAGTCCGGGTGCGCCATGAACCCCGACGCGATATAGGCCAGGAACACCGTGGACAACAGCAACAGGAGCCGTTCCACCCGGTGGAAGCTTCCGCGGAGCACAAGCAGCGAGACGGTCACCGCCGCTACCGGGACGCTCACGTATCGGCTGATGCCGAAGAGTTCGAAACCCGCTGCGATACCGGCGAATTCGGCACACGTCGTACCGATATTGGCGGCCACGAGTGCCGCCAGCACCGCGCCGCCGATCCCGACGCCGTAGCGCTGCCGCACCAGACCGATGAGGCCCTGCCCAGTGACCACACCCATCCGGGCGGCAAGGCCGTGGAAGATCACCAACGCGATCGTGGAGAGCAGCAGCACCCACAGCAGCTGGTAGCCGTGGTCGGCGCCGAGCACCGAGTAGGTGGTGATGCCGGCCGGGTCATCGTCGGAGAGCCCGGCCAGCAGCCCGGGGCCCAGCACGGCCAGCAGTGCGGTGAGCCGGGCGCGGGAGCGCGTGGTCATGAGCGTCACCGCCGCGGCCAGTTCAGGTGGCTGCGCGCCCACACCCCCGAACGCAGGAAGGGTCGGCCGAACCCGGCCGACCGCCGGCGAATCCGTTGTGCAACCCCCGGGTGCATCACCCGCACCGCCTCGGCGGCCACCTGCGGATCCCGCGAAGCGAGGATCTCATCGGCGGAGTCGACGTCGACCCGGCTGACCAGTGCGGCCAGGCCCCGCGCGTCGAGCCGGTGTACGGCCGCCCGCGGAGTCGCGAGCTGAACCTGATGGCCACGCTCTGAGGTCAGATGCAGATCCGACCAGGCGACCATGTCCGCGCCGACGGTCCGGCCACCCAGCCTCAGCCGACGCAGGACACCGGCGAACCCGACCTCCACGCCGACCGCTTCCAGCGCGCCGGAGGGGGTGCGGGAGAGCAGCACGTCGGCCACCCTGGCGAGCCGCTGGCCGGCGACGTCGACGATCTGGGTGTCCAGAACATCCCGCTTGAGCAGGATCTCGTCGGATTCCAGCTCCAGCCGGCCCCCTACGCTGGGCTCGGCGGGCGCCGTCGCAGTCGGAACGGTCGCGGCGACCACCCGGCCGACGTGGAATTGCTCGACGGCGGCCCACGGCAGCAGGGCACGACGTCCGTCGGGTGCCCGTAGCACCAACCGGTGCACCAGATGGGGGCTCCCGTTGCCGCCGAGCCGCACGGTCAGGTCGGCCAGCCGCCCCACCGCCCGGCCGTCAGGTGTTGACACCTGCTGACCGATCAGGCGGCTGAGCAGCAACACGGCTCACAGCATGCCTCATTCGGCGTTGCCCGCAGCGATAACCCGATCTAATCGACAGGATGCGGGCACTGCGAATGGTCGGCTTCGGCCGCGAACCGGAACTGATGGAAATCCCCGAACCGGTTCCCGGACCGGGCGAGGTGGTCATCAAGGTCGGCGGCGCCGGGGCGTGCCACTCCGATCTGCACATCCTCTACGAACTCGACGCGTCGGCGGTATGGCAGCTGCCCATGACGCTGGGCCATGAGACGGCCGGCTGGGTGCACAGTCTTGGCCCGGGCGTCGAGGGACTCGGCGAGGGCGACCCGGTGGCGGTGTACGGCGCGTGGGGCTGCGGTCTGTGCCGGCGCTGCGCGGTGGGCATCGAGAACTACTGCGAGCGACCATCACTCGTCGGCGGCGGTGGCCTGGGCCTGGACGGCGGGATGGCCGACTATCTGCTGGTGCCCCATCAGCGGCATCTGGTCCCGCTGCCGGAGGGGTTGGACCCGGCGGTGGCGGCGCCGTTGACCGACGCCGGGCTCACGCCGTACCACGCCATCCGCCGGTCCTGGCCCAAGCTGACCCCGGATGCCACGTGCGTGCTGATCGGCGTCGGCGGCCTGGGCCACGTCGGGGTGCAGATCACCCGGGCCACCACGGCCGCGCAGGTGATCGCGGTCGACGTCAAACCCGAGGCACTTGAGTTGGCCCGCAAGGTCGGCGCCCACCACGCGGTGCTGTCCAACGACACTGCGGCCGAAGCCGTCCGGGAACTCACCGGCGGCCGGGGCGCGGACGTCGTGATCGACTTCGTCGGCGCCACTGCGACGATGACCCTCGCCCGGGCGGTGGCGCGCACCATGGCCGATGTCACCATCGTGGGCATCGGCGGCGGGGAGATCCCGCTGGGGTTCTTCTCCCAGCCCTATGAGGTCAGCATCGCCACCACCTATTGGGGCAGTCGCCCGGAACTGTCCGAACTGCTGGCCCTGGCCGCCGGCGGCCAGGTGTCCAGCGAGCGGAGCCTCTACTCCCTCGACGACGCCGCCCGGGCCTACCGCGACCTGCATGATGGAGTGGTCACCGGACGCGCTGTGGTGGTGCCCTGAAACCGGAGGTTCAGATCGGCCATGTGGGATTTCGAGACCGACCCCGAATACCAGGCGAAGCTGGATTGGGTCGAGGAGTTCATGCGCGACGAACTCGAGCCACTGGACCTCGCACCGCTGGACCCGTACGACAAGAAGAACCCCGCGCTGATGCGGGTGCTGCGCCCACTGCAGCAAAAGGTGAAGGACCAGGGTCTGTGGGCGGCGCACCTGAGCCCGGAGTTGGGCGGCCAGGGATTCGGGCAGGTGAAGCTGGCTTTGCTGAACGAGATCGTCGGTCGTTCCCGTTGGGCGCCTTCGGTTTTCGGCTCACAGGCTCCTGACTCCGGGAACGCCGAGATCATCGCGATGTTCGGCACCGAGGAACAGAAGGCGCGTTATCTGCAGCCGTTGCTGAGCGGGGAGATCTCCTCGTGCTACTCGATGACCGAACCGCAGGGCGGGTCGGATCCCGGACTGTTCACCACGACCGCGGTGCGCGACGGCGATGACTGGGTGATCAACGGCGAGAAGTGGTTCTCCTCCAACGCCCGCTACGCGTCGTTCTACATCGTCATGGCGGTCACCAATCCCGAAGCCCGCACCCACCAGAAGATGTCGCTGTTCATCGTTCCGGCCGAGACGCCGGGCATCGAGATCATCCGCAATGTCGGGGTGGGCGGGGAATCATCGTCCCACGCGACCCACGGCTATGTCCGGTACAACGACGTCCGGGTGCCCGCCGACCATGTGCTCGGCGGTGAGGGACAGGCGTTCGCGATCGCCCAGACCCGGCTCGGCGGCGGCCGGGTGCACCACGCGATGCGAACGATAGCGTTGGCGCGCAAGGCATTCGACATGATGTGCGAGCGGGCGGTGTCGCGGCAGACCCGGCTCGGCCCGCTGGGCGACTTCCAGCTCACCCAGGAGAAGATCGCCGACAGCTGGATCGAGATCGAGCAGTTCCGGCTGCTCGTGCTGCGCACCGCCTGGAAGATCGACAAGTACCACGACTACCAGAAGGTGCGCCGCGACATCGCCGCGGTGAAGGTGGCCATGCCGAAAGTGCTGCACGACGTGGTGATGCGGGCCATGCAGTTGCACGGCTCCCTCGGGGTGTCCGACGAGATGCCGTTCGTCAAGATGTTGGTGGCGTCACAGTCCCTCGCGATCGCCGACGGGCCGACGGAGGTGCACAAGCTGACGGTGGCGCGGCGCACGCTACGCGAGTACGAACCGGTCGACACCTTGTTCCCGTCCGCGCACCTGCCGACCCGAAAGGCGGCGGCACAGGCCCGGCTGGCGGAATTGCTCGAACACGAGGTGGCCGAACTCTAGGCGGGCGGGACACGTCACAGACCCGTCACGCCGCTGACCTTTCCATCTGCGGCACCAGGTCCCACCATGGTGAACACAGCCGGTTTCTGGCGACGGCTGACGATCCACCGCACCTCAGCGATCAGGACAACACCATGTTGCAAAATCTCTCCGCCACACCACTTTTCATCATCTTCGCCGGTACGGCCCTCATCGTGCTCATCGCACTCACCATGCGGGCCGTCATCCGCCGGGAGAAGGCCATGATCAACGCGGCCATGGACGAGCCGCACGAGATCGCGGCCTACCAGCAGCGCTGGCGCAGCGCGGCCTAGGCGAGTCGACGATGCCGGCGGTTGGGCGCCGGCGGAGGAGCGAGACGGTTGGGGCTCAGTCCCGCACGCCGGCGGCCACGCGCCTGACGGCCTGACCCTCGTGCACCAGGGTTGCCACCCGGGTGCCCTCCGGCCCGTACAGTCCGGCGACCATCACCCCGCGCCCGCGGTCTGCGGCCGGCGAATACGACTCGAGCACGTTCCAGCGGTCAGCAGAGATGTTGGCGTGTAACCAGATTGACGAGTCGGTGGTGGCGGCGTGGTGACTGCGGTCGGTCATCGAGTGACCGTGCACCGCCAGCACCGGGTCCACCCCGTAGATGTCGGTGACGTACACCGCGATCGCGGCGTGCAGGCGCGGGTCGTCGGGCAGCGGCGCGGTGACACGCCACCAGAGCCGGCGGACGAACTCCGTCCCGCTCCCGTCGTCGTGGATCCGGACGTCGATCTCGTCGAGCGGCAACGCCGGCGCCGGGCCGATCGGGCCCGTCTTCGGCAGCTGCCCCGGGTCCGCGGCGGGCGCACGGTCTGAGTGCCGCGGCCCGGTCGCGGGCACGGCGAATAGCGCGGTGGCGCTGACCATCAGCCGATCGCCCTGCCGGCCCAGCACCCGGCGGGAGGACGAGGTCCGTCCGTCATGGACGCACTCGACCTGATAATCCACCGGTTCCCCGGCGTCCCCGCCGCGCAGGAACTGGACGTGCAGGGCCGTGGGAACCCGCTCGGCGTCGACCGTGTGACACGCGGCGAGCATCGCCTGGGCGGCCAGGTGCCCACCGTAGGCGCGTTTTCCCACCGGCCCGTTGGCCGCTCCGCGGAAGGTGTCGTCACCCACCGGCGTCAGCGTCAACAGGCCGGTGAGCACACCGCTAGTCATGTCCCAGCCATTCGGCCGGTACGGCGGCGTTGTCGGCGCCGAGCGCGGGTGCGGACATGGCGTGGATGTGCGCGCCGTCCACCGACATCGGAAGTCCCGGCGCCAGGTAGGTGCCGATGCGGTCTTGAGGCAGGGGTGCGAACAGCGGATTGGCTGTCACGCGGGGGCTTTCGGCCACCTCGGTAAAGCTCTGGTAGCGATCCCACAGCACCGAACTGGCCGACAGCGCGGCGGCGACCTCCTCGGCGGTGTGGGATCCGAACCATTCGGCGAACAGCTCGTTGAGCACCTCGCGGTGCTCGTAGCGTTGGCCTTCGTCGGTGAAGTCGACTCCGAGTGAATCTTGCAAAGCCGCAACGGTTTCAGCAGTGCCGGTCAGCTCGGCTAGGTCCCGGAAGTGTCGCGCGGTGAGCGCGACAACCATGAACGACTGGCCGTCACTGGTGGTGAAGTCCCGCCCGTACTGCCCGTAGATCGCGTTTCCCAGCCGCGGGCGTTGGACCCCGTTGACCATCGCCTCGGTGAGGAAGCCGAGGTTGGCCGCGGTCGCCAGGGCGACGTCGTCCAGGGGCAGGCGGATACGGCTGCCCTGGCCGCTGGCGTCGCGGCGCCGCAGGGCGGCCAGGATCGCCAGTGCGGCGTACAGCCCGCAGCTGACGTCCCAGGACGGCATCACGTGGTTGACCGGCCCGGTGTGGTCGGCCGGACCGGTCACCAACGGGAACCCGGTGGCGGCGTTGACGGTGTAGTCGACTCCCGTCGTCCCGTCGGCGCGGCCGACCACCTCGAGATGGATCAGATCGGGGCGCAACGCGCTGAGGGTCTCGTACGAATGCCACTGCCGCCCTGCCACATTGGTGATCAGCACCCCGGCCGCCGCGATGAGCCGCTGCACCAGCTGCTGGCCGTCTGTGGAACGCATGTCGACTTCCATCGACCGCTTGCCCTTGTTCAGCCCGGCCCAGTAGATGCTCTCGCCGTCACCGGTCAGCGGCCAGCGGTGATAGTCGGCGGCACCGCCGACGGGGTCGATCCGGACCACCTCGGCACCCAGCTGCGCCAGCGTCATTCCCGCCAGCGGCACGGCGACGAAGCTGGAGATCTCGACGATGCGCACACCCGACAGCGGCCCTAACCCGGAACTCACCCGACGAGTATCAGGCAACGGCGAACGGCACGCCCAAACAGACCAGGAACAGCAGCAGCAGGAACCATCCGGCACCCTGCCAGATCGGCCAGACGCCCCCGACGCGCCATACCTGGTAGGTGCGGATGAACGCCCCGATCCCGCCGGCGAACAGAATCCCCGGGACCAGAACCCCCGCGACCAACGACCGCCAGATCACCGTCACGGTAAAGGCGGCACCCGCCAGGGCGAGCACGATGAGGACGTATTTCACCGCCGCCCGGAACATCGCCGGGTCATACCAGCGCTTCTCGACGTCGTTGGTGTTGCCGTCTGTGGTCATACCGTTGATGCTCATCATGTCCTCGATCCCAATTCCCAGGGTAGACCTGCGCGGAACCCGGTGCACGGGGCACTCGTCGTACCGTGGCGCGCATGCGCCTCGTGCTGATCTCCGACACCCACATCCCGCGACGCGCCCGCGACCTTCCCGAGCCGGTATGGGCTGCGGTCGAGTCCGCAGACGTGGTGATCCATGCCGGGGACTGGGTGAACGTCGAATCCCTCGACGCACTGGAGGCGCGCTCGGCGCGGTTGATCGGCTGCTGGGGCAATAACGACGGTCCGGAGTTGCGGTCGCGGCTGCCCGAGCGTGCCGACGTGACGCTGGCGGGCGTGCGGTTCACCGTCGTCCACGAGACCGGCGGGTCCGCCGGACGGGAAGCCCGGATGGCGGCGGCCTACCCGGACACCGACGTTCTGGTGTTCGGGCACAGCCACATCCCATGGGACACCACGGCCGGCAACGGACTGCGGCTCCTGAACCCCGGTTCGCCGACCGACCGGCGTCGCCAGCCGTTCTGCACCTACATGACCCTCGACGTCGAGAGTGGAATGGTGGGTGGGGTGAACCTGCATCGGATCGGGATGCCGTGACGACGCCTGCCGTCGACTGTCGGCACCTGAGCCACCGATACGGCGACTTCGTCGCGGTCGACGACCTGACGCTCCGGGTCGACGTCGGTGAGACCCTCGGCTTGCTCGGCCCCAACGGCGCCGGCAAGACCACCGTTGTCAAGCTGCTGACCACACTGGCCCCGATCCAGACCGGTGAGGTGCGGATCTTCGGTCTCGATGCCCGCCGCCAGACGATGGACATCCGCTACTACCTCGGCTACGTGCCGCAGCAGGTGTCCATCGAGCCGGCGTTGACCGGCCGGCAGAACGTGGAATGGCTGGCCCGGCTCTACGACGTCCCGCGCCGGGTCCGCGCGAAACGGGTGACTGAGGCGATGGCGTCGATGGGCCTGCTCGACGTCGCCGACGACCTTGCCAACACCTATTCGGGCGGGATGGTCCGCCGTCTGGAACTGGCTCAGGCGCTGGTGACCCGGCCGTCGCTGCTGATCCTCGACGAGCCCACCGTAGGGCTGGATCCCATTGCCCGCGAGGGGGTTTGGTCGCAGGTCCAGCGAATGCAACAGGAATTCGGAATGACCGTGCTGCTGACCACTCACTACATGGAGGAAGCCGACGCCCTCTGCGGCCGGGTGGCGCTCATGGACCACGGTGCGCTTCGGGCGGTCGGCACGCCGGCCGAGCTCAAGGCGAAGGTCGGTCCACGGGCCACGCTCGAGGACGTCTTCCGTCGCTACGCGGGATCGGACCTCCGTGTCGGTTGACGCGGCGGCGGTTCCGGGTTCCCTTCGCGCTCCGCGGGGCTGGCGGCGGCTGCGCGGAATGGCGCTGCGCATCGGCACGTTCTCCTGGGTGGAGTTGGAGAAGCTGCGCCACGACCGCACCGAGCTACTGACCCGGATGGTGCAGCCGGCATTGTGGCTGCTGATCTTCGGCACCACGTTCAACCGGCTGCATGTGATCGACACCGGACCGGTGGCGTACCTGGCCTTCCTCGCGCCGGGCATCATCGCCCAGTCAGCCCTGTTCATCTCGATCTTCTACGGCATCCAGATCATCTGGGACCGCGACGCCGGCATCCTGGCCAAGCTGATGGTCACCCCCGCACCACCCGCCGCACTCGTCACCGGTAAGTCCTTCGCGGCGGGTGTGCGCTCGGCGGCCCAAGCGTTGTGCGTGCTGCTGCTGGCCTACGCCATGCGAATTCACATGACCTACAACCCGATTCGGGTGCTGCTCGCCATGGCGGTGGTGATGCTCGGCTCGGCGTTCTTCGCCTGCCTGTCCATCACGCTGGCGGGCCTGGTGCGCAACCGGGACCGGCTGATGGGTATCGGGCAGGCCATCACCATGCCGCTGTTCTTTGCCTCCAACGCGCTGTACCCGGTCAGCGTGATGCCGGGCTGGCTGCAGTGGCTGAGCCGGGTCAATCCGCTCAGCTACGAAGTGGACGCCCTGCGCGCTCTGCTGCTCGGGCTACCGTCCCCGCACCCCCTGCTGGACGTCGCGGTGCTGCTGGCGGCGGCGGCGGCCGGTATCGCGACCGCCTCGGCGCTGCTGCGCCGACTGGTGTCCTGAGACCTATCTCGACTCCTGCAGGCGGCGGGTCAGCCCGCTGGCTCGCACCGCGCGACGGTCGATGGCGGCGCGAACCTGGTCGGCGGTGCCGATCAGCCGCACCTTCTCGCGCGCCCGGGTGACAGCGGTGTAGAGCAGCTCCCGGGTCAGTAGCCGGGAGTCCACCGGCGGCACCAGCACGGTGACCTCTCCGGCCTGGCTCCCCTGGCTCTTGTGAATCGTCATGGCGTGCATGGTGTCGATGTCCGACAGCCGCCCCGGCGCCAGCTCCACCGGGCCTGCGGAACTGTTCATGGCCGCGCGCAGACCACCGTCGCGCAGCACCGCCACCCCGGTGTCACCGTTGTAGAGGCTCAGTCCGTAGTCGTTGGCGGTAACCAGCACCGGGCGCCCGACGTACCACGCCGACCACAGCGGCATGTCGGTCTGCTCGGACAGCCAGCGCTCGATCTGACGGTTCCAGTACGTCACCCCGTACCTGCCGTTGCGGTGCGCACACAGCATCCGGTGCTGCTCGAGGATCTCGCACGCGGCGGCGGCGTCGCCCAGCACGGCGGCCTCCCGCAACCGGAGGGCATGGGGCACAAGGACTTTCCGGAGGGTGTCGCCGGGGTTGTCGGTGACCACCCACTCGATGTGGTCGCCGCCGTCGGCGAGGACGTCGAGAGCGGTCGCCGCGTCGCCGTCGCGGATGGCCGCCGCGAGCGCACCGATCGAGGCGCCGAAGCGGTGCGAGGTGACCAGGCTGGCGACCGGGCTGTCCCCGGCCGTCGCCAGTCCCTCGACGAGGTCGGCCAGCACGGCGCCGGCCTCGACCGAGGCCAGCTGGTCCGGGTCGCCGACCAGCAGCAGGCGGGAGTCGGGGCGGACGGCCTCGAGGAGGCGGGCCATCATCGACAGCGACACCATGGACGTCTCGTCGACGACGATCACGTCATGCGGCAACCGGTTGTCCCGGTTGTGCCGGAACCGCGACGAGGTGTCCGGACGGCTGCCGAGCAGCCGGTGCAACGTGGTGGCGGTCAAGGGTGGCAGGCGGTTGCGGTCGGCGGCGTCGAGTTTGTCGACCTCGGACTGCACGGCTTCGAGCAGTCGCGCGGCGGCCTTGCCGGTGGGCGCGGCCAGCGCGATCCGCAGCCGCGGCTTGCCGCCCATGTCGGCCTGTTCGGCGAGCAGGGCCAAAAGACGCGCGACGGTGGTGGTCTTGCCGGTGCCGGGCCCGCCGGTCAGCACGGTCAATGCCCGGGACAGCGCCACCTCGGCGGCCGCCCGCTGCTCGGCGTAGCTGTCGGGGAACAGGCGGGCGGCGTCCGGCGTCGGGTCCGCGCGCCGGCCGGCGGCCAGGGCGAGGACGTCCTGGGCGACCCGGCACTCCTCGATCCAATAACGGTCGAGGTAGACCAGACCGTTCTCCACGTGCAGCACTGGCGGGTCACCGGCCAGGACGCTGGCCGAGACCGCCGCGGTCCACTCCTGCGGCGCGGGCCACGGCAGATCTTCGGCACCGATCTGCTGCTGCAGGGCCGTGAGGTCGACGCACACCGATCCGCCGCGCACGGCCCGCACGACGAGTGCCACCGCCAGGGCGACCCGCGAGTCGGACTCCTTGGCCAGCGCCGTCAGCCGCTGGGCGACCAGGACGTCGGCCGCCTCGATGACGCCCGCCGCGTTGAACTCCGCCAGCAGACCCTCGGCGCCGACGGCGTGGCGCCAATCGGCATCGTCGGACGGTGTGTTCGCCGTCAGGGCGTTCGGCGCCGGCGGCTTCGACGTCATGCGGCCGCCCGTCGGCCGTCGAGCAGGTCGGAGACCGCGCTCACCAGCGCGGCCGGCGGCTGCCAGCCGAACACCCCGGCGGGATGGCCGCCGACCACCGGTGTCTCGGGTCCGCACATCCCGCGCAGGAAGAGGTAAAGCACACCGCCGAGGTGTTCGTCCGGCTGATACCCGGGCTGGCGCCACCGTAGGAACCGATGCAGCACAACGCAGTACAGCAGCGCCTGCAACGGGTAGTCCGAGTGCAGCATCGCCTCGGCCATCCGGGCGGGCGTGTAGTCGGCAGAGGTCAGCGGCCGATCGTTCTCGCCGAGCCAGTTGGTCTTGTAGTCGATCACGACGTAGCGGTGCCCCGCACCGGAGGGGATGCGCAGCACCGCGTCGACCGAACCGCTGAGGTAGCCGCGCAGTGACTGCCGGCCCAGCGACTCGTCGGTGAGCCGGGCGGCGTATCCGGCCAGCAGGTCGTCGGCGGGGACGTGTGCGGCGAACAGCTGTCCGACCTCGGCGAGCTGGACATCGGGGACGACGCCACCGAGATCGCCTCCCGCCAAGGGGAATTCGAAGTCCAGTTCGCACAGCCGGTCGGCCAGTCCGATCTGGCGCAGCGTCAGGTTGCCGGCCAGCGGCCCCAGCGGGGTGTCGTGCATCGGGACCAGCGCCGCGGCCAGGTCGGCGGCCGGAACGTCGACCGGCCACCAGACCGAGTGCTTGTCGATCTGCGCCCGCAGCTCGGCGTCGAGGTCGGCCGCCAACGGGTCGGCCGTTTCGAGCACGGCGTGGACGAGGCTGCCGAGTTTCGCCCCGGTGGGCAGTCCGGCCATCGGCGACGGGACGGCGTCCGCGTCGTGCGCCGGCGTCACCAGCGCAATATCGGCGACCTCGTCGTCGAGTTCGGCCACCTCCGGCTCGCTGGCCACACCGGCCCTCTCCTGCGCGGAGCGGACCAGACCCGAATACGAGGTACGCCGCCACGTGGTGTCGATTGTCCGGTGAAAGTGCCTGGCGGACAGGCATTCCGGCGAGCGTTTCGCGGGAAGCTCCGGGGCGTCGGCGATCACCGCGGCCTCGACCACCGGGCCGCCGGCCGCCTCCCACTCCCGGAACCGTTCCATCGCCGCTCCGTCGGTGACGAGCTTGGGCACGCAGCGATTCGGGATGGCACTCTCCCCCGGCCGCCGGTCACGAAGCAGCCGGGACAGACCGCCGTTGTGCTCATCGCGCGATGGGGCCCACCAGGCGACCACCTGGGACTGGGCCCGGGTCAGCGATACGTACATCAGCCGGGTTTCGTCGCCCGCGCTCTCGACACGCCCCAGTATCTCGACCTCGCCGAAGTCGGGGGTGTCCGGGCCGCCGACGTGCAGGCAGCGAGTCTCGTTGTCGTGGAACAGGATCAGCTCGCGATCCTGCACGTTGCGGTTGAACGAGAACGGCAGGTAGACGATCGGGAACTGCAGACCTTTGCTGCCCCACACCGTCATGATCTGCACAGCCTCGGCATCGCTGTCCAGGCGACGGTAGCGTTCGACCGCTCCGCTGCGCTCCTCGCGACGGTTGCGCAACCAGTCCCGCAGCGCCGGGAGGGTGAAGTGCTCGCGGTGGGCTACCTCCTGCAGCAGCTGCGTCATGTGGGCCATGTCGGTCATGTACCGCTCGCCGCCGCGCCAGGCCAGCACGCGGTCGCTCATACCAGTGAGCTTGGCCGCTTCGAAGACAGCCGCGACGCCGACCTCGCGGGCATGGTCGGCCCACTCGCGAATGGTTTCGGAGAGCGAGTCGGTCAGCGAATCCCCACCGAGCGCAAGGTCTTCGGCGGTCTTGCCGAAGAACATCGTCGTCGCCGCGGCGCGCACCACACCGGGTCGGTGCGGCTGGTCGAAGGCCTCCATCAGGGCCAGCCAGTCGGAGCACGCCTCGGAGTCGAAGATGTCGGAGTCGCCGGTGTAGACCGCCGGGATTCCGGCCTCGATCAGCGCGTCGTAGCAGGCGCGGCCATCCTTGTGGTTCTCGACGATGACCGCGATATCGCAGGCCTGCAGCGGCTCGCCGTCGAAGGTGGCGCCGCCGGCCAGCAGTGCGCGGATGTCGGCAGCGAGGTCGCGGGGGATGTGGTCTCGCAGGTCACCGATCAGGATCGGCTGGTTCCCGCTGCGACCGAAGGTCTCTCGCGACACCACCCGCAGCCGGAACGGGTCGCCGTGCGGCGCCCCGGCGAGCCGGCTGCCGTGGTGTTGCGGTTCGACGTCGTGGACCACTATGCGCGGGTCGCCCAGTTCCGCTCCGCTCAGCACCGTCTGCAACCGGGTGACCAGTGCGGCGTCGGTGCGCCAGTTCTTGCCCAGGGTCTGCTTCTCCCCCGCGCTGTCGGCAGCCTTGAGGTAGGTGACGATGTCGCCGCCGCGGAAGGCGTAAATCGCCTGTTTGGGATCGCCGATGAGCACCAGCGTCGACTCGCCGTTGAAGGCGCAGTCCATGACCCGCCACTGCACCGGGTCGGTGTCCTGGAACTCGTCGACCATGACGATGGGCCAGCGCCGGCTCATCCGCAGCCTGGCCGGGGCATCGGGGGCGGCCAGCGCCGATGCCAGCCGGCTGAGAAGGTCGTCGTAGCCGAGGATTCCACGGCGGCGCTTGCGGATCTCCATCTCGGCCGCAACGGCTTTGGCGAAGTCGACGCACAGCGCCGCGCGGGTCCCCGGTTCGGGATGGCGGGGGCGCAGCTCCGTCGACGGGTTGCTCACCACTTCCCGCGCCAGTCGCAGGGCCTGCTCGTAGCTCAGCCCCGGCTGGTCGCGCTCGCGGCCGAACGTCGACAGGTAGAGGTCGTCGACCACCTCGGTGACGAGTTCGTCGAGGCTCTCGACCAGTTCGACCGATGCGTCGGAGTCGCCGGCCACCCCCAGCGACGTCAGGACGACGTTGCAGAACTGGTGGATGGTCGCGATGGTGGCGGAGTCGAAACCGGCCAACGCGTCGGTCAGCCGGGTGCGACGGACCTCGAGCTCCTCGGCCGTTCCGGTCAGCAGGTGGGCGATCACCTCGTTCTGGGCGGCCAGGTCGGGGTTGGTGAAAGCCGCTGCGGCATCAGCGATCTGGCGGCGCACCCGGTCCCGCAATTCCTGGGTGGCAGCCCGGCTGAACGTGATCAGCAGCATCTCGTCCAGCCCCGCGGCGCCTTCGGCGATGTAGCGGGTCACCAGTCCGGCCAAGGCGAACGTCTTACCGGTGCCGGCGCTGGCTTCCAGCACGGTGGTGGTCTTCGGTTCGGGCAGTGGCCCGAGCAGGGTGAAACGTGTGGGAGTCGCAGCCATCAGCGGGCTCCCTGCTCGGCCCGCAGCATCGGAAGCCAGAGCCGCGCGGCGTAGGCGCCCAGCCGGTTGTCCTCACCGGCGGGCTCCTCGTCGTCACGGAGGGGCTCCATCAGCGCGGTCAGCGGAGCACCCGGACCCCAGACCCGCTCATGCGGCGGATGGGCGTCGTCGCCCGGGAAGTTGTTGGACCGCCAGCGGCCCCCGGCCGCGTACCGGGCATCACCGCCGCCGAACCGTGCCTCGGCGTAGGCGTAGGACGTCTTGAGCGGCAACGGGATCGGCTCCCGCCGCCCGAAGTCATACATCGCCACCAGATCGCACAAGAGCTCCGTGGCCGGGACGTCGGGGCGGCCGAGACCGCGGAATCGGGGCTGTTTGCCCCGCTTCGCGCGTCCGATGCACACCGCTGTCCAATCCTCCTGCGGCGAATGGGCATACAGGGCGAGGAGGGCGATCCACCCCGGGAGCAGATGGCGGCCGTCGAGTTTCGAGTAGGTCGCCGACACCAGGCGGTTACCGAAGATCGGGGACACCGTGCCGGTCAGGCGACGGCCGCGGCCCAGGTCGATGTCGACGTCGACCGCGCGCGCCGGGCCGGTCCGCAGCGGCAGCGCCTCGGCCGCCAGTAGCCGCGACTGCTCCAGGATCTCCCTGGCCTTGCGCCAGCCGAGCTGCCCCGGCGGCAGCGTGCCGCGGCACCACTCCGCCCGCAACGCCCGATCGGGGTGCATCCCGCCCAGAATGTCGGAGAGGATGCGTTCCCCGACGGTCCACTCCTGCAGCGCGTCGATCTCCACCGGGATCGCGTCCTCGAGCCCGTCGACGTCGGCGGGGAAGGTGTACTCCAGCGCGCGGAAGAAGCCCTTCACCGGGTCCTTGAAGAAGGCGACGAGATCGGCCAGCGCAACGTCGGCGGACGGGTCGGCCAGCGGCAGCATGCCGTTGACGAACGGGGGGCGGTCCTCGCGCCGCCCGCCGGCCGCCGACTGGGCCGCATCGAGCACCGTCGGGTCGAAGCTGAACGGCTGACCCGGGATCAGCTCGCCCGGCGTCACGTTGCGGGCGTCGAAGGGCTGCAACGGATGCCGGACCACGACCCGGCCTCGCACCGGCGCGGGGGTGGTGGCGTCCAGGGCGTCGAGGAACTCGGCCAGCGGCACCGCGGGCGGCCGCTCCTGGCCGGTGTACTCGTTGGCGCCGGTGTAGGTGATCACCAGCGTCTCGGTGGCCGCGCCGATCGCGTCGAGCAGAAGTTGACGATCCTCGGAGCGGACGTCACGCTCGCCGGTCCTCGGCTCGCGGGCCAGGACGTCGTCCCCGTCGACCACGCCGACGCGGGGAAAGACGTTGTCGTCCAGGCCGACCAGGCACACCACCCGGTGCGGCACCGATCGCATCGGCACCATGGTGCACACCGTCAGCGTCCCGGTGCGGAAGTTCGCGCGGGTTGGCCGCCCGGCCAGCTGTCGATGCAGCATCGCCTGGATATCGGGAAGCCGCAGCGCGGTTCCCTCCCGCGCCCCCGCCCGGGCCAGGATGTCGTTGAACTCGCGCTCCAGCTGGCTGGTCTGCCAGGCGTCCTCGTCGTCGACCCGGGTGATCAGCCGGATGCCGTCGGTCAGCGCGGTGAGCCACTCCCGCAGCGACCTGATGCCGCTGAGACCTTCGACCACGCTCTGCAGCCGTCCGCAGAACTCCGCCAGCCGGCCGGCGAGATCGACACTGTTGCTGCCCACGTCGTCGAGCGGCAGCGTGGTCTCCAGCCAGTTGGACGAGTCGTCCGACAGCGCCACTCCGGCCAGGATGCGGTCGAGGCCGAATCTCCAGGTGTTGTGGATGAAGTCGACGCCGTAGGGCCGGCGGTGCGCCTGGTCGAACCCCCAGCGGATGTTGGCCTCGCGCACCCAGTCGGCGATGTCCTCCAGGTCGTCGTCGGTGAAGCCGAACCGCGCACGCACCGGGTCGGCATGGGCCAGGTTGAGCACCTCGGTGGCCGTGGCCCGTCCGCCGGCGAGGCTGAGCAGCTGAGCCGTCACCCCGAGCAGGGGGTTGGTCTGGATCAGCGAGCGGTCCGCCAGCCGAACGCGGAGCTTGTGCGCCGGGTGGGCCCCGGGAACGACCTCACCCAGACCGAAGCCGGCGACGATCAGCGGCGCGTAGGTCTCGATGTCCGGACACATCACCAGAATGTCGCGGGGCTCGAGCGTGTCGTCGTCGGCGAGCAGGCCGAGCAGCACCTCCCGGAGCACCTCGACCTGGCGGGCCACCCCGTGACAGCTGTGCACCTGCACCGAGCGGTCACCGGGAGACGGCACACGGCCCTGCGGGCGAACGGCGTTGGCGGCGATGTCGGACTGCAGCCAGCCCAGCAGGGTGTCCGGCCGGTCCTCCCCCCGGAGGAACTCGTCGGAGACGTCCGGCGTCCCGGCGGCCGGCAGGCTGCGCTGCAGCTCGCGCAGATCCCGCCCGAGAGTGGCCAGCAGGGGGTGCCGCACGCTGCGATGGCTGTGATCGTCGGTGCGGAGCACCACCCCGCGGGCGCCGTCGAGCGCCGACCAGAGCTCGTCGCTGGGGTGCGGCAGCCACAGGTGCAGGTCGTGGTGGACGGACAACGCGTCGAGCAGTTCGATGTCGGTCAGTGACAGCCGGGTGTAGCCGAACAGCGAGATCCGCCGTGGCAGCTGGCCCGCACCCGAAGCCCGCAGTTGCACAACGGTTTTCGCGTGCCGGATGTGGGGTGGATCGATGCCCATCGAGTCAACCAGTCGGCGCCACAGCTGCGGCTGCCAGGCCAGGTCCCTGTCGAGGCCGGCCGTGTCGCCGTCGAGCCAGGAGGCCAGCAACTCCGGGCGCTGACGGGCATAGGAGGCGAGGAGCCCAGCGAGGCGGCGGCCGACGGCATAGCGGCGGCCCTGCCGCAGTTCCCGCTCGGGGCTGGCGCTGAAGTGGCCGAGGTGGTCAGCCAGGGTGTGGCACCACGGCTGGTCCAGGCTCGCGTCGATGACCTCCAACAGCGGCCAGGTGATCGCGTCGGGCGACCACGGGTCATCCTCGCGGATGCCGGCGATCTCGGCGATCAGCGATCCGGGCGACCGGAACGCCACGCCGGCGCACACCCCGTCGGAGCCCTCGCCGCGGCCCAGCACATGTGAGAGGCGCTGGGACAGCCAGCGCTCCACCCCGCGGGCGGGCACCACGACGAGATCCTCGGCGAACGGGTCGGTGGGTGGCGTGGCCAGCAGTTCCCCCAGACCGTCCGCGAGGATGTCGGTGCGCTCCGCGCGGTGAATATGGAAGGCCATCGTGGCACCACCGTAAACCGGCGGTCAGACATACCCGCTCAGTCGTCGGCGATACCGGCGCCGGCCAGCGCCGGGACACCGTCTTCGGGATGCAACAACGATGCGGCCCCCGCCCGGAATCGATGGAGGGTGTCGATGATGGTCTGTCCTTCCGGAGTATGGCCCCAGATGCTGATGCCCTTATGGGTCGTCGGCTCCCAGGTGGATTCGTCGACGACGATCGGGTTCCAGCCGAGTTCCCACTCGAAACCGGACGGGGTCACCGCGTAGAACGACAGCTCCTTGTCATTGGTGTGCTGCCCCACCGACAAGGCCATGTCGAAGCCGAGCGCCTTGACCCGTTGATAGGCCAGCGTCATGTCGTCGAGGTCGGCGACCTGCACGTTGCAGTGCTGAATCCTGGTGCGGATCGGGTTGATCGGCAGTCTGTTCACCGATGCGATGGCGACGGTGTGGTGGCGCTCGTTGACCCGCAGGAAGCGGATCTTGAACTTCAGGCCGCTGATCGTCTCATCGATGTAGTCGCTCAGGCGGGCGTCGAAAACCGTGCTGTAGTAGCCGCGCATCTGGTGCGGCTTCCGGGTCGCGATGGCCACATGCCCCATACCGTCGACTCCGGTGACGAACCCGCCCCGGGCCGCCAGCTTCAACGGCTCCGCGGCCTTGCGGGCGCTGACGTAAATCTCCTGGGTCAGTCCGTTGGGACCGGCAAACCGGATGAAGCGCTCCACCCCGCGCAGCGCGGTCTCCTCGGCCGTCCCCTCGGTCGCCGGCACGCCGTGACTGCGGACCCTCGCCTCGATGACGTCGAAGGTGGCGTGGTCGTCGAGTTCCCAGCCCAGCGCCGTGGTGTCCTCGGCGGGACCGCGCTGCAGCAGGAACCGGCACTCGTTGTCGTCGAGACGAAACCGCATCACCCCGGGCAGTGCCTCGTCGAGGTGCATGCCGATCGCGTCGCGGCCGAACCGCCGCCAGTCGTCGAACTTGTCGGTCTCGATCACCACATAGCCGAGATGGACCTTTCCGAAGACATCGGTGAGCGCGGTCATGAGAATGCCAATCGTGAATCCGCACCGAGGAATTCGGTGACGAGTTCGTTGAACAGCTCGGCGCGCTCCCACTGCATCCAGTGCCCGGTGTGCGAGGTCATCACCAACTCGGCGTTGGGCATGAGGCCCAGCAGCAGCGGCCCGCCGGACGGGCGGTTGACCTTGTCGTCGCGCCCCCATAGCACCAGCGTGGGATTGGGCAGGCTCTTGAGCCGCTTGTCGCGGGTGAGGTCCATCCGCACCAGCGTTCGCAGCCCCTTCGGCCGTTGCAGCGGCGGATTGGCCACCACCTCGGGATCCAGCGAGGCCCGGTAGCGCAGGTCGATCAGTTCGTCGGGGACGGCAGCGCCGTCGTAGACCAGGTAGGTGCGGATGAACGCGGCGAGTTTGTCCCGGCTCGGTCCGTCACCCCCGTAATACGACAGCAAGCTCTTCAGCCCCGCGGTCGGCAGGCCACGAGTGGTGCCGATGCCGCCCGGTCCCATCAGGACCAGCTTGCCGGCGCGGTGCGGGGTGTCCAGGGCGAGTCGCAGGGCGGTCGCGCCACCGTAGGAGTTTCCGACCAAATGCGCTGTGGCAATTCCCAGTTCGTCGAGCATCCCGCGCATCATGTCGGCGAGGTAGCCGAACGGATCGCTGTGATCGACATACTTGGCAGACCGTCCGTATCCCGGCATGTCGGGGACGATGACGCGGTGGGACTGCGCCAATGCGTCGATGTTGCGGGAGTAGTTCGACACACCCGAGGCTCCGGGGCCGCCGCCGTGCAGCATCACGACGGGTGTGCCGTCGCCGCCGGTGTCGGCGACGAAGATGTCCGAGCCTTTGACGCGGACGATGTGTTCCGACTGGACGGTGGTCATGCGAGTTCCTTTACTGGAGTGTTCTTGTGGGCGTTGCGGGCTGTGAATCCCGCGGGTGGCGGGGGCAGTGGTTGGTCGCTACGGCCGGCGGCGTAGACGAATCCGTCGGGTCGCACCGCGACCACGGAGGCCTTCCGCTGTTCGAGCCAGCGGGTCAGCTTTCCGTCGCGGTCGACGATGCAGTCGCTGGCCGGGGCGCTGCTCGGCGGGGTGAGCCTGATGACTTGCACGCCGGCGGATCGCCAGGTCGCCCAGGGCTCTTCGGGTCCGGTGTGCAGCACCGTCCACCTGCCGCCGATGACGTCGTCCAGACGGACCCGCTCGCCGGTCTCGTCGGTGACCCAGGGCTGCGGAACGAGCCGGCCGACGGCGTCGTTGCCGTTGCGGACCAGCAGACCTTCGCGATACCGGGCGTCCGGCAACCAGCGATGGTTGCGCAGCCAGGTGGTGAAGTAGGGCAGTTTGGCGGCCGTGCCGAAGAGGCGATTGCGCACCGCGGCCCGCACCGGGTTGCGTTCGATGATCAGCTTGCCGGTTTTAACCGCCCGATTGGTCACCTCCTTGAGATGGGGCAGTCGCTCGGCCTGATAGGTGTCGAGCACGGATTCGGGCAGTGAACCGGTCAGCACGGCGTCGAGCTTCCAGCACAGGTTGGCGACGTCGCGTACTCCGGCGCACATGCCCTGGCCGATCCAGGGCGGCATCGCATGCGCGGCGTCCCCGGCCAGGAACACCCGGCCCACCCGCCACCGCTCGGCGAACCGGACGTGGTGGCTGTAGCAGGCGAAGCCGATGATGTGGACGTTCTCCTTGGTGATTCCCTGTGCGGACAGGACATCCCAAATGGCGTCCTCGGTGAGGAAGTCCTTCTCGTTCTCCTCGTCGCGGACCGGGAACTCCCAGCGATGGTGGCCGAGCGGGGTGGGGCAGTCGACGGTGGGGCGCGCCGGGTTGCAGTGGAACCGCAGCTGGTCGTGGCCGGGCCATTCGCGGAGCACCTTGGTGTCGATCACGATCCAACGCTCGGAGAAGGTGCGGCCGCCGAAGCCGACGCCGAGTTGCCCTCGAATCGAACTCGAGCCGCCGTCCGCGGCGATCACGTACGAGGCGTGGATGCGCTTGAACTGATCGGTGGTCAGGTCGGCGAGCATCAGCTCGACGCCCTCGGGGCGCTGGATGAGGCGCAGGCACTCATGTTGCAGAAGGACCTCGACGTTGGGGAAGCGGTCGACCCCTCCGCGCAGGACGGTGTCCACGGCCGGCTGGTAAATGAACTGCTGGGGCGGGTGTCCGTTTCCCCGGTCGACGGGGAGCAGTTTCACGATGGTCTCGCCGTTGGCGTCAACGAAGTTGGCGCCGGCCCCCGGTTGCATGTCGGCGTTGAGCCGGTCGGCCAGACCGACCTGCTGCCAGATCCGCACCACCTCCTCGTCGGTGGAGATGGCCCGGGCGCGGAAGTAGATGTCGGGGTCCCGCTCGATCACCACCACACTGCGGCCCATCTGGCCCAGCAGGTTGGCGGCGGTCGCACCGACCGGCCCGTACCCGACGATCGCGACGTCGTAGGTGACATCGGAACCTGAGGCGTCGTTCATGGCTGTTCTCTCATTTCTCGTGTCGTGTCTTCGTTGACTAAGACACTTGTTCTGTAGTGATCGTTACGGTAATGTAGTGATCGTTACGGAGTCAAGAGGAAGGACTAAAATGGCTTCCAAGCCCCCGGCGAACAAGCCCAAGCGCCGAGCCGATGGCGAACTGTCCCGCAACCGCATCCTCGACGCGGCCACCGAGATCGCCGCCGAGCGCGGCTACGAGGGAACCAGCATCGGCGCGGTCAGCACCAAGTGCGGACTTCCGGCCAGCTCCATCTACTGGCACTTCAAGGACAAGGACGACCTGATCGCCGCGGTGATCGAACGCAGTTTCGCCAACTGGCTTCAGGTGTGGCAATTGCCCGACGACGTCGTGGTAGCGGAACGGCTGGTGGAGGGTGCGGTCCGTACGGCGAAGGTGATCGCGGACTCGTCGGACTTCCTTCGGCTCGGGCTCATGCTCGCCCTCGAGCGCCGGCCTGTCGAGCCGAGGGCGCGCGAAATGTTCATCCAGGTGCGCCAGCAGGCCCTCGAAGCCCTCTCGACCAGCATCCGGGATCTGGATCTGGGCTTGTCCCAGGCCCAGATCGAACAGCTCGCCACCTACGCCGTCGCCGGGGCCGACGGCCTGTTCATCGCCGGCGAGATCAGCGGTGACAGCGTCGATCTCGTCGAGATGTTCAAGCTGCACGGGCAGGTCCTCTACGGCACCGCCCTGCGGATGATCGAGGAGAACGAGAGCCGATGACCCTGACAGTCGATCAAATCGAACGAGCCGCCGACCTGCTCGCCACGGCCGATGCCGAGGCGGCTCCGGTTGGTCAATTGACCGAGCGCTTTCCGGGCATGGACCTCGCCGATGCATACGCGATCCAGCAGCTGAACCTGGCGCGCCACCTCCGGGCGGGCCGGACTCTGGTCGGTCACAAGATCGGGCTGACGTCGGAGCCGATGCAGACACTGCTCGGAGTCGATGAGCCCGACTTCGGCTACGTCCTCGACAGCATGGTGCTGCCCAACGGATCGGCGATCCAGGGCGAACGCTTCTGCGCACCGCGCGTCGAGCCCGAGGTCGCCTTCCTCCTCGGGGAGCCGCTGCGCGGACCCGGAGTGACCGTCGACGACGTGCGGGCAGCGACCGATGCGGTCGCGGTCGCTCTGGAGATCGTGGACAGCCGCATCGCCGATTGGAAGCTGACGCTTCGCGACACCGTCGCCGACAACGCCAGCTCCGGTGCCGTCGTCCTCGGCGAGTGGATGCCCTACCACGGGGACGTCGAACTCGCTGCGGCCCGGGCGTCGTTGTGGCTCAACGAGATCGAGGTCGATTCCGGACTGGGCGCTGCGGTGCTCGGGGATCCGGCGGCGGCGGTGGCCTGGCTGGCCAACGCCGTGGCCCCGTTCGGCACCGAGCTCCTGCCCGGCCAGTTCGTCATGTCCGGGTCCTTCACCACCGCCGCGTTCGTCCATCCCGGCGACACCGCGTCGGCAACCATCACCGGCCTCGGGTCGGTCTCGTTGAGCTTCACATGAGGAGAGACATGTCAACACCACGACGCTGGCCGGTGGCGATCATCGGCTCGGGCAACATCGGAACCGACTTGATGATCAAGATCCTGCGCTCCCAGGGTCCGCTGACCATGTCTGCGATGGCCGGCATCGACCCGGACTCCGATGGCCTTGCCCGCGCCAGGCGGATGGGGGTCGCCACCACGGCAGACGGAATCGACGGACTGCTGGCGATGCCGGAGTTCGCCGATGTCAGGCTCGTCTTCGATGCCACCTCCGCCGGTGCGCACCGGGCGAACTGGGCCCGGCTCGAAGAAACCGGCGTGCGCGTCGTCGACCTGACGCCGGCGGCCATCGGCCCGTATTGCGTTCCGGTGGTCAACATCGACGATCACCTCAACGCCCCGAACCTGAACATGGTGACCTGCGGAGGGCAGGCCACCGTGCCGATCGTCGCCGCTATCTCGCAGGAGGGCATCGTGTCCTACGCCGAGATCGTCTCGTCGATCTCCTCGAAGTCGGCCGGGCCCGGAACCCGCTCCAGCATCGACGAATTCACCGAGACCACCGCGGCCGCGCTGGTGGCCGTCGGGGGAGCGCAACGTGGGCGGGCGCTGATCATCCTCAACCCGGCCGACCCACCGGTCATGATGCGCAACACCGTCTACTGCCTGGTCGACGGCGATGCCGATCACCGCGCCATCGAGCGCTCGGTCGAGGCAATGGTGGACAGAGTCCGCGAGTACGTTCCCGGCTACCGACTCAAGCAGCGGGTGCAGTTCGAGACGTTCGGTGCAGACCGCCCGCTGTTCATCCCGGAGACCGGGAAGTTCACCGGCACTCGCGTCACCGTATTGCTCGAGGTGACCGGGGCCGCTCACTATCTGCCCGCTTACGCGGGCAACCTTGACATCATGACCTCTGCGGCCAAAGCCACCGCTGAACGCATCGCGATTCACGGGGCCCAGACAGCCGGGGTCCAAACAGCAGGAGCCCGAACATGACTCACGACCTCTACATCAGCGATGTCACCCTGCGCGACGGTATGCACGCCGTGCGCCACCAGTACAGCCTCGAGCAGGTGACCGCCATCGCCGCCGCACTCGATGCGGCCGGGGTGGACTCCATCGAGGTCGCCCACGGCGACGGGCTGGCCGGATCGACCTGCAACTACGGCTTCGGGGCGCACACCGACCTGGAGTGGATCGAGGCCGTCGCCGGGGCGGTGAAACGGGCGCGCATTGCCACCCTGCTGCTGCCGGGAATCGGCACCGTCGCCAACCTCAAGGACGCCCATCGGGCCGGCGCCTCCGTGGTGCGGGTCGCGACCCACTGCACCGAGGCTGACATCTCCGCCGAACATCTCCGCGCGGCAACCGAACTCGGGATGGACGCGGTCGGCTTCCTGATGATGAGTCACCTGACCACGCCGCGGTCGCTGGCCGCCCAGGCGCGTCTCATGGAGAGCTACGGCGCCACCTGTGTCTATGTCGTGGACTCCGGCGGCGCCATGCTGATGCGCGACGTCGCCGAGCGGGTCGACGCGCTGCGTCAGGTGCTGCGGGAGACCACCGAGATCGGTATCCACGCCCACCACAATCTGTCACTGGGCGTGGCGAATTCGATCGTCGCGGTCGAGCACGGCGCCAACCGGGTGGATGCCTCCTTGACCGGGATGGGCGCCGGCGCGGGTAACGCCCCACTGGAGGTGTTCATCGCCGCCGCCACCCGGATGGGCTGGGACCACGGCTGCGACCTGCACGCGCTCGAGGACGCCGCCGACGACCTGGTGCGCCCGCTGCAGGACAGGCCGGTCCGGGTGGACCGGGAGACGTTGACGCTGGGATACGCCGGGGTCTACTCCAGCTTCCTGCGCCACGCGGAGGCGGCCGCCGAACGGTACGACGTCGACGCGCGCTCCCTGCTCGAGGAGGCGGGACGGCGCGGGATGATCGGCGGGCAGGAGGACATGCTCGTCGATATCGCGCTCGACCTCGCCGGCGGCCGATCGACGCGGTGAGGTGGCTTAGACGACCGCATTCGCCGAACTTCCCGAACCGGGACGCCGCCCCGACTTACCGTGGGGTACGCCCAGCAAGGAGAGAAACTCGATGACCAAGTACGTGTTCGACTTCACCGAGGGTGACAGGGATCAGAAGGCCCTGCTGGGCGGCAAGGGCGCGAACCTGGCCGAGATGACCCGGCTGGGCCTGCCGGTGCCACCGGGCTTCACCATCACCACCGAGGCCTGCCGGGAGTACCTCGCGCAGGGCAGCGCACCGGGTGAGCTGCGGGTGCAGGTCACGATGGCGCTGCGGCAGCTGGAGGACACCCTCGGTCGCCGGCTCGGCGATCGCCACGACCCGCTGCTGGTGAGTGTTCGTTCCGGCGCAGCGTTCTCGATGCCCGGGATGATGGAGACGGTGCTCAATATCGGGCTCAACGACGCCAGTGTGAAGGGCCTGGCCGAGGAGTCCGGCGATGAGCGCTTCGCCTGGGACTCCTACCGCCGCCTTCTGCAGATGTTCGGCAAGACGGTGCTGGGAATCCCCGGTGAGGTGTTTTCCGAGGCCCTGGACAAGGCAAAGTCCACCAAGGGTGTGGCCAGCGACGTCGACCTCGACGTCGAGGATCTCCAGGCGCTGGTCGCGACGTTCAAGGAGGCGGTGCGCGAGCACTCCGGACAGGAGTTCCCGCAGCATCCGCGCGAGCAGCTCGACCTGGCGATCAACGCCGTCTTCGACTCCTGGAACACCGACCGGGCGCGGTTGTACCGGCGCCGCGAACGGATCCCGCAGGATCTCGGTACCGCGGTGAACGTCTGCACGATGGTCTTCGGCAATCTCGGCGAGTCCAGCGGCACCGGCGTCGCGTTCACCCGTGACCCGGCGTCCGGACGGACCGGCGCCTACGGCGACTATCTGCCCAGGGCGCAGGGCGAGGATGTCGTCGCCGGCATCCGCAACACTCTCTCGCTGGACGACCTCAAGGCCCTGGACCCGACGTCGCACAAGCGGCTGATGAAGGTGATGCGTCAGCTCGAGACGCACTACCGTGACCTCTGCGATATCGAGTTCACCATCGAGCGCGGCAAACTGTGGATGCTGCAGACCCGGGTCGGAAAGCGCACCGCCGCAGCAGCGTTCCGGATCGCCGCGCAGCTGGTCGACGAGAACCTGATCACCACGGACGAGGCATTGTCGCGGGTCTCGGGAACCCAGCTCGCGTTGTTGATGTTCCCGCATTTCGACCGGTCGGCCCCCCGGGAGTTGCTGACGGCGGGCATGGCCGCCTCGCCGGGCGCGGCGGTGGGCCGGGCGGTGTTCGATTCGCCCACCGCCAAGTCCTGGGCCGACCGGGGCGAGCGGGTGGTCCTGGTCCGCCGGGAGACCAACCCCGACGACCTCGAGGGCATGATCGCCGCGGACGGAATCCTCACCGCGCGCGGCGGCAAGACCTCGCACGCGGCCGTTGTCGCCCGCGGAATGGGCAAGACGTGCGTGTGCGGCGCCGAGGCCCTCGACGTCGATGCCTCGGCGCGCACGGCCCGGGTGGGCGCGGTGGTGATCGAGGAGGGCGACGAGATCAGCATCGACGGTTCCACCGGCGAGATCTTCCTGGGCGCCATGCCGGTGGTGCCGTCCCCGGTGGAGACCTACATCGAAGCCGGTCTTGCGGCCGCCCTCGAGGGCGCCGATGAGGAGACCGCCGATCTGGTGAAGGCCGTCGACCGGTTGCTGACCCATGCCGACGCCCGGCGGCGCCTGGCGATCCGCGCCAACGCCGACACCGCCGAGGACGCCGCGCGCGCCAGAAGTCTTGGCGCGCAGGGTATCGGCCTGTGCCGTACCGAGCACATGTTCCTCGGGGAGCGCCGGGTGCTGATCGAGCGGGTGATCCTGGCCGGTACCCCCGAGGAGCGTGACGGTGCGCTGGCGGCGTTGTTGCCGCTGCAGCGCAAGGACTTCGCCGGGTTGCTCGACGCGATGGACGGACTGCCGGTGACCATCCGGTTGTTGGATCCGCCGCTGCACGAGTTCCTGCCGGACCGCACCGAGCTTGCGGTCAAGGTGGCCGTCGCCGAGGCCAAAGGTGAAACCGGTGAACAGGAAGACGCCGACCGCAGGCTGCTGGCCGCGGTGGAGCGGCTGCACGAGTCGAACCCGATGCTGGGGTTGCGCGGGGTGCGCCTCGGCCTGCTGACGCCCGGACTGTTCGCGCTGCAGGTGCGCGCGATCGGCGAGGCCGCCTGCGACCAGATCGCCGCCGGCAAGGACCCGAAGGTCGAGATCATGGTGCCGCTGGTGGGTTCGGTGATGGAGTTGCATCTGGTGCGCGACGAAACCGAGAAGATCCTCGCCGACGTCGCCGCCGAACGCGGGGTCACGCTGACGGTCCCGATCGGCACGATGATCGAGTTGCCCCGTGCGGCGCTGACCGCGCACCGGATCGCCGATGCGGCGGACTTCTTCTCCTTCGGCACCAATGATCTGACGCAGACGACGTGGGGCTTCTCCCGCGACGACGTCGAGTCCACGGTGTTCGCCGCCTACCTGAACAAGGGCGTCTTCACCATCTCCCCGTTCGAGACCATCGACGCCGACGGCGTCGGGCGCCTGGTGGAGATCGCCGCGCAGGAGGGCCGAAAGACCAAGCCCGGCATCAAACTCGGCGTCTGCGGGGAGCACGGTGGCGACCCGGAGTCCATCCACTTCTTCCACCGCACCGGGCTGGATTACGTTTCCTGCTCACCGTTCCGGCTTCCGGTCGCCCGACTCGAGGCCGGCCGGGCCGCCGTCGGCTGAAAGGATCTCCGATGCCGCAACTCACGCTGCCACAGGCGGCCATCGACTACTCCGAAGTGGGTCCGGCCGACTCGTCGTACCCGCCGGTGCTGTTCGTCCACGGCGCGCTCGTCGACGCCCGGCTGTGGTCGGATGTCGCAAAGAGTCTCGCGCAGAAGGGCTTCCGCTGCATTCTGCCGACCTGGCCGCTCGGCTCGCATACCACGCCCGTCACCGACCGCACCGCGCTCTCCCCGCAGGGGGTGGCCGAATTGATCCACCAATTCATCCTCGCCCGCGACCTGGACGATGTGACCCTGGTCGGCAGCGACACCGGCGGTGGCGTCTGCCAATTCCTCATCGACGCCCATCCGGAGCGCATCGGCAGGCTGGTGCTCACCAACTGTGACGCCTTCGACGTCTTCCCGCCGTTCCCGTTCAACGCGGTCTTTGCCTTGATGCGTTCGGGAGCGTCGACGCGCGCGCTGGGTTCCCTGATGCGGCTGAAGGCGTTGCGGCACTCACCCCTGGCCTATGGACTGCTTATGGACAAGCCCGACGCACAGCTCACCGCATCCTGGATTGCACCCGCAACGGAAGACTCGCGGATCGCCGGTGACTTCGCCGCACTGGCCCGCAACATCGGCCACACCGACCTGGTGTCGACGGCACCTCGGCTGCGCAGCTTCACCAAGCCTGTCTCGGTGGTGTGGGGCCAGCGTGATCGCTGCTTCACCCCCGAGTTGGGCCGCCGGCTCGCCGCCCTGTTTCCGAATGTGTCGCTGATCGAGGTCCCCGATTCTCGTACCTTCGTCTCGCTGGACAACCCGGCGGCAGTGGTCGCCGCGATCAGCCAGATCAGCTCCGGTTGAGGCCCGGGGCGGACCATACTGTCGCCGTGACCGAGACCAAGGCCAGCCTGAAAGTGCCGGAACCGCCGTCGGCCGACGAAGTCGGGCGCGCGCTTCGTCTGATGGAGCCCATTCGCAAGCTGATCAATCCAAAGGTGTACGGCATCGAGCATGTGCCGAAGCGCCGCGCACTGCTGGTGGGAAACCACACGGTGATGGGCATGCTGGACTCGCCGTTGATGTGCGCAGAATTGTGGGAGCACGGGATCATCGTCCGTTCCCTGGGCGACCATGCCCACTTCAAGATTCCCGTCTGGCGCGAGGTTCTGACCGCCTGCGGGGTGGTGGACGGGACCCGGGCGATCACGTCGGAACTGATGCGCCGTGGTGAGGTCATCCTGGTGTATCCCGGTGGTGGCCGGGAGGTGGCAAAGCGCAAGGGTGAGCGATACAAACTCATCTGGAAGGAGCGGATGGGCTTTGCCCGCTTGGCGATTGAACACGGCTACCGGATTGTGCCGTTCGCCGCGGTGGGCGCCGAGGAGGCCGTCGACATCGTCCTGGACGGGGACAACCCGCTGCTGGCCCCCACCCGGCTGTTCGCCGAGAAGGTGCTGGGCAGCAAGGACGCCATGCCGATCACGCGCGGCATCGGCCTCACTCCGGTTCCGCGCCCGGAGCGCCAGTACTACTGGTTCGGCAAGCCGATATCGACAAAGAGCGTGCAGGGGCAACAGCACGACGACGCGGTCGTTCGCACGGTGCGGGAGAAGACCAAGACCGCCGTCGAACAGGGGATGGCATTTCTTCTCGTCGAACGGGAGAACGACCCCAACCGATCTGTGCTGAAGCGCCTGCTGGGACCCGAACGCCGGTAGCCATGCGCATTGCCGTCTCCGGCAGCCACTCGCTCGGCAAGTCGACCGTGGTCAACGACTGGGTTTCGGCCCACCCGCACTTCATTCGCGAGGAGGAGCCCTACCGGGCCCTGAGCTTGTACGGCCCGTACGAGATCCTGTTTCGCGACGAATCGACCCGGCTGCACAACGGAATTCAGCTGTACTACAACGTGAGCCGGGTACATCGGTACGCCAGTACCGCCGATGACGTGATCTTCGACCGGGCTCCCGTGGACTATCTCGCCTATTCGCAATACACCGCCGATACCGGGCGCACCGACATCGACGATGCATTCGTCGAATCCATGGTGCCGGCCGTAGCGGAATCGCTGGACAGGCTGGACATCCTGGCGTTCGTGCCGCGATCTGACGAGTGGCCGGTGCAGATGGAGTCCGACGGAATTCGGCCGACCGACTACGCCTACCGCGACGCGGTCGACGAGGTGTTCAAGCAGATCTATCGCGAAGGACGCTACGGGGTGATGCACGCCGACATGCGTCCGCGGTTGGTCGAACTGGTGGGCAGTCGCGAGCGGCGAATTGAGCGATTGCAGCAGACCATCGATGAGGTGCGGGCGGACGCTGGACGAGGTTGAGACCGCCCAACCTCCCGGCCCCTCAGGAATCCCAGATCCCGGTGACCGGTGGGGCTGCTGCGGCCTGTCCGGTCTTGGGCAGGCCGTAGATCTCCTGGACGGTCGAGAGCACCGAGTAATGGTTGATCGGAGCGTCATAGGTGCCCGGACGGACTGCGGCGCCGTAGAAGATCGTGGCGATATGGTTGTCCGCACGATCGTCGTCCTCGTCCCACGTGACGATCAACAGGCTGTTGTTCGCCCTGGCCCACTGCGCGTAACCGCCGATCCGGGAGGCCAGCCAGGTGTCCGCACCGGCGATGGTGCCGTCGTGCATGTCGTCCTCGAGGTTGGGAACCACGAAGGAGACCGTGGGCAGCGACCCGTCTCCGGTGAAGGCGCCCATGGGTTTTGACGCACTCGCCGGGACATTGGTGAAGTCGACCCACGGAGCGTGCTTGCGGGCGTACCCGCCGGCGGTGCAGACCGGTGACCCCTCGGCCGGCAGGCCTTCGGAGAAACCGCCGAAGCTGTGGCCGGCCGCCAGCAGACCCGAGGCGAGGTTGGGCGCACCACCGAGATTCAGCGGGCACTTGTCGGAGTTCACGCCGAAGGTGTCACCGGCGAACAGCGCCAGATAGTTGGGCTGACTGGGATGGGCCACGGCATAGGACTGCGTCATCAGCGCCCCGCCGGCGGCCAGGGAGTTGATGAACGGCGCCGCCGTGTTGCCCAGAACCGATGCGGCGGTGTGGTTCTCCTCGACGACGATCACGACGTGGGAGTAGGCGGGAAGCTGTGGGGCCGCGTGCGCGCAGCCGGGCGTGACGACGTTGATCGTCACCAATGCCAGTGCCGCGGCGGGCATCCGCAGCCACCGACTGACAGCCGAGCTCATGCCCGCCAGTGTAGGTCTGCGACTTCTTTGAGCCGCCAAAGAACAGCCGGGCACGCTGTTTGTCATGACCGAATCACGCCGCCGTACTGCCGCCACCGTGGGGCTCGTCGCAGCCGGCGCTGCCGGAGCGGTGGGCTTCTGCGCGCTGGCCCACACTCAGGCGATGGTCAACGACTCCACGTTCACCGACAGTGCCGGACCGACCGGGGTGCTGTCGCAGGGGACCGGGGTGGTGACGTCGACCTCACAGGCTCCCGGTCTCAACGGTGCGCCGATGATGCGCAACTCGCCGGGTGCCGGCTCGCACACCAAGTCTCACGGGTCCTGAATCACCGGTCCGCGCTCGGATACAGGATCGCCTGGCTGACTCCCCCACCGTTGACCGGCGGCCCGAGCAGGACGGTCGAGTTGTCGGTGGCGGGGTCGTAGCTCACGAGGGAGTCGGTCGGGCCACAACCGACCTGGCCGCGCACCAGCAACCGGTCGTCGGCCGCTCCCGCAACGACGACATCATCGGACACACCGGGAACCTTCACCCGAGTCGTGTGTCCGTCGGGGGTGAGCCTGGACAGGAAGGCGGTCCCGCACGCTCCCGCTGACTGGAGAAAGGTTCCGCTCGGCAATTTCCAGGCGTTCGCGTCGCCGAGGTCGCCACCGAACCCGGGATCGTCCTGCTGGCCGGAGTTCACCGCCGTGATCGATGTCGGTGCAGAGCCGTCCAGCGGCACCTCCCACAGCTGACTGGCCGCGCTGCGTTCGGCGGTGCAGTGCACGAGCAACGACCCCGGGGTCCACCACTTGACCGGTCCGCACATCGCCTTTGCCATCGGCGCGGGGAGCGTACGGATCACCGTGCCGTCGTTGCTCATGACGACGAGGCTGTTGTCGGATCTGGCCACGACCTCGTTGCCGAGGTTCGCGGTTCCGAGCACCAACTGCATGCCATCGGGCGAAGCGGCGTACTGGCCGCTGAACCGGCCGGCGCCACCCAGGTCGTCCGTGGAGTAGGTGAACTGTGGATCACCCTTGAGGTCAATCCTTTTCAGGGTTCCCGGCTTGTCGCCGTTGAAGGACGTCGACACCAGCAGCGCCTTCCCGCTGGGTCGGGTGTATCTCGGGAAGCCGACTACGGGCACCGTCGTCTTCTCACCGGTGTGCAGGTCGACGGATACCGCTGACGTCGGCGCGACGAATCGTGGTGCGAACAGAGCATGACTGCCATCCCCCGACCAGTCGACCAACCCCAGGTTGCTGCCCGGCGCGAAGGTGGTGATCAGGAAACGGTTGCCCGCGGGATCGACCAAATACACAGTGGTGGAGGATTTTTCCTCAGTCGGTGCGTCGGGGGCCTGCTTCTCCCCGGGCCGGTGGGCTGTCACCGGGCTCCATTCGGCCAGCACCCAACCGGGCCCGACCCTCGACCATGGGACGTCGGAGAGGGCGGCTTCGGTTCCCTTCGCGGCCGCCGGGGTAGCCGGGGCCGACCCCGGCGCCGCGCCGGTCGGCGCCTGCGTCGCGCTCGAGGTCTGTTGGGCGACCGGCGCTGTGGACGATGATGAGCATCCCGCCATGACCACGCCGATCACCGCTATCGCCGCGGCGGCTCCGATTGAGTTGAGTGTCATGGGCGTCCTTCGGTGTATCCCACGTTGCTTCCCAGGCTAAAGCGCGTGGCGAAGAGAAGAACGGTAATTGACCAGACCGTCAGCCGGGCAATGGACCACCCCGGGCGAGTCACCCGACGAGCCGGGCAATGGACCTCAGCGGGATGTGCAGCCATCCGGGCCGGTGTCGCGCCTCGTAACCGACCTCGTACACGGCCTTGTCGAGTTCGTAGGCGGCCAGGACGTCGGCGTGGTTCCGCGGGTCGTTACCGGAAGCCGCGGCATACCCGTCGCAGAACGCCCCCCCGTTGCGCTCCACCCACTCCCGCGCCCGCGCCTCCAGCTGACGGTCGGTGTGCTCGTCGAGCGGATGGTAGGCCGCATAGGCGAAGGAACGCAGCATGCCCGCGACGTCGCGCAGCGGCGAATCCGGCTGGCGCCGTTGGGAAAGCGGCTGGCCTGGCTCACCTTCGAAGTCGATCAGCAGCCAGGTCTCCGGAGTCCGGAGCACCTGACCCAGATGCAGGTCGCCGTGCACACGCTGCACCCTGACCGGCTCGTCGGCCAGCTTGGCGTACCGCTCCTCGATCGCGGGAAGGTATTCGGCGAGCTCCGGGACCGCGGCCGCCACCGCGGCCAGGCGTGCCCGCATGGTCTCGATGGGGAGGCTGCCCGTCGACGTGCCCAGTACGCGAGCGAGGTCCGCGTGCACCGACGCGACCGCCTCGCCGAGGCGGAACGACTCGGCGGCGAAGTCGCCGCCCACCTCATAGGCATACAGGTCGCCTTCGGCGTAAAGGTCCCGGGTGCTCGCGGTGGCCATCCCCCAACCCACCGCGGAATTCGCCGCATATGCGGTCATCATGCCCAGCGGGCAGGGCTCCTCGCCCTCGAGCATCTCGAAGGAACCGAGAAGGGTTGCCACGTGATCATTCTCGGCGCGGGCAAGCACGCGGTTGAGTTCGATGTCGGGATTGATCCCGCAGCTGACTCGGCGGAACAGCTTGAGAATCGCGCGCTCCTCGAACACCACGCTGGTGTTGCTCTGCTCACCCTCGGTGACCCGCGACGTCGCGTCGGCCGGCAACACAGCACCGGGTTCCTTGCTGAACCGCACATTCCCGATCATGGCGCAGGAGTCGAACAGCGACAGCAGCACTCTGGACGAATCCGCCCCATACAGCGCGTCGTACGCCGTGTGCTGATCCACGGTTCCGATGGTGGCCACCGATCCGTACTCCGACAGCGGAGCTGAATCCCACTGCACCACAACCTGATAGCGCTCATCGGAGCCGTCGGTGTAGCGAACGTCGATGAGTGCCAGATCCATGCCTTCGCCCAACATCGCGGCACGCCTGGGCTCAGCCGCCGCCATGGTGCGGCTGCGCCCGGCGTACCACCTCTGGTTGGCCAGCCATTCGCTCCACGGCAGGGCGTCGAGAGCACTCGTGGGTTCACTCATGGGTTCTCCTCACGGTGCAGCTTGAACCAATAGAACCCGTGCCCGGGCAGGGTGAGCAGGTAGGGCAGCTGCCCGATCCGGGGAAACGGCACGTGGCCGGTGAGCTCCACCGGGGTCCACGAATTCCAGTGTTGCAGTTGCAGTTCGATCGGCTGCGGGAATCGGGACAGGTTGTTGACGCACAGCACCACCTCGTCGTCTGTCTCCCGGACATAGGTCAGGACCGACGGATTCGACCCGCCGAGTTCGCGGAAGGCGCCCACCGCGAACGCCTCATGCCGGCGCCGGACTGCCAGCATGGTGCGGGTCCAGTTCAGCAGCGACGCCGAGGAGTCCCGCTGCGCTTCGACGTTCACCGCCGGGTAGCCGTACACGGGGTCGAGGTTGGGCGGCAGATAGAGCCGTCCGGGGTTGGCGCTGGAGAACCCGGCGTTGCGGTCCGGCGTCCACTGCATCGGGGTGCGCACCCCGTCACGGTCGCCGAGCCAGATGATGTCGCCCATGCCGATCTCGTCGCCGTAGTAGATGACCGGCGAACCCGGCAGCGAGAGCAGCAGCGCGGTGAACAGTTCGATCTGGTTGCGGTCGTTCTCCAGTAGCGGCGCCAGCCGACGGCGGATCCCGACATTGGCCTTCATCCGCGGGTCCTTGGCGTACTCCGCGTACATGTAGTCGCGCTCTTCGTCGGTGACCATCTCCAGGGTCAGCTCGTCGTGGTTGCGCAGGAAGATGCCCCACTGGGCCATCTCGGGGATCGCCGGGGTGTGGGTCAGGATCTCTGAGATCGGGAACCGCGACTCGCGGCGCACCGCCATGAAAATCCTTGGCATCAAGGGGAAGTGGAACGCCATGTGGCATTCGTCGCCGCCGGTCTCGGGATCGCCGAAGTACTCGACGACGTCGGCCGGCCACTGGTTGGCCTCCGCCAGCAGCACCCGGCCGGGGTACTCGTCGTCGAGGACCCTGCGGCACCTCTTGAGGAAGGCGTGCGTCTCGGGAAGGTTCTCGCAGTTGGTGCCCTCGCGCTCGAAGAGATACGGCACCGCGTCGAGCCGAAAGCCGTCGATGCCGAGGTCGAGCCAGAACCGCAGCACGTCGATCATGGCGTCCTGCACCGCCGGGTTGTCGTAGTTGAGGTCCGGCTGGTGGGAGAAGAACCGGTGCCAATAAAACTGATTGCGTACTGCGTCAAACGTCCAGTTGGACTCCTCGGTGTCGACGAAGATGATGCGGGCGTCGCGGTATCGGTCGCTGGTGTCGCTCCATACGTAGAAGTCCCCGTAGGGCCCATCGGGGTTGCGCCGCGACTCCACGAACCAGGGGTGGGTGTCGGAGGTGTGGTTCATCACCAGGTCGGTGATGATCCGGATGCCGCGACGGTGCGCCTCGTCGAGCAGGGCGACGAAGTCGTCCACCGTGCCGAACTCCGGGAGCATCCGGTAGAAGTCGCGGATGTCATAGCCGCCGTCACGCAGCGGCGAGTCGTAGAACGGCGGCAGCCAGAGGCAGTCCACCCCCAGCCACTGCAGATAGTCGAGCCGGTCGATCAGGCCGCGCATATCGCCGATGCCATCGGCGTTGGAGTCGTAGAAAGCCCGGACCAGCACCTCGTAGAACACCGCGCGCTTGAACCAGGTGGGGTCCGCGGGCAAGGTCCTGGCGTGCGCGAAGTCGCCGGCGTTGGGATGCTCGACGGTCCGGCCCGCGGGTCCGGACTCGACGTGTGAGCCCTTCGCCGGGTCGCTGGTCACGTCCATCGAAATTTCACTACCCCGCCCCGATCAACTCGAACCGCGTCAGCGGACCCGTAGCACCACCTTGCCGCGAGCGGTCCGGTTCTCCAACGATGCGACGGCGGCGGCAGCCTCGGCAAGCGGGAAGACATCCGGCTGCGGCGGCGCCAGCCGTCCCGACGTCAGCAGTTCCGCCAGACCGTCCCACTGCTCCTGCAGCGATCCGGGGTGCCGCAGCGTCCAAGCCCCCCACCCGACGCCGACGACGTCAATGTTGTTGAGCAGCAGGCGGTTCACCTTCACGGTCGGGATCTCCCCGCCGGTGAAGCCGACCACCAGCAGGCGCCCGGCCGGGGCCAGCGACCGCAGGGAGTCGGTGAAGCGGTCACCGCCGACGGGGTCCATCACGATGTCGACGCCCTTGCCGCCGGTCAGTTCGGCGACGGCATCCTTGAAGCCGTCGGCGAGAACCACGTCGGTCGCCCCGGCCGCCCGCGCGATCTCGGCCTTCTCCTCGGTGCTGACCACCGCGATCACCCGGGAGGCGCCCAGCGCCGGGGCGAGCCGCAGGGTGGAGGTGCCGATACCGCCCGCGGCCCCGTGCACCAGCACGCTCTCGCCGAGGGCGAGCCGGCCGCGGACCGTGAGCGCGAAGTACACCGTGAGGTCGTTGAACAGCAGTCCCGCGCCGGCTTCGAAGCTGACGTTGTCGGGCAGCGGGAACACGCGCTCGGCGTCGAGCACCGCCGTCTCAGCCATCGCGCCACCGATCATGGTCAGGCCGACCACGCGATCCCCGGCCCGCACGTGGGCCCCCTCCGGAGCGGAGCGCACCACCCCGGCCAGCTCGGCGCCCAGGGTGAACGGCGGTTCGGGGCGGTACTGGTAGAGGCCGCGGGTCAGCAGCGCGTCCGGGAAGGCCACACCGGCGGCGTGCACGTCGACCACGACGGCACCGGGCGGCTCGACGGGATCTTCCACGTCGAGGATCTCGACGGCCTGCGGGCCGCCCAGTGTGGTGACCCTGACCGCCCGCATCAGGGGATCTCGATGGCCAGCAGGTCGACCTGAAGTTCGCCACGCGGGGTCCGGTAGGTGACCGTCTCGCCCGCGTTGCGTCCGTAGAGCGCCAGGCCCAGCGGGCTGTCGGCGGTCAGCGTGGTGTCCTCGGCCCCGGCCGGGGTCTCCTCGATGTAGTTGACCACCCGCATGGTGACCTCTTCGCCGTCCGGCCACCGCAACGTGACCTGGGTACCGTTGGGCAGCTGGCCGTCGATGGTGGCGTCGCCGCCGGCCAGCAGGTAGGACAGCCGGCTGATCTGCTCCTCCACGCCGCCGAGATCCTCGGCGCGCTGCAGGGCATCCGCCGCGTCGCCGCGGTCGCCGACGGTGTCGGCGTCGGCGGCCATGTCGGCGCGCAACTGGTCGCGGCGCTTACGGAGGTCAGCCAACTCGGCTTCCAGACGGGCGCGTTCCTGCTCGGCGAAGTTCGTGTCCTGACTCATGCACGTCAAGGTACCGGCGTCGTCAAATGCCCGGGCACGCGGTGAGCCGAAAGCGGACTCCGGGTGAATCGCCGGTGAACGCCCGGTTGACACCCAATAATGTCCGCCATGCAGGTCGTCGCCGCGATCATCGTCGTCGTCACGCTGGCCGTCATCGTCAGCGGGCGGGCGCCGGCGGTGCTGTGTCTGGTCTGCGCGCTGGTGGTGGCCGGGTTTCTCGGAATCGCGAAACCCTCGGAGCTGTTCGCCGGCCTGAGCAACGGCGGCGTGATCACCATCGCCGCGATGCTGGTGATCGCCAAGGGCGTGTTCTACACCGGGGTGGTGTCGCGGGTGATGTACCGGCTGCTGTCCGGGGTGGACTCGGTCCGGGAGACCCTGGTCCGGCTGATACCTCCGGTGGGGGTGCTGTCCGGGCTGATCAACACGACACCGATCATGGCCATGCTGATCCCGGCGACGAAGGAACTCGAACAGCAGTCCGGCATCCCGGCCCGCGGCGTGCTGCTGCCGATCGCGCATGCCACCACGCTGGCGGGTTCGGCCACGCTGATCGGCACCAGTTCCAACCTGCTCATCGCCGGTATCGCCAAGCCACTCGGGGTGAACCTCTCGATGTTCTCCTTCGTCCCGGTCGCGGTGCCGGTGGCGTTGGCGGGCTGGGCGGTCCTGCTGCTGACCGCGCCGCTGCTGGTGCGCGAACAGCCCAAAGCGGTGGCGAACGAACTCATCTGGCGGGCCGAGATCCCGCTGTCGGACGTCGCCACCAGCATCGGCCGCACCGCCGGTGACCTCGGGATCGATCGCACGCCGGAGTTCCAGCTGGAAAAGATCCGCCGTCCCGGCGAGAAGGTGGGCACCGACGTTCACCTGGAGGCCGGTGACGTGCTGGTTTACCGCGCGACCGAGGACGGCGTCCGGATGTTGTGGGGCAGCCCCCGGTTCGGTCTGGCACGCCAGGATCTCTACCTGGTGTCGTTCTCCAACGACGAGCCCACGGCGCTGCAGGACCTCGAGGAGGACGAGGAGATCATGGTGGTGGCCGCCCAGACGGCCAAATCGCTGCGGAAGTCCACGGCCAGGCCCGGTGAGATGTGCCTCGTCACCGCGCCGTCGGCCGACGTGCTCGCCGAGCACCCCTTGGTCGGACTCTGGCAGAAGGTGGCCGGCAAAGCGCCGCAGACGGGCAAGACCACCGCGGCGATGGCGATTCTGCTGGGAGTCATCCTGTGCAGCTCGTTCGGCGTGGCGCCGGTGGAGCTGATCGCCACGGCCGGCGCGACCCTGATGGTCCTGACCCGGGTGCTCACCCCGCACTCCGCCGCCCGGGCGCTGAACTGGAACCTCCTGGCCATCATCGCCGGGTCCATCGGCCTGGGCACCATCGTGGTGAAAAGCGGCCTGGGCGAAACCATTTCGCGGTGGATCATCACCCTGTCCGGCGGGCAGGCCGTTCTGATCGCGTTGGTCTTCGCGGTCGTCACCACGGTGATCACCAACGTCGTCACCAACGCGGCCGCGGCCGCAATCCTCACTCCGGTGGCGGTCGAGGTGGCTGCCGACGCCGGCCTCAACCCCGCGATCCTGCTGATCCTCATCGGCACCTGCATCTCACTGACATTCCTCAACCCGATCGCGCACCAGACCAACCTGATGGTGATGGGACCGGGTGGCTACTCGGCGAAGACCTTTGTGAGGTTCGGCATTCCGGTGACCATCGTCGCGCTGGCCGTGGGAATCCTGATGGGCACCCTCCTGCTGAAGTAGGGAAATGTTTGTCCCCGCTGGTGGGCCTGCTCTTCCGGCCTGACGGTGATCGGCCGATAGCCTCAAGGGATGCCCCGCGACCACGGTGACCCGGGTGACGCCCCGACCATGCCGCCCCCGCTCGCCGAGATCGTCGATGCCACCCGCCCGTCGGCGGCCGAGGAGGCCCGGACCATCGCCGCCTCCACCAACACCGGCACACTGGCCAGCCTGACGGCCACCGGCGACCCGTGGGCGTCGTTCGTCACCTACGGCCTGCTGGACGGCGCCCCGGTGCTGTGCGTGTCCCACCTGGCCGAGCACGGCCGCAACCTCGCGGCCGACCCCCGCGCCAGCCTGGCGGTGGTGGCCGCGCACGGTGAGGCCGACCCGTTGGCCAGCCCGCGGATCACCCTCGCGGGTGTGGTGGAAACCCCGGTAAGCGAGGAGTTGGAGGCGGCCCGCGCCGCGCACGTGGCGGCGGTCCCGGCGGCGAAGTACTACATCGACTACAGCGACTTCACGGTGTGGATCCTGCGTGTGCACCGGGTCCGCTGGGTCGGCGGCTACGGCCGGATGGACTCTGCCCGCGCCGAGGACTACGCGGCAGCCACGGCCGATCCCCTGGCGGCGCACGCCGCGGGCGCCGTCGAGCACCTCAACGCCGACCACTCCCCCGCGCTGCGCGAGATGGCGCGGATGCTCGGCGGCTACCCCGACACGGAATCGGCCATCTGTTCGGGTGTCGACCGTTACGGCTTGGACTTGAAAGTCGACACGCCGCGCGGCGCCGCCTACACCCGAGTGGGCTTCGGTCGCCGGCTGGAATCGGCCGACGAACTGCGCTCGGCCACGGTGGAGTTGGTGCGGCGGGCACGGGCCTGAACTCACCGATTCGGCGCGCTAGTACCCTCAAACCGAACCGCTCTACCGAGGAGAGACCATGACCACCGTGACTGACGAGCGGAAATCCGTCGCTGCGCTCGCCGAGGAGCAGGGCTGGCAGCGCCGGGTGAGCCTCGAGCGCCACGACGTGTTCCTGCGGGGCACGGTGCGCATCCGCGCCATGTGGGAGACCGACGACAAACTCAACGGCGCGACGCTCTTCCACGACGAGATGTACGAGTCCTACACCCGCGAGCCCGGCACCCTGCGGGCCTGGTTCAAGCGCTGACGCCGATCGTCTCGCTCAGTTCGCGCAGCGCCGGGCGCGGATCCCACGCCGGGTTGCCGTCGCCGATCACCTGTACCAGCACATGGTCGGCACCGGCGTCCAGGTGTGCGGTGACCGTCGCGGCGGCCTGCTCGACCGAGCCCATCCCGACCACGCCGCGGGCCAGCTTCTCTGAGCCGCCCGGCACGAAGTCGGAGTCGTCGAATCCGAGCCGCTTCCAGGAGTTGCGGTAGTTCGGCAGGCCCGAATAGATCTGCAGGTAGAGATGCGCGCGGCGCATCTGCTCGTCGTCGTCGTGCCCGACCACAACACCCTGCTCGGGAATCACCCACTTGTCCGGCCCGAGGATCTCGCGGGCGATCTTGGTGTGCTCCGGCGTCGTCAGATAGGGGTGCGCGCCGTCGGCGTCGGACCCGGACAGCTCGATCATCTTGGGACCCAAGGCCGCCAGCACCCTGGTCGGCCGTCCCGAGCCGGGCTCGATGATCTCCGGCAGCGCGGCCATCCGCTCCAGGTAGTTGCGCATGGTGGCCAGCGGCTTGTCGTAGTCGACGCCGAACCGCTTGACAAGCGGGCCGTGGCTGACGCCGAGGCCGAGCACGAAACGGCCGGGGTACAGCGTGGTCAGGGTACGGCCGGCGGCCTCGGCGGACTCCGGGATGCGAGCATGGATGTTGGCGATTCCGGTACCGATCACCAGTCGCTCGGTGGCCTCCAGGTAGGCCGCCGACTCGATGAGGGCGTCCTTGAACCCGATCTCATTCATGAACAGCGACCCGTAGCCCATCGCCTCGATGTCGCGGGCCACCTCCTGGGCAGCCGGCATCGGCCAGGTGTCACTGGCCCACCAGACGCCGATGCGGGACGGGAAGTCGATGCGGGCTTTGCTCACGGGGTGCTCCTCACGGTTCGGTGCGCGCTCATGTCAGCATGGCGATCGAGCGCCGGAGGTCTTCCGGCGGGGTCGGCGGCGGCAGCTCGGTGCGCGGTCCGGTGCAGAACGCGTCGACCATCAGGGCGGCGAAGCGCCGCCATGCGTCGGGGGCGTGGGTGTGCGTCGCCTCGAGCACCCCGGCGTTGGCCAGGAGCATGACGACCACATCGCCGACGCCGACGTCGGGGCGAAGCGCGCCTTCGGCGTGCGCCCGGTCGACGAGCTGCCCCACCTTCTCGACGGCCTCGGCGGCCCGCTGCTCGATCAGGGAGCTTGCCGGGAAGGCGGTGGTGAGCAGGGCGCGCCGCCCCGGGTCCGCCGCCTGCAGCGCGCACAGGTCATAGATCAGCCGGCGAACGCCCTCGGCGGCCGACGGGTTGGCCAGGGCGGTGTCGACGGCGTCGGTGTACGCCGCCATGTTCCGCTCGAACACCTCGATCGCCAGGTCGGTCCGGGTCGGGAAGCGCCGGTACAGAGTGGCAACCCCCACCCCGGCCACCTGCGCGACCTCCTCCAACGGAACCGACAGACCACGCTCGGCAAACAAATCGGCCGCTGCGGCGACGATGCGCTCCCGGTTGCGTTCGGCGTCGGCGCGAAGTGGCCTGGATCGCTCCGGTGCGGGCGGTGCGTCCGGAATCACGCCCTCACGGTACCCGCCGAAGTGGAGGGTGGCCACCGTTTCCGGGTACTGTCCTGGGAGGAAGTGGTGGCGAACCTCCACTTACTGAAAGGACGTGACGCAATGTCAATCACCACACTTGAGCGACCCGAACGGCCCGCCCGCGGGCCGCGGCATGCCGCCCCGGGCCGCCGCTGGTCGGCCCTGCGCGGGAATCCCTGGTGGATCCTGGCAGCGGTCTCATTCGGTGTCGTCATGGTCGGCCTGGACGCCTCGGTGGTCGCGATCGCAAACCCGCGGATCGCCGCCGATCTCAACGCCTCGCTGTCGGACCTGCAGTGGATCACCGACTCCTACCTGCTGGCCCTGGCCTCCCTGCTGATCTTCGGCGGCAAACTCGGCGACATGTTCGGCCGGCGCCGAATGTTCCTCATCGGCGCGATCGGCTTCGCCGCGACGTCGGTGGGCATCGGCCTGATCGGAACCGTCAGCGGTGTCATCGCCCTGCGGGCGCTGCAGGGCGTTTTCGGCGCCCTGCTGATGCCCAGCACGCTGGCGATCGTCCGCGAGGCGTTCCCGCCGCACAAGTTGAACACCGCCATCGGCATCTGGGGCGCGGCCTCGGGTGTGTCGGTGGCCGCCGGCCCGATCCTCGGCGGACTGCTCATCGAGCGGTTCAGCTGGGAGTCGGTGTTCTACATCAACGTCCCGATCGCGGTCGTCGCCGTCCTGCTCGGTCTGGCCGCCATCGTCGAGAGCCGCGGCGACGAGGCCCGTCACCTCGACATCGCGGGCACCCTCAGCCTCTCCGGGGGCCTGTCGCTGCTGGTCTTCGGCCTGATCAAGGCGCCCGAGTGGGGCTGGCTGGATTCGGCGACCCTGGCATTTCTGCTCGGCGGCGCGCTGGTGCTCGGCGCGTTCGTCATCATCGAGCGCAACCATCCGGAGCCGCTGCTGCCGCTGCGGCTGTTCGCCAACCGTTCGCTGACGATCGGCTCGGTGGTGGTGACGGTCAACTTCTTCGCCCTGTTCGGCGCGCTGTTCTTCATGACCCTCTTCCTGCAGAACCTGCAGGGTTTCAGCCCGCTCGCGACCGGCGTGCGCACGCTGCCGCTGTCGGCGGCGATGGTGGTCGCCGCGCCGCTGTCGGGCGTGCTGACCGAGAAGTTCGGCCCGCGCCCGGCGATGGTCAGCGGCCTGGCCGGGGTTGCCGGCGGCCTGGTGCTGCTCGGCGGGTTGACGGCCGACTCCGGCTACGACGCCATCTGGCCGGCCTTCGCTCTGCTGGGCGCGGGGATCGGGCTGGTGCTGACTGCCAGTTCGGAGGCCATCGTGGGCAACGCCCCCGTCGACGACGCCGGGGTGGCCGGCGGGCTGCAGAGCACGTCGGTGCAACTCGGTGCGGTGCTGGGCACCACGATCCTGGGCTCGGTGCTCAGCAGCAAGGTGGGCGCGACCCTGGTGGACAGCCTGACCGCGAACGCCGTGCCCGCTCCGATCGCCGAAAAGCTCTCGCCCGCAGGCGAACTGGTGTCCAAGGGCCTGGCGCCGGCCATACCGGGAGCACCCGCGCCGCTGGCCGACGCGATCACCCGCGGCAGCCACGAGGCCTTCATGGCCGGCCTGCACCTCGCCATGGAGGTCGGCGCGGTGGCCGCGGCGATCGGCGCGGTGCTCGCGCTGTTCGTGCGCCGTCACTGAGTTCCGGCGAACACCGGCCTGGCGGCGGGACCGAGCCTCGGGACCGCCGCCTGCCGTCGTTCGGGCCGCATAGAGTGTGGCCATGTCGGCAACCTGCTTTGATCTCTCCTCGGTCTTCCGCACCGTCGCGACGACGCTCCCTGACCACAAGGTCATGGTGTGGCGGGACAAGAGGTTGACCTACGCCGAGATGGACGCCCGCATCGACGGGATCGCCCACTACCTGGTCAGCCGTGGCCTGGGCTGCCACACCGAGCGCGACCAGCTCGAGGGCCACCAGTCCGGGCAGGACCACATGGGCCTGTATCTGCGCAACGGCAACGAGTACCTCGAGGCCATGGTCGCCGGCTACCGCGCGCGGGTGGCGCCGTTCAACGTCAACTACCGCTACGTCGAAGAGGAACTGCTGTACCTGCTGGCCGACGCGAAGGCGCGCGTCCTGGTGTACGCGGCCGAGTTCGCCCCGCACGTGCAGTCCATCCGCGGCCGGCTCCCCGAACTGGAGGTCCTCATCCAGGTCGCCGACGACTCCGGCAACGAACTGCTGCCCGACGCCGTCGACTTCGAATCCATCACCACCACCCCCGAGCCCGCGGGTGGCATGCCCACGCCCAGCGGTGACGACCTTTACATCCTGTACACCGGTGGCACGACCGGTATGCCCAAGGGTGTGCTGTGGCGCCAGCACGACATCTTCATGTCGGCCATGGGCGGCCGGCCGTTCATGGCCGGCGGCGAACCGTTGAACTCCTACGACGATCTGGCCGCGCAGGCCCGCGCTCAGGGCGGCTTCCGCTCGATGCTGCTGATCCCGCCGCTGATGCACGGCGCCGCCCAGTGGGGCGTGTTCAACACCATCAGCACCGGCGGCTGGATCGCCCTGCCGGACGACGTCAAGCGCCTCGACGCCGCGGCCGTCCTGCGGCTGGCCGAACGGGAGCGGGTCCTGGGCATCCCGGTGGTCGGCGACGCGATGGCCCGTCCCCTCGTCGACGAGATCGAGAAGGGCGGCTACGACCTCTCCGGGCTGATGGCCCTCACCAACGGCGGCGCCACGCTGTCGCCGACGATCCGCGGACGCCTCCTGGCCGCGCTGCCGAACCTGCTGATCATGGACGCCGTGGGCGCCTCGGAGTCCGGCGCGCAGATGACGACCGTGGCGACCAAGGGCGCCGACGTCAAGACCGCGACCTTCACCCCGCTCGCCGACACCACCGTGGTCTCCACCGACTTCACCCACGCACTGCGGCCGGGCGACGGCGTGGGGTGGCTGGCCCGCCGCGAGTTCGTTCCGCTGGGCTACCTCGGCGACGCCGAGAAGACCGCGCGCACCTTCCCCACCATCGACGGGGTCCGCTGGTCGATTCCCGGCGACAAGGCCCGCCTGCTCGACGACGGCAGCATCGAACTGCTCGGCCGGGACTCGGTCACCATCAATTCCGGCGGGGAGAAGATCTTCGCCGAGGAAGTGGAGCGGGCGGTCGCCAGCCATCCGGCCATCTACGACGTGGTGGTGACCGGCCGACCCTCGGAGCGCTGGGGCAGCGAGGTCGTTGCGGTCGTGCAGTTCGCCCAGGGCAAGACGGCCAGCGACGACGAACTCGAGGCGGCCTGCCGTCAGCACATCGCCGACTACAAGGTGCCGAAGGCCTTCGTGCGCACCGACCACATCGTGCGATCCCCCGCCGGGAAGGCCGACTACCGCTGGGCCAAGGCCGTCGTCACCGCGGCTACCGACGCCGAGGGGTGAGCTCCGGCGCTCCCGCTCGGCTCCCTCTCGACGCCGCGCGATTATGTATGGTTACATACATAGATGGCCGGGCACCGGGACCGCATGATCGTCTCCGCCGCGATGCTCATGCGCGAGCGGGGCGCCCGGCCGACGGCCATCGGTGACGTTCTGGCCCACAGCGGCGCCCCGCGGGGGTCGGCCTACCACTACTTCCCCGGCGGCCGCAACGAACTGCTCTGTGCTGCAGTCGACTACGCGGCCGATTACGTTTCCGCCGCCATCGCCGATGCTTCCTCCGCCGTGAAGATGCTCGACACCGCGGTCCGGTTCTACCGGGAAGGCCTGCTCCGCACCGACTACCGGGCCGGCTGCCCGGTCATGGCTGTCGCCGTCGAGTCCGGCGACCCGGACGCCGGACGGGAACCGGTCGAGCATGCGGCCGCCGCCTTCGACCGGTGGCGGGATCTGATCGCCACCCGGCTCGTCTCCGATGGTGTATCACGCGGCACAGCAACGGAATTGGCGGCGCTTGTGATCGCCGCCCTCGAAGGCGCGCTGGTGCTGGCCCGCGCCGGACGTGACGTCACACCGCTGGACGCGGTGCACCGGCAACTGCGCGGGCTGCTCAAGACCGCCACGGAGAGGAAACGTTGATGACCAACGAATGGACCCCCACGGCCTGCATCCTCTGCGAGTGCAACTGCGGCCTCGTCGTCCAGGCGGACCGCAATCCCGATGGCGGCGGTCACCTCACCAAGATCCGCGGTGACAAGGACCACCCCGCCTCGCAGGGTTACACCTGCAACAAGGCGTTGCGCCTGGACCTCTACCAGAACAACCCGACCCGGCTGACCTCCCCGATGCGGCGTCGTCCCGACGGCAGCTACGAGGAAATCGACTGGGAAACCGCCATTTCGGAGGTCGCCGAGGGCTTCCGCCGCATCGCCGACACCCACGGCGGGGACAAGATCTTCTACTACGGCGGCGGCGGGCAGGGCAACCACCTCGGGGGCGCCTACAGCGGCGCGTTCCTCAAACTCCTCGGATCGCGCTACCGCTCCAACGCGCTGGCCCAGGAGAAGACCGGCGAGGCGTGGGTGGACGCGCACCTCTACGGCGGCCACACCCGCGGAGAGTTCGAGCACGCCGAGGTGTCGGTGTTCATCGGCAAGAACCCCTGGATGTCGCAGAGCTTCCCCCGGGCCCGGGCGGTTCTCAACGACATCGCCAAAGACCCGGCGCGATCGATGATCGTGATCGACCCGGTGCTCACCGACACCGCCGAACTCGCCGACTTCCACCTGCGCGTCAAACCGGGCGCCGACGCCTGGTGCCTGGCCGCACTGGCGGCCGTGCTGGTGCAGGAAAACCTCTGCGACGAAAGCTTTCTCGCTGAGCACGTCCACGGCGCCGAGGACGTTCGCGCCGTGCTGGCCGACATCCCGGTCGCCGACTACGCCGCGATCAGCGGGGTTGAGGAAAGCCTGCTGCGCGCCGCCGCCCGCCGCATCGCCGCCGCCGGGAGCGTCGCGGTGTTCGAGGACCTCGGCGTCCAGCAGGGGCCCAACAGCACGCTGTGCTCCTACCTCAACAAGATGCTGTGGATCCTCACCGGCAACTTCGCCAAGAAGGGCGGCCAGCATCTGCATTCGAGTTTCGGGCCGCTGTTCAACCACGGCACCGGCGTGGGCAGGACGCCGGTGACCGGGGCTCCGATCGTCGGCGGGTTGGTGCCCTCCAACGCCGTGCCGCAGGAGATCCTCACCGACCACCCCGACCGGTTCCGCGGGATGATCGTCGAAAGCTCCAACCCGGCACACTCGATCGCCGACTCGGCGGCCTGCCGCGCAGCCTTCGAATCGCTGGAGCTCCTGGTCGTGATCGACGTCGCCATGACCGAGACGGCCCGCCTGGCCCACTACGTGCTACCCGGCGCCAGCCAGTTCGAGAAGCCCGAGGCGACCTTCTTCAATCTGGAGTTCCCGCACAACACCTTTCAGCTGCGCCACCCGCTGTTCGACCCGCTGCCCGGGACACTGCCCGAAGCGGAGATCTGGGCCCGTCTGGTGCGGGCCCTGGGTGCCGTCAGCGACGAGGACCTGCGGCCGCTGCACGACGCCGCCGCACAGGGCCGGGAGGCTTACACCGCCGCGTTCTTCGGGGCTTTGGCCGCCAACCCGATGCTGGCCAAGGCGCTGCCCTACGTGCTCTACGAAACCCTCGGACCCACACTGCCCGACGGCCTGGCGAGCGCCGCCGCGCTGTGGGGACTCGCCCAGAAGGCGTTCCTCACCTATCCCGACGCCGTGCGCCGCGCGGGGCACGCCGACGGGAACGCGCTTTTCGACGCCATCCTCAACGGCCGGTCCGGGGTGACGTTCACCGAACACGAGTACGCCGACGACTGGACGCTGATCAGTCACCCCGACCGCAAGATCGCCCTGTCCATGCCGGAGTTGCTCGCAGACATCCGGACCCTGCAGGACGCCCGGCCGGGCTGGACGACGGCGGAGTTCCCGATGGTGCTGTCGGCCGGGGAACGTCGCGCATACACCGCCAACGACATCTTCCGGGACCCGTCCTGGCGCAAACGCGACCCGGACGGCGCGCTGCGGGTCAGCCCCCACGACGCCGCCGCCCTGGGCCTGACCGACGGCGGCCGCGCCCGCATCACCACGGCCGCGGGAAGTGCCGAAGCCCTCGTGGAGGTCAGCGCGGCCATGCAGGCGGGTCATGCCGCGTTGCCCAACGGATTCGGCCTGGACTTCACCGGCGCCGACGGCATCGAGCGGACACCGGGGGTGGCGCCCAACACCCTCACCTCCGCGGACTGGTGCGATGCCTACGCCGGGACGCCGTGGCACAAGCACGTGCCGGCGCGGATCGAGGCGGTGGCCCCGACGCTCAGCGGCGTGTGACCGTCAGCCGGGAACGTCGCTCCGCACCGCGGCGTGATCGGAGTCGAGCATGGTCTTCTCGTCGAATGGATCCTCCCCGCGGAGCACGGCGGAAACCCGGTCGGCATCGACGGTCTTGGTCCACGTTCCCACCAGCAGGGTGGCCACCGCATTGCCGGAGAAGTTCGTGACCGCCCGTGCCTCGGACATGAAGCGGTCGATGCCGACGATCAGGCCGACGCCGTCGAGCAACTCGGGGCGATGCGCCTGAAGACCGGCGGCCAGCGTGGCCAGCCCCGCCCCGGTGACGCCGGCGGCCCCCTTGGACGCGACGATCATGAACAACAGCAGGCCGATCTGTTCGGAGACCGACAGCGGCTTGCCCATCGCGTCGGCGATGAACAGCGACGCCATCGTCAGGTAGATCGCTGTCCCGTCGAGATTGAACGAATAGCCGGTCGGCACAACGACACCCACCGTCGTCTGCTGCACACCGAGGTGCTCCATCTTCGCAATCAACCGCGGCAGCGCGGCCTCCGAGGATGACGTTGCGAAGATCAGCAGGTACTCCCGGGCCAGATAGCGCACCAGCTTGAGGATCGACACCCCGGACACCACCCGCAGCAGGAGACCGAGTACGCCGAAGACGAAGACCACACAGGTCAGATAAAAGCCCAGCATCAAAGTGAGCAGGTTGGTCACCGCGCTCCAACCGGTCTGCCCCACCACATTGGCCATCGCTCCGAACGCGCCGATCGGCGCAAGCCACAGCACCATGATCAGGATCTTGAACACCAGCCGCTGCAGATGCTCCACCGCGCCCAGGATCGGCTCACCCTTCGGGCCGAGTCCCTGGATCGCGATTCCGGTCAGCACCGCGACGAAAAGCACCTGCAGCACATTGCCTTCGGTCAACGCCGAGAACAGTGTCGTCGGGATGATGTGCTGGATGAAGTCGACGAGACCACCGGATTCGTGTGCCTTGTCGGCCAGTTCCGCGCCCTTGGCGGCGGTGGCCGGCGTGATCTTCAAACTGCTGCCCGGATGCAGAAGGTTACCGACGACCAGCCCGATGGTCAGGGCGATGGTCGACATCACCATGAAATAGCCGAAGGCCAGACCGCCCACCTTGCCGACCGTCGCGGCCTTCCGGATCGATCCGATGCCCAGCACGATCGTGCAGAAGATGACCGGTGCGATCATCATCTTGATCAGGCTGACGAACATCGTCCCGAGGACGCCGACCGACTTTCCGACGCCGGGAGCCACCAGGCCGACGATCACCCCGGCGACGACGGCGACGATGACCGCCACGTAGAGCCAGTGCGTCCGGTCCCGCCGACCTTCGGAAACAGCCGCGTGTTCTGCAGCACCGGTCATGGTTCGCACCTCCGGGGTGAGTGTGGTTCCTGCGCACTAGTATCGGGCCCCGTGGGCTCGCCGTGGGGTGATGAGGTGATCACGGGCCGCTACGCGGGCCATTCCGGGCTGGTCTACCGGCAGCGGCCACGCACCTTCGCCGAACTGCTCGACGGCGTCGGGCGCTGGGCGCCCCGCACCTTCCTGATCCAGGGCGAGCGTCGCATCTCCTTCGCGGAGTTCTTCACCGCCGTTCGCTCGGCTCGTGATGCCCTGGGCCCCTTGGGTATCCGGCACGGCGACCGCGTTCTGCTGCTGGGCTACAACAGCCCGGAATGGGTGCTGACGCTGTGGGCCATCTGGTCCCTCGGCGCCGTCCCGGTCCTGGGAAACCGCTGGTGGAGTGCCCCTGAGGCTGCGCACTGCCTGGCGACGGTGGCACCCCGCGCCGTCCTCACCGATGCCCCCGATCTGATCGCCGCCACCGATCTCCCGGTGCTGCACCTCAGCGATATCACCGGCTGCTTCGGCGCCGAAGAGTCCGGGGAGCCCGACGTCCCGGGGCCGGCCGGCGAAGAGGACCCGGCCGTGATCCTGTTCACCTCCGGCAGCACCGGCATGCCCAAAGCGGTGGAGCTGCCCTTCCGGTCGGTGGTGGCCAACCAGCAGAACGTCCTGGCCCGCTCGCGGCAACTCCCGCAGCTGATCCCGGCTGACGGCCCTCAACCGGTGAACCTCATCTCCACGCCGCTGTTCCACATCGGGGCGTTCGCGACGCTGATCACCCAGACCATCACCGGCGGCCGGATCGTCTTCAGCACCGGGCGTTTCGATCCCGAACAGGTGCTCGCACTCATCGCGGCCGAGCGTGTGCAGCGCTGGGGCGCCGTTCCGACCATGGCGGCCCGGCTGCTCGAGCATCCCGCCTTCGACTCCTACGATCTGAGCTCTCTGCGCTCCTTCCCGCTGGGCGGGGCGCCGGTGCCGCCGGTCCTGCTGGAGCGGCTGGCCCGCCGGATTCCGCAACTCCAGGGCCGCGGCATGGTCAACATGTGGGGGATGACCGAGGGCGGCGGATTCTTCACCGTCGCAACCGGCGCCGACCTGCAACGCTTCCCGAAGACCGTCGGCCGGGCGCTACCCACCGTCGAACTGAGAATCGACGGCGCTGACGCCGACGGCCAGGGCGAGATCGCCGTCCGCTCCCCCACCGTGATGCTGGGGTACGCCGGAATCGACGACGGCACAGTCGATTCGGACGGCTGGTTGCGCACCGGGGACGTCGGTCACCTCAACGACGAGGGCTACCTGTTCATCGACGGACGCAGCAAGGACATGGTGATCCGGGGCGGGGAGAACATCGCCTGCCCGCATGTCGAGGCGGCGCTGATGCGCCACCCCGATGTGGTCGAGGCGGCTGCGATCGGCCTGCCGCATCCCGATCTCGGCGAGGAGCTCGCCGCGGCGGTGGTGTACCGGGCCGGCGGCCGGGCACCGACCGAGGCGGAACTGGAGGCCCACATGCGTGCGGAGGTGGCGTACTTCGCGGTGCCGACCCGGTGGTCGATCCGCGACGAGCCGCTTCCCACCGTCGGCACCGAGAAGGTCGACAAGAGGCGTCTGGCAACGGAATTCACGACGGGGTGATCCCGCGCCGCGGATGCCGCCGCGCGAAGGCGGGCGCCCGCTCGGGGCGGATTCCGACGCCGATGACGCGTGCGGGGATCGCCGACAGCCACGGAAGCGTGTCCAGCAACGCGAGGAAGGCCTGTGGCGGCTCCGGCCTGGCGCCGCGGAAGACCGGTGTGACCAGTCCCCGGTGCATCGCCCGTTGGATCGCCTGGGTAATCACGGTGGGAGGCAGACGGCGGCGGCGCACCGCAGCCAGGTCGGCGCCGGTGAGAGTCCGGCGGCGCAACGGCTCGGCCAGCAGCGTGGCCGCGCCGACAGCGTCCTGGACGGCGAGGTTGATACCGACCCCGCCCATCGGCGACATCGCGTGGGCGGCATCGCCGATGCACAGCAGTCCGTCGCTGTGCCAGCGCTTGAGCCGATTGAGCTTGACGTCAAGCAGTTTCACGTCGTCCCAGGATGCCAACACCGAGGTGTCCGCCTCCGGGGCCAGTGCGGCGACTTCGGCGCGGAACGCCTCGAGTCCACGTGCGCGCAACTCTGCGTCGCTTCCCTTGGGAATGAGGTAACCGATCTGAAAGTAGCCCTCGCGCGGAATCATGATCAGCACCCGTCCCGGTGCGGTGCGAGGAATCAGCGAATACTCAGCCGAGGCATCGCGCGGCAGGCGAAACCACCACACGTCGAACGGAACCGGCCACTCCCGGACCGGGAGGCCGGATGCGGCACGCACCGTGGATCCCCGACCGTCGCATGCCACGGTGAGGTCGGCCGTCAACTCCCCCGGCCCGGTCGGCGACATGAACCGCACACCGGTCGTGCGCGCACCGTCGCGGAGCACGCCGGTCACCTCGTGTTCGAGCAACAGGGTGAAGGTGGGCTCGGCCTCGGCAGCCTCCGCCAGTAGGTTGAGCAGGTCCCACTGCGGAACCATCGCGATATAGGGGTGCGGTTGTCCCCGCAACCGGCGGAAGTCGACCAGGGCCACCTCCTTTCCGCCCACGTCGAAGCCGAGGTGGTCGATCCTGCTCTGCGGAAGTTCTTCGAAGCGGTCCCAGAGTCCGAGGTCGTCGAGGAGCCGCAGGGTGCTGGGATGCACTGTGTCACCGCGGAAGTCACGCAGGAAGTCGGCGTGCTTCTCCAACAGCGTCACCTCGACGCCGGCGCGTGCCAGCAGCAGCCCGAGAACCATTCCGGCGGGTCCGCCGCCCACGACGGCACACGTGGTTCGGTCTTCCACTTTCACACCTCGATGCGGGCGCCGATGAGGACGGTGCGGTCCAGCGGCAGCCCGAAGTAGCCGGCCGCGTCGCCGGTCATGTGCGAGATCGCAACGAAGAGCCGCTTGCGCCACGGCGCCATCGTCGGCGCGTGGCCCACGACCACGTCCACCTTGGACAGGAAGTACGAGGCCTTTTCGAGGTCGATTCGCCCCTCGGTGTCGATCGGATCGACCAGCCGCAGCGCGGCCGGCACGTTGGGTCGCTCCATGTAGCCGTAGCGCGCGGAGACGAAGAAGATGCCGTCGTCCCGACAACCGAGGTCGTCGACGCTGATGCGCTCGCTGTCGGGAACCCGCGGCACCGGTGGCGTGTCGATCGACACGATGATCACGTGCTCATGCAGCACATGGTTGTGGTCGACGTTGGCCTTCATCGACAGCGGTGTGGTCTCACCGCCGCGATTGAGGAAGATGGCCGTCCCGGGAACCCGGGGCAATGCCGCTCTGTGCTCGGCGATCTCGCGCACGAACTCGCGCAGCGAACCCTCCTTTTCGTCGCGGATGCGGGTGACGACCACACGTCCGTGCTGCCAGGTGGTGAGGATGGTGAACGTCACGAGCCCGATGAGCAGCGGCAACCAGGCCCCGTGCAACAGCTTGGTCATGTTGGCTGCCAGAAACAGCAGATCCACGGTGAGTAACGCACCCCCGCCGAGGACGATCACCCACATCGGGACACGCCACTTGATGTGGGCGACATAGAGGAACAGCACCGTGGTGATCGTGATGGTTCCCGTGACGGCCATGCCGTACGCGTAGCCCAGCGCCGCCGAAGTGCGGAAGGCGAACACCAGGTTGAGCACCGCCACCCACAAGATGCCGTTGATCCACGGCACATAGATCTGGCCGATCGACGACTCCGAGGTGTGCGCGATACGGAGCCGCGGCAGATAACCGATCTGGGCTGCCTGCGAGGCCACCGAATAGGCGCCGGTGATCACCGCCTGGGAGGCGATCACCGTCGCGGCGGTGGACAGCACCACCATCGGGATCTGCGCCCAGCCGGGCACCAGCAGGAAGAACGGCGCATTCACCACGCTCTGGTCGCCCAGCAGCAGCGCGCCCTGACCGAAATAGTTGAGCACCAGGGCCGGCAGCACCAGTCCGAGCCATCCCCAAGTGATCGCCGCACGCCCGAAGTGGCCCATGTCGGCGTAGAGCGCCTCGGCGCCGGTGACCGAGAGCACGACCGCGGCCAAGGCGAAGAACGCGATGTGGAAATGCCCGGCCATGAAGTCCAGCGCGTACAGCGGGGACAGCGCCCGCAGGATCTGCGGATGCTGGACGATTCCGCGCACACCGCAGATTCCGATGACGACGAACCACCCGATCATCACCGGTCCGAAGACGCGGCCGACGGTCGCCGTGCCGTGCTTCTGCACCATGAACAGTCCGGTGATGATGATCGCCGTGATCGGCACCACCCATTCGCCCAGACCCGGATCGACGACCTTGACGCCTTCCACCGCGGACAGCACCGAGATCGCCGGAGTGATCATGCTGTCGCCGAAAAACAGTGCCGCACCGAGGATTCCCAGCGTGGACAGGGCCGCGATCACACGCGGACCCGACTTGGTGCCGATCCGGCGCACCAAGGTGATCAACGCCATCACCCCGCCCTCACCGTCGTTGTCGGCGTGCATCACCAGACTGACGTAGGTGAGACTGACGATGATCATCACCGACCAGAAGACCAGCGAGACCACGCCGTAGACGTTGGGAATGCTGATCGGGACCGGGTGTGGATCGCTGGGGTTGAACAGCGTCTGCAAGGTGTAGATCGGGCTGGTCCCGATGTCCCCGAACACCACACCGAGGGCGCCCACGACGAGTCCCGCGCGCAGCCGTGGCGCGTGCGGAGATGACGTCACTGCGGATTCGGGGAGCACAGGTCGACGATCGTATCCCCGGCGCCAGATCCTGTCGCGGAAAACGAACCCGCAAGATCTCTGGCCAGCCGGGCGCCGCAGCGCATAGATTTTCCTTGACCGGAGCCCAGGAGGTGGCGATGCGCGGTGTGAAGGCGGCCCTTCTCGGGGCCGTGCTGCTCCCCGCGGCAACCGCCGTGGCGCCGGCCGCGCACGCCGGCCTGCAGATCGGCCACTACAACGCCTACATCGACGGCCGCTACGACTTCCACACCTGGATCTTCACGTTCGTCTCCTGCGCGCCCCCCAACGGCCTCGGCGAGTGCGCCCAGGTCTCGGCGAATCCGATGCCGATCGCCAAGGCGTTCCAGTGGTACGCCACGGCGCACCAGGCGAACGGCGTCTACACACTGGTCGTCGACGTGCCCGACGGACTTCGATGCGACAACGTGTATTACGGCCCGGTGATCCCGACCCATGACGTGTACACCTGGGATGCGGTGACGTTGACCGGCACGCTGCAGTCGACTTTCGCCGAGGGCTGTGACAACGCACCGGGCGGAACGCTGACCTACCCCTTCCGGCTCGTACGCCTCTAGACGGCTCGACGCCTAAGGTCAGCGCCCGGCGCCCATCCGAACCGCGAGATCGATGATCTCGCCGGTGCGCCAGGAGATCAGCACGAAGAACACCGCCAGGAGGCCGACGCTGAAGGACGCCTGGACCAGATTGCGCTGGGCGCGCGGGGCGTAGACGTAGACCGCCGCCACCAGGGCGCCGGTGACCAGTCCGCCGATGTGGCCCTGCCAGCTGATGCCGGGGAACGAGAAGGTGAGGACGAGGTTGATGACGATCAGGCCGACCAGCCAGCGCACATCGAGGTTGAGTCGCCTGGCCGCGACCAGGGTCGCGCCGAACAAGCCGAAGATCGCCCCGGAGGCACCCGCGGTCGCGGCGTTCAGCGGGGAGAACAGATACACCACGACCGACCCGCCGAGTGCACTGAGCAGGTACAGCGTGGCGAACCGCAGCCGGCCGAGATGCTGCTCCAGCGGCGGGCCCAACACGTAGAGCGCCCACATGTTGAACAGGATGTGCACGATCCCGTAGTGCATGAACGCCGAGCTGATCAGCCGGTAGTACTGACCGCCGGCCACCGCCACCGGGAAGAGGCTGAGCTTGTACTGCAGCGTGCGCGACGCCATCTGAAGAACGAACACCGCCACATTGGCCGCGATCAGCCCGTAGGTCACCACGGGCATGCCGGGACGCAGGATCCCGCCGGCGGCGGTGCGCGCGGGCGGCACCGAATAGGCCGCCGCCTGGACGCAGTCGACGCACTGGTGTCCGACGGCCGCGCTGCGCATGCATTCGGGACACACCGGCCGGCCACACCGCGTGCAACTCACGGCGGTGGGACGGTCCGGGTGCCGGTAACAGGTGGGCGGGCCCGCGGGGGTCTGCGCTGGATAAGGCATCGTCATGGTTCTGGCCACGACCATACTGCGCGGCGGTCTCTCCATGATTCCGGCAGCGCGAAAGCGACCGCTGGTTCGGAATCCGCGGCCATGCTGCGCTTGAACTACGAATTCCATCGTCAGTTCCGGCTCCCCTGCCGCCGGACAAAGTTGCAGATGGTGCAGAATGTCGGAGAAGTTACGTCTGAGCAGTTAATTTCCTGGTTTAGACGACGCACTGGCTCTACGACGAAATCCGTAGTAGATTCCTCATTAGGTTGAGCTCACAGCCACTCTCATGACGTCAGACGCCGAGGGGCTGAGCTCCTTTGCCGAGGCTTTCACGATGAACCCCGCCGCGGCACCCCTGACAGTCCTGCAGATCACGACTGATGGAGTCTTCTCATGCTCACCGCGCACAGTGCGAGTTCCCTCGCCATTCCCCGTGCCGCGGGCACAAACACCGGGGTCGATCTGGTGCGCGCCCGGGAACTGAGCGCGACCACGGTGCTGGTGACCGGCTTCGGCGAGATCGACGCGGCGAGCGCGTCCAGCCTTTCGGAGAGCATCGAGCGGTACCTGCCCGGCTACCGGCAGCTCGTTCTGGATCTCTCCCGACTCGAGTTCTTCGGCACCGCCGGCTACTCAGTGCTGCACCGGGTGCATTCCCGATGCGCCCGGGCGGGGGTGGACTGGGTCCTGGTTCCCGGCTTGGAGGTTGCGCGGCTTCTGAGAGTCTGCGACCCGGACGGGATCCTGCCGACCGCGCCCAACATCGTCTCGGCGGTGGCCGCCCTCGCGCGCGCCCACACCCGTCGGTCGAGGTGAGCCCCCGCCGGGTTCAGCCCCCTCGCGTTCGGCCAGAGTCGCCGGTGCCGCTGAAGTCACCATCCCGTCGGATCCGACCGGGCCCAACAGCCCGTCCACAACTGCGCTCCACGCACCACTGAAGTCTCCGTGGGTGCGGCCACACCGCTCACGGTGGTCGTCGGCTGGGGCATACTCGCGTGGAGAGAACGTCCGCTGGGAAGAAGAGGGCTGCCATGGCCACACCGGGTCGGCAATTCAACGCGGCGGTGACGCGGTTCTGGAGCGTGGCGGCTCCGCTCTACGATCTGCCCTTCCTGCAGCGGTGGGTCTACCGGCCGGCCCAGGACGAGGTGCTCTCGGAGTTGCGGGCCCACGGCGCCCAGCGCATCGCCGACATCGCCTGCGGCACCGGCATCCTGGCATCCCGCATCGCGGAGGAGCTGCATCCCGATCAGGTGTTCGGGGTGGACATGTCCGACGGCATGCTCGAACAGGCCAAGGCCCGGTCCACCACGGTGAGCTGGCTCAAGGGTCCCGCCGAGTGGCTGCCGTTCGACGACGACTCCCTGGACGCCGTGGTCACCACGTCGGCGTTCCACTTCTTCGACCAGCCGGCCGCGATGCGGGAGTTCCACCGCGTGCTGGCCCCGGGCGGCATGGCGGCCGTGGCCACCATCAGCCCGCCGCCGGCCAAGCTTCTGCAACGGCTGTCCCCGGAATCCTCCGCCGTTGCCCACAGCCCCTCCCCGGCCGCCATGCGCAGGCTCTTCACCGACGCGGGCTTCCGCATCACCAGCCAGCGGCGCGTCGACCGCCCGCTGTGGACCCGCGCCGTCTGGGACCTCATCACCGTCGGCGTGACGGACTGAGGAACCCGACATAGTGGCCGTGCAACTGCTCGCCCCGAGCATCGAAGTCGGTCTGGTGACCACGAACCTCGATGCGATGGTCGCCTTCTACGCGGGCTTCCTCGGGTTGGCCCACCAGGCCGACCTTGACTTCCCCGGCGGCTCGATGAAGCGCTACACCGTGGGTTCCCACGTGGTGCTCAAGCTGGTCACCTACGACGAACCACCGGCCGCGCCCGCGGTGGCCGGCGGCGGTCGCGCCCAGGCCGGTATCCGCTACTTCACCCTGGTGGTGGCCGACGTCCGGGACGCCGCGCGACAGGCGGCCGACGCGGGTCACCGTGTGGTGGAGGAGCCCACCGCCTTCCCCGCCGTGCCCGGTATGGGCTGGTGCTTCGTCGCCGACCCGGACGGCAACTGGGTCGAACTCGTCGGGCCGGTGTGACCCGTTGTCCGAACTGCATCCCGGGGTCGGCGCCCTGGCTCCGCTGCTCGGCACCTGGTCGGGCGCGGGTCACGGCGACTACCCGACCATCGCGCCGTTCGGCTACACCGAAGAGGTCACCTTCGGCCACGTCGGAAAGCCCTTCCTGACCTACGCCCAGCGCACCCGATCCGACGATGGTCAGCCGTTGCACGCCGAGACGGGCTACCTGCGCATGCCGTCCGCGCACCGCGTCGAATTCGTGCTCGCCCACCCGACCGGGATCACCGAGATCGACGAGGGCTCGTTGAGCGAGCAGGGCGGCGAGATCGTGATCGAAGTCCATTCGACGACGATGGGGCTCACCGCATCGGCCAAGGACGTCATGGCGATGCGCCGGTCCATAACGGTTCGCGGTGACGAACTGCACTACGTCGTTTTGATGGCCGCGGTCGGCCAACCGCTGGTGCACCACCTGACCGCTACGCTGCACCGGCAGCCGTGAACCCTGCGCGCGAGGGCCGCATCCGGATCCCGTCGAACCTCGACTCCGTCACCGACGCCGGCGCGGAGGACTCCGGCGTCCTCTCCCCCGCCGCCGTCGACGCGATCTGGGATGCGGTTCGGCACTGGTACCTCGGCGGCATGCACCCCGCCATCCAGGTGTGCCTGCGTCACGACGGCGCGGTGGTGCTCAACCGCGCCATCGGGCATGCCCGCGGCAACGGCCCGCAGGATCCCGCCGACGCCGACCGGGTGCCGGTCACCACGACGACGCCGTTCTGCGTGTATTCGGCGGCCAAGGCCATCACCACGACGGTGGTACACATGCTCGTCGAACGCGGCCAGATCTCACTGGACGCGCGCGTCTGCGACTACCTGCCGACCTACACCGGCCACGGAAAGGAACGCACCACCGTCCGGCACGTGATGACCCACAGTGCCGGCGTGCCGTTCCCCAATGGACCGCGGGCCGACCTCAAGCGGATGAACGACAGCGACTACGCCCGCGAGCAACTGGGTCACCTCAAACCGATCCACCCGCCGGGGCTGATGCACATCTACCACGGGCTGACCTGGGGACCGCTGATCCGCGAAATCGTCTCCGCCGCAACGGGTCGGGATATCCGCGAAATCCTTGCCACCGAGATCCTCGAGCCCCTCGGGTTTCGGTGGACCAATTACGGGGTGTCGCCGGCCGACGTCGGATCGGTGGCGCCCAGCTACGTGACCGGCAAGCCATTGCCCGCCCCGATCGCCGCCGCCATGAAGGCCGCCGTCGGCGGGTCCATGCAGCAGATCATCCCGTTCTCCAACAGCGAGCGCTTCCTCACCAGCGTGGTGCCGTCGTCGAGCACGGTGTCGACGGCCGATGAACTGTCCCGGTTCGCCGAGATCCTCTGCCGCGGTGGCGAACTCGGCGGTGTGCGGGTGATGCGCCCGGAAACGCTGAGCGCGGCGACGCGAGAGTGCCGGCGGCTGCGACCCGACGTCGCAACCGGCCTGGCGCCGATGCGCTGGGGCACCGGATACATGCTGGGCTCGAAGCGTTTCGGCCCGTTCGGCCGGGACGGCGCCGGCGCCTTCGGCCACACCGGTCTGACCAACATCGCCATCTGGGCCGACCCCGAGCGGCGCCTGTCGGTCGGCGTCGTCAGCAGCGGCAAGCCGGGACGGCACCCGGAGGCCGGGCGGTACACCGCCCTGCTGGACCGGATCAATGCGGTGGTTCCCCGCGGGTGAATTGTGGGCGCCTCCCCTGGCGGCTAGCGTGGCCGCATGGTTGAGTCGCTGCTGCAGCAACAACTCGACGAGGTGCGTGCGCTGCTGCGGCGCGCCCGCGACTTGTTCGGCTCGAATCCCATTGCGCCACCGCGCGATATCCGCCCGCCGGTCGAGGGCGGCCGGAGCCCGTAATCACCCGGCCGGCCCAAGGGGTCTGGACAGCCGATGGTCGCGCAAACGCGCCTCGGCCCGGTGCAGATCGGCCGGTGTCGCCATCTCCGGCGACGGACTGAACCCGGCATCGGTGATCTCCTGACGGATCTGCATCACCGCCTTGAGGTGTGACACGTCAGCGGTCCGCAGCACGGCGTCGGCCAAGGTGGCGGCGTCGCAGTCGCCCACCGCTTCGGACAGCACGACGCTGTGAAGGTACCCGCCGCGCGCCGACCGGAACATCAGGTGCCCGCTGGGGTGCACGGCATCCAACTCGGGGTCCGGCTCCCCCGGCTGACTCATCGGCCGCCCTCGGCGACGTCACGCAGCCGGCGGGCTCCGTCGGCGTCGTGCTGCTCCCACCGGGTCGCAGCTTCCAGTAGCCGGTCGGCCAGATCCGCGTGTGCGGCGGCCTGCTCCTGGTAGCAGATGCGACGGTGGTCGAGCAGTTCACGGCCGGCCTCCCGGAACTCGGCGAAGATCGGTCCCAGCGACTCCAGCGACGCCATGATCCCGGCGTGGCCGGCCGGCACGGAAGCCAGGTAGTCCGCGGTGTGGCGGTGCTCGTCGGCTGCCTGCCGCAGCTCGTCGGGAACCACGTTCAGTCGCTCTGCCATTCATCGCTCCTGTCAGGACGGGGCCGTCGCGGCGGCCCGGTTCGGCGCCGGGACCTCCGGCGCGGCGGTGCTGTGGGGCTCCGGCGGATGTTGCCAGCCTAGGAAGCCGGGGCCCATCACGCTGCCCAGGGGCTGGATCCGCTCGTCCAGAAGGGCTTTGCCGTTCCCCAGGGCCACCGCGTGCCGGTCGGTGAGCATCCCGATGTCGCCGGGAGACAGGCGAGCGGGATCGAGCGGCGCGAGGACCGCCGAGCCGGGTGCGGGGATGCTGATGCCCTGCTGGCGGAAGGCGTCGGGAATCGGTGTGCCGCCGACCGCTGCGGTGATCGCCGCGGCCAGTTCCGGGCTGGACGCGGTGACGGTGTCTCCGTCGGGAAGGTCCACCACGGCCGGATCATCGGCGGGGGGCGGCGCGCCGGCGGCTTCGTCGCCCGCGGAGTCGGCCGGTACTTCCGGCTCCGGCTCCGGGTCGGAGACGATGTCGGCGGGGCCGCTGTCGGCGGGGCGGGGAAGGTCCACGGTCGGCGGGTCCGGAAGCAGCGGTCGGGACTGTCCGCTCCCCATCCCCGCCGAGATCCCCGGCAGGGCCGGGCCGAACGGAGCGCCGCCGGGCGAGCCACCACCCCAGGACGGGGCGGCCACGGCCGGTAGCGGCATGGGAGGCGCCGGGGCCGCGGCCGGTGCCGGGGACGGCGCTGCGGGTACCGAAGCCGGCGGTGGCGCGGATAGCGGCGGATCGGACCATGCCATCCAGTTGGGCATCGGGTCGACGGGATCCATCGGGGTCAGGACGTCCGGATCGGGGTACACCGGTTGCGGCGGGGACGCGGAATCCACTGGTGCGCTGGTTGTTTGGGGAGTCGGCGGTCTGCGCGGTTCGGACTCCGAGGCCACTGTTCCGGATTGCCCGGCAGGCGGTGCGGCAGGGCCACGGTCCTGGGGGCTCGGGGTGGAGGCGGCATAGAGCGCACTCAGCGCAGCCGCCAGGGATGCCTGGGAGGTGGCGTCCAGGCTTGAGTGCTCCACCACGTTGCGGATGTCGCGCAGCTTTCCGATCAGATAGCGCTGGAACTCGCGGGCGCCGGCCGGGGTGTCGAGGTCGGTGCGGGTCCTCACCGTGGCCTCGATGTCACGTTGCAGCGCCGTGAGTTCGGTGAGGCCGTCGGCGTGCGCGGCATGCGCGTTGAGGACCGCGGTGACCACTTGAAGGTCGACATGTGCGGCGTCGGTGTCCTGGTGCGAGAGTGCGCCCTCGGCGTCGCGGATCGCCTCGGCGGCGGCGCCTTCGCCGACTCGGGGCGGGGGACCGGACGGGCCGGTCGGCGGGCCGCTGAGGAAGACGTCCGGATGGGCCGCGGCCAGCTTGGTCATGACGGCACCGAGCGCCCCCGGCGGGCTCGCCGGGTTGAGTGCCGCCGCGACGTCGTCTCCGGTCAACCCCGCCTTCCAGGCGTCGGGATCGCCGGTGACCGAACGGACGCGGGCTATCGCGTCGAGCAGATCGTGGTACGACGCCACCGGGAACCTCTCATGCCGGTGACTGTAGGCAGGGATGGACCACCGAACAATTCACCCCTGTGGACGTCCACGTATCCGGTTCTTGTTACCGGTATCTATCCGTAAGTTGCTGAATGACAACGACTTTGGCTTGAACCGCGGCCTGCGCGTCGCGGACGACGGCGGCGATGTCGCGGTTCTTGGCGACCAGGTGCCGGCTGAGTTCGTGTGCGGCGGCCGGGCTGTCCCCGGGCGGCCGGATGTAGGTGGCGCCGAGTTCGGCGTTGATGGCGTCGATGCGGCCGATCGACTCGACCGCGAGGGCGTGGGCATCGGTGAGCACCTCGGCGAGGTCGCGATCGGCCGCGGCGAGTTCGGCATCCCGTACGGCGAGTGCACGGCGGGCGACCTCGAGGGAGTCCGGGGAATCGCCGTGCTGCGACATGGGCACGACCGTACCCATCGCCCTACCGGGCGACAACTCACCTCGCTAGGCGGGCCGGCGGATGGCCACGGCGCTGCCCATCCGGCTGATCTGCACCGTCGCGCCCGGTTGCGGTGCCTCGACGACCATGCCGTTGCCGATGGCCATCTGAACGTGCCCGGCATGTGGGAACACCAGGTCGCCGGGCCGGACCCGGGATCGCGGCACGGGCAGACCGTCGTGGATCTGCTCGTAGGTGGTCCGGTGCAGGCGCACGCCCGCCTGTGCGTAGGCCCACTGCACCAGGCCCGAGCAGTCGAAGCGATCCGGCCCCGTGGCCCCCCACACATAGGGCCGACCCAGCCTGCTCAGCGCGGCGCGGACGGCGCTCACCGCGCGGGCGTCCTGCCCGGCTGCACCCCCGGGTCGATAGTGCAAGCCGCGCAGCGCCGACCGGCGGCGGTGGGCACGAAGACGGGCGGTGCGGACGTGAGCATGCGCGGTTCGCAGCCGAATCGCCCTGCGGCGGAGGACTTCCCGCGCGGCGATCGGGTTGTCGGGCAAGGCCGCCGCGTCGGCGCGCGCGGCGGACAGCACCGCTCCGGTACTGCGGTGGGCGTCGGCGTGGTCGCCCTGGGCCTCGCTGAGGATCCGGATCAGCCGGGCATCGACGTCGCGGGTGTCGCGCAACCGCGTGGCCTGGGCGGTGTCCGCCGACCGGTAGGCCTCGCCCACTGCACCGGCAACGTTGACCGGGGGTGCCGCGGCGTCGGACGAGACGTTGAGCGTGGGCGGCGCGGTAGGTCCGGCGAACAAAGCGTGGGCGCGGCGCAGGACGTCGAGATCGTCCGTCACGACTCCACCTCGACGAAGCGCCGCACCCGCGGCAGCGCCCCGGGCGGTACGAGTCCCCGGTTGCGGATGCTCCACATCTCCTCGCCGGTGACGCCCAGCAGGGCGGCGATCACCGCGTCCGGCAAGCCGCTGCGTCGGCAGGCGCGATCGAAACGAGCCCCGATACCGCCGGGCATCCTGGCCAGCAAGCTCGAGCGGATGTCCTCCAGCGTCTTGAGTTGGGCCATCAACCGGTCGGCGGAATCGGATCCTGCGTTCACCGCGACCCGCCACGAATTGGCTGCCAGCATCTCGGCCTTCACGCACTGCGCGATCACGGATTGAATATACGTCTCGTATTCGTTTGACGTCTCCGCCGGCAAACGAGCTATCAACGAATTGAGCGATTCGAGGTGCGCATCGGCGTGCGCCTCCAGAACGTCGGCGTCGGTATGGCGGCTGACGACCATCGCGCCGCGGTCGCCGTCCGCGCGGGAAGGTTCCGGTACGTCCTCGAGAAGCTCTGACAACTCGGCCTCGGGGTCGTCGGCGACCAGCAGGCGCGCGTAGGTCCCCGGGGGTAGACCGAGTCCGTTCTCAACCTTTTGAACTGTGCCTTTATGTGGCTTTCGGGCCCCGCGTTCCAAGTAGCTCAGCCCCATGATGCTGACACCGGTGGCCGCGGCCAGGTCCGCCAGTGACCAGTCCCGGGATTCCCGCAGCGCCCGGATGGCAGCACCCGCCGCCTCGCGGCTCACAGACGGGCTCCCAGCATGGGCGAATCGTACACAGCTCGCATTGTGTATACGTTTCTGTGTACGTTTTAGTTGCATGACTCCGTCGTTGTGTATACGCTTCCGTCATCGAATCCGTTCCTAGGAGGTAGCCATGGACATCCGCCCGTGCTCGTCAGACCCGGACCTGTGGTTCGGCTATGCCGATGACGACGCCAGTGACGGCGCCGCCAAAGCCCGCGCCTACGAGCAGTCGGCCACTCGGGCGCGCACCATCTGCCTGCGCCGCTGCCCGCTGGCCCAGCAGCGGCAATGCGCCCGCCAGGCGGTGGAAGCGGGGGAGGAGTACGGGGTGTGGGCCGGGGTGAAACTTCCGGGCGGTCAGTACCGCAAAAGGCACCAGCTCGCGCACGCCCGCGCCGTCCTGCGGCAGATCGCCGACGGCCTGCTCAACCCTCGGCAGCTGCCGGAAAGCGCAGAACTTCTCTCCCGGGCCGAGGCGCCGACCGCCCCCGAACCGGCCGTCGTGCACCTCACCCTGGGCCGGCCGGCGGCAGCCGCCTGACCACGACCGGTGACCCACCCATGACATCTGTAGCGGGCGTCTGCAGGGGCCACCGATCCCGGCGTGACCTCAGGGCCGAAGATGCGGGCGCCGGCACCAGCCGCCGGTCTGCGATGAACACGCGGGCAATCTGAGCATGTGGGCCTAGCCGCTCGCACGGGAGCAGACTGTCAATGTGCGGGCTGTCGCGATCCTCACCATCACGGGACTGGTCGCGCTCGTCGTCGCCCTGCTGACCGGGAGCACGCCACTGGCCGTACTGGTGATCGGCTTGGCGGTCGCGGGGATCACCCTCCTGATTCGTGACTGGCGCGATGACCGGAACCGCGCTTCGGCGGAGACGTCCTCCGAGGGCGAGCCCGGCCATCGACTGTCCCCGGACGAGTTCTCACCCGACATTTCCACCGACCCCAACGGGCCGTCCTCCAACGCCCGGGCGGATTGATTCGCGCAGCGACGAGGAGAAGTCGGATCAGCGGACCGGCTCAGCCGCCCCCGCGGCGCACCATCTCCAGCGTCCCGAGCTCCCGGATCGCGCGCCCGCCCCGGGAAAGCATCGCGAGCACCATCTCGTCGCCCCGCTCCGTCGCCGCCGAGAAGGCGAACCCCAGCGTGGTGATCAACGGGACCTGCAGCATTCCGAAACGGTAGTCCTGCCAAGCTGTTTCGGCGTCGTAGTCCTGCACCCCATGGCCTACCAGGGCTCGCTGGTAGACGCCGACCAGCTCCTGTTCATGGGCGGCCCGATCGTCGGGGGAAAGGCTGGTCGCCAGAAAATAGGAGAGGTCGCGGGCGGGCAGACCGACCGCCAACGTCTGCCAGTCCACAACGGTCACCCGCGTGCGATCGGGGTCGAACAGAAGGTTGTCGGCCCGGTAGTCACCATGCAGCAGGCTGAACCGGTCCGGAGAGCCGACAAGCCAGTCGGCGATCGCCTCCGCGGACTCCAGCACGGTGGCTCGGTCGGCGGGGTCCATCCGCGGACCCAGTTTGTCGACGGTCGTCCGGGCCGCCAGCCGGGTGATGTCGCCGAGGCCGCGGGCCGTCGGCTCGTCCGGCTTCGGCATGACGGTGCCGGTGAAAGTCAGCCACGCGGGATCGCACCAGCGCGGACCGTGCAGACCGGCCAGCGCTGCCGCGGCGAGCCTGGCCTCGTCGGTCGTGCATCCGCGGATCTGGTCGGCCTGTTCGGCAGGTGCCATATCGGCGAGCAGAAGAGCGAACTCGCCACCGTCGCCCGCCAGCGCGCAGTGGTAGCAGCGGGGGAGCGGCACGGCGACGGTATCGGCAACCGCGGTGTAGAACGCATGCTCGGAGCGGTAGCTCAGCGCGACCCGCTCGCGCACCGCGTCCTCCTGGGCGGGCAGTTTGACGACGAAGGTGTCCGGTAGGCCGCCGGGATTGTCCGCGTAGCGCACCGTGAGCCGGTAGGTGGCTCCGGTCTGGCCGGTGCCGATGGGGCTGATGTCGACGGCGTCCACCACTACGGGACGATCTGCGTCGCCGAGAACTTCCGACAACCAGGCCGCCGTGACCTCCGCGGGGGAGGCGGGAATGGGAGCGTGGGCCGTCATGCCCGCGATTACACCATCGCCAGACGGCACGGCGGCGGCCGAATGCGCCGTACGATCTACGCCCATGACCCGGCGCTTCGTCGACCTCTCGGTGCCGCTGCAGGCCGGGATCGCCTCCGATCCGCCGGGGCATCTGCCGGAGATCGACTACTACGACCACCGGCAGACCGCCGCGGAGGTGGTGTCGTTCTTCCCCGGCTCCACGGTGGACGACCTCCCCGACGGCGAGGGCTGGGCCATCGAGCGGGTGCGGATCACCACCCACAACGGCACGCACCTCGACGCGCCCTACCACTACGCCTCCACGATGGACGGCGGTAGGCGCGCGATCACCATTGATGAAGTGCCCCTGGAGTGGTGCCTGCAGCCGGCGGTGAAGCTGGATTTCCGGCACTTCGATGACGGCTACGTGACGACGGCCGCCGACGTGCAACAGGAACTGGATCGAATCGGCCACGAGCTGCGGCCACTGGAGATCGTGCTCGTAAACACCAGCGCCGGAGCGCATTACGGACAACCCGACTACGTCGGCAAAGGGTGCGGCATGGGGCGCGAGGCGACGCTGTACCTACTGGAGCGCGGGGTGCGCCTCACGGGGACCGACGCATGGAGCTGGGACGCCCCGTTCTCCTACACCGCAAAGCGCTACGCGCGCACCCACGACGCGTCGATCATCTGGGAGGGTCACCGCGCCGGGCGCACGATCGGCTACTGCCACATCGAGAAATTGCACAACCTCAAGTCGCTGCCGGCCGATGGCTTCGAGGTGTCGTGTTTTCCGGTGAAGGTCCACGCGGCCTCGGCGGGATGGACCCGCGCGGTGGCGATCTTCGACGAGTGACGGCTGGGCCCGATTGTCTCGCTCCTCAACCGCCTCGTCCCTCGGCGGCATCGTCGACTCGCCGGGTCAGCCGGTGAACTTCCCGCTGCGGATCCGCTCGGCTTCCATCAACGCCAGCTCGTGCGCGCCGGGGACGACGATGTCGGGGTCCGGCACGAAGTCGACGTCGCCCGCGCGATCCTGGTAGGGGACCGCGGCCAGGATGACCTTGATGGCGTTGAGCCGGGCCTTGTGCTTGTTCTCCGAGCGGATGATGATCCACGGCGCATCCGGGGTGCTGGTGCGGCGCAGCATGCGGTACTTGGCCTCGGTGAAGTCGTCCCAGTGCTCCTGGGCCTGGACGTCGATCTCGCTGAGTTTCCACTGGCGCAGCGGATCGTCGCGGCGGCGGTCGAACCGGCGGGCCTGTTCTTCCTTGGTGACGCTGAAGTAGAGCTTCACCAGGATGGTGCCCTGGCGCACCAGATCCTTCTCGAAGCCGACGACACCCTTGAGGAAGTTGCGATATTCCTCGTCGGTGCAGAAGCCGAACACCGGCTCCACCATCGCGCGGTTGTACCAGGAGCGGTCGAACAGCACCATCTCGCCGCCGGTGGGGAACTGGGCGACGTAACGCTGGAAGTACCACTGGCTGCGCTGTTCCTCGGTGGGTCTGCCCAGCGCGACCACCCGGTAGTGCTTCTCGTTCATGTACCGGGTGACCCGGCGGATGGTGCCGCCCTTTCCGGCGGCGTCCCGGCCCTCGAAAAGCACGATCATCCGGCGGTTCTCCTGCTCCAGGTAGCGCTGCAGCTTGAGCAGCTCCACCTGGAAGGGCTTGAGTTCTTCTTCCTCGAGGACGCGACGGGGGAGGGCCATGCTCATATCTTGACCCAGCGGTCAACCGCCCCGGCGCTAAGGCTCGGCTATCTCGGCGTCCCGGTCGCCGTCGATGACCCATCGCCGGGCCTGCGCGGCGTGCGCCGGCGGGTAAACCCGCCACTCGCCGGGGAACAGCAGGCCGAAGAATCGCGTAGCCCAGACCATCCACTCGACGTCGGTGACGATCGCGCCGCGTTCCCAGTGGAACCACGTGCTGAAGCTGGACTTCCAGTCCTCCCAGGCGGCGTCGAGCCCCGAACCCGTGTAGTCGGGGGCGACCTCGCAGTACATGCTGAGCTTGTCGTGGCGCGCGAGCTTGTCCTCGATGTCGGCGACGACCGCTGCGTAGTCGGCCTTGGTGAGACGGTCGTGGCAGGCATAGGCGGCGACGTCGTCGGGGAAGCCGCCGAGGATCTCGATCACCCGGGTGACGCTACGCGCGGACAAGCGGGTCCGGGTGGTCACCGCGCGGCCGGCGACGGCTATCAGTCGAACGGGGCGTCGGCGTCGGGGTGCACCAGCAGGACCCGGCTGAGGTTGGTGAGCCGAAGCACAGACTTGACCTGCTCGTTCGGGTCCGTGATCCGCAGGTCGCCGCCGGCGGCCCGCGCCGCCTTCAGCGATGCGATCAGAGCCCCGATCCCGGAGGAGTCGACGGCATCGGCGTGGGACAGGTCCACCAGCAGCCTGACGTGGCCGGCGGCGATCAGCTCGGACAGCTGGCCACGCAGACTTCCCGCCGTCGTCAGATTGAGCCGCCCCGTCGCCAGCAGAACGGTGGCGCCGGACGGCGCCAGTCTGGTGGCGTAGGTGACGGGCTTAGTCATTGACGGCACTCAGCACGACGTGGTCGAGCCACACGGTCACCGCTCCAGGGCCGATGTACATGGTGGAGGTGTGCGGGCCGACCGGCTTGCCGATCACCGTGGCGTTCTCCTGGAACGCGGGTCCGCACACCGGAGCGTCGCAGATCATCCAACTCCCGTCGTCGGCCCCATTCGCCAGCCGGACGTTGTAGCGGCCGGGCGGTATCGCGGCGGCCAGACCGGGTTGCGCGTGTGGGCCGACAGCGTACATCGCGGTGCCGTCCTTGCCCCCGCTCCACTGGTGGTTCGCCGTGGGGACGTCCGTCGACTGCGGCGGAACGGAGCCGGGCATCTCGGTGACCGTCACCGTCACCGTCGGGACCGCCTGGTGCGACGGAGCGCCCTGACAACCGGCGAGGGCCAGGGCGGCGGCACCGAGGGCCGTCACCATGACCGGAACTTTCGCGTACATCACACATCCCGTCGATCCGGAAACCACCCGGCGTGATCCGATTAAATCCGACTCTTAGACTACTGCAGCAGCCGGACCCCACTCTGCTCCAGCTAATGAACATGCAGAGCGATCTTGGGACTAGACCCCGCGACGACACGGCTGAAACTGCAGGTGGCAGCGCTGCTGCGGGCAGTAACACCGTGTCATTGGTTCGTAGACATTCATCACTGGCGAAGGCAACCCTAAGCTCGGGTAACCCTGCGGGTCAGCCGGTCGCCGGAGGTCACGGGCAGCGGCCCAGGGAGATCTCACCGCTTCACCATGTAGCGGTGGTGGCAGCCATCGCCGCAAACACAAAGGTCACGACCTCTTTCGAGTTCGTGACCTAAGCGCTCGCAGTTCTCAGAACTGCTCAGTGTGGGCGAAGGGGGACTTGAACCCCCACGTCCCGAAGGACACTGGCACCTGAAGCCAGCGCGTCTGCCATTCCGCCACTCGCCCGAATGACGCCGGGAGCCTATCACGGTGGGGAGGACCGGCCCCAATTGCCTCCGAGGCCTCGGAATGCCCGCGGCCCGCTTGAACTGCACCGATGGGACTCCTCCAGCGGTGCCGGCGGCCATGGGGTGACCTCGGCCGATACCATGGAGGAGGCCACCCGCGGGTGGGGAATCGAGGTAGGCGGTCCGGTGGGTCACCAGAAGGGCCTGGCTGCGCGGATCGAGCGCATGCTGGAGGACAGCGTCGGCGACGCGTTCGCCCGGGTCTTCGGCGGCTCCATCGTCCCCGCCGAAGTCGAGTCGTTGCTGCAACGGGAGGCCTCGGACGGGGTACGCCCGCTACCGGGCGATCGTTTCCTGGCCCCCAATGACTACGTCATCACCCTGGGCGCCGCCGACTTCGAGAAGGTCAGCGGGGACCGAGATCTCACTGCAGACACATTTGCCAAACATTTGACCGCATACATTCACGAGCAGGGCTGGCAGACCTACGGTGAGGTGGTAGTCCGGTTCGAGCAGGCCGAGAGTCTGCACACCGGCCAGTACCGTGCCCGAGCCGTTGTGAATCCCGACGCCGACCCCCGCCCGCCTGCTCCCCGTCCAGCACCAGCAGAATCGAACCAGGCGTACACCGCAGAACCAGGAGTGCCAGCGATGACCGACAACCCGAACTACCGCGGACAGGGACGACCGGGCGACGAGTACTACGACGACCAGTACGGCCGCCCGCAGGAGGATCCGCGCGCCGGCGCACCCGATGCTCCGCGGGCCCCGTACACCCCTGAGCAGGGCGGCTACCCGCCGCCCCGGCAGGGCTACCCGGCGCAGGGCGGCTACCCCGATCAGGGTTACTACCCCGGCTACGAGCAGCAGCGCCCCCCGGCCGCGCCCGGCTACGGCTCCCCCGGCTACGACCAGGGCTACCGGCCCGCCCCGCAGGGCTACGGTGCCCCGCAGTACGGGCCCCCGCCCGGTGGCGGCTACGTCCCCCCGGCCGCCCCCCCGGCCGCCGAGTACGGACGCCAGGCCCCGGGCCGCCACGAGGGCCCGGGTTACGGCGGTTACGAACAGCAGCGACCCGCATACCCCGATCCCGGATACCAACAGCCCGGCTACGGTCGTCCCGAATACGGTCAGCCGGACTACGGCCGTTACGACCAGGCCGGCTATCCGCCCGCTCCGGCAGCGCCCGAGTATGACTACGGCCAGCCCGAGCAGGCCGGCTACGGCTACGCGGCGCCGGCCGCTCAGGGGGATTACCCCTCCGCGGTAGGCGGCACGGTGACCCTGCAGCTTGATGACGGCAGCGGCCGCACCTACCAGTTACGTGAGGGCGCGAACGTCATCGGCCGCGGCCAGGACGCACAGTTCCGGCTGCCCGACACCGGGGTTTCCCGCCGCCACCTGGAGATCCGCTGGGACGGCCGCACGGCCATGTTGCAGGACCTGAACTCCACCAACGGCACCACCGTGAACAACGCCCCGGTTCAGGAGTGGCAACTCGCCGACGGGGATGTGATCCGGCTGGGTCACTCCGAGATCATCGTCCGGGTTCACTGAGCAGGCCGGCACAGGGCGGGGCCTGGTGGCTTCACCCCCGGGCGCTCCGGCGTCCCAGTATCCTGTGACGTTGCCGACGTCCGCCGGGTTCCCGGCGTCAGGCGAGGTGCCACCGCGACAGGAGGACGGAGGGACGCCGCATGCAGGGTCTGGTGCTGCAGCTGACGCGTGCCGGTTTCCTGTTGCTGCTCTGGCTGTTCATCTGGGCCGTGCTGCGCATCCTGCGCACCGACATCTACGCCCCCACCGGCGCGGTGATGGTTCGGCGCGGGCTGCCCCTTCGCGGCACCCGGTCGCCGGCCCGGCAGAACCGGACCGCCGGGGCCCGCTACCTGGTGGTCACCGAGGGCGCACTGGCCGGCACCCGGATCAATCTCGGCACCCAACCGGTGCTCATCGGCCGCGCGGATGACTCCACGCTGGTGCTCACCGACGACTACGCCTCCACCCGGCACGCCCGGCTCTCGCCGCGCGGCGCCGACTGGTTCGTCGAGGATCTGGGCTCGACCAACGGCACCTACCTGGACCGCTCCAAGGTCACCACGGCGGTGCGCGTTCCGGTCGGCACGCCCGTGCATGTCGGCAAGACGGTAATCGAGCTGCGCCCGTGACCCTTGCCCTGCGCTACGCCGCGCGCAGCGACCGCGGCCTGGTCCGCGCCAACAACGAGGACTCCGTCTACGCCGGAGCCCGGCTGCTGGCGCTGGCCGACGGCATGGGCGGACACGCAGCAGGGGAGGTGGCTTCGCAACTGGTGATCGCGGCGCTGGCCCACCTCGACGACGACGAGCCCGGCGGCGACATCCTCGGAAAGCTCGAACACGCTGTCCACGAAGGAAACTCGGCAATCGCCGAGCAGGTTGAGCTCAACCCGGAGCTGGACGGGATGGGGACGACACTCACCGCGATCCTGTTCGCCGGTGACCGGCTGGGGCTGGTGCACATCGGGGACTCCCGCGGTTACCTGCTGCGCGACGGGGAACTCGCGCAGATCACCAAGGACGACACCTTCGTGCAGACCCTCGTCGACGAGGGACGCATCACCGCCGAGGAGGCGCACAGCCATCCTCAGCGGTCGCTGATCATGCGGGCGCTGACCGGCCAGGAGGTCGAGCCGACGCTGATCATGCGGGAGGCCCGTGAGGGCGACCGCTACCTGCTCTGCTCGGACGGGCTGTCCGACCCGGTCAGTCACGAGACGATCCTCGATGCATTGAAGATTCCGGACGTGGGCGACAGCGCCGACCGGCTCATCGAACTGGCGCTGCGCGGCGGCGGTCCTGACAACGTCACGGTGGTGGTCGCCGACGTCGTCGACCACGACTACGGCGGCCAGACCCAGCCCATCATCGCCGGGGCGGTCTCCGGCGACGACGACAACCGGATCGCGCCGCCCAATACCGCCGCGGGCCGGGCTTCGGTCATCGCGCCCAGGACACCGGTGGCCAAACCTATTGTCCCTGAACCTGATCCGCCCGCACGACCGCGGTCACGCAGGCGCCTGTTCATCGCTGCCGCGGTGGTGGCCCTGCTTGCGCTGGCCGGGATCGGCGTCGGCTACAGGATGATCCGCAACTACTACTATGTGAGTGCCGCCGACGGCACCGTGGCCATCATGCGCGGCATCCAGGGTTCGATCCTGGGCGTGCCGTTGCAAGAGCCCTACCTGCTCGGGTGCATCAACGATCGCGGAGAGCTGTCGCAGATCAGCTACGGCCAGGCACATTCCCAACTCGGTTGCAGCCTGATGCGGGTGCAGGATCTGCGCCCCTCGGAGCGGGCCCAGGTGTCGGCCGGACTGCCGGCCGGGAGCCTGGACAACGCGATCGGGCAACTGCGGGAACTGGCGCACAGCTCGCTGCTGCCCCTGTGCACCCCGCCGGCCGTGACGCGCCCGACGACGACCGCGGCCCCACGCACGGGATCCGGCGTTCCCTCCGCACCGCCGACGACCTCCGCCGCACCAACTTCCGCGCCGCCCACCACCACGCCGCTGCCCACCACGCCGCTGCCCTCCGCACCGCCGACGACCTCCGCGTCGCCGGCGTCCGCGCCACCACCATCTCCGCCGCCCGTACCGCAGAAGCCGGGCACCGACTGCCGGACCGCGGCGTGAAGCGCGGCAAGCACGGCGCCAACAGCGCCGTGACCACGGTCCCCCAGTCACCGGTGCGGATCACCCCTCCGCTGCCGACCCGGCGCAACGCCGAACTCGGGCTGCTGTGTTTCGCCACCCTGATCACCGGCACCGCGCTGCTGATCGTCGAGGGCAACCAGGAGCAGGGCCTCAGCTGGGACCTGCTGACCTACACCGCTGCGTTCCTGGTGCTGTTTCTGCTGGCGCACTTGGCGATTCGCCGCTTCGCACCGTATGCCGACCCGCTGCTGCTGCCGGTGGTCGCACTGCTCAACGGCCTGGGCCTGGTGCTGATCCACCGCCTCGACCTGGTGCCGGGCAACAGCGCCGACGACCCGAGCGCAGGGCAGCAGATGCTGTGGACACTGGTGGGCGTCGTCGGTTTCTCCCTCGTGGTCATCTTCCTGACGGATCACCGGCTGCTGGCCCGCTATGACTACATCTGCGGGGCCGCCGGTTTGATCCTGCTGGCCATCCCGGCGCTGCTGCCCACAAAGCTCTCGGAGACCAACGGCGCCAAGATCTGGATTCGGCTGCCGGGCTTCAGCATTCAGCCGGCGGAATTCTCCAAGATTCTGCTGCTGGTCTTCTTCGCCGGCGTGCTGGTGGCCAAGCGCAGCCTGTTCAACAGCGCCGGAAAACATTTCCTGGGCATGGATCTGCCGCGTCCGCGCGATCTCGCGCCACTTCTGGCCGCGTGGATCATCTCGGTGGGCGTCATGGTCTTCGAGAAGGATCTCGGAACCTCGCTGCTGCTGTACGCGTCCTTCCTGGTCATGGTGTACATCGCCACCGAGCGGTTCAGCTGGGTCGTGATCGGTCTGAGCCTGTTCGCCGCGGGAAGCGTTGTGGCATATCACCTTTTCGGTCATGTGCGCGGACGCGTGCAGACCTGGATGGATCCCTTCGCGGACCCCGAGGGCGCCGGTTACCAGATGGTGCAGTCCAAGTTCAGCTTCGCCACCGGCGGGGTGTTCGGCACCGGGCTGGGTAACGGTCAGCCGGGCACGGTGCCCGCCGCCTCGACCGACTTCATCACCGCGGTGGTGGGGGAGGAGCTGGGTCTGGTGGGACTGGCCGGGGTGCTGCTGCTCTACACGATCGTCATCGTCCGGGGCCTGCGGACCGCGATAGCGGTGCGCGACAGCTTCGGAAAGCTGCTCGCCGCGGGGCTGGCGTCGACGCTGGCGATCCAGTTGTTCATCGTCGTCGGCGGGGTGACGGGGTTGATCCCGCTGACCGGACTCACCACGCCGTGGATGTCCTACGGCGGCTCGTCGCTGGTGGCCAACTACATCCTGCTGGCGATTCTGGTGCGGATCTCCCACGCCGCCCGCCGGCCGATCCGCACCAGCCAGAACACACCGATCGCGGCAGCCCGCACGGAGGTGTTCACCCGGTCATGAACACTTCGCTGCGACGGATCTCGATGATGGTGATGGGGCTGGTGGTCCTGTTGCTGATCAACGCGACCGTCACCCAGGTGTTCCGCGCCGACGCGCTGCGCGCCGACCCCCGCAACCAGAGGGTGCTCCTCGACGAGTACGCCCGCCAGCGCGGGCAGATCGCCGCCAGCGGACAGTTGCTGGCCTACTCGGTGGCGACGACCGGGCGCTACCGCTACCTGCGGGTGTATCCGGACCCGATGATCTACGCCCCGGTCACCGGCTTCTACTCGCTGCGCTTCTCCAGCACCGGACTGGAGCGCGCGGAGGACCCGATCCTCAACGGCTCCGATGAGCGGCTGTTCGGAAAGCGGCTGGCCGACTTCTTCACTGGCCGCGATCCGCGCGGGGGCAATGTCGAGACGACGATCGTCCCCCGGGTACAGCAGGCCGCGTGGGCGGCCATGCAGCAGGGCTGCAACGGGGGCTGCAAGGGTTCGGTGGTGGCGCTGGAGCCCTCGACCGGGAAGATCCTGGCGATGGTCTCCGCGCCCTCGTACGACCCCAACCTGCTGTCCACCCACGACACCGAGGAGCAGGGCAAGGTGTGGGAGCAGCTGCGCGACGATCCCGCCTCGCCGCTGACCAACAGGGCGATCTCCGAGCGGTACCCCCCCGGGTCGACGTTCAAGGTCATCACCACCGCCGCGGCGCTACAGGCCGGCATCACCGAGAACGAGCCGCTGACCGCCGCCCCGCAGATCGTGTTGCCCAACAGCACGGCGACGCTGGAGAACTATGGCGGCACGCCCTGCGGCGGCGCGCCCAAGGCCCCGCTGCGCGAGGCGTTCGAGCGGTCCTGCAATACCGCGTTCGTCGAACTCGGTATCCGCCTCGGGGGCAACGCCATCCGCGACACCGCCGACGCGTTCGGCTTCGACAACGAACCCGACCCGATCCCGTTGCAGGTCGCCGAGTCCACCGTCGGGCCGATGACCGACAGTGCCGCGGTCGGCATGTCGAGCATGGGGCAGAAGGACGTCGCGGTCACGCCGCTGCAGAACGCCATGGTCGCCGCGGCAATCGCCAACGGCGGGCTGGTGATGCAGCCATACCTGGTGCAGCGGCTCGAGGCCCCCGATCTTTCCGACATCAGCAACACCGCACCGAGTGAGCAGCGGCGCGCGGTTCCCGCCGAAGTCGCGGCTAAGCTAACAGATTTGATGATCGGCGCCGAGAAGTTCACCCAGCAGAACGGGGCGATTCCGGGCGTGCAGATCGCATCCAAGACCGGGACCGCCGAACACGGGCCCGACCCGCGCAACACCCCGCCGCACGCCTGGTACATCGCGTTTGCGCCCGCACAGAATCCCCGGGTCGCGGTCGCGGTGCTGGTCGAGAACGGGGGCGACCGGCTCTCGGCGACCGGGGGCGCACTGGCGGCGCCGATCGGCCGCGCGACGATCGCGGCGGCATTGCAGGGGGCGCCATGAGGCACCGCAGCCGAGCGCAGGCGAGGCAAGACATGGACTTCCGCAGCCGAGCGCAGGCGAGGCAAGACATGGACTTCCGCAGCCGAGCGCAGGCGAGGCAAGACATGGACTTCCGCAGCCGAGCGAAGCGAGGCAAGCAATGAGTCCCCGCGTGGGGGTGACCCTGTCCGGTCGCTACCGCCTACAACGACTGATCGCCACCGGCGGTATGGGCCAGGTGTGGGAGGCCGTCGACAGCCGCCTGGGCCGCCGGGTGGCGGTCAAGGTGCTCAAGCAGGAGTTCTCCTCCGATCCCGAATTCCTCGAGCGCTTCCGCGCCGAGGCCCGCACGGTGGCCATGCTGAACCACCCGGGCATCGCGGCGGTGCACGACTACGGCGAGACCGACATCGACGGCGAGGGGCGCACCGCTTACCTGGTGATGGAACTCATCAACGGCGAACCCCTGAACTCGGTGATCAAGCGCACCGGACGGCTCTCGCTGCGGCACGCCCTGGACATGCTCGAGCAGACCGGCCGGGCGCTGCAGGTGGCCCACGCCGCCGGGCTGGTGCATCGCGACGTCAAACCCGGCAACATCCTCATCACGCCGACCGGCCAGGTGAAGCTCACCGACTTCGGCATCGCCAAGGCCGTCGACGCCGCCCCGGTCACCCAGACCGGCATGGTGATGGGTACGGCGCAGTACATCGCGCCGGAGCAGGCGCTCGGTGAGGACGCCACCGCGGCGAGTGACGTGTACTCGCTGGGAGTCGTCGGCTACGAAGCGGTTTCGGGCAAGCGGCCCTTCACCGGCGACGGCGCGCTGACCGTCGCGATGAAGCACATCAAGGAGACCCCGGCGCCGCTGCCCGCCGACCTGCCGCCGAACGTGCGCGAGCTGATCGAGATCACCCTGGTCAAGAATCCGGGGATGCGGTATCGCACCGGCGGCCAGTTCGCCGACGCGGTGGCCGCGGTGCGTTCCGGCCGCCGCCCGCCCCGCCCGAACTCCGCGCCCACGATCAAGGCCACTCCGGCCGCCATTCCCAGCACCAGTCCCCGACGACCGGTTGCCGAGGTCCGGCCCGCCACCACGGCGCGGCCCCGTCCGAGTACCGCCCACCGGCCGCCGCCGCCGGCCCGACGAACCTTCAGCTCCGGTCAGCGGGCGCTGCTGTGGGCCGCCGGTGTGCTGGGAGCGCTGGCCATCATCAGCGCGATCCTGATCGTGCTGGCCGACCGGGAGCGGCGCTCGAACACCCCGGTGGAGCAGACCGTCACCGACACCGTCGCGCCCCAACCCGCCGCACCGGCGACGCCGTCGGGGTGGACGGGGGACACTTCCGGAGTGACCGTCGTTCCCGCCGGCCTCCCCGTGGCGTCGCTGCCCGAGGGCATTCAGCTGACCCCTGACGGTGAGGGCCCGCGATGACCACGCCGCACCACTTGTCGGACCGCTACGAGCTCGGGGAGATCCTCGGCTTCGGCGGCATGTCCGAGGTCCATCTGGCACGCGATCTGCGGCTGCACCGTGACGTCGCCGTGAAGGTGCTGCGTGCTGATCTCGCGCGTGACCCGAGCTTCTATCTGCGCTTCCGCCGCGAGGCGCAGAACGCCGCCGCGCTGAACCATCCCGCGATCGTCGCGGTCTACGACACCGGCGAGGCGGTCACTCCCAGCGGGCCGCTGCCCTACATCGTCATGGAGTACGTCGACGGCGTGACGCTGCGCGACATCGTCCACAACGACGGGCCGATGCCGCCGCGGCGAGCTCTGGAGGTCATCGCCGACGCCTGCCAGGCGCTGAACTTCAGCCACCAGCACGGCATCATCCACCGCGACGTCAAGCCGGCCAACATCATGATCTCCAAGACCGGCGCGGTGAAGGTGATGGACTTCGGCATCGCCCGGGCCATCGCCGACACCGGCAATCCGGTCACCCAGACCGCGGCGGTGATCGGCACCGCGCAGTACCTTTCGCCCGAGCAGGCCCGCGGCGAGCGGGTCGACGCCCGCTCGGATGTGTACTCGCTGGGCTGTGTTCTCTACGAAATCCTCACCGGCCAACCACCTTTCGTCGGCGACACTCCGGTGTCAGTGGCCTATCAGCACGTCCGCGAAGACCCCGTTCCGCCGTCGCACAAACATCCGGGGATCTCTCCGGAGCTCGACGCGGTGGTGCTCAAGGCGCTGGCCAAGAACCCCGACAACCGCTACCAGAGCGCTGCTGAGATGCGCGCGGATCTGGTTCGGGTGCACAGCGGGGAGAAGCCGGAAGCGCCCAAGGTGCTGACCCCCGCCGAGCGGACGCTGATGATGGCCTCGGGGCGGTCGGGCTCGCGCGGCGATGCCGCAGCACCGGTCGCTTACGACTATGACGGCGCACCGCGGCGTTCGATAGGACGCTGGCTGATCGCCCTGGCCGTGCTGTCGATCCTGACCGTGGTGGTCGCGGTGGCGATCAACCTCGGCGGCGGCAAGCCGCGTGAGGTGCAGGTGCCCGACGTCCGCGGTCAGGTGTCTGCGGACGCGATCGCCGCCCTGCAGAACAAGGGCTTCAAGATCCGCACGCAGCAGAAGCCCGACAGCACGGTGCCGCCGGATCACGTGATCAGCACCGAACCGGCGGGCAACGCCTCGGCCAATGCCGGAGACGAGATCCTGATCAATGTCTCCACCGGGCCCGAACAGCGCGAGGTTCCCGACGTGACGGGACTGAGCTACGCCGACGCGGTCAAGAAGCTGACCGCCGCCGGGTTCGGCAAGTTCAAGCAGTCCGAGGCGGCGTCGACGGTGGCTCAGAAGGACAAGGTGCTCAACACCAATCCGCCGGCGAATCAGACCCTACCGATCACCAACGAGATCACCCTGGTCGTCGGCACCGGCCCGGTCACCCGCAGCCTGCCCGACGTGGTGGGGCAGACCTCCGACGTGGCCACCAAGAACCTCAACACCCTCGGGTTCCAGACCATCCTCACCGCGCCCGTGGACAGCAGTGCCCCGGCGGGGCAGGTGCTGGGGATCGATCCGCCGGCGGGCACGGACTCGCCGTTGGACACCGCGATCACGCTCAAGGTCTCCAAGGCCAACCAGTTCGTGATGCCTAACCTCATCGGCCAGTTCTGGGTCGACGCCGAGCCGAACCTGCGGGCGCTCGGCTGGACCGGCGTGCTGGTCAAGGGTCCGGACGTGCCGAACAGCGGTCAGCGGACCAACGCCGTGGTGACCCAGAACCCGGCACCCGGCGCCGGAGTGAACTTCAACGGATCGGTGACGCTGAGCTTCGCGAACTAGCCGACCATCCGTCTAGGACGAGCCCGCGGTGGCGTGCCGCACCGTGTCGGCGACTTCCTGTTCCAGCCGGCGGACCAGCGACTCCTGTGGAGCCTCGCCGCAATAGCCGAGCCAGTTGGCGAGCATCCGGTGACCACCCTCGGTGAGGATCGACTCGGGATGGAACTGCACCCCGTGAATGGGCAGGTCGATGTGGCGTACGGCCATGATCACCCCGCCGCGCGTGCGCGCGGTGACCTCCAATTCGGCCGGGACGGTCTGCGGCAGGATGGTCAGCGAGTGGTAGCGAGTCGCGGTGAACGGATCTGGAAGGCCGTGCAGGACACCGACATTGGTGTGGAAGACGGTGCTGGTCTTGCCGTGCAGCAGCTCCGGCGCCCGGTCCACCGTCGCCCCGAACGCGACCCCGATGGCCTGGTGTCCGAGGCACACGCCGAGCAGCGGGGTTCGGGCGGCGGCGCAGGCGCGGACCACCCCGATCGATGCCCCGGCCCGCTCCGGTGTGCCGGGGCCCGGGCTCAGCAGAACGCCGTCGAATTCCCCGGCCGCCGCAGCGATCTCGGCGTCACCCGCCAGCCGGTCGTCATCGTTGCGCCATACCTCGGCGTCGACCCCGAGCTGGCCCAGATATTGGACCAGGTTGAAGACGAAGCTGTCGTAATTGTCGACGACCAACACGCGCACGCCGACAGGCTACCGCCCGCACCGGCGCGCTCAGTAGCCCAGCGGACCGGCCGGCTGTGCGTAGCGCACGCTCAGCGGCCCGGTGTAGCCGGGCACCTCGATGTCGGGGCCGGGTTGCTCGCTGTAGCCGAGGCCGAAGCGGATCACGTACTGCTTGTACAACCCCACCAGCGGGGCGGTGGCCAGCGCGGCCTGCATCGCCGCAGCGTCGCCGACCGCGGTGATCGTGTACGGCGGGCTGTAGGTCCGGCCGTTGAGCAGCAGCGTGTTGCCGACACAGCGGGGTGCCGAGGTGGCGATGATGCGCTGGTCCTGCATGGCGACAGCCTCCGCGCCCGCGCTCCACAGGGCGTTGAGTACGGCGTCGATGTCCTGTTGGTGCACCACCAGGTCGTCGGGAGAGGCGTCCCGGGGAAAGCGACCCTGCGCGTCGCGGGACGCGTCGGTGAGCGTCACGGTCAGGCCCGGCCCGTGGACGGACTCGGTGCCGGCCTCCGGAGCCAGCGCGGCGATCCGCCGCTGCATCGCCGCCAACGCGGTGCCGGCCCGCGCGCCGTGATTGCTGTCGATCCGGGCGGCCAGCGCCTCGCGTTCGCCGTCGAGGCGGTCGACCGAGGCCTGGGCGTCGTGCACCAGGTCGACCAGGCGGGGGGAGTCACTGCCGCGGATGTCCCTACCCGCGGAGACACCGTGGGTGGCGGCCAGCAACAGCCCCGCGGCCAGGCAGACCGCGGGAACGCCGAACCGCCACGGCGAACGGCGCCGGGCCGGATCGCGCTCCGGGTCCGGACTTTCCTGGTCGAGGCGTCGCTGAGTTAGTCTCATGGGGAATCCGGCACCATCGTCCCACCGACGCCGTCAGTGAAGGTATGCCATGCCCAAGTCAAAGGTCCGCAAGAAGAGCGACTTCACCGTCAACCCGGTGAGCCGCACGCCGGTGAAGATCAAAGCCGGCCCGTCGAGCATGTGGTTCGTGGTTCTCTTCATCGGTCTGATGCTGATCGGCCTGGTCTGGCTGCTGGTCTTCCAGCTGGCCGCGTCCGGCTATGACACCCCTGACCCGCTGATGTGGATGTCCGACCTCGGGCCGTGGAACTACGCCATCGCTTTCGGCTTCATGATCGCCGGGCTGCTCCTCACCATGCGGTGGCGATGAGGACAATCACACGCGTGTGATTTATCCCCACTGTGGATAGTCCCTGTGGATAACTCAGATAACCCCTGTTCACAACAATGGGGTCCATCGGTCCCCGCGATCGCCGCGGTCGCGGTCGGGGGCCTGCTGATGGCAATCGGGTGCGCGACGGTGGCCACCGATCCGGCCGGTCGCTTCCTCACCGGGGTGGCCGCGGTCGGCTTGCTGATCTTCGCCGCCGGATCCTGGCGGGGCCGTCCCCGCCTGGAAGTCACGCCGGCCGGACTGGTCTACCGGGGGTGGCTGCGCACGCAGACCCTGCGCCGGGCCGACATCGAGTCGATCCGCATCACCCAGTTCCGCCGCTGGGGACGCACCGTCCGGCTCCTCGAGATCGACACGCACGCCGGCCAGCTACTGGTGCTGAGCCGCTGGGACCTCGGCGGGGATCCCCTGGACGTTCTCGACGCGCTCACCGACGCCGGTTACGCGGCGCCGCGCACCGGCGGTTAGATCTCCGAACCCGGCTCGCGTCAGGAGATGGTGATGGACTCGATCACGACGTCGTCGTTGGGCCGGTCATTGCGATCGACCGCAGTGGTGGCGATGGCGTCGACCACCTTCTGCGACTCGGGGTCGACGACCTCGCCGAAGATGGTGTGCCGGCGATTCAGGTGGGGGGTCTTGCCGACGGTGATGAAGAACTGCGAGCCGTTGGTGCCCGGGCCGGCGTTGGCCATCGCCAGCAGGTAGGGCTTGTCGAACTGCAGTTCCGGGTGGAACTCGTCGGCGAACTTGTAGCCCGGTCCGCCGCGTCCGGTGCCGGTGGGATCACCGCCCTGGATCATGAAGCCGTCGATGACGCGGTGGAAGATCGCGCCGTCGTAGAAGGGCCCGGACGTCCCGCCGGAGGCGTTCTGTGTCGAGTAGTCCTTGGTGCCCTGGGCCAGGCCGACAAAGTTGGCGACGGTCTTGGGCGCGTGGTTGCCGAAGAGGGCGATCTTGATGTCACCGCGGTTGGTGTGCAGGGTCGCGGTCGCGGTCTGAATCGGGCTTGTGCTCACGGGCCACAGTGTGCCACCCGCGATCACCGCAGCCGCCCGCAGGGGTCACCGCCGGCGCGAAATGTGCTGTGGAGCCTAGGAGATTCGAACTCCTGACATCTGCCTTGCAAAGGCAGCGCTCTACCAACTGAGCTAAGGCCCCGGGTCAGTTCTGGTCGCCGAGCGTGTGCCACACCTCGCCGCGGCGGCGGGTGGCGAAAACCAGTGCCGCGCCTGCCGCCAGTGCCGCAACGACGACGAGGGTGCGGGACCGGCCTCGTGCCAACCAGGACATCGTGGGCCTAGGAGGACTCGAACCTCCGACCTCTTCGTTATCAGCGAAGCGCTCTAACCGCCTGAGCTATAGGCCCGTTGTGACGCGCGACGACATTACCGCACCCGCGGCAGCCTCCCCAAACCGCGATTCCGCATCGTCGTCGGACTAGTCGAGATCGGCCAGGGTGACCTCAACGCCGCCGACAACGTCGGTGCCCAGGTTGTAGATGTAGGCGCCGATGGTGGCCATCGCGGTCAGCAGCACGATGTTGACCAATCCGACGAGGGCCGCACCGCCGAAAATCGACGCCGCCGACACCAGGTCACCGCCGCCACCACCGCTGCCGCTGGTCAGCAGGTCACCGACGTTGCTGTTGAGCTTGCTCCACACGCCCATCGCGCCGAGCACCAAATAGAGGAACGCGACCGCGATCATCCAGACGAAGAACAGCGCCACGTTGAGCATCAACGAGACCTTCAGGACGCTCCACGGGTCGATGCGACGGACCTGCATGGTGGCCCGCACCGGTCCGCGCGGCCGGCCTCCGACGTCGATACGCGCCGTCGGCGCGGAGGAGGAGGCACGCGATGTCCCCTCCGGCGCCGCCGTGCGGGGCGGGGCCGCGGGCTGGGGTGGCTTGGGCACCGGACCGGAGAGGTCGGGCAACTCGCTGCGGTACGGCTCGATGCCGGCGACGTCGGTGCGCTCGGCCGGGGCGAGGGCCGAGAGATCCGGCGCCGCCAGACCGGTGACGTACCGGCGCGGATCGGCTCCCGCGGCGGAGACCGGCGCAGCGGACCGCGCCGGAGCCTCACCGGCGGGGCGGCTGACAGCACCGTCGACGCGGGCCCGTGCGGAGTTCTGCCACGACGGCGCGTCGGCCGAACTGTCTCCGCCGGTCACCGGGCGCTCGCCCAGGCCGGGTTCCTTCGGTGAAGTCACCACGTCTCCTTACACTGCGGCTCACCGGGTGGCGGCCGGCTACGCGTCCCCGTCTTCGGAGTCGTCCTGCTCTTCGGCGTTACGGGCAATGGCTATCAGTGTGTCGCCCTCGCCCAGGTTCATCAAGCGAACGCCCTTGGTCTGGCGCCCGGCCTTGCGGACCTGTCGTGCTGCGGTGCGGATCACTCCGCCGCCCGAGGTGATCGCGTACAACTCACTGTCGTCGTCCACCACCAGAGCGCCCACCAGACTGCCACGCTTGCTGTCGTACTGAATGGTCAGGATGCCTTTACCGCCGCGGCCCTGGGCGGTGTACTCCTCGATCGCCGTGCGCTTGGCGTACCCGCCGGACGTCGCGACCAGTAGATACGTCCCCTCGCGAACCACGTTGAGACTGAGCAGCTCGTCGTCGGCGTTGAACCGCATGCCCTGCACACCGGAGGTGGCCCGGCCCATCGGCCGCAGCGCCTCGTCGGTAGCCGAGAACCGGATCGACTGGCCCTTGGCCGACACCAACAGCAGGTCGTCGTCGGACGAACACAGCACCGCACCCACGAGTTCGTCGCCGTCCCGCAGGTTGACCGCCACGATGCCGCCGGAGCGGTTGGAGTCGAAGTCGGTCAGCTTGGACTTCTTGACCAAGCCGTTTCGGGTGGCCAGCACCAGGTACGGAGCGTCCTCGTAGCTCTTGATCTGGATGACCTGGGCGATGCGCTCCTCGGGCTGGAAGGCCAGCAGGTTGGCCACGTGCTGGCCGCGGGCTGTGCGCAGCGCCTCGGGCAGTTCGTAGGCCTTGGCCCGGTAGACCCGGCCCTGGGTGGTGAAGAACAGGATCCAGTCGTGCGTGGAGCACACGAAGAAGTGCCGCACGATGTCGTCCTGCTTCAGCCCCGCTCCCTGCACACCCTTGCCGCCGCGCTTCTGGCTGCGGTAGAGGTCGGTCTTGGTGCGCTTGGCGTAGCCGGTCTCGGTGATGGTGACGACGACGTCCTCGCGGGCGATCAGGTCTTCGTCGGAGACATCGCCCTCGGCGGCCACGATGCGGGTGCGACGGTCGTCGCCGTGCTTCTCGACGATCTCGGCCAGTTCGTCGCGCACGATGGCCCGCTGCCGCTCCGGCTTGGCCAGGATGTCCTCGAGGTCGGCGATCTCGGCCTCGATCTTGGCCAGGTCGTCGACGATGCGCTGGCGTTCCAATGCGGCCAGCCGGCGCAGCTGCATGTCGAGGATGGCCTGGGCCTGGATCTCGTCGATGTCGAGCAGCTCGATGAGTCCCTGGCGGGCGACGTCCACGGTCTGCGAGGCCCGGATGAGGGCGATCACCTCGTCGAGGGCGTCGAGCGCCTTGACCAGGCCGCGCAGGATGTGGGCCCGTTCGTTGGCCTTGCGCAGGCGATAGCGGGTGCGCCGCACGATCACGTCGAGTTGGTGCTCGACGTAGAGCCTGATCATCTGGTCCAGGCGCAGGGTCCGCGGCACCCCGTCGACGATCGACAGCATGTTCGCACCGAAGCTGGTCTGCAGCTGGGTGTGCTTGTAGAGGTTGTTCAGCACCACCTTGGCCACGGCGTCGCGCTTGATCTCCACGACGATCCGCAGGCCCACCCGGTCACTGGACTGGTCCTCGATGTTGGAGATGCCGGCCAACTTGCCCTCGCGGACCTGCTCGGCGATCGAGGTGATGAAGTTGTCGTGGTTCACCTGGTACGGGAGCTCGGTGATGACGATCGAGGTGCGCCCGCGGGAGTCCTCCTCGATCTCCACCACGCCCCGCATCCGGACCGAGCCGCGGCCGGTGGTGTAGGCGTCGGTGATGCCGCCGGTGCCGACGATCAACCCGGAGGTCGGGAAGTCGGGCCCCTTGACGCGCTCCATGCACGCGGCCAGCGTGGCCTCTTCGTCGGCCTCGTAGTTCTCCAGGCACCAGTAGACGGCCTCCGCCAGCTCCCGCAGGTTGTGCGGCGGGATATTGGTGGCCATGCCCACCGCGATGCCGCCGGAACCGTTGGCGAGCAGGTTGGGGAACCGGCTCGGCAGGACCGTGGGCTCCTGGACCCGGCCGTCGTAGTTCGGGATGAAATCGACTGTCTCCTCGTCGATTTCGCGGAGCATGTCCATCGCCAGCGGAGTGAGGCGGGCTTCGGTGTACCTCATGGCGGCCGGTGGGTCGTTACCCGGCGAGCCGAAGTTGCCCTGCCCGTCGACCAGGGGGTAGCGCAGCGACCACGGCTGCGCCATGCGCACCAGGGTGTCGTAGATCGAGGCATCGCCGTGCGGGTGGTAGTTGCCCATCGTCTCGGCGACCGAGCGAGCCGACTTCGCGTGCGAGCGGTCCGGGCGGAACCCGGAGTCGTACATCGCGTAGAGCACGCGGCGGTGCACCGGCTTGAGGCCGTCGCGGACCTCGGGCAGCGCACGGCCGACGATCACGCTCATCGCGTAGTCGATGTAGCTGTTCTGCATCTCCTGCTGGATGTCGACCGGTTCGATCCGGTCGCCGGCAGTCCCGTCGGGCGGCAGCGTGGTGTCAGTCATCTATGAGTCCCCATTCGGCTATGAGCGCTAAACGTCAAGGAAGCGAACGTCTTTGGCGTTACGGGTGATGAAGCTGCGACGGGCTTCGACGTCGTCGCCCATCAGGATCGAGAACAGCTCGTCGGCCGCGGCGGCATCGTCGAGGGTGATCTGGCGCAACACCCGGACGGCCGGGTCCATCGTCGTCTCCCAGAGTTCCTTGGCGTCCATCTCACCGAGGCCCTTGTAACGCTGGATGCCGTCGTCCTTGTTGATCTTCTTGCCGGTGGCCATGCCATGCTCGAGCAGGGCGTCGCGCTCGCGGTCGGAATAGGCGAATTCCGGTTCGGTGCGTTGCCATTTGAGCTTGTACAGCGGCGGCTGCGCGAGGAAGACGTGCCCGTTCTCGATCAGCGGCTTCATGAACCGGAACAACAGCGTCAGCAGCAACGTCGAGATGTGCTGGCCGTCGATGTCGGCGTCGGCCATCAGAACGATCTTGTGGTAGCGCAACTTCGAGATGTCGAACTCGTCGTGGATGCCGGTGCCCAGGGCGGTGATGATGGCCTGGACTTCGGTGTTCTTCAGCACCCGGTCGATACGTGCCTTCTCGACGTTGATGATCTTGCCGCGCAGCGGCAGGATCGCCTGGAACATCGAGTCGCGGCCGCTCTTGGCCGAGCCGCCGGCCGAATCACCCTCCACCACATAAAGTTCCGACGCCTTCGGGTCGGTGGACCGGCAGTCGGCAAGCTTGCCGGGCAGGCCGCCGATGTCGGTGGCGCTCTTGCGGCGGACCAACTCTCGAGCCTTGCGTGCGGCCAGTCGGGCCTGAGCGGAGGAAACCGCCTTGTTGACAATAATTTTCGCGTCGGCCGGGTTGGACTCGAACCAGTGGGTCAGTTGCTCGTTGCACACCTTCTGCACGAACGACTTCACCTCGGTGTTGCCCAGCTTGGTCTTGGTCTGGCCCTCGAACTGCGGCTGCGCGACCTTCACCGAGATCACCGCCGCGAGGCCCTCGCGGATGTCGTCGCCGGTGAGGTTCGGGTCCTTGTCCTTAAGCAGCTTCTTGTCTTTGGCGTACTTGTTCACCACGCTGGTCAGCGCCGCACGGAAGCCCTCTTCGTGGGTGCCGCCCTCGTGAGTGTTGATGGTGTTGGCGAAGGTGTGCACCGACTCCGAGTAGCCCGCGTTCCACTGCATCGCGACCTCGAGCTCGTGGCCCTCGCCCCGCGTGCCCCCGGAGAAGTCGACCACGCTGTTGTGGATCGGTTGCTTGGTCCGGTTGATGTGCTTGACGAAGTCGACCAGACCGCCGGGGTAGTGGAAGGTCCGATGGGTCGTCTTCTTGGCGGCGGCCTGCTCGGCGGCCTTCTCCTCGGCTGACTTCGGCGCCTCGGCGGTGTCGCTGACGACCTCGTCGATCACCTCCGACTCGGTGAGCCGGTCGTCGGTGAGGGTGATGGTCAAGCCCTTGTTGAGGAACGCCATCTCCCGCAGGCGGGTGGCGACGGTCTCGAACTCGTAGCGCGTGGTCTCGAAGATGTTCGGGTCGGCCCAGAAGCGGATCGTCGTGCCGGTCTTCTTGGTCTTCTCACCCTGCTTGATGCTGCCCGGCACGGAGCGGTCATAGGTTTGGAACCACTCGTAGCCGTCGCGATAGATGTCGGCCTCGACGCGGGTGGACAGCGCGTTGACCACCGAGACGCCGACCCCGTGCAGACCGCCCGACACCTGGTAGGCGCCCTCCTCGAATTTGCCGCCGGCATGCAGGACCGTCATGACGACGTCGACGGTGGGCACACCGGTTGCGTGCATCTCGACCGGGATGCCGCGACCGTTGTCGCGAACCTCGACACCGCCGTCCTCCAGCAGTCGGACGTCGACCTGGGTGGCGAAGCCGGCCATGGCCTCGTCGACCGCGTTGTCGACGACTTCCC